>Ga0180007_10000008_pt1 | contig 443087 bp, 375 predicted proteins | sample MM_PC_MetaG_FD_121122 | JGI IMG/M metagenome (GOLD analysis project Ga0180007, IMG submission 121122) | Groundwater microbial communities from the Aspo Hard Rock Laboratory (HRL) deep subsurface site, Sweden - MM_PC_MetaG | ecosystem: Environmental > Aquatic > Deep subsurface > Groundwater...
CCTATTGTTACTTCAATTGAAGCATCGTCATACCCAATATAACTTGCTATAAGAGTATATGTTCCAGGTGGAATGTTGGAGATACGATAAATTCCACTTCTGTCTGTTGCTGCACCATAAGTGGTACCGTCGAGTCTGACATTTGCACCGGGTAAATATTCACCCGAGCTTATATCAGATATCCGTCCAGTTATGGATCCATTTTTTTGTGCTGAAGTGGACAAAGGTGAGAGTAGTAATAGTGCTAAAAACACTAAAAAGAAAAGTCCCAAACCTTTTCGTCTAAAAAAAGTAATTCTTGGTTCCATTTCATCTCCTTATTAAGTGATGATTATTGTTGTTATTAAGCTAGCCCAATAACTTTTTTTTGAACAATTAGCTCTATATTTTAATAGATATTTATAGCCTTCGTTCAATCACTTATGTATTACATTCTACAAATCTATTTTGTAAATCTGTATTTCAGCAAGATGGAACCAAAAATTGCATTTTTAATTACTTACAAAACCAGCTAATAATTTTAAGATTTTCATTCATCCGTATAATTATATACTTAGTAGTGCCTGGTTTTTAAAACTTATTTATTTCTCATTTCTGTGTATTTCAATTGTGTTTACTACTTTACATACACAGATAACAGAATATCATTAACTTTCTCTATATACTCCGTTTGTATTGATAAATGATTTTACTTTCCTTATTCACGAATGTGACTATTTAATTCCTTATCTCCTTAATAAAGAACCAAAAACACTTTTTATTTTTAATTAAGTACTATCTTGTGTGTTAATTCATAATTACCGTAATAATCTTTATCTCTATAGTATTCCAAAACAGGGGCATCTTTCCCAGAATAAATTTTAAGAAATGTCGATTTTCTCCATTCTGTATTCTTCCAGAAAAGTTGCATATAATTTTCTATCGCATTTTCATTGCTATTACATGTTGTGTAAAACTCATAAAGTCTCTCTAAAACTTCAGTGTCGGGAATATTCTTATAATCATATCCGTCTCCGTAACCGAAATTAAAAATCAGTTTTTTATATTCTTTCCATTTGTTGAGTGTATCATAATCTTCATAGTACATATCCTGAATAACATTCTTATAACTTTTACCGCTATTATTCTCTTTTAATATTTCACTTCTAATTTTTGCAAAACATTTATCGGGAGTAAAATCACCTTCCTGACCATAAATATGCCCTGAGTTTATTAGCCATAACCCGTTAAAGTTAGCATAAGACGCACTGTGCGTATGCCCGCTCATATAAGCTAAAACATCATGTTTTAATAAAAGCCGAACAAAATTCAATGATTCAATCGGATACTTATCCAATGAATCACCAAGATGCCTTTGACTCCCATTCTCCAGATCGAGCACAGAATAAACTGGTTCATGCCCAAATACGATTACATATTTTTTTGAATTTTCTTTAAGATCGTTATCCAACCATTCTAAAAGTTCAGGTACAATATTTCCATCTGTGCCTTTATCCGATTTACCATCGTAGTAAACGTTTAGAACAACAAAATGGAAATCACCCCTATCAAAAGAGTATGTAGTTTCTTCACAACCTGCAGGACCTTTTCTAACAAGGTTAGTATAGGATTTGGCTCCCCTATTAAGTTCTCTTAAATATTCGAGATTATTTTCCTTTTCCATATCATGATTTCCAATAACCGGGTACCATGGATAATCTTCCCCTAAGACTTCTTTAATCAAATTATCAGTTGCTTCCGGGGGATCCATATCACCCAACACAATCATAAAAGAGCCTTTGCCTAGTTCCTCAATGGCTTTATATCCGCCTAGTGTATATTCCATTGTATGATATTTTTCGGTTGCATGACTGCGTTGATCGCTTGAAATAATGAAGGAAAAGTCCTTGGAATTATCTTGAACAGCACAATTTTGGATGAAAAGTGTGAAGATAAAAAGCGAAATTATTTTAATAAATATGCCTTTTTTCATTTTTGTCTCGTGTTTAGGCTTTCAATAATTATTTTTCATAGTATGTCTTTCTGTAATATTTGCTTATCTGAAATTGTCATTTTTAAATTATTTCTTTCTTACGTATTGATAAATTACTTCGCCTTCTTTATTGACAAAGGTTATTATCAATTCCGTTTCCGTTACGGTGCATAAGGAAAAGCCTGAGTCCATGCTGCTGAAGAGTGAGCCTTCATAAGGCACAACTTCCCTTGTAAGAGATGCCGAGCTGTTCACGAAATAATCTACTTCGGAATTTGGCACCTGTATATGCTGAAAATTATGTATGTGTCCGCCTACAGAAATATCCACATTGTATTTATCAAGCAACGGTTGAATTCTCTCCTGCATATTCTCGCGTTCTGATTCCGATTTGGTAGTCCCAGCGTAAACAGGGTGATGTCCTAAAACGATTTTCCACTTCGCATTGGAAGCACTTAGAGTGGAATCGATCCAGGCGAGCTCTTTTTCAATCGACTGATTACCCAAATCTTCAAATTCTTCAGGATTGTCACGATATTTGTCAATCAATGGAGCGGTATCAATAAATAGGATTAGTACTTCCGAATTTTCAGAAATCGGAAAATTCATTGAATAATATCGGGCGGGCATTTCCCAACGTCTGCTAATTTTCGAATAATCTAATACAGCCTGTGTTGTTCCGTAATATTCATGATTACCCAAAACCGGATGCCAGGGGATCATCAATTCGGGGTGTTTGTAAATCCATTCAAAATTTGTTTGCCAAAGCGGATCATCAACTGACCGGACACCCAGGAAATGGTGAATATCACCAAGAACAGCTACAAACTCTGGTTCTGTGAAATCAGCAACCTCTCCCATCATCTCTGCCACGGGTTTCTGATCATAATATCCATTTCTTCCCAAATCGCTGGCTATCATAAATGTGAAATCATCTTCCAGTTCCGCCAGCTTCTGCGAATCTTTTGGAATAACATTTTCATGCTGTGCATATATTATAGCTTGCGGAGTGATAATAAATAAAACACCCACCGCTATGAGAAATAAAAATCGATTTTTAATATTTTTCATAAAATCTCCCTAAATAGAAACTCTATATTCCGTCGCAATACCAAGACTTTACAACTATTTACAATTAAAAAAATCAAAAAAGATACCTCAGTCCCGCAAGGCTTTATTTTGAACCAGATGACTGATTTAGCTATACTTCCGGAGAATCATTTCCTCTATTTCTTTAACGCCAAGTTTAAAAGTTCCTTCAGCTTCAAGCTTAAGACTTGTAACAGCGGCAGACCATTTTATAGATTCAGCCGGCGTAGCAGTCAGACGTTTTGCCATATAAGAAGCAATGCATGTATCTCCGCGTCCGCTCCTGCCAATCAATTCTTTTGGCTTAAAAGTTTCTTCAAAAACTTCACCGTCAGCATAAACCAATATGCCATCTCTATGTGTCAATACAATTTCATTTGGACCCATTTCGAAAAGTTTTTCAGCCGCTTTGAGTAAATCGCTTTCACCGGTTAATGATTCGGCTTCCACTATGTCAGCTTTTAATACATCAATCAGTGCCAACACCTCCCTTTGCTCAGGCCATTCGGCATGAATTAAAACTCTATCAGGATCAATCACGCGAATGAAACCTTGCGCATCCGCCACCAAAATGGAATTTCTTTTTTTCAGTTCCTTAATTAATTCCAAAGGAGCCTCTTCACGTACTGAACCATTTATCAGGATTGCTTTCGCCTCCAAGCCGTCAAATTGATCAATGGTATATGTACCTGCAGTTTCAGTACAAGTAAGCGTTCTCTCATCAGGATTATCGCTCGGGTATTCAAGTTTCATGTGGGTTGAAGAAGGTGTGTAAGTCGGGTAAACATCAACGCCAATCGATTCCAATTGCTCAACTACTCTTTTATCCTCTTCGGCTAATCTTGTAACCGCCGCTACTTTTTTACCTGAATTTGCAGCTGCATGTGCGCCATAATTAAAACCTCCACCATCCACGTAACGTGTTCCGGTTTTAGATACAATAGTATCTTTTGTATAATTTCCAAAAATTAGAATATCATATATTTTTTTGTTGTCCATAGAATTCTCCGTGTTAGTTTCTAACCTTTGCGTTCCAAAGGAAGAGCGCCAAAATTAATGAAAGGACCGATCCTCCAAGCCAAAATATTATTGCGCCTGAAAAATCATAATAACGAATACCGTCAATTATAGTCGTACCGTTTTCAATTAATAAACCGCTTACTTGATCTTGTATGCCTGCCCCTATATAACTAAAGATACCAATAAAGCCCATAACAGCACCAGCAGCATTTCTGGGTGCAATGTCTATAGCGAATAATCCGCCAAGTGCAGCAAGGAGTCCGCTGATGGTGAAACCGTAAAGTAAGAATGCCGCTGTCATGATTTCGGGATTACCGTCAGGTATAAAGAATATCAGGATTAATGAAAAAACTTCTAATACCCCGAATATCAAAGTTACTGGTGGGCGCTTTGCACTAAACATTTTATCAGAAATATAACCGTATGCAACACATCCGACTAAACCGGCAAAGGTGTTCAAGCCAAGTAGACTACCAGCTTCTACCAGCGTATACCCCTTAGCTTCCTGAAGATATAAAAATCCCCAGCTATTGACTGCATACCGGGTGACGTACATTAACGCACTGGCTAAACCCAATATCCAAATAGCAGGGGTTTTGTAAATTATTAGCTGAGCTTTTTTTGTTGAAGCTTCCTCTGCCGGTTTTTCATTTACTTGAGAGGGGTAATCATTTTTCCATTGAGCAACGGATGGAAGACCCAAAGTCTGAGGTCTGTCTTGTAAAAAATAATAAATTCCAATTGCTACAAAAATTCCGAAAACACCAGGTCCCCAGAAACCGGCTTGCCAACCAAAGATAGAGACAAGAGTAGCCGACACAATAAACGTCAATCCTTCACCAAAGGCATGAGCTGTGCTCCAAAAGCCGTAAAACCTTCCTCTTTCTTTACTGCTAAACCAATTTGATAAAGTAACAGCACCGGTTGGTGCACCGAATCCCTGGAACCATCCGTTAAGTCCCCATAAAATTATCCATACCCATAAACCGGAAGCACCACTGATAATAATATTTATTAGAGCAGAACATAGTACACCAAGTGTAAAAAATCTTTTTACGTTAGCATGATCTGCCAGAATTCCGTTGAAGAACTTTCCAAAAGCATAAGAGTAAAGAAGAGCTGCTCCTATTGACCCTAATTCACCTGCTGAAAATACTCCGCCGTCAATAAGGTCTTTTTTCATGGCCGATAAAGCAAGTCGTAACGGGTATGCTAATCCATACCCGACAGTTATCGCAACCATCACCTGCCATCGATATTTTTTATACAATCTATCGATAACATTCTTATCCTTAATTACCGGTATGTCTTTCCCACGTGCAAAAAACTTCAGAATACTTTTCATTTACTCCCCAATATTGCTTGAATGGTAAAGAATAAAGTAAATCTCTACATACTATGCTACGGTTTCAGAACAATTTTCATCGCAGTCTTAGGTAATGATTTTTGAGTTTCAAGATCAAGACCAAGTTGTCCAAATGAACTGACCCCATCCTCAAGGTTTATAACTTTAGTGAAAAATGGTGTCATATTTATTTTGCCAGATTGTAAAATTTTGATCGCCGGCTGACAAGTGTTTTGTCCTATGTATGAGCCAAGAATTGAAATAGCTTTCCTTGTGATAGTATTTGGAGTAATTGTTGCCTGGACGCTGCTATCCATACCAAATGCCAAAATTTTTCCACCCGGGGCAACATATTTAATCGCATTTTCAAGCTGACTGCCAACTGCATCAATTACAATATCAGCCCCCTTCCCGCCGGTGAATTCCATAATTTGTTTTTCAAGATCAACTTCATTTGGATTAAATACCGGGACGCCTAATTCCTTTGCAACACCGATTCTAAAAGCGTCAATTTCAGTAACCATCACTTTTGAGACCATATTCTTTGCTAACGCAGCGAATAGATAACCGATAGGGCCAAAGCCTAATACTACTACAGTATCATAGCACTGCATTTGAACTATGTTCATACCATTAAGAACTGTACCTAAGGTTTCAACCTGTGTTCCGGTTACATCGTCAATTTCATCTGGGATTTTGTAGCAAGCATTTTCAGGTAACACACAATATTCTGCCATACCACCATCCTGAAAAATACCGATTGATTTGTCTTTCAACCAATCACACTGACTACTATTACCTGAACGGCAAGCTTCGCATAACCCGCATCTTAAACTATTATCTACTGCAACTCTGTCCCCTACTTTCATTGTTGAGACGCCATCGCCAATACCTTCAATGGTTCCGCAAAATTCGTGACCTAAAACCGTATTGTCACCAACTGCATGTTTGCCTTGTAGTATTTTTACATCTGTTCCGCAGATACCAACAGCCGCAATTTTAACTAATACCTGGTTAGGTTGAGTTATTTCAGGTACAGGTCTTTCTTCCAGTACAATTTCACCAACATTTTTGTAAGCCAGTACTTTCATCGATTTCATTTTTCCTCCGTACTATATTCAATGTGTAGAGGGCTAATAACACATCAATTAATTTATGTATAATTGTCTATTTGTCTAGACTATTATAACAAGTAGAGCTATTAATATCAAGTGTTATCTTTCCCAAATTATTTTTTTGTTTTGCTTAATAATTACTATTTAGAATTGCTTTAATATCTTACTAAAATTGATTCCGATTATAGTTGATAATTCTTTCTCCATCAGAGTTAATAACTATTTTTAGGGGTGGAGCTATGCCACCTTTATCAACCTGAATTCTTGTAATATTTGGTAATAACCACTCTTCTTCATATATCCACTCATGACCATCTCCATGAATGAATATAATTGGTTTAGAAAACTCTTTGGCTGATTTCAGAAAACTCTCCATAAAAGTCTTATGCTTTGCGTCAGGGTTTGCCTGAAGGAATAGAACAGCTGCCCGAACATATTCTCTGTTTTTTGAGAATTGATCTTCTACCCACGCAGCACATTGTTTATTTCTCACTTCCCATTCATCTTCGTCATGTACCCTTCCACCGACTAAGTTCAAACCAATTAATAAAACCCCTTTGGTCATGAAGGCGAAGTTTTCTTTTCTGACATTTTGTCTCTGAACATCAATAGACAGTTTCCAATTGTTTTCAAAGCTAAGGAAATACTTTTCCCATAATACCCAGGCTGAGTCAGGACAACTGCAATCATTCCATTCATTATCACCAGGAACGATGAATACAGGTATTGTTAATCTCTTCAAGTAACCTGCAACACGATCGTACACTTCCTCTTCACAGGGAGATTTTCCATCTTTGATATCCCCAACATGAAACATAAATTCTGCATTACTTTTTTCGTTGTGCAGTCTGATATGTTCCTGGATTAAATCATTTTCTATTTCGCTTCTTGGAACATCACCCATAACAGAAATAATTATTTTTTCATCTCTATTTTGTGAACAACTTACCACCAGCAACACTACCATGATGATCATTGTTAGCTTATTCATGCTGAGTTGTCTCCTGCGGATGGAAGGATTCATTAATAATTGAAATAGGATGTATCACATTAAGTCCGGTACCTTGATTGATTTGTATTTGACAAGTACCACATCCAGACAAAACTTCATCGGGAGCCGCATTTTCTATCTCTTCAAATAATTTAGATCCGATCTCCATTGACAGAGCAAAATTTTCCTTTTTCATTCCAAAGGTACCAGCTATCCCGCAACAGCTATCATTAATACTTATTATTTCAATACCTGGAACATGTTTAACTAAGTCAAGTGGTCCATATTGATTTTTCTGAGTTTTAAGATGACAAGGTGCATGATAAACAATCTTACGTTTCACCTCATTAAAAGACTCAGCATATTCTCTTTTAGAAAATAATTTCCCAAGAAAATCATGAATATCCCAGCTCACTTCCGCTACTTTTTTGATGTCATCTCTTTCCGGCAGAAAAGTTGAATATTCATGCATAAAAGCATAACCGCAGGAAGCACTTGTGAATATGATTGGAATATTTTCCTCAGCATATGGAAGTAAAACTTTCATATTATAATTTATATCATCCATTGCGCTTTTTATATTACCGTAGGATATTTTTGCAACGTTGCAACATTTCCATTCCGGCAGGATTACTTCATAGCCTAACTTCTTTAATATACTCATGCTGTTTTCAAGTTCGCCATCAGGATCGTTATATTGAGCTGCACAACCTGTCCATAGGACTATTTTCTTCTTTCCTTCACTTTCTTTTGGCTTACTTATTTTCTTCGGTCTTGCAAACAAAGGGAAATTCCTTCTGCTATCAATACCCACGAAAAATTGCATAAGTTTTCTTACATAGGAAATTGAAAGGATCCTATTGCTAATAAAAGAAAACATCGAGGCAAGTGAGCTAACAACTTTTCCCCTTTGAAGAATAAATTCACTAGTCTTAAATTGTCGGTTCTCATGCAATTTTTCCTTAGCAAGAATTGCAATCCCTGGTATGTTCACGCTTGTGGGACAATCAGTTAAACATTGTCCACAATTGAGGCAGTAGTCCATTATTTTATAAAAGTGGTTGGTGTCCACAGCGGTTAATTCTACTTTCCCGGAAATTATTCCACGTAAAATATTTGCTTTTGATCTTGCCGTTGCTTCTTCTTCGCCAGTTGCAACGAACACGGGACAATATTCCCTGCAGGTCCCGCACCCATGGCATTTTTCTATTTCTTCTCTCCATCGAGTAGAATCAAATCCCGAGATAGTTTCAGTATAAGCATAGTCGGGATTGTACCTAAAGTTTTCATTCCACTTATAGCTTTTGCTTGGAACGATTATATCTGGATTCATAATTCCAGAAGGATCAAATAATTCTTTCAGCTCTTTGAATAATGGAATGAGTTTTGAAAAACTTCTTTCCATAAACTCTGTTCGTAGCCTGCCATCACCATGTTCACCAGTTAGGGTACCTTTGTATGTCAACACCAAATCAACGAACTCTTCCATGAAATTATCTAATGCTTGGAATGTTTTTCCATCTTTAAAACTAAGGAGCGGCCGGATGTGCAGGTTCCCATCGCCCGCATGCCCGAACATCACAAATCTGAAAGAATATCTCTTCATAAGTTCAGATACAGCAACCAAAAATTGAGGAAACACATCCGGATGCACTGCCGCATCCTCAACAAACGGCACAGGCTTTTCTTTACCTTCAATTTTATTAAGAATAACTGTGGCTGCCTTTCTTACCCGAATTATGTCAACAATTTCCTTTTCGTCTGTAGAGGAAGATCCAATATCAGCAAGTTTTTCTTCATCTGAAATAATACGTCTTGATTCATCAAAGAGTTGATTGATTGAGTCTTCATTCTCTCCTTCAAACTCAACATAAAGCAGATACTTAACAGACGAGGGCAAGAATTTCTCTAGCTCAGGCTTAAATGTTAATGCCAGTCTGATAAATGATTCGTCAACAAATTCTATTGCTGAGGCTCGCAGTTTTCGTAAATGCTGAACAGCTATACCCATCTTCGCAATATCATCAAAATAGAGTGACATGATTCCACGTTTAGGGACAACAGGAATAACTTTTAGAACTGCATCTGTAAAGACTCCCAGCGTACCCTCACTCCCGACGAGAAGTGAAGCCATATTCAAACGAGTATCAGTAAGAATATCCCAAACCTGATAGCCGGAAGCGCTTTTGGTTACGTATGGTTTATTCTCAGTAATTTCAGTGTTATAATTCTCCAATAAGGATTTTACTTTCTCATAGTAAGGTTTATGGAAATCATCCAGATTATTAATTTCATTTATTTCAATATTCTTTCCATTAAACACTTTCCCATTCGAGAGAACAATGTTCACTTCTTCAACGTGTTTATACATGTTGCCATGTTTCAAGGTATGTGGGCCGCCACTATTATTTCCTAACATCCCACCAATAACACAAACATTGCCGCTACTTGGATCAGGCGCAAACTTTTTGCCATCAGAGCTCAGCTTATCCTGCAAATCATTGAGCACTACACCAACCCCACATCGTACCAATGAATTTTCTAACAACTCAACATTCTTAAACGAATGAGTTAAATCCATTATCACAGCCTCACCAACAGCATTGCCAGATAAACTTGATCCGGCACCTCTTGGTAAAACTGGTACGCAAAACTCCCTGCAAATATTTATAGTTTTTATAATATCATTCTCATCAGCAGGTATTACAACAGCCAGGGGAGTAATATCATAAATACAGGCGGCTGTACTGAATAGCTGTAAAGTAACTGTATCAAACTTTACTTTATCTTTCAACTCTTCTTTAAGTCTCTCTTTCCAAATGTTTTGTTTTATTTTATCAGTCATGGTTTCTTTCATTAATAATTATTTTAGGAAGTGAATAAATCATTATAGATTCTCTTTTGTAATAAGCTCAATTCCTACAGGAATTTCATCTGGAATTGACTCGCCATTAATAACTTTTAAGGCGTATTCTACAGCTAACCTACCCATTGCTTCAGGGTGCTGAGCAATAGATGCATGCATCTCCTCTGCTTTTATGGCTGCTCTGCAATCTGAAATTGCATCGAAACCAACTACAATAATTTCACCAGTTCTATTTGCTGCGGAGATAGCTTCAACAGCCCCAAGTGCCATCATGTCGTTACAGGCGAAAACTGCCTCAATTTCAGGATGAGCCTGCAAAATGTTTTGCATAACATTATAACCCTGGTCTCTTTCCCAGTTAGCTGTTTGTGAAACAACTACTTTTATATTTTCAGATTTATTAGCCACCTCATAAAAGCCTGCTAGTCGTGCGTCACCTGTTTCATGCCCGGGAATACCTTCTAAAATTGCAACATTGCCACTCTTGCCAAGTTCATTTACAATGAATTGTCCGGCAAGTTTTCCGCCATCTTTGTTATCCGATCCAATAAATGATAATACTTCACCACCTGATTCAAGTAGAACATTTTTATCAACTCTGGTATCAATTGCAATTATAGGAATATCTGCTTCATTGGCTTTCAATATCGCTGGTACAATTTCCTGCGATCCGCTTGGGGCAACGCAAATAACATTTACCCTCATTTGTATCAAGTTTTCAATTATCTGCATTTGTTTTTCAACATCAACTTCCCTGTCAGCTGCCTGTACAATGATATTAACATTAAATCTCTTTGCGGCAGCTTCTGCACCATTTTGCATATCAATAAAATATGGGTTATTGAGAGTCTTAAGAACCAAAGCAATTGTAGGCTTATTATCATCTAACTTTTCTGAACGTCGACACCCTTCAGCAATCAATAGAAAAGTTACAGCAACAAACAGCAACGCAATATTTTTCATCAATGCCCCAAATTATTATTTAACTTTTGTTTTTTCTTAAAGACATATCAATTAAAACAGCACAGATAATTACTGAACCAATTACAATTTGTTGAATGAAGGATGAAACACCCAACAAATTCAGTCCGTTTCTTAAAACACCCATTATCAGGGCGCCAATCAGGGTTCCTGATAATTTACCCTCACCACCTACTAAGCTTGTGCCACCAATAACCGCGGCTGCTATGGCGTCCAGCTCATACATAATTCCGGCAATTGGCTGGGCAGAATTTAATCGGGATGTTAACAATATTGCTGCAAACCCACTTAGCATCCCACCCAGGGTGTAAACAACGGTTTTGATCATTTTAACATTTACACCGGAAAGCATAGTCGCTAGCTCATTGCCGCCAATTGCATAAGTGTATCGGCCGAGTTTGGTTCGTGTTAGAATGAAGTGGGCAATAAAATAAATTAGTACCATTAGCAAAACAGGTACAGGTATATGCAATATTTCCCCATTAGAAATAAATCGGAAATCAGCAGAGAATCCCGATATAGGTCTGCCGTCCGTGTATAGTAATGCAGCGCCTCGTGCAACGCTCATCATGCCTAGAGTAGCAATGAATGGAGGCAGTTTGCCGTAAGAAATTAGTGTGCCATTCACCAATCCACATAATCCGCCTGTTAAAACTCCACCAATAAGAGCGACAATTAGTGGTTGATCGGCTTTTAATAAACTAGCAAGCACAACACCTGAAAATGCCATAATCGAACCGACCGATAAATCGATACCAGCTGTAATAATTACAAAAGTAAGTCCAACTGCAATGATTGCATTAATTGTTGTTTGTTGTGCAATATTAAGTAAGTTAGAAATCGTAAGGAAATAAGGAGTCCAAATCCAAAAAAACACAATGAGAAGCAAAAGCCCAAAAAACGTTCCTAGTTGCCTAGCATTAGTTGTCCATAAATTATTAAGCCGCATGGATTTCTCCCAAGGCATATTTCATTATTTTTTCCTGAGTTGCCTCTTCACGGCTAAACTCGGCTGTTATCCTCCCCTCACTCATTACAAGTATCCTATCGCTCATCCCTAGTATCTCCAGTAAATCAGAAGAGATTAAAATAATCGCAGAGCCTTCATAAGCCAGCTTGTTCATCAATTCGTAAATTTCCAGTTTAGCCCCAACATCAATACCACGAGTTGGTTCATCGAAGAAGAAGATTTTAACCTGACTACAAAGCCATTTACTTATTACTACTTTTTGTTGATTTCCGCCACTCAAATTTCTCGCAATTTGATCCGGTCCGGTAGTCTTAATATTCAATTCATCAATATACTTTTCAGTAACTTGCACTTCCTTTTTACGGTTAACAATTCCAAGTTTGGAGATCTCATTTAAGTTTGTCAGTGTTATATTGTTCTTGATCGGTAAGTTAAGAACCAGTCCCTGAGACTTCCTGTCTTCAGTTAAAAATCCTATCCTGTTTTTTATTGCATGAACAGGGGAAGAGATATTTACTTTTTCCCCATCGACAAATATTTCTCCTCCATCAATATTGTCAACTCCAAAAATTGCCTTCGCAAGTTCTGTTCTTCCTGACCCAAGCAAACCATAAAGCCCCAGGACTTCACCTTTATATAAAGTGAAGTCTATGTCCTCAGCGAAATTTGAATTACTTAGTTTTTCAACTCTCAATATTTCCTGACCAATGGTTATTCTACGGGATGGAAAAAGATCTTTAATTTCCCTGTTAACCATTAGCTTTATAAGATCATCTCTGTTTGTATCACAAATACTTCTTGTCCCAACATTAAGTCCATCCCTCAATACGGTTACACTATCACCAATTTCAAACAATTCCTCTAATCTGTGTGATATAAAAATAATGGAGACTCCTTGTTGTTTAAGGAGTTTGATAATACTAAAGAGTTCTTTTATTTCTTTTTCGGTAAGGGCAGAAGTTGGTTCATCCATAACAAGTATTTTTGCATTCAGTGAAAGAGCTTTTGCTACTTCCACCATTTGCTGATAGGCTATTCCCAATTCATTTATAGTACGCGTAGGATCAATATCTACTTTTAATTTTTTTAATATTTTTTGAGACTCTTTAATCATTTTGCGAGAATCAATTACTCCTGATAAGTGAGTAAATTCTCGACCCAGAAAAATATTTTCTGCAACGGTAAGGTGCGGAATCAGATTAAGTTCCTGATAAATAACACCAATTCCCAGTTCTTGTGAATGCCTTGGGCCATTAATATTAATTTCATTGCCAAAAAGGTTAATGCTTCCTGAATCCATCTTATGAGCGCCACTTAATATTTTAACTAAAGTTGACTTACCGGCACCATTTTCACCAAGAAGAATATGAACTTCTCCTTGAAGAATTTTCAATGAAACATTATCCAGCGCTAACACACCAGGATATTTTTTAGTAATGTTATTTAGTATTAATACTTCCTCACCAAGCATTTAGAAGCCAAATAAATGATGTAAAATATTCTTTATAACTTTATTTCAAGAGTGATCTAAGATGTTCAATATTACCTATTGCCGCCATGTCGGAATTCGGCAATGGCATTATTTCTGCTGAAACAAATCCACTATAATTCACCTGTTCAAGTTTATTAAGGATACTTCCAAAATCTAAATGACCAGCGCCAGGATGCCAGCGATTGGAATCAGCCACATGAAAATGAAAAAATTTATCCTTTGCTAAAACTATACTTTCTTCAATATCTGGTTCTTCAATATTCATATGGAAGGTGTCTAAAAGTAACCCAACGTTTTCTTTCCCCAGCTTCTCTAAGAAATCCATTCCTGAACTTACAGTATTTATAAGATTTGTTTCGTACCTGTTAATTGGTTCAATGGCAATTTTTACATTTTCATCTACTTCGGCACATTCTTTTAGGGCTTCTAGGAGAAGATTTTCTGCTTCCTTAAATTCCATTTCCTTTGGTGCAATTCCTCGCAACAAACCAATAATAACTAAAGCATCAAATTTCTTTGCAAAATGAATCTGATCCTTTGTCCTTTGAATAGCTTGCTTTCGGATTTCAGGATTAGGATTCGTAAACGAGAGTCCCTCTTCTCCAAATGCTTGCCCTGTTCCAATTGCGGGAACGGGCAGGTCATTATTAGTAGTAAGATTTTGAATATAATTCACATCTAGTTCATTGGGATTCCTGACAGCAAGTTCAACTCCGTCATAACCAAGTTCTTTTATCCGGGCAATGTTCTCTTCGATATTACCTTTATAAGCAAGAGCTGAAAAAGAAGCCGGCTGTGTTGAAAGAACTATACTTAGTTTCATTTTTATAATCCCATTTTTCTGATTGCGTAAATTGGGCGCCATCCTTCAGTGAAAGGCTCTTTCATGTATGGCTCCATTTCCTTCTCTGTGCGCATTGTTGTTTTTTCAATCGGTGGTACCTTGCCGGATGGATATGCTTCCAATAATTCATCATGTACTAAGGTTAAGTAGGAGAGAATTGCCGCAATAGTTCTTTTAGCTTTTTGAGCAGTACCAATTGTAGGTCTTCCAACCACACCTTCAGGTATGGATCCCATTTCAGTCGGGAAATGTCCCTGCCCTTCAGACCAACGACTTGGGCGACCGTACGGATCTACAGCTTTATCAAAGTGACCGTCTGGAATATATCCCTCAACCTTTGTTTCTTCAGCATAATTCATTTGGACGAATTGTTCTGCTAGAAGCAACAATACTGAAGTTTCTGCCTCGTCTGCATGCACAAAATCATCGTCCCAATCGCCGCCTCTATCTTTAGTTCTAAAAAATTCACGCACTGAACGATGCCAGTCTAGAGTTCTAAAAATACCGGGAAGATTCCATGTTTTTTGTAACTCTTGTATTGCTGCTTCAAGCAACCATGAATGTCCATGATTATTGACTAAAATGATTTTTCTAAAACCATCATTCCAGAAACCTACCATTACATCAATAAGCATTTTTTTCAATACTTCGTCTTCCAGATGAATTGTTCCAGGCATTCCAACATGGTGATGAGGGTGCCCCCCAAAATTGAGAGGTGTCCAGGTAAGATTAACTGGTGAACCTTTCTTTGCTGTGAAACGGCGCACGCCTTCTAATATCTGAGTAACCATAAGTGTATCAAGAGCAGTAACAGTATGCAGTCCATGTAATTCTGTGCAGCCAATTGGAATGAAAAGAATATCATTTTTCTTTCTATTTTCAATCACGTCTTTTCTGATTGTTGTTTGAATATATGTCCCAAGTTTTGTCATCTCCGATGGAGTAGGTATTTCATAATCGTTTAATATTTTATCGATCTCCTCATCGCTGGCTTCCCAGATTCTCTTTTTAAGTCTACCAACACTACTATCTTCCCAAGTAATGTCTCCTTTTTCCGATTTAATCCAATTAGGCATATTAAACTCCTTTATTAAAATATTATTAAAAATTTATTCAAAATTAGTGATTGTTATTTTGACTTCGTCTCTGTCCGTTTGAAGCATAGTTAAATTTTCCTCAACTTCATCCAAACCGATTTTTTTTGTTATCATTGGAGAAACATCCATGCCTGAAGAAATACAGCTTATTACGTTTGGGAATGTACCGTGGCCTGAGTGACCCTGAGCGCCAACGACATTTGCCCTTCTTACCTGGAGGACTTCACCATTCAAAGGTATTCTATCATCAGCACGTGCTACAACTACAACAGTTGTATTTACAGCTCTGCCTTCCCAAATAATTTTTTCAACATCAGACCATACAACACTTGGTAAACCGGTTGCTTCCAGGATCAACTTTGCCCCATGACCTTCCGTAATTTCTAAAACTCTATCTGCTACATTTTCATTTATTGGATCTATTACATGTGTTGCACCCATGTCCAAAGCCATTTTTCTTCTTATTGCTGATGGCTCGGAAAGAATCACAGCATTTGCTCCGGCACGTCTCAGTATCGAACATGCCGCGGCCCCCACAGGACCGGCACCCAATACTACTACATTTTCTCCGGGACGAATTCCGCCGCCTCTTTCAATTACAGCATTGTATGCTACAGAGGTTGGTTCAACCAAACTTCCAAGAAGCCACATTTTTTCTTCACCATATAATTTCCTAAAGCCTTCAATACTCCACAAATATCTGGCATCCACCTTAATGTATTTTGCATATGCTCCATCAATAGAAAATCCTATCTCTTCAAGATTTTCACAATGATTTGGGAATCCATCTGCACATGGCCGACAATAGCTGCACCAGACCATTTCTTCCGCACAAACCGCTTCACCTATTTCGTATTTATTGCCTGTTCTTTTGTTTATTGCTAAATCACCCGCGGCTATTATTTTCCCCGAAAATTCATGCCCCAGAGTAGCAGGGAAAGCTGTAAGTCCCGGGTAGTAGATATAACCATCCTCACTTTTTTGATACATATGCACATCACTTCCACATACACCACATGCCATAACTTCAATTATTACTTCTGTGGGACCAGGGTCGCTCACTTCTTTCTCTACAATTTTTATTTCGGGATTTCGCCAGACTTTGCTGCCCAGATAGGTCGATTTTCCCTCAACATCTTTTTGTCCGAGTACAAAATCAGGTTTAGGATCCCATGTAGCGTGTAAGGATACGGTTCTCATATAAACTCCATCATTGTAGAAATTAATTTATTTAAAAGTCTTTTACGTTAACTACTTTTCCCTCTTTCAAAGAAGATGTTGCAGCAATAGCAACCTGAAGTCCGGCAATGCCATCCTCAATTGTTACCATTGGTTTTGTTCCATTTACCAGATTGTTAAAAAAATCATTAAGCTGGTTTACGTAAGCATCACAAAACCTTTCCGGGAAGTAAGGAACAACATCATGAGTAACTCCCTTGGTTGTCATCACTAAAATGGGCGTCTCCCGAAGATATCCTATTTTTATTGCACCCTCTGTACCAAGTACTTCCGCTCTGATATCGTAACCATAAACTCCATTTCGGCTTATATCAATCTCCCCTAAACAACCGTTTTCAAATTTCATAGACATTATCACATTATCTGTATCCCCAGCCTTTGCAGCTTCAGGAAATGCAAGAACTCCGCCAATTGAATAGACTGTTGATATATCACCCATATACCATCTTGCAATATCAATATCATGAACTGCCTGATCCAAAATTTGGCCACCACTATTATGAGGATATAAATATTCAAGTGTAGGTAAATAGGGATCCCTCGAAGAGCCACGGAAAACTACAGGTTTGCCAATTACTCCTTCTTCAATTTTCTTCTTAGCCTCTGCAAATCCAGAATCAAAACGTCTCATGTAACCTTGCTGATAGAATACGCCATTTTTATTTATTGCAGATTCCATTATGCGTGCATCATCTATACTTAGACTCATTGGCTTTTCACAAAACATTGGAACCCCCTTCGCCGCTGCATCTAATACAATTTCTTTATGATTGGAAGTAGTAGCTGTGATTATTATCGCATCTAATGTTTTATCGTCATTAATCTCTTGATGACTAAAATATGATTTTGGGATATCATATTTTTCTGCACAATTAGTCGCCCTTTCTGGAATTATATCCGCACAGGCAATTAAATTTGCATTTGCGACTCTGGTTTTTAAAAATTCCGCATACATATTTCCCAGTCTTCCAGTACCGATTAAACCAACATTAATTTTCTTGTTCATGTTTATTCCTGTGACTTTGTGAGATTGAACCAATAGTTATATATAATAGTATAATAGAACCTTATTATCTGATTAATGTATTTTTATATTTTGCATAATTATCTCTGCTCTCTTCGCAAACCTTTGCAAAAATCAGCTAAACAAAAATTGAGTTATATTCTTTTAAGAATACTATTCTTTTTTTACTTCACCTTTTATTGGAAAAACCGAACTTCTTTCAACTAAATGAGATTCCAAAACAATAGATTTTGCTTTTGATTTATCGCCCCTTATTCTGGAATTAATAAGCTTCATACTTTCAATACCCATTTCATATATTGGCTGATGCATGGTTGAAAGATCAAGTTGATTGTGATAAGATGGATTGAGGTCATCATATCCAACGAGAGAAATATCATCGGGAATACCTATACCCAAATCCATTGCAACTGAATTAATTAAATAGGCTATTCTATCATGCCCGGCAAAAATTGCTGTAAATTTCTTTTTCTGCTTAAAAAGTTTGTGGGCTATTTCCGTATAATATTTTTCAGCATAAAGTCCATCATGTGTCATAATAAGATTTGAATCAATCTTAATTCCATTATCAGATAATGCTTGTTTATAACCTTCCAATCTCTGTCTTTCAGTGCTGAATAGAGTACTTAATGTTATTGCAATTTTTTTGTGACCCTGTTTTATCAGATTTTCAGTCAATGTATAAGCACCTTTAAAATTATCGGTCGTAACAAGGTCAATACTATGCCCGGGAATTTCTCTATCTGCTAATACCACTGGAATATTTTTATTAGTAAATTTTTCAACTATATATTTATTTTTTTCATCGGATGCAGCTGTGGGTACAAAAATGACACCTGCCACATTATTATCTATCAATCGGTCTGCATGAAACTCAGCTTTAAGAAAAAGATCGTCTGTATTACAAAGAATAATACTTTGTTTATTTTTCGATGCCTCGTCCTCTGCTCCACGTGCCAATTCGGGCGCGTAGCCAGCTCTGATATCGGGAAGCAACATACCAACAATAGTTTGATTCTCACTTTCTTCAGCTTTATCTAAAACGAAAGTACCCAACTTTCTCTTTCTTACAAGATATCCAAGGTTTACGAGGTTTTGAACGGCCTGTCTAATTGTTGCTCGCGCCAATCCAGTCATTTGAACAAGTTCTGCCTCCGTAGGTATTTTATCGTTTGCTTTAAAAACACCTTGTTCCAGTTGTTCAACAAGCCATCTTTGGAGTTGAAAATATTGCGGTATCGGGCTATTTCTATCAATTATCATATCGAATTACTACAAATTGTTATTTGTATAGACAATTATACTAAACCTATAGAAAAAGCACAAGCAAATTCTACAAGTTTATTTATTTTTTATTTTTTCAGGAATAAATCAGTAACGGCTTAGAGCTAATCATCTTTTTATTATAAATAGATGAATACTCTATACAATTAGATATAAACTATAATAATTCGCAAGCATTTGCAAAAAAGTTATCTTTGAAAACTGGCTTAAAACGGCTTATTGTGATAATCTTAATCTTTATATCCACAACTATCCCACATCGGCATCTTGTCTCTTCTGTCAGACCATCCTCCTGCAAATTATTAAAAGAGCATTTGATTTTACCTGAATAATTATCCTTTGTGTTAGGCATATTTTATAAGTAAGAGTGTTTTATTAAATTGTATTTGTATAGACAATTAACCATATTAGCGAAGTACAATTTACATATCATAACTATTCTATGTTTTCTATTAATCTCGAGGTGACGGTTATGCATTTAGCCCAAATACTTGTATTAATCCTTTTAGTTTTCAAATCAACTTCATTTTGTCAAACTCAATTAGAATTTAATCTTTCAGATTCCAAGAACATATCCTCCGAATTAATATTAGATGGGATACTGAATGAATCGTCCTGGGCGGATGTTCCGTCAACATGCCATCTAAAAATGATTGAGCCTACCGAGGGAGCTGAATGCACATTTTCAACCACAATTAAAATTTTTGCTGATTCAAAAAATATTGTACTAGGAATTCAATGCTTCGACGATCTTCCGTCGGGAATTGTCGCCTTTTCAAAGGCAAGGGATTCAGAATTGGAAAATGAGGATTACATTAAATTTGTTTTTGATACATACCTGGATGGAAGAAATGGATATATATTTGCCATTAATCCTTTTGGCGCTAGATATGATGCCCTTGTCTCCGGTCATGGTGAAAATGAAAACCCAAGCTGGGATGGAGTCTGGGAGGCAGAAACAAACATAGATTCTCTGGGATGGAGTGCGGAAATCAAAATTCCTATTCACGGTCTAAGTTTCGGAAATAATTTGAGTGAGTGGGGATTTAATATTGAAAGAAGAATCCAAAGACTTTTAGAAGTAGACAGGTGGACAGCAATAAATTCAGATTATCAGATTGGACAGGTAAGTCAGGCTGGTAGAGTTAAAAACTTACCTGATTTCAATTATGGTTTGGGCACAACCGTAAAAATATCTGGAATCTCTGATTATCAAAAAACCTACAGCCAAAATCATAAATTAAAATTTGATGGAGGTCTTGACGTTATTCAGAAAATTACCTCGGGTATTAGTGCCTTGCTAACAATAAATACCGATTTTGCTGAAACAGAAGTTGATACGCGTAAAACAAATCTTACCCGCTTTCCATTACTCTTCGAGGAAAAAAGATCTTTTTTTCTTGAGGGTTCAGATGTTTACGATTTTGGATTAGGATTGGATGAGGACTTAATTCCTTTTTTCTCCAGGAGAATCGGTTTGTTTGATGGTCAGGCCATCCCCATTGTTGCAGGAGGAAAAGTTAACGGGAAATTAAATAATACAAATTTTGGTGCCGTGGTTACACGGACAGATGCATTGGAGGGTATTGTGCCTGCCAGTACTATGGGTGCCTTCAGAGTAAAACAAAACGTTTTTGAGGAATCCAATTTTGGAATAATTGGGACTTTTGGTGATCCACAAAATCTGGCAAATAGATGGATGATGGGTATAGACTTTACATACAATACATCCCAATTTCTGGGTGATAAGAATTTTCTTGTGGGAGTATGGGGGCTATTAAACAATAATGAAAAGATGGAAGGTGATAAAACAGCAATTGGAATAAAAATCGACTACCCGAATGATACCTGGGATATTGCCCTGGTGTACAAACGAATAGGTGATGCCTTTGATCCATCCCTTGGTTTTGTTCCTCGAAAAGGGATTAATAAATATCGCCTTGCCGTAGAATATATGCCAAGACCGGAATGGCAATTAGTTCGACAATTCTTTTTTGAATTTGAGATTGAATTATTTACTTCCCTAAATAATACTTGGGAAAGTTATAATATTTTTACCGCACCAATAAATCTACTATTAGAGAGTGGCGACCAATTTGAATTTAATATAAATCCTCAAGGTGAGAAATTGTCAGAATCATTTGAAGTAGAAGACAATATACTTATTCCTATTGGCGAATATACCTGGAATAGATATGGACTGGTATTTGAAAGCGCAAATAAAAGATCAATTGGCTGTGATATCTCATGGTGGTTTGGAGGCTTTTATGAAGGGCACCTGGATGAAATTGAGTTGGAATTATATTGGAGACCTAACTCCAATCTTATTTTGGAATTCAATTTTGAAAAGAATATTGCAAAACTCGCACAAGGAGATTTTATTCAGGATTTATATGGATGTAGAGTTTTATTTAATTATTCGAGCGATTTGCAATTAAGTAGTTTTTTTCAATACGATAATGATAGTAGAGAACTTGGAACAAATAGTAAAATTAGATGGACCTTTGCCCCACAAGGCGATTTGTTTGTAGTTTACAACCATAACGTTAACAATTTCATCAAAGACAGATGGCAGTTCGATTCAAATCAATTTATTTTAAAGATTAGTTATGGACTATGGTTGTAAGCATTAATTTTAATTATTTATGAGGATTTGCTCCGCCTTCTAAAGAATACAAGTATAACAGACAGAGTATATACGGTTTGGATTATTCCGCAAGTAAATTACTATTTAATCTTACAATGCCCGGTACAATTAATGAGTACTTATTATATTTGAGCAAAATAGGATTTAATATTTTCAACTTCTTCCAAAACCCCAAAGGACTTCAGTCCTTTTAAATCGTGTGGGAATGTGATAATTTATTATCTTTCAATGGATTGAATAATTGAAAAAGTGAAATAAATTACAGACCCTGTTTAATTTGTTTTATTTTTAATGCTTCCACATAAATTTAAATTTAACTTTCTAAAAATATTGTCGATAATACATTAGTATTTGGGATATGGGAGCCAAATTCCTTGAAAATAATAGTTTTATTATTTCTGCTGTCAGGTGCTATATTTGCCAACAATTCACCTGAATTGCCAATAAGTAAAATGCTCGAAATTGAGTCAGGTAATTTCACATCTGATTCATTAATTTCATTATCCCAGCTTGATAAAGATTACAAAATCTACCGCCTCGAACAAAGTCTGGAGGATGAATCAGACAAGATCATTTATCTGGTTTCCGTCCTCATATTGGTGCTGGCATTTGCCGCTATACTATTTTACATTCATAACAAAAACAAAAAACTGAGTAATCGGTATCTACTTCAAAACAGACAATTGGAATCTGTGAATAAATTATTCACAAATTTTCTTGATCAATCCGTTGAAGCATTTACTCTATTTGATAGCAGAGGTGAAATTTTATTATGGAATCCGGCCAACGAACAAATTACAGGGATTAAACAGGAAGAAGCCATTGGGGAATCTGTCTGGGAAATTGGTTCCAGAATGAATTTATTGTCGTTCGGCAGAACTCGCGAGTCGGAACGAATCAGACTTGAGAAATTTTTCACAAAAATGATCAACGATCCGGAATTTAGATCAAAAACTGATGAGTTAATGGTTGAGAACAAATCCGGAGAAGTTAAGACCATTGAGGTATCTTATTTCCCAATTATTATTTCACATGTCAAGTATTTCGGTATTATCACTCTGAACATTACAGAAAGAAAAGAATATGAAGGTCAACTAATTATAGCCAAGGACAAAGCTGAATCTTCCGACCGACTAAAAACCGAATTCCTTGCACAGATATCCCATGAAATTCGGACTCCCATAAACACCATTCTAAACAATACCAGTATACTTGAATACGAATTTGAAAACACAATATCCTCTGAAGCAAAAAGCAGCGTTTCCAGCATTCAAAATGCAGGAAGAAGAATAGTTAGAACCGTAGACCTATTGATAAACATCTCGGCCTTGCAGGCCGGTACTTATGACTATAAGTCAGCTTATTCTGATCTGTATGCAGAAATTTTAGAACCCTGTTCACGTGAATTTGAAAACCTTGCAAAAGAGAAGGATCTAATTCTTACTCTGAATAAAAATTCTGAAAAATTTTCAATACTTGTTGATCTCTATTCCCTTCAATTAGTTGTTAAGAATCTTATTGAGAATGCTATAATCTTTACTGAAAAAGGATCTGTTACAATTGACTATGGTAAAGATGAATATGGAAGAATATTTTTCAAAGTGACTGATACGGGAATAGGAATAAGTGAAGAATTTATCCCAAATCTCTTTGAGCCATTTTCACAAGAGGAACAAGGTTATACCAGGAGATATGAAGGCAATGGACTTGGTCTCACTCTTGTACAAAAATTCTGTGAGCTGAATGATGCTGAAATTATTGTTAAAAGTACAAAAGGAGAAGGTTCCAGTTTTACAATATTATTCGGAAAAATGGGCATTAATGAAGCTCTTAAAACACTTGAAGAATTTAGTTTTCAGCTCCCCTCTTTTATGGATAAAGATTAGTCCGCAGACTACCCCTGTTGTAAATAGAAATCTTGAAGCACTTCAGCTTTGTTTTCAATTAACAGGTTTTTACTTAAATAACACTTTACTATTTTATAAGTGCCAATTCACTCTGAAAGGTACTTATGGTTTACCTGCTTATAGTCTCGCTTATTTGGGCATTTTCATTCGGGTTAATAAAAACGAATTTAACGAGTCTTGATTCAAATTTCGTTTCATTTGTCCGACTCGGAATCTCATTATTGGCTTTCCTCCCTTTTCTTAGAATAAAAAAACTTTTGAGAATAGAAACACTAAAGCTTATCGGAATTGGTGCAATTCAATATGGACTGATGTACACATTCTATATAGCTTCATATCAACATCTCCAATCATTCGAAATCGCTCTTTTCACGATACTGACACCCGTCTACATTATTGTCATCCATGATCTTATTGAAAGAAGAATCAACTATATCTTTTTATTTACAGCTCTGTCCGCAGTTATCGGAGGTGGAATTGTAATGTATCGTTCCCTGATATCGGAAGAGCTATTAACGGGTTTTCTCCTTGTTCAATTATCTAATATTTGCTTTGCATCCGGGCAAATTTTTTATTCCAAGATAAAAAAGAAACTGCCTGAAAAATCAGATCATTCATTATTTGGATTACTATATCTTGGTGCAGTATTAGTTTCATTTACAGCATCACTTTTCACGACAAATTATTCTACAATCAATCTAAACTCAGAACAATTATATACGTTAATTTACCTGGGAGCAATTGCTTCAGGATTATCATTCTTCTTATGGAATGTGGGAGCAACAAAGGTTAATGAAGGGGCTCTGGCAGCTTTTAATAACCTAAAGATCCCGTTGGCTGTTTCTGTGTCAATATTGGTTTTTGGTGAACATGGAGATCTGATAAGACTTGGGATTGGACTTTTAATAATCCTGGCTGCACTCTACATAAACGAGAATGTTTATGCGAAGAAAAAGAATATGACCGAGATCTGATGTTCCCGGTCATTGACTAAAACATGTGGGTTAAACAGCTACTTTGATTACCACTTTTTTAACCTCTTCGCTCCCTTCAATTGCCAGTTTTGGCATGTGTGCATCCTGAGGGAATAAAATTACAAATTCATCTTCGTGCAACTGAAAAAAGTCACCATCTCCGTTGAACCATTGAATATCGTTCTCCGGATCATAATCCGTTGTAGGATCAAGATATTCAACATTCACATATCCAAAGTCCTCGCCCCCGGAAATTATGAATTGTATATCAACATATTGGCGATGAGCTTCCCATTTGCCATCTTCGGGTTTGATTGTCTTGTACTTGCTGATAAGGGCAAATATTTCTTCGCCTTCAATTTCAACTCGATCAGTGGTTATTTTACTAAAGTCTGTTTCTTTCAAAAATTTTAGGGCTTTCTCAATTTTGCCATTAATGCCATAATAAAGCGCCGCATTTTCTATTGAATCAATAATCATTTTCTTCTCCTTATGATTTTCTAGAGTGAAATATAGTTATTATAAGCGAATTTTTTAATGGATATTTTTTAATTCCCGCCCTGGCTAATAATAGTTTTTTCTTTTGAGTCATTATATGCTATTTTAGAACTGAAAATTCGGTAAGGGAATTGAATTAATGAGTGATATTAGAGGAAAAGCTTTACGCACGGCGGCAAGATTGCATAGTGGACAGAAGTACAATGACGGCTCCTACGTGGAAAACCATTTGGAGCGCGTTGCTCACGCGGCTATTGAACTGGCGAAAACAGAGGGAATTATTGAACCTGAGATTCTGGATTTTATTTACTGTGTTGCCTTACTTCATGATGTATTAGAAGACTGTTTTGATTATTCCCATACCACTCTTGATGCGGAACATAAAAAACTATCTGAAAGGTTTAATGAGGGTATCGCAAATGCAATTCTTATTTTAAGCGACAATGCATTTAATTCTACTGAAGAATACCTGAAAGCAATATCAGAAAATATGATTACAAAAATTGTTAAAGCAGCTGATCGGATTGCCAATATTCTTATGCTCGTTGAAGTAGAAGGAAAAAAGCAGCGCGAGAGATTGGCAAAAAAGTACCTCGACCAACTTCCTCTCTTCGAAAAATATAATATATATCCTGAGTTGATAAAGAAAGCTTTTTGGGAAATGTCAAAACTTTAGTTGTAATCTGAGATAATTCTAACAGTCATAGTATACATCAAAAAGCCTTATAAGTTCTGCCTGATTTAAGCTTGTGTGATTTATATCTCATACCTCATAAAACCACGAAACATTATATTCACACGGATGTCCAAGAGAAAGTTAATTAACCAAAATTAACCTTAACAATGGAGAACCGGGATGAAGAAAGCAACCTTTATAACATTGGGAATAATTTATATTCTTACTTCCTTTTCCCTTCTCGCAAAACCCTCCGGAAAAGAGAGTAACGTTCAATTAGCAATCCTACTTGATACCAGTAATAGCATGGATGGTTTGATTGATCAGGCTAAATCACAATTGTGGAAAATTGTTAATGAGCTTGCCAGGTCTAGAAAGCATGGCGAGCCTATTAATCTTCGAGTCGCATTATATGAATATGGCAATGATGGGCTGCCGGCCGAAGAAGGGTATTTACGGCAGGTAACCCGATTGACAAATGACCTGGACAAAATTTCTGAAGAACTGTTTCGTTTACGGACAAACGGCGGAAGCGAATTTTGCGGAACTGCAATCAACTCAGCTGTTCGTTACCTAAACTGGAGTGAAGATCGAGGTGACCTGAAAATGATAGTGATTGCAGGGAATGAACCTTTCACTCAGGGGAGTATCGATTATCGAAATGCATGTGAACGTGCTGCAAAAAATGGTGTAACGGTCAATACAATTTTCTGTGGTAATTATAGTGAGGGTGTAAACACCGGCTGGAAAGATGGCGCAATGATTACTGGCGGTACTTACATGAACATCGATCAAAACGAACGAATTGTTCACATTGACACTCCTTATGATGATGAATTAATACGTCTGGGCAAGGCTATCAACTCTACTTATATTGCATATGGCAAAAAAGGTGAAGAGTTAAAAGAACGTCAGGAAATGCAGGATAACAATTCCATGAGTTTAAGTCCGGCAGTAATGGCCCAACGATCGGCGGCTAAAGCCAGTGGTCAGTATAAAAACACCGAATGGGATCTGGTTGACGCAGACTCAGAGGAAGAAATTGATCTTGAAAAAATTGATAAAAAGCTGCTTCCGGATGAATTACAAAATAAATCAGGCGAGGAGCTAAAAAGATATGTTGATGAAATGAAGTCTAAACGGACAGAAATTCAAACCAAAATAAATGAGCTGAACGAAAAGAGAAGAAAGCATATTGCTGAGAAGAGTCTTGAACATCAGGACAACACTTTTGATTCGGCGATGCTGAAAGCCATACGAGATCAAGCAGAAAAGAAAGGCTTTGAATTTAAGGATTAGATAAAATTACTCCCGTAAACTCCCCCTCCCCATTAAGCCTCAATACTTTTGAGGCTTAATTATTTAGAACCCGGAAGGAACTTAGCTGTTGTCATTTTCCGTTTATATTGTTACATTCTATTAAAATAAGTTGTTCATTGGGGGGACTTTCGACCAACTTTTATTGGAGTTAAGTTATGAAGGTGAAAGTCAGATTTAATACTGATGACTATTTAATTTTAGGACTCCTTTCCATAGGTGCCGCAATCGCTTTCTTTGGCTTATACGTTGCCGGCACTAAATTTATGCAGTGGTTAACAAGCGCCTTATCAAATGTCGATATGAGCCTCTAGCTTCTTAACATTCACTGGCAATAACATTATTGATTCCAAGTATCGCTTAAGGAACCTTTATCTTTTGAATACATCTAATAGCCAAAAGGAATAAATATTATGGCTACCGAATTCAAAGTTCACGCAAAAGACCTTCTAAATAAAATAGAAGAATTAATCAAAGAAGGAAACATTCGTCGTATCATTATAAAGGATGGTGAAGGAAAAACGTTTATTGAAATTCCTCTTTCTGTTGGTGTAATTGGGATGCTGGCAGCTCCCGTAGTTGCAGCCCTTGGTGCCATTGCCGGTTTAGTGGCAAACTTTACCATTGAAGTAATAAAAAAAGAAGATGAAGATGCTGTGGACTTTGAAGAAATAAAAGATCCTGATTAGAATCCAAGTCTGTTAACTAAATTAGTACCTAATTAATAACTTTAGCTTAATTTGGGGAAAGGTATTTTACAGCAGTTAAATTTCATAATTCAACAAAACGGAGGAATTATGTCAAACTTAAATCTGGAAATCACTTTGTACCATACTCCTTATCACGATGATCTAATGACTGAACTTCAGTCTATCATAAATCAAAAAAAATCAATTTACCGTAACGTAAACTCCGCCGCTGAAGTACATAAGAAGCTTTCTTATGAGGAGAGAGAATTCTTGAAACACCTCACATCGCAAGAAGATCAGATTTTTTTAAAATTGATTGAGCATAAGGGTTGGAGAGTGAACATTCCCAAAGAATCGCCACAGAAGGGTAAAATCACTTTAAACTAATTCACTTCAAAAATTCATCTGAATAATTTTAAATCGTCTTATGCCTCTAAAAAACCTTTTCCAAAAAATGCGGATGGATATTGCCAATCTTAAACGGTATTATTCCCTTTTTTCCCAGCATTCATAATGTTAATTTGCCCTTAATGAAATTAAGAATAAGCAATGAAAAGTATATAATTCGCTGCTTTGAGCTGGCAGCCATGGGAAAAGACAGCGTTGAACCAAACCCACTGGTTGGTGCTGTTATAGTTAAGAACGGCAAAATTATAGGCGAGGGTTACCACATGAAATTTGGCGAAGCCCACGCAGAAGTGAATGCTATTAAAAACTCTACCGAAAATGTAAAAGGAGCAACTCTCTTCTGTAATCTGGAACCATGTTGCCATACAAACAAAAAAACTCCCCCGTGTGCTCCATTCATAATAGAAAATGGTATATCAGAAGTGATAATTTCTAATATTGACCCAAATCCGGAAGTCGCCGGTAAAGGTGTTGAATTGTTGAAGAAAGCTGGCATAAAGGTTGTCGTTGGTATATTAGAGAAAGAGGGAAAATCTCTGAATTCTGATTTTTTTGATCGTATTTCACCAGGCAATTGATTCTTGGATTCCAAGAACTGAGTATCAGTCTTAATAATTATATGAAATGAGAATAATAATCGATATTTTTTAACCTATGTTTACCGGATTAATAGAAGAAATAGGAAAAATCACTAAAATCTCTAATATTCCAGGCGGGAAAACTCTTCATATTTCTGCTAATAATATATTAGATGATTTGAAAATTGACGACTCAGTTGCTGTAAACGGCGTATGCCTGACTGCAACAAAATTGTCCGGCAATGGCTTTTGGGCTGATGCAGTGGGTGCAACTCTGGAAAAGACAACTCTCGCAACTATAAGAGAAAATTTTTCCGTTAATTTGGAACGTTCCGTACGTTTAATGGATAGACTTGGCGGACATCTGGTTCAGGGGCATGTGAATGGAATTGCTAAAATCAGCCAGATCAACAAATTGGGTGATAACTATTTTCTTGAAGTAGCAATTCCTGAGGGTCTGAAAAAATATGTCATTGACGAGGGTTCAATTTCAATTGACGGAATAAGTCTAACAATCGCAAAGCTGAACGGAATAAAAGTCGGTGTTTCTGTAATCCCGCATACCTGGAAAAGCACAACCCTCTGTAAAAATAAAATTGGCGATAATGTGAACATCGAAACAGATGTTATTGCAAAATATATTGAAAAATTATTACTAAGTAATACTGACGAGGATAAAAGCAAATTCTCTGATGACTGGTTCAAAAAGATGGGATACCTAAAATGAACGAAATGAAAGAAAATGGAAGCGAATTCGATTCCATTGAAAAAGCAATTGAAGATATAAAGAATGGTAAAATGATTGTTGTGGTTGATGATGCTGATCGTGAAAACGAAGGCGACATTATCATGGCATCGGAAAAAGTAACACCGGAAGCAGTTAACTTCATTATCCGGGAAGCGAGAGGGATGCTTTGCATACCTATTACCGAGGAGAGAGCACTTGAGCTGGATCTCGACTTCATGGTTGCTGAAAATACCGGCACTCATCAAACACCCTTTACTGTATCTATTGATTATCTTCACGGAACGACAACCGGAGTTTCTGCTTTTGATCGTGCGAAGACAATTCTGGAAGTTGTTAACGATGAAGCAAAACCTAATGACTTTGGCAGACCCGGACATATATTTCCGCTTATCGCAAAAAAAGGCGGTGTATTGGTTAGAGCGGGGCATACAGAAGCGGCGGTTGACTTAGCAAAACTTGCCGGATTAAAGCCATCCGGTATTTTGTGTGAAATTATTGATGATGATGGGACGATGTCCCGCGGTAAAAGATTAAAAGAATTTGCGAATAAATTCGATTTAAGTTTTATCTCAATTGCCGATTTGATTGAGTATAGAAACAGAACAGAAAAACTGGTTAGATGCAAAGTAGTTGTTGATATGCCCTCTAGATATGGCGATTTCAAGTTACACTTGTACGAAAACAATATTGACACTAATGAAAACGTTCTTGCTCTTGTAAAAGGTGATTTAAGTAGTGTAGATTCTGTTTTGGTCAGAGTACATTCTGAGTGTTTAACAGGTGATGTTTTTGGCTCTCAACGTTGTGACTGCGGAGATCAATTGGCAGCCGCAATGCAAATGGTGGATGAAGAAGGCGCTGGTGTAATTTTATATCTGCGTCAGGAAGGACGTGGTATTGGTCTTGTAAACAAATTAATGGCATATGCTCTGCAGGAAGATGGGAAAGATACTGTTGAAGCTAATGAAGAATTAGGATTCAAGGCAGACTTAAGAGATTATGGCATTGGCGCCCAGGTATTAAAAGATTTGGGGCTTTCGAAAATAAAGTTGATGACCAACAATCCTAAGAAAATTATCGGTTTAAGAGGGCATGGACTTGAGGTAACTGATCGAGTCCCTATAGAGATTCACCCTAATAAATCGAATGAGAAATACTTAAAAACAAAACATGAGAAAATGGGTCACCTGTTTTCAATTTTCAATAAGTCAAAAGAAGCATAAAACAATATAGGAGGATCTATGACCCAGATTATTCAAGGTCATTTATCTGCTAAAGGTAAGAAATTTGCAATTGTTGTAAGCAGGTTTAATGAATTTATTTCAAGCCAGTTATTAGGCGGAGCAGAGGATTGCTTAACGCGTCACGGGGCTGATGAAAAAGACCTTACGGCTGCGTGGGTACCAGGCGCATTCGAAATTCCACTGATTGCAAAAAAAATGGCTGAGTCGAAAAAATATGATGCTGTAATTTGCCTTGGTGCAGTGATTAGAGGAGCGACTCCTCACTTTGATTTTGTTGCGTCTGAAGTTTCAAAAGGAATCGCAAATGCCAGTATGGCTACCGGAGTTCCAATAATTTTTGGAGTTATAACTTCTGATTCAATTGAACAAGCTATTGAAAGAGCTGGTACAAAAGCCGGCAACAAAGGCTGGGATGCAGCTTTAAGTGCAATTGAAATGGTAGATTTGTCAGGGAAATTATAATTATGTTTTCATTGCCCCGGTCTGAAAACGGGGCAATGAAAACAATTAAAGAGAAACATTTTACTTAGAACTTACCAAATTTCATAGTGAAGCTAGCACTCGGACCGGACAAATCACTATCCTTCAGTCCAAATGATTTAACTCCATTTACAATCCTGTAACTACCCCCAACATGAATCCTTAGGTAGCTCAACACATTCAACTCCAGGCCTACACCCGGCTCCGTTATAAAAAAAGAGTCAACGTTGTCTCCAAAATCTTCAAAATCACCTGTTCTTAAGCTAACTCCGCCGGCACCAATTAATGCCTGAAAGGTAAAATGCATCAACTCATCAGAATTGATTACATACTCCATTTCAAATCCACCATAGCCAAAATTAAGATATTGATCCTCGCCAAATTCATTTAACCCCATGTCTACTTCATTAACAAGTCCATAACCACCACCGCCAATTACAAGAGTGTGATTAATTACCCAGCCGCCACGTCCGCCTACAAGAACACCGAACTCATTATTAATTGATGTGAATTTAACAGCTGGTCCGCCAAAGCCGCCATGCTCAATATACTTATCGCCGAATAATGTTTCTTCCTGTGCAAAAGAAGTTAAGGTAAATAATAGGATCGCAGCTACTGTCATTACTTTTTTCATTTCATACCTCTAATAAAGATTTTATATAACTATGATAATTAGACGTACCTACCCAGAGTAAAATCTAATTTTTTATTTTTTTTGTCTTAATTATTCAGATAGTTAACGTCAAAGGATTTTTAGACGCAAATAAGAGATCAAAGTTCAGCTATGTTTTGCGGTTAATAACAGTAATATGGAAAAGCCCAATTTTCATTGGGCTTTTCTCATCTATTCATTTCCGACAAGGTAACGTTTTATTTTTTGAGTGGTTGTTTTCTCAAACTCATTTTCGCGAATATTAAAAGACTTAACACGCTTAAAATCTGCCAGTTGTTTGTTCGCCTTTTCAATTTCTTTATCTATAATCTTTTCCATCATCTCCTGATTAATTTGAATGCTATTCAATTCAGAAAATTCTATAAATGCCTCGGCATCAGCCACAATCTGTGCCGCAATTATCTCACCCTGTTTAGCGTCATCTTTCCCATATACAATACTCTCTAAAATATACGGCGATCTGTTCAGTATATCTTCTATCTCTTCAGGGAACACATTTTTTCCGGCCTTGGAAATAATTACATTTTTCATACGCCCATTAATATGAAGAAACTCATCTTTGTCAATAAAACCAATATCTCCGGTTTTAAACCACCCATCTTCAAAAGTGGCTTTTGTTTGTTCTTCATTCTTGTAATACCCGGGCATTACATTTGGTCCTTTTGCCCATACTTCACCGCTGCCGGTTGCATCAGGATTATTAATCTTAATCTGAACATTAGGTAATGGAATACCTGCAGCGTTATCCTTAAAATCGTCTAATCTGTTCAGTGTAAGAATTGGTGAAGTTTCGGTTAACCCGTAGCCCTGAATAAAATTAAATCCAAATTCTCTTAATCCTTTCGCAACAAGCGGATCTGGTGCTGCGCCGCCGGCAATAAAAATTCTAACATGTCCGCCAAATCTGTTATGCATTTCCTTAAAGATTTTTTTCTTTAAACCACCAAGTCCGAATTTCTGGGCAATATTTGTAATTTTCAAAAGTGGCGGTACAATCTTCGATTTCACTTTATCTTCAGTAATAGCCTTGCTTACCCTTTTAAACATTTTATCATATAGTAACGGAACACCCAGCAGAATAGTAGCCTTAACTTTTTGAATGTCATCCACAATTGTTTTAAGTCCGCGCGCATAATGCACTGAGCTGCCGCTATAGAGCGGGCATAACATACCGCAAGTGCACTCGTAAGTATGATGTGTCGGAAGAACCGAAAGAAATCTATCTTCAGGATACATCATTAGCATGCTAACCATTGCAACAATATTGGCAGTTAGATTTCCCTGAGTAAGCATAACTCCCTTTGCTCTTCCCAAAGAACCTGAAGTAAAGATTATTTCAGCAACTTCATCAGGATTTATTTTTGGCAGATCTTCAATTTCGAAGGGTGAAGCTTTATCCAACAACTTTTTCATATTTAAAAATTTGTTCTCATCCGAAGTTTCATCCATGCAGATTAAATGTTTTACGCGCTTTAAGGAATGTTTGTGTTCTGCGAAAACATCAATAAAATTACCCGAAAAAATTACTCCCTCAGAATCAGATTCATGAATGATGTTGAGAATTTCATTTTCAGTAAGGTTTTTGTCAATGGGAACAACTACGTAGTTAAACGCCATGCATGTTAAAAAAGAAATTGCCCATTGAACTCTGTTCTCACCAATGACAGCAATATGACTTCTTTCCTTAAATCCCAATTCCCGTAGGGCTGATCCAAATTTGAGTACGTAGTTTAATAATTCCCCGTACATCACTTGTTGGATTGGGCTTGGGTTAAGATCTTCAAGCGCCAGTTTGTCCTGATATTCTTCTGCAGATCTGATTAACAATTCCTGAATAGAAGAAATCTGAGGAACATCATAGAGTTTTAATTTTTTCATGATCATTTTTCCGTTTGTGGATATCTTTATCTGCTTAAGATAAAAAATTGTGAGCCAATTTAAAATAAAAAAGCCTTCCTTTTTAGGGGAAGGCTTTCTCGCAGAAATGACAAATTTATTTATTTTCTATTTGCATATTCCAGCAAAACACCTTTAACAAGCGTGTAGAATTTCTCTACATCAGCAATATTAACTTTTTCATCCGGTGAGTGAGCACCCTGGATAGTTGGTCCAAAAGAGATCATATCCATACCTGGATATTTATCACCCAATATTCCGCACTCCAAACCAGCATGGATAGCCTTAATATGCGGCTCTTTTCCATACTGCCCTTTAAATACAACTTTGCAGGTTTTCAATAACTCTGAATCCATATTAGGTGTCCAGCCCGGATAACCATCACCAATCTCCACTGATACAGCACCAGCTAGCTCAAAAGCAGCTTGTACGGCACCAGAGACTGCTCTCTTGGCACTTTCAATGGAAGAACGCTGACTTGTTCCAATTCTGAGTTTTTCGCCTTCTGTGTTCACGGTAGCAAGGTTAGTCGAGGTTTCAACCAGACCTTCGATATCATGATTCATTTCAACAACGCCATGAGGTGCTGTTAAAATAAGGCTCACTATTTTCTTTGTAAATACCGGGGCAAAAACTTTATCAAAAGAACTATCATTTTTCTTCAACTCAACTTCAGCATTTCCATCAGTTGATTTATATTCAGCACGTACATCATTAACAAAACTGTTGATTATTGTTCTTACTGCTTCTTCATTTTTGGTGTCGAATAAAATTACAACTTCAGCTTCGCGCGGAATTGCATTTCTTTTAGAACCGGCATTCATTTCAGCTATTTCATATTGCAGTCCTTCGAGTTTCCTCAATAATCTACCAAGAAATTTAATTGCATTAGCTTTGCCTGTATTTACATCTAAGCCTGAGTGACCACCCTTCAATCCACCAATCAACAACTCATATGCAGTAAATCCTGAAGTAGCATCTGCTTTTTCAATATTAAAATAACCAACTGTATCTTGTCCGCCTGAACAGCCAACATAAAAAGCACCGTCTTCTTCTGAATCAAGATTCAGCATTACTTTGCCTTCAACAAACCCGGGTTGTAAGTTATTTACGCCTGTTAAACCTGTTTCCTCATCAACAGTGCAGAGTAATTCAAGTGGACCATGAATAACTGAGGCATCATCAGCAACAGCCATTCCAGCCGCAACACCAATTCCATTATCAGCCCCCAGGGTTGTTCCATCAGCTTTAATCCAATCACCATCTTTAATAAATTTAATTGGATCATTATCAAAATCGTGTACAGTACCTTTATTTTTTTCACATACCATATCCAAATGTCCCTGAATAATAACGGTAGGAGCATTTTCATATCCCGGAGTGGCAGGGACAAGTATTACAATATTTCCAACTTCGTCTTCTTTAAATTTCAGATTTCTTTCTTTAGCAAAATTTCTTGTAAATTCTCTGATCTTCTCCTCTTTTTTTGAGGGGCGAGGGATCTGACTTAAATCATAAAATTTTTCCCACATAATTTTTGGTTCTAATCCTGCAATAACATCTTTTGACATTCCGGACTCCTTTATTAATTATCTCAATTAACTATGTCTAATATTTAATATATCACCATCGACGACTACGTATTCCTTTCCTTCAAGTCTCCAGGCGCCTGCTTCTTTACATTTGGCAAAGGACTTATGTTCCATATAATCATCGTAATGTGTAACTTCAGCCCTAATAAATTTATTGTAAAAATCAGTATGGATTACTCCGGCTGAATCCTGCGCAGTATAATTCTTTTTAATCGTCCAGGCACGACATTCATCCTCGCCAACTGTAAAGAAAGATTGCAAACCGAGGACTTCGTAGCAGGTTCTTAAAATTTTACTCTGAGCTGATTCCTTGATACCGTAGTCCGACATAAATTCGGTCATTTCTTCTTCATCAAGAGTTGATAGCTCATACTCTATCTTTGCATAAAAGGGAATAATTGTTATGGTTTTATCCAAGAGTTCATTTTTAATTTTTTCAATAATAGAATCTATTTCACCAATTGCTCCTTCATCACAATTAATAGCAATACCCAAAGGTTTTAAGGAAAGGAGTTGGTATCCTGACAAAGCTTTTAATTCGCTTTCGTCAAGTTCAAGTGTCCGTAATGGTTTCTCTTCTTCAAGGTGCGCTATGCACTTTTCAACAATAGGTACCTCGCGCTTCAATTTATCGTCCTTTGTTTTCTGGGCGTCTTTCTTCAATTTTTCAAGTCTTACCTCGAAAAAAGCCAGGTCCGCCAGAAGAAATTCAGACTCAAGAAAATTAATATCGCGAATAGGGTTAATACTGTTCATTGGGTGTGGTACAGAATCGTTTTCAAACTGTCTGATCACATAAAAAAGAGAATCGTTATCCTTAACGTTCTGCAAAAAAGTATTTGTTATTTTCACTTTTCCATCATCGGACATCCGTAATCCGGGTGTATCATATACCTCAATTGTGGCATTAACTTTCTTTTTTGGATTAAACAATTCGGTTAATTTGTCCAATCGCTCATCAGGCACTTTTATAACCTCGATAGTAGCCTCTTCCTTCATGGCTGCCGCTTCGTCAAATTCTTTTACTGCCAGGGTATTAAAAAGAGTTGTCTTTCCTGAATACTGTAAACCAACTAAGCCTATCTGCATATCTATTTATCTTCCTCTATTAATAATTATTATCACGATACAATTTGGGTGTGCAATTCTATTTCTTCAAGAATTGAAGATACTTTTAGACATTTGGACATTGAACCACCATAAACAGTTGATTTGCCATTAACGTGAGTCTCAAAGGCCAGATCACGAGCTTTTCCAAAAGTACATTCGGTTGCTTTGATTATTTGAAAAATGACCTCATCAAATGAATGCCAGTCATCATTATAAAGCACGACCCTGCATTCAAGTCCAATACTGGTTTCTTCCTCAATTTCCGGGTTTGTAATCCCCTTTGGGTTATCTTCAAGCATTTAATTGCATTTTGTTTTTAAACGTAAGTGAACAATTTACGTAATTGCCTATAAAAAAGAAATTTATGAAAGTTCTTCCTTTGATTAACAAGCCTGATTTGCCTATTTTTGGAAAACTTGTGCCAAATAATGGAGGATGAATGAAAATAATCGTTTGTGTTAGCCATGTCCCTGATACGGCTACAAAAATTAACCTGGGCGCTGATGGTAAATCAATTGATAATAATGGCGTTACTTTTGTCGTAAATCCTTATGACGAATATGCTATTGAAGAAGCATTGAAAACCAAGGAAAGTCTTGGTGAAGGTGAAGTGATTGCTATTAGTGTGGGCCCTGAAGTAAACAAAGAAACTATAAAAAAAGCTCTGGCAATGGGCGTTGATAGAGGGATCCTGCTGAAGGATGAAAATCCAAGAGATTCTTTGGCAGTTGCAAAAGCCCTGGCAGATGAAATAAAGCAAGAGGGTGCTGAATTAGTATTCTTCGGTAAGCAATCTGTAGATTATGATAATTCTGTTGTCGGACAAATGACAGCTGAATTATTAGGCTTTAACTCCGTTTCAGTTGTTGTAGATTTTAAGCTTGATGGAACCAATATTGTTGCTGAAAGAGAAATTGAAGGTGGACGTGAAGTAGTTGAAACTTCCTTACCTGCTATTATAACAGCGCAAAAAGGGTTAAATGAACCTCGTTATGCTTCTCTTAAGGGCATTATGGCAGCAAAGAAAAAGCCTATTGATGAAAAACCTGCTGCAGAAGCAAAAAGCTATGTAGAAGTAGTTGAAATGAAAAGACCGGCACCGAAAGCAGCCGGTAAAATTGTTGGTTCGGATGCATCTGCAGTTCCTGAACTGGTTCGTTTATTAAGAGAAGAAGCTAAAGTTATATAAGGGGTTAAAATGGCAAATAAAGTATTAGTCTTTCTTGAGCAAAGAAATGGACAAATTAAAAAAGCTTCCTTTGAAGCTGCTAAGGTTGGTGCTGAATTAGCTGCCAAACTTGGTATTGAAGCCGAAGCCGTAGTGATTGGCAATGAAGTAGAATCACCGGAAAAAGTTGGTGGATTTGGAATAAAAAAAGTGACTCATCTTAAAAATGCTTTATTGGAAAACTATTCTGATGCATATAAAGAGTTGCTGACTTCTTATACAAATGAAATTAATGCTGATTATCTTCTGTTTGGTAATACTGCAATGGGCAAAGATCTTGCACCAAAACTGAGTGCAAAATTGGATGCCGGGGCTGCTATGGATATCTTAGCCTATGAAGTAGAGGGTGAGAATCTTAAAGCAACTCGTCCTGTTTATGCAGGTAAAGCATTGATTAATGTTAATATTACAAGTGCTATAAAGATACTCTCATTAAGACCGAATGTGTTTAATGCCGGCGAAGCCACAACTGACACTGCGGAAGTTACTGTTAAAGAAGTTGAAGTAACTGAATTAAAAACAAAGGTTACGGAACTTAAGAAAGCCGGAGACAAGTTAGATGTATCTGAAGCAGAATTTATTGTTGCTGGTGGTAGAGGACTTAAAGAGGCTGATAAATTTTCACTTGTTGAAGATTTAGCAAAAGAGCTTGGTGCTGCAATTGGCGCTTCAAGAGCAGTAGTTGATGCTGGTTGGAGACCTCATAGCGAGCAAGTTGGGCAAACAGGCAAAACTGTATCTCCTACCCTGTATATTGCACTTGGCATCTCCGGTGCCATTCAACATTTGGCAGGTATGCGATCTTCTAAGTATATTGTTGCTATCAATAAAGATGCTGATGCACCAATTTTCCAAATAGCAGATTACGGAATAACTGGTGATGTTTTTGAAGTTGTTCCTGCATTAATTGAAGAAATTAAGAAAGTTAAAAACGGATAAGGAAAACTTTGGAAAAAGTCCAGGTTGAAATATTAGGATTGTCATCCAGTCCATCTACAGGAGGAGCCTATGCGCTCCTCCTGAAAGAGTCATATGGTATAAGAAGATTGCCAATCATTATTGGTTCATTCGAAGCCCAGTCAATAGCGCTTGAAATAGAAGGCATTAAACCTCCAAGACCACTAACACATGATTTACTAAAGAACATGGTTGATAACCTGGGTGGTACTGTTAAAGAGGTTATTATTGATGAGCTTTCGGATAATACATTCTTTGCAAAGATAAATGTGGAGGTTTCCACAATTTCCAATAATATCGATTCTCGCCCCAGTGATGCAATTGCACTGGCTGTTCGTACCGGGGCTCCAATATTCGTTTCAGAAGATGTGATGAGCTCAGCCTCATTTATACCTTCGAGTGAAGATACAGGCGAAGAAGAAAAAGATCTGGCAAATGACTTACGTGCAACGGGTGAAAGCAATTTAAGAGAAACTAGCAAAGAAACACAAGTTGCTTCCTTGCAGGATCAGTTAAGAGAATCGATAGAAAAAGAAGACTACGAACGTGCAGCGATAATCCGCGATAAAATTAATAAGTTAAAAGGTACTTCCAACTAATTTTTTAGTTGAATATTATTTTACCTATCGGGCAGTCAAGACATCTATTCTTTGAACAATAACTCCTGAATAGTTCAATCATACCCTGCGACAGAACTGTTCTTTTTAGTTGGTTTGTCATACAAAGGTTATTTGCAACATCCCTAACAATTTTATTATCTGACTTTTGGTTATACATTGAATATAGCTTATAGATTTTTCTGCTCAGTTTTTCTTCACCGAATATTTCAAAATAAACAGCAAAAAACGGAAGTATTACATTAACAACAATTTCATCCGCTCGTGTAGCACCTACAAAATATTTTACATCAACACCAGCAGGTTTATCAAATACGTAATGTTGCGACCAAAAACCATCAGATTTAATAACAAATAACGAACGAATAGAATTTATCAATACAGTTAGGTTTCGTATCTCCTCAATTTTTTTTACAATTTTAGCAATAAGATCTCGTTCAACAATTTCAATCAACAACCTTGAGCCCGCTGCTAGTCTTATAGTAGGAAAATTCTGAGGGCGAAGTTTAAAGAAATGCCACTCGGTTTCTTCATAGGTTTTACCATCATAAATTGTACGGATATAGTTCCATCTTGAAAGAATTTGAGCAGCATATGCTGGCATCCTATCCCCGTTATTGGCAATATTTTTTGGCAGAATTCCGCTAACACCAAATAACAATGGCTCAATAAACTCGTTACCATGTCCCTCATTAAGGACTTTTTTTATGAGTGAAATGTTTGCCGATTGGGCCAGACTAAGCATAATATTCTTGTTTTTCGAATATCCAAGAGCTTCAAACAAAAGCTCGTAAAATGCCTGCTCCCAAATTTCTTTATCGTTAAATGATTTGTCTTCAAAAATCTTTTCTTCAAATTCCGAGGGTAAGTCATAGGCAAGCACAGGTTCTTTAAGGCTAAGGTCATTAACGTAAACCAATTCTTTTAACCGTTTATGAATCCTTTCACACTTCTTATTAAATCTTTCTACACCCAGTGTAGTTAATAGATTCTCTTTAACTTCAAAATTGACATCGGCAACGCCTATACTACACTTAAGATTATTTCCATGAGATTCATAAGTCAATTCACTTTTAAAATTTTGAAGACGTCCTTCCTCAATAAAATCCTTAATACAAATAGTAGGTACTTTACGTCCATCCTTGGTATAAACATATGGTTGTTTAAACTTATTGTTCAGGCAGGCGTGGAGGATAACCTTATTATACTTCAGGTCAATATTATGACCATGAAGTTTCCAATCTCTGTAGTCACAGTCAATTTCAATATCACCAACATAAGTTAAGTTGCCAATTCGAACACGGGCATTTTTAAAGTCCGGGCCGCTCTCGCTTAAATCTTGCACACCCGGATCTAAAACAGAAATATCAACACCCGAGACAGTAGTTAAATCTGCAATATAGTTTCTATTTTGCCAGATTTCATATAACTGAGATTCATAAACTTTTTGGTTATGCCCCATTGTTATCCTCTAGTTTGCACTTCTTGGACAAACTTAATTTAAGCACCAAGAGAAGGTTGAAACGTAAACAAGATAATTATTGTTTAAGATAACATTTCCATATTATAAAATCATTAACTATTTGTAGAAATTAACTTATTTATTATAGTATTATAATTTTCTAATACCGATTTTACTTTATCTCCAAAATTAAGAGTCATATCGCAATATATAATGCCCCGACTCACGTTTATCAAATAATTAAGATTATTCTTATCCGAAAAGGCAGTCACAACATCTTCAAGACTACCACCCTGCGCACCAATGCCAGGTAACAGCACAACCAGATCACCAAAACTTTCAATGTTATTTTTTAATTCTTCTAACTGAGTTGCGCCAAAAACAATCCCGCAATTTCCCTTGGAATTCCAATCATTAACTTTCTCAATTACTTGCTGATAAAGATATTTTCCACTTTCTAATTTTAATTTTTCAAAATCGGCAGCACTTTTATTGGAAGTGAGCGCTAATACGAAATGAAGTTTATCCTGATATTCCAGAAAAGGTTCTACAGAGTCGAATCCCATGTAAGGATGAAGTGTAATTGCATCAAAATTTAATTCATCAAATATTGCTTTAGCATACATGCTTGATGTATTGCCAATGTCACCTCTTTTTGCATCACCAATTGTGAGGATATCATCAGGAATTAGGGCAAGGGTTTTTTTCATCAATTCCAGACCTTCCAAACCATATTGTTCATAGAATGCAAGGTTAAGTTTATAGGCCGCCGCTCCATCAATAGTATTTTCAATTACGATTCGGTTAAATTCTAAAAGAGCATCATCTCTGTCTTTTAAATGAGGTGGTATCTTATTTACATCTGTATCAAGACCAACACAAATATGTTTACCTTCATCAAATTTCCTCATCAATTTTTCTTTAGATTTCATAATCTTCCCATCATCAAGTATGTAATTTTCTGTTTTTATATATATTCATTGTAATCCCAATAAGTACCATATTCATCAGTAATGAACTTCCGCCATAACTAAGGAATGGCAGCGGTAAACCGATAACCGGTGTAATGCCAACATTCATGCCTATGTTAATAGCAAAATGCGAGAACAAAACAGCAAGAATACCAATTAGAATTAAGCTATTACTCTTACTTTTAGAAATTGAAGCATAGTTTAAAATTTTGACGAGTACTATTCCGAAAAGTATTACAACAATTATGCTTCCTAAAAATCCAAATTCTTCTCCAATCACACAGTAAATAAAATCAGTCCATTGCTCTGGTATAAACCTAAGTTGGGTTTGGTTGCCTTCCATAAAACCTTTCCCCCAAAATCCGCCTGAACCAATAGCCACCTTTGCCTGCAAAGCATTATAACCCGCCCCTAAAGGATCTGAAGAAGGGTCAATAAATGAGGTTATTCTGCTTTGCTGGTGAGGTTTAAGCATATTAAAGGCATAATCGAAAAAATAACCGGCGGCCAGGTTAAGAACAAAAACCGTAGCATTTGTATATAAATTTCTTTTAAATATAAAAAGTAAAATTACTACAAAAACCAGAGCAATAATAAAAACATGCAACCCGAATAATGAGGCAAACGCCGCCACACCAGGTGAGACGACAACAAACATTCCAAAAATGCTAATGCCACTCCAAAAAATCATTGCAAGCGTTAAAATGATGTAAACAATAGCGGTTCCCATATCTGGTTCTAAAAGAATTAAAAGTACTGGCAGAAAACCAATTGTTAGGGCATAACCAATTTCTAAAGGATTATTTATATTTCTTTCCGACTTAGTAAACCAATATGCCATGAAAAGAATTACACCAATTTTTGCAAATTCTGAAGGCTGAAAACCAAATGGACCAAAGGCCAGCCAGCTTTTAGCCCCATAGACTGTTTTACCCATTATAAGTACTACAATCAAAAAGAAAATTGACAAAGCATAGCTAAAAATTGCCGCATACCTGAATGTTTGCTGTGGTAAAAAATAGACTATAAAAAAAACAAGAATAGAGATGAAAGTCCAACTTAGTTGTCTTTCAAAATTTCCAATAGCAGTAGGATGATTTACGGTAGAACTATATATAGCCAACAGTCCAATAATAATTAGAGATAAAACGGGCAGAAATAAACCAAAATCAAATTTGTCCTGTATTTTATAGTCAATCTTCACTTTTAGTTACCTTTGCCGGCATTAGCAATAAATTGCTTTTCTGCATTTACACGTTTATTATTTAGATATGCTACTATAACATCTCTGGCAATTGGCGCAGCATGAGTACTACCAAAGCCAACATTTTCAACTAAGACAGCGATAGCAATTTCCGGTTTTTCAAAAGGGGCAAAACCAACAAATACGGCATGATTGTCACCATGCGGGTTCTGGCTCGTTCCAGTTTTACCGGCAATTGCAATTTTTGCGTTACGAATATTTGTAGCTGATCCATTACCGTTAACAACTTTATACATGCCCAGTTTAACAATATCAAATGTTTTCTCAGATACATTTACTTTTACATCATCAAAATCAAATGCAGAAAACTCTCTGTCTTCGCTACGAATATAGCCCTTAACAAGGTGAGGTACTTTTGTTTTTCCATTGTTTGCAACTAATGCTGCATATTTGGCAAGTTGTGCAACAGAAACTCCTAATTCGCCTTGACCAATTCCTAGACTAATGGTCCAGCCTTTAGCCCATTTACCTTTACCGACTACCCTGTTGTAATAATCCGAATCTGGTACTAATCCAGAAGCTTGCTCAGGAATATCAATACCTGGCTTAGATCCAAAACCAAATTGCCTTGCATAATCAGCCCAGGTATCAAGGTCCATTTTTAAAATAATGTTGTAGAAATATGAATTGCACGACTTCTCGATAGCTTCAACTGCTGATATAGTTCCATGTGTATGCATACATCCAAAAAATCTGTCCCCATACTGTATTCCACCAGTGCATCTTATAGTTGTCTCAGGTGTGACAATTCCCGTCTCCAATGCTGCAATCAGGTTCATCACTTTAAAAGTTGACCCAGGAGAGTTAATGGACATAGTGGCTCGATTATAAAGTGGTTTACTCTCATCTTCTATGTATTCCTGCAAAACCTTACTTGAAGTAACTGCGTCAAAGTCTGCCAGGTTGAACGAAGGCGAACTAACGAAGGCCAATATTTCGCCTGTCGAAGGTTCAATTGCTACAAGTGCGCCCCTTTTACCCATGAAAGCGTCTTCGGCTATTTTTTGAATTTGTTTATCAATAGTGAGAACAATGTCATTTCCCTTTTGGGGTATTTTATCATCCTTGCCTTCGTTGTACCTTCCGATAGGCTTCTGTTTAGAATCAATGAGATATAGTCTATATCCTTTCTCGCCACACAAGTAATTCTCATACTGTTTCTCAAGTCCGGTATAGCCTACAAAATCACCTTGCGAATATTTTTCCCTGTTTCTATCTAGTTGCTCCATTGAAATTTCTTTCACATAACCAAGCATGTGTGAGGCATTAATACCAAAAGAATAATCACGCTGAAGTTCAACCGCGTAGCTAACTCCGGGTAAATTCTCTGAATTTTCTTCATACCAGGACACAAAATTAAAATCGACATCTTTTTTTACTCTTAGAGGCGAATAGATTGATTGATGTTTGTTTTCCTTTAAAACCTGATCAACAAATCCAGAACCAGAGTTGATGACGCTTTCTATCATACTTGTTCTAGACTTATTATATGTTGCTGGAGTTATTCGAAAAGTGAAAGTGGGTTTGTTGCTAATGGCTACCTTAAAGTATCTATCATAAAAAATACCTCTGGGGGCATCAATTATTTCTTTTTTAACACTATTCTCATTAGATTTTTTTTCGAAGGATTGGTTTTCCAAGATCTGCATCTGAAACAGACTAATAACGACTGAGCCAATAAAACTAATGAGAATAAAAAAAATGATTCTTCTTCTTACTTGAGTCCCAAATGTATTAAAACTCATGTTAAACCCTTTCTCTTCTTGAAGAGTAAGAATGGAGTAGCTATAGCGGCAGTATATAATCCGGGCAATAAACCTGTATTAAAGAATAAAGTTATGAAATTCATATTGACTTCCGTGGGAAGAATGACGCCATGGATAAATGAATCAAGTACACCCGCCAATAATACTATAAATACGAACCAATATTGCTCAGTATATACTTCTAATTTATTTTCGTTATAAATATATCCAACAACAAATCCAGTTAAAGTTTTGGAAAACATATACCCGCCGACAAGTCCACCTGAAAAAAGATCGAAAAATAAGCCCATAAGACAACCAGCAACGGTTCCATAGATTTGACCATTAAGAAGAGTTTGATAAACAAGAAAGATTAAAATTAAATCAGGAACAGCATCTTTAACACTTAAGAAAGGTACAAGAGAAAGCTGCAAAATAGCAAGCAGAAGAAAATACAAAAGTGTCTTCAATATTGAATTTCTGTTCAGCATTATCGCCTCAACAAATTTAGTTCCAGGGAGTCGATCTGCTTACTTTGTTTAAACTGTATAACAAAAACGTTTCTAAGGGCTTCCAAATCTACATATGGTTCTACTTCTAAAGTTGTAAGAACCCCAGAAATGTCAGTAACAGTGCCAGATATAACGCCAACCGGAATAGAAGGAGGAAAGATAGTACTAAAATCTGAAGTCATCATTCTGTCACCAATACCGATATTATAGGTAGTCGGAATATTTTCAATAATTAATTTTTCACCATTAAATTTAAGAACGCCATCCACATTCGAACGTTGATTCACGACCGCAATTTTAAGTGCAATATTTTTTAGGGTACGAATTAATGAAAAATTTTCGGAAGACTCTATTACTATTCCAGCCAGTCCTTTTTCTGTTACTACCGGCATGCCAACATTAATACTGTCTTCCGTACCAAGATTTATTACATAGGTCCCTTGAATATCTGAGACAAATTTCGATATAACTTTTGCCGGAATCAAATTGTGCAATGCTTCTTTTTTGAAACCAAGCATTTCCTTTAAGGCAAAATTCTCAAGTCCATACTCACGAAGTTTGTTAACCTGCAACATTAGCTCAGCATTGATTTTTCTTTGTTTAAGCAATTCTTGATCATCAATAAAAAAATCTCCAACCCAGTCAACGGCAGAGTTGAACACTGCAAATGTAGCGAATGATATTTTTCTTAAATTTTTAACTTCAGCTGAATCATTAGCTGATAAAATGGCAAGGGAAATTATTAGAAGACATATAAGAATAATGTATTCTTTGAAAGAGAAAAAAAACCGTCTGAAATAATTGATCATTTAGTATGTTCTTTTACGAATAAATACCTTTGAATACTTGTTTATGTTATCAATGCACATACCAGCACCACGTACAACAGCTGTTAACGGATCATCAGCAACATGAACCGGCAAATTAGTTTCCATTCTTATTCTTTCGTCAAGCCCTTTTAATAGTGCACCACCGCCGGCAAGAATTACACCACGATCAAGAATGTCAGCTGACAACTCAGGAGGTGTTCTTTCAAGTGTTTGTTTTACAGCTTCAACAATTTGAATAATTGCTTCATTTAAAGCTTCACGTATCTCTACTGAACTAACTTCAGCAGTCTTAGGAATACCGCCAACAAGATCTCTGCCTTTTACTTGAATAGTGATTTCCTCTTTTAGAGGTACAGCTGATCCAACTTCACACTTAATTGATTCGGCAGTTCTTTCACCAATAAGCAGATTGTAATTCTTTTTGAAGAATTGCATTATTGCGTTGTTCATTTCATCACCCGCGACGCGTATGGACTGTTCATTCACAATCCCAGAAAGAGCTATCACTGCAATTTCTGTTGTACCCCCACCAATATCAATTATCATGTTTCCAACGGGTGCTTCAACATCAAGTCCAATGCCGATTGCTGCTGCCATAGGTTCGGCAATGAGGTGTACTTCTTTAGCACCGGCATGTTCAGTACTATCACGAACCGCTCTTTTTTCAACTTCAGTTACGCCGCTTGGCACAGCCACAATAATCCTGCTGCTTGTAAATGCATTCGGTGTTACCTGTTTAACAAAGGCACGTATCATACCTTCGGCAATTTCAAAATCTGCAATTACACCGTCGCGCATTGGACGAGAAACCCGTATTTCTCTATGCTCGCGCCCCTGCATTTCTTTTGCTTCATTACCCAATGCAATAATCTTTTTGGTAGTTCTATCAAAGGCAACAATTGAAGGTTCATTTAATACAATACCCTTACCCTTGATATGAATTAAAGTATTTGCAGTTCCAAGATCGATTGCAATATCAGTTGAGAAAAAGTCAAAAATTCCCATTGAACTCCTCAGTGTTTAAAATTTCGTGTACCGGTAAAAACCATGGCCAATTTATGTGCATTTGCTGCTTCAATTACTTCTTCATCTCTAACGGAACCGCCCGGTTGTATGATGGCCGTAATTCCATTTTTGGCAATCTCAATTACTCCATCGGGAAAAGGGAAAAAAGCATCCGAGGCTGCAACTGCACCGGTTAGATCGTGCCCCTGTTCCTTTGCCTTGCTGGCTGCAATTCTGGCAGAATCAATTCTTGACATTTGTCCGGCTCCCACTCCAATTGTCTTTTCATCCTTAATATACACAATTGCATTGGACTTAGTATGCTTACATATTACCCAGGCGAATTTAAGATCATTTAATTCACTCTGTGTATAGTCTCTTTCCGTAACAGTTTTCAGTTCTAGTTCTGCCAGGTTAGAATTATCCCTTGACTGAGCAATTGTTCCGCCTGGAATATTTCGATACTGTAAATCACTTAAAGATGGTTGATAATTTATTTTTACAATTCTTCTGTTTTTCTTTTTCTTTAAAATCTCCAGTACATCGTCACTGAACTCAGGAGCACAAATTATTTCAAGGAAAATTTCATTCAACTTCTCGGCGGTCATTGCATCAATAGGAGTATTGAAGGCAACAATCCCACCAAAGGCGGACACAGGATCGCATGACAAAGCCTTTTCATATGCCTCAAGAACTGTGCTGCCTTTAGCCGCACCACAGGGGTTAGTATGTTTGATTATAGCACAAGAATTCGGTTCTAAATCCAAGATTAGTTCAACAGCGGCAGAAAAATCAATAATGTTATTGTATGATAATTCTTTCCCATGCAAAACCTCGAAGTTCTTATAAAAATCTCCGTACAGATAAGCTTTTTGATGGGGATTCTCACCATATCTCAATTCGCCCTGTAGACTGTGATTTATTCTGATAGCGCTCTGCGGCTGGTTGAACTCTTTTTCGAAATAATTAGCAATAAGTGTATCATAGTAAGCAGTATGAGCAAACGCTTCGCTGGCTAGTGATTCTCTTGTCTGAGAAGTTACATCACCCTGTTCAAGTTCACTTAAAAAGTTATTGTACTGATTAGGATTTGTAAGAATTGAAACATATTTGTAATTCTTTGCAGCCGCTCTTATTAAACTTGGGCCACCAATATCAATATTTTCTATTTTGGTATTCAGATCAATATCATCACGATTTACAACTTTGGGGAATGGATACAGATTGACACACACAACATCTATTGCTTTAATATTATTTGCAATGGCTTCCTTAATATCGGAGTCGTTATCACGTCGCATCAAAATCCCACCAAAGATCTGTGGTTGTAATGTTTTTACACGACCAGAAAATATTTCAGGAAAAGAAGTGTAATCTTCTATTTTAATACACCCGATATTATTTTCAATTAATAGCTTTGCAGAATTACCGGTTGCCAAAATTTCAAAACCTTTTGCTTTAAGACCTTTGGCAAATTCAACAATCCCTTCTTTGTCCGAAACGCTTATTAACGCATATTTATTCATCACATTGTCCCTTTAATTCGCAATGCGAACTCTATTCTTATTAATAGAAATTTTACCATCAGCAAACCAATCAATTACCCTGGGAAGTAGTTTGTGTTCAATTTTTAATACCCGTTCCGCAATCTCATCAGCTGAAACACAATTAGCAATATCAACTGACTCCTGAGCTATAATTAATCCATCATCATATACTTTATTTACAAAGTGAACCGTTGCACCAGAAACCATAGCCGAGGAATTAAGAACTGCTTGATGAACCTTAATCCCATACATTCCTTTGCCTCCAAATGATGGCAATAAAGCAGGGTGAATGTTAATGATTTTGTTTTCATAGAATTCAACAAAATCATCAGGAATTTTTTTTAAGAATCCAGCCAACACAATAAGATCAATATTTTCCTTTACAAAAATCCTGGATAATTCATCATACGTGAAGAAGCCTTCTTGCCGGGAGTCAGATACGAGGTAGGCAGAAATGTTATTATTCCGGGCTATTTCAAATGCTCCGCAATCCTTATTATTACTAACAACGCCAGAAATAACCACTTTCTTGTTGGAAGAATTGATCGCATTCAATATTGCTTGTAAATTTGATCCACGGCCTGATGCAAAAATAACTATTTTCAGCATACTTTCTTAGTTTTGATGTGCGAATTTATCCAATAATAGCCTAAAAATCAACGAAATTAGCCCGTTTTACTCCACTTTCAGCTTATTTTTTTGTTTTTTATAATTTTTCAGCATATTTGTAAACCTAAATACTTCACCATTAGTTAATCCATAATCCGAATAATAGTCTAGTTCGTCAAAATCCGCAGCAAATTGATAAGCCAACTCCATTTCTCCTTCCTCAAAATAGGCTTGCGAAAGAAGCCATTTTGAATACATTTTGTCTTTCTTGTCAATTTCTTTGATCCGGAGAATATCTGATAAAACTGGTATTGCTCTCTTGTAATCACCAGTTTGAATAAGAGCTTCACTCAATATGGCATCGACTTTTATTCTAAGTTTGTTTGTAAGTTTTCTTCTGCTCATTTTTTTTGATTGCTCCAGAATTAACCCATACTCCCCTGCTACCAACGAATTTCTCAATTTCCAAACAATTAAATCGTCTTTTGTAAATGCATTTACAAGGTAACCATCTGCTAATTCCATAGCGTATTTGTCTTCTGCCAGTTCTTCGTTACCTAGTTTAGTTTCTAACAGATTCTTTTTATAATTCTCCTCATCACCAAGAGCAAAGTAGCAGATGGACATTCTCAGGCTCGACAATCCATTAAAATTTATATCGAGAGTACTTTTTATAAATGACTTGTAATAATCCAAAGCCACCTGGAAATTATTCTTAGCAAAATAAATTTCAGCAATATGAAAATAGCAAAATGCTTTTGTTTGCTGAAAATGCACTTCCTTTACAGAAAGAATTCTTTCCAGATCAATTAAGGCGTCATCCAATCTCCTGCTCCTAATTCTTGCCTGAGAAGCTTGATAACGAAAGATAATATTTTGAGGATATTTACTTGTCAACCTGTTGAAAAGAATGAGCGCGGAGTCATGCTCAGCAACATATTCCGAGTAGACAATTCCTAAATGAAAGTCCAATTCCGGAAAGTAATCACCGCTGCATAATTTTGCTCTCTTCAATTTCTCAAGGGCTAAAACATAATCAGTCTCTAAACCGGTCATGTTCAATATCCATCTAAGATACCCGGGGACATAAGAGAGAGAATAGTTGTAAATAGCCGACCCGAGTAAAGCATCAGTATTACATGGATCAATATCAAGAACATCCTTAAAATATGAATTGGAACGACGAGCGGGCCAAAAGGCTTCAGTTGGCTCGTAATTATAAGCAAGTGCGGTGGCTTCGTCCTGATTCAACTTAGCCATGAGTAATAGTAGCTCTAGATTCTCATCATCATCATCCATCAAAGGTTCAAGTCTGTCCATGGAATGTTTTGCATATTTTCTAAAAATCTTATATTGTCCCTGATCCCTGCTTCCAAGATACTTCCATAAGGAAAGTCTCGATAACTGGTAGAAAGGTTCCGGCGATTGGGGATAAAAAGAAAGAGCAGATTCATAAATCTGCTCAGCTTTCTTCAAATTAAATTTATATGATTCTTCGCGCCCCTTGTTTAATAGGGAGTTAAGTTTTTCCTGACCAAATATTATAGAGCAGGAAAACAAAAACAGTATAATAATATTAGCTTTCAACCTATACTTATTTCTCCGAGTAATTTAGAGCAGCCTTCACAAATTCTCTGAAAAGCGGATGAGCTTTCGCGGCTCTTGATTTTAATTCCGGATGAAACTGACCGCCAACATACCAAGGATGATCAGGAAGTTCAATCATTTCAACCAGATGATCATCGGGAGAAACTCCACTAATTACCATTCCCTTTTGTTCAACTGCTTCTCTGAAGTCATTATTCACCTCGTAACGATGCCGATGACGCTCGGATATTTCTTTAGCTTTATATGCTTCACTTGCCTTAGTTCCATCCTTAAGAACACACGGGTATGCACCAAGACGCATAGTACCGCCCTTCTGAGTAACTTTTTCCTGATCCGGCATAATGTGAATTACATCATCCTTATTATCAGTAAACTCGGCACTATTCGCATTTTCAATACCACAAACATTCCTTGCGTATTCAATTACTGCACATTGCATTCCCAGACATATGCCAAAGAATGGTACATTATTTTCACGAGCATAGCGGCATGCCTCAATCTTACCTTCAATACCCCTCTCGCCAAAACCACCTGGAATCAGCACACCATCGTAATTTTTAAGAATATTCTCCACACCTTTCTCAACAAGGTCTTCCGAGCTGATATAATCAGCCTTCACCCGTGTATTGTTTTCTGCACCGGCATGAATAAATGATTCACTTATACTTTTGTAAGCATCAACCACATCCGTATATTTTCCACATACCGCAATTCTTATTTCTTTTTCAGGTGACTTAACTCTTTCAACAAATTGCTTCCATTTACTAATATCAATATTGATATCAGGAAGTTTTAGCCTTTTCAAAACAAGAACATCAAGTTGTTGCTCATGTAAAATTATTGGCACTTCGTATATCGTTTTACAATCATAAGCCGAAATAACAGACTTGGAATCCACATTGCAGAATTGAGCTATTTTATCTCTCAACTCTTTGCTCAGTTCTTCTTCGGATCTACAGACCAAAATATTTGGCTGAATTCCCAGCTCTAATAAGGCTTTAACACTATGTTGAGTTGGTTTCGTTTTTAGTTCTCCGGCTGCGGCAATATAAGGTACTAATGTAACGTGTAGACTGATTACATTTTTCCTTCCAAGTTCTAACATCAACTGTCGGATTGACTCCATGAAAGGTAAACTTTCAATGTCACCAACGGTTCCACCGATTTCAGTAATTATTATATCATACTCATTAGTCTCGCCAAGTGCTTTCATCCTGCGTTTAATCTCATCGGTTATATGCGGAATTACCTGAACTGTAGCTCCTAAGTAGTCTCCGCGCCTTTCTTTCGTGATAACATCATAATAGACTTGACCAGTTGTAGTATTATTGCACTTGTTCATGCTAACGTCAAGAAATCTTTCATAATGACCAAGATCCAGATCAGTTTCTGCACCATCATCTGTTACATAAACTTCACCATGTTGAAAGGGACTCATTGTTCCAGGATCCACATTTATGTATGGGTCGAACTTCTGAATTGTAACGCTATACCCCCTCGACTTAAGCAACAGCCCAAGAGCTGATGCGGTAATTCCTTTCCCGAGTGAAGAAACAACACCACCCGTTACAAAAATATACTTTACTTTCTTTTTAGCTTTCATTAGTCCTCAACCTGTTTCACTTTTTAAAACATCATTTTTAGCTCAAAAAGAGCCTTTTAAAAATATTTATGCAATAAAAAAGGGGCTAGTAGCCCCTCAGATTTTAGAAATCTTATTTATAAATTCAATTCTAATTGACAAGTTTCGCAATTCTATCAAGTCTAACCGACCCCAATAATTTAAAAATATCAAAGATAGGAATTTCCGAATTCCATGACCAATAAATGATTAAAGGTGAACCTACAATGTTATCGCGAGGTACAAAACCCCAGAATCTGCTATCCAAACTATCGTCTCTATTATCACCCATCATAAAATAATAATCTTGCTTCACGGTATATTCCGTTGTTTCGACTCCATTTATTAAAATCTTTCCATTGGAGATATCCACTACCTTCTCACCATGCTCTCTGTCAATAAATGTTCTCCATTTCTGCATATTATCAAGAGTAAGATGAATGACGTCCCCTTCTTTTGGAATAACTAATGGTCCGTAATTGTCTGAGTTCCACCCGCTTCCTTTAGGGAAAATATTTGAATCCACCATACCTTTAGGGGTAATGCGTTCACTGCGATATTGAATTCTAGGTGGAATTTTATATTCTTCCCCATTGATAAAAACAACTTTATTGTTTACCTCTAAGGTATCGCCAGGTTCAGCAAGGCATCTTTTAACATAAAATGTAATATCGGGGTGTTCAATTTCTTCACGATAACCTGGGAATTTAAAAACAACAATGTCATCTTTTGCTGGTTCCTTAAAAGAAGGAAGCCTGAAAAATGGTAGTTCAATATTTGTATATGGAACAAAACGCGGAGTTGAAGGCCCATAAATGAACTTATTGATAAAAAGGAAATCACCTGGTAGAATAGTTGTTTCCATAGAACCGGTCGGTACCCTTGATGCCTCTACAACAGTTGATATGATTATCCAAACAACCAGCAGCATTTGTGCAAGTTCTTTTGCATGCTGAAGAATAGTCTTTTTCTCTTTTCCATAGGTCTTCTTTAAAGGATTACCCGCATTTTCAATTTTCTTTTTCATTAAAATTCCTAAAATATTTGCTGGTCCTTAAACAACCCTAACAAAGATATTGTTCTTAAAAATTATGTGCAAAAATATCATTTTTTTGTCTCAAACGAAATTAGAATCTCAACAATATAGTTTTATGTTAAAATATTTCTGTAAAATTATTAAAAAAGGCGAATTTGCATAATGCAAATCCGCCTTATAAATGTTAACATGTTGCATTATTTATGATTTACTAACAATATCTTCCAGCATGGCAGTAGTCAGTGATTTAGGACGCTCTAGTGGATAACCTAAAGCTCTGTCCCAAATTAAGTTTGCTGTTACGCCTAATGCTCTGCCAACGCCAAATAGAACTGTATAATAATCATATTCAGTCAATCCATAGTGCCATTGAATAACGCCTGATTGTGCATCAACGTTTGGCCATGGATTTTTGGCTTTACCCTGCTCTTCCAAAATAGGTGGAGTTACTTTGTACAATACATCCACATATTTAAATATTGGATCTTCAGGAAGATGTTTTAGACAGAAGTCTCTTTGGGCTTGATATCTAGGATCTGTCTTGCGAAGTACTGCGTGACCAAATCCAGGAATAACCTGACCTGAATTAAGAGTATCCCAAACAAATTTTTTCATTTCATCTTCGGTAGGAATTTTTCCACCCATCTGCTCCATAACCCCTTGCATCCAGCGTAAAACTTCCTGATTTGCTAATCCATGTAATGGTCCGGCTAAACCATTTAACATAGCTGAGATAGAGTAATACATATCAGACAAGGCGCTGCCAACCAGGTGACCAGTATGAGCACTTACGTTACCACTTTCATGGTCACTGTGAAGTAAGAAATACATCCTGGCAACATCATCGTATGGTTTGTCAATACCCATCATGTGAGCAAAATTGCCACCCATATCCAGATGTGGATCAGGCGCAATTATTGAATCCTTATACTTATAACGATAAATGAATGCTGCAATCTCTGGTAATCTTGATAATAGATTAAGAGCATCTTCGTAAGTTGGATCCCAATAATCCATCTTGTTCATACCTTCATTATACTTCTTAACAAAAACAGATTCGCCCTGCATTGAAACAACAGCGGCAGAGAGCATTGCCATTGGGTGAGCATCTTTAGGCATTGCTTTTAGAACATCAAACACATAAGATGGAACGGTTTTGCGCTTGTTAAATTCATCATGAACATCTTGCGCTTGTTCTTCAGTTGGGATATCCCCAGTCAGGAGTAGATAATAGAAACCTTCCACATAGGGCATTTCACTGCCAGGTACTTTTGGTAGAGCTGCAAGTGTTTCGGGAATAGTAAATCCTCTGAATCTAATACCTTCCATTGGGTCAAGATAAGAAATATCAGTAGTAAGACACTTTATGCCTCTCATCCCACCAATTAACTGTTCAATTGTTACTTCACCAACTTTAACATTACCGTGTTCTTTTAAGAGTTTAGTAGTTCTTGGTCTCCAACCCTCGATCTTTTCGTACAGTTTTTCTTTTAAACCAGACATTAGATCGCCTCCTTCCTTATGATAAAAATAGTTGAATATCTGTATATCTTATTTAAGAATAAAGCTTTCCTTAATAAAAGTAAAAAGAACTAATTAAAGTGTGATGCAGTAGCGTAACAAATGGATTCGGCAGCTAATTTACCACTCTTAATTGCTCCCTCAATTGTACCGGGATATCCGGTATTTGTCCAATCACCTGCAAAATAAAGATTCCCCGCTTTAAAAGGAAGCCCCTTTCTTTTTTTCTCTGTTTCTACATCAGGTATAAATGTCGCCCTCTTTTCCTTAATAACTCTAACCTCAGTAACAATATCTAGGTTGAATTCAGGAAAATAATTAACTATTTCTTTAAGAGCGATTTGTTCAATTTCATTGTTGCTTATGCCAACCATTCCATCTGCACAACTGGTTACTGTCGTAATATAGTCACTATGATTAAAGAGCCAGTGAATTTTGGAATTTATTAATCCATAATACTTTTCTCTAAAGGGATTAGATTGCAACCAAATATGTAATGTTACTATTGAGGAAGATTTAAGAGTAAGATTATTCAACGCTTCGGGAAGTTTGAAACCAATCTTGTCATAATCTACTTTTGGAATAGATGAAATTACAAAATCAAAATCATCATGAATACACGAAGTCGTTTCTACTCTACTAATAATATCATTCTTCGAATAAAAAGCAATTAACTTTTCAGAATAAATTATCCTGCCACCATTGTTTTTAATGAACTTAATAGCATTCTCTACAAATAATCCGCTTAAATCTGAACCGGGGATCAAAATTGAAGCGGCATAATTTCCTTTGAAAAATAATTCCTTTAACAACCTGGCAAATGTTTCAGCAGAAGCTGATTCAGCAGTCGTGTTCATAGTTGCGTTAACAATTAAATCCCAAAAAGAACCAAACATTTCAGATGTAGCACCTGACTTATCTAACCATTTTTTTACTGTTTTAAGTTCCAAATTGGTTGTATTTGTTATTTTTAATTTAGATAAGAATAATAATAGCTTAATTCGATTTATATAAGTCAAAGGTTTGTAAGCAAGAATACCTAATATCAGATTAAGAGGATACAATTTCCCAAAAGCTTTTAGTCTATATGCCTTACCTCCTTTTCCTCTGATATTAATTTCTAATCTGTCATTTTCAATAATAAGTTTTCTTGTTTTAATTTTTTCGAGATATTCCAGAGTATTGTAACAACTACCTGTTAAAACATGTTGTCCATTATCTACAATGTAACCATTTTTATTTCGGAAGGAGTAGGCCCGTCCCCCGGCTTTTGGAGAACGCTCAATTATTGTCACATCGTGACCAGCATCCGAAAGATAAACAGCTGCAGATAGCCCGGATAGTCCGGCACCAATTATCAGACACTTTGCCATCAGTAGACTAAACTATACTTTGCCCAGACACCAAGCGCAATGGCGACTTTTTCGAACTTACTTACGGTAATATTATTAGTAAAAATATCGAATTCAGCCTTTTCAAGTTTTTGAAGCAACTTAAAATAAATATGCTGCATGGCTCTGGCAGGGAACATGGAAGATTTGTCTATTATATCCAACGAGCGGTTGGCTTTTTCAAAATATTTTTTGGCACGTTCGGCTTCATATTCCATCAGAGATTTAAAGTTGTCGTTATAAATACTAGAAAAAAGTTCTTTCTCTGAATAGTTAAACTTCTTAAAATCTTCTTGTGGTAAATAAATACGTCCAAGTTTTGCATCTTTTTTTATGTCTCGCAGAATATTTGTTAATTGCATGGCCAATCCCAGATTAATAGCGTAATCCTTAGTGCCTTTGTTCTTATATCCAAAAATTTCTATACACATCAGCCCAACAGTAGATGCAACTCTGTAGCAATACTCTCGAAGATCTTCAAATGAAGGATATCTGTTTCTCTGAAGATCCATTTCCATCCCTTTAATAAGCTCGAAGAAAGGATCTATGGGAATATTAAACTGCCTGATAAAACCACTAAGTCGGTTTAGTAGGTTAAATTTTGATGTTCCTCTTAAGGCCATTTCCAGTTCTTCCCGCCACTCCCTCAATCTCTGATACTTTACTTCAGTAGAGTCATTACCTTCATCGACAATATCATCTGTTTGGCGACAAAATGCATAAACAGTGTTCATTGCTTCCCGTTGATTTGCCGGGAGCAAACTGAATGCATAGTAGAAGCTACTTTTGCTTTTTTGTGCTATGTCTTTTGCCTGGGATTCCATACGCTAAAATAGAGCTTTTATCATTAAAATGAAGTAATCCAATTTGTTTAGACTTGGTCTTGCTACCAATACGTTATAATCTTGCCTCTTAATCTTATTCAGAATTTTTTCTCCACCTAGTACTGTCCATTTAATTTGGACTTTTAATTTGTTAGGTAAAAAACTAAGTAGTTTTTTGCCTTTATCAAATAATTCCTGGTTACGATAAACCTGATGGCTCATCAGAGTCCGAAATTCATCAGAATAATTCCCTAGTTTAAGATCTGCTTCAGTTACTCCAAATTTAATCATCTCATCCAAAGGAATATAAATTCTATCCTTCCTAATATCAACATTTACATCCTGATAAAAGTTTGCAAGTTGTAAAGCAGTACAAATATTGTCGGAATACTCATTTTCAAATCCATCTTTAAATCCATGAAGCTCAAGAACTAGTCTTCCAACCGGATTAGCGGAATACCTACAATATTTCAGAACATCATCAAAAGTATCATAACGTTTTACTGTAACATCTTGTTTGAAAGCAACCAACAAATCAGTAAAATACTCTGGTGTTAAATGTAATTGTTCAATAGTAAAACAAAGAGCCTTCCAGTGGTTGTTCGCAAATTCATGCTTTAGTGCTTTGTAAAAATCCTTCTCAAAATCATCAAGTAGTTTTAATCTTTCCTCCGGAGTAAAATCTCCCTCATCAGCAAAATCATCTGCTGTGCGTGCGAACCAATAAATTACTGCTACATGGTGTCTCAAGTTGTGAGCAACAAATTTTGAAATAACAGGAAAATTTTCATAGTGCGATGAAGCAAACTCAATTACTTCACCATATACTTCTTCTAAGTTTTTATCCATTTCAAGTAAATGCCGGGAAGTTAATTTCAGAATATTAGGAGTATAGTGATTTCAAGACAAAAATAAAATATGATATCAAAATTAATACATTTAATTTCCGCAAGTCTTATCTTGATATTCAAATCTGGAATTAGATATGATAAAAAGTCCACTCAGATACCCTGGCGGTAAAACGAGAGCGATTAAATATTTAAAGAAATTCATCCCCGAATTTTCGGAATTACGAGAGCCCTTCCTTGGGGGAGCATCTTTTTCATTCTATACATCTCAGGCTTTCCGGAATAAAATTATAACGACCTCTGATCTGAACTATGAGCTTTATTGTTTTTGGAAAATTTTAAAGGAAAACCCTATTGAGCTTGTTTCAATTGTTCAAAATATTTTTGACCAAAAATGGAATGGCAGGGAATTATTTACGACGCTTGTTGCTCGACGTAATAATAATTTAAGTGAGCTGGAACGTGCCGTAGATTTTTTTATATTGAACAGAATTACATTCTCTGGCGTTGTAGATGCCGGTGGTTACTCACAGGAATCATTCGAAAAACGATTTACACAATCTTCTATTGATCGGCTTGCTATAGCATATGAAGTTATAAGAAATTTTACTGTTTTAAACGATGACTACAATGCACTACTCCGTAAGAAGGGCAAGGACGTTTTCATTTTCCTTGACCCCCCTTATTATTCAGCAACGAGTTCAAAACTATATGGAAAGAATGGAATACTTCATGAGCAGTTTGACCATATAGAATTTTTTAAATCCGTTGCCCTTTGCAAGCATAAGTGGCTTATAACTTATGACAATTCTGATTACGTAAGAGATCTTTATAGAAATTTCTATCAGGTTGAGTGGGAATTGCAATACGGTATGAATAATTACAAAAAGTCATCCGCCGCCAAAGGGAAAGAGTTGCTAATTGCTAATTATGATATTTTGAAACTAGATGTGGGGTTAGGTCACTGACCATCCCCTACGTAAATCATAATAAATAGAAATTATTATGCGTTTTTTTAGCGATCCAATTAAAATTATGCTACCTGATAATCTCATTGCTAAAGCAAAAGAGTTCGCATTGGCCGTAGTTGAAACCGTCAACTATGCTGACAGCAACCAATTTCAAAAATCCAAGATTCAACAAGATCACTTTATCAGCAAACTTGGCGAAGAGGCTGTTGCAGCTGTCTATGCCCGGTTGCACTGCATTGTAAAAGGTCCTGATTACACAATTTATCTTGGTGACTATAAATCCTGGGAAGATGACCTTTATATTAGTAACGTACCCGTTGCCGTTAAAACACAAACGACAACCAACGCTGAAAAATATGGTTTATCATGGACTTTTCAATCTTCAGGTAAACGAAGAGATCCTATTCTGGATGATCCTTCTGCGTGGGTATGCTTGGTAAAATGTAATGACAAAAATAATTTCGAGTGTACTGTTTATCCAATGGAGCGAATTGGAGATCTTACTTTTCGAGAGCCAAAGCTGGATCATTTGAAAGGCAGAAAAAAAGTGGTCTACTTTGAAGACTTGAATATTAATTTGATCAAATAAATCCCAGCGAGCATATTCATATCAAGTTCACTTCTATATTAAGAAAATATTTTGAGTGCTTAATTGTTGTTTTTTTTTTAGATTCAGGGCTAGTTATAATCAGATGTTGTTGACTTATTTGCAAAAGAGGGTATGTAAATTCCTTTAATGATCATTTGATTTAAAACAGGGACTTAAAAGTTATTAATTCCATTTACGCTCATTACAATTTCAAAAAACATACAGAAAGGGAGTACTATGAAAAAACATCTACTAGTCATCTTACTACTAAGTTTTGCAATTACTCCAATAATTGCTCAAAATAATGATGGTGACAGCTTTGGTATTAAGGTAAAAGGTTTTGTTAAAACTGATGTTATGCTTGATACCAGACAAACAGTTACTGCACGTGAAGGTCATTTCTTATTATATCCGGTTGGTGAAGCATTGGATGTTAACGGAGATGATGTAAATGAAGGTGCAAACCTTAATATGCTTTCAATTCAATCAAGAGTAACAGGAACAATTACCGCTCCTGACTTTTTAGGTGCTAAATCCAGCGGTGTTCTGGAAGGTGCTTTTTTCGGGCATTCAAATAGCGATATTAACGGTTTCAGATTACGTCACGCATTCTTAAAACTTGATTGGGAAAATTCAACATTGCTTATCGGTCAATACTGGCATCCAATGTTTATTACTGAATGTTTCCCTGATGTGGTTTCTTTTAATACCGGGGTCCCATTTCAACCGTTCTCACGTAATCCACAGATTAGATTCATCCAAAAATTCGATGATGTTCAACTAACGTTGGTAGCAGCCTCTCAAAGAGATTTTACAAGTACTGGACCTGGTGGAGCAAACTCTTCCTATTTAAGAGACGCAGGGCTTCCGATACTTGATGCTAATCTTAAATATGTCAGCAAAAACCTTGCAATAGGTGCTGGTGTAAACCTACAATCACTAAAGCCAAAATTAGTAACTCCTCTTAATTATAAATCTGAAGAAAAGATAAATGGCGTATCTTTCATTGGATTTGCAAAAGTTGTAACTGATGATTTCACTATAAAAGTGGAAGGAGTATATGGCGATAATATGTATGACCTTCTAATGCTGGGCGGTTACGCTGTTGAATCTGTAAATGCTACTACTGAAGAAGAAATCTATACACCGATTAAAACCTTGTCTACCTGGACTGATATTTCATTTGGTAAAGAAGTTAAATTTGGTGTTTTTGCCGGCTATACAAAAAATCTTGGATCTGACAATGTAATTACTGGATCTTACTATTCGCGCGGGAATAACATTGCTAGCGTTATGCGTGTATCACCTCGTGTATCTTATCAAATGGGAAACACACGTTTCGCAAGTGAATTGGAATATACTTCGGCTGATTATGGTACTCCAAACAATTTAGGTGAAGTTGAAAACACAACTTCTGTTGCAAATGTAAGATTAGTATTCTCAGCATACCTCTTCTTCTAAGGAGGTATGTTTTACACATATAAAGACTGATTAGAATTAATTTGCATAGATACAATTTAGTTCAAAAATCTTACTAGGGATAAAAAGGACAAATCAGTCATAATTAATTACATTATTTTGTTCATCACTTGTTATGGGGAAGTAGAATGACAGACAGTGAAAAGTACAATGTTAATTTTTTCAAACCACTCTCAGATCATGCCAAGGCTAATACCAGGCTAATCATTATTTTAGCTACTATTTGGTTTGTTGCTGTATTTGGTTTCCAATTTTTACTAATGGCGTTAAACGAACCTACTCCGGAAAATTCTTACACTACATTTCAGGAAGTATGGCCACAGGTAGTAGAAAACACAGATTCAACTTGCGCTTCGAAACAAGAACTTGCAAAAACATTTTTATATGTTCTTGGAAAAAATGTTGCCGTAAAACCAGATCACAAAATGGTACTGAAAAATGCACTTAGCAGACTGGTTTTTACAATGGTACCTGATTCATTAAATGGAGTATTAAAAGAAGAGCCAGGTGAAGAGTCGTTAGCTTTGGTTAAAGAGACAATCGGCTTAACAGAAGCAGGCTTTGGCAAATTAATGATTGACCTTTTACCTACCTCAATCGTAAAAGTTGAAGGGGCTCCTATTAGCGAAGAATGTATTACTGCAATACCAGGTATTATGGAACTGTATCTTGTTCACAATCAAAATGCTCTTACTGATTTTCAGTTTCTTGGATTTCCATTTCATTATTGGTACACAGCACAATTCCTACTTATTCTGTTTGTTGTGCTATGTCTTATTTACGCTGTATTAATTGACCGTAGTAATGAAAAATTCGATTTCGTAGAAGAAACTTAAAAAATATTGGAGGAAATTGTGAATAAGTACATAAAATCTTTATATACATTCTTTACCTTCCTGCTTTTAAGCAACGCCCTAATGGCGCAATCAGCTACATCACTGGAAGGCGAATTTAAATTAGGCCCGGCTGTAATTCTTATTTTTATGCTCCTGCTTTTTATAATGGTAGGTGTTTTCAACAGGGCTAAAGATACCTCAGATTATTGGGCTGCCGGTCGTAAAATTTCTCCGGTTGGAGCAGGTATGGCTATCGCTTCAAACTGGATGAGTGCTGCTTCATTCCTGGGCATGGCTGCAATTATGTATGGCTCTGGTTATCATGGCTTATCTTACGTTGTAGGTTGGACAGGTGGTTATGTTCTTCTTTTAATATTAATGGCTGGTCAAATCAGACGTTATGGCAAATATACTGCTGCTGATTTTATTGGCGATCGTTATTACTCGAGAGGTTTAAGAGGTGTTGGTGCCGGATTGGCAATCTTTATTTCTTTCTCCTATTGTGTTGGCCAGTTTGCCGGCATAGGACTTATGTTCAAGTGGATTCTCGGAATTGATTATACTTATGCAGTATTGATTGGTGCTTCTGTTGTTTTAACCTACACATTGATTTCTGGTATGTTAGGAGTGACTAAAAACATGCAGATTCAATATGTAATCATCATTATTTCATTTATGGTACCACTGTTTATACTTTGTTACAAATTCGGTTATTTCTGGTTTCTGCCTCAAGCAGGTTATGGCGCTGTTGTTTCTGACATTGTAAATGGCCTAGCACCAGGTAAAGGAATTACAGCACTTGGGCATGATGTAGCAATACTCCCCTCACCTGAATTTGCAATGCCTTGGGATCCTGCAACTGGCATGAGCGCTTTCCAATGGATTGCTATTTGTTTCTCACTAATGATTGGTACAGCCGGCTTACCACATGTAATCCAGCGCTTCTATGTTGTACCTCGTGCAAAAGATGCAAGATGGTCCGTTGTTTGGGGATTATTTTTTATCAGTTTACTTTATTGGTCAGCTCCTGTCTACTCGGCTTTTGGAAAACTGTTATCATCAAATCCAGAAGTTGGTGTACTCTCGAAAGATGCAATTGTTGTTTACACTGCACAATTGGGTGATGTCTTCCCATTAATAGTGGGATTACTGGCAGCTGGTGCAATTTCAGCAGCATTTTCAACAGTCTCCGGTTTATTAGTTGCTGGCGCCTCAGCATTTTCACACGACTTGTATTTCAAGGTGATTAATCCTGAAGCCACTGAAAAGAAACAAATGTTGATGGCAAGAGTTGGTACAATCCTAATGGCTGCTGGCGTTTCCATAGTTGCACTTCTTAACTTAGGTCTTATCGCTCAATTAGTGGCTGTTGCATTTTCACTAGCAGGATGTACAATCTTCCCATTATTCCTTTTAGGAATTTGGTGGAGTGGTTCAAACAGAACTGGTGCATGGGCAGGTGTTATTGCTGGTTGTACTATTTCATTGATCGCATTGGTTTACTTCATTTCAGGTAAATTTGGCGGTGGATTACCGGGACAAGAATTTGTGAGCTATTACATGAACGCCTGGTATTTTGCAATATTTGGTGCTCCATTGGCCATATTAGCAAACATTATTGGTTCAAAACTATCAAAGGATAAAACTCCTCCTGAAATAGTTAAATTCCTTGCTGAAAAAGTACATAACTATAAATAGTAGAATATTTTTCTGCAATATTAAATGGCGGAGATGGGTATATACCTATCTCCGTTTTTATTTTTAAAGAATTCACCTAGATTATCATAATAAAATTTGGTATTATTTTCCTTACCTCTAATAACTTATACTAACAAATATGAAAGAGAAACGACAAGGTAGGACTTACTTCTTTTTAAGAATCACACTCCCAACACTTTTAGCATTCTGCTTATTCACCATTTCAATCTTTATGGTTATTATCCCAAATTTTGAAAATCAAATGCTCGACCGCAAAAGAGAGATGATAAATGAATTAACAAACTCTGCCTGGAGTATACTGGATGAGTATTATCAATTAGAGCAGACGGGTGGCTTGACAAGGGCGGAAGCTCAGGAAAATGCTACTGCGGTTATTAAAGATTTACGATACGGTGATGAGGGAAAAGACTATTTTTGGATTACTGATCAGCACCCCACAATGATAATGCATCCCTACAGAGAAGAGTTAAACAACACAGACCTTTCAAACTATCAGGATCCGGAAGGGAAAAAGCTTTTCGTGGACTTTGTAAAGGTTGTTAAAATAGGGGATGAAGGATTTGTCGATTACATGTGGCAGTGGAAAGATGACTCGACTCTCATTGTACCAAAACTTTCTTTCGTAAAAGGTTTTACACCATGGGGCTGGATTATTGGGACGGGCATATACATTGAAGATGTTAAAGAAGAGATATCTAATCTTACCGGGAACCTGATCTACATTTCATTTGGTATTTTATCTCTTCTTGGTGTACTCCTGTTTTTTGTAACACAACAGAGCTTAAAAATTGAACATGCACGTGAAGAAGCCGAAGACAATCTAATTGAATCTGAAGCCAAATATAGGGCACTTGTTGAAGCATCAACAGAAGGCCTTGTTATGATGTTAGATAATGAATTCGTCTATGCAAACAATACATTATATAGCATGTTCGGAATTGAAGATGTAGAGGCAATATCTTCAACTCTTGAGGGATTGCTCTGCGGTGAGAATAATCATCAATCCGGCAAAGACTATTTTACATCAATTCTAAGTGGCAATATTCCCCCTTCAACACACAATGCACAAATCATTAAGGTTGATGGAAAAACCTTAAATGTTCTTCTCACTGCTTCACCTACAACCCTGGGTGATAAGAGTGGCTATTCTATCATCATTAAGGATATCAGCACAACAAAGCAAATTGAGGATGAACTTGGCGAAAGTGAGGAGAGATATAAACTGCTAACTAACAATATCCGTATTGGCGTTTTCAGAACAACGGTTGACAGAAAAAATCGTTTTATTGAATTAAACCCGGCAGCTGTTGACTTGCTCGGATATAATTCAAAAGAAGAGCTGCTTGAGAAGAATCTATTCGATTTCTTTTATAAATCAGATGAGAATAGAATTTTCCAGCATGACCTTTTGCATAATAATTCAGTGAATAACTTCATTGCTACCATTGTAAGAAGGAATAATACAACAATCAGACTTTCAATTTCAGCAGTTATAGTAAAAGATGAATCAGGAGATCCTGTTTATTGCGATGGAATTCTTGAAGATGTAACTGAGCAGCTGAAAATGGATGAGGAACGAGAGAAACTAATAGTCGAACTTCAATCTTCATTGCATTTCCTTAATGAACCAATAAGCAGATTCATTAAAAGCATTGTTTCCTGCGACATATATACTCCAATAATTAATGCAGCTGCCATAATGACCAAAATGAAATACAGTGCAATTCTTATCACGGCTAGTAATAATAAATACGTCGGAATTGTCACCGATCGTGATTTACGCGAAAGAGCAATTGGTGGATCAATTAACACAAATTTTGCGGTGTCTGAAGTAATGACTTCCCCAATTATTTCAATAAACGAGAATGCCCTGGTATTTGAAGCGTACTTGACAATGTTCGAAAAATCTACACGCCACCTGGCCGTTAAAGACTCTGAGGGTAATATAATTAGTATGATTAGCAGCGAAGAACTGTTACAGGTTCAAAGATTTTCTTCAACATTTCTTTTGAAGCAAATTGAAAGTAGCGCTGAAAAAGATTTACCGGATGTAAGAAAAGGTCTCCCCCTTGTTGTTAAGGCAATGGTGGAAAGCGGTGCCAAGCCAAAAACCATTACGAAAACTATCTCGTCGGTTTCAGATACAATTACCAGTAAGCTTATCAGGAATGCAATTGATGATTTGGGTGAGCCACCGGCAAAATTTGCTTTCATTGCCCTTGGCAGTCAAGGACGTGAAGAACAAACTCTGTTTACAGATCAGGATAATGCCATTATCATAGATGATAGCAATTCTGCACCAACAATGGAAACGATCTTGTACTTCCACAACATGGCTGACAGAGTAATTAAAAGAATGTATGACTGCGGTTATGAATTGTGTAAGGGCGAATCGATGGCAAATAATCCCAAATGGTGTCAGCCCCTTAGTAAGTGGAAAGAGTATTTTAAATCATGGATAACCAATTCTAACCCGCAGGATCTGCTTGAGCTCTCAATATTTTTTGATTTTAGATTTATTTCAGGAGAAAGAAATCTATCAGATAATTTACGAGATTACCTCTTTGAAATTACTGTTGGACAGTCAGGCTTTTTTCAACACTTAACACGTAACTGTCTTGAACATACCGTTCCCTTAAACATGCTTGGTAATCTGGTATTGGAATCGAAAGGTGATTTTCCGGAGACATTCAATATTAAAACCGCAATAATGCCCATCGCCGATTTTGCGAGAATTTATTCCCTTTTAAACAAAGTAGGTGATTCTAACACACTGGATAGATTAACAAAACTGCAATTAAAATCTGTACTAAATAAAAGTTCGTATAATGAATTAGTACAGTCATATAATTTCCTTATGCAATTACGCCTTAAACATCAGGTACTTGCTGCAGAACAAAACAGGGCACCAAATAATTCTATCAGCCCAGACGAATTGACCCAAATTGAGTTGAAAACCCTCAAAAATATTTTTACTCAGATAACAGCAATTCAGAAAAGGTTAAGCGCAGAATTTACAGGTGAGGCTTTGTAGCAGCTATTTGGAATGGAATTTTTCTTCGAATAATTGAGCTGCCTTGTGCGGCTCAATATCTCTGCATTCACTAATTAATGGTCCGGTATATTTTAATTCAGTTAATCTCTCACAAACTAATTCCCAATTAATATTCCCTTCACCAATAACCATATGATTATCATTCACTTTCAGGTTGTCATGAAAATGCAATGTTAAAATGTGATCCCCAAGTTCTTTTATGTATGTTTCCACTCCCTCTGCCATGTTAGCATGCCCCGTGTCGAGACAGAGACCAAGAAATTCAGACTGAATATTTTTAAAAATAAACTTGAAGTCATCTACATTATCACCAAGGAAAAAGAATTCAGAGCCCTGCGGGATTGGCACAAGATTTTCCAGGGCAATTTTAACGTTTTCTTCACTACATGTAATCAATAATTCTTTAAGTCCTTTAACCAGCCTTACAAGTGACTTCTCACGCATTACTTTTTCAACAGGGAACCAATAAAAAATTCCAGGATGTATTGTTATGGAATTTGCATTTAATTTGCCGGCAACTCTGATAAAACTTCTGAGGGTCTTTATACTTTTATTGCGACCGAATGGAACAATGTCCGAAATATTTTCAGTAAAAGGGATATGGAAACTCAGAGTAATTCCAAGCTCAAAGGCTCTGTTTTTTATCAGTATTATTTGTTCATCGCTCAGTGCAGAAACTGGCGACTTTTTTTTAGAAAAATTGATTTCTAAAAATCTTAATCCATTAGAATGAGCATACTCAATTGCTTCAATTGTGTTATCAACAAAGTCTGTAAAACCATATTCATGAGTGAGTTTTGAATGCATAAAAATATTTCTTCCCAATTATCTAAAAGTCTGCTGCAGCGTGTACAAAATAAAGCATTAATTATTCAGCAATTTTGCTTCTCGAAGCTTTCAACTTACTTCTCCTTGCTTTCGTATCAAGCCTTCTCTTTTTAGCCGCAGCACTTGGTTTTGTAACCTTTCTCTTCTTTGGCTCAACCAAACACTTTTGTACCAGTTCAGTCAATCTTTTATATGCGTCTTCCCTGTTTTTTTCCTGAGTTCTATACCTCTGTGCCTTTAATACAATTGTACCATCTAAAGTTATACGTCTGTCTTTCAAAGCGAGGAGACGGGCTTTCACCTCTTGAGGGAGAGAAGATGACTCAATATCAAAACGGAGGTGAATAGCTGTAGCAACCTTATTAACATTTTGCCCGCCCGCTCCTTGAGATCTAACTGCTTTTACTTCTATCTCATCATCTGGGATTAATATTTTATTCCGAATTTTTAACATAGTTGAAAACTAAAAAAAAGATGTGGTTAATACGAATAGAAAAGTCATATTCTTTCATCATATCCTTGTATACATCTTTGACTAAATCGATCCATTTGGGATATGAATAATTACGCTTAGAATGTCTTGAATCTACACCTAATATCAATTTGGTACACAAGTTAATAATCCTTGCCTCAAATGATTCTAAAACCACTATCTAAAGTGGCATTATAATTGCTATTTGCATGAAGCATGTAATATTTTCTTAGAAAATGGGAGAAAAATAAATTACTGCGAATTTCAAAATAATAAAATATTGAAACTAAACAGGATACTCCCGGATCAAATCTTCCTCCAATGTTATTGATTAATTGTTGCAATGATTATTTGATCACAAATAAACTGCACAATTAATCAATTACAATTTGGAAATTGACTCTCTTTTGATTTCATCCTTCAAATTCTTGGCGAAATGGGTGTAGTCAATTTATTGTGAATTTATAATTAATCACATACATTTTTAGGAGAGAACATGAAAAAAATTTCAACTTTATCTTTTCTAATATTCCTTGCATTTCAGACTTACCTCGCACAGACAACACATTACGTTTCTGCCGGCGAGAGCATTCAAACAGCTATTGATGCCGCTACAAATGGCGATACAATTATCGTTAATGACGGCACTTATACGCTATCTAACAGAATATCATTGACCAAAGGAATTACTCTCAAAAGTGCCAATGGAAATTCCTCAACTACTATCAATGGAAATGGTGCCACTAAATGCATTGAGATTAGCCATGTGGATGCGGTAGTAGACGGATTCACCATTACTAATGGTTATAATCCGGGAGGTTTTGGCGGAGGCGTAAACATCATTTCAGGCGGTAAATTACAGAATTGTTTTGTTACAGAAAACCAGGCACGCGACGGTGGTGGTGTAGCCATTGACAATAGTGGTCTCGTCCAAAATTGTATCATGTATGATAACCTGGCGTCAAATAATTCGGGAAGCGGATATGGTGGTGGAATAAGATTACTTAGCGGCGGTACTGCCAGAAATTGCCTTGTTTATGGGAATACTTCTGTTGGTCTGGGTGGCGGCATTAACATTTGGAATGCCGGAAATATTGAAAGCTGTACTGTTGTAGACAATACAGCACCAAATGGTGCTGGCGTAAGATGCAGAAGTAATTCAAACATGGTAAACTCTATCGTTTATTTCAACAATGGCAATAACTGGGTTACAGATGGTACGTCCTATTCTTTCAGTAATAATTGTACTACTCCAGAGCTTCCAAATGGTGCCGGTAATATTACAAGTGATCCTCAATTTGTAAATGCGGGCAGCTTCGATTACCGTATTTTGAATACTTCACCTGTCATTGATGGAGGCCTTAATCAGTCGTGGATGGCTGCAGGATTTGATCTTGATGACAACATAAGGATTTTCAATAGCATTGTAGATATAGGTGCTTATGAATATTTTATGCCGGAACCGGAAATTCCAACATTGATGAGTCCTCTGAATCTGACAGTTGCAGTTTCAATTGAAGCAGAACTTGATTGGGAAACAGTTGCTAATGCCGCAACTTATACCTTAGAAGTCGCTACTGATGAATTCTTTACAAATATTATTTACAGCAACTCAACTCTGGCAAATTCAAGCTTTACCATAACAGGCTTATTGAACACCACTGATTACTATTGGCATGTTAGTGCCGAAAATAGTACAGGCTCCAGTGGATTTTCTGCAGGATACAAATTCACAACAATCACAAGTGCCATACCCGTATTAACGTGGCCGGTTTATGGTGCAATCGTCGCCTCCACTTCAACAAATCTGGGCTGGTATACGATTAACGGAGGTCCGGGATTAGTTTATGATATTCTTTATTCTGAACACACGGATATGACATCACCGCAGATCATTACAGATGTTCCAGGCAGTCCTTATTTATTGACAGGTCTAACAGGAGGAAAGCCTTACTACTGGCAGGTTCGTTCCAAATCTTCCAGCGGAGCCATATCAGCCTATTCTTCAATTGAAACTTTCACAACTCAACCTAGTGTCGTAGTTCCTTATCCTTCATGGCCTGTTTGGGATGCCACAGTTTATACCTATTCCCCTACTCTTTATTGGTACCTGGGTCAGTCTGGTGATAATCTTAACTACGAAGTTGAATATGTTGAGGGAGACGCAACAGACTTGACCAATTCACCAAATATCACAAACATTCAAAACATGTATACAACACTTTCAGGACTGCATGGAGGGAAGCACTACGTATGGCAGGTTAGGTCGACTGATGGCGAAACTACTTCTGACTGGTCGACACCGGCAAGTTTCTACACCGTTGCCCCGGCAGCTGGAGCGGTAGTTCCAATTCCCTCATGGCCTATCAGCAACACCACAGTTTATAATGATGCACCGGGACTTTTCTGGTATCTCGGTACTTCAGGAGTTGGCTTATCTTACGAAGTGGAGTGGGTGGAAGGTGATGTTGACGAGTTAACAAATAATCCTACAATTCTCGATATTCATTCATTATTTGTATATTTATCAGAACTTGAAAACGGCGAACAATATTCTTGGCAGGTAAGGTCATTTGACGGAGAACATTATTCTAATTGGTCCACACCTCAAAGTTTTTATGTCTATGGCGGTGCTACAGCTCCAATAACTCCCTATCCTTCATGGCCGATCGGTGGCACAAATGTTTACTCTTCTTCAACTTCACTCAATTGGTATATAGGTACTTATGCGCCTGGCTTAAAATATGAAGTTGAATATGGTATCGGATCCTTTACACATTCTGAAGAGAATATAAACACGCTCAATACAACAATCACTAATCTAACCGCCGGCGAACTCTACCAATGGAGAGTGAGATCAACTGATGGAACAACGCCTTCTGAATGGTCCGAGACTCAGACTTTTAATACTATTGAGAATACAACTTATAGCTCTGTGACATATCAATCATGGCCTATTGGTGGTGTGACAGTCTGGACCAATTCACCAACTCTATACTGGTATTCGAGTAATCCTTCACAAATAGTATCATATGAAGTGAAGTATTCCAGCAATGCCAGCATGCAGAATGCTGTAACAGTGCCAGGGATAACAGGTACCAGCACAACCATAACCGGACTGACAAGTGGTGCCACATACTATTGGTCTGTTAGTTCATACGATGGCTCTGTGCATTCAGCTCACACAACGCCTCAAAGCTTTTCAACTTCGGCAGGGAATCTTTCAGTTGTACCGATGGCCGGAAGTCCAGTAGCAGGTGTTATGATCGAAACAACTTCTCCTACTTTATCCTGGTATATTCCAACAGAAGCAGAAGAGTTAATCTACGAAGTGGAAATTGCACACGAGTCGAATTTTGCTGATGCATCTCATAAAGAAGTTCAGAGTCAATCAGAAGTAATGAATAACCTGAGCCCGGGGACATACTATTGGAGAGTAAGATCAAAATCAATAGGTGGAAACTATTCGGCTTATTCAACTCCTGAAAACTTTACCATAAATTCAGTTACATCTGCGCAGAATGAAAATCAACTACCCGTGGAGTATGAATTAAAACAAAATTATCCGAATCCATTTAACCCCGCAACGGTAATTGAATTCAGCGTTCCTAATGCCGGCTTTTATTCGTTAAATGTTTATAATATTATAGGCGAGAAGGTCGCTACAGTTATTGAGAATAACTTTAATGCGGGCAATTTTCAGGTAACATTTAACGCAAGCAGGCTTTCCTCGGGAATTTACATTTATCAATTAAGAGGAAATAATATTCTGTTAACGAAAAAAATGCTCCTAATGAAGTAAGCTTTCAACTGCTAAAAAAAGAGAGGATCGCAGTATCCTCTCTTTCTTTTCAAAATTTTAATTATTTCAGAACCACATAGGTTTATTACATTTCACAAATAACATTGCCAAATTTGGTAACGTCTTCCCAATTAGTAAATTCAACAATACTTTTAGGATCAGTTGGACCCTTCCCCATTTTCATAATCATTCTAATCATAAACCTATCGAAAATTTTATAGCTTGGGTAATCCAGCTTACCGGCAAAGACAGCAAGCCGCTTCGGCTTCCAGGAAATCTTCTTTAAAAATTTCTGTAAGTACGGATTTGTCTCCGGCAAGTTCTTCTCTGGTTTTCGGGCAACAACATTTACGGAGAAAAAAGCATTAGGTTTGCTATCCAGCAAATCCACGTAGTCTTCAATAAACTTTGTTATCAATTTACCATGTTTTCCGTACCGTATACTGGCACCCAAAACGATCTTGTCAAATGAGTTGAATTCCAGATCTAATCCATCGAGTATATTTGCCAGAGTTACCTGGTTCCCTCTTCTTTCAATAACCTGCTTTAAACAATTGCAGATTTCAACAGTATGACCATCTGTAGTGGAATAAATAATTATTATGTTGCTCATACGCCTTCTAAATCTTGAATTATATGATATAGGAAAATAGTTATTTAATTTGCCTTCAGGAACAAAAAAAGGAGTGACTCGGCACTCCCTCTTTAAATATTAATAATAATGTTCGCGCTACTTAAACAGTGGCGGATATTGTTTATGGAAATCAGTAGCATCCTGATATTTTTTCGCAAATGCCAGGAGATTACCCTCATCAAATAAATTACCAATAAAGCTAATACTAACCGGACTCCCCTCTTCATCAAATCCATTAGGAAGAACAACACATGGGTGACCAGTTAAATTTGTGAGTAGATTATTATTCCCACCAAAGGATGGGACAACGTATAAATCAACCTTGTCAAATATCTTTTTCATTTCCTGTATTACGGCGTATCTCAATCGGTTTGCCTGAATATACTCTACTGCCGGGATAAAACGAGAGCTTCTGAATACATTAGGCCAAGCATTCTTTATCTGACGCACCATCAAATCGTCCTCATTGGAACGGGTTAATTCATCAAATGCTGCCGCCGCCTCCGCACTAAGAATAAATGAAATTGCTTCAACCGGTAAATCAGGAAGTTCAATTGGAACCAGTTCAACCCCTAGGCGTTTCAGAACTTCCAGTGTTTCATTATCAAATTTCTTATTTGGTGAATCCTCTTCAAAAAATTGCTTTACATAACCAACTTTTATCTGTTTAATATTTTTATCAGCATTATATTGGAATGGAACATCAACTAAGGTCTGATCAATATTATCAAGCCCTTTGATTGCATTAAATACAATAGCTGCATCTTCCACTGACCTACAAATTGGTCCGAGCTTATCCATCGTCCAGCTTAGCGCCATGGCGCCTGTTCTGCTTACCCTACCATAAGTAGGACGAAGTCCCGTGTTGCCGCAACGTGTTGAGGGAGAGACAATCGATCCCCAGGTTTCTGAGCCAATTGAAAATGCCACAAGTCCTGCTGACGTTGCTGATGAGGGTCCGGCTGATGATCCGCTTGATCCTTGTTCAATGTTCCATGGATTTCGGGTCTTACCATTATACCAGACATCTCCCCAGGCTAAGGCACCTAAAGTAAGCTTTGCAATTAGAACTGCCCCTGCTTCTTCTAATTTTTCTACAACAACTGCAGTCTCATTAATAACTTGTGTATTATACGGCATAGCGCCCCAGGTGGTTTTGTATCCTTCAACGGCTAATAAATCTTTCACTCCGTAAGGGATGCCATGCAGCAAGCCTTTATACTTACCTGCAGCAATTTCTTCATCGGCGCGCCGGGCCTGCTTCAAGGCAAGTTCTTCAGTGAAAGTAATAACACAATGCAATTGTCTATCGTAATTTTTTAAACGGTCCAGATACATATTTGTTAATGCCAGCGATGTCACCTTTTTTGTGCGTATAAGTTCAGCTAAATCTCTTACAGACCAGAATGCCAGGTCTTCAAAATTTTCAGGAATATTTAATATGCCCACTTTCGAAACTACAAATTCGTCATCTCCTTTTGGCAATTCAAATCCAACCGGAAGGGGATTAAAATCTAATGCCGGAGGTACACTATTTTCTATTATCACCTCTCTCAGGGCTTCATAGGATTCAAGATTTGCTTTCAGATCATCAATTAGTGAATCGCGTTCCGAGTCACTAAAATCCAGTCCAATAATTTTTTCAGCTCGTGCCACATCATCCTTCACAATTCCTTCTTCATTACAACCAACAATTGCAAAGAATAAAAAAAGGAATGGTAAAACAAAATTTGTAATGCATCTGTATTTCATAAACATTTTATCCCCGAGTATTTATTAATGTTAAAAAGTAAATCCTGCAGTAAAATAAAAATTAGTATCAAGATTTTTCCAATTCAGCAAAGATTTTGGTCCCCTGCTTACTATCATTTCAAATGGACCAATCATGGATAAAAATTTCACGCCTATCCCAGCTCCATAAATCGGTCCGGAATACTTTGACCCGTCAGTAGAATTGTATAGAGTGAAATGTCCTGCATTGGCTATTAATTTGAAAAATATATCCTTCTTAAATTCATAACGATAATCTATCCTAAGAAAACCATAAATATCCGCGGCTAGTTGATTTATATCCATTCCAACAAAACTTCCCGGGCCACCAGCAATTTTAAATTTATATGCTGGCAAAGTTCTGAAGAAATCCCAGTAGCTACCAAAGAATCTAAAAGTATGCCTGTCTGATATTGTATGATAATGGGCTGCGTCGAACCCAAACAGGTGAAAATGAGCCTCGGAACTAATCCTGGGGGCACTATAATCGTAAGAAGCATCAAAAAGAATTCCACTTCTCGGGAGAATCGGATCATCAAGTAAATCAATTGAAATATTGGCCCGCAACACTTTCAGGTTATCTTTCCAGGTTGGGAAATAGATTGGATCCAGTCCTGCAAAGGTAGGTTTTATATTCATGTACTCATGATTATATTCAAAATTTACCTCCCCAATACTGCCAAGGTTTAATTTCATTCCTGCACCAATCAATAACGAGTTATCAAAGTATTCAGCTATTACCAAACCTTTTTCAGTATCAAAAATATTAACGGGAATATCCTTATAGCTAAACCTGAGATAAGGGTAGAGTGGGAAATTTAAGGTTCTTGTTGGATAAGTTAACTCATAGTCCACCTTGAATAGCCCGGCAAATTGAAATCGAAAATCGGCTCTAATACCGGCAAACGGTACATTAGCCGAATGAATACTTAAGAAACCCACTAGTTTATATTCATCATCGTACCTGTAACCAACTCTCAAACTTCTTGTTGCCTTTTCTGTTACATCAAGAACTAACCTTACATAATTATCCCGCACCGGATAAATAGTATGCCCAATATGGGAGAAATAGCCGAGTGAGAAAAGATCAGTTACACGTTCACGAAGTATTTTTTCGTCATATACTTCACCTGGTTTCAGATTAAGCAACTCGTAGATAAACTCGAACGATAGTTCAGTATTCCCCTCAATCTCAACCCCGTAGATTATGGGTTTCTTTACCTCATTAATTTCAATATGAATATAAACGCCGCCATTATTGGCTGGTGTAAGAATTAATTTTACATTATCGAATAGTCCACTTGTTTCAAGCGCAGAGATGTTGTCATTTAACCGTATTATGTCAAGGTTATCAAATGGTCTGCATTCAAGAGCCTCATAAAAATACTGTAGTGGATAAGAGGCAGAGCCCGATACGCTCATCCCTTCAATAAGAGCACCATCAGCAATTACATTCTCTTCCTTATGCTCATAGGGTGCAACAAATTGATTTTTGAATGATTGGAATGATTTCTTATTGCTTTGTGCCGTTACATTTCCAAGTCTAAGAATTTCCTTGACCTGATCGTCGTCAAAATCCCCTAAGGTATACTTCCCAAGGTCAGGTTTAATAAGAAGATCGCAAAGCTTTATGTTTTCCTGAAGTTTAGCAAAATCAGTTAGCACCATTACCTGTCCCAGGACTCCAATTATGGAATTTAGTTCCGTCTTCGGCTGCAGCGGGGTACCAACATTTACTCCTATAATGATATCGGCGCCCATATTCTTTGCAACATCTGTCGGAAAATTGTTCAATATTCCGCCATCAATTAAAAGTGAATCCCCCCACTGAACCGGACTGAAAACTGTAGGAATAGCCATAGTGGATCTCATAGCCTTAGCCAAAGAGCCTTTACTTAATACAACGGGTTGACCAGTTATTAGGTCGACAGCAACGCATCGGAAAGGAGTTTGGAACTGATCGAAGTCTCTAATGGATTCAACTGAGGATGTAAGTTCGTAAAATTTTGAAAGCACATTCTGTCCCTGGATCATTCCGCTTGGAATAACAGGTGTAAAACCCTTTATACCCAATTCAACAGCGTAGGTACCATCATACTTTTTCATGATGTAAGGAATATCCGACCGGGCTGGTTTATCGGAGAAAAGTTCTCCCCAATTCGATTCCGTAACAAATCGCTCTAATTCATTGCCACTATAACCGATGGCATAAAGGGCACCAATAATGCCACCCATACTTGTCCCTGCTACATAATCAATAGGTATGTGCAAGGAATCAATCATTTTAAGAATACCAATATGTGCAAACCCGCGCGCTCCGCCACCGGATAGAACGAGTCCTATTTTTGGACGGTCATTCTGAGCAAACTTAGGATTGCTGACTAATATTAGAAATGAAATAATTATTAATACTGTTTTTTTCATGGAGTCATAAAGATATTATTATTAATCCTGCGCCAAAACTATGTTCTGAATTTAACAGAATTTATAGATAAATACTAAGAAAGGTTTTTGAAACATAACAATCAGAAACTATTCCACCCCATTAAATTTTAAGTCCCAGGAACTATGGATATTCCGCAGGAGTGAAGGGTAGACTATCCATTTGCGGAATGGTTTAATTAATGCCATATAAAATTTTGTTAGATGCCCAACAGGCTTCACATAAATTGCCCAGTATAATCGGTATCCCGTCCCAAAAGGCAGCAATACTCCAACCAGGGCCGCGTGAACAGAAGAGTTGCGTATTTCACTCATAGCTTCAGTAGGAAAGACATAGAGGATAGTGAAAAGTCCATCCTTTTTCCCGGTGGAGACGCTTGATTTTTCTCGATCTTCTTCACTGATTAGGTTTTGAAACAGACCTTCTTTGTCATCAGGCTCTTTATCCCATCCGAATAAGCTACCAAGCATCCACCTAATTGTTAAGAGTAACTGTACTAAAAATTCCTGCTCGCTCTCTTCGCTAAGGCAGCGTATATCTTCAATTGTCCGCCCTTCTCCGCCGTCTGGTAAATCGAGCTGCCATACATCGTGAAGAGGAACACCCTTTAGAATTTCGTGAGCTCTCACATCAAGCTTGAGGTATTCTGATTTATTTGCATTACTTATATTTATCATCTTTTTTTGTCCTTGAAACTCTTGTTCATTTCAATTGTAAGCCGTAGCCTTCTTTATAAAAAGTGGATAAGGACAACCTATAATAAGCATTCATGTAAGGGACTTGAAATATAAATCGATAATATTTCTAATAAACCATATTTGCTCAATGAGTAACAATTGTGGAATTATAATATAGTGAACTATTGCTAAGTTCTTTCCATAAAAGAAGGATATGAAATTGGACAATTTGCAGAAATAACTCATAGCTTGAAAAGTAGAGGAAATATTAACTATAACGGAAAACTTAAAATAAATTCAGTACCTACACCAAGTTTGCTCTCTACATGTATTTCACCTTGTAAAAGCTCAACATACTTTTTTGTTATCGAAAGTCCCAGACCTGTTCCTGGAAAATCTTTAGTAGTGCCTTCACTCAACTGTTTGAATTCTTTAAAAATTTCCGGAATATCTCCAGTTCCAATACCAATACCAGTATCTTCAATCTTTAACACTATATGTGATATACCATCTCTGATTTCAATTTCTGACTCTAACGAAACAGAACCTTTTTCTGTAAACTTAATAGCATTATTAATAATATTATCAATTATTACTTTTAGCATCTCACTATCAATATTTACAATACAAGATTCAGAGTGAAGTTTCAGATGGAATTCAAGTCCCTTAAGTGAAGCCCCGCCATAAAACTCATTATGAATTTGCTTCAGCAATGGAATTATATCAATTGGCTGGTTATGGATTTCATGTTTATCAGATTCAATTCGGGTCAGATCAAGGACCAGACTAAGCGTATTCAAAAGTCTTATTCCAGTCCTATTAATCCCCTCAGCCATTTCTTTGTGCTCAGGGGATAATACTTCATTAGTAAGCATACCCGAATAACCAAGGATGCCAACTAATGGAGTACGTAGTTCATGACTCATATTAGCCAGGAAAATTGTTTTAGCTTTACTAACTGTTTCAGCTCTTTCCTTCGCCAGTAGTATTTCTGCTTCATTTTTTTTTCTTTCTGTAATATCAGTTGTGTAGCCTGCAAGGTACTTTGGTTTACCATCAATCGTGATGGGGAATTTCAGTGTTGAATAAATTCGTCCATCCAAGTTCTCAATAACTTCAATGGGTTTCCCTTCTCTTAAAATCCGTTTATCATCCTCAATCATACTTTTGGATAATTCCGATGGAAAAAGATCGTCCATTGTTTTACCGATCAGCTCCTCAATTGGACGCCCTAACATAGTAGTATAATTATCACTTAAGTAAAGCGTTCTGATCTCACTATCTTTAATGAATACGTAAACAGGGTTGTGCTTTACAAATAATCGAAATATCTCATTCATTTCCTTTAAAGCAGATTCGATTAATTTCCTTTCCTGTATCTCTTTCTCCAGGTCCTTTGTTCGTTCTGCGACCAATTGCTCTAGGTGATCTTTGTAGTTTTTCAGCTCTACTTCATTGGCTTTTAAGATCTCTTCTGCTTCCCTCCTAACTTTAATACTATCTTCCAGAATTAAATTATCTTTTCTTTTTCTGATGTAAAAGAATACCAAAGTGCCTGAAATAGTTATAAAAAATACAATAACGGCTAGCAGCAAATTATTCTTTGTTTCGTTGTTTTCCTTCTCGAAATTAAGAATCTCAATTTCCTTTTCCCTAAGATTCAGATCTTGTTTAATTCCCAATTCCGAGATCGTTTTCTTATGATCTGCAGAAAATACTGAATCCTTCTGAGCAATTGCTCCCTTGTAAATTTCAAATGCTTTCTTATAATTACCATTCTTACTGTGTGCCTCAGCAAGGGAGAAAAGGAAGTTCATTTCATCCTCTTTTACTCCAAGTTTTGAGAATAACTTAGTGGATTCCGTAAGATAGGATATTGATTTGTTCAGTAATGCATTCTTTTCTACTGAGATAACAAATGATGAGTTTGTTACTTGCTTGAGAAAGAGATCCCCAAGATTCCCATACTGTTGAGCTATTCCATATTCATCATCAATCTGAACAGAATACTTTAAAGATTCAGAGTAAAATTTAAGAGCTTTGTCATATTCATTAATATCAGCGTAAACAAGCCCAATGTCGCCAAGAAATATTGAAAGGTTATAGCTGTCTTCCATTTTCTTGAACAAGTCAATTGCATCTTGAAAATGGCTGAGCGCTCTTTTATAATCCTTCAATTTATAATATGTTAGCCCAATGTTGCCCAATTGTATTGCAATATTATTCTGTTCATTCAACTCCCTTGAAATAGAAAGAGACTGCTCAAAATATCCCAAAGCCTTTTTGTTATCACCAAAAGTTCCAAAAAGGATTGCCATATAACTTAAATTTTTTGCTATTCCTTGCTTATTGTTAAGATGTTTATAAATATTTAATGCGAGATCGAAATTGTTTGAGGACTTATCAAAATCAGATATGTTGAAATAGGAAATCCCTATTTTACTTCGTGTGTTTGCAACTCCCATTTCATCGTCAATATTAAAATAGATTTCTAATGCTTTCTTGTGTTTTTCAATTGATTGTAATAGCTCCCCATTAATACGCAAGGCATCGCCCATGTTATTCAAAGCCTCAGCTTTCATGGTTTCCCATTTCAGTTTTGAAGCTAAGGAAAAGGCTTTTTCTGCAAACTCCAAGCTCTTAACAGGTTGATCGGGTGCAAGTTGCCAGGCAATTTCATTTAAATACTTCACCTTAGATGAATCGGATTTATCATTTTCTACAAGTTGTAAAAGACTATCAACTAGTTGATTAGTAAAATCTGTTTCAACCTGAGCTGGAATATTACCTTGTAACATCAGAAATGCAAGTATTGTAATCCAATGAGATTTGGTGGTGTTGAGCAACATTTAGTTTTCCTGAATAATAATACAATTAAGATTATTTTGATTCCTGAAAATAATTTATTTCTCAGGTAATTATCCTCCCCCACCACTGACCGTTAAGATAGTAACGAAGTTCGTCACCTTCAAACATTCACATGCAAAAAAAATTTTATATATGTCCGCTCATGTAGAATGAGGAGGAAAAAGTCATAAATTGAACTAACAATACATTGTCAATTCTTTAATCTAATTATCGTCTAATTACACTAAGACTTAATAGCTGTAAAAGAATCATAAAAGAATGAATATTTCTGCTTCCTCGGCTACAATTTTTAATTCCTCTATCGAGAGTTACCACTTAATTTATTAAATAGTAAGAGGGATAATAATCTTGGGATGAAAAACTTATTTGTATAATATATTCAGCTAGAGTGGAAACTTTATAATAAATTGAGTGCCTTTACCAAGGTTGCTCTCAACAAGAATTTCACCCTGCAAAAGCTCAACATACTTTTTTGTTATCGAAAGTCCCAAACCTGTTCCTGGAAAATCTTTAGTAGTGCCTTCACTTAACTGCTTGAATTCTTCAAAAATCTTGGGAATATCTTTAGTATCAATGCCAATACCAGTGTCTTGTATCGTTATGAGAACGTATGATATTCCATTTCTAACTTCAATTTCAGACTTCAAGGTAACAGAGCCTTTTTTAGTAAACTTAATAGCATTATTAATAATATTATCTAAGATTACTTTTAACATTTCAATATCAATATCAATATTGCACGAAACAGAGTGAAAGTCTAAAGTAAACTTCAGGCCCTTAAGTGTGGCGCCTCCCTTATACTCATCATAGATTTCTTTCATTATCTGAATTATATCAACCGACCGGAGATGAATTTCATGTTTATCAGATTCGATTCGAGCCAAATCCAACACCATACTAAGTGTATTTAGAAGTCTTATTCCAGTTCTGTTAATCCCCTCTGCCATTTCTTTCTGTTCAGGATTATCGATGTCGTTTATAAGCAATCCTGAATAGCCAAGTATGCCAACTAAAGGAGTACGGAGTTCATGACTCATATTTGCGAGAAATATTGTCTTAGCCTGACTCACTGTCTCGGCTCGATCTTTTGCCAGCAAAATTTCTTTTTCTACCAGTTTTCGTTCAGCAATTTCTGCTTCAAGTCTATGTGTTCTATCCATTACTCTTAGTTCAAGGTCAGCGTTAATGGCAATTACATTTTCTTTTTCCCTGCTCAATAATTTTCCTAAGTAAAAATTCCTTCGTGCATAATATTCCAAATAGTAGCTGCCAAACATTCCAAGTATATGAACACTAACCAGGAAAAAGTTATTTGCAATTATAATTTTTTCAGAAAGATCGGAAAAAAAAATTGTCCAGACACCATAGACTAACACCAGTAACCATCCGGCAATTGACGCCCAAATGAATCTCAATTTTATCAACATACCACAATATATTAAGACTATTATGATACCAGCATAGTATGTTTCCCCAACAGGACTTCTAGCAATAACAGTCATCATAATTATTCCCAGACCTACAAAAAAAGTTAAAATAGAGGCTGCTAATTGCCACCATTTCTTAAAACTTTTCAAGTAAGAAGATGCCAGAACGATAAAGAGTAAAGGAGCAACAAAAACAAAACGAATGGCAAATAATTGTGTTTGTATTTCGGGCATAACTGCTGCATCAAGGAACCCGAAGACAGAATAATATAACATCCCAACAAAAACTGAAATTCTAAATAGTATTATTGATGATTGAAAATAATCTTCGCGAAATTCTTCCTCTAGTTCTTCCTTAAAAGAAAGAGTAAAGGGACTCATATTCATTTCTTTAAATATTTTCATCTAGTCCTTCAGATTTTGAGGCTATGGATTTTCGTTGTACTTCCCAAAAAATGCTATAGTAAGAATGAACCAGTGAAAGACGGAATTTCAATTCATTTTGAAACTTCCCCAAAGCAGAGTCATCATAAAAATTTTTAAGATATTGTAAAAGACAAACTTCTTTTGAAATAAAAAGAGGGCAATCTGAATGAGTATCTACCTGCTCAATACTACTTTCAAGCAAAATCAAATATTTGTGTAATATAATAACCTTTGAGATTCTGGCAGTATTAGGAAACATGAAGTATGCCTGTATAGTAATGGAAAAAAGCTCATTTTAATTCCTGAGAATTAATAGATTTTAATTCAATGCTCATTCCCCCACTATCAAACGTTAAGATAGTAATGAAGTTGGTTATCTTCAACTGTTTGGGGACAAAATTAATTTCCACTGATTATTTGTCATTTGAAAACAAATCTGTTTTAATTTTTTGCAATATGTTCAAAAATAAAACATCTAGTGCTGTAGATATGGAAGACAGATGGACTCTCAACCTGAAGCTGACAAATCCGGCGTAGAACTTCCCTCACCTACTTAGATGGGGACTAGACCCCACCTAAAATACGGCAGGCTGTTGCAGAATGATAATAAAAATTCATTTAGAGCAGCTCTTTTAAGCCCAAACTCATATGACGGAAAAATTGTTGTTTCCATATTAAAGAATTAACGTCAGGACATAAAAAAAAGCCACAATTTAATTAAAAATCGCAGCTTTCTTTACGTGCCCGGAGGGGGACTCGAACCCCCACCCACGTACATGGACTAGACCCTGAACCTAGCGCGTCTACCAATTCCGCCATCCGGGCAATACTTTAAATGTTTTTTAAGAACTCTTTACCAACTCCAGATTTCAAATACTTTTCTCTTTTCCTGGCTGAGACTCTATCTGGATGTACTTCAAAATATATCAGTTCAAATGGACAGTACGCTTTCGTTGTTCGCTCCCATCCACTATTATGTCTTTTAAGTCTTTCTTGCAAGTTTTTTGTCATGCCAACATAAATATATGACTTAATTACACTTTTTATTGCATACACCGTAATCATCAAACCTAGCGCGCCTGCCGGCAGGCAGGTCTACCAACCTGACCCGTCAGGCAGGTTTCGCCATCCGGGCAATCAACATTTTGGAGGCTAAAAATAACAAATCTTTTTGATTAAAGAAACATTACAAAATAATTCTTCGGAAAGGATATTCAATCTTATCCTAAACCAGCATTGGTAAATCAATAATAAGTATTTTTGAATCTGAGGTAAACTCCAGGTTAATATCTTCATCTCCATCAAGTCCAATTGCGTCTCTTCTAGCAAGTGTTTCACCGGCAATAGTCAAACTCCCGTCAATGACAAAAAGATACAATCCGTTCTCCTCCAGATATTTTTTATAACTTACTTTAACTCCCTCTTCAAAATTACCAAGAGAAAAATAAGCTTTTTGGTTAATCCATAGTTTAGCATCACTTTCCTTTGGTCCAACCGCAAGGCATAGTTTATTATTCATTTCCTCATCATTAAGATCCGACTGATCATACCTTGGAGTATGCCCCTTTCTGTCTGGAAAAACCCAAAGCTGAAGTAAATTTGTGATTTCAAAATCTGACCCGTTATATTCAGAATGATGTATCCCCGTTCCGGCAGACATTACCTGTAATCCGTTTTTGTAACTGACATGCTCATTCCCGTTGGAGTCTTTATGGGCAAGTGCTCCCTGAAGGATGATAGAAACTATTTCCATGTTTTCGTGGGGATGAGCTCCAAACCCTTGTCCCCCTTCAATAATATCATCGTTCAGTACACGCAAAACTCCAAAATTCATTTTATTCGGATCATGATATCCAGCAAAGCTGAAGGAGTGACGAGCCTTCAACCATCCGTGATCCGCAGATCCTCTATCTACTGACCTATGTATTCTTTTCATTTTATCGCCTTTCAAAGGAAGTGTGTAAATTTACCGATAAACCAACTACAAGAAGTTATAGTTCAAATTCCATCAATAAAAATATTCTCTATCGTTGCAACTCGAATAATAAATACAAGTAAGAATTTAAGTATAGAATAATGGCAGGGGTAAAAACTCCCCACTAAGTGGGGAGCTTAAAATTTATTCAGTAATTTCAATTGCTTCATGAGCTGAAGAATCTGGGATAAGATACCTTTCAAAAATTTTAATGGTAGTATCACGCTCCGCGTTGAATGTGTTTGGAATATCTTTCAGGTTGATTATATCTGAGTAAATACCCGAATTACAATCATCTGAATAAAGCTTTGGATCACCCAATTCAAAAATTGATTCTTCGCAGAAATTAACTCGCACTATATTTCCACTTTCCGGAAGTGTAAAATCTTCCAAAGGCAGTTCAAGTTCCTCATAAACATCATGCATAAACTTTGCCCAAATTGGCAAAGCAGCTCGCGAGCCCTGTCCGTAATTTCCTGTGAATCTTACTCTCTGATCATCAAAGCCAACCCAGCAGGCACCAGAAAGCTGAGGCGTAAAACCAACAAACCATGTGTCAGTAAACTTCTGCGAAGTACCAGTTTTCCCACCAGCAGGGCGGTTAAACTGATACTGAGTTCTGGCGCGAAGCCCTGTTCCGTCGTCCATTACGGTTTTTAACATATCAGCCATTAAGTATGCTGTCTCTTCGTGGATGGCCTCGCTGGCTTCAGAGTTGAATTTGGCTATTACAATCCCATCCTGATCTTCAATTTTCAAAATGGATATCGGTTCGTTATGGATACCCTTATTAGCTATTGTGGCGTATGCTGAAGCCATTTCAAGAGGTGAGACTAAGCTGGTTCCAAGTGCAATCGAGGGAACAAGATCTAACCGGCTTTTAATCCCCATCCGCTCGGCGTATCGTCCAACCTGATAAAGCTGAACATGCCCTTCAATTATTAATCTGGCAGAAATAAGGTTGATAGATTTTTTAAGAGCCTGACGCAGTGGAGTAAAACCACCGGTCGAGTAATCCATGTTTTGCGGACTCCATTCAAGTGCTCCTTCCCCAAATAAAAATGGCTGATTAAGAATTGGGTATGCCGGGTACAAGCCATTATCCAAAGCAACGGTATATACAATTGGCTTAAACGTTGATCCGGGCTGCCGCTGTATTTGAGTAGTATGGTTCAACCCATATTTGAATTCCTGATCTCTTCCGCCAACCATGGCACGTATTTCGCCGGTTTTAACGTCAAGAACAACAAATCCAACCTCAATTGTCTGTTCAGCCAGCTGAACGGAATCAACAAAAGCCACATTCTTTTTTAGTGAACTTAAAAGTTCTCTTTTCGCCAAAGGATTACTTAGCATTCTATAATCTTCACGCTGCAAAATAGCCTTATCAAGTAGCTCGTCCAACACTTCACGATGATCCCTTGTAGTCCAGCTCCAGTTTCTGTCAAATTGTTCCTGAAACTCAGCAAGGTGAGTAACAGCTGCTTCAGCGGCAATATCCTGCATTCTGGTATCTAGAGAAGTATAAATTGTTAATCCATCCTCGTAAAGATCAAAGCCGTATGAATCAGCTAGTTTTTCCATCTGCTGCCTGACATACTCTACAAAGTGAGGAGCCTTGTTACTCCGAAATCTTGATTTTATTTTTTCAGCTTCAACTTTTATTGGCATTTCTTTATACTGATCACATTCCTCCCTGCTCAGATAGCCAACATCTACCATGTTCTCCATAACAAGATTTCGTCTGTAAAGTGATTTGTTATAGTGGCGAACCGGGTCATAACCGAAAGGGTTTTTAAGTAGCGGTATAAGTGTTGCAATTTCCGGGATAGTTAAGTCCTTTGAAGATTTTCCGAAGTAGACTTTACTTGCCATTTCAATACCATAGGCACCACGACCAAACCAGGAAATATTAAGATACATCTCCAGTATCTCATCTTTGGTATATGTTTTTTCAATCTGAACAGCAGTCATCCATTCACGCAACTTCCGTACAAACACTTCCGGAAGTGATTCACGAGTACCTTTATATCCGTATAAATTTTTTGCCAACTGCTGGGTAATTGTTGAGGCACCTTCCCGTTTGAACAAAAAAATGTTTTTAAAAACAGCCTTTATCAATCTATCAAGGTCAACTCCCCAGTGATCATAGTATTTTCTGTCTTCAGTAGCGATAAGAGCATTTATAAGCATTGGAGGAATACTATCAATACTCACTTCTATCCTGTTCTCTCTGAAAAACTCCCCTATCTGCTCACCGTCAACACTGTAAACAGTACTAGCAAGGCGGGCTTTTGGGTTTTCCAATTGCTCTAGGGAGGGCATAACAGAAATAACATGATTGACGAAAAATACTCCACCTACAATAAGTACAAGAGAGAAAAACCCTACTCCGTACCAAATGTATTTTTTAAAACTCTTCATATTCTTTTTGGGTGCTTTGCTCTTAGAATCTGTACTCATATTACTTTTTCCACTCTATAATTTCGAATTTTTCTCCATCAAACAAGCCATAACATGGCTCGTCCAGCCAGGTACCAAGGTTTATATAAAAACCATTTTTGTGCTCTTTTATAATTTTGTCGTGCGAATGCCCGAAAATAACGTAGTCGAACCCTTCGTCAATTTTTTTACTTGCAGTTTCAAATAAGCCATCTGTATAACCGTAATGCTTCTCGGCAGTATAATTTCTACTGGTCTTACTGGTTGAACTTGCTATCTTAATACCCAAGTCAGGGTGAATCATGGAATAGATTCTCTGTAAAAGTTTATTCCTGAATATTTTCTTAAGAATTTTATAACCATTATCATTACTTACAAGACCATCACCATGACCAAGAAAGAATTTTTTGGAATTTAACAAAACTTCAATAGGATCCTGATGAAGGCTAACACCAACTCTTTCACGAAAGAAATTTTTATGAAGAAAGTCATGGTTACCAATAATATAGTGCACTTCAACGCCAGACTCAACTAACTCGAATAAGCTAGTCATGGTTCTAAAAAAATCTTTTTGAATGACTCGCTTATACTCAAACCAGTAATCAAATAAATCTCCAAGAATAAAAAGGTGCGATGCATCCGGCTGGATAAATCTAAGGAAATCAATTAGATTTCCTTCTCTTACCTTCTCTTCCTCGGGGTTGAACAGCCCTAAATGAATATCTGAAATAAAATAGACGTTTTTATTCACCAATCAGCCAAAGTTTTTTCAGTTTTTAAATTTATCACAATTTCAATACAAGTGTACTATAATTATTCATTATTTTCTTTCGGTTTCTCATAAAAGTCCGCAAGAACAGACATATTATCATTTAAGGAAACGTTAGTAATCCCAAAGATGTTCGGTAGATTTATTGTAGTATCGTTCGTCGATATAAAAAATGTTTGTTCATATTTATTATTACCCATTTCAATTTTAACATCAAGAGGGAATTGGTAATCTTCATAGCCCGTCTGTACCTGAGCAATATTAAGCAGTAAATTCTTTCCATTCTGATAGTAATCATATTCAATCTCTATAATACCCTTGCCAACAGTAACCCATTGCTCAAAAAACTTACTTAAATTTTTACCCGACGAGTTTTCCATTATTTTAATAAAATCAAATGTAGATGCATTTTTATACTTGAATTCATTATAATAGTTCCTTAGTCCATCAAAGAAATCTTTATCCCCCAATTTATTTCTGAGCATATGAAGAACCCAGGCACCTTTATCATAAATCAAGTGGTGGAAAAGATTAACGCCAGGGTTGTAAAGCTTTGACTCGTCAAAAAACCTTATTTTGTCTTTCATGAAACGTTTAAGATAAGCGGCGCCATTTTTATTTTCCTGATACAGACCCTCGCAATAAGTGGCAAATCCCTCATTTAGCCAAACATCACGCCAGGAATCCGGTCCTACTGCATTGCCCCACCAATGATGAGCAAGTTCGTGAACAAGCAATAGCTCGTATTGCTTCTTTCCTGTAATGAAATTTGTACCCAATCCTGTTATAGTTTGATTTTCTATGGCGCCACTGGTCCATAATATTTCTGCAATACCGTATTTTTCATTGACGAATGGATAAGGACCAAAAGTATTCGAAAAGAATTCCAGGTACTTTTTATGATCCTCAAAGTCAATAGCTGCCGGCTTAACCTGATCCGGGAAAACATAGTATTGCAAATCAAGAGAATTTCCATGCCAATTATATTCATCATTTATCAACTTATATTTTGCCGAATAAATTGCAACTAAATACGAGGAAGTGGGGTAATTGGTTCGCCAATGATAAAATCGTTTACTGCCCTCATCCCGTGTATCAATTAAGCTGCCGTTTGAAACTGAGACAAAGGAGGAATCATTGATAATCGTGATATCATAAGTCGCCTTGTCATTTGGCAAATCATTACAAGGGTACCATGTAGAGGCGAAGATCGGTTCATTAATTGTATAAACTACAGGTTCGTTCTTATACTCCTTAAAGTTAAAGGAGCCGAAATAGAGACTTCTGGGACTTCCCTCATATTCAATAGCAATTTCAAATTTCTCTGATTCCATTTCCTCCAATTCAATCGACAAAGTAGTTTTAGAGTGAGAATAATCTGCATTGATCCCGTTAATACTAATTTTGGAAATATTCATGTTATCATAAAAGTTAAGGTCAATTCTGTCTGGTTTTGGCTCAGTTACAATCCCCGATATTACAATATTCCCCTTAATTACTTTATCCGAGGGGAACAATTCAATTTCCATAGAATAGTGTTGTACATCAATTTTTGTCTGGTTATTAGTATAGTAATCGGCCGGGATATTTTTCTCAGGAATAACTTCGTAGTTGTTTTTACGCAATTCCCTGTTAATTTTTTGGTTAAGAACTTCAACCGGTTTTACAAAAATGATTACGGCTACAATAGATAGCATAAGGACAGTTATGCCAATTAGTAAAATATAATTTCTCTTGACTTTCATAATGTCTTTAATTATTTAATGAAGGAATCTGTTTCTCAATAAAGTTAACAATTTCTTTAATTGCCCTTCAATGTATCATTTTATATTTTTAGAAAAAAATCGAGGTTTATATGTCATTTACAGGATCTTCCACTCTTAGAGATACTATAACCATGGTTTTAGCTGGAGGACAAGGTGAAAGACTAAACCCTCTTACTAACTCCCGGACAAAACCATCAGTACCCTTCGGGGGTAAATACAGGATAATTGATTTCACTTTATCAAATTGCCTCAATTCTGGCTTAAGACGTATTAACATCCTGACACAGTACAAATCTGATTCATTGAATCGGCATATTTATGAGGCGTGGAATATATTCAATCCTGAGCTAGGTGAATATATTTATTCTATCCCACCTCAGCAAAAAATAAGTAATAATTGGTATACCGGCACGGCAAACGCAATATTTCAAAACCTAAACCTAATGAAAGATACTCAGTATAGCTGGGTATTAATCTTGTCAGGTGATCACATTTATAAAATGGATTACCTAAAAATGCTTCAGTACCATATTGAAAAAAAAGCGGATCTTTCGATATCAAGCATCTATGTGCCTAAAGATCAAGGTTCCAGATTTGGTATTCTTGAAATCGATGAAGACTACCGGGTAACGAAATTTATTGAGAAGCCAAAAGATCCGCCGGAAATCCCAGACAAACCAGGCTTTTGCTTTGTTAACATGGGTATTTATATTTTTAATGTATCAGTCCTTCGTGAAGTATTACAGGAAATGGAGAAAAAGGGATTAGACAACACTGACTTTGGTAAAAACGTTATTCCTTATATGGTAAAAGAAAAAAATAAAATTCAGGCTTTCCGGTTTGAAGATGAAAACAAAAAACAAGAACCTTACTGGGTGGATGTGGGAACACTTGATAGCTATTATGCTGCCAGCATGGATCTAATAAAAGTAAACCCCGATTTTAATCTTTATGATAACAGATGGCCAATGAGATCAAAGTTATATCAATTGCCTCCTGTAAAAACACTTTCCCACGAGGGCGAACGCGTTGGTCGTGCCTTCAATTCATTAGTTAGTGAGGGTTGTATTATTTCAGGTGGATTAGTTGAGAGATCTATACTGGGGCCAAATGTTAAAGTTAATAGTTATTCGTACGTTACTGACTCTATTATTATGGATAATTGTAACATAGGCAGACATGCGCGTGTAAGGAGAGCTATAATAGATAAAGACGTAAAAGTTCCGGAAGGCGCAGAAATCGGATTTGATTCAGAAAACGACAAAAAGAAATTTACCGTAACTGAGACGGGAATCGTCGTAATTCCTAAGAATTACCAGTTTTGATGGATAACCTTTTTTATTTAAAAAAAAGGACTGAACCTTTTCAGTCCTTTTTTTAGTTTAAATACACAATTTTTCCTGAGAAAGGTTTATGGAAAATACCGAGCTAAAAGAGAAAATTAAATCAATTCCTTCCGTACCAGGTATATATCAATTTATTGATAAGAATGGAAAAGTAATCTATGTGGGTAAAGCAAAGATTCTGCGCAATAGAGTCAGAAGCTACTTCCAGACTAACATAACTAACCCCAAAACATTGGCCCTGGTTAAAAAGATATGTGACTTTCAGATAATAATGACTGATACCGAAATTGAGGCTCTGGTTCTTGAAAGCAATTTAATAAAAGATCTTAAACCACGGTATAACATTAACCTGAAAGATGATAAGTCATTCCCATACATAAGAGTAACAAATGAACCGTTTCCACAAATATTCCCAACCAGGGATCTTGTAAAAGACGGCTCAAAATATTTTGGACCTTACACGGATGTTAAGTCAATGAAATCTTCACTTAGAATGACAACCCGGTTGTTTAAGATAAGGAGCTGTAAGTATCATATTGATGAAAAATCCATTGCGGAAAAAAAAGTAAAGGTTTGTCTTGATTATCATATTAAAAAATGTGACGGGCCCTGTGAAGGTTTTATAACAACTGATGAATACGGCAATATGGTTCAGCAAGTAATAAAGGTTCTTCGTGGAAAAACCGGAGAACTAATTGAAGAAATGGAAGTGGAAATGAATAGCGCTTCATCAGAATACAAATTTGAAAAAGCCGCTGAAATCAGGGATAAAATTGAACAGTTAAAGGTTTACAGCTCAAAGCAAAAGGTAGTATCGACAGATTTCGTAGACCGCGATATAATTAGTGCTGCTACCGAAGAGAAAAATGTTGCCGCTTCTATTCTGAATATAAGAGGCGGGAAGTTAGTTGGGAAGAAATCATTCCATTTTTCCACTGAACCTGGCGAAGAGCTGGATGCCATTTATTCAGCAGTAATTAAAACCTACTATAATGAATATGTAGAAGTACCTAAAGAAGTTGTGTTGGAAATTCTTCCTGCGGACGTGGAAACGCTTACGGAATGGTTAAATACAAAATCAGACGGCAAGTGCAAAATTGTTGTTCCACAGCGCGAAAGTCATCTTAAGTCTTTAACTAAGATGTGCAAGCAAAACGCTATTTTTCAACTAAAAGAAATCCAGATCCAAAAGATGAAAAAGGAAGGCAATCTCCCCTACGTTCTCTCTGCCCTTCAACGGGATCTCAGACTAAAAAACTTGCCAAGAAAGATTGAATGTTTCGATATATCGAACCTGCAGGGAACAGATACAGTTGCAAGTATGGTTGTTTTTGTTGACGGAAAACCGAAAAAGAGTCTCTACAGAAAATTCATCATAAAGAGTGTTGAGGGTCCTGATGATTTTGCAAGTATGCGTGAAGTAGTAGAACGCCGGTATAAGCGGCTACTAGACGAGAATGAAAAAGTTGCTGAACTGATTATGGTTGATGGTGGCAAAGGTCAGTTATCAAGCGCCGTGGAAATTTTGGATAATCTTGGAGTTAAAGGCCATGAAATAATTGGATTAGCAAAACGACTTGAAGAAGTTTTCTTCCCCGGTGATTCTGAGGCGCAAACAATTCCTAAGACTTCTTCCAGCCTAAAGCTGCTTCAACATGTACGCGATGAAGCACACAGATTCGCAATTACCTTCCATAGGAAGCGGAGAGACGAAAGAACCCTGACAAGTGAACTGACTGAAATAAAAGGGATTGGGACAAAACTGGCCGAAAAACTATTGACTGAATTTGACAGTCTTAATAAAATTAAAAACTCCAGTATAGAAGAATTAACCAGGGTAACCGGCCAGGCAAAAGCAAAATTAATTTACAATCATTTCAACAACTAATCTTCCACCTGAAAAATGCTTTCTGGCACCTTCTTCCCAAAAAACATTAAAAAGGCAATCAACGATGCAAAGATAAGCAGGTTTGATATTATTGGATTAAAACCAAATCCTGCTGGCAAATAGCCAAAGATAATGCAGGCAACCCCAACAACAATTGCATATGGCAGCTGAGTCTGAACATGGTCAATATGATTACACCTGGAAGCCATAGAGCTTAATATGGTAGTATCAGAAATAGGAGAACAATGATCACCGAAAACTGACCCGGCAAGAACTGAACTAACAACTGCATAGAGAAGTGTGTTAGTTTCTTCATAAGATAGTCCTGAAGCGGCACACAACTTAAAAGTTAAGGGTATCACAATAGGGATTACAATTGCCATGGTTCCCCAACTTGTACCAGTAGAAAAACAAATAACTGAACAGACAATAAATACCAATATTGGCAGAAACATCGGTTCAACAGCACCACTTAGAATGCTTATCAGATAATCTGCCGTTCTCAGTTCAGTAGTAACAGAACTTATAGACCAGGCGAATACAAGAATGATTACAGCTATCATCATCGAGCGTAATCCATCCTGCCATGCATCCATTGCCTTCTGTAAAGTAAGAATTTTTTGGGTTACAGTCATCACAACCGCAACGACACATGCCAGGAATGATGACCAGAGTAATGCCGCATAAGAATCGCCATTACTTATGATATCCTGAACTGAGTAATCAACGATCCCTTGAGATTGAAGTGATTGCATACCGGTAAAGATTAGTCCACCAATAGTACCAAATAAAATGACAAATATTGGTAGAGCCCCATTGTACCATTTGGGGTTATCCTGAGAAAATAAATCTTTTTCTCCTTCAATTTCTTTCATGTTAGTGTCTTTAGCAGTCACCTCGCCCGTTGTTCTGGCTCTATACTCGGCTTTATACATCGGGCCAAAATCACGACCTGTAACCGATGTTAAGAACACAAAGAAAAGCGCGGCAATTGTGTAGAAGCCGTAAGGAATTGAATGAAGAAAAATTTCATAGGCATTTTGTGTGGAGCCAACTGCTTTCAAACCATCATTAATCAGTCCGACCTGATAACCGATCCATGTACTTATTATAATAAGGCTAGCCACCGGCGCTGCTGTTGAGTCGACAATATAGGATAGTTTTTCACGGGAAATTTTTACACGATCGGTGATGGGTCTCATCAAATTGCCTATGATCAGAGAGTTGGCATAATCATCAAAGAAAATTAATATACCCAGAAGCCAACTGGAAATGAGAGTACTTTTTACAGTCCTGGCAAATTTAGTAATTATTCGTGCTAATCCGGCTGTTCCGCCATTTTTTGAAATGACACCAACAACGCCGCCAATAAGCAGCGTGAATAAGGTAATATAAACATGATCTTTATCTAATAGCCCATTTAGAACAATTGTATCAGCAAATCTTAATAATGCCGTAAAGGGGTCAAAGTCATACAAAAAGATTGCGCCAAGGTAAGAACCTGCAGCAAGAGCGACAACAACCTGTCTGATTATCAATGCAAGAATTATTGCCAGTAGCGGAGGAAGAAGACTTGTCCAACCCGGCAGAATTCTTATACTCGAACTAATATCATTATTCTCAAATCTCAGAGTATACTTTCCCGACTCCTCAATATTTATTTTCCCTTCGGCAATCCCCTTATCTACTTCAATAACCCGCCTTATAATTTGATCATCTTTTTCAATAAGTATATTTATACTAGATATTGAATCAGCCAGCCCGGTTACTTTCAAGTTAAAATCTAAACCAGCAAGTGATATACTTGCATGTTCAAAGGATTGTGAAAATAATATTATTGAAAGCGAAAAGAAGGCGAGAAATGCAAGTTTGATTTTTTTCAATGTAAGTGCGCTTTATTGGTTGAGATTAAGTCCGATTGGCGCTCAATATAAAACTATTTGTCAAAAATATAAAGACAAAAATCCGCAACAAATTGCACAACAAAAATAAAAATGCCAAGACATCCGGCTACACAAATTAAATACTAACCGCTGCTTCCTTCCAGACCTGACGGAGTTGGGTACTAACCTGTTAGCCAGAGCTTGGCAAACTTTAAATTTCGGATTGGAAATATAGAGAATTGTTGAATAAGATTACAACACAGTCTGTAATTCTTTAGTAGAAATTATTCCTCTAATTGCATCAATTATTTTACTTTCATTAATACCGCCTTCACCTTCAAACCGACACAGGTGTGGATCGCCTGGACAAACAGTTCCACAATATTTTTCATCAGGCATCAGATAATTTGCATCATTACCTATGGGACTCCATAAAGTTGGATGGCAGGCTGGCAATGGACAGAAAAGTGTTAATGTTGGTATTCTTAAAGCTGCAGCAACATGAGCAGGCCCCGTGCTCGAAGAAACTAACAAATCAAATGTCCCTATAAGAATGAACAAATCACGCAGATTATCTGTAAGGTGGGTCACACCCTCGATATCAGCAATTTCCTTTATTACTTCATTTCCGGTAACAATAACCTTAATGTCAGGATCATCCTTCAGTTCTTCAATTACTTTCCGATAAGTTAATGCTGATACATTAGGAGAAGAACCACCAAAAGTTGTATGAATTCCAACCACATACTTTTTGTCTTTTTTAAACTCATCTTTCAACTCCAGCAACTTCTGCTTTTCTTCATTATTAAGATGCAGCTCCGAGGCAATATTATAAGTATTAATCCCAATCTTTCTGGCCAGATCCATACAATAGTCAGATTCGTGCCTTAGGGGGATGTACTTATTTCTCGAAACACTTTTAGCAAAAGAAAGAGTCTGATATAATTTATGACCAACTCCAACTCTGTTAGAAATCCCCGCCCAGAACATCATCCAATTTAATCGTTCAGTAGGCAGTAGCATCAATCCATCCGTAAACTGCAACTTCCTTAACTCTTCAACTCTTTTCCAAAAAGTTTCTTTACGCGTTTCTTCGGTAAAGTCATCACAAAGAATTAAGTCGATATGTGGATTGTTTTCGAAAACAGCTTTGGTGTATTTTCGTACAAGTACGGCAATAAATGCATCAGGATACTTTTTTTTAATCTCACGCGGAAGTGGGGTTGATAAAACAACATCGCCCAAACGATCAGGTCTCACTATCAATATTCGTTTTTGTCTATCCAATTTGGTTAAGGCGCTCCAAAAGTTTCGTAAATTCCTTTTGCCAGTTCAGTTCCTCTGCAGCGACAACACAATTCTCCTTAAAAGCCTTTATCGAATCCGAAGTTTCTGTTAAGCGGAGAATAGTTTCTTTTAACTCATTGACATTATCAAAATCGACAACAGCGCCAACCTTATAATCCATCACTATCTTTTTCATCTGCGGCAAATCCGATACTATCACAGGAACGGATGCCATTATATATTCAAACAACTTATTAGGAAGAGCGTAATAGTAACTGATACTAATGTTTTCAATAAGAGAAAACCCTATGTCCGCGCCCGCTGTATAGTTTATTAATTCTGCTTGATCAATTGCACCTAAAAAGAATACTCTGTCACTTACTCCCAGTTCAAAAGCCAGCTCAACAAACTGATCTTTGTGCTCCCCTGTTCCACATAATACGAAGATGTAGTCACCTAATTCCGGAAGCAGTTTAATTACCTGATCAATCCCTCGTCCTTCAAAAAGCACTCCCTGATAAAAAAGAACCTTGTACTTCTTATCTAGATTAAACAGTCTGTTATAATTTATAATATTAATAGGAAGTTTTTTCAACGGTAAATTTCTTATCGTAAGCACGTTTTCAAGAGTATACTTTTCTTTAATAAAATCAGTATCCATTTCACCTGTGGTTAAGACAAGATCAACTTTTCGGATATACATCTTTTCTAAAGTGGATATAACCTTTTGGACAAATGATTTATTCCGTAATCCGGCTAACTGAGTATATAATTCGCGGCTATTGTAGATTACCTTTGCTTTTTTAATTTTTGCGATAATAGTAACGAAAGGAAGAGTATAAACATCTTCAGCAAAATAATAATCTGCATTGGTTTTTAATAAATGAAGTATAAGAAGTGTTTTGAATTTGGCATAATAAAATAAGGAGGATTTGGATTTATCCAGTTTATAAATAGTCCGCCTCCCCCTCTGGGCATTAACTTCCTGATCACGCCATTCAAAACCAATTACATCTGTCTTTATACCGATCGACTCGAAAGAGCCAGCCAGATTATTGACCCGCGTATCAAAATTAGGGTTACCCAAAAAACAGATACAAGCAGTTTTATTAACCATAGCTCAATTTATAATGTTATATGAAAAGTATTACGCATAATAGTCTTTGCATCAAACTTTTCCTTGAACTCGATCAATCCCATGCTTGGTGTCATTGGGTTTTCAGCCTTCGTATCCTGAGAAACACCAATATCTACATACTGATAACCAGCCTCGGTGGAATCCTTAACAACCTCGTACATAATCCGTGGTATTGGTTTGTATTCAGCATAATCATAATAAAGCATATTATAAAAACACAAGGCAACTGTTTCATTAGGATAAAACATACAAGATCCACCAATTGGTTTATCTTTGTAGTAAATCATGAACAACTTAATTTTATCCGGCATCAACTCTTTTATTTTTAAAAGGTCTTCCAGAGTATGTGTAGGCTTAACATCGTGACGAGCTTTATTTTCAATAAGTATTGGATAGAACTCATCGTACCGTTCATTTATTTCAACTCTTATGTCGGGATTACTAATTGACGCACGGATATTTCTTCTGATGGCAGGACTGAATCTTGATATAATGTCACGATCCGGGAAAAGTTTTATAGCGCTGGATATATAATGTAGTGAAAACTTAAACCCCTGCCATAACATTGCAAAGTCCAGATTCTGATTTTGATATTTCTCATATACCATTGGAGCTGCAGTAAGCATAATTTCTTTTAGTCCAATGCTTTTACAATAATCCTTTAACATGGAGACCAACTCCATCGCTTCAGCAAACTTTATATCACTTGTTACGATCGAGCCATAACTTGCTCCAACTGGTGACTCAAAAACATCTCCCTTAATTGTACCTGGAACAACTGCCCTTATTTCACCCTTGTGAACATACATAAGATGGTCAAATTTAAATCTACCCGGTGCATGATAGTCAAAAAATTTCTGCAAGTGAAACATTGTCCCGTTATTTGACCCTAATACAAAATCATCCCATTTTTCTTTCCACTCTTCAGTATATCGTATTATTTCCATAGTAGAATTACTCTATCCTAATTTATTAAGTATGTTAATTTACTAATTCTTTTGATAAATAATAAATTTGCCAAATTCATGAGTTTTTGAGTAACCGGATTCATCCAAAACGGTAAACTCCGGATAAACATACCCCTGAAGCAATAGTTCGTCAATCTCTTTTCTGTTGTATATAACAAAAGCTGACCTCGGAATATCGTATAGATTGTAGTATTTACCCATAATAATTTTGGTATCAGATATTTTCCCCTCACCCCTTATTACATCCAACCCGTATTTGGTATGATGGTCAGTATAAATAGTGGCATCATCATTAAGTTTAACAAAGTTCTTCAGGGAGTTAAGTGACTCCATATTAAAAAACTTTTGATACTCATAAGACATGATAATACTGCCAACCAAATACACAGAAAGCATTATAACCTGATATTTTAAACGAAACCTGGAGAGATATTGGGCTGCCAATAACATTATCGGCATAACTCCAATAAAAATATACCAGCTTCTTTTCAGGTCAAATGGTTTATAGTCGGTAAAGGATGTTGAAAGAGAGAGCAATAATATCATTATTCCAACACCCCAATAAGTGAGAAGTTTTTCTCTCTTTTCCTTAATAAGCAGTATTGCCTGAACAAGGGCTAAAATTGGTAGCCCAAGATAGTACCTTCTTGCAAAAAGATATTTTGGATTAAGAACAAAAACCTGCTTTGCAATTGCCTTTAAGTAAGATCCAGTGCCTGCATCCACTCCGAGAACAGTATAGGGGAAAAAGTCATAATAACAATAACGATAGTTTTCAGCGAGCATATAGATTCGATACTCTAACTTACCTGCCGAGAAATAATAGAAAAGCCCCTCGATTACAATAAAGGAAACAACGATAAGGAGAGAGATAATAATAGTTCTGTTTGATGATCTATTCTTAATAAAAAGATAGATTTGCAAACCCACGAGAAGAACAATAACAAAAAGAAGACTTTCTTTGATTAACAAGGAGAGACTAAAAAACAGTCCGGATAACATGGACCATTTATTATCACTCTCTTTGTGAGCTTTTAAAAGAGAATACAAACCAAGGTTTATAAAAAAAGCGCATTGTAAGTCAGTGAAATTAATTGTTGCAAAAATTATATCGGGAGGAAAAAATGCGTAGAGAAATGCTGCTAATAAACCAATCTTCTTTTCTTCGAATAAAACCAAAGCAAATTTATATACCAGCACAATGCTGGAAACTGACAAGACGAAGGGGAATAAGACAGAAGATGTTTCATTAATTCCAAAGAGGAAAAAAGAGAAAGCCGTGAATACAATTTCCATCTTCCTTAGTAAAAATATGGGGTAGCCCAAATAATTTTCTGCAAAATTCCCCTGCAGTAAAGAAATGGCTAATTGATTATAGTAGGAATCGTCTGAAAAGACTATCCCATTATAGAAAAATATTCTGGTTAGAAATGCGATAAAAAGGATTAGGATGAGGATGTATAGATCTTGGTTTTTGCTAAAATTAAATGTCTTTAATTTTTCTTTCAAGGTTCTATAGTTTCCCTAAAAACAAATCTCTTAAAAAGAATAAGTAATTGTTATAAAGTTGGAGTTACCCAATCCATATTCAACAGGAATAAAAGTATAATCAAAACCGAAGCTGCCCCATTTTAACCCGATACCATAGGATAAATCTTTAGATTCAAATCCTGAGACATAACCAACACGTAACGCGATTATCCTGTCATAAGAGAACTCGCCGCCAACCTGAACATGGCTGGTTTCCGCCTCTAAAAATCTCTTGTAACCGGCGGCTATTGTTGATTCGATCTTTGACCCATTGCCAAGCAAAATATAAGATGCACCTACATTAAAACTTGATGGCAATGTTGTCTCTTCACTACGCAGTTGATTCATCGAGCCAACGTTGTTTATCGAAGCACCTAAATCAAGATCCGACATCAGCCCTTTATAATAAATTCCGAAATCCGCACCCAGACCAGTTGCCTCGTCCGAAAAAAGATTCTCGTACAAATATTTTATCGTAACACCCGCGCTGAAATCATCAGTAATTTCAAGTGCTGTGGATAAGCTTCCGTAAAAATAATTTGCGTCAAATGTTGCTTCAACTTCTCCCGGCTTTGTTCTAACTTCAATATCAGAAACCGAAGTTGTGTTAAGTCCAATAGCAAATGGTAAACCGAAGGCTGTGAACGTAACACCTATCATTTCACTGCTTACATCTTCCATCAGATTTGTATGAGTAAACGAGACGTCATAACTATCTTTTGTAAGCAAGGCAGGGTTATAGAAACCGGCAGTTGAGTTATCAGCTGTTACCACGCCTAAATCGCCCATGGCTATGTTTCTTGCACCGAAACCAATTTTCAAAAATGTCATACCTGACTTTTCCGCATTCTGACCGAAGGTAATGGAGGTAAGCAGAAGTACTATATAAACAAAATTCTTTTTCATAAAATCCTAAAATATAAAGTTTACACCAACAATATGTTGATCCTGCGGTGCGTATGGGTCAACAATAAATGCATAATCCACGGAGAACTTGATCGATCCGCGTTGAAAAACATATGAAAATCCTGCTGAAGGTCGGGCAGGAAATTCCGTATTGCTGATATTCATTTTATCAACACCGCCACGAATAAACAACTCCTGAAATATATTGTATTCAACTCCAACTCTCAAGAAATTGGTTTCAGCATTACTGCTTTCCAATTCAATCGCGGCTTTAATTTTTGATTCTTTTGACCAGTAAGATAAACCAACTTTTTTAAGAAGCGAGAATCTTTCCTGACTATTTCGACCACCGGAACCCCACAAGTCTGTTGTATCCCACTTATACTTGCTGTTAATGTCCGAAATCATGGCAGAAACTGTAAAATTCTCATCAATCATATAGAGAGCTCCAACATCAAAACCAAGACTGGTTGATGATATTTCTTCGTATAGCGAGTAATAATAAAATTTGAAATTGACACCAACAGCAAATTTCTTTGAAAACCGGTTTGACAATCCAAAAAAGAATTGATTTTCAGAAGTTGAAATATCTCCTGTTTTCTCCCCACTTGAGTTTCTTTCTTCGATATTAGATACACCCGAATTAATTATTCCAATACTTATCCCGGCTGTTCGCTGAAATTCCAAATTATCACGTGATCCGAACTGAAATTTCTTTGTAAAGTTCAGGAAATTTAATGACCTATCTAACGAAAGTACAGAATAGGAAGTCTGGAATGAATTCCCCTCCTGAAAGGCACTCAATGCCGGATTATAGTATGAAGATATATTCCCATCAGTTATGGCAGACATCGCATTTGCCATACCCATACCACGGGCGCCAAAACCCATTCTGCTAAAAGCACCGGGCATACTGCTAATTTTACTCGTTTCAGTTTGTGCGAATAAACTTGTAGAAATAATTACCACGTAAAGAATTGCAATTTTTTTCAAAAAATACCTCTGTTTACTTTACGACTAAAATTTTACCAAATATTGGCTCATCAGAACCTTTGTCAATTCTGTAGAAATAAACACCGTTGGCTACATAGCTTCCGCTTTCATCTCGTCCATCCCATCTTTGAATAATTTCACTGCTGGCAAAACGTGGCGCATTTTGAATTAAAGTTCTTGTAAGATTCATACCAAAATCAAAAACCCTTATTGTAACATCCATATCAGTTGTAAGTGAATATTTTATACTAACATTTCTCTGGAGTGGAGAAAACGGATTAGGGAATGCAAATGTTTCTGTTCCCTGCTCGGTACTCTCTCCAGTTGTAAAATATATTCTCCAATCACCATCCCAAGGAATATTGCCTTCCTGCATACGTACAAGTCCTTCATTAGAACCAATATAAATATCCGCCCCGAAAGCATTTTCCTTTAACTCAATTGAAAACATTGATTCAGTTTTCAGCTCGATTCTTGTTACATAATCATAAATTGTTGGAGCCTTTGTCCAGGTATAACCACCATCGCTGGATCTGAATAGACCATCGTCTCTGTTAACTGAGATTATTTCCCGGCTTGATTCAGTAGGTGAAGTATATACATGCCGTAAAGCAATGTCCTCAGTTTTAGTGCCTTGGAAGAAGGTAGTCCAATTTGCACCGCTGTCATTAGAGGTGCTAATCGCGTTAAATTCTGTATCACCCTCAGCTTTCCAGGTACAGGCCCAAATCGACCCGTCAGTTTCGTCGTAAGACATTGACCAAACATGATTGGCAGAGATGGGGTTATTCTGGTTAGTATGATTGAATTTAGTCCATGATGAGCCGCCATCTGTCGTTCTGTTAATGCCGCCGGCAGTGCCTACATAAATATTATTATCATCGATTACCAATATTGAAAATGGTATATGATTGAGGTTCCCCTCTGAAACAAAACTTCCTTCAACTCCTGAAAGTTGAAAAGTATAAGAAGAATCAGGATGAATGTAATCCAGATAATCCGGAGGAAGAACAACACGCTCCCAGGTTTGTCCATTGTCAAAGCTTCTTCTCAATCCACCTGCCCGTGCCGCTATCCAGATTGCGTTTGATGTAGTTTCGATATCGAGAATAAAATTTTGTCCGGTAACCGTTGTGGGTAAAGCCCTTAAAGTGCTTACGCCATAAACAATGGTACTATCGGCCATTGTATCAACAGGCTGGTCAATGCTCGTCCAGGTATTGCCAAGATCGGACGTTATTCTTATTCCATCTCCAAAGGGTTCTTCACTGCCGCCAAGTATTTCTTCGCTATGCCATACACCTACGTAAAGAACACCATTCTTGTAAGTCAACCTTGAGCCATAAACTCCTTCAAACTCCGGTATGTCTCCAAAATTATTCCAGCTTTCGCCATCATCGGTTGAAATACTTACTCCATTTCCGGTTGCAAGAAAAATTGTATCGCCAACTATTACAATGTCATCAATCACATTGCTATTTGGGCTTGCATCCTGAGTCTTAAAAACTCTTGAGGCAGAAAGGGAATAATCCATTGGTACTGACTGTGAATAGAGCGCAGTACTTAAGAGAAACATAATTAAAATTATTTTCTTCATTTAGTTCACTTCAATATTTTGAGTAATCACATTGCTAATTAAACCAAATTTATCAATAGCCTTAAACTCGAATCGCCATGTACCCGTGGCAGATGAAGATCCGAAAATACTTCTATAGGAATAAGTCCCATCATTTTCCAATTCATCGCCATAAAGCGCCGTATCACCGTCATCAACCATGTTAAAATAATCAAGTCCGGCATTTGTTATAACAACAGAACCATCAGGACGATAGAGTTTGAAAATGACTTGTTGAATATCAGAAAGTCCATTTTGATCAGAAACATCAACAGAGAAAATAAATCCAACACCTCTCGAGATTGAAGAGACAAGCACGAGATTGCTTATCACTGGTTCATATTTAGTCTGCCCGTTGTCATAATTTAGGAGAGAAGTTGCCATGTGTTTGGTAGATTCATCCAATTCTTCCAGAAAAATTTCAAGCGAGTAAATATCACTAGGCAAAGAATACGGGAAAATAATTTCACCGCTAAAAGTATTGTTGTTCTGCGATAAGACACTTGGTATATCGAAAACATCTGCATTCTGAGATTTCAATTTAACGAATACACTTTTTATGTTAGCGGTTGTCTTGAATTCGATAGAGACTGCCATCGTAGAATCACTTTCACTTCTTACGAAGGAATTAGGTGCCGCTAAATTAATGACAGTGTTATCATTCCATCCGGGATTAACAACTCCGTCCGGAATTTCTGCACAGGCACTTACCATAAATAAAATTACGGCACCAAATAAAATCATTTTTTTTAATTCGGAATGAATCATTTTCTCTCTTAATAAATTTTTGTGAATGTTGACTACCTGTAAGATATACAGCAAATGTACTGAGAGGGCATAAAAAAAGGAATATGTCCATAGAGATTGTTCATTTGCGATACCTAAATTACTCGTAATAACTACAAAAAAAGAATAGTAAGAATGGTAGCAAAAATCTCTATAAATATTTCCCTTAGATTGTTGATATGAAAGTTAAGCAACTATACAAGAAAAAGTCAAGCTATAAATTTTAGGCAATAATGATTTAACCCAAGAAAGATATTATGAATGGTGAAGGTGAAAATGAAAGCAATAATATCAGCAAACTGAAATATCCAATCAACATTCTTCCTGTACCAAGCTTTTCAAAATGGATTACCGGCGGATGCTTTATCTTGATAACAAAGAATAAAACCACCGACCAAAAAAGCCAGCCAGTCCAACCGATTCCAATACCCAATTCGAGATAAGTATCAACAATGCCCATCACTCCGAGTAGAATAAGAACTACCATTGAAATTGATGCAACCATCTCATGTTTCTTACTTCCCAGCATGCTGTAGACTACATGTCCACCATCCAGCTGACCGACCGGCACCATGTTCATAGCGGTTACGAACAACCCGAACCAACCCACGCATAAATATGGATAATGGTAGATTTCCGACATGGGAGGAATGAATTGTCCTGGATCCGTAAATACCTCTCTCATAAACATAAAAAAGAGGGTATCGCCGAACTCAAGACCCAAGCCGCCTTTACCATAATCTGCCGAAAAATAGTCCGGATGAATATTAAGGATGTAATTAACATCAGGTAAATTTGAAAACCCGTAAATCAAAACTATAATGCATGCCACAAAACCTGCTATTGGTCCTGCAACCCCAATATCAAACATCGCTTTATTATTTGGTATTGGAGTTCTAGTTCTGATAACAGCACCCATGGTTCCAAAATGAAAAAAACCAAGTACGGGCGGAAAGGGAATAAAATAAGGGAGAGAAGCTTCAACGCCGTGGTAGCGGGAAGCAAAATAATGACCAAACTCGTGGCAACCCAGGATGAATAAAATTGAAAGAGAATATGGCAATCCCATCCAAAGCATTTCAATTGTATAAGGACCAACAGTGCCTGTTGTCCACTCAGTTCCGGCAATTAAGGTCGTAATGAATGTAACCACAACTAAAAGAATATTTACAAGAAATAAATATTTTGAAACCTTTTTGGCTGGCTTAACAAAGTTTGAATATGTCGGTTTTGAAAAATAATCGGGCATCGTTTATAAATCCAGATTTATACCAAAGGCGCTATAGCTTTTTTTCTCATCATAGTATTCACCATGAATGCTATAACCACTAAAATAATTGTAATAAATACTAAAACCTTTTCCCTGTGGTTTGCCGAACTTAACACCAACAGACAAAGAGTGGTTCGCTTTATACTCATCAAGATTTGTTATTCTTAAATCATATCCGGCAAAAGGTGACATTAAACCCTCAAAAACACCTTCACTCATATACTCAATGCCGGTTTCATAGTAATCTTTCCCAAGAGTCTCAGGATCAACATGAAAAATGTATGCTAGTCCGGCATAGAATCTGAATTCACCTGTTCTGTAGTAAGGAATTAATTCAATGAATTCCCTGCTATATACTTGTGGTCCTCGTCCGCCTCGCCAACTGGCGCTTGTTCCGTCATAATGTCCATCAACAAAGTGAGCGCTTATATGGCTGAGCCTCAATCTTGCACCAAGTTCATAATCGCCAAAATCTTTTTTGTAAGTTGCATTAAGCCCAAAGAGATAATCTACTGCATCTACAGGGAAATGAAAGTCAGTTTCTCCGCGAAGTAAAGTATAGGTAAATAAATCGGCTCCAATCCCAAATATTGCCCCATCTTCTATAACCAGTCTAAAGAGATCAACCGAGTTTCCAATATCGAGGCGAAGTTCATTCCCCCCTGTTTGAAAGAGGAAACCCAATTTTGGTTCAAAAGTATTTGCAACTAATGGCTGAAAATTCAGGTCATCAGGGAAGTAAGTTATTTTATCTTGTGCCTCAATAAATGCAGCACAGAAGACAACAAGCAATAAAATCTTTTTCATTATTATCTCTGTAATTATATTCAGGAATTATACGTTCTTTCTTTCCATTCAATTCTTTTACTAAAAAACACCAGTATTGGCAGGAACACAACATATAGATTAAAGTAAACAACAAATGCCAAAAAATTTACCAGGTTGAACTTGATTTTCAATTCACTGTAAACGGGTAAAAGGAAGAATAAGTCACAAGTGATTTTAAAGAGTGCCAAATATAATGATACACCGCTATAAAATAAAGGAGTTAGTATGAGGCTTAAACTGGCAAGAAAAGCCAGTCCAACAACCAGATAACCGCTAAGTCCACTCTTCAAGCCGCCTACACCCCATCTCTTCTTCTGCCAGTACAATTCCTTTATATTTTTACAAGGTACTGAAGTAACTATAGAAGCAGAATTCATGGGATAAATAATTTTATACCCCTTAAGAGAATCTAATGCCATAAGAAGCTGGAAATCCTCAGTGACCGTATACTCGATTCTTTCGTACCCACCAACAGCATTATAACAATCTTTTCTGTAAGCCATATTATTACCTATACAGCTTAAGGTAGTACCCAGATTAATTGTACCGGAAGCAACTGTTAATAAAGCGATGAAATCAATATCCTGCATTCCATAAAATGGTCTGTGATCCAATTGTCTTGTAAATCCACCAACAAAGGCTACATTTTCAGTAAAGTATGATGCGATTGTCTTTGCCCATGTTGGTTTTACGGCGCAATCGGCGTCAGTTGTCAGTATAACGTCGCCAGTCGAAACTTCAATTGCCCGATGAATAGCATTCGCCTTTCCCTGAAGAGAACCGCGGCCTTGCTCAGGAATAATAGTCCTGAACATTGGTTTATCAGCGATAAATTTTTCAATAATTTCTCCCGTTTTATCAGAAGAACTATCATTTACAATAATAACTTCAATTTTGTCCCTATCATAGATTGATGCATTCAAAGCTTCCATGCAGCGAAGAATGTTACTCTCTTCGTTTCGCGCAGCAACAATTATGGAGATTTTTGGCAGGTCAATATCTGGTAATTTAATAAACTTTCTTTTTGCGCCAATTGAAATAATAATTAACTGAGCAAAATAAAGGGAGACGGCAATCAGCATTAAAATTTCAAACATCAGCTCTCCGGTTTCCAAAATAAAACACTAAATTTTGTGATTAAGTAATCCAATTATGAAACCAAGTTAACAAAAAGATAAATTATATAATAAATAAATTACCTATTTTGCTTGTCTCTAAAGGATCAAAACAAGTGCAAATGACTGAAAATAAACCACTTAAAAGATTTGGACAAAATTATATAGTTGATAAAAATATTGTCAATAAATTTGTAGGATTATTCGATCCAAAGCCAGATGATATGGTTCTTGAAATTGGTCCGGGCCGTGGTGCCATTACCGAGCAGCTAATGGAAAAATCGAACAATGTTTACGCTGTTGAAATCGATTCAAGGGTTATTGAAGACCTTTCGAAGAGATTTGAAAAACTAACAATAATTGAAGCTGACATACTTAAGTTGGATTTTGATATTTTCAGCAAATTCCCAACAAAAATACGAGCAATCGGGAATATCCCTTTCAATATTACCTCCCCGATTATTTTCAATTTTATTGAAAAGCGAGCCCTCATTTCTGATGCAATGTTTATTGTTCAGCATGAAGTTGCAAAAAGGATGAAAGCGGGTAGAGGTACAAAGGATTATGGAATTTTGAGTGTCATTCTGGAAGCATTTACAACAGTTAAAATTGTTGCAAAAGTGTCCCCTAATGTCTTTTATCCTAAGCCTAATGTGCAGTCTGCAATAATTCACCTGGTTTTTAACAAAGAATTTCCGGCAGACCTGGATGAAAAGGTCTTTTTGCAGGTTGTAAAATCAGCCTTTGGGAACAGAAGAAAAACCTTAAAAAATTCCCTTAAGAATAGTATATTTGGAAGTTGTGATTTTTCCGGGATAAACCAATTTCTATCCCGCCGGGCTGAAGAATTAAACCTAAATGAGTTTTTCCAACTTACTGAATATTTTATGCAAGCCTATGACTAAAGAGGAAAAATATAGCGTTAAGGATTTCATTCAGGTAGATAACGAACTGATTGAAAACATTGCTGATCTGATTGAATCGGAATCAACTGAGAGCATATTAAGTATTTTTGCTGATTTGCACTATGCAGATATTGCAGAAATCATAAACCACCTTAGATATGACGACGCTTATTTCATTTTTGGAATCCTCACCAATGAAATAGCAAGTGAAGTTCTTCCTGAAGTAGATGAAAATCTTCGGGAGAGAATTCTTAAGAACATTGACCCCGCGAAGTTGACCATTATAATAGATGAACTTGAGACAGATGATGCTACAGATATTCTTAGTGATCTTCCTGATGATGTTGCTGAACATGTTCTTGAGAATATTGACCGTGAAGATTCCGATGATGTAAAAGAGCTCTTAAAATACGAGGAGGACACAGCCGGTGGTATTATGACCAGCGACTTTGTCTTTGTTAATTCCAGAAAAACTGTTGCAAACGCCATTGATGTCGTTCGCGCGAATTCTGAAGAAATAGATCACATTTACTACATTTATGTTCTTGACGATGACGATACTTTGAAGGGTGTAATTTCTCTGAAATCACTGCTCATTCATCCTCTTGATACTCCCGTTACATCTGTAATGGAAGAAGACCTTATTTATGTTCATCCTGAAGAAGACCAGGAAGAGGTTGCCAACGTTATAGAAAAGTATGACCTAGTATCTCTTCCCGTTGTAGATGAAAACAAAAAAATGCTCGGGCGTATAACTATTGATGACGTTGTAGACGTTATCCAGGAAGAAGCTTCCGAAGATATCCAACGAATAGCAGGTCTTTCTGACGAACAGGAAACGGGTGACTCTATTTTCCGGATTTCCCGTATCAGACTCCCATGGTTAATTATCGGGTTGATTGGCGAACTTGGAAGTGCGCTTGTTCTTTCATCTTTTCAGGCATCCATTGAAAAAATTGTTATAGCCAGCTTCTTTATTCCCATTGTCATGGCTATGGGCGGAAGTTCCGGCACCCAGGCGGCAATTGTAATGGTAAGAGGTTTAAGCACTGGTGATATCTGGATGAGCAGAGTAATAAAGAATCTTTCCAAAGAATTTGGAGTTGCACTTCTTAACGGACTTGCCTGTTCCATAATTCTGCTAGGCGCGACATATTATTTATTCGAAAGTGACATTATGTTTTCCGTTATTCTATCCGTTTCACTGGTTATCATAATGACCTTCGCTACAATGATTGGCTCCACGATGCCTGTATTGCTTAAAAAAATGAATATTGATCCTGCTATTGCAACCGGTCCTTTCGTCACAACTACGAATGACATTTTCGGTTTAATTATTTACTTATCCCTAATTACAATGTATTTCACTGGCTGATGATAAAAATTAACAAGCTCATATCCGTTCTAAGTCCTATAGATTTTATTGTGGTCGTCTTTTATCTCTTCCTTACAGCTGTTAATCTTATTTTTATGGAAAGAGTAACAAACTGGCAGACGCTGATAATAATGAATGCGGGAATACTCTCCATCGTTTTTGGACTGGCATATTTTTCCGAGAAGAAAAATCACCCTATCATTACTCACTTAAGATACTGGTACTTAATCCCCTTAATTTTTATAACATTTAAAGAACTCTATTATCTTGCCTACCCAATTCATGGGGTGGATTATGACACCTACTTAATTGCCATTGACAGGTTCATTTTTGGATTTGACCCTACGGTGGCCTTATATAAAATTGCAAATCCTTATCTAACAGAATTGCTGCAAATTGTTTACGGCACTTTCTTTTTCCTTCCTGTACTGCTAGCCGCAGATTTGCTAATGAATTCCCGCTGGAAAGAATTAGAGTACCATGCTTTTATTATTGTATTCGGATTCATATTATCTTATACTGGCTATCTGTTCTTCCCTGCCGTCGGTCCAAGATTTACTTTGCATGATTTTACCTTGCTGAATGAACAACTGCCAGGTTTGTTTTTAACCAATTATCTGCGTGATATTGTTAATGCCGGCGAGTCCATTAAGTCTGGCGCAGTAGATGCCGTAAAGTATGTACAGAGAGATGTTTTTCCCAGCGGTCATACACAAATGACCATACTAGTGATGTACCTTTCATGGAAGTTCAAAACTAAAACACGCTGGTTCTTTTTGGTTACCGGATCATTACTTGTTTTTTCTACCGTTTATCTTCGCTATCATTATGTGGTTGACGTGTTGGGTGGTTTTGTTTTTGTCGTATTAACTTTGTGGCTGGGCAAACATATATTCAACTGGTGGAAAGGCGTTAGAAAAGAAGAGAAATTTGATCTCTCTTCCTATTAAATTTTCCCTGAATCGACTTTCTTAATCGTTTCTACGATTACCGTAAAATATCTGTCGAGTGCGCAATTGGAGTCTTCACGCAAATGACATTTGCCCTTAGCATCTCTGGCGTTGCAATCAGCACAGACTTCAGCTCTTAGCTTTTTAAGATGTTCATCAAGATTATCATTATTTGTTTTGTGAACTATCTCCACAATTTGAGGAAGATACATTTTAACCGCGCAATGCTCCTCTTCTGTTAAAACGCAATCGCCTTCATTATCGGCATCTATACACATCTTACAAATTTTATTTTCTACAGCTTTATAGTATTTTTCCATACATTTACTCCGCTTTTAAGAAAATTTACTAAATCGAATTCTCGTACACAAAAAGTAATTTTAATATGCAGAAGAAACAACAAGTAAAAAGAATTTTTGATTCAATTTCACATAAATACGATCTACTTAACCACCTGCTGAGCGCCGGTATCGATGTTTACTGGCGGAAAAGAGCAATTAAGCTTACAAAGTTTGAAAAGGATGCGAAACTATTAGACATAGCCTGCGGGACCGGCGACTTTGCCATCTCGGCAAAAAAGGCTGGTATAAAAGAAATTGTCGGAGCCGACCTCTCTGCAAATATGTTGAACTATTTTCATAAGAAGGCAGAGTGGAGTATCGGTAATGCTGTTCAAAGTGTAGCTGAGAGTTTGCCATTCAAGTCAGATTCTTTTTCCAATATAACCGTAGCATTTGGTGTTAGAAACTTTTATGATATTCCAATGGCATTCCAGAAGTTCAGGGAAATCCTGATTAAAAATGGAAAAGTAACCATACTCGAATTTCGTCTCCCCACAAACAAGCTGGTGAGAGGTTTTTACCTCTTCTACTTTAACAGAATATTACCATTTGTAGGAAGAATAATTTCCAGCGATAAAGAAGCTTATACTTATCTGCCTGAATCTGTTGATGAATTTGACAAAAAGGTTGACCTCATAAAACTCCTTAAAGAAGCCGGCTTCAGCGAAGTGGAAAGACATTCACTTACTTTTGGGATAGTTCAAATAGTGATCGGAAAGAAGTAATTTTAAATTCTGAATTGAAAAAAGAAAAGCAGATACAGTATATCTGCTCCCCTTTTTATTAGCGATTATACGATTTACAACTCAACACTCTTTGTAGTTTTTTTCGTCTATTCGTTTCTCCGTCTAAACGTTTCCACGCACTTACTTCTCCAACTTAGCCTTCAAATTCCTAAACGCTTTTGCTCTGTGGCTCAACTTATTTTTTTCTTCAGTTGTCATTTCCGCGCAGGTAATTTCATATCCATCCGGTAGAAAAATAGGGTCGAATCCAAAACCGTTGGTCCCCCGGAATTCTTTAATAATCTGCCCTTCAAATTCTCCAATGGAATAGACAGGCTCCCCTCCATCATAATAGACCGCGCAGGCAACATAACGTGCTGTATGCGGTTGTGGAAAATCTTCAAGCTCTTTTAACACCTTGTGGTTATTGTCGTCAAAGGTGCAGTTCTCGCCGGCGTAACGTGCGGATATTACTCCGGGTCTGCCGTCAAGTTGGTCAATTGAAAGTCCGGAATCATCAGCAATAACGGGTTCTTTATATATGTCGTAAATTGCCTTTGCTTTAATTAAAGCATTCTCTTCATAGGTGTCGCCGGTCTCGGGTATATCAATCACTTTTCCCAGGTCAGAAAGCGCAATTATATTAAACTGGCTCCCCTTAAATATTTTTTTTACCTCTAATACTTTACCCTTATTGCCCGTAGCGAAAATAATGTTTCTCAATTTTTATCCTTTCAATTAACACGGTTTAGTAATTTTTCCAGTTCTTCTTTGCCTTTGGCTCTAATCTTCTTTTCGTCATACTTTAAGGAACGTCCATCATTCACAACCCACTCACCGTCAATCATAACATCTTTGACTGATTCAACTCCTGTTGAATATACAATTGTGGAATAAAGGTTATCTTCATTTAATGGATGGTATAATTCATCAAGATTCAGAAATACCAGATCAGCTTTTTTGCCAACTTCTATGCTGCCGATTTCATGTACAAGATTTACAGCCTCGGCGCCTTTTATTGTCGCCATTTTAAAAACATCTTTTGCATTCATAGAGGTTGATCCATGAATTGGCTTTTGAATAAGCGCGGCAAGCCTCATTTCAGTAAACTGACTGAGATTATTGTTACATGGCGGGCCGTCAGCGCCTAATGATACGTTGATACCAATATTAATGTAGCGCGGAATGTTCGCGATTCCTGAGCCGAGTTTTAAATTTGACGATGGGCAATGAAGCACCCTTGTATCGGTTTCTGTTAGAATAACCTGCTCGGGGTCATCGACATGCACACAGTGCGCGAGCAGTGTCCGGTTACCCAAAACGCCAATCGATTCAAAGTATTCAATATTCCCCATGCTGTGCATTTCCCAAACAGCCTTCAATTCATCTTTGTTTTCTGAAGAATGAGTATGATAGAGCGATCCCTCAAAATCCAGGAGCATCTGGTAGGTATCTTTCAATAATCCTTCTGTGCAGGATAAAACAAAGCGGGGAGCGAATCCATATTTAATTCTTCCGTTAGCGGTATTATGAAACTGCTTCGCAAGGGCATGAGTAGTATCAAGGCTATCTTTTGTAGTCTCCTTAAAAACCGGATATAGATTATTCTGATCCACCATGCACTTACCGGCAAAGGCACGCATTCCGGATTGTGTCAACTCCTCAAAAATCACTTCCTGATGATTAATCGTTCCCATATCCACGATGGTTGTTGTGCCCCCCTTTTGAAGTTCTGTTATACCCAGTTGGGCAGATACTCTTAGGGATTCAGGATTATGCTGATTCTCGTATGGAAAAATCCTTTTGCCTAACCAGTCAAGTAATTCCAAATCATCTGCAAGTCCCCGGAATAACGTCTGACAAAGATGAATATGGGTTTGAACAAAACCAGGAATAAGAGTCAGGTTACTTCTATCAACGATTTCTCCCGAATAACTATTCCGGTCAAATCCCTTAAGATCAACAAAGGAATTTATTTTTCCATTCTCAATTTCAACACCAACATTGGTAAGAATGTCATCATTTGAATTTACGGTAATTATCTGCTTAGGTATTAGAAGTTGTTTCATTTTTCTGCTCGTCTTTCATTTTAAAAATTTCGTCCATCTGTTCAATTGCGAATCTAAGGTGAGGAATTACAATTGAGCCGCCTACAATTAAAGCTATATTAAACGACTCGTGCAGTTCCTGTTCGGTTGCGCCTTCCTGAATAGAGCGGTCAACGTGGTAAAGAATGCAGTCGTTGCATCGCAGAACCATGGAAGCGACAAGCCCCATTAGTTCCTTTGTTTTAGCATCCAGTGCGCCCTCAAGATAAGCTTTATTATCCAGGGCAAAAAACTTTTTGTAATCTCTGAAATCAGAATTCAATATTCTGTCATTCATATCAGTTCTGTATTTATGAAACTCTGTTATTGTCTTTTTCATATAGGACCTGCTTACTGTTTTTAGAAGTTCTTTTCAATTCCGCTTTAAGATATTTTCCTGTAATGCTTTTTTTATTCATAGCCACTTCCTCCGGTGTACCGCAGACAATTATTTTCCCACCATGCTCGCCACCGCCCGGTCCAAGATCAATTACATGATCAGCGACTTTAATAACATCAAGATTGTGCTCAACAATTACAACGGTATTCCCTTTATCAACAAGTTTGTAAAGAACGCCTAATAAAATATTTACATCCTCAAAATGGAGACCGGTTGTCGGCTCATCAAGTATATAAAGAGTTTTACCGGTGCTGACTTTGCTAAGTTCAGTCGCCAGTTTCACACGCTGCGCTTCGCCGCCCGAAAGCGTTGTTGCCTGTTGTCCTAATTTAATGTATCCAAGTCCGACATCGTTAAGCGCCTTAACCTTACGCTTTATACGGGGGAAATCATCGAAAAACTCCAGTGCTTCTTCAACTCTCATTTCAAGTACATCTGAAATTGATTTAGTCCTGTATAGAATCTCAAGGGTTTCGTGGTTATAGCGTTTACCGTTACAGACATCACATATCACGTAAACATTTGGAAGAAAATTCATTTCAATTTTTTTAAGACCGTCACCGCCGCATTCCTCGCAGCGTCCCCCCTCAACGTTAAAACTGAATCTGCCCGGTGCGTATCCGCGAATTTTTGACTCGGGTAACTGAGCAAAAAGATCTCTTATAAAAGTAAACAGACCTGTGTATGTAGCGGGATTAGACCTTGGAGTACGCCCTATCGGTGATTGATCAATTTCTATTATTTTATCAATATGTTCCAGTCCCTTGATTTCAGAATACTTCAAGGGAACCACCTTGGAACTGTAGATCTTCTTCATCAATATTTTAACCAGGGTTTCATTCACGATAGTAGATTTGCCCGACCCACTAACACCTGTTACAGCCGTAAAAGTCCCAAGTGGAATTTTAAGATCAACTTTCTTAAGATTGTTACCCTCAGCTTTCAGAAGTTCAATATAGGTGCCATTCCCCTTCCTGCGATCTTTGGGGATTTCAATCTGTTTTCTGTCTTTAAGATAATCAAGAGTAAGAGAATTAATTCCGTTGTTTGATGCAATAACATCCTTTGTAATACCGTTAAGGCAAAGCTCACCGCCATGCTCTCCTGCACGCGGACCAAGATCAATGATATAGTCAGAACTCTCTATTGTTTCCCGATCATGTTCAACTACAATAATTGAGTTACCAATATCCCGCAAATTTCTAAGGGAATTTATAAGTTTTATATTATCGCTTTGATGCAAACCAATGCTCGGCTCGTCAAGTACATACAGAACACCAGCCAGCTGAGAGCCAATCTGGGTTGCTAATCTTATTCTTTGCGACTCACCACCTGAAAGAGTACGTGCCGAGCGATTAAGTGTAAGATAGTCCAGACCAACATTAAGGAGAAAATCCAGCCGTTCAGTAATCTCCTTTAATACCTGAGTCGCAATTAATTTTTCACGATCGGTCAGTTTCAGATTATTAAAAAATTCCTTAGCACGCTCAATAGAAAGAGAGGTTACCTCGCTTATGTTTTTTTCGTTAAAAAGCACGGATAGGGATTCTTTCCTCAATCTGCCGCCATTACAGGTTGAACAGGTTTTGGTATTCATGAAAGATTCTGCCCATTCACGAATTTTATTTGAGGAAGTTTTATCGAAGTAATGATTTACGTAATTAAGCACCCCGGAAAATTTATGCATATACATAGTTGATTTTCCGCTGCCGAACTTATACTCAAAATGAATTTTTTCTTTGCTTCCATGGAGAACAATATTGAGCTGTTCTTCAGTAAAATCTTTAAGCGGAGTATCGTAATCGAAACCGAATTTAGATGCTACGGCTTCCAACTGATTAAAGAACCAGATATTTCTCGGTTTACCAAGCGGCGAAATCGCTTCCTGATTAATAGATTTATCCATGTCAGGTATTATCAGGTCAATGTCCAGTTCACTCTTTTCGCCAAGACCGTCGCAATCAGGACAGGAACCATAGGGCGAATTGAACGAGAAAGAATTTGGCGCAAGTTCTGTAAAGCTTATGCCGCAATGATGACAGGCAAAATCTCTGGAGTAAATGTGATCTTCCTTCCCATCGGTAAGAATCAAATTGCCATTACCATAATTCAAAGCCACATCAACCGATTCACTTACACGGTATCTGGTCTTCTCCGTTACTTTAAGTCTGTCAACAACAATTTCAATATTATGGATCTTGTATCTGTCTAGTTTGAATCCCTCTTCAATTTCCTTTACATCGCCATCAACTCTCACTCTTATAAATCCATCCTTTAGAATGTCGGAAAAGAGTTCCTGATAATGTCCTTTTCTACCTCGTACAACAGGAGCCAGGAGTTGAATACGCTGGTCTTCAAATGAGCCGAGAATTGTATCAATAATTTGTTCGGAAGATTGTTTTTCGACAAGTCTTCCGCAATTATAACAATGTGGTTTTCCAACACGGGCATATAGCAAACGCAGATAGTCATAAATTTCTGTAACTGTTCCCACTGTAGAACGGGGATTACCTGAAGTGGACTTCTGCTCAATGGATATTGCCGGTGACAAACCCTCTATAAGGTCGACTTCAGGTTTTTCCAGCATATTAAGAAACTGTCTGGCATAGGCTGAGAGCGACTCAATATAACGCCGCTGACCTTCAGCATAGATAGTATCGAAAGCAAGAGAGGATTTACCGGAGCCGGATAATCCTGTAATTACTACAAGGGCATCACGCGGAATTTCAAGATCAATATTCTTGAGGTTATGCTCTCTGGCACCTTTTATAATTATTTTATTCTGTAGTTCCATTTGCGTAGATTTGGAAAGTTTAAAAAAGTATATTAGTTATTGAGCCATTGAAAATCAATTTTTGCAGTTATAATAATTCTAACAGCCGATGACAGACCAGATACAAACCATTGAACAACAGCATGAAACCAAATTTAAGGAGAAAGGTTCCCTCTTCATCGGGCAGGTGTATCCTGTAAATTCTGTTGAAGAGGCTGAAGAATTTCTGACAAGTGTTAGAAAAAAATTTTATGACGCAACCCACCACTGCTATGCATATCGGATTATGGAAAATGACTCCAAATATTCTGACGATGGCGAACCAAATGGGACAGCAGGTATAAGGATTGCAAATGCTATTAATCACTTCGAATTAACAAATCTGCTCGTTATTTCAATTCGATACTATGGCGGAACTAAATTAGGCGTTGGACCACTCGGGAAAGCTTATTATCAATCAGCATATGATACTTTATCTGAAATGGAAATCGTAACAAAAAAAAACTTTTCAAAACTAAAAGTTGCCTTTGAATACGACCATATAAGCAAAATACATCACCTTCTAAACCAGCACACAACTCAAATACTTGACAACCTATTTGAAGAAAGACCAGCAATCTTATTTTTAATAAGAAATAACGAATTGGACAACCTCAGCACCGAAATAATAGAATCGACCAATGATAGCGCTCATTTAGAAGTTGTTGAAGAAAATATTTTTATTGAGAATCCAAAAATCTAATTTCTAAAAGCTATAACTTGACAAAGAGTCCAAATTTAATTATCTTTTTTAAGATAAAGGACTCCAGTTATATCGATTTTAAAATTTTTCATTTATTGAATAAAGGGTAAAACCATGATTTACACTAAAACAGGCGAATATGCCATTCGTGCTATATTATTTCTTGCAAGGCAGTCTAATGAAAGTTTAATTATGTCAGCTGAAATTGCGAAGAGCGAAGAAATTCCGGCTCACTATTTAGCAAAAATTCTACAAAGAATGGCGAAATATGGTTATGTGGATTCCTTCAAGGGCAGAGGTGGTGGATTCAAAATTACTGATTTAGCCATGAAGTCTTCAATCCTTGAAATTGTTGAAAGAGTTGAAGGACCGGTAATTAACCTTAAATGTGTTACCGGATTGAAAGAATGTTCAGATGAAAATCCTTGTCCGCTCCATGAAGAATGGGCAGAATTAAGAAATAGAATTTACAATTTGATTTCGAGTAAATCTGTTGGTGAAGTTGCGGATAAATATTCTGAGACTCTTAAGCGAAACGCTTAAAGTTCATTAAAGTCCCGCTTCATGCGGGACTTTTTCTTTTAAAGCTTTATACACATTCCTAAACCATCCCCTATAGTCAGTATGGTAGATTTGAATCTTTCATCCCTAAGAATAATTTTGTTCAACTCCATTACAACTCTGGTCGATGCTTTGTAATTTTCTTTTACTTCCTGCTCGACTACATAACCATGCCATAGAAGATTGTCTATTAACAAAATTCCTCCAACTCGTAGTTTATCCGCAAGTTGGTTGTAATATTCCATGTAATCTTCCTTATCAGCATCCAGAAAGATAATATCGTAATCTTTAGAAAGGTCAGGTATAATGGAAAGAGCATTCCCTTCATGAAGTGCTATTTTCTCTTCAAGTCCTGCTTTAATAAAATTCTCCCTGGCTAGAGGAATATTATCTTTGCTTAACTCAATAGTCTCAATACTTGCTCCAGGCTGTAGCATTTTTGCAATTCTTATGGTGGTATATCCAATAGCTGTTCCCACTTCCAGTACTTTTTTGGGCTTGTTAATCAGAATCAACTGCTCAATAAAATCAGCTGTTTGCCACTCAAGAATAGGAATCTTTCGCTCCTTTGCAAAAGATTCCATCTCTGCCATAAGAGGATCAACCTCCCCTCTTAATGAATTTAGGTAATGCGTAATTCTATCGTCTATTATCTCACTCATTAAATCTCTTATTTCAAGTAAATCATCTTGTTTGTTATCATACCACCGGGAGTAACAAGTGTATAGAAATAAGCACCAGTAACAACTCCGGCTCCACTATCATCAGTACCATTCCAGCTTAACACTTTATTGCCCGGTTCCATAATGCCATCGAATAATGTTCTTACCTTCTGACCAAGCACATTAAAAATATGCAGCTTTACATTTTCTTTTTTCAGAACTGAGAACTCAATGTGGGTCCAACCGTTAAAAGGATTAGGGTAATTTTGTCCCAGCGTAAATTCAGTGGGCAATTCTTCCGGAGCTTCAATATCTGTTGCAAAATTTATATGAAGCTGGCCGTAATTCATGCTATAAAAGGAAGTGAGCGGCTCCCTTGAGCTCCCTCCTGTTGTTCTCTCGAAAGTGAAATACAAGTTAACATCATCATCATTTGCCAATGCCGGAAAATTGAAAGTATAGAGATAGTTGCCATCAAAGCTCATGGCTGATTCCGTTTCACTTCCACCGTTGACTTGATAGTGCACCTTGACTGAGGAAGTGTTTATGCCTCCCTCTTCAATAAAAATTTTATGAAGTCTGAAACCATTACCTGTATTTTGAAGGTTAGGATAAGTAACCGCTTTTTTTGCTGATACTAAACCCCAACCTCTACGGTTATCGGGTTGTGCCACATTATCCCCTGACTCCATTAACATCTGGCGTGCCTGACGATTTGTCAGGTGTGGGAAAGCGCTGTATAACTGCCCGGCAATACCTGCCACTAAGGGTGCCGCAAAGGATGTGCCGTTTACAAAGCTAAATGATCCGGCGCTCTGACCAACTGAATAGGCATTGCTGCCTTGTGCAACTACTTCCGGTTTAATTCTTCCATCTGCTGTTGGTCCACTAGAACTACTGCTAACTATACTATTGCCGCTCGTAACGGAACCAACGGCAACGGTCAGTTCTCCATCGGCTGGAGCAGTAAGCCCGCTATATAGGTTATTCGTATTTAGTGCGCCTTCGTTCCCTGCAGAGGTAATCGTTAACACTCCCAACTCTGCTGCTGCCTCGTATGCTATAGTGCATATGGCTGTAAGTCCATCCATTTCATTATATGTATATGATGTTTGTCCGGCATCAAACAGGTTGTAGCCCAAAGAGGAAGTAAGTATATCAACACCACGGCTTTCCATTGCTTGGACTGCCGCTGCAAAATTATCCTCCTCGACATTTCTTTCGGAGCCCTCATCTTCAGTTCTTGCCAGCATAACATCTGCATTGAAGGATGGACCAATTACTTGCCCTGGTTGATATCCACAGGCAATGGCTAATGTCTGTGTACCATGCTTATTTATCCCAAGCAGAACATCACCTGGATTATCACCTGTATTATCATCAACATACACATAATCATATTCCCATAAGACAGTAAGATTCTTGGTGGATTCATGATACTCCCAGTTAAAACCGGAATCAATGAAACCAATAATCACATCTTCGCCATTTATTCCCAGATCGTGAACGACAGGCACTTGACTTAGATTCATTTGATTATATGAATTGCCATAGTCCAGAGTATTTGTTGACTCTATTTTATCTAGTCTACCGGAAAATGGTTCATCTTCAACCACTCTGCGCTTATAAACTTTTACCTTTTCAACTTTGTCTACAAATCCTAACCCGGATATCTCTACTAACTGTTCCTCAGTCAGAATGCAGGAAACAGCATTAAACCATTTCAATTTCTGAAGGATTTCGATATTTCTTTCTGAAAGGTTATTTATATAATCAAGATTGATAGGTATATCTCTCAATGTAATGTATTCTTCACCAAGCACTTTCTTTCTTCTCTCAATCGCCCGCTGAGAAAGTTGCGATTCGGCAATTTTATAAAGTTCTGAAGTTTTATTTAATCTCTCACCCTCTTCAATACCCTTATCCTTAAAATATACAAGATATTTCGATTGCCCGGTTATTGAAATAACAGAGGCGAAAATCAAAAGTGCAATAAAATAATTTTTCATGAAGTATCCTTTGTAGTTTATCTTCTTCCAGTGATTAAAGTAACACTAGTTAATAAAATTAGCAATCCTATTCCATCTGACTCTATCTAAAAAACTGTCTGAGACCGGATTTACCGACCAGTAAATCATAAACAATTTACCAATAATAAGTTTTTCAGGAACAAAGCCCCAGAATCTGCTATCGGCACTATCATCCCGGTTATCACCCAGAACAAAGTAATAATTATCTATAATCTCATATTCCGTAACAGAAGTTCCATTTATAAAGACATCAAAGCCATTTACCTCAAGGGAGGAGTTACCCTGCTCGCCGTTTATAAGCGCACGATAGGTTTCAATATTAAGATGATTTATGTGAATTTTATCACCTTTCTTTGGAATATATATTGGTCCATAATTTTCCCTGGTCCATCTTTTATTGCCGGGGAAAACGGCATATTCCTCTCCCAACTTTTCATTTTTTGTACCCGCAAACTTTACTCCGTCTGCTTCCACGATAGTTGAGTTATTAACGACAACAATATTGTTCTTAATAACCAGTGAATCGCCCGGCCCGGCAATGCATCTTTTAACTAGATTGCTATTATCTCTTAAGTCAGGATGTGAATTTTTCGAGGGATTTTTGAAGAGAATAACATCCCCGGATGCCGGTTTTCTTATTCCTCCAAACTCAAATTCAGGGAGTGGAATTCCCCATATTTCATGTCCATCGTATTTGTACAGTCCGTAGGTTATCTTGTCTACAAATACAAAGTCACCGGTTAACAGGGTATTTTCCATAGAACTACTGGTAACGTGAGTAGTATCAATAAAAAATATTTTCAGCAGGAGAGCCAGAAAAATTGCCAACCCTAAATTCAAAATAAAGGATTTAATCCTGCCAACAGAATTACGGTCTTCTACAGATGTGGTTCTCTCGGTTTTATCCGGCTTGGAGAGCGTCATATATAATTTAGATTCTGATCAATCTTCAAGTTGAAGCACGGCAAGAAATGCTTCCTGTGGAATTTCAACATTCCCAACAGACTTCATTCGTTTCTTACCTTCTTTCTGCTTCTCAAGCAATTTTCTCTTTCTTGTAATGTCACCGCCGTAACATTTAGCCGTTACGTTCTTACGCATGGCTTTAATATTTGTACGGGAAATTACCTTGTTGCCAATACCTGCCTGAATAGCAATTTCAAACATCTGACGCGGGATTAAGTCTTTCAACTTTGTACAAACTTTTCTTCCCCAATCATAGGCTTTTGACTTATGAACAATAACCGATAATGCGTCAACCTTTTCACTGTTCAGCATGATTTCAAGTTTAACCAGTTCGGCTTCTTTATAACCCATATATTCATAATCGAATGAGGCATAACCGCGGGAAATAGATTTCAACTTATCGTAAAAATCGAAAATAATCTCCGAGAGTGGAAATTCAAAAGTAAGGTCAGCTCTGGTTGGATCAAGGTAACTTGTGTTCTTATAAACACCTCTTTTTTCCATAGAAAGTTTCATAATACTTCCAACAAATTCACTGGGAGTAACAATCTGTGCTTTGATAAACGGCTCTTCAATTCTCTCAATCTCACCAACATCGGGCATCAAAGCCGGGTTATCAACAATAATTTTTTTGCCATGTTTTGTATAAACTATGTATTCAACGTTCGGTAGAGTTGTAACAATGGATTGGTCAAATTCACGTTCAAGGCGTTCCTGAACAATTTCCATATGAAGCATTCCAAGAAACCCGCATCTGAATCCAAAACCAAGCGCGGCGGAAGTTTCCGGAACAAACTGCAGAGCCGAATCATTAAGGCTGAATTTATCCAGTGCATCACGCAGGTCTTCATAATCATCAGATTCCGTAGGATAAAGACCACTGTAAACCATTGGCTTAATTTCTTTATACCCCGGCCACCGTTCCTTCGCCCCGTTCTTAACATGAGTGATGGTATCACCCACCTTCGTGTCGTGAACATCCTTAATACTACCGATCATATATCCAACATTACCTGCTGCCAGTGACTTTGTTCTAAACTTGGTAAGATGAAGTATGCCCACCTCTTCCGATTGATATTCATTATCATGAGCAAAGAATTTTATCTGTTCTTTTTCTCTCAAAGTACCGTTAAATACTCTAATGTATGCTACTGCTCCACGATAAGCATCAAAAACGGAATCAAAGATTAAAGCCTGCAGTGGTCCATCCGGATCGCCCTTAGGCGGCGGAATGAGAGTCACAATCGCTTCCATTATATCCTCAATACCAACCCGTGTTTTAGCACTGGCAAGAATTATATCACTTTCATCACATCCGATCAAATCGATTATCTGACCTCGAACAACATCAATCATTGCACTTGGAAGGTCAATTTTATTGATCACCGGAATAATTTCCAGTCCGGCATCGAGAGCAAGATATAGATTACTAATTGTCTGCGCCTCAACTCCCTGCGCAGCGTCAACAATAAGAATGGCACCTTCGCAAGCAGCAAGGGAACGGGAAACTTCGTAAGAGAAGTCAACATGCCCGGGAGTATCTATAAGGTTAATTGTATATTCAATATTATCATGTGCAGTATATTTCATCTGAATAGCGTGAGATTTTATAGTTATTCCTCTCTCACGTTCCAGGTCCATGTCATCTAATACCTGAGATTTACTATCGCGCTCAGAGACAGCTCCGGTAAAACTCAACAATCCATCCGCGATTGTGGACTTACCATGGTCAATATGAGCGATGATACAAAAGTTTCTAATGTTCTTCATGTTTTCCAAAAAATTTGAACGTTAAATATAGCCATAGACTGTAGTAATATCAATCTGATACGCTTTAGTGCATACCGAATTAATAGAGAACCCAAGACAAGACATGTTACACAATCTTTCATTATTTTCGTATAGTAAATTAACCTTAAATTAGTAGTTGTAACCATGCCAAAATTTATTTTATTCTTAATGTTGCTCACTATTTCTAATTTTGCCCAGACGGGCAAAATAATCTGGATTACGAACCTTAACGAATATTCGGATAAATCCATTCCAATTGAAGAGGTTTTGGATTCAGTGAATACGGTTGTTGATCTTAACCTGGTCATTTTTTCAGGTGATTTAACAAAAAGTGGTGAATATGAAGAAATTGAGGCAGTTAACAAACTGCTGGATAACTTAAATGCACCCTGCATTGTGCTGCCGGGAAAGAGTGAAATAAGCAGGCTCGGACTAATAAGCTTTCGTAAATTCTGGTTCGATTTGAACTATTCGTTTGTGATAGGTGATGCCCAAATAATAGGACTTACTGGCGAATCATTTTTAAATTCTGGTGATTTGATTATTACGAAGGAAACACTCCAATGGCTCTCTGATAACGTCAATCCGGAAAAGCATATATACATATTCACCAACAGTCCTGATCCGAATAATTATAGAAACATTAATGAAGTAATGACCTCAATACCCGATAGTTCCTTTGCGGGGTTTTTGGCTTTAGCTGATTTGAAAAAAAAACCTCTGCCGCTTCTATCGGCCAGACTTTCTGAAGAAAACAATAATAAGTTTAACCTGATTATGATGACGTTAAATGAGGATACCACCTCTTTGAGTACTTACACAAAAAATAACTTATTCAAAGAAACCGCCGCGTACAAAACGAAAGTAAAAATTGATTCATCCATCTATAAAAGCGAACCAGAAAACCTGAATGATCTTGAAATTGTTTTCAGAAAGGAATTCAATTCTACCCTTATAGCAAAACCGGTTCATTATGAGAATGTAACCTACATTTGTGAGAGGAAGGGGTTGATTACTGCTCTTGATACGACCGGCGCAACAATATGGGATTACGACGCTTATGGTGATATCGTCAGCGTTCCTGTTATTGCAAAGGGGAAGTTTGTAGCGGCCACATATCAGGGAGATTTAATAATTCTGGATGCCTTAACCGGCGAATCTATTGAAACCATTGGATTCGAAGACTACATTACTTCTGACCTGTTAGCCATGGAATACCAGGGGAACAAGGAACTGTTGATCAGGGGTGAAACTGACTCAAAAACCGCCATTGTTTTTGGTACTTCATCCGGCAAAATTTATTGTTATGACCTTGACACTGTACAGGAGTACTGGGTTAATTCAGAGGCTGCTGATCTGATTAACACACAAATTGAAATTGCAGGCAATAAAATTATAGCCACTTCCCAGGCAGGGAATATATACTGCATTGACGCAAAGCGCGGATGGCTAACCTGGAGATGGAACGAGAGAACATCCAAGGATAAGGACATTTATGATTACTCTCTCCTTATTCATGAAGACAAGGTATTTGCCGCCAGCACCAGCGGAAAGGTTTTTGGAATTGATTTGAAGTTAGGTAAAACACTCTGGCAGTCAGATGCTTTCCGCAGTCCCTGCACAGCAATTGCTCTTTCTCCCAACCAGAAAAATCTATTAGCAAAAGTGTATAACAACAAACTGATTTTACTTTCGCAAAAAACCGGAACCAACTTGGATGTAGTCCAATACTCAAGAGGTTATGATGAGATAATGGGTAATGTATTTATTTATGAAAGTGACATGTTTGCAACTTCCGGCGATGGCGTGTTATATAAAATGAAAAACTTCAAAAATTCTGAAATGGTGTTTGAATTAGGTAATAGAATTCCCCTATCTGTTCAGAACATCAAAGACAATCAATTTCTTGTATCAACTATTGACGGTTTGGTACTAATGGTAAAATTTTAGCGAGGAATAGTTGAGTAAATTTAAGGGATTAATTTTCGATGTAGACGGAACACTAACATCAACCAATCAGTTAATTTTTGATTCGTTTAATCATATTACAGAAAAGTACCTGAACCGGACGTACACGGATAAAGAAATCGTAGCATTTTTCGGTCCCACAGAAAATGTAATAATCATGGATCTGATGAAGGATAATTACGAAGAAGCACGGAAAGACTATTTTGAGTTCTACCGAAATAACCATAAAAGGCTCGCTGATACTTATCCGGGAATTTACGAGTTAATAAATACCCTCAGCGGCAAAACTCTTCTTTCCGTATATACTGGCAAGGGACGGGACAGCATGGTAATTACCTTGCAGGAAACAGGCATTCATGATCATTTTGACATGGTCGTTTCTGGTGATGATATTGAAGGACATAAACCTTCACCTGAGGGGATTAATCTATTCCTTGATAAATTTAACCTTGCCCCCGAAGAAGTTCTAATGATTGGTGACGCGCCTGCTGACCAGATTGCCGCCAGAGACGCCGGATGTAAGGTTGCCTCGGTTCTTTGGGACTCTTACGCCAAGGATAACGGCTTCTGGAAAGAGAGTGATTATGCGTTTCATTCGGTGGAGGAGTTGAGTGCTTTCTTGCTAGACAGTATATAAGAAAAGGTTGGGCAAATTGATAACACGTTAAAGACGGATCAACGGAGAGACGAAAAGATAACTGCTAAAACAAAAACTGATAGATAAAAAAATCGTACTTTTGAATCGATTATTGCAATAAAAAGGGCGAGCAGCTTTAGCTGGATCGCCTTTCTTCTCTCAATTAAAAATTCAGCATTCAAAATTCAAAATTATTCCTTTAAAGATCTACTGGGTAAATAAAAGATATCCTCGGTTCAATTCTTTTCTGCGGTGCAAAATCAATTATGTTGTCATCAGCATCGCGGACTGGTGTAAACGTCCACTGGTAAACCATGCTGACCAAAATATAAGAGTTCGCCTTGTATCCAAGTTCAGCATAGAGATAACTTCTGTCATCCAACTTAAAGAGATCGCCTTCATCCTGAATACGAATTTTATCGTAACCTGCACGAACAACAATCGGCATAGCATCAGGGGCTATCATTGTGTACATATGAAGTATTCCACTCTGTGGATCGTTATCAAGTCGCTGGTAACTTCCAATTACATTAAACAGACCAAGTACCCTTGCAAAAAGCTCACCATACCACCCATTCCCAATTCCATTCGCGGCTTCAAGCTGCTGGATTTTGCTTGTTACGAGATTCGTGTTACTATCAAAATGAAATCTTTCAATCTCGTAAAAGGAATTAAAATATGAAGGGATGTAATTATCACCATTAAACCTGCGCTCGAATTTGGTTGTGAGATCAACAAGCCCAAGCCCCTTGAACCGCATCATCATCCCGGCTGTTGCTCCACTGCCGAAGTTAATTATTTTTGCGTAGTCGAAGTAAACATCAAAATCAAACAGCTTACTTCGTACCACAGGAAGACCTAAATCCAATCCAATTTCAGTAACGCTTCCATCATCAACAGTTGATTCAAAGGTCTGTGATCCCTGATTATAAATACCCGCGGAAACACCGGAGTATTTATCAAAGTCGCTAACTATTGTCGCGCCAACTTCCAGGTTGCCAAGAATCGGGATATCTCTTAACTCGGTTAATTGCAGCGGACGAAGATAACCACGCAAGCCCATTACACCAGCCTGAGCAAAATTGCCATAAACAGACTCGAATCCAAAGGTGTTAAAATCAACATCGAATTCCAATCCGGCCTTTTTTGTATCCCAGCTGGGACTATTGTTGTACATATACATAATACTGCCATGACCCAGGGTTGCATAATCAAGTGAGCCAAGGCGTGCGTACAAGGGGTCGCCTTTCTGTCCGTATCGTAAATATCTTATGATGTTTAAGTAATCGGAAAACTCGTTAAAGTTTTCTGTGCGCAATTTACCCTCTGCGGTAAACTCCAGATTCAGATCCAACCCGAAACCCCAATTCCCAAAAGAGAAATCGGGAAAAATGTGAACAGCGTAATGAGGCGCCCCGTCAATCCATGTAACGCCCATACCTCCGCCCAAAAGCCCTTCTTCGGATTGAGGTACAAAGAACTGAGCATTAATTGTTTGTAAACTAAGCAGGACTAAAACTAAAAGTAATTTTTTCATCTTATTTATCAGATTTGTGAAAGAATATCCGGATTATTATTTCTTCATCAGCCATTGCTCGGGATTTTGATAATTTCGCTCGTTCCAAATTTCGAAATGCATTATTCGTCCCTCCAGACTGTCACTTACCCTGGCAAGTTGGGTGCCGCCAAGTACTTCATCCCCCTCATTTACATAAATATCTATAAGGTGTCCGTAAACGGTTCTAAAATTACCTTTATGAGTAATAATAACAATTGTACCATAACCAGGTATCCAATCAATAACAGAAACCCTTCCCTGCGCAACTGCCTGCACAACGGCATTCTTTTCGGCTTTAAGATCAATCCCGTAGTTCAATGTAACTGTCTTTAATTTTTCATTTACATTTTCGCCAAACTTTCTAAAGATTGATCCTTTAGCAATAGGCCAGTTCAATTTATTTTTAAGATCCACGAAGCTTTCGTAATTATCGTAGTTGTAATCCGCAATAGCGCTAATATCTTCATTCTTAAGTTTAGCTTCCCGTAGTTTTGCCTGTCTCTGACGCTCTTCCTCAATAAGACGAGCAATAATGTTCTTTATTTGGATCTCCTGCTGCTGCTTTGTTCTTATCATTTGTTCAAGGGTCTGTTGATCATTTTTAATCCCATCAACCAACTCCTCTTTCTCATTCTTTCGTTTGCCAAGAATATTTTGCTCTGTTTTCTTCTGACTTACAAGAGCTTCCTTCTTGCTAACTTCTACTCTGTACTGATCTGAAAGTGAAGTCAGTTGCTCCTTGTTTTCTTTTAATTCTGTAATTACCTCTTGATTGCGCGCAGTTATACTTTTAAGATATTTGTATCGAATAATTGCCTGATTAATAGATTCCGCATTAAAAAGAAAAGTAAAAAAGGATGACTTACTGTTCTTATAAATCCATACAACGTACCTTCCATATTCATCTTTCAGGTTATTAATTCGTTTTTCAACAGTGCTAATATTGCCGGAAATTTTATTAATCTCCTTTTCTTTTGCTCTTTCTTCAATTTCAAGTTTATTTATTAGCTTGTTTAACTGAAGGGTCTGCTGGTTTATCAGATCCAGAATCTTTAATGATTCCATCTCTTCTTTTTCTTTATCGCCTAACCTGCCCTCAAGCCTGTTAATTTCATTTTTTATCTGTTTAAGCTGTTCGTTTTGTTCATAGATTTGCGAGTTCGTTTGCCCGAAAGAAGTGGAAATTAAAAATAAAAATAAGCCGTATGTAATAAATAGTTTAGCTACCATTCAACAACTTCAATGTCCGTTGGAAGCAGAAGATTAAATTCCAAATCATCAATATTAACTTCAATTTTCCTATATTCTATATCAAGGATCTGATCCTTTTCAGAATACTCAATTCTGGAATTGAACGGTACAGGAACATCGTTATAAAACTTAAAATTACTATAACTGCCCTTTAGAATAGACTTCCCTTTATCCGAAACAACACTATAGGAGTTAAGCGCGAGCGTTTCATTATCTATGTTATAGATGTTGCTTCTTTTATTATTACCCTCAAAAGATAGAATATATGAATCTTCAGTTATGTCAAAACCGGCGGGTTCACTGGATAATTTATTGGTTAAATTAACCGAACCGGAAAGTGCATCCATAAGATCATCAAAAGCCAGATCCACTTTTAATATTTTTTCAATAACTCCTTCCTTATTCTGCCCGGTATAAAGCCTTTTATTCATTGGATCATAAAACTGATAGGATCTTTCAGTAATTAAAGCATGGGCAAGCTCGATACCAAATGGTCCATAAATAGAAATCTTAACCGAGTCCGGTTTCTTAATTAAAACTTCAAAATTAGCCTTGGCAGTAATTTTAGGGGAAGTAATTGCAAGAACACCTGTAGCCCTGAAGGAAGAAATCTTCCGTCTGTTTGCCTCTACTTTTTTTATAACCCTGCCTGGTGGTATTGATTTTGATTCTCTGACCGGTTTGGAAGGAACGCAGCCTATTATAAAGACTATCATAAGAATCACAACATTAGCAGCTGCTATTTTTTTCACATTCCCCCCGATTCAATTTTTTGTTTAAGATTCTCAATAGTTGGATCAATTTCGAATGCCTCTGTCCAGTATTTTTTTGCGTTATCAATATCACCCAACTTAAAGTAAACATCACCAAGATGATCAAGCTGCACAGCATTTTCAGAATCAACCAACACTGCTTTTTCAATAAATTCTTTTGCTGATTTATAATTACCAAGTTTATAGTGTATCCAGCCAATGGTATCAAGGTAGGAGGAATTTTCAGAATCAGCTTCAACCGCGGCTTCCGACATTTTTAATGCTTCATCTAACTTAATATCCCTTTCAGCCAAGGAGTAGGCATAATTATTAAGAACAAAGGCATTTGTAGAATCCAGCTCTAACGCCTTGGAATATGAGACGTCACATTCATCAAACATTTTTTCGTTATCATAAATCAAACCCAGCATTCCTAGTATCTGAATATTCTCCTCATCAATCGAGAGGGCACGATTCAAATACGTAATAGCTTCCTCATTTTCCCCAAGTTGATTAAGAGTAAAACCAAGGGCAGACAAACTGGTTAGATCACCAGGATTCAGTTCAACTGATTTCTTCAAATATATTTTAGCTTCTTCGTGATGATTTTTTTGAGAGTGGGCTAAACCAAGAACAAGGTTAATCACAAATTCATCCGGGAAATTTTTAACAGCGGTTGACATTTTCACAATTGCCGTATCAATATTGCCACGGTCAAATAACAAGCCGCCATACCGAATCCATATGCGAGGATTCCACTCTGCCTCTTTACTGGCTAAATCAAAATAATTTAGTGCTGTAGAGTCATTGCCTTCAAGAAGAGCAATTTCACCAAGATAAACGTTTGTTTGCCAATCAGATGTGTCTTGCGCTATTTCCGTAAAAACTTCTTTTGCAATTGGCAGAATTGAAGAATCTTTGCCCGCTTCTGTTAAAAATGCCGCCCCGATGGCTAGCTTTGCGTCGTGATTAATATCTTTGCTTTTAATAATTTTAAGATACTCTTTTGCACCGCTTCTCCAATCCGAGTTCTTGATATGAATACTTGCCTTATATTCAATAAGATTAAGATCATCCGGAAAGATCAAGAGAGCTTCATCGACTAACTCTAAGGCTTTCTCCAATTTATCAGATTTGATATAAGACTCAACCAGGATTTTTTGCAAATCCAAACTGGCAGGATTCAACTCAGATAATTCCTCAACGGTTTTAATCGTCTCATCAACATCTCCAAGCCTTTCATTTATATCAGCAATTTTTACCAGCACCTGCCATTCCGGTCCGGTAATATCAAGGATCTTATTATAGTAAGCTAAAGCCTCAGTTGGTCTGTCCTTCTCTATTAATAAGCCCAAATTATAATAAGCCTGAACGCTTGTAGAATCCATGGCAATAATTTCTCTGTATACAAACGCAGCTGAATCAGCTACCCTGGCATTTTGATAAATACGCGCTAAAAGAAATTTGTATTCAATATCGGTCGGACTCAGCTCAGTTGCTCTTCTGGAATATTTAAGCGCCTTAGCCAGTTTATTCAATTTTAGATAATTCCGACCAAGTATGTAATATATACTTGGCTGAGGATCGGCTGCCAGAGCGCTCTCAAATTGTCTGATAGCTTCATCAATATTTCCCTGAACTTCGGCAATTGAGCCAGAAACAACGTGATGCGTAGCCAATTTTTCCTTATTTTTAACCATTAGATTATTACTTGAAGAAAAATTGTCATTTAATACCGTCTGTTGCGTGGAACATGCCGCAAGGATGGAAATTAATAGTATAGATAATGTATTTTTCATAATGCCTTATAAACTTATAAGAAAAAATATCACTTCGATAAAATAATCACAAGGTAAAAGATCACAACATAATCAGGTAAAAATGACCCGTCACTATAACTTGTTGCTCTCTTATACATGGGAATATGACCAAGAGTTCGCAGAACGTGTAAAAATAATTTTTAATAAATTAGGCTTATCTGTACTTGTTTTTACAGATAACGAAATTGAATCTACAAAAACATTAATTGAATCAGAACAAATATCATTTGACGCGTATCTTGATAGAGCCTCTGATGTAGACGAGAGATATGAACCTATTGCCATATTGCTCTCAAAAACAAATACATATCTGATAAATCCTCAGAAAGTGGCGGAAAAAGTTATTGACAAAGGTTATATGCACAATGAAGCGCTAAAAGCCGGGCTTCCCCTACCTCTGTCGTATATCATACCGCCATTGGACGAACAGAAGGATTACTATATTTCTGAGAATATACTTAATGATATCGGCAAACCATTTGTTGTGAAACCATGCTTCCATACAGGCGGTGGCGAAGGTGTATTGAAAAATGCAACCCACTTGTATGATATTATTCAATCCCGGGGAAATCTCCCCGAGGACTCTTATCTGATTCAAAAGAAAATCTACCCTGCTACGTTTTTTGATAAGCGTGCCTGGTTCAGGATCCTTTGGGCATTTGGTGATATTTACATTTCCTGGTGGGACGATGAGAGGTTTATTTACCAGGAGATTACTAATGAGGAATATGAATGTTTGAAATTAAGTCGACTTGAAGAGATCAGCAGAAAATTCTCAGGGCTATGCGGGTTGGATTATTTTTCCACAGAAGCTGCTATTACTGAAAGTGGTGATATCTTTGTAATTGACTATGTTAATGATCAATGTGACTTCAGATTAAAAAACAACCACCCGGATGGAGTACCCGAGGCAATTGTTGATGGTTTTATTTACAGTCTCATCAAAAATATTTTAAAGGTCTAAAAATTCATATCTTCTTCTATAGTTTCCAATAAGTTCAAATAGCTTTTGTATCGAATAATATCAATCTCTTCCTCATCAACAGCTTCAATAACCGCGCACCCTGGTTCATGCTGATGAGTGCAAGTATTAAATTTACAATCATGAATATAATCTTCAAACTCCTTGAAATAATGTCCTAAATCCTCTTTCTTAATTCCATAAGGGTCAATCTCTCTTATACCGGGAGTATCAATGACGTACGTACCTTCAAGCACTTGATTCATAACGCTAGTGACTGTTGTATGCTTGCCTTTATCAGAAGCATCACTAATTTCTCCTACGTTAAAATCGAGTTCGGGGAAAAGCGAGTTGAGAATAGAAGATTTGCCAACACCTGAAGAACCCCAGAAAAGATTTACCTTGCCCTCAAGAGAGGCGCGAACCTCGTTAATGCCAATATTTTCCGTTACGCTGGTAACAAATACATCATAGCCCAATTGGGAGTAAAAATCCCTCCAGAAATTTGTCTCTTTCTCATCTGAGAGATCACACTTGTTCAATATAATACTTACAGAAACATGCGAACTTTCCGCGGCTACAATAAGTCTGTCAATAGTTCTTTCATTAAGCTGCGGACTAAAAATACTTGACACTACATAGAGCATATCCACGTTGGAAGCAATTATTTGTTCCAGCCTTTCACCCCTGTGTCCGGCACCTTTTATGCGAGGTGCTTTTCTGGATATATAGTTTTTACGTTCGCCAACTTCAGAAATTACACCCGTTCCATCTTCGTTAATATCAAACTCAACTTCATCACCAACAACAACCATATCCAGTGTAAACTGTTTGCCCTTTTTAAGAGCATATTTCTTTTTAAATTTTCCCTTAAGGGAACAGCGTATTAAATCCCCTTCGTAAAAGGTATAATAGTCCTTACTTTCTATTCTGTAAACTCTTCCTTTAATAATCTACTCCGCATAATAAAAAAGCACCGTATAAAATACGATGCTTCTTTCTACAAATCAATTTATATGATTTTTACCAAAATCTGTAAGTAACCGATAGAACTGTGTTTGAAATATCAAATTCATTTGAAAGCTGAGCCTGACCAGCACCATATAAATCCTGCTCTCCATCCCACCATCCATGTAAATAGGCGATATCAATTGCAATCGGCCCGTCTGAACCAATACCAAATCCAAGTGTTAAGTATTTTTTATCATAGCTCGATGGATCATTTTTATAGGGGGAAGGTACCATAAAATATCCTGCACGAAACAGAAGACTCTCGGAAGCATAAGGAAGTTCAAACTCCATCCCTAAATTATAACTGAATTTCCCGTCGTATAAATCTTTAATATCCCTGTTAATCTGACTCATATCACCTTGAGATAAACCATCCTCAAATTCCATTTGCGTGTAATCAACGTATTTCAAATCAGCACTTAATAAAAATGGTCCAAGATTCAGAGCATGCCCAAGAGCAAACTCAAAAGGAGTGGAAATATTATATTCAAGGACATTGTCAATTGGAGGGTCAAGTATCACATTTAATCCGGTTCCAAATTCACTTTCGGCGTCTACAAAATAATTTTCAGTCAACTTAAACTTACTTGGGAATTTAATAGACAACCCAATCGTGCTTTCATTACTAAGAACGTACATCATTCCAATTTTTGCATCCCAGCCTTCAATATCCCAGTTAATAATATCATTAAGATAAAACTTCTGAAAATCAGCTGTCTCCGGATCATTTGGGTCTGTTAATACATTTGTGAGATAATGATTTTGGGTATCTTCTTCCCAGTATTGTCTGTCGTAGGAATAGGTCCCTGAGAATACATTTATGGTCGCTCCCATAAAAACATTTCTGGCAACTTCAACTGCCCCCGATACATTCCACGCGCCAAGTTTTCCACTTTCTCTGGTGTTACCCATTTGCTGTAGATTACCATTAATTGGAGTATTCTCTCCACTTTCATCTGTTAAATAGAGAGAATAGGCAATATCATCAAGACCAAGCAAAGATTGGATCATGGAATGATCACCGCTGTTGAAATCATTAAATCGCGATCCGGAATTAAAATTTTTAACTGTGGAATAACCAAAAGCGAAAACCATACTGCCTTGTTTAGTTGGAAGGGGGAATACAGCACCGAAATCATTCATTTTTATCTTGCTTTCTGAAAAGGTATCTGTAAGGTGATTATCATAGAGATAGCTATTATTTGAAACTGTGTTATAATTAAAGCTACCCGTTATCTCCAGATAATTTGCCAGCCCTAACCCTGCAGGATTAAATTGAACACCGCTAAAATCGTTACTTAATGCTGTGTATGCATTCCCCATTCCGAGAGCTCTTGCGCCTGCATCAATACCCGGTTCACTAAGCCGGAGTACATCATTATGATTTTGTGCAAGCACAGATATATTTACTATTAGTAGGAGCCAGAAAGAATATCGTAAAAATTTCATTTTATTCCCCAAATTTGGTAATCAAAAAATCCGCTATAAAATATGCCATCTACCTTTTGCCTCTACTGCTGCTGCTGCTTGACCTACTACTTGAAGAACTGCTACTTGAGCTACTTGAACTTCGGCTTCCGCTGCTGGAAGATGATCTTGTTGCTGAACCACTGCTGGTGCTTGATCTTGACCCGGAGCTATAGGTTTTAGAAGAACCGCTTGATTGACTTCCGTATGAGCTGCCGGCTCTTCCTGAACTGCTGCTCGCTCCTGCACTTGAACCTGAAGATTTTTTTCCGCTCCGTGTAGCTCTTGGGGAACTGCTTCTGCTACCCGATGATGATCTTGTCGCTGAGCCACTTCTTGTTCCACTACCAGTAGTGTTCTTTGTGGCCGAGCTTTCGCGGGTACCTCGAGAACTTCTTATTGTTCTACCCTTACTAGTGGATCCTCTTGTGGGTTTGGTAACTGTTGTTCCACCTCTGGTAGTTGTAGTGCCTTTACTAACAGTTGAACCGGTTCCTCTGGTCTCTGTGGTACCTTTCCCTAAATACCCTGTTCGGGTTGTTGTCCGACTGCCGGTCCTTCCAATGGTTGCCTCGGTATCACGTGTTCTTGTCGTTCCTCCAGTTGTTCTGGTAATTCCACGTCCACCGCCACTGGTATTTCTTAATTTTGTATACGTATTGGTTCTGTATTTGTAATTACCAAAATTTGTACCCTGCCAGTAATTTCCGCCATAGTTGCTATACCCTGTGTAAGCGTATGGGTATCCCCAGGTTTCATAATACCAGCCATGTGTGTATCGATATGGATTTACATACCATGGACGTCCCCAACTGTAGTAATAATCATACCAAAATGGGTCATCCCAACCAGCGCCTATGTAAATACCGGGTTGGTAATTCCAATAATATCTGCTGTATAAAGGGCGATAAAGCGGTGAGTCGTAGTTGTAGTTTATCTGAGCATCGTCATCATCCACATAAAGCGTGTCAGATTCCAGATATTCGTCATCGTAATAATTGTCGTCATAACCGATATATTCGTCGTAATACCCATCTTTAGATTCTTCATCTACAGCTAGCTGAGTATAGCAGCCTGAAAGAGTGCCGAGAAGAAATACGACAAAAATGTAAGATAAATTTTTCATGATGTACTCCCTTATTACTATTACAACAAAATAAACAATTTAAGTGCCATAAAAAACGCCCAAAACGGGCGTTAAACTACTAGATTTTACGAGTATTGTCCTAAAAACAAACTCAATGTGTACTAAATATCATACACTAAAAAATTGCATGAATATATTCCACGAAAATAGCTCTGTCACCAGATTTGAAAACATCATTAATTTCATCTTTCAATTTTTTATTATCGGCTAAATTTCTAAAATCAAGACCAATAGTAAATCCATCTCCAACTGACCAGCGAAGCCCCATATTAAAATAACCAGTCCCCTCACCCAGCGAATTGGCTGTATTATCATTATTAGCAAAATCATATTCAGCAACAAATGCCAGAGACCCGCCAATGGTTTTTTCCAAACCAACTATTATGTTAAGGTCTTTATCACCATCCTCACGTTCAAGGGAATAGTTAATCACACCATGCACACTCAGGTAGCCAAGAAAATCAAAATTCTTTGAAGCAGCAGCAAATATTCCGGGAGATTTTATCTCAAACCTTTTGAGATCCTTGAAATACGATCCCTTCCCCTGCGTATCAAAACCTAAAGTAAGTGCGGGTACAGTTTCAGTTTCATTCATCAACCGGATTCTCAAGTTAACACCCGGATAATTATACCATTCTACGTTACCACTACCAATAATGTTGTCACCACCATAAGAGATACCAAAACTGAAATTTTCAAAAACACCAACCTCAATTTTAGAAATAACCACACCGTTTGGTAAAACATCCATACCCACACCAACGTGACCTTTTTCAAGAATACCGGCAGTTGGCATGTCGATTAAGGATCTGTATTCATACTTGGCATTGGTACCAGCGGTTCCCTGTGCATAACTAGAAATGACTGACAAGAAAAATATAATAACAGTAAACTTTTTCATAATTCCTCAGGATTGTTGAGTGGAATTTTTATTTTATTTGTCCATAATGAATATACAGGTTTTGCTTCTATTTCCAGTATTCCCCTCGTCGCCAGAAGCTCAATAACTAATATCCCTTTACTACAATCTTCTGAAATAATATTACAAGCATTTTTAGCATTCTCAATAAAGTACTTACAATAAACTTTTCTTAATGGTACACGCGCTCCGGAATAACTCATTGGAATTGCCTCAATTAAGACTGATCTGTCAGGCCCATGAGTCACAGAGTACCTTACCTCGTAAATATCAAAAACTAAAAACCAGCTCAATGCTGAAATAACAATTAAGGCTAAACCGACCAGGGACATAACTTGCCACTCTGATATTAAAAAAGAAAAAAGTTTATTCATAATATCAATTAATGGTAAATGTAGTGCCGGTTTTGCTATCCTTAAGCTGGACACCCAGCCCGCTCAATTGATCTCGTATCTCGTCAGATAGTTTATAATTTTTATCCTCTTTTGCCTGAGCACGCAGGCGAAGAAGTAAATTAATCAATTCGTCTTCTAATGAAGCTCCTTTACTCTTGCCAAGGTCATCAAAGTGTAAGATGCCCAAAACACCTTCAGCAGTTTTGCTAAGAAACTCTTTTGCTTTCTTTACAAATTCCACATGAAGTGATTCGTTATCTGCAATAACTTTATTAACATTCTTTACAAAATCAAATATTACAGCAACGCCTTTGGGGGAATTGAAATCATCATCCATCTCTTTTTCGAATTCAGCATAATACTTTTCAAAATCAAACTCCGGATTAACACTGCTTGTAGAATTCTTTTCTTCTTCCAGTTTAAGTGTTTCTGCAAGATTCGTAATTTTCTCAAGTCCCTTCTGTGCACCAGACAATAATTCTTCACTAAAACTAAGTGGTCCCCTGTAATGGGTCTGAACAAAGAAAAGTCTTATTGCTTCTGCAGGAAACTTTGCCAGAACTTCCCTGGCGGTAAAGAAATTACCCAATGATTTTGACATTTTTTCTTCATTAATATTTACAAATCCAAGATGCATCCAATAATTTACAAAATGTTTATCGGTAGCAGCTTCACTTTGCGCGACTTCATTTTCGTGATGTGGAAAAATCAAATCATTTCCACCCATATGAATATCTATTGTTTCGCCCAAATGCTTACAACTCATGGCAGAGCACTCTATATGCCACCCGGGACGCCCTTTGCCCCATGGGCTGTCCCATGAAGGTTCACCTTCTTTTGCTTTTTTCCACAAAGAAAAATCGAGCGGATTTTTTTTCATTTCATTAATTTCGATTCTGGCACCTGATTCAAGGTCATCAATATTTTTTCCGCTCAACTGTCCGTAAGTTTTAAATTTTGAGACATCATAAAAAACATTCCCATCAATATTATAGGCAAATCCTTTTTCTTCAAGTGTCTTGATAAGATCGATAATTTCGCCAATATGATCTGTTGCGTAAGGATTTATTGTTGCGCGCTTCAGCTTCAAACTATCCATATCCTCCAGAAACGCTTTAATGTATTTACCGGCAACCTCACTTGAAGGTACGTTTTCTTCAATTGACTGACGAATAATCTTATCGTCAATATCAGTTATGTTCATGGCAAATTTAACATCATAGCCTTTGTATTCAATGTATCTTCTGATAACATCAGACATTAAAAAGGTTCGGGCATTTCCTATGTGAATATAGTTGTATACAGTTGGACCACATATGTACATGGAAACTTTAGGGGGATTTATTGGTTTGAATTCTTCTTTCTTACGTGACTGTGTATTGTAGATTAGCATAATTTCCTCATTAGAGCTATAAATATTCTGTCTCTAAAGATAGTAATTTTCTATTATTCTTTATAGATAATGTTATGCTTAACTACCAGGCGATGAATTGATCTCCTGTCAATACCGCAATCGGCGGCAGCCTGCGAAATATTTCCTCTGTGTTTTTTCAGGTAATAAGTAAGATATTCCTGCTCGAATTTTTCCAATAAATTATCTTTAGCAACCTTGTAAGGCATTTCCAGGATGTCATCACTAAACGAATGCGATTTCGAAATAATTGGAATGGGTAAATCTGAAACCTGAATAACATCATTAGAACAGAGATAAAATGCTCTCCCGATAACATTTTGCAATTCACGCACATTACCCGGCCATGAATAGGATTTTAAAGCATCTTCAGTTTCAGCAGAAAACTGGCGACTTTGATTATTGGAACTATTGCAGAGATCACACAGCAGGTACTTTGCTATGGGAATAATATCATCTGTCCTCTCACGCAAGGCCGGAACGTGCACCCTAAGGGTGTTTAAACGATAGAATAAGTCTTGCCTAAATTCTCCCAGTTTTACTTCAACATCAAGGTTTTTATTTGTTGCTGCAATAATCCTTACATCAATTTCAATTTCCTTTTGTCCACCAACGTGCCTAATTTTGCGCTCCTCAAGCATCCTTAGTAATTTAACCTGAACAGACTGGGATAATTCCCCCACTTCATCAAGAAAAAAAGTGCCTCTATTTGCAAATTCAAGCAGACCGGGTTTCGTTTTAACAGCCCCTGTAAAAGCTCCCTTTTCGTGTCCAAAAATTTCACTCTCGAATAAATTTTCTGGTAAAGCGCCGCAGTTAACGGGCACAAATGGCTCTTTATTTCTATCGCTCAAGGTATGAATTGCCCGCGCGATCAATTCCTTGCCGGTACCACTCTCGCCTGTAACTAAAACATTCATATTAGTTTTAGCTAATTTCTCCATATCCTTTATTAAATTTTCCATTGATGAACTATTATAAATCAACTTGCCGTGCTCACCATCCAGTATTTTATATTCGGGTTTATCTTTATTGCGTTTTGCTCGGGGTCCGAGTCCTCTATCAATACTCTCAAATAGCTTGCTGGAAGTAAATGGCTTTTCCAGAAAATCAAATACACCACTTTTCATGGCTTCAACACTGGCTTCAATTGTTCCATATCCGGAAATTATAACAATGACAGTATCCGGGAAATATTTTTTTACCTGAGCAACAACATCCAGTCCTGAGACCCCGGCAATATTAAGATCACAGAGAATTAATTCATATTGATTTTTGCTTACATGGTTAATAGCCTCATTCCCATCTTGAAGAGAGAAAACGTCGTACTCTTCCCTAAGCGATAAAATCTTTCGAAGGCTCTCAACCATTTCAAACTCATCATCAATAATGAGTATTTTATTCATGCATGCTACCATATTTGTTAAATGATAAAATAAATTTTGTGCCTGTTCCAACAATACTATCACAATGAATTTCGGCCTTATGAGCTGCACAAATATTTTTTACAATATATAAACCCAATCCGGTGCCTCTTTCACTGCTCTTAGAGGTAAAAAATGGCAGAAATATTTGTTCTTTAATTTCTGACTCAATTCCCGGTCCATTATCTTCAACTATAACAGTATTACAATCTTTTTCACTGAACAGTTCAATGGTTATTGTGCCCTCATCATCAATTGCATCAATACTGTTATTTATAAGATTATTGAAGACCTGTTCGAGCTGAATAAAATCACCATATACCCAGAACTTATCATTTGGATTGTAGCGTTTGTATATCGAAATTTTTCTTTTATTTGTGAACGGTTTTAACATCCCCACACTTCCTTCAATAACGTCTACAAGGTTAAGCTGCTTAAAATTTTCAGTGGGTTTTTTACTATACTTCAAAACTTCACGAGTAATTGAGGAAAGATGTTCCAACTGTTCAACCATTACATTTAGATCATCATAATATTTATTGAGACAACGATCTGTTTGTGAAGTTACTCTCAAAAAGTCGGCACGCGCCATAATGATTGCTGAATAATTATTAATTTCATGAGCAATACCAGCTGTTAATTCACCAACAGTAACCAACCTATCGGCACGTTGCAATTTTTGAAAATTCAACTCTTCTATTTGTTCTCTGGACTCATTAAGAAATTTAAGCATCGAGTTAAAATGATTTGTTATTTTTCCGAACTCATCCTCCGATTGATGCTGGATGCGAACATCCAAATTCCCTTGTTCAACTTCATCAATGGCGTTTAAAAAATTCTCAAGCGGATTGTTAATGAAGACACGAAATATGTGATTAAGCCCAATAACCAGTATTACTATAATGAGTAAACCAAACATTACTATATGGAGTAAGCCCGTATAAAAGTTTATTTCTGGCTGAGTAGCATCAGATTCAATACTTAGATATGCAATTATAGGTTCATCACCGTGACACCCCATACATGATTCTTTATTTACAATCGGCTCAAGAGCAACATATTTCTGACCTTCATATGAATAAAACAATTCGCGGGCACTAATATTGTCGTTCAAAAAATTCTCTGGCGTATACTCTGAAATATCTTTGCCGATTTCTTCCTTCGCGTTAGAATAGAGAATAATTCCACTTGTATTTATAATACGAAGTCGTTCTACATTTTTATCATGAGAAAAATCAGATATAACATTCTGAACAATCTTTTCCTCCCCTGCTTCCATGGCATGTTCCACACGATAACTAAGCATGTCAAAAATGGACTCCATTAACAGAAAAGATCTTTCCTGAAAATTCGCTTTCATTTGAAACAATAGAAAGATCATAGGTAATGAAACTGTGAACACAACAAAGAGTGTAGAAAAAAAGATAAATTTATTTTTTACTAACTTGAACATCTACAAAATCACCATTTTTTATTTGAACTATAGGACAGTGTCGCATTGCTGTCGCACTGAGACATATAAAACACATTAATAAATCAAATAATTGCAATAAAAATAAATTATAGCCGATATTAGGACTTAATATATGTTAAATCATCAAAAAAGACAACCATTTCGAACATAATTTGGATTAAAAGATAACAAGGTTCCTTTATTTTTTTTGGCACTAACATTGCTATATAACTAGCATGAAATCGCTATTAGTATCTAATGATCCGAATATAAAAGACATGGTTTTAAACACTGGTCTGAATGACAAGTTTTCTTTCGAAATTCTTGATGAAATAACTAATCCAATTGAGATTATTTCTTCGGTTTGTTCTGAGAAACCAGGACTTCTTATTGCTGATGATGACTACATCTCTCCAAATAGTCTCGACATTCTAAGATCAATTAAGAAACTATGCAAGAATACTTCTATCATTTTTATTACTTCTAACGACAGCCTTGAACTTGGACGCCAAATTAGTCCTTTGGGCATAGTCTATTATGGCATTAAGCCATTTAGCAAACAGGATTTTCACGAAATATTAAAAGCGGTATAACTAACTATATTATATTCACTCACAACGGAGGATAGCAATGCGCAAGTCTCTACTATTTTTACTCACAATTCTCCTCTGCGGCTCTATGATGGCACAGCAAAGTGTTATGGTAAACACTTTTGGTGTTTCACCAAGAGATGTTGCAGAAGACGAAACAACATTTTTTGACACAGCCTACAACGGTTTAGACAACGTTGGTATAGGTACAAAGATATTCCTTAAAGGAACCGGTGGTTTGGCTTTTACAGCTGCAACCTGGGCTCTTACTTCTGCTCCTTTAACTTCTGCAACAACTATGGGTACAACTCTGGTTGGCGATACAAATGTCGTTTATGCTAATTTTACACCTGATATTGCCGGTAAATACGTTATTACTTTTACTGATGGTGCTGCAACAGCAACAATGACTTTTAACGCTGGAACATACCTTGGTTTGGAAGAAGGTAATTGCGTTCTATGTCACAGTAGTTATGTAGAAAAGTGGGCAGAAACTGGTCACTCAGATATTATGACACGTGCAATGGAAGGAACATTAAGTGATCATTATGCAGCTTACTGTTTACCTTGTCACACAACAGGTTATGATCCTGCTGCTGCTAATATGGGATTTGATGACAGAGATTTCGTTTACCCTGCTGAATTAACAACTGGTGTATTCGACGCTCTTAAAACAACTTCACCTAGTGCAATGAAATTAGCAAATATTCAGTGCGAAAGCTGCCATGGTCCTGCTTTGGGTCACGGTGGTGCGGTTAGTATGTCAACTAACGTTGATACTGATGTATGTGCTTGGTGCCATGATAGCGGCACACATCATGCATTCCCTGAACAATGGGATCATTCAGGTCATGACGCAACAGAATTTGATGGACGTGGTTTCCACGGTGGTCACGCTGTTGGTGCTTTCGTAGAATCTGCAGGTGGAAGAAAAGGTTGTGCGGATTGTCATAGTGGCGCAGGTTTTATCGCTTGGGTTAAAAATGGCAATGTATCTCCTGACGAAGTTGCTACACCAACTAATATTGGTTGTGCTACTTGTCATGATCCTCATGATAACACAAACGCATTCCAGTTACGCATGGTAGAAACAACACTTGGCGATGGAACTGAAGTAACATTTGACCAATACGGCACTGGCGTTATTTGTATGAATTGCCATAAGAGTCGTCGTGAAGCCGCAACTTACGCTGAAAATCCTGACAATGCAAGTTCACACTTTGGTGCTCACCATGGTCCTGAAGCTGACATGTTGTTAGGCGTTAACGCTCCTAATTTTGGAGTTAAAATTCCTACTTCACCTCATGCAGTTGCAATAGAAAATGCGTGTGTTGGCTGCCATATGTATGGTAACGACCATGTAGCAGATGCTGATGGTAACATTGTTGTTGTTGGTGGTCACTCATTCAATATGAACGACGCAGAAGGTAATGATAATGTTCACGCTTGCGAACCTTGTCATGGCGATATTGGCGAAAGCTTTGCTGAAAAGAAATTCTACATAAATGGCAATGCTGATCTTGATAATGACGGTACAGCAGAAGGTTTACAACACGAAGTTCATGGCTTGATGACATACTTAGCTACATTCTTACCAAAAGATGCAAACGGTACTGTATTGTTAGTTAAAGGCGATCCAGCTGTAACAGTTGAAGTTACAAAAGCTGCTTATGTTTATTTCTGGGTAGAAGAAGACAGATCATTTGGTGTTCATAACCCTGCATTTACAGTTGGTTTATTGAAGGCTGCAATCGAATCATTGGGCGGCGTTACCGCTATTGAATATGAAGAAGATATGGTTCCAACTGAATACAGAATGTCACAAAACTATCCAAATCCATTCAACCCTACTACAAACATTAAATTCTCAGTTCCTGCAACATCGAACGTAAGAATTACTGTTTATGACGCATTGGGTAAAGAAGTTGCAAGATTACTTGACTCTGAAATGAGTGCAGGTTCACATCAGGTTACCTGGAATGCTACAAACTTAGCTTCTGGTATCTACTTCTCAAGAATGGAAGCTGGTGACTTTGTTACAATTAAGAAAATGTTATTGATGAAGTAATCAATTAGCATAAAGTATTTTAGACCCCGCCAAGGCGGGGTCTTTTTTTGATTTTTTATAATTTATAAATACCCGGTTTGTATATATTTCACTAAATTCAAACTCATGATGGTAAACTGATTATAATTTTAGACAGGTTCCTATGAAGAATTTAATTTTATTTCTTACAGTACTAATTATACTAAGTAATACAAATTTCGCCCAGAAGTATATGGGTATTAGCAACCCAGCTCAAAATCCCTCCTGCTCAAGCTCTTACTGCCACGAAACCATTTTTGGTGTATGGTCAAAGTCAGCTCATGCTACGGCACATCCGGTTGAATCAGAGAGCTATGGTTACGAGTGTTTGCAATGTCATACCACAGGCTGGGATGCATCAACAGATAACTTCGGGGCTGATGAATTCGTCCGTCAGGATGAAAATCAAACACCTAACTATGTAGTTGATCCGGAAAACCTGGCTAACTGGAATGCACGCACAGGCGTTCAGTGCGAAGCTTGCCACGGACCGGTTGGTGATGAAGATGGAATACTGGATTGGAATCATACAGAAAGAGAAACTCAGTTTACGGCTGATATTTGCGGTAAGTGCCACGAGGGAAGTCATCATCCATATTATTCCGAATGGCAGAGTTCTGCTCATGCCAGTGGTCCACCGGTATATCTGGACTTGACTCAAAGAGAAACATACTCTAGCTGTATGTACTGTCATTTTGCTCAGGATTTTATTGCATTTCTAGAAAACCCTGACTATGATGCGGCATCCTTTGTACCACAAGGAACACTTGCTGACATTACCTGTGTAACGTGTCATAATTCACATACCGGCGATCTCAGAGAACTTCCGGCCGGATTTGATGGAAAAGTGATTTGCGACGTTTGTCATACAGTGCATGAGGAAGAAATAGATTTTAATGACGCACCTCATCATACAACTTCAGAAGTTCTTAGCCAATCAAATAAATTTGGCTGGCAATATGAGGGCGAGGACTACAGTATTGCAAAATCTTTCCACACATTAATTAGAGATAGATGCGTTGCCTGCCATGTTCACCCTACTGATTTTAATTATGCTACCGGCGACGCTGCTGTAACAGGACATACATTTAAACCACGTGTTGAAGCATGTGCCGAGGCCTGCCATACAGATTATTACGATGTTGTAGATACAACAAATAGTGCTGCCCGCTTCGATTACAGAGGTGTTCAATCATCGATTAAAGGATTGTGGAATAACCTGGGTGTTCTGTTAACTGAAGCAACTTCTGAAGATTCGACTACGGACAGATTTAAGAAAGCACTTTACAATTACAGAGCAATCGAATCAGAAGGAAGCTGGGGTATTCATAATACAAAATTGGTTGAGAAACTTTTAAATGATGCTATTGCCAGAATGAATTTGACCAGCATCAGTGACGAAACAGGCACACCTGTTGAATACAGGCTAGCCCAAAATTATCCAAATCCATTCAATCCTTCTACCACAATTAGATTTTCAATTCCGGAAAATTCGAATGTAAAAGTTGTGATTTACAATTCCCTTGGTATGGAAATAGCAACCCTTGTTGATGATAACCTCTCAAGCGGCAGTTACCAATACAAATGGAACGCTACATCCTTTGCTTCCGGTATCTATCTTTATAAATTGGAAACGAATAATTTTGTGGATGTTAGAAAAATGATACTTCTTAAGTAAATTTTATACATTTTCTTTTCAAAATCCCTGCCTGGCGGGGATTTTTTATTTTAAATACACGAATCTCTTCATTTTACTATATTAGTAGCATCATAAAATAAATGAGCTGCCGGCATGACAGAAAAAGAAATGAAAGAGAATGGACTATCGAATAACGAAGTTCTCTATGGATTATACACAGAACGATATGTAAAGAATTTTGGAACCTCGGATGTTAGAGTAAACCCCCACTTAATAAAAGCCTACTTTCAAGTAAAACTTGCAGCCGCCGAAACCAACTATAAAAGTGGAAAACTCTTCCAGGAGAAATACGAGGCTATTGAGGAAGCAATTGATGAATTAATAGATGAAGTGAACCAGACTCTTCTTCAAAAGAGCTATAGCATTTACGATAAAATTGTTGTTGATGCCTATCAGGGAGGTACCGGAACTTATCTGAATATGAATATTAACGAGGTGATTGCAAGAACAGCTCTTAAAAATCTCGGGAAAAATAATGACGATTACTCTACTATCCACCCTATAGAAGATGTTAATATGTCTCAGTCAACCAACGATACTTATCCTACAGCAGTTAAAATTGCAACCATTCACTTATTAAAAGAGCTGAGTAATTCTTTTATGTGGTTGGTAAAATCATTAAGACAAAAAGAGAAAGATTTTGCCTCGGTGCTTAAACTGGGAAGAACTCAGTTGCAGGATGCCGTTCCTATTTCCCTCGGACAATCCTTTCAGGCTTATGCTGATGCCATTCAACGAATTATTGATCAAATAAAAAATTGTGAGGAACAGCTGACCGAGGTAAATTTAGGAGGAACAGCCATTGGGAATTCGATTGCAGCACCTAAAGAATATACAAAGCATGTAATCACCGAGTTGAGAAAGAAAACCGGATTAGATCTTAAACCGGCAAAAAACCTTATTGATAATACCCAAAACCTTGATGTTTTTGTTGGAGTTAGCGGGGTACTAAAAACCGCTTCCGTTATTCTAATAAAAATGGCAAATGATCTTCGATTAATGGCAAGCGGTCCCATGGGTGGATTTGGAGAAATAAAGTTGCCCGAGCAATATTCTGTTTCCAGTTTCATTCCTGGTAAAAGTAATCCAGCTGTACTGGAAAATACCATTCAAATTGCAGAACTTATTAAAGGGCATGATGTTGTGGTCTCCAACCTGGTAGCGGCCGGGAATCTTGAATTAAATTCATTCCTCCCCATGATTTCACATATTCTACTGAAATCAATTGAATTACTAAGAAACACAAATTATAGATTATCTGAAAATTGCATAAAGCTTATTGAAGCAAACCGGGATAAATGTCGTGAAACTCTCTTAAAAACTTCAGCAATTGCTCCTTCCCTGGTTAATACCTATGGTCTTCAAACAATTTCAGAAATAGTTCAATACGCTAATGAGAATCAGATCCCATTCTTAAAAGCACTTTTGAAAAGCAACCTGGTAACTGAGGACGAATTATTCCAAATACTTTCTAAAGAACTATCTATCAATCTTGAATAAAGCAGGAACAACTTCCCTTAAAAATTGTAAAAAATAAAATTCCGGAGAATTATGGAACTGGTAAATATCACACCTATGAATTTCAACTCGAACATATTCCATCTTTGGGATAAAAAATGGTTTTTGTTAACTTCTGGTGATTTCGAAAAAAACGAATTCAATACAATGACTGTTGCATGGGGAAGTTTTGGTATTATGTGGAATAAACCATTTGCACAGATTGTGGTTAGACCAACTCGACACACATATAATTTTACTGAAAAGTATGATACTTTCACTTTAACTGCCTTCCCTGAAGATTATAAAACAGCACTCAAAATTCTTGGTTCAAAATCCGGCCGTGATGGTGATAAAATTGCTGAAGCTGGTTTAACACCAGTAGCCTCACAACTAATTGCCGCACCTTCATTTAAGGAAGCAGAGCTTCATATGGAATGCAAAAAAATCTATCACCATAAATTTGAGCCTTCGGATTTTTTGGATGGAAGTATTGATAAAAACTATCCGGGGAAAGATTATCATAAAGTTTATTTTGGTGAGATAGTAAACATAATGGGAATTGCAGCGTATGCAAACAAGTAGTTTAAATTGTTGTGCAATTGTTTTTCTGCTTATGATTTGTATTGTTATTGAAACAGAAGGACAGAGCACGAACTTATTTCTTTCAAAAAATAGTGTCCCTGATTCCACTATTGTAGAAGAATCGAATGCATCCATCAATGAATTAAAACAAGTTCTTAACTTACAAAGGTTGTACGATCCATTTAAGCACAATATGACAAATTACAAGAATCTTTTTACTAATGGGGCCATAGCGGACATATCACCCGGCTTAAATTTCACACCAGGAAATATCCCATCGGAAAATTTTGAGATGGGAAGACAAAACCTTAAAAATTCTATCCAGATGCAGACAAATTTTATGGGGGCTAATGATTTAGGAGTTTTTGGTGATATACTACTCTATACAAATTTTGCAGCAGCTGGATATGTATTATACCAGCATCTAAAAAAATACAAGGATGAGTACTAGTCGTTAATCTTAAGTTTTGCTATTAACTGTTGCATATCATCAGGTAATTCGGAGTTAAATCTCATAAATTCTTTCTTGTTAGGGTGATAAAAACCGAGTGTTTTTGCATGCAGCGCCTGCCTCTGCATTATTTCAAGTAGGTTATTTACTCTGCTTTTCATTTTTGCCAATTCCATTCCATAAACAATTCTTCGCCCACCATAAGTTGGATCGCCAAATAACGGGTGATTAACATGGTTCATGTGTACACGTATCTGATGCGTCCGTCCGGTCTTCAGGTTTAGTTTGATTAGCGAGGCAAATTCAAACTCTTCCAATACTTCATAGAATGTATGGGCATGCTTACCATCGATATCACTTACAGTAAATATTTTGCGGTCTTTCTTACTCCGCGCAATATTACCAATAATTTCACCCGTCGGTTCCTTAAAATTCCCCCATGCAACTGCCCAGTATTCTCGTTCAATAGTGTGGTCGGAAAATTGCTTGGCTAGCTGAGAATGAGTCCATTCATCCTTTGCCACTAAAAGCAATCCGCTTGTTTCTTTATCTATCCTATGTACAATGCCGGGGCGGCATTCTTCTTCGTGCAGTTCACTTAATTTTTGGGTATAGTGAAGCAGGGCATTAACCAAAGTACCGGATTGATTGCCTAATGCCGGGTGCGCGACCATACCGGCAGCTTTATTCACAATAAGTAAATGCTCGTCTTCGTAAATAATATCAAGTGGTATATCTTCGGCCTGAGTAAATTCGGGGCGAGGACTGCAAGGAATGCGAACAAGGATTTTGTCTCCCGCAACAACCTGGTAATTCGATTTTTCTACAATATCGTTTACTGAAACTAAACCTGATTTGATAAGTTTTTGAATTCTGGAACGAGTTGAGTGTTCTACGGAGTTTGTTAAAAACGTGTCTAGTCTTTCCTTTTTCTTCCCCTCAGGAATCTCTATTACTATTTTCTTCTCTGTTATTATCTTCACCATAATCAGTATCTTTTTCCTTTACATCATTTACAATATCATCCGGTGCTTCGGAGCCAGGGTTATCCAAACTTTCATTCACTTCTTCTTCCTTACTTTTACTTTCCGGCTCACGATTAAAAATCAGAATAAGAAACACTCCTATAGTTACAGCTGAGTCAGCAATGTTAAATATTGGCCATCGCTCGTAAGTACGTCCAAAAATTGTAAAATCAAAAAAATCAACATTAAAAAAATCAACAACTTTTCCATAAAATAACGGTGCATAATCGTAAAAAATACCATAAAAAGTCCTGTCAATAAGGTTGCCAATAGCTCCTCCAAGAATGAGGGCTAAAGCCACTCTTACTATATACCTTTGGTTCTTTACTTTAAGAAGATAAATAAAGATGCCTATACTTGCTGCAAGGGAAAAGAGAGAGAGAAACAATTTACTTGTACCCCCAACATCGATTCCAAAAGCCATGCCGGGGTTTTCAACAAAGGTAAGTCTAAAAAAAGAACCAATCACATCTATGCTTTCTGCATATCCCATTCCTTCAATGTTTATGTTTAGGAATGGGAGCGAAATACCTTTTACAAGAAATTTTGTAATCTGATCAAAAAACACAACAAAAACAGTAACGAATATGACTCTCAATAGGTCCTCAAATAAAAACGAATTATCTTATTTACTTTGCATCTTTTGTTTAATCTGCAAACAATGCTGAGTATGTGGAACAGCCTGCAATCTGTCTAAGGGAATCAAGGGACAAGTTGGGCAAAGGTTCTGCGGTTCATCAATACAATCAGAACAAATTCCATATGTACCTAATTCGATTCGTTGAAGAGCATCCTCAAGGTAACCCAAAAATTTATTCTCTCTCTGCGCCCATAAATATAATTTTTCGCGTTCCATAGCATCCGTTCCCTGTTCCGCCATATGCAGGGAATAGGGTGAATTCTCATTCACATACTGCCCTGTTGTTGGATCCATCATTTGGTCTTTAAGGCTCTGCAACTGCTCAATAATCTCATTTCTCTTTTCCATGATTATTTTCTTGATCGTCAGAAGCTCCTTTTTATTATAGCCCTTTACTTTTCTGACTTTCTTTGGCTCAGAAATAACATTGGTTTCGACAACTTTTGCTTTCTTATCAACTTTTTGGGGAGCCAATGCCTTTTTTACTGAAGCGGATTTTTTAACTGAGCCAGCACTTTTAACAGGTTCAGTTTTTTTGGGGGCAACTTTTTTAATTGCCTTAGCCTTTACAGCTGGTTTCTTAGCAGTCGTTAATTTATTTTCTGCCGTTGCTTTCTTGGTCGTTACCGTTTTTTTTGCGGCAGTAGTTTTTTTAACTACTACTTTTTTGTCAGCAGCTTTTACAACTGTTTTCTTTGGTTTACTCGCTGCTGCTTTTTTAACAGTACTGGCATTAGTATTTTTTTTCGTTGCTTTTGCCATATTATCCTCCAGTTACACAGTTGTCAATTGACTTTAACAATAACAATATTACAATCGTAATCACCAATGTTCAGTTCTTGTCTAAATCCATCTTCAGACAACTCAGACTGAATAGTATCGGCTAATACTTCATTTGAAATATAATTAGAAAATTTCAGAATATATTCAACAAATTTTGCATCACTTTCGAATTGCACTTTAATACGATCAACTACATCTAGACCGCCTTCTTTTCTCATGTTCTGAATACGATTGACGAACTCACGGGCATATCCTTCGGCAATAAGTTCTTCTGTAAGTTCAGTATCAATTGCGACAGTTATTCCCTCTTCAGTTTCAACCATCCAGCCTTCAATTTCGGTACTAACTATTTCAACATCTTCCCTGCTAATTGTAACAGATTCTCCACTCACATCCAAAGTCAATTCCCCAGTCGAATCGATACTAGCAATCTGTTCTTTTGAAAGATCTTTAATTGCACTAGCTAAAGGTTTTACCAGCTTACCATATTTAGGTCCAATAGTCTTGAAATTAGCCTTGGCAGATTTAGTTACAATTCCGGAGTCATCCGCAAGAACAACCAATTCCTTGATATTTACTTCCTCAAGAATAACATCTTTTATATTTTCCACTGCATCACGAAACTTAGGATCCAGGGCAATCATTATCTTTTGAAGTGGTTGTCTTACTTTAAGATTGGATTTTGCCCGCATGGCCCTCGTCAAATAAACGACCTTCTGAGCCATTTCCATTTTAACTTCTAAAGATTCATCCCTGTATTCTGAAGTTGGAAAATCTACCAGATGAATTGATTCATATTTTTCAAGACCCGAAATACTATTTAGATTTTGATAAATCTCCTCCGTAATAAAAGGAGCAAACGGAGATGTCAATTTACAAATTGTAACTAAACATTCGTATAAAGTCTGGTAAGCAGATAATTTATTTTCGTTAATCTCTGATTTCCAGAAACGTCTTCTTGACCTGCGAACGTACCAGTTGGATAATTCATCAATAGTGTAATTCATGATGGCTCTTGAAGCCCTTGTTACATCGTAACTATCCATCTGCTGCTCATATTCGGCAACTAGCGAGTTTAACTTGCTGATTATCCATCTATCTATTTCAGGTCGTTTCTCATATGGAATAATATCTTCACTAAAATTGAAATTATCAATATTGGCATACATCGCAAAGAAATTATATGTATTGACCAGAGTGCCAAAGAATTTTCTTTGAGACTCAACAATTCCCTCTTCGTCAAATAGTGTTGGTTTCCAGGGAGGACTTGTGGTTACAAGATACCATCTGGTAACATCAGCACCAAACTTATCAAACAGTTCAAAAGGATTAACAGTATTTCCTTTCGATTTGGACATTTTCAAACCCTTCTTATCGAGGATCAGCTCGTTAACGAGAATATTTTTATACGCAACACTATCAAATAGCATAGTAGCTATGGCATGCATTGTATAGAACCATCCTCTGGTTTGATCAATTCCTTCGCAGATAAAATCGGAAGGGAAGTTCTGTTCAAACAACTCTTTATTCTCGAAGGGATAATGATATTGAGCAAAGGGCATACAACCAGAGTCGAACCAAACATCTATAAGCTCGGGAGTCCTAACATATATTTTACCGTTCCTCTCAAACTTCACTTTATCAACAAATGGCTTGTGAAGATCAAGATCATTAACTTCTGTAAGAGAAACCCTCTTTCCATCCTCTTCAATAAAACCTTCCCGAAGTTGCTCGATACTTCCCACAGCAAAACTATCTTCTCCATCTTCACTTACCCAGATTGGTAATGGTGTGGCCCAGAATCTATCACGTGATAAAGCCCAGTCCTTATTATCTTCCAACCAGTTACCAAAACGGCCAGAACCAACTTCAGGTGGACACCAATTAATAGTTTTATTTAACTCAACCATTCTATCAGCAATTGACGTGGTTTTGATGAACCAGGACTCTCTAGCATAATATATTACAGGAACATCATCAAAACGCCAGCTAAACGGGTATGAGTGAGTAATAGTCTCTTTCTTATATAACTTTCCTTCAGCTCTTAATTTCTGAATGATGCCTGCATCAGCATCTTTAACAAACTGTCCGGCAAAATCTGTTACTTCCTCGGTGAATAAACCACCTCTGGTAACGGGCTGCAGGAATGGTAAGTTATGTTCCTTTGATAATTCATAGTCATCAGCGCCGAATGCCGGAGCGATATGTACAATACCTGAACCATCTGAAGTACTAACAAAGTTTGCACCCAAAGCATAGAAGCCTTTTTTGTCAACTTCCATATAGTCCATTAATTGTTCGTAATCCTGACCTATTAGATCAGAACCTTTATACTCCTCAACAATTTCATAGTCTTCTCTAATAACTTCTAAGCGAGCCTTAGCAAGGATGAGGTAAACGCCTTCAGTTTTAATTTTAACATAATCAATATCAGCACCCACAGCCAAAGCAACGTTGGATACTAAGGTCCATGGAGTTGTTGTCCAAACCAGAAAATAAGTATCTCCGCTTTTAGACAGTTCGGAATCCTTAAGTTTCATGAGGACGTAAACAGATGGGTCTTTAGTGTCCTTGTAGCCCAATGCCAGTTCGTGAGAACTAAGAACTGTTTCTGATCGAGGGCATTGAGGAACGATTTTGTAGTCCTTAAAAATAAGTCCTTTATCAAACATGGTTTTTAGAGCCCACCAAACAGACTCAATATATTCATTTGTGCAGGTAACATAAGCAGAGTCAAGGTCAATCCAATACCCCATACGCTCAGTCATTTTTTCCCATAAATCTTTATAGGTAAAAACAGACTCGCGGCAAGCCGCATTATATTTTTCTACACCAAACTCAGGAATTTCACTTTTACTTTTAATCCCAAGGTGTTTTTCAACTTCAATTTCAACTGGTAAACCATGAGTATCCCAACCGGCCTTACGGTTTACATGATAGCCTTGTAAAGTTTTGTATCTGCAAACAATATCCTTAAGAGAACGTGCCATTACATGATGGATACCTGGTTTTCCATTTGCTGTGGGAGGTCCCTCATAAAAAGTGAATGGTTTTGATTCATCTCTTGTAGAGATACTTTTTTCAAATATCTTATTTTCCTTCCAGAATTCGAGAATTTTTTCTTCAATTTCCGGGTAGTTTACTTTGTCTTTGAATTGCTTAAACATCTTTCACCATTTTTCTAAAAGTTAGTTCTACTACTTGTATTCTGATTCTTGCTCGTACTTTTTAATTAGCTCTCTTTCAACTTTTATGAATTCTCTTAACTGAGTTTCAATTCGGTTTTTATTTGTAATGATTTCATTCCGTTGTTTTTCAGCTTCGAACAACATCTTATCAGCATCAAGTTTTGCTTTATTTAAAATTAGAAATGCTTCTTTTTCACTGTTTTCTTTCAGGTTTGGTTCTTTCTTCTCAGTCTTTTTACAAACTGCCAATTCTTTTTGCAGTAAAGTCAGCTCGGCTACAGACATTCCGAAAAAGGCCATGCTGCCCAACATAATATTTCTTAATGAATAGAGAATTAAGTTCTCAGTTACAACTTCATTAACACCGAAGTACTTGTTAAAGAACATTATTAATCCCATTCCGATGGCAGCAGCACCAATAATAACAGAGAAAACTACTTTACCGCCAAACTTCCATCCTAATGTCTTGTTAATTAACCAGCCGCATACAAATGCAAATAATGAAAGGATAAACCAGACTGAGAAATTCTGAAATCCAACATCAAACAAATCCGCACTAAGAAAATTTGAGAGAAACATAAGAATTGCTAGCAAAGCCGGCGTAAGGTAATATGTAAGTTTGGTTTTCATTATAGTTCTGCAATAACCTCTTTCATGATCAATGTCATTTTGGGTTCTGTTTTCATTGCTGTCGCAATAATTTCTTCAACATCAACTGGTCGCAAGGAATCAGGAAAACATTCATCCGTGATGATGCTTAAACCGAGTACTTTTATACCCATGTGATTCGCTACGATGTTTTCAGGTATTGTCGACATACCAACGACATCAGCACCGATATTTCTCAAAAATCTATATTCCGCCCTTGTTTCCAAATTTGGTCCGGGTACACCCACATAAACACCTTTTTTAACAGAGACCTGATTTTTTAAGGCAACCTTTTCAGCCAATGCGATTAATTTTTTATCATATGGTTCGCTCATGTCAGGGAACCTAGGTCCTAATTCATCCTCATTTTTACCAATGAGTGGATTATCACCCAACAGATTAATATGATCAACCATCAACATAATATCACCGCGACTGAACAATGGGTTCATTCCACCGCAAGCGTTTGAAACAAGCAGAGTTTCAACTCCTAAAAATTTCATCACACGAACAGGATAGGTAATTTGCTGCATCGAGTAACCTTCATAGTAATGAAATCTACCCTGCATTGCCACAATATTTTTGCCGGACAACTTACCAAAAATCAGTTTGCCCTGGTGCGATTCCACCGTTGACAAAGGAAAATAAGGTAAGTCGGCGTAGTCTATCTCATGCTCGATTTCAATCTCTTTGATTAAACCACCTAGTCCGGTGCCAAGAATAATTCCTACTTCATATTTTTGGGAAGTTTTTTCCTGAATAACTTTTAGTGTTTCGTTAATCTTATTAATTAACTCGCTCATAATAATTTCTCCAATATATCGTCCACATTAATGTCGTTAGATCTATCCGGTTTATTTTCTTTATAAACCTGAACCGGTTCTGAAACTTCTTCGACATTTAATTCAAGTATACTTGCCTGAGAATTGATCATTGCCTTTAATCTGGCCATTAGTAAATTTTTCTCTTCTCTTAATTTAAGCACAGAATCTCTAATAAAATCCGCCTGATCCTTAGCACGCTCTACAATTTGTGTCGATTTAAGCTCAGCTTCTCTTATCATAAGAGCTGTTTGTTTTTTTGCGGATTCAACAGATTTTGAAGATGATTCCTGCGCTGACAGAAGAGTACTTTGCAGAGATTTTTCAATTTTTCTATACTCCTGCACCTGCCCTCTAAGCTTATCCAATTCTTCACTAAGTGAAGTATTCTGATTTTGTATTATCTCAAACTCATCAGATAATTTTTCAAGGTAGGCTCTCACCTCATCTTTGTCATAGCCGCGTAAGGCTTTGCCAAACTCCTGATTCTTAATACTAAAGGGTGAAAACTTCATAATATTTTCTAATTGTTAGAGTTTCTTTCACCAAAAATGGCGGTACCAATCCTTAACATGGTAGCGCCTTCTTCAATTGCTATCTGGTAATCGTTAGTCATGCCCATGGAAAGTTCTGAAAGTCCAATCCCATGGTTATTCATTTCTTCCTGCCATTCTTTAAGCCGCTTAAAACAATCCCGAATAATCTTAACATCTTCTGTAAAGGGAGCCATTGTCATCAAACCAACTGGTGATAAGTTAGACGAATTTTTGCAATGTTCAAGTAACAATCGCAAATCATCTTTTGAACGAACACCATATTTAACATCTTCGGCTGATGTATTTGCTTCAATCAGTACTTTTTGCAATTTATCGATTCCGTTTGCCCGTCTGTTGATTTCGTCAGCAAGTTTAACCGAATCTACAGAATGTATATAATCAGCTGAATTTATAACATATTTCACTTTATTGGTCTGCAAATGCCCAATATAGTGCCAAATAATCTGCTTCTTTAATTCGAGTGATTTTTCCTTAAATTCCTGTGCTTTATTCTCTCCAAAATGCAAAATACCAGCCTCAATTCCTTCATAAATCACCTCAAGCGGCATCTTTTTTGAGACAGCAATAAGAGTAATTTCAGACCTATCCCTACCTGTTTCGCGGCATTTTTGGGATATGTTATCTTCTACTATTTTTAAGTTATCATCAATCATTTTTTTGCATTTAAGAGTGGGAATGTATTGCTTTTGGGAGCAAATGTCAAGGAATTCAAATTGGCTAAAGTGAAAGGGGGTAAGCATTTACCCCCTTTGAAATATATCTTATTATTTTTTTTGTTTTAGCTACAGCCAGTTGTTGCACCACATGTTGTACATTTAAGACAAGTGCCATTTCTAACCATAGTCATGCTTTGGCAATCGGGACATATATCACCAGTAAAACCTCTTTCTCTGGCTTTAATGACCTCTTTCTGATGTGCCATTGCCTTGCTTCTAACATCTCTTCCATTACCGCCACCATTTGTGGGGATTTCAACAGGTATTGGTTCTTCAACATCGAGTTCAATCATTCTTTCGCTTACTATCTCTTCACTTTCAAATTCCGGCTGTTCCAACGCCTTAGGAGTCAAAGGTTTTTTAAGTACTTTCTCTTCATCAACATGCGATAAATCATCACGTCCAAGATAAGTAACAGCCAATTCCCTGAAAATATAATCAATAACTGATGTCGCCATTTTAATGCGTTTATGACCGGTGACAACTCCACTTGGTTCAAAACGTGTGAATACAAAGGCATCAACAAATTCTTCCAGTGGAACGCCGTGCTGCAAACCAAGGGAAATGGCAATTGCAAAAACATTAAGCAAACTTCTAACAGCAGCACCTTCCCGATGCATATCTATAAAAATTTCACCTAATTGTCCATTATCATAATCACCCGTTCTTAGATATAAGTTTTGACCATTTATTTTAACTTTTTGAGTAAATCCTGATCTTCTATCCGGAAGCCTTCTTCTTTTGGCAATATATCTGTGAATTATTCTTTCAGCGATTTTAATAATATCATTTTCTTCTTTTTTCTCAATTATTTCTTCAACATCTTCTGCTGAAAGAGAGTTAAGCGGCTGAGAAAGTTTTGACCCGTCTCTGTAAAGAGCATTAGCTTTAATACCCATTTGCCAGGAAAGATGATAAGCCTTCTGGATATCCTCAATGGAAGCATCATTAGGAAGATTTATTGTTTTTGAAATAGCTCCGGAAATGAAAGGTTGCGCTGCAGCCATCATATAGATATGCGCATCCTGTTTAATATATCTGGTTCCGGTTTTTCCACATTTGCTGGCACAATCAAAAACAGGATAATGTTCATGCTTAAGATATGGAGCCCCTTCTATTGTCATTGTTCCACAAATATAGTCGTTAGCTTTTCTTATCTCATCCTGCTTAAAGCCAAGCTCTTTAATGATATCAAGGTCGTAGTCATTAAGTCTGTCATTATCGATACCGAGCACATCGTTACAGAATTTTTCACCGAGTGTGAATTTATTGAAGGCAAAACTGATTTCAAAAACTGAGGGCAAAGATGCTTCGACTTTGTTAAGAATTTCGTCTGTAAAGCCTTTTGTCTTTAAAGACTCGCGGTTTATATGAGGGCATCCTTCAAGAGTACCGGAACCTTTAGCAAATTTAACAATTTCACCAATCTGGTCTTTGCTGTATCCAAGACTCTTTAAAGCTGGTGGAATTGCCTGGTTGATTATTTTGAAATATCCACCTCCGGCAAGTTTCTTAAACTTTACAAGAGAAAAATCGGGCTCAATGCCGGTTGTATCACAGTCCATTACCAAACCAATTGTACCTGTCGGTGCAACTACAGTAACCTGTGCGTTTCTGAAACCATGCTCCATACCCAATTCAACCGCAATATTGGAATCTTCACGAGCTGCTTCAAGTAAATCTGATGGACAATACTTTGGATCAATACCTACTGGATAGATTGTAATTCCTTCGTACTCTTCTTTTGGCACGTTGAACGCAGCTCGTCTGTGGTTGTTAAGTACTCTTAACATGTGTGTCTTATTTTTCTCATAGTAATCAAACGTACCTAATTCTTTTGCCATCTCAGCTGAGGTTGCGTACGAGCGCATATGCATAATTGCCGAAAGAGCCCCACAAATTGCATTTGCTTCTTTAGAATCATAGGCGATTCCCTGTCTCATAAGAAGTGAGCCAAGATTAGCATAACCAAGACCTAATGTTCTGAAATCGTAACTTCTTTGAGCAATTTCACGACTGGGATATTGTGCCATCATAACACTTATTTCAAGTACAATTGTCCACAAACGTGTTGCATGCCGAAAACTCTTAATATTAAATTCACCAGTTGAATCATCATGGAATTTCACAAGATTTAATGAAGCAAGATTACATGCAGTATCATCCAGGAACATATATTCACTACATGGATTGGAAGCTCTTATATCACCATCTTCAGGGCAGGTATGCCATTCATTAATTGTTGTATGATATTGTAAGCCGGGATCAGCGCACGACCATGCAGCATATCCAATATCATCCCATAATTTTTTTGCCTTTATTGATTTATGTGGTTTTGCGAATCTATTTTCTTTTTTTGCCTTGGCAAGTTCAGTTCTCCAATAAAGATTCCAATCATCATCATTGTCAACTGCAGTCATAAAATCATTAGTCACACGAACAGAGTTATTTGAATTCTGCCCGGAAACAGTCACATAAGCTTCAGAATCCCAATCAGTGTCGTATATTGGGAATTCAATTTTCTTGAAACCCAACTTAGCCATATGAATGGTTCTTTCAATGTAGTTGTCTGGTACACTAGCCCTACGGGCTTCAATTACTGCTTCACGTAATTTTTTGTTGGATTTCTTACTGAAACGATCATTTTCAGGATGTTCAGCATAACAGGCATTTACGATATTATTTAGGTGCTCATTACACAATTTTGAACCCGCTACCAAAGCGGCAACTTTTTGCTCCTCTTTCACCTTCCAGTTTATATATTCATCAATATCAGGATGATCAACATCCAGTGTTACCATTTTTGCAGCACGCCTGGTAGTACCACCGGATTTTATGGCGCCAGCTGATCTATCCCCTATTTTAAGAAATGACATCAAGCCGGATGATCTGCCACCGCCACTTAAAGGTTCACCTTCGCCACGCACATTGGAAAAATTAGTTCCGGTTCCTGACCCATATTTGAATAATCTGGCTTCACGAACCCATAGATCCATGATGCCACCTTCGTTAACAAGACCGTCATCAAGCGATTGAATAAAACATGCATGTGGTTGAGGGTGAGTGTATGCATCAACAGAAGTAGTTAATTTCCCAGTTTGATAGTCAACATAATAATGTCCTTGTGAGGGACCATTTATTCCATATGCCCAGTTCAACCCTGTGTTGAACCATTGAGGGCTGTTAGGAGCCGTGTACTGGCTTGCCAGCATATAAACTAACTCATCATAGAATGTTTTTGCATCTTCTTCGGAGTCAAAATAACCGCCTTTCCATCCCCAATATGTCCATGTTCCAGCTAGTCTGTGGAACACCTGACGCGAATCAGTTTCTGAAGAGTACCTTTCTTTTTCAGGCAGCTCTTCTAACCTTTTTGTATCAGCTACTGAAGGCAATAACCACTTTGGTATATCTTGTTCCTTGTCCCTCTTTAGAAGTCTTGGAACACCCGCTTTTCTGAAATATTTTTGTGCGATTACATCAGTTGCAACCTGCGACCATGATTTAGGCACACTTACGTCTTCCATACGAAAAACAGTTGTACCATCAGGGTTTTTAATTTCAGATACTCGGTTAACAAATTCAATAGATTCTAAGGGGTCTTTACCTGGGGTTGTAAAAAGACGATCTATCTTCATTTAACTCTCCCTCTTTTTAAATTCTTACTTATTTATAAAATTATATATATTTAACCAGCTACTGATGACTTTTGAATTCTTCATCAGCTTGTATTTTCTTTAGAATTGGGTTGGGCTCAAGTGGAAATCAAAATAAACAAAAATAAAATGTTAAGCAATCACCTAAGTCACATTTTAAAAAATAATTCAATCAGTTTATAAAAACGTCCACATTTTCATTCCTTGGAGCCAAAGATAAAAAAAAAAATGGACTTTACTAAACTGAAATTGAGTTAAATATGCCTTAATATTTCATTGAATTTGTACTTTTTAGAATGAATAAAATCACTATGATTCTAATACTATCAATTCATAAGAAAAACACATTTTCCTAATTCTCTCAGTACGGTTTTGTATATCAATTGTATGATCAAGGTCACAAAAAATATTTCAAAAAAAATTTGTGTTTGTCATGATGCAGTTGGTATTGCCTTTGATGTTTTACTATTTTTACACTTTCTAAATGATTGGGCGAAAATATGCTACAGTTCTTTAAGAACATTTTACAAACTAATGAAGAAAATAGCCGGGAAAATTTGATTCCTGAAAAAGATAGTATAAAAATTGCTACTTGTGCACTTTTCCTGGAAATAGCAAATTCTGATGATAATCTGGATAAATCAGAAATAGATACAATATATTCAGTGATGAAATCTACTTTTAGTCTATCAGACGAGGCAATAGAAAACCTAATAGTGTTATCTCAAGAACAGGTTGAATCAAGCGTAAGCCTTTATGAGTTCACTGACGTTATAAACAAAACTTTTACCGAGGATCAGAAATTTGAAGTTTTAAAAAACCTGTGGCGAATTATACTTGCCGATAACAAACTAGACCCACATGAGGAGCACTTTATAAAAAAAATAGGCGGCAACCTTATGTTTTACCATAAAGATCTGATTGCCGCTAAAATGGAAGTAAAAAACGAGTTGAAGAACTCAGCATCAAAAGTCTAGTTGCCGAGTTCTTTTTCCAATAAACTAATTAGTTCTTCTGATTGAGGTTTAACTTTACTCCTGAAACGGGCAACTATTTTACCATCTTTTGAAATAAGAAATTTTTCAAAATTCCATTTAACATCCCCCTTTTCAACTGAATCGCTATTTATTAGTCTTTTATAAAGGGCTGACTTCTCATCACCTAAAACTTTTACTTTATCAAACAGAGTAAAGTTCACTCCATAATTAATGGAACAGAATTCGGCTATTTCTTCATTGCTGCCAGGCTCCTGTCCACCAAAATCATTGCATGGAAAAGCAAGAATTTCGAACCCCTTGTCTTTGTATTTGGCATATAATTCCTGTAAACCCGTATATTGTTTTGTATAACCGCATTCACTTGCCACGTTTACAATTAGCAATACTTTTCCTTCGTACTCAGACAGGCTTACTTTTTTACCTGCTGAATCATGAACTTCTATATCAAAAATGCTAGTGGGTTTATCATCAGCAACTATCAGGGAAAAGAAAAGCGACATTATAAAAAAGATTTTTAACATTGTTTATTCTCCGTTGTAAAAATTGTAAGGAGTAAACATTAAAAGCAGAAGTTCGGTTCAGATTGAGGAAAAGAGGGCAGAGAAAATCTGCCCCTTAAAAAATCAGTCAGCCATTAGTAAGGAAATAGCTGAGGTATTTACAATATCATCAACACTACAGCCGCGGCTTAAGTCGAACAATGGTTTTTTCAAACCTTGTACAACAGGTCCGACAGCTTCGGCACCACCTAAACGCTGGGCAATTTTATAACCAATATTACCAGCCTGAAGATCAGGGAAAACCAGAACATTCGCCCTGCCGGCTACGGTACTTTCCGGTGCTTTTTTCTTTCCGATAGACTCGACAATTGCCGCGTCAAATTGCAACTCGCCATCAACATTTAAGTCAGGACGTTTTTCACTGATTATTCTGTGAGCTTCCTGTACTTTATCAACCAACTCGTGCTTGGCGCTTCCCTTCGTTGAGAAAGAGAGTAAAGCAACATATGGCTCTTCACCAGATAATATTTTGAAATTATCAGCGGTCGTAATTGCAATATCAGCAAGTTGCTGAGCATCAGGATTTGGCACAACAGCACAATCCGCAAAGGCAAAATTTCTATCCGGCATAATCATGATAAAAAATGAGGATACAATTGAGCACCCTTCAGGCATTCCAACACATTGAATTGAAGCTTTTAATACATCGGCTGTTGAAGCAGTGGAACCTGCAACAAATCCATCAGCCATACCTTCTCTTACCAGCATTGCTCCAAAGAAAACATCTCGCTTAATTATATCACGAGCCTGCTCAATAGTAACGCCTTTATGTTTGCGCAGATTAAAAAAGATATTAGCAAAATTGCTTGTTAACTCGGATTTTTCAGGATCTATGATTCTCAATCCTTGAATATTTACACCTAGTCTTTGAGCATCTTCGCGAACTTTGTCTTCATTACCGATTGTAATTACACTGCCAATATTTTCCTGTAAAATAATTTCAGCAGCTTTCAAAACCCGTTCATCATGCGATTCAGGAAGAACAACAGTTTTTTTTCTATCAGAAGCTTTTTTTCTGATATTTTTCAATATTTCAAATTCAGCCATTTCAGAACCCATCTTTAATTTATTTTATATCCGGTGCAAATATATAAAATTTCCCCCTTCCAATTTTACAATTAATCTGATAAATAGTGTTTTAAAAAGAGTTTTAAATAATATCATTGAATTTTACTAAATAAATAGAAATATTGTTTTCAACGATTGTTAATAAATGAGAACTTCATGCCAATTACAGAAAATACAGCAAAAAGAATCTGGAAAATTTTAGGAGTGCTGGCTACTCTGGGCATAATAATTTACTTTGGCATTATCTTCTCTCATATAATTATCCTTCTTGTAATTTCAATGCTGCTTGCGCTAATCTTTAATCCAATGGTTACAGTCCTCGAAAAAAATGGATTGAGCAGACTTATTTCTATTTTGATTGTTTTTCTTATTAGCGGTGGTGTAATGGTTTTTGGTTTTTCTGTTCTTATACCAAAAGTGATATATCAGATGAACATGATTAGCCAAAATGTGAACCAAAAGAATGTTACGTTTTTATTAAATCAGGTTCAGGAACTTATCTCTAAATACCTCCCTTTCGTTGACTCGGGTGAATTTATTATAAAACTTCAGGGAGCTATTTCTTCACAATTTTTTAACTCAATTGATAACATAAGCAACATTCTTAGCAGTCTGGTTTCGATTTTAGCCATTTCTTTAATAGTACCATTTATGACTTTCTTCCTGCTGAAGGACAGAAATGAAATCACTAAAGGTATCATAAATATTATGCCCAATAAATATTTCGAAGTTTCCTATTGGGTTATTAAAAAGATAAGTGATAAACTTGGTAAATTTGTAAGGGGTTGGATTTTTGATGCTTTTTGTGTCGGGGTTCTATCAGCCATCGGTCTTTCTGTTCTAGGGATTAAAAACTCTGTGACAATAGGTATGATTGCCGGACTCGGACATTTAATCCCTTATTTTGGACCTATAATCGGGGGCTTGCCGGCAATAGTTATTTCTATGATACAGTTTGGTGATTTCTCTCGCCTACCAAGCATTTTAATTATGTTTGTCATTGTGTATACAATTGATAATGGTTATATCCAACCAAATGTTTTCTCAAAAAGCACAGACATTCATCCTCTCATGATTATCTTGTTAATTCTTGTTGGTAGCCAACTAATGGGTGTTTTGGGAATGCTGTTGGCTGTTCCAATTGCAACCGTCGTAAAAACGGCTTCCAAAGAAATTTATTTCGGGTATAAGAATTACAAGATACTTAGAGCCTGATAAAAAATGAAATAAACATGCGGTTATCATTTCGTAAATGCATTTCTTATATTTCAATTAAATAAAAGGCTACTGCATTATTTATTCATAATTTTTCAGGATAAACATGGACATTCAATTTATTGGTGCGGCGCAAACTGTTACTGGCTCATCCCATCTCATTTCTGTAAACGGAATAAAATTTCTACTGGATTGTGGAATGTATCAAGGCAAGCGTAAGGTCGCCTTCGAAATGAATAGGAACTTTGATGTTTACAATCCTGAAGATATTGATTTTGTTATTCTTTCTCATGCTCACATCGATCATTCCGGTAATCTGCCAACCTTGGTAAAAAAAGGTTTTATTGGTAAAATTTATACAACTTTTGCAACGAGAGATCTTGCGACAGTAATGTTAAGAGACAGCGCTCATATTCAGGTAAAAGATGTTGAATTCGTAAACCGTAGAAGAAAGAAAAAAGGACAAAATTTATTTGAGCCATTATACACAGATATAGATGTTCAACAGACCCTTAAACAATTAGTAGGCTTGAATTACCATCATGAATTTGAACCGGCACCCGGTATAAAATTTACTTTTTTTGATGCTGGACATATTCTTGGTTCCGCCATGATTTTGATGGAGTTAATGGAAGATGGGAAAATAATTAAGCTTGCTTTCACTGGTGACCTGGGACGTAAAAACCTGCCAATATTAAGGGATCCTGAGACTTTACCAAATGTAGATTATTTAATTTGTGAAAGCACTTATGGCGCCAGATTACATGATTCTCCCACCGACATGGATGCGAACCTTGCAAAAATTATAAACAGGGCGATAGAACGTAAATCTAAAATCATTGTTCCAGCCTTTAGTGTTGGAAGGACTCAGGAGCTGGTTTATTCTCTCCATAACATTGTAAAAAATAACCTTGCCAAAAATATTCCGGTCTTCATCGATAGCCCATTATCATCTAATGCAACCGATGTATTCAGAATGCATCCGGAATGTTTTGATAATGAAACTGCCATGTTTTTGCTTGACCATGAAGATCCATTCGGATTCAATAAACTTCACTACATTAAGGATGTTGAGGATTCTAAAAGACTTAATGAGGTGCCCGGTCCTTGCATGATAATTTCCAGTTCCGGGATGTGTGAAGCTGGTAGAATTCTGCATCACTTAAGAAATAATATCGAAGACCCGAACAATATTATTTTGATGGTAGGTTATTCTGCAGAGAATACTCTGGGAAGGAAATTAATTGATCAGGAAAAAGTAGTAAGAATTTTTGGTGATGAACATCCTGTAAAAGCCGAGGTGATCGTCATGAATTCCTTTAGTGCTCATGCTGACTCGAACGAACTCCTCAGTTTTCTTGACACTTTTGATAGAAGCAGAATGCAAAAAATATTTCTAGTGCATGGTGAATTGAACCAGCAGCTGGAATTCAGAATTAAAATTAATGCCCTGGGCTTTAAGAAAGTAGAACTGCCTAAGAGAGGTGACATTTTCACTCTTTAACAAAGAATAGTCTTAATAATTTGAGAAGATTAATTTACATATATATGTGTGTTGCCTTTCTAGCGGCAGTGGATATTCTTGGTCAAATCTCACGCGATAGTCTTGTTCATTCACCCGAAAGCTTTCAATCTTCCAGCATATCCACAACTTTGGATAAGCAGCTAAATATCTACTCGCTTAAAAGTAATGTGAATTACAATCTCAACCTTAACAATTTATTCCTGGGTTTTAAGGAGGATTTCAAATCCACGATTATAAATTCGTTTAATAAAAATATAAAAGACGAGCACTATTTTTCGTTGCTTGGGGAATACTCATTTCGTCCATATCTTAAGTTTGGAATAACATTTAATAATGATATTTATTCTGATAATAGAAGTCTGGCTATAAACCAGGTGTCTGTTACACAGGCAACTTTTTATACAAGAGTAGTACCCTTTCCAAGATTCAATGTAATTCCATTTGCCGGCATTTCTAATAACAAACAGATAGGTGAAATTGATAATGGATATATTTATGGTGCAGAGTTTGGTATTGACAGTCTGGAGATAAGTGATTTTACTCTGAATACTACAGCCCGATTTAGCAATGAGGACATTTCGCCCCGTAGAAGTCTTAATCGCTCTTTCAGGTTAAATTTATCTAATCAATTTGAAAATACATTAATGAATGAAGTATCGGCTTCGTATTCCGAACAGAGACGTGATTTTTATTTACATGCCGATTCTTTGATTGCCAGTATGTTTAATATAAATAATAACATACAGAGCAGAACTGAAACTAACTATTACATACAGGATCAACTGATTCTGATTCCGGAGAGATCGAATATTTTAGTCACTTTTTTTGGCAGATTGGATTGGCGCAAAATTGATCGTGAGACAAGGTACGTTTCTTTGCAAAACCTGACCACAAACAGTTTTGATACAAACATAGAAGAGTTCAAAATTCAATTTGCAACTAACGCCAGATACTATTATAAAAATTTTACTGCCCTTTTTAATATTTCATTTATTGAACGTGAAGAGAAACATTCGGCTAAAGATATTTTGGAAGCCAGTGAAATATTCTTCGAGAAAAGGCGGGATTTGGAATTTCAAAAAAACAACAAGTCTTTGCAGACAAGTCTTTCCGTGCTATCCACTCTAAAACTTAGTCCAAATGACTACTTGTCATTATCATTATTTCACAGAAAGATGGAATATGATACACCAAGCGAGAATAATTATGATGACAGAGATGAGTTACTTTCTATTTTGGGTTTTGAGTACAGAAGAAAAGTGAATTCGCTAATGGACGTGTTTCTGCAACTGGATGGCAGTTTGAATCATGTGGTCTATATTTATGGAGAGCGAAGTTCGAATAATAATATTAGAAGAGTACTTAAACTTACTTCCGGCACCACCTTCCATGGAAAAAGATTTCGAACTACAACCTCAGCCTCAGTCATGGCAGACTACACGGTTTTTGATTTTGTTGATTTCAATCCCTTTCTTAAAAATTATTCCTTCAGAAGGTTTTCAGTTAACGATTCGACATTTATTAAAATCGATGAAAAGTTTTCTTTTACCCTGGACGGATATATAATGCTTTCTGAACAGGGCGATTTCAGCTGGAAGGATTTTTCCAATAATCCATCAAGGTTTCTTCAGGAGATTTATGCAGAGCCTGTAATAAATTATAAATTGTCAGACATACTTTTAGGACTTGGTGTAAGATTTTTCACACTTAATACTTACGGGTATGAAGACACAAAAAAGGTTGAACAGTCAGCCTACAACAGTTTGGGTCCCCTCGTTCGTATTAATATAGATTTGGGGTCAAGTTTGTTTGTTTCTCTAAATGGATGGTATGAATTTATTAAAATGAGTGGGAACGAAAGGCGGGAGTTGGCAAATTTCACCTTGCGCATGAACTGGGTTATGTAAATTAAAAGTAAATTAATCCTTGAAAAGAAGTTTATCTAGTTATATTTTTTGTTAACCTTATTACCAATTTTGTTGTGGGAGTTAATTTTGCTAAATATAGAATATAGTAAAGAAATTATAAGCGACCCAGATCTCCTCCCCGAGGTAGAAGAATTCTTTCAAAACATCGCGGATGAGTTAAAATTAGATGAAACAAAACAAAATAATCTGACTCTATCAGCTTCCGAAGCTGTATCAAACAGCATGCTTCACGGAAATAAACTTGATAAAAGTAAAACGATAAAAATTTCAGTTGTTGTTAACGAAAGTATAATAGTAGTTAAATTTACAGACCAAGGTAAAGGATTTAATCCAAAAGAGGTTCCTGACCCAACAGCCCCCGAGAATATTCTAAAAGACAGTGGCAGAGGGATTCATATTATGAAGTCATTTTTAAGTGACTTGAAATATAATTTTACTCCAGAAGGCACAGAAACTATTCTAACTATGAGCTTAGATTAATTTTTTAAATCAACAACTCTTATTTGGAACTTTCCTAATATTCTTTTAACTTTTCCTTTATGGGAAATAAGTAAAAAAGACTTACTTATCAGTTATTTATTTTTTAATTAATAATAGGAGACCAACGTGGCCAGAAAGAAAATTTCTCTCATAGGTGGGGGTCAAATAGGTGGTGTACTCGCTCAATTAATCGCACAAAAAGAACTTGGCGATGTAGTGCTATTCGATATTGTTGAAGATATGCCTCAAGGCAAAACCCTGGATATTGTAGAAGGATCGCGGGTAGATCAAACTGACATTAAATTGTCAGGCACAAACAGCTATGCTGATATTGCCGGATCTGATCTTGTAATTGTTACTGCAGGTTTACCAAGAAAACCCGGAATGAGTCGAGACGACCTTTTAACGACAAACGCCAACATAATGAAATCAGTGGCAGAAAATGTTAAAGAATATGCTCCTAATTCAATTGTTATCATTATCTCGAATCCATTGGATGCCATGGTAACTTTGTTTCAAAAAGTTTCCGGTTTTCCACACAACAGAGTTCTTGGTCAGGCGGGCGTATTGGATTCTTCTAGATTTTCAACCTTTATTGCCTGGGAACTGGGTGTATCTGTCAAGGACGTTAACGCAATGGTTCTTGGCGGGCATGGCGATACAATGGTACCGCTTATTCGTTATGCGAATGTTAACGGTGTGCCTGTAATGGAATTGCTTGAACAAAAACATGGCGACAATGCTAAAGAAGTTATGGATGCTATGGTTAACAGAACAAAATTAGCTGGCGGAGAAGTTGTCAAATTATTGAAAACAGGTTCAGCTTTTTACTCACCAGCCACCTCTGCAATTGCAATGGCAGAAGCTATTCTTAAAGAAGATAACAGACTAATGCCGACTTGCGCTTATTGCAAGGGTGAATATGGTTTGGATGGTTATTATCTTGGTGTTCCTGCGGTACTAGGTGCCAATGGTGTTGAAAGGATAATTGAACTTAAATTAAACGAAGAAGAAACTGCCGCTCTGGAAGTTTCTACTAACGCCGTTAAAAGTTTAATAGAGGCAATGTCAAACTTAGGATTTTAATCAAAAAAAAGCCCTCTTTTTGCAAAGAGGGCTTTTTTATAAAATCTTAATTACGATACTTATTCAGCAGCAGCAACTTCAAAAACGTTAATATATTTTCTGTTATTACGCTTGGTTTCAAATTTTACAACACCATTAACAATCGCAAATAATGTATCGTCTCCACCCTTTTTAACATTCGCACCAGGATGAAACTTTGTACCGCGTTGTCTTACTAAAATTGAACCAGCTGTAACTGCTTCTCCACCAAATCTTTTCACACCCAAAAATTGAGGGTTACTATCGCGTCCGTTTCTAGTAGAACCTTGACCTTTTTTATGAGCCATTAAAACACCTCTGGTTATTAACCAATCTTAGTTATTTCAATTTTTGTTAATTGTTGTCTGTGACCATTGAAAACCCTGTAAGATTTTCTACGCTTCTTTTTGAAGACAATAACTTTATCATCTTTAAGATGTTCAAGAACTTTTGCCTGGACTTTAACACTTTCAACTGATGGATTACCAATTGATGTCTTATTACCATCTGAAAATATTAACACGTCATCGAATGTTAATTCAGCCTCAGGATCAGCTTGTAATCTTGGTACGTTATATTTAGTATTTTCTTCAACTTTGAATTGCTGCCCAGCAATATTCACGACTGCAAACATCAATTCCTCCATTTCATATAATTTAGAACTGTAAATATAGGTAACTTGTTTTATTATGTCAACAATTCATGTAACAGAAATTATAAAGATTCCCTATTTTTTTTCAACCGAAAGGCAAATTGCGACCCAAATCCAAGTTTGCTTTTTACCTCAATTTTCGACTTATGTGCTTCAATAATATGTTTGACGATGGATAGTCCCAATCCTGTGCCGCCAACAGTACGACTTCTGTCTCTATCAGTACGATAGAACCTTTCAAAAATCCTTCCTAAATCAGATTCAGATAATCCAATACCGGTGTCTCTCACAATAATTCTTCCGTATTCAACTTCATCTTCAACAATGACTTCAATTTTCCCTTTTTCAGAATATTTTATGGCATTTTGAATTAAATTGATCATAACTTGCCGAATTCGCGATTTATCTCCGAACAAACTGATAGATTTATCAATCTCAGCCAACTTAAGTATTAGTTTTTTCTTTTCTGCCAGAGGTTTCATTTCGTTCACGATCGCTTCTAAAAATTCGAATACATTAAAGTAATCAAAACTCATCCTCATCTGCCCTGACTCTATCATTGAAATGTCAATAAGGTCATTTAGCAGGTTATTCAGATTTCTTGTATGTGCCATTGCTTTACCAAGGAACTGCATGTTAACTTTTTCGTCGTGAATGGCACCATTCAACAAAGTTTCGATAAAACCCTGAATGGCAAATATTGGCGTCCTTAACTCGTGGGAAACATTTCCAAGAAATTCCGTTCGAACCTGTTCAAGTTTTTTTAGATTTGAAATATCGGCTTGCTTCGTTACAAACATAGTTTTAATTGCGCTTTCCAATTCAACAAGATAATTGCCTAATCTAATTTCTTCTGGAGATTTTAATTCATTGTTACTTATGTTTTCAATTATTTTTTTAAGTGTAAGTACTTCAGTACGATTCTTTTTCCCTGAATAGAAAACGAATAGAATTGTTAAAATAAGTAGGACAACTAGTCCTGCAAGGTAATAGAGCAACGATGCACTGATAATAACAGATATAAGTGAATGAAGAGCACTAACAAAAATTATTGTAAGAATGTAATTCGGTCGGGCGTATTTTAAATTTTCGTAAAAACTTTTAAACATTTTTAAAGCGGTATCCAACACCTTTAATCGTTTCAATTAAGTCAGCATTTTCGCCTAATTTCTCCCTTATCTTTCTTACATGAACATCAATGGTTCTTTCTACAACATAAATGTCTTCGCCCCAAATCTCGGATAAGAGTTTTTCCCGTGAATATACTTTGTTGGGGCTAGAAGACAGACAAGAAAGAATTTCAAATTCCTTTTTAGGGAATACAACTTCCACTTCATTTACAAAAATCTTATAACTTTCACGATTTATTAGGATAGGTCCTATTTTTATTATTGCTGCTTTCTCATCCTTGCCTTTAAAGCCATCCGATTTTCTTAAGTTTGATTTTACTCTTGCAATCAGCTTTGTTGGTGAAATAGGTTTCTGAATGAAATCATCCGCCCCAATGTTAAGAGCATGCACTTCATCTCGTTCACCACCTTTAGCCGTTAGAAAGATAACAGGAGTGTTTTCATGCTCCTTAATTTTTCTTATTTGCGTACAAGTCTCGTATCCATCAAGCTTTGGCATCATTACATCGAGAATAATGAGATCAGGGTTTTCCTTAACCTTACTGAGAGCTTCCTCACCATCAAAGGCAGTGATAACATCAAATCCCTCCTGAATAAGATTATAGTGGAGAAACTCAACAATGTCTCTTTCGTCATCAACTAGCAAGATTTTTGTTTTCATATTCGCAGCCTAATAATTGGTAAAAATTCTTCAAAGTTATCTCTCCCTCCCTCATCAGAACTTTACTTTTTATTCCATTACAGTAAAAACTTCTCAATTCTCCCGGTTAATCCTTCAGGATCAATACCAAGCATTTTATGTAATTCTTTTTGAGTACCATGTTCAACGTAACCATCCGGCAATCCAATTCTCAAAATATCATTCTTATAACCATTGTCCGACAGATATTCAACAACTCCACTCCCAAATCCACCAACAATCGAGTTCTCTTCAAGGGTTACAATTTTATTGAATTTCTTAGCCGTGGAAATTATTAATTCTTCGTCCAGCGGCTTAATAAATCTCATGTTCACGACTTCGCAGTTTATTCCTCTTTCATGGAGTATACTGCTGGCTGCAAGTGAGTATTCCACCATTTTACCAACTGCTAATAATGCAACACTCTCTCCTTCTCTCTCAATTACACCTTTACCGAGTGGTAATTTTTCAAAGCCCTTTTTGATACTGACGCCAGAACCTTCACCACGAGGATATCTGACAGCAACCGGCCCGGAATATTCATTAATAGCACTGTAAAGCATGTCTCTTAACTCTTGTTCATCCTTGGGTGCCATTATTATCATTTTTGGTATCAGTCGTAAATAAGATAAATCAAATGCGCCGTGGTGTGTTGGGCCATCAGCGCCAACTAATCCAGCGCGGTCAATGGCAAACACAACATGTAAATCTTGTAGACTTATATCATGAATAATCTGATCAAATGCTCTTTGTAAAAAAGTTGAATAGATAGCAGCAACAGGAATAATCCCTTGTGTTGCCATACCTGCAGCAAAAGTGATTGCATGCTCTTCGGCAATTCCAACATCATAATATCTGTCCGGAATTTCTTTCTGTACAAAATCCAGCCCCGTTCCATCCGGCATTGCAGCAGTTATTGCAGCTACCTTACTGTTTTCTTTCATAATCTCTACAAGTGCTTTCCCAAAAATCGAAGTATAAGAAGGTCCTCCGGATGATTTTTTTAACTCCTTGCCAGTAACTTTATCAAACGGAGAAGATGCGTGCAATCTTTGGTGGTGCCCCTCGGCTGGTTTGTATCCCTTACCTTTCTCCGTTAGTGCATGGACAAGGATAGGACCAGGTAAATCTTTAACATGGTTAAAAAATCTTACAAGATGAGTGATGTTATGACCATTTACCGGTCCAAAATATCTGAAGCCTAAAGCCTCAAATAACATTCCGGGAGTAATTATAGATTTTATTCCCGATTCCAGTCTTGCAGCTACTGATCTCAATCTGTCGCCAAATACATCTAACTTGCCAGTTAAGTCCCAAATAGCACCTTTAATTTTATTGTACTCAGGGTGAGATATCATCTCAGTAAAATAGTTTGAAATAGACCACTTGTTCTGAGAGATCGACATGTTATTATCATTTAATACAACAATCAGATTGCTTTTAATAAGACCCGAGTTATTCATAGCTTCATAAGCCATTCCGCCTGTCATCGCTCCATCACCAATAATGGCAATAACCTTATTATTGTCACCTTTAATATCTCTGGCAACTGCCATTCCCAAAGCTGAGGAAATAGAGGTTGTCGCGTGTCCGGCACCGAAAGCGTCGTACTCACTCTCTGAGCGTTTCAGAAATCCGCTCAATCCATTAAGCTGCCTGATAGTAGTAAGCTTATCCCGTCTGCCGGTTAATATCTTATGCGGATACGCTTGATGACCAGTATCCCAGACAATCTGATCAACGGGAGTATTGAACACATGATGCAGTGCTACTGTTAACTCAACTGTACCAAGTCCGCCGCCAAAATGTCCGCCAGTTTGGGAAATCACATCCACAAGATATTCGCGTACTTCACTGCACAATGTTCTTAAGTCAGCAATGTCCAGATCTCTGGTATCTTTTGGGGAATCAATATTAAACAAAATGTTATACTTTGATTTTTCTATCATTCAAGCCCTCTTTATTCACTCTCTTCAGATTCAGTAGAAATGTTTTTCTCTAAATCCTTATTAAGTTCAGTAATTTTTACTTCAGCTTCCTTAAGCTTAGCGGCACATTTTTTTGACAGCACTGTGCCTTCTTCATAAAGCTCAATTGTCTGGTCGATTCCTGTATCTTCACTCTCTAGTAAATCAGAAATTTCCTGGAGTCGGGCCAGCATTTCTTCAAATTTTTGCTCTTTCTTTTTAACCATTTCTATTTACCACCACTTCCTTATCTACAAACTTAATTATAAAATCGTCATTACCAGAAAAGTTTTTTGCTTTTGGAATAATAGAACCCTTCTGTTTAATGAGGGTAAAACCTTTTTTAAGAATTTTATCTACATTATTTGCTTCAATTGTTGCATTAATAAGTTCAAGATTATTCTTTGCATTAACGATAATTTTCTGAGTTGAATTATTAATACGATATAGCAAATTGTCCAGGAACTGAATTTTTGTCTTTATGAGGCCTTGTGGGTTTTTAAATCCGTAAGAATTTGAAATAGAATTAATTTCCTGTCGATAATTTCTAATTTTTCGAAATATTTTATCAGAAGAATTATATGAAAAATCAGCTATAAAGGCAAAAATTTCCTCTTTTTCCGGAGTCGCCAATTCCATGGCAGCCGTTGGTGTTGGAGCCCTTAGATCAGCAACAAAATCTGAAATCGTAAAATCTATTTCATGACCCACAGCACTAATTATGGGGATACTGGATGCAAATATTTCTCTGGCTACTATCTCCTCATTAAATGCCCATAAGTCTTCAATGGAACCTCCACCGCGTCCGACAATAATCACATCAATATCTTTCCTTGTGTTCAACAAACGAATGCTTCTTACAATCTCCTCTGCAGCTCCCTGACCCTGAACCTTGCTTGCAGCGATAATCAATTCTGCTATAGGATAGCGCCTATTTAAAACACTTATCATGTCACGCAGAGCCGCTCCGTCAATCGCCGTAACCACACCAATTTTTTCGGGAAACCTTGGAATAGATTTTTTATGAACAGCTTCAAACAAACCTTCGGAGGAAAGCCGAAGCTTAAGTTTTTCAAAAGCTGCCTGAAGTTCCCCTTCACCGGCAGGTTTCATTGAACGGACGTCAATCTGATATGAACCTCTTGGCGGATAGACAGATAGCTTGCCAGTCACTATCACCTTCATCCCATCCTGAGGAGTGAAAAAGACGTAACTATTCACTCCTTTCCACATGGTACAATTTATCTGAGCATTTTTATCCTTCAAAGTAAAATACCAATGACCGGAAAAGTGAGGTTTGAAATTCGAAATTTCACCAATCAGGCTAACCTGGTTGAAATTTTCCTCAATAAGTTGTTTTACCGAAGCGGTTATTTCCGAAATTGTATATATAGCGTTGCCGTTCATATTTTGACTATGTTTTTTTTCATTCGATTAAATACTGTTGCCTAAAGATTTATTGAAAAGAAACTTGAATAAAGTCCTAAAGAAATCTCGTGAAAACTATTGTTTGAATCATTAAAAGCATGGTTATAGCGGTATCTGCTGTAGAAGGTAAATACTGTTGAAACCTTAAACCACCCAACAGTTAACTCTGGTCCAAGTCCATTGGTTCCCTTAAAATCTCCAAAGAAAGTAATGCCGGGGGCTATGTATTCAATTGGCTCGAGTAAAAATATTTTCTTCAATCCAAGTCGCCCAATATGCTGGCTGCTGCCTTCGAATATATAAGAATATTCAAGGCTTAAATACAAATCAGGATAATTATAGCCATGGGAATAATATGTGAGAATTGGAATTTCCTTTGTTAAAGAGAATAAGGATTTTTCCTTTGTAAAAATAAGATTTGGTGACGGTAAACCAAAGACTACCCCACCAAAACAACAGGTAGTCAAAAGTCCTGGCGCACCGTCCATTGTAATATCAAAAGTGCTGGATAAAGCCAGTTCAAAAGTTTGACTTTCGAAATCATTTCCATCAACATCTGTAACTACCAATTTATATTTAACGTACAAGCTGTCAAACTTATAGGGTGAAAGATTTATTCTTATTTTATGATCCTCCGTAGCAGTTACTGATACCGGGATTTCATATTTGTCGGCAATTATTACCCGTGAAAGAACTTCTTCCGGAGTAAAAAAAGACAATACAAAAGTATGCGGAACTTCAGGAGTAACGAATGAATCGATAAGAAATACTTCGTAGAAATCCGAGTCATCTTCAATACTCTGAGCCAACATGATGTTGTTGAAGAGACAAATGACCAGAATGAATACAAAAAATGTCTTCACATCAATTCCTGTTAAAGTGAGTAATAAAAATAACCATTCCATGGTAAAGATATCATAAAATATTAATAGAGTTAACTGCTCTTAGATATCCCAAGAACAGGATTAGGTTTTTACTATATTTGTACTTACAATGCTACTAAAATAGGATAATAATTGAGAATACTAGTAAGTAATGATGATGGGATTGATGCTGAAGGGATTGGGGCATTAGCCGAAAAGCTTAGAGAAATTGGTGAAGTGACTGTGGTTGCGCCAAGAACCGAGCAGAGTGCTGTTGGGCATAAAATAACCATGAAAAATCCGCTACGTGTAACTGACTATAAAAAGAATGGAAAGTTTTTCGGTTATGCCGTTGATGGAACACCGGCAGACTGTGTTAAGATGGGAATCAGGAATATCCTTCATAAAAAACCGGACATTGTAGTTTCCGGAATTAACCATGGTTCTAATACTGCTATTAATACAATTTATTCAGGAACTGTTTCCGCCGCCAGAGAAGCAGCAATTATGGACGTGCCAGCGATAGCCGTTTCTATTACAAGCCATGATCCGGCTCAATTTGACACAGCCGCTGAAATTGTGAATAAGCTTGTCCTGCTGGTTGTAAAACATGGGCTGCCAACTGGTACTTGTTTAAACGTGAATGTGCCTGATTTACCAAGGGAACAAATTAAAGGTGTTCTGCTTACAAAGCAGGGTACTTCGAAGTGGGACGACATTTACGAGGAAAGATTTGACCCTTATGGTAAAAAATACTTTTGGCTGACTGGCGTACTACTTGAGACAGATAAGGATTTGGATAGGGATCAATGTGCAATAACCAATAATTATGTCTCTGTTTCTCCAATTCATTTTGATCTTACTGATTATGAAACCTTTGAGAAAATGAAATCCTGGCAAATTGAAAACATTGGATAATGTATTGGAAAGAATTAAAACGTGACCGAAACACTACAAAACATATCATTCGAATTTTCTGTGCCAGCGTTTATTGTGATCATATTCGGTTTGATTGCAATATTTTTGTCAGCTGTTTATTATAGATTTTCAATCCCGCCAATTTCACGGGCTGTAAAATTATCTCTAATCTCACTTCGGTCACTTTCACTTTTTCTAATTATTTTGCTTCTATTCGAATTAGTGCTTTTGCTATCTTACTCTGAAGAAAAAGCAGCAGTAAATTATTTATTTATCGATAAATCCATGTCTATTACTGCCACAGATAGTATCAACAGATCCAATGAAATCAATAACCTGATCGAAGACCTGAAATCCGACAGTCTATATTTTGAGACTTATATTTTCGGTAGCAATGTATCGAGAACCGGCATTGATAGTTTACAACATATAAGATATGCGGATAACACCACAAATTTTGAAAATGTATTTAATGTTCTTGCCAATACTAATAGCGAAATTGCATCAGTTGTTATTATAAGCGATGGAATAATAAATGCCGGTAAAAATCCTTTATATCAAACTGACAACTTTAATTTTCCAATTTTTACCGTCGGTGTTGGTGATATTAGTGTTAGTGAAGATATTGAATTGGCTAAAGTTGATTTTAACGAATACATGTATCTGAATAAGCCAACCGTTATTGAGGTTGGAGTAATGAACAACCGGGATAATGTTACTTCTACTATTATTGAATTGATCGACAACAATAAACCAGTAGCTACCCAAAAAGTGGTTTTGCAGAAGAACACTTATTCAAATTTCAATTTAGAGTATGTTCCTTCCACTGTTAGAATGAAAAACCTTCTGGTAAGAATTATTGGGTTCAATGGGGAAAACAATATTGTCAACAACGCAAAATCATTCATGGTAAATGTACTTTCAGATAAACATAAAATCGGCTTTATTTCTTCCTCCCCTTCTCCCGATTATGCAAGAATGATTGATGTAATTTCAAAGAATGATAAATACGATGTCATTGATTACACATGGGTAACCGGTGACAAAAATGTCAAAAATCGAAAATTGTCCGAACTGGACCATGTTGATGCGCTTATACTTTCCGGCTTCCCTACAAGAAATACACCAGACAATATAGTCAGATCAGTTAAACAATTATTAACAAAAAACAACATCCCTTTTCTATTTCAGCTTACGAATTTAACAGATCCTATCAAATTAAAACTGATTGATGACTTACTTCCCTTTAAGATCAAGGAGTCCAATCAGGAAAGAGGCAGAAGAGCCGCTCATTTGAGGTCGAGTCACGCCTTAGCGCTTAACATGGGCGCAGCAGAAGAATATGCCAAACTTCCTCCAATTCATCTCAGCAATTGGGATATTGAATTAAGGCAAAATACTCTTACACTAATGGACGCGAAGCAGAATTCTGCCTCAACACCAGAACCGATTATTGTTACAAGTACCGTCCCGCGGAAAACTGTTTCTATTTTCGGTTACAATTTTTGGAAATGGGAATTACGCCAGGATAACCAATTATTCTTTAATCATTTTTTCAACAATATCATTTCCTGGCTAATTACAGAAACCGATTTGGAAAGGTTAAAATTATCCCTGAATAAAAATACATTTGCACTTGGCGAAGAGGTCATCCCTTCAGTAAGACTTTTCGATCAATTATTGCAGCCTTTTAGCAACGCCGAGGTTAAGATAACAACATCCATGAAGCATGAAATTAACGAGATACTGCTGACAAATCTTGGAGAAGGCAGATATTCAGGATCAATAAATGACCTTAAACCAGGGCGCTACCAGATAAAAGCATCTGCCAAATCTGATTTGGGTACCTGGTCAGAAGATTCTGTAGAGATAAAAGTGGAAGCAGTCAGCTCTGAAATGTTAAATAATATCATGAATATTCAGTTACTTTCAGGATTAAGCCAGGCTACGCAGGGAAAATTTTACTATATTCGTGACACAAAGGGACTTAAAAATAACCTTATAGAAAACCCACAAAATAAATTTTACTCAAGTATTAGTGAGAAGAGAATTAACCCTCTTTTTAATTACTTTTATCTTTGGGTATTAATCACACTTTTTTCTTTGGAATGGTTAATTAGGAAGAGAGCAGGTATGAATTAAAAGGAATTGAGATGAATAATTTTATTACTCTTACAGAAAATGAAATAGTTAACTATGACTTGATGGACAATGAACACAGGGAGTTAGTTAGTCTGGTAAATGAAATATTCTCAAAGATTGGAAAGCTTGACCGGGACGAAAATTTAACTTACATAAAAAAGCTGGTTGATCATATTCGTAAGCATTTTGATTCTGAAGAAAACTGTATGAAGCAATTTAAATACTATGGTTATATTTCACATAAGCTTGAGCATGATCGTTTTTATAATAAATTGCTCTCCTTTTCAGTAAAAGTTGAGGAGGAAAAAACCGGCATCACACTCGATTTGCTGCAATCAATTAAAACCTGGTTCTTTAACCACCTGGAAATGAATGACAAAAAATGTGCTAAACATTTTATTGAATCTCTGGCGTCCGAAACAAATTAGTAGAATAGATTGATTAGAAATTTTTATAGAAGTATAGTTAATTTTTTCTTCCCCAATGTGTGTTATGGCTGCAATCATTTTTTGGAAGAAAATGAGAATGTCCTTTGCCCTGGATGCTATGAATCATTACTAACAGTTTCTTCCGAAATGATTATTCAAGAGTACAACAAGAAATTTGAGAGTGATAATTACATCAGTGGCTTTTATTCAGCTTTTGTTTTTGAAAAGGAAGGCATCATTCAAAAATTAATCCATGAGCTGAAATATAATAAGAGGTTTGCTATTGGAACCTACCTGGGTAAAATTACTTCTCATCTATTTCACGAGAAAATTGAAAACTGGTCTATTGATCTAATTATACCAATTCCTCTTTTTCATTTGAAGAAGGCAGAACGCGGCTATAACCAGGCATATTATATATCTAAAGGTATCTCCTCATTTACAAAGATTCCTCTTTCCACCAGCAGCTTTCGCAGAAAAGTGTTCACTCCCTCACAGACCAAATTAAATATTACAGAGCGGAGAAATAATATAGAGGGGGCATTTAGAGTTGTTAATCCCAAAAAGATTCAGGATAAAAATATTATGCTGGTGGATGATGTAATAACCACTGGCGCCACAATTTCCGAGTGCGCCAGAATGTTAAAACAGGCAGGTGCTAAAAATATTTATGCTTGCTCAGTAGCTCTCGCTAATCCTTTACATTCTCTCAGGGGCACTTAAGCCAAGTATTGAAAGTCCATTTTTAATAACAATTCTGGTTGCGATTACCAGGGCAATTCTGGCTTCAGCCAAAGATTTTTCTGTCCCAATAATACGGCATTCGGCGTAAAACCTGTGAAACAATGCGGCGATTTCTTCCAGATAATTAGCTATTCTGTGCGGCTCAAAATTTTCTGCAGAGAATAAGACTTCCTCTTCAAATTTGTGCAGTTTTTTACAAAGATTCTTTTCAGAAGGAGCGACCAATAGTTCCAGATGGTCAAGCGAGTATTCCATTGATTCGTCTTTAGTCAAATTAAGCATTGAGCATATTCTTGCATGAGCATACTGAAGATAAAATACAGGATTTTCATCAGATTGTTTTTTAGCCAGGTCAATATCAAAATTCAAATGACTTGACATATTACGCATAATGAAAAAGTATCTTACAACATCACTTCCTACTTCATCAACTAATTCATCCATGGTAATGTAGTTGGCTTTCCTGGTAGACATCTTAACAACTTCGCCGTCTTTAAGTATTGTTACGAATTGATATAACAATACTTTCACCCTCTCCTTATCAAACCCAAGCGCTTGCAGTCCGGCTAATACATCCGGGTAAGTGGCATGATGATCGGATCCGAATACATCCACAAGAAGATCGTATCCACGCTCGTATTTGGTTATGTGATATGCTATATCAGGTAATCTGTAAGTTGGTTCACCGCTGGATTTAATAATAACTTTATCCTGATCCATTCCCAATTCAGTGAGTTTAAACCAGGTAGCCCCTTCACTTTCGTAGGCAAGTTTTTTTTCTTTTAACTTCGCAATCACATCATCTATTCTACCATCATCATAAAGACTCTTTTCGTTGTAAAAATTCTTCATGTTAATTTTAATATTGTTCAACGTTTGTTTGATATCCGTAAAGATTACATCCTGAGCCTTCGCCTTGAATTCGCCTTCAGGATCTTCCTCTCTTAACGAATCACCAAACTCATCTTTTAAGCATTGTGCAATTTCCACTATATACTGCCCCTGGTAATAATCCTCAGGAAATTCAATTTCGTCGCCAACTGCCTGCAGGTATCGTTGTTTAACTGAATCTCCCAGCATTCTCATCTGGCGTCCTGCATCGTTAAAGTAGAACTCTCTGTCAACTTCGTATCCAATCCATTCAAGCATATTGGAAACAGTGTCCCCGATTACCGCATTTCTTCCATGACCAACTGTTAAAGGTCCGGTTGGATTGGCAGAAACAAATTCTACAATAGCTCTTTTACCTGAATACTTATCCGATTGGCCAAACCGGTCAACTTTATTTATAATTTCAGAAATGATTTTCGAAACAAACTGTGATGTAAAAGTGAAATTAATAAATCCTGGTCCGGCTACTTCTACTTTTTCAATTATATCTTCATCAATCTCAAAACTTTCAATAATTTCTAAAGCAATCTCGCGGGGATTCTTCTTCAGCACCTTAGTAAGAAGCATAGCGACGTTTACTGATAGATCACCATGGCTTTCAATTTTTGGCACATCAATATTTATTTCAATGCCATTTAAGTAGGGTAGTTTTTTACCTGCGGACGCAAAAAGTCCGGACAAATATTTTTTCACAGATTGTCTCCAGAGTTAAAATTAAACATCGAAAAATAAACGAAAAAAAGTGGCTTATTCAACAACGGGTGGTAAATCAAAATCATCCTTTATCTCTTCAACAGGGGCATCACCCCATAATCTTTCAAGATTGTAGTATTCGCGGGCAGTATTTTTAAAAACATGAACAACTACATCGAAATAATCTAAAATAACCCAGGTAAGGGATTGGTATCCCTCTCTATGATAACATTTTATTCCGTCTTTTCTTAATTTTTTATCAACTTCATCAGCAATAGCTTTAACCTGCATATCAGAATCTGCGGAACAGATGATGAAATAATCAGAAATTGATGAAAGTTTCTGTAAATCCATTATTTTAATATCGTAACCTTTTTTACTCAGTATCAGATCAGCAATTCTATGCGTAAACTCTTTCGTATCCAAACTTTGTTCCTTCTATTTTAATGGTATTAAGTTATAATAGTCTTTTCCAACAATAATAGTAACATCTAAAAAATAATCTTCGTTCAGCTGTTGGATTACTGAAGAAGGTTTAGCCCCCAGAATTTTGGCGGTTTTCTTCGCATTGGCTATGTTCCCCCTGCGGTCAATAATAATTGTATTATCAAGATCAAATGTCTTGTAGTTCCCTCTATTAACCACATCAAATCCGTTTGCTCTCAGAAAATCAGTAAATCTATCAGCAATTCCACTAACACCACAACCATTTAATATCTCTACCTGAATCACCTCAGCTGCCACTTGAGTATTCTGTTTCGGAGCCTTTTTTGCTTCGTCTCCTGAAAGATTAATACTAATTGAATAAGTTAAATAAATAATTATCCCAGCAAGTAGAAATATAATCAGGTTTAATGCGAGATTAACAGTTGGATTCTTCTGAGTCATTTCTTCACTATTTCTTGTACAGTTTCGTGTAAATTTATCTTTGGCTCTAAAATATTATTAAAGAACATCTACCATAAAAATGGCGAGCCATAATTACCGTATGAACCGTAGGATCTGTAAGAATTATTCCCTAATGGAGAATTAAAAAACTGTAACTTAATCTCCATGTTTTCAGACGGAGCATAGTTCAATTCAGCCCTTGAAATGTAAAAGCCATTTATATTATTTGTAAATGCATCACCAAGAGTATTATATGGGCTGTTTACTAAACTTGCATCCACTTCAATATTCATCTTATCATTAAATTTATACTTCATGCTATTTGTATAAACTCCCAACGAAACAGCATGACCACTAAAAGCCGAATATGAAGCACTAAACGAGTGACTCATAGAGAAATTTTCCGGGTTTATGAAATCAAGAAAAAATCCGGAAGGTTGATTATTTGAGATACTGTTTCTGATATCAACCTTTTTATTCAGCTGTTCTTTGAACTGAGCATTAATAGAAATAGTAAAAATAAATACCGAAATTGCCAATAGTGTTTTCATGATATTCTCACTTTCTGTTCGTTAGAAATTGAACATTACAAGCGAATTAAAGTTTCCTCTTAATTTTGTTATTTTCATCGAGAATAACAACAGTTGGTTTATGATTTTTTGCTTCTTCTTCGTTCATTCTGGCGTATGTAATCACAATAATTTTGTCACCAATTTCACCAAGTCTGGCTGCTGCGCCATTTAACCCTATTACTCCACTCCCCCGTTTACCTATAATAGCGTAGGTTTCGAACCTGTTGCCATTTTCAATATTGGCAACTTGAACTTTTTCATTGGGTAATATATTTGCTTCTTCTAGTAATTCTTCGTCAATAGTAAGACTCCCTTCATAAAGAAGGTCAGCTTGCGTAATTCTAGCCATATGAATTTTTGATTTAAACATTTCTAACTGCACTTTTGTGGATCCTTTATAAATATTTTCAGACTAATCCTTTAATTGAATAATCATCTCTACTTCAACAGCTGCGTTTATAGGAAGCTCATTTACACCAACCGCACTTCTTACATGCCTCCCCTTTTCGCCAAATATTTTAAAAAGTAATTCTGAGGCACCATTGGCAACTTTGGGCTGATCTGTAAATTCATCCGCGCTATTCACAAACACCGTTACTTTCACTACCCTTTCAATTTTATTAAGATCCCCAATAAGGTTTCTGATTACTCTAAGTCCGTTTATAGCACATAGCTCAGCTGCTTTTTTGCCTTCCTCAATGCTTACATCACATCCCACTTTACCCAAATACTTAAGTGTTCCTTTTTCAATGGGGATTTGCCCGGCTGTAAATACTAATTTATCTGCCTGAACGGCAGGGATATATTCTGCCAATGGAGCAGGTGCACCATCAAGGTCGTATCCTAGCTCTTTAATTAATTGCTCAATCATCTGTCTCTCACAAATAAATTTCTGAGGTGTAAATATAGCTCAAAAGCTGATTAAATATAAAGCCAGAATGTTTAATACCTTCTTTTGTTGATATTTTCTCAAAATATTTGGATGCAAGGTTAATACTCTTTAATTTTATAGAAAAAAAACGAAGGATTATATGACTGGGAAGAAGTTTGATGAATTGATGAGCATCATGAGAAGGCTTAGAAAAGAATGCACATGGGATAAGGAACAAACACATGATTCGATTAAAGCAGCTTCATTAGAGGAGGTTTACGAGCTGATTGAGGCTATTGATGAAAAGAACTACGATGAGATCAAGGGTGAACTTGGGGATATTTTACTTCATATAGTATTCCATTCCGTCATTGGTGAGGAGGCTGAAAACTTTACTATTGATGATGTAATCCAGGGAATAACCGATAAATTGATAAGAAGGCACCCTCATGTTTTTGGTGATACCATAGTTAATAGCAACAAAGATATTACACGCAACTGGGAAACGATAAAATTACAGGAAGGACGGGATTCGGTTCTTGAAGGTGTTCCCAAAAATTTACCCGGACTCTATAGAGCTTACCGACTTCAGGAAAAAGCATCCAAAGTTGGTTTTGATTGGGAAAAGAAGGAAGAAGTCTGGGATAAAGTATTGGAAGAAATTGAAGAATTAAAAGTTAGTGAACAGGACGGCAACGAAGAAGAGATTGAGAAGGAGTTTGGTGATATATTTTTTTCATTAATTAATTATGCTCGGTTTATAGGCATTAATCCTGAGAACGCGCTTCGGAAAACAAATGATAAATTTATTAAACGCTTTCAGTACATTGAGAAAAAACTAAAAGAAAATGGCGGTTCGATTACTGAATCGAATTTAGAAGAAATGGATAAGTTTTGGGAAGAGAGTAAGACTATTTTTTAGTAGTCTTATTCTCACCGTTATCTTCATTATTAAAGTCTTCGTAAGCCTCGATAATATCCTTAACTAATTTATGTCTAACAACATCCTTTTTATTAAAATAGACAAATTCAACTCCATCAACCTTCTTCAGAATTTCAATAACCTGAATTAAGCCACTTTGGGTTTTTGATGGGAGATCCACCTGTGTAATATCACCGGTTATTATTGCCTTGGAATTTGGTCCAAGACGAGTTAAAAACATTTTCATTTGCAAGGTTGTGGCATTCTGTGCTTCATCCAGGATAACGTAAGCATTGTGCAGTGTTCTGCCTCGCATAAAAGCCAACGGGACAATTTCTATTATACTTTTTTCAAGATGGTTACGTAATTGGTCGCCAGGCATCATATCCTGTAATGCGTCAAATAGTGGACGAAGATATGGATCTATTTTTTCCTTAAAATCACCTGGCAGAAAACCAAGGCTTTCACCAGCCTCTACTGCAGGTCTGGCAAGAATTATTTTTTTTACCAATCCTTTTTTCAAGGAGGCTACGGCAAATGCTACTGCAAGATATGTCTTACCAGTACCAGCCGGTCCAATAGCAAAACATATATCATTATTCTGGACAGCAGTTATATATTGCTCTTGAGTAGGAGTTCTGGCTTTTATAACATCTTTTTTTGTGTATAGAATAATATTTTCAAATTCCTTATTACTAACAATTTCTTTGCCCTCAATGGTAAGGTCAATAATTGTTTTAACATCAATCTCATTCAATTTGCCCGAAGTATTTAGAACAAATATCATTTCATGAAATACTTTTTCAATAACCTCTATTTCTTCCTGAATACCCTTAATATAAACTTGGTCACCCCGCACAGTGATAATAGCACTAAATCTTGATTCAAGAGTTTTAAGGTTAAGGTCGTTGAACCCCAGTAAAGAATTCAAATCCACATTTTCCAGTCTGATAATTTTTTCTACTTGCGTAACTACCTCCATGATATAAGAAGCCCTTTCCGGTTAGACCGAAAAGGGCGAAGTATTATTTACTAATATCTAATTCTCATTAAAGAAATTATTGTTGAACAGGTGCAGGCTTATAATTTCTTTTTACTTTAGCGTAATGCTCTTTTTCGTCATCAGTTAGATTAGGAACTTTGAAAATTTGAGCAGGATAAATTAAATCAGGATTCTTAATTTGATCTCTGTTTGCCTGATAAATTTTTGGCCATGCAAAACCGTTTCCGTAATGAGCATCTCTTTTAGCAATATACCATAGGCAGTCGCCCTTAACAACAGTGTATATTACTTCTGCAGGTTTTTCTTGCCATGAATCTAATTTTCTTCCAAGCTGGTTGTGAATTTTATCAAAGAATTCTGGCAAAGCACTGATTTTGCTAGCTTTTAAAGCTTCCCACTCAGCAAGTCTGTCATCCTTAGGAGAAACTTTTCCGTCAACTTGACTCATTAATTCATTTAATCTGCTTCTGAAGTTATCAACATCTGCTTTAGTAGCACCAACAAGTGCATACATTTCATTGATACAATCATCTTGAGCTTGTAAAGCTGCATTATTTGTTTTTAATGTAGCAATTTCGGTTTTTAGTGTGGCTAATTCTTGTGTTAATTCAACTTTTTTAGTACTTAATCTTTGAATTTCAGCTTGCCATTCTTCTTCTGTCATTTCTTTTCTGTCTTGTGCAGAAATAATAGTACAGAAGAGCAAAACTGAGAATAAAGCTGCAAAAATTTTATAGACGTTCATTTATTGCCTCCGTTAATTTTTAAACCTGTTATTGACCCATAGTTTCTAAATTCTTTTCAGTTTCTGCTTTGTCCTTAGCACACTGATTTAATTTTGCAGTTTTTTCGGCAATTTCTCTCTCTAAACTTGCCTTCTCAGCTTTCATGTCATTAACTTCTTTTTCGAGTGATTTTACTTCAACTCTTAAAGCTTCTAACTCGGCCATTTGTTCTTCACTAACACCACCGCAACCTACTAAAACAAATACCATTGCTATGGCCATTGAAGAGATGAGGAGCTTCTTAAAATTTGTCATTTGTTTCCTCCTGATTTAAAAAATGATTTGTCAATATGAATCTGTTACATAGTACTAATTTATTAAATAATAACCTCTGTGTCACTAAAAATCAACATTATTTATAATATTTTTCTATCAACAAAACTTGTATAGGAATCGGCTGCAATTATAATATGATCAAAAACCTGGATGTCAATGATCTTTCCCGCTTCAACCAATTGCTTGGTAATCTTAATGTCTTCATTACTTGGTTCAGGATTACCACTTGGATGATTATGTAATAAAATAATATTGGCTGAATTATTCTCTATAGCAACCTTAAAAACCTCCCGGGGGTGCACAACACTTGTATTTAAATTACCTACAGAAATTGTTTCATGCTTGATTATTTTGTTTGACGAGCTCAAACATACTACAATAAATTTTTCCTTTATCTCATCTCTTAGTAATGGAATAAAATACTGAGCCACCTCTCCCGGAGAAGTAATTTTAGTATCCAAAATAGAGCGTTTTTGACTACCGATTCTTCTCGAAAGTTCCAGAGCAGCAATCAAAGTAGCGGCTTTATCTTTGCCAATTCCCGGTATTTTTACTAAAGAATCCAGACTTTGTGTAGCTATGTTTGAAAGATTCCCAAACTGTACCATAAGGTCCTGAGCCAGACAGATTACGGATTTACCTTTTTGGCCGGTTCTTAATAAAATTGCTATTAGTTCAGTATCACTCAGACTATTAACGCCTCTCATAACAAGTTTTTCTCTTGGGCGATCTTGTAATGGTAAGTCTTTTACCTTTAACATTGTCATTTATCATTACTATAAGAAAAACGGTGGAACAGAGTTATAATATAGAAAAATATATTGAAATTGAAAAAATTATTTAGGTTGGTTCTTTTCGAGGCCTTTATTTGCCAGTTGGTTAGTCGGGTCAATTTTCAATGCTTTACCAAAACATCGTTCGGCTTCCTTATGGTTTTCATTATTAAGAAAAGTCATGCCCAATAAGGCCAAAACTTCAGATGAGGGTTCAGTAGCAACTACATATTCTTTTAAATACTCTTCAGCTTTTTTGAACTCTCCAAGTTGATAGTGAATTCTGCCAGCCAATTCTAGCAAAGAAACGTCTTCTTTATTTAGTGTAAGAGCACGTTTAACAGCATCAAGGGCATGAAAATACATTTCCTTTTTGTAATAAATCATTGCTTGTGTAGAATGAGTTTCGTAATTCTGCGACAAAAAACTTTCTGATTTTTTTGCGTACTCCAAGGCGATATCATATTCTGATGTTTTCAAGTTAATTTTAGAAAGATAAAGATATGACTCCGGGATTAAATCAGATTTTGGATTACATTTAATGAAGGACTCAAAATTAATTTGTCCTATTCTGTTCTCTCCAAGGTGGAAATTTGATAAACCAAGCAGGAAAAACACATCGCTGTCATCCTCTGTTGAAACTCCCGAAAGAACATCCAAAGCCCTTGCATAATTGGACTGTCTTATGAGAAAATGACCGTAAAATTTCCTTACCTCTTCATCTTCACTATTACCTGCCAGATATTTATCAAGAATCTCATAAGCTTTGCCAATCATTTTGAGTTTTTCGTAAACCAAAGCAATACGTATGGATGCGACTCGATATGATTCTTCCTTTTCCAGAAGTTGCACATAAATCTGAAGAGCATGCAGCTGCTTACCCTCATTTTCAAATTGTTGCGCCTGTTTTAGTTTGTATTCATACTCTTTCATTTACAGATACTATTCCCATTCGATAGTTGATGGAGGTTTAGAACTAATATCATAAACAACACGATTAACTCCACGTACTGATCTAATAATTTTATTTGATATTTTCTCAAGAATATCCAAATCAAATCTGTACCAGTCAGCAGTCATACCGTCGGTAGAAGTAACTGCTCTAAGAGCTATTACATTTTCGTAGGTTCTAAAATCTCCCATAACACCTACAGTCTGGACGGGTAAAAGTACCGCGAAAGCCTGCCATATTTCATTGTAAATTCCATTAGAGTGCAGCTCATTTATATAAATATCATCCGCTTCCTGAAGAACTTTAATCTTATCTTCAGTAATATCACTTAATATTCTAACAGCTAATCCGGGTCCGGGAAAAGGATGTCTTTCAATAAATTCCTCAGGCAAACCGAGCTCTCTGCCTATAGCTCTAACCTCGTCCTTAAATAGCTCCCTGAATGGCTCAATAAGTTTTAGATTCATTTTCTCGGGCAACCCGCCAACATTATGATGAGTCTTTATAGTTACTGAGGCTCCTTTTACAGAAACTGACTCTATTACGTCCGGATATAAAGTCCCTTGCACGAGAAAATCAGCATTGGGTATTTTTACCGATTCGTTATCGAATACTTCAATAAAAGTATTGCCAATTATTTTTCTTTTTTTCTCGGGATCTGAAACGCCGGCAAGTTTTGAAAGAAAAGATTTGGACGCATCAATGTGAGTAAGCTTAAGGCTATAACTTTCTTCGAACATTTTCATAATGAGTGCGCTTTCATTTTTCCGCATCAAGCCATGATCCACGTGTATGCAATGCAGCTGATCTCCAATTGCCCTATGGATTAATATAGCGGCAACAGAGGAATCAACACCTCCCGAAAGGGCACAAATAACATTTTTATCCCCAATCAAATTTTTGATTTCTTTTATCTTCTCCTCAATAAAACTGGCAGGTGTCCAGTCACCCTTACATTCACAAATATTAAAAAGGAAATTCTTTATAATTTTACTACCTTCGACAGTGTGAGTAACCTCGGGGTGGAATTGCACTCCATAAACTTTCTTTTCGACATTTGAAATTGCACAGATTGGAGAATTCTCCGAAGAGCCGTCTATTTCAAACCCATCAGGCACCTCCTGAATCAAATCACCATGGCTCATCCAAACAGTAGATTTTTCATCAACCCCGGCCAACAAGTTACTATCTTTGTTAATGTTAAAGGTAGCTTTGCCATACTCGCGATCATCGGCAGACTCAATTTTTCCCTTAAATGTAGAAGTTATATAACATAACCCATAGCAAATACCTAATATAGGAACGCCTAAGTCAAATATAGCTTCATCAGCCTTGGGAGCACCTTCATCGTAGATACTCATGGGTCCACCGGAAAGGATAATGCCGGTTGGATTCATCAGCTTAATTGCATCAATACCATATGAATGGGGATGTATTTCGGAGTATACACTGCTTTCTCTTACTCTTCTTGCAATTAACTGTGTATACTGCGAGCCAAAATCAAGTATAAGAATCTTTTCATGTTGTGTCATGTAACCACCCGTTATCACCTTTTTAAATAGACAAAATCCGTTAAGAAACGGATTTTGTTTGCATCATTTTTTAAATTTCAAAAAGTTAATCCAATTAAATTAACCACCGATTTGAGCTTTGTACGCTGCGGCATCCAAAAGATCAGCTAAAGCACTTTCATCTTCAAGCTCAATTTTAATAAACCATCCTTCACCATAAGGATCACTATTAACTAATTGTGGTTCATCTTCCAATTTTGGATTCACTTCAACAACTTTTGCCGAAAGAGGAGCAAACATGTCACTAACAGTTTTTACTGCTTCAATTGTACCAAATGATTCGCCTTTTGTAATTTGCTCTAATTCAGGGTCCAAATCAATAAAAACAACATCACCCAATTCACCCTGCGCGTAATCAGTAACACCAATAAGGGCAGTTTTTCCCTCAACTTTAACCCACTCATGATCAGTTGTATACTTTAAATTTTCTGGAACGTTCATTATAACCTCAAGCTATTATTTATATTGTTTATCTATAAATGAAGTGTCAAAAACACCTTCGATAAAAATTTCATTTTCAAGAACTTTCTGATGGAATGGAATTGTTGTTTTAACTCCTTCAATCGTAAATTCCTCAAACGCTCTTTTCGCTCTTTGTATGGCATGCTTCCTGTCTCGTCCCCAAACTATCAATTTTGCAATCATTGAATCGTAATAAGGAGGAATTACATACTCATTATAAACATGTGAATCTATTCTAACTCCAAAACCACCCGGGAAATGCAGATATTCAATTGTACCGGGAGATGGTCTGAAATTATTCTCAGGATCCTCGGCGTTAATCCTAAATTCAAAACAATGACCAACAGGTCTATATCCATCCAGTTCAATTTTTTCTCCGGCAGCTACAAGAATTTGCTGTTCAATGAGGTCAATATTATTTATCATTTCGGTGACAGTGTGTTCAACCTGAATTCTTGTATTCATTTCTATGAAATAAAAATTCTTGTCTTTATCAACAAGAAATTCAACCGTACCGGCACCTTCATAATTTACCGACTTTGCCCCAAGGATTGCCGCGGCGCCCATTGCCTGCCTTACTTCTTCAGTAATAGCTGAGGAGGGCGACTCTTCAATAAGTTTTTGATGTCTGCGTTGAATAGTACAGTCACGTTCACCATAATGGATAATATTACCATGTTGATCTCCCATTATCTGGATTTCAACATGACGCGGATTCTCAATAAATTTTTCTATGTACATATCTGGACAGCCGAATGCAGAAGCTGCCTCGTTGCTTGCTGCCAAAAAGGCGTTTTCAATTTCAGACTCTTTATGGACAATTCTCATTCCTTTACCACCGCCGCCGGCAGAAGCTTTTAACATAACCGGGTAGCCAATTTCACCAGCGACTTTTCTGGCCAATTCTGTATTTGCAACCACACCTTCACTTCCGGGAACAACAGGCACTCCAACCTTTTTCATGGTTTCTTTAGCGAATGCTTTGTCACCCATATTTCGGATCATTTCCGAATCAGGTCCTATAAACTTAATACCAGCGGAAGAACAGATTTCAGAAAATTCAGCATTCTCAGCAAGAAAGCCGTAACCGGGATGGATAGCATCAGCTCCTGTAATTTGGGCAGCAGAAAGAATACTGGGAATTTTTAGGTAGCTATCTTTACTATTGCTTGGTCCAATACATACGGCTTCATCAGCAAAAACAACATGAAGTGAATCCTGATCAGCCTCAGAATATACAGCAACGGTTGCAATTCCCATTTCTTTGCATGTGCGTATTATTCTTAAGGCAATTTCACCGCGATTAGCAATAAGGATTTTTTTAAACAAGAACATCCCCTAATGTTAAGTTTTAATCTTTTTCAACGAGAAATAATGGTTGGTTGTATTCAACAGGTGTAGCATCATCAACCAAGATTTTCACAATCTTGCCGCTAACATCAGACTCAATTTCATTCATCAATTTCATTGCTTCTACTATACAAAGCACAGCACCCTGAGAAATTTTATCGCCAACTTTAATAAAAGGATCAGCCTCGGGTGAGGGAGCTCTGTAAAAAGTACCGACGATAGGAGATTTAATTTCATAATGGTTAGGATTAACCGACTCGGAACTCACGATTTTATCCTGAGTAATATTCACTTCTTTTGAAGCTGAACCAGCCTGATGAACCTCGGAATGATGTAAAAACGGATGAGAATATTGAGGCGTAACACCAGGAGAGTTTTTTACTATCCTTATTTTTGTATCGCCTTCTTCAACCGAAAATTCTGAAATTTCACTTCTTTCAACAAGCCTGATAAGTCTTTTATAAAATGCTAAATCCATATTCGTCTCTCTTAGTTTTTAACTCTTTCAACGTAAGCACCGATGCGAGTATCAATTTTTATCTTTTCTCCCTCATTAACGAAGAGAGGAACTTGAATAATTGCACCTGTTTCCATGGTAGCCGGCTTCATAACATTGTTCGCTGTGTCGCCCTTAAACCCGGGTTCCGTTTCTTTCACTTCAAGATATACAAAAATCGGTATATCAGCACTAATAATTTGGTCAACGTCATCAACTAATAATTCAATCTCATCGCCTTCTTTAATAAGCTTGGCGCGATCGCCAAAAAGATCTTCTGAAACTGTAAGCTGTTCAAAGGTATCATTATCCATAAGAACAATACCTGCTGATTCTTTAAACAAGTACTGATATTTCCTTCTTTCGACTCTTACTACTTCAACTGACTCACCGGATCTAAAAGTATTATCCAAAACTTTACCGGTACGTAAATTTTTCAGCATTGTTCTAACAAAGGCACCGCCTTTGCCAGGTTTAACATGCTGGAATTCGGTCATCGTATATAAGTCGTTCTTAAATTTAATAATTAGACCATTTCTAAAATCAGATGTATCTGCCATTTTACTCTCTTAGCTTTTATAAAATACTTATTAGTTTGAAGATGCGGTTAAATATTTCTTTGCTGTGCCTGCAGCAAGAGAATTAGCATATTCTTCCTGAATTGATTCAAATAACTCTTTTGCCTCTTCAAATTTGTTCACTTTGTTTAAATTTAGTCCGGCTTTCAACAAATAATCAGCGTTCATTGGATTTTCAGTTGTAATATTAGCTGCATCCATGTAAAGGTCAGCCGCGTCTTCAAATTCGCCCACAGCTTCTTTACAGGCTGCCAGCCCGGCTAAAGCACTACCCTTAAAAAGAGGGTTTTTACCAGAATAACTACCAAAATATTCTTTTGCAACTTCAATATCACCAAGGTAATAGTGAGCATTTGCCAACATAATTTTAGCATTCTGACCCTGCTCCGAACTACCGTATTCTTCAACAATACTTTTTAGTCCAACCAAATTAGTTCCTGGTCTGCCATCAATTGCTTCCTGATACGAACCGCTGTTATAGACATCCATTATTCTGGACAATTGAGTTGTTGCAGCAAGATTATCTTGTTCAACTTTGTTTGTGTAAATAACTGCAATTACAAAAATTACAACAACAGCGGCTACTCCAATAAGAAGTTTTTTCTGATGTTCTTCAATAAACTGTTGTACCTGAAAAAATGAGGTTACTAGTTTATCTTCTTTAATGTCTTTCTTAGATAGTTTTTTCTTTTTAGCTAACACTGGATTCACCTACTAATTTTCATTTTTGAGATCGAGTAAATTACTAAATTTTAACTTCCAATTCTAATGTGATTTGAAAAAATCCAGGCCTTGTTATCATTAAATACCTCAACCCTATAAACTCCATTTTCACTTACAAAAAACTCAGCAGAATTATTATCAACCGAATCTATGCATTTTCCATTATGAATTAAGCGAATTTCTCCGCTAATATTTGGTAATAATACTCTTAATTTAATATCACCTCCAGATGGAACATTACTCCCCATCTGATAATTTATTCCATTGCATTCAGCAAAAAACCTGAACCCCCCAGCATCGCCATTATTAGAATTCGATATAAAACAGCGTCCCTGCTCAAGAGCATCATAAACAATTTTTTTGCTGTTGCCAAAATCTTGCTTAGTCAATTCCTCATCAGTAATAATATGAGTTCTAATTGAACGAAAAAGAACCTTGTAAGGAAAAACCTCAACTTCAAAAAATCCGAGCAGATTAATTTTATGCGCATGAGCATCAATGCCGCCAATACCCACTACTCTTCTTTTTTGGGCAAGAGCATCCCACCTGTCTAAAGTTACCTTAGCCGGAGAGACTATTGATTTTAGTGGATGAACAAAATAATTATATTTGTTTTCCTCCGTTAAACCTTCCATCCATTCCGACATATGGTTCCAGATTTCAATTCCGGTAAATTCTTCACAATCCCACTCAACCCACGGATATGGCGGGTGTTCTTTCATTGAGGATCGTTTTTCATCCGGATGTGCAATAAAACCTATCCCACCAGATTTTTTAACCTTATGAACATACTCCTTTGCTGGAATTCGAGTAGAAAATGTTTCTTCTATGTTAAATGCAAGATAATGGTTCTTATTTTCCTTGTCATTTATCTCACAACCAACCAACAAAAGTGTATTATCGTACCACTTTTCAAAACCTTCGTGATAAGCTCTTAGTGTATTATGATCCGTCAATAAAATAAAATCCAGTTCCGCATCATTGGCGTGACTGGCTATTTCTTCAATTGTTCCCGAACCATCGGAAAACGAAGAATGAATATGTATTGCACCGACATACTCAAACATACACTTAAACTCTTTCTTGAAAAGATGAGGTTAGATTCCTCGATTATTCAACTTCAAATTGCGTTGTATAATGGGTAGATTGTTCAACAATAAGATCAGAAAGTTTTGTCATTAAAATGTCTATTCTCTCATCCTGATTATCATCAAAATCTTCATATGCCTGCATCGAATCGAATAAATATAATTCAGAGAAGCTATTTTTTTTATTTTTCAGCTCGTAAACTGAATAGCTTTCTAAACCTTCAGCAACAACTAAAGTTTTTAGTTCTCTGATAACTGATAAGTAGTCGTCTCTTTTCTCAGGTATAACGTTATACGCAATGGAGAAGATAACTTTTCCCATTTAATTTCCTCTATTTGATTAAATGATATATTCGCCTTTAAAAATTTCTTTAGCCGGACCGGTTAAAGAAACATCGCTTATTACATTGTCGTTTTTCTTAAAATTAATTTCCATATAATCTCCCCCAAAGGTACTAACACGAATAGGGGGTTCAAGTCCTTTAACTACATGGGAGATAAGAGCAGATGCAGTTGATCCTGTTCCAGAAGCAAGGGTTTCAGCTTCAACACCCTTCTCAAAAGTCCTTACAAGTACAGTATCGCCCGAAACATGAACAAAATTAACATTAACTCCTTCGGGGAGAAAATCTTTCAGACTTCTTATTTCTGCACCCATGGTAGAAACCGGAATCTGAACCAATGAATTAATATCATTATAGTCACTTCCACCAAGCTTTTGAAGTTCCTCCAGAAACACAACTACATGTGGAGAACCTGTATTAATTTGGTGGAGGCTCAAATATCCGCCCTCAATTTGTACGGACTTGTTCAGTTCTAAGCCTTCCGGATCAAGCAAATTTAAACGCACCAGATTCTTATTCAATACGACACCAGAATATTCCCTCTTGTTGGCAATGAACCTTACATTCTTGGAATCAATCCACCCCTTTGCCGAAGCATGGGCAATAGAACATCTGGCTCCATTGGCACAAAGCATTCCAGTTGAACCGTCGGGATTATAAAAATCTAAACGATAATCATATCCTTCAGTCTCTTGAATATGGAGTATTCCATCTGAACCAATACCTGTTCTCCGGGTACAAAGATTAACAATTTCTTCAGTATTTATCTTAAAATTGCTATTTTCATGTCCATCGATAAGGATGAAGTCGTTACCGGCACCGGAGTATTTATAAAACGAAATTTTTTTCATAATGACGGAAAATATAAGCTGTAAATTGCTGAAATGCTATAAAAATAACCTGTAGGCACAAAATTTGCTTCTAAAAGCAATATATTTAATATTATAAATTGAATGGAGCTCAAACAACAATTGTCTAATACAATCCATTTTTCTTGATGAATTCTTGCAATTAAACTTATACAATTTTTGTTCGATAATAAGCGGCTATGCTCTATCCACGGAAAGAGTACAATTAAATCGATGTCCAGAGAATTAGCACCAATGAAAAATTATACAATGAAAATAATCGCTATTACCTTCTGTTTCTCCTTTTGCCAGTTCTATGCGCAATCCAACCTTGATAGTTTGATCTCAATAATTGATAATGCAGAAGGTGCACAAAAAATAGAGACATTAAATACAGTCGCCAGAGAACTGGCTGACAATGATCCGGTTCAAGCACTTAAATACGCAGAACAAGCCAGGGATTTGGCAATATCCGTTGGCGATAAATCTCAACAGGCAAGTGCACTAATGAATATAGGGCTAAACTATTCGCGACTTGGGAAAAACAATTTTGCAAAGGAATTTTATTTTGAATCCAAAAACATATACGAGGAATTGAAAGATACTTCAGGCATTGCTGTAACTGTGGGAGAATTGGGAACTGTATATAATGCAATTGGGATGTATGATTCCGCCAGAATTTGTTTGGATTATGCGCTTACTGTTTCTGAGGCAAGAAACGATACATCAACTTACTACCGCCACCTTGTTAATCTGGGAGTTATTTATCTGAACCAATCCCAGTTTAAACTTGCCCTTCAGGTTTATCTGAAAGCACTCAAATACTTTGAAAAAACGAATAATTCCACTACTATTAGCATTATCTATAATAACATAGGAAATGTTTACAGTTATCTTAAAGATTATGAAAAAGCATTAGAATATTTCAATTCCTACTATTTGCTTGCTAAGAAAGAACAGAATCTATTTAGCCAGGATATTGCCCTGACAAATATTGCCAGCTGCTATGAAGAAAAGGAAATGTTTGAAGAGGCTACCAATTACTTTTTACAATCTCTTACTATTGCTCAATCGATTGAGGATTTGGAAGGGGTTGGAATTATATACAATAGTCTTGGACATATTGATCAACATTTGGGGAAATACGAAAAAGCATTAAAATACCATTTTGATGCTCTGGAAATTTTCAAACGATTAGGAATACAACGGGAAGAAATAGTCTGTTTACGTCATCTTGGGGAATTATACAAGAATAAAAGAAATTTTAATAAAGCCCTTTTTTACGGTAAAAAAACTTTGAAGTTGGCAAAAGATATTAGTATTCAAGAGGAAATTGTTAAAAGCTACAAGCTCCTGGCTGAAATTTCTGACTTACAGAAAGATTATAAAAATGCGTATAACTTCCTCAGGCTTTATAAGGAAAATCAAGATTCCTTAAATGCTCAAAATAGCCAGCTTCAAATTGCAGAATTGGAACAGGAGTATCTTAATGAACAAAAGGAAATTGAGACCGCATTATTAAGACAAGAGAATGAGTTTCAAAAGCAAATAATAGAAGCTCAGAAAAACATTGCAATCGCCATTGCGGCTGGACTAATAATCGTAATTGTCTTTATTGTCCTCTTATATAGAAACAGAAAAAGACTAAGAGAGACTAAAGATTGGCTGGATGATAGAAATATTAAACTGGAGAAATTAAATACAACCAAGGATAAATTCTTTTCAATTGTTGCCCACGACTTAAAAAATCCATTTGGATCGATATTGAACAGTACTGATCTATTAAATACACATTACAATGAATTGACCGAAGAGGAAAAAAGAGCACTGATTCAAAGCATAAATAATTCTGCAAACAATGTTAACCGATTGCTTGAGAATATGCTTACCTGGGCTAGAACTCAGAGAGGTGGATTAAAGTTGAAAAAGCAAGAGCTATTAATTAGAGAATTAATTGATTCTGCAGTAGCCCCTTTTTTACCACTAGCCAAACTTAAGGGAATTGAAATAAACCGTGAAGGTGTTTCAAAGGATTTAAATATTTCTGCTGATAAATTTATGATGGAAGTCGTAATAGCAAATCTTACTAATAATGCCATTAAATTTTCATTTCCGGATAGTATGATAAAGATTACAGCAATAGAGACTGATGGTAAAATTGAGATTGGGGTTAAAGATGAGGGAGTTGGCATCTCAAAAGATGTTGTGGATAATTTATTTAAAATTGATAAGAGTTTCACAACCAAGGGAACTGAAGATGAAGCAGGATCAGGATTAGGACTAATTATTTGTAAAGACTTTATCGACATTCATAATGGGGATATCAATGTTACAAGTGAAAAGGAGAAAGGCACAAAGTTTTCAATAATCCTGCCGGCCGACTAGGTTAGAACTTTAAAAAGTTTTGGGGAGGCTTGCCTCCCCTTTTTTATTTTAAAGAAGTGGAATACTATTTTGTTTACATTTTTCAATCATTTCATCCGGCCAAATACTAGCCTGAATTTCACCAATATGTGCCTTTCTTAAATAGTACATACACAAACGTGATTGACCTATCCCACCACCAATAGAAAGAGGGAATTCTCCATTAATTAATCGCTTGTGCCAATAATATCTCTTACGATCCTCATTCCCTGTCAGTTCAAGTTGCCTCAGCAAGGATTCTTTATCGACCCTGATTCCCATTGAGGACAACTCGAGAGAAGATTGAAGTACCGGATTCCATACGAGAATATCACCATTCAGCCCCTTGTAGCCCTTAGAGGTTGGAGCAGACCAATCATCATAGTCAGGTGCGCGTCCGTCGTGAATTTTGCCATCCGCTAGAATCCCTCCAATCCCAATAATAAATACAGCCTTGTGTTTTTTTGTTATTTGTTCCTCTCTCTGTTTTGGAGTTAGCTCCGGATATTCTTTTTGTAAATCCTCAGCATGGATAAAGGTTATTTCTTCCGGCAATTCCGGCTTTATATTCGGGTAATGCTCATAGATAGAAAACTCGGTTCTTTGTAAAACAGAATATATTTTTCTCACTATTGCTTTCAGGTATTCAAGTGATCTTTGTTCTCTCGTAACAACTCGTTCCCAGTCCCATTGATCAACATACAAGGAATGAATATTATCTAGCTCTTCATCAGCTCTTATCGCATTCATGTCTGTGTATAAGCCATAGCCCTCGTTAATGTCAAGGTCAGCAAGCATCATTCGTTTCCACTTGGCAAGTGAATGAACAATCTCAGCCTTACATCCACCCATGTCTTTAATTTTGAATATTACCGGTTGTTCCGTTCCATTCAGGTCATCATTTATGCCTAAACCTCTCCTAACAAAAAGAGGTGCAGTAACTCTTCTCAACCGCAATTCTGAAGCAAGATTTTGTTGAAAGAAATCCTTAACCTGCTTTATAGCAATTTCAGTTTCTTTAAGATTCAAAATGGGTTTGTAAGCTGTTGGTATTAATAGTCCGCTCATAACTTTTCCTTTTTAGATTAAATGATAGAGTTAATAATTAATAGAAATCCAAGAACCACAATCAAGGCACCGGAAATCTTGTTTATGGAATTTATTCGCCTCATTAAATATTTATCTCCAAGATATTTTGAGGCTGTACTTAAGAATATCCACCAAACCATTGCACCAAATCCTATACTTCCAGCAAGAATCATATTTGATAGCGTAGACATATTTTGAACATCGCCAAGACCAAATGCCGTGAAGATAATTGAGTAACCAATGATAGTAGAGGGATTCGTAATCATGATTATGAAAGTTGATATAAATGCTTTTAGATTATTACTATTCTGAATTTTTGGCTTTACTTCTCTGTTATGCCGAAGAGTTTTTACTCCCAGGTAAACGATATAAAAACCACTTAGAATAATTATCCACTGATATTTTTCAAGAATTGGTGATATAAATCCAAGAAAACCAAAGAGTGCTAATAGAGTATAGAGCACATTCGGAATTGCAGCACCTAAACCTGTGTATAGACCAGCACTTGTTCCGTAACTTATTGAGCGATTAATACAAAGCACACCTATTGGACCGATCGGAGCCGATACACTTAACCCAATTAGTATACCCTTAAAAACAAGATATTCTACTTTCATGATGCTATAATCCTATAGTATTGTTTAAAAGAAATTAATAGAGTTCTTCAATGAGTGGATATACTTATCCAGCTATTGGTTTGACCTAAGTAATAAGTTTTAGCTAGTTACTAGGGATTAATTATTAGGATTATTGAGATTATTATTAGAGTTTTTGCTAAAGCAATTTGTGCGGTTATTTGAGGGAGTTGAAAAAGACACACCAGACTGAATTGATTGCGTAATACTACATTGCCCTAAGAGGCTTTGAGATAATCGATAAGATAATTGTATCATTTGTTACTCCTATGATTTGGGGTTAATGATAGATAAATGTTTCGGCAAAGATAAGCCCCATTATAATTAGATTCAATGCAATTCAATAATCTGCTGTCTATACAAAAACAATTTTGATAATAATATGCTATTTTTATCAAGTTAATGATTTCAATAATTCTTTCTCGGGGAATAAAGATGAAGAACACTTTTCCATTTTTATCAATTATTTTAATACTTCTTTCATCCTGCAGCAACATAAATGACAGGCAAGCAGAAATTAACATTATAGCAGAAGAGTATGTTAAGTTAGCATTACATGTAGGTACTCATTCTCCAATATTTGTTGACGCATACTATGGACCGGCAGAGTGGAAACCTGAGAGTAAATCAACACAATTAGATCAATTAATTATGAATGTTGACAAACTAATAACAGAACTCAGCAATATAAGCACAGAAGGTTTTGAAGAAATCTGGCTGAGACGTGTAAATTATTTAAACAAACAGCTAACAGCCACTAAAACATATTGCCAGCTTCAGCGTGGCGAGAAGATGAGTTTTGATGAGCAGTGCAAAAAACTCTTTGATGCCATCTCTCCTGTATTTGAAGATACTTCATTTGATTCCCTTCATGCTGAATTAGATAAAATTCTTCCTGGTGAGGGAGATCTATCTGAGCGTTATAACAAGTTGAAAAACAGGTTTATTATTCCTGAAGATAAAGTTGAATCAATTTATGATGTAGCAATCGCAGAAGTGAGGAAAAGAACAAAAGAATATATAGACTTACCGGAGAATGAAAATTTCACTACAGAATATGTTACGGACGAACCATGGGGCGCCTATAACTGGTATAAGGGGAATAACTTCAGCCTCATTCAGATAAATGTTGATTCTCCAAAACCAATTAATTCACCCTTGGGGTTAAGTGCTCACGAAGGTTACCCTGGGCATCATGTTTACAATGTTTTACTTGAATCAGAATTAGTGGGTAAAAGAGGATGGGTTGAATACTCAGTTTATCCTTTATTTAGTCCGCAATCTTTTATTGCTGAAGGAACGGCAAACTACGGTATGGAACTTATGTTTACAGAAGAGGAAAAAATCCAATTCGAGAAAGAAGTCCTTTTTCCTATCGCGGGGCTAAAAACTGATGGATATGAAACGTATCGTAAAGCGGATAAAATTTTGGGGAAATTAGGATTATCCAGAAATAATATTGCCCGAGACTATCTTGAAGGAAATATAACAGAAGAAGAAGCTAAACAACAAATTATGAAATACTCTCTTTCAACCGAACAAAGAGCTGAACAAAGTCTTAGATTTATTAATACCTATGGCGCCTATGTTATTACATATAATATAGGAGAACAGATGGTAAAAGAATACGTAGAGCGTTTGGCTGGTGATGATAATGCGAAGAGATGGGAAGTTTTTCGTAAACTGCTTTCAATGCCCTCATCTGCTACAAATTTATTATAAGAATTTCCCCGCCTCCACAAAGAGGCGGGATTTTTTTAATCTCTTCTAAGGTGTCTATACTTAATACGCTTAGGAATTTCAGCCGCAGCACCAAGTCTTTCTTTCTTATTCTTTTCGTAGTCAGAGAAGTTTCCTTCAAACCAGACTGCCTTACTATCGCCCTCAAAAGCGAGAATGTGAGTAGCAATTCTGTCAAGGAACCACCTGTCATGGGAAATTACAACAGCGCATCCGCCAAAGTTTTCCAGCGCTTCTTCCAGGGCACGCATTGTGTTAACATCAAGATCATTTGTAGGCTCATCAAGAAGAATAACGTTAGCTTCTTCCTTAAGCATCATGGCAAGGTTTACACGGTTTCGTTCACCACCGGATAAATTGCCAACCAACTTGGATTGATCACCACCACTAAAATTAAACTTAGCAACATAAGCTCGAGAATTAAGCTCACGGTTACCAACAACAAGTGTATCATTACCACCGGATATCTGCTCCCAAATATTTTTATTCGGATCGAGTAATTCTCTGCTTTGATCAACATAGGCAAGCTTTACGGTATCTCCAATCACCATAGTGCCGCTATCAGCTTTTTCGCTATTTGTAATCATTTTGAAAAGCGTAGTCTTACCGGCACCATTCGGACCAATTATCCCAACAATACCGCCGGGAGGCAATTTAAAAGTAAGCTCTTCAAAAATGATTCTGTCACCATAGGCCTTAGCAAGATTTTCTGCATCAATTACAACATCACCCAGCCTTGGACCAGGCGGAATGTATAATTCAAGATCTTTGTCTTTCTCTCTACCTTCTTCACTAACCATATTTTCATACGCAGTTATACGTGCTTTGGATTTTGCCTGGCGTGCTTTTGGGCTCATACGAATCCACTCAAGTTCCCGTTCAAGTGTTTTCTGCTTTTTGGATTCCTGTTTTTCTTCCATTTTCAGTCTGTTCTGCTTCTGCTCTAACCACGATGAATAATTTCCCTTCCATGGAATCCCTTCACCACGGTCAAGTTCAAGTATCCAACCGGCAACATTGTCAAGAAAATACCTGTCATGGGTCACAGCGATAACCGTACCGGCGTATGCCTGAAGATGATGCTCCAACCACGCGATTGTTTCGGCGTCCAAATGGTTGGTTGGCTCATCCAATAATAGGATGTCTGGTTTTTCCAACAATAAGCGGCAAAGAGCAACACGTCTTTTCTCACCACCTGAAATGACACCAACCTTTGTATCCGAAGGAGGGCAGCGAAGTGCATCCATAGCCATTTCTAGCTTGCTGTCGATATCCCAGGCGTCAAGGGCATCAATTCTATCCTGTAACTTACCCTGCTTTTCAATGAGGTCGTTCATCTCATCATCGGTCATTTCCTCGCCAAACTTTTCACTTAGCGCGTTAAACTCACGAACAAGTCTGACAGTCTCACCCATTCCCTCTTCAACAATTTCCATAACAGTTTTTTCAGGATCAAGCTGAGGTTCCTGCTCAAGATACCCGATAGTAAAACCGGGAGAAACGGATGTTTCACCGTTAAAATCAGGGTCAACACCGGCGAGAATTTTTAGTAGTGTACTTTTACCCGAGCCGTTAAGACCAAGAACACCGATCTTAGCGCCATAAAAGTATGACAGAGAGATATTCTTTAGAATTTGTTTCGTTCCATGAAATTTACTCACCTTGTACATGGAATAAATAATCTTGTTAGCTTCTTCACTCATTTATAGTTTTCCTTAAATATTATTATATACAACAGAAATGATTTTTGAATGGTGCAATTTAAGATATTTTTCACTCACCCGTAACGCAGATTTGCAATCTGCGTTTATTTTTTATCTATTTTATCAACTACTCATAACCTCTTCACTAACAAAAGTATACTCCCACTCCTCCCATGCTTCAACCAAACCTGCGCTAACAGGATTCAAAAACTCATGCGAAATTTCAGCAAAAAATCTACCGGTGTGTACTTACTTCATCTCTAAAACTAAAAAGAATCAGTAAATACTTCTGAATCCCAGATAATCTAGATACTCACTCTTAAACCAGCACCTTTTGACAGTTTTTGTAATAGAGGCAAATAATCCAATTCCCCCCTCTATATTAGAATAGAATGGCTTTTCAACCAGCACATTTATGCTGCTTTCAAATACTCTGTTGGCAATAAAATATTTTGATAAATTCTGATCCGGCAAATAAATCACAAACTCAGTCAACACTATTTTGTATTCTTCCGGCTCAAATCCTTCTTCACAAATATCTAATAATCCTTTTGTTAAAGCCTGAATACCATAATTAACCATGGGGACTGGAACTGATTGCGGATAATGATCAATTATTTTTCCATTCACTTCAGTTAGAGAATTTGGTATCTCTTTCACATATCTTACGCTATCTCCTTCACGTTTTTTTGTATAATATATATTAAGTGTTGGATAATATTGAAAGTCATTGTATACTTCAGTTGAATCTCCAAAATCAAGTTCAAAACCGTACCCTTCCAGCCAATACTCTCCAGGAATACTAGATTTAAATTCTTTAAAATCGCAATAGTTTTCAGGAAAAGTTTTTGTGGATGATGTTAATACTTCGCCATTTGGCAATGTTGCGATTAAATTTAATTCCGCATTTGATTGTGGATAATACCCATTCAGAACATAGCAGTCAACAGAATCATTGCCTGTAGGATTAGCATGTACGATGGTTGTGTCCTTAAAAAAATAGTGCATTTCATTTTCGATTAACTCAATTTGAGCGTTCTTTATTCCATTTTTCAATAAATTATCCTCTTTGGAACTGCCAACCTCATAACTCCTCGTTAAATAAGCAAATTGAACATCTTTACTATCTTCAATTACGCAAGTGAGTACATATCTGCTTTCGTAGGTTCCAACAATACTAAATGGCTCATCGCAAGAATAAATGAAGAAAAAAAGTAATAGTATTACTGCAACAAGTCTTTTCATATTTTAACCCTCAGATTTGTAGTAATCATAAAAGGAAGTGAGTAATAAGTTTCTAGACTATAATAATCCAGATAAAAAATATTTTTTCTGTCATATAAATTTGTAACACTTACATCCCAATTTATATCAAAGGAATAAAATTTGAGTCTTTTGGAAATGCTGATATCTAACCGGTGATATGCTGGTAGTCGATGTGCATTTTTCTCCCCCATAATCTTGTTATGTTCAAATTTATCCGTTAAACCATATTCAATATCATTCATTGAATTGAGGAGTAGCATGTCATAAGAGGCTAGTATTTGAGTATAAGGTTTACCAGAACTGAAACTCCAAACAAGAGAGGCAATCCATTCATTTCCAAAATCATAATCAAGAATCATATTTAATGAATGCCGGCTATCGTAATTCGGGACGTATCTCTCCCCCTCTCTTTTTTTGAATACCCAGGAAAGTGAATAATTCGTTTTTAATTTCAGATCTTCAATCTGATAGAGTCCTTCAATCTCTAATCCATATGCTTCACTTGACCCGGACAGTATTTGATACTGCACTGGTGATGTTCTATTCTCATTTAAAAAAGGCTGGTTAGATATGCTTTTATAGTAACCTTCTATATTAAAGGAAAGTGCAGATGAAAAATTCAACTCACTACCTATTATATAATGTATAGCTCTGAGAGGATCGAAATATGTCGGAAGTATTATCCAGGGATCAAATGCTGAGGAGGCTGCATTATCATCCACGAGCGTTATCAAATCCTGATAATAAATTCCCCAGGCAAGTTTAAGTTTTACACCATCATCAAGCAAATAAGAAAAATCCATCCTGGGTTCCAATGGCAGATACTTGGGACTGGCGCCGGCAATTCTTGTAAGATTAGCTCTCACTCCAAGATTAGCTCCAATAGACTTAAATCTTAGAAGTTTCCAATTTGCAAAAACACACATGCCCATTCCTTTACTGCTTAAATTGGATCCAAAACTTTCAGAAGATTCCACGGGTAGTGTTGTACTTATGTCTTTTATTCTGAATCCAATATTGAGTTCATCTGTCGAATCGAAAATATATTTTACGTTGGTCTGAAATGTCATATCTCTTATTTCGTTTATGCGATATCTGTATTTTGTGCTATCTGGTAGCAATTCGCCTTTTGCTTTGCTTTCCGAAAACTCTATTTCTGCGTAAAGGGGAAGCTCTTCGGCATATTGAAAATACTTTATGCCCATAAGTGAATTTGACCACTTGTAAGATGGTAATCCAGGTTTTTCATATTCAATTTTATCATCACTGGTAAAGCCGTAAAGAGTAAATCTCGCATTTTTCCAAAAATCATCATCAGCATAATGTAGTTTAAAAGAGCCATCATAAAAATCGGCCGGCACATCATTTCCATTCATATACTTTGATAATGTATTGTTTGAAAAGCTCTTTCTGCCAGCAATGTAAAACGATCCGTGAGGAATGGGGCCTTCGAACAATAGTTTGCCGGAAAGTAAACCCGCCTCCCCTGTTATTGAGAAATTATTAGTATTACCATCGCGTGTATTAATTTTCAATAAACCGCCAAGTCGGTCACCATGCTCGGCACTAAAGCCCCCTTTTTGAAATTCAACACTTCTAATTACATTATTATCTATAACTCCAATAAGATTCATAGCATGAAATGGATAGTAAATAACCGCGTTGTTAAAAAGGACTTGCGTCTGATCAGACGAACTGCCCCGCACAAAATATTTAGCTGAATTATCTCCAAATGATTGAACACCGGTTAAATATTTCAGTGACCTGATAACGTCTTTTTCAGCACCATGAGGAAGTCTATCTAATTCAAGAGCAGTAATTTTAGTAAGACTCATTACAGATTCTTGTTGTTGTTCAACAAGAATTCCAGTTTTTTCAATTTCGGAAATTTCAATGGCGCTGGCACTAAGTTCAATATCAACATGCGTAATTTTGTTTTTACTGATCAAGAATTCTATTTTCTTGGAGCTATAGCCCATGTAAGAGACAGTCAGCCAATAGGATCTTCCACCAGGAATGTTGCTTACCAGAAAGTGTCCATGAGCATCTGTAGAAGTGCCTGTTAATAGATCTTCAATAAATACATTTGCATATGGCAAGGGTTCCCCTGAGGTTGAGTCTGTAATGACACCTCTAAGTGTTCCCGGAGTTTGAGAAAAAGCTGGCATTTGAAGGCTGATTAAAACTAATATGACAAATAGGAATTCTGTAACGATAAATTTTCGGGGGACTTTCATTTAGCGCCTAATATGGTAATTAGATAATTGTATTATGCTTTTGGGAACACCATTTATATAAAGTTAGATTTCTTAAAATAGAAGCATATTTAACTTCAATAACAATATGCTACATAAGCTAAATTACAATCAATGCAGAAATTTGTGACTATTTTTTTACATAATGGTAAGCATGATAACATAGCCCGTTAGCTGTTATACGGGCTATGTTCGTGGATGTAATTATTTTTGTGTTATCACATAATGTGTTTCTGTTGGGAACGCCATTTCAATGCCGGCTTCATCCAGTTCTTTCTTGATCTTCATATTTACTTCATGGATTATCATCTTCCAGTTATCAAAATCAGTTATCCAGTAAACGATTTCCATATCAAGAGAAAAAGCCCCAAAATTCACGAAACGAATCATAATGTCATTATGGTCAACTCCCTCAATCCCCTTAATCAATTCATCTATAATCTTCATCGCTTCTTCCATGCGGGGTGAAGTTGTGTCATAGGTAAGCCCTATTGTAACAACCTGACGCCTTCTGGTACGTGTTGAAAAATTTTCAATAGTCGAGTCCACAACTTTGCTATTCGGGATAACAACTGTTGTTCCGCCAATAGTTTTTATTCGCGTACTTCTTAATCCAACCTCCTTTACAGAACCAGATTGCCCACCCACTTCAATCCATTCATCAATTTGAAAGGGTTTATCCCAAAAAATTGAAAACCCGCCAATAATGTTTTTAACGGCATCCTGTGCTGCCAGAGCAATTGCCAAGCCGCCAATACCTAAACCTGCAAGAAGTGAAACAATATCATAACCCATATTTGAGAGAACAATAATCACTGCAAGGGCAAGGACAGTACCTTTTGCAGACTTACGTAATATTGGGAGAATCTGATCGTCGAGCTTACTTTCTGATTTTTCAACAATAGGCTCCACATACATTTTCAGAAGCATATCAATGAATCTGATGATAAACCAGGTAACAACTATTGAAATTAATACAAGAACAATATTATCAAAGAGTTTTTGGAATGTTTCATTTAAGGTCAGGAATCTCTTACCCAGCCAGAACCCTCCTGCAAATATCAAAAGAACAATTGGCTCTTCGATAATATCAATAAGATAATCATCAAATTTCGTTTTGGATTTTGCAGTTAATTTTCTTAATCGTGTTTTGAAGATGAAAAAAATTATTTTTCCGAGAACCATTCCGGCAATCAGACAGAGAAAAAAGAGCCCATATTGCTCAATAGTATTCTGAAAATAAACTGTTTCCAGAAATGACGATAAAAATTTCATAGTTAATCCCTTTGAAACTGGTAAATAATCTTTATAATTAAAAAAGGAAAATAAGCATCACTGATTCAAAAGACAAAATAGAATGATTAGAAATTGACCGGTTTCACTGAAAAGCCTTCTTTTTTATTCTCATACAAAATCTCTATTTTCATATTCACAAATTTTCCACTTAAGCGAAATTTATCATGATAGATTATTCGGCTGTAATACTTGAAAAACTAATTATTCATAAGGTTGGCAATAAGCAGAAAGATGTTAAAAACGTCATTTCCGGTAACCTTTGTAGTTTTGACGATGATCTTTCAGCAAATCTGATTAACCTGTTCCTTACCCCTTTTGCTAAACACGGGGAAGTAAATAAATTCAGCCATCATTCAAGTCTGGAAATGAATGAGTTATACTCATATTCAAAAAAACTTTTTAACGAGTATGAGGATTTCCAAAAGGTTTCTGTCAATATTCTCAATCATTTATATAATCAATCTGATCACCCTCATATAAAAACCGGTGAGGTACTCATCGCCTATTTTAATGACATAATTTTTGATGATAAAATCACCAACGCTATTGGCATTTATAAGATTGAGAGGAAGCAGAACTACTTTAAGTTATCAGAGCATGGAAAGAATATCAGCCTGAACCTTGACAAGGGTTTTCATGCAAAAAAAATTGATAAGGGATGCCTGATCATAGACAAGGATGAGCAGGATGGCTACAAGGTGCTTAGTGTCGATAATAATAATTACGATACAGAGTACTGGAAGAATAAATTCCAGAATGTAAAGTATGTTAAGGACTTCCACTATCACACCTCAAGTTACGTTGATTTCTGTAAATCTTTTTCAGAAGAAGTTATTGAAGTGGAAAAAGGGAAAGATGAGCAAATTGCCTTCCTGAATAAATCGATGAATTACCTCTCTAAAAAAGAAGAATTTGATATTCAGGAATTTGCTGCAGAAGTTTTTGAAGAACCAGCAAGACGCCAGAAATTCTTCGACTATAAGCAAACTTTTGAAAAAGAGAGAGAAATTGAAGTTCAGGATAACTTTCCAATTGCGCAAAATACCGTAAAAGCGAAGAAGCGGTTTATCAAGAGTCTGATCAACCTGGATACTAACATTCAAATAAAGCTTGATCCCAAGGATCCTGAGACGACGCGCCAATATATTGAAAAGGGCTACGACCGCGAACGGGACATGCATTTTTACAAAGTTTATTACTATACTGAGATGAAATAGTCTCTCAAAGAAATGAAATTAGGCAAATTAAAATGCGATTCTCAAAATTGTGTGAATAAGTTTACTCGAATCCATTAGGATTCATTTTTTGCCAGCGCCACGTATCTTCACACATCTCATCAATTCCTCTTGTAGCTTTCCAGCCAAGCTCTTTTTCAGCCTTGCTGGCATTGGCGTAGCAGGTTGCTATATCACCAGCTCTTCTATCCACAAGTTGATAGGGTATAGTTTTACCGGAAGCTTTCTCGAAGGCTTTTACAACATCCAGAACGCTGTATCCGCAGCCGGTACCAAGATTATAAACCACGTACCCTGGTTTTTCATTAAGCTTTTCCAAGGCTCTTAAATGACCATCCGCCAGATCCGTAACATGTATGTAATCACGCACACCTGTCCCGTCATGTGTATTATAGTCATTGCCAAAAACCTTTAAGGCGTCTCTCTTACATATGGCAACCTGAGCAATATAAGGGGCAAGATTGTTAGGAATACCATTCGGATCTTCCCCAATCATACCGCTCTTGTGGGCACCAACAGGATTGAAATAACGCAGAATGGCTATATTCACGCTATTATCTGAGAGGTATAAGTCATTCAAAATTTCTTCGATAACAAGTTTTGATCGTCCATATGGATTAGTGGCACTAAGTGGAAAATCTTCTGTTATTGGAACCGCAGCGGGATCACCGTAAACCGTAGCGGAAGAACTAAACACGAGGTTCTTTACATTATGTTTCTGCATTGCTTCACATAAGACTAATGTGCTGGTTAAGTTATTGTGGTAATATTTTAAAGGGATTTCCACAGACTCGCCAACGGCTTTAAGTCCCGCAAAATGGATTACAGAATCAATCTTTTCGATGGTAAAAATCTCATCGACTTTTTCTGAATCCAACAGATCAACCTTATAAAACTTAACCGACTTGCCGGTTATCTCCTCAACACGCTTTAAAGATGCTTCTTTACTATTACTCAAATTATCAATAACAACAACCTCGTAGTTGGACATTAACAATTGTATTATTGTATGACTACCGATATATCCTGCTCCACCGGTTACTAATACTTTTTCTTTCATGATAACCTGACTATCCTGGATTGTTGATATGAAATTAATTTTATAAAACAAATATAGTCATCCCAACCCATTGAACAAAAATGAAGAAAGATAAATTTGAAGGTTTATTTAAAAACCTTCAGCTTAACTTTTTTTATAATATCTTTTGCGGTTGTAATTCCGTTCACATCAGTAATTATCGAACTAATAGCTGCAATCTGACCGGTTCTTCCCAGCAATGTTGGTTCACTATACTCACCATTAAGCGCCGCGATTGAGCCCCCATAAATTAAGGAAGGCTGACCATTCCCTTCAGAATCCATTGTGTTATTTGGGTACAGGTTGAACATTTCATTATAATCACCAGAGAGATTTACCTCAATGAAATATTTCCAGACCGAAGCCGAATCCAATAGTGCTTCAACATGCAATTCTTCTGAATTTGGAGTTGCAGAACTAACTGCGTCAAATTCTGTTTTGCGCAAAATTTTGTTAAGTTCCAATGCCCCTGATCTGCTTTCCCAAAATGGCAATGCCACTTGACACATTATTTTCCCGGACCAATCATCTTTACCAGCTCTGCTTGTCACATATATTGTTTTGATTTCATTTGTTTTTTCGTTCTCAAGCCAAATTGCCAGTTGTGGTTGTTCACCATAAATGGTATTAAAACCAATAGAAAGATCCAGTACAATTGAAGCCACTAGTATACATTTCCCGTCTGTATTCTTAATTAATATTGGCTCAGCCTCAGGATAAAGATTTATACCGAGCCAGACACCAATTCCCACTATAATAGCCATTAGGAAATACTTTTTCATTTTATGCACCGGGAATAATAAGCGGCTCCCTCTCCTTCCAGAACCCACGGGTAAAATCAGGGAAGTCAACAGGCTTGCTTCTATTTGCTACTGATATTTCACTTAATTCTGATGGAACACTTAATGTCACTGCATCATAAACATCCATATCAGTAGGCGTACCATTTAATAAAGCCTGCACAAGTCTGTAATCTTCCAAAAAATCCATTCCACCATGATTGGCATCTTTCGCCAAATCACCAATATTCTTCCATAGATCATGATCGAATTGGTCTCTATAGTTTTCCATTGGTTCCCATTGGTGAGCCGGACTCTTACCTTCTATATGAATTCTATCAGGATAACCAATCGATATAGCATGTGTACCCTGTACCATATCAATTCTATCATAAGGTCTGGGCAAATTAGTGTCATGAATTAGAGTGATAGTAAGTCCCTTGACGGTTTTAATAAGACTTATATTAACGTCTCCTAATGCATATTTGGTTTTACTGTATTCATGATCCGGGCCAAGGTGTTCATTAGCAAACATCTGTAATCCTCTGGAGTTACTGCTCATTGATACAAGATAATCGAACCTGTCGCCTCTATTGATATTCATACAATTCGCGACTGGACCAAGTCCATGAGTTGGATATAAGTTACCATTGCGTTTGATCGAATGCTCAATTCTCCAGTTCCCCTCATATTCGTCACCAAGTTTATAGTTCCTAAGATCGTGAAGGTAACCACATGTGCCATTAATTATTTCACCAAAAATTCCCTTACGTACCATGTTTAGAACCATCAATTCCCGACGACCATAATTACAATTTTCCATCATCACACAATGCTTATTATATTTCTCCGCAGTTTCAACCAGTTTCCAACACTCCTCAATAGTTAATGCCGCGGGAACCTCAGTAGCTGCATGTTTGCCGTTTTTCATGGCAGCTACGCATATTGGAACATGCCATTTCCAAGGCGTTGCAGTATATACCAGATCGAGATCTTCCTTCTCACACATTCTAACATAATCATTTGGGCCGGCAGAATATCCTTTGGGTTTTGCTAAGCCCGCATCTGTCACCCATTTTTGAACCCGTTCAACTTTTTCAGGTATAATATCACAAATGGCAACTAACTCTACATTATCCATCTTAAGAAAATTCTGAACATGCCATGATCCTTGGTTGCCAACACCTACAAATCCAATTCGCACCTTCTTTAATGGTGCAACTTTTGGTAGAGATGGTTTTGTACTTAACTTTTTTTCAGTCTCCTCTTTGCAAGAAGCAATTGGTAATCCTATAATTGCTGCACCGGCCCCTGCCAAGGCTGCTGATTTTAAAAAGTCTCTTCTGTCTAGCTTTGACATATGTTTCTCCAATCTTGTTAAAACAGTTTTTAATAATTTCAAAAATTTATTTTACGCCATCTTCAGGTTGAACAACGTAGACCTTACCTCCACAGCTGATTATTGCCTCGGCAACTTCTTCAGGGTTTTCGGGCGCATATGCGAACATGCAACCGCCTCCGCCTGATCCGTTAATCTTTGCACCGTAGGCACCGGCGTTAAGTGCAGCCTCTATCATCTTTTCTATCTTCGGTGTTGAAATATTTAGATCCTTGTTTAGAATATCATGATGTTTCGTTAAAAGACTTCCAACCGCTTTATGATCAAAAGAAGCTGCATCGAATATTTGTTTCGCTTCCAAAGTAATTTGATAATTTTTTAAAGTTGCAGTTAGCAAACTATGTTGGTCGAAAGTTAATATGTTTTCATATTTTCCAACATCTTCAAGTTGCAAATTGCGAAGACTGAAAGAGCTTTCCTCTTTACAAATCTTATTAATTATTTCCAGAACGCCATTCTTAACCCTGCTCAATATTGCAGTTGTACTTTTTGGTTCACCGGAATCCCCAAGCACAATTGTCTTTAGGGAATTTTTCAGTGTTGTTACCTTAAGTTCAGGTTCAAAGTCAAGAAATATAGTTCCACCAAGTGCGCATGAATAATGATCCATCTTGCCCCCCGGTTCATTGAACTCTGTTACTTCAGCTTGATGAGCAAAAGCGGCTATATCCTCCGGGGGCAGTGTTATTGCCTGATCACTTATTTTTGCCAGTAAGTTTACCCACGCAACAATCAATGCCGAAGAGCTGGAAGTACCTGAATTTATTGGAATTTCACCATTAACTATGCCTTCAAAACCTGTTGAAAAGGTAAAGTTATTTGCCTGCATTACATTCATTGTGCTTTTAAAGTAGTCTCGTTCAGTGTGGTATTCTAACAATCGGTTAACATAAAATTTTTCGTTTTTTTTAATATCTGGTAAATCCAGGTGGATTTGATTACCTGCCTGCTTTTTCCCTTCAATATTGATCCTTAAAGAAATAGCACATGGAATAACAGGTAAATTCAGATAATCCTGATGTTCACCAAACAAACAGACTCTTCCAGGGGCTGATGTACTAAAATTCAATTCTTCTCTCTTCATCAATCTCCTTTAAATCTTAGGTTATTTCTCAAGGTTCTGCATTAAAATTGGAATGAATTCAGGACATATTTAATAATATATTTAGTTATTGACAAGATTATAAAATATTTATTTAATTATTCCAGAGCATAATTGCTATATATTTTCTAACTTGTTCCAACAATTTTTGATTCTGATACCGTGAGACATACATCTATTATATTTAAAAAAAGGAATTTTTAATAAAATTCTTCCTAAAATGATTCTAAATTCAGTGTCATTTTATCTCAGTTACACCATTAATAATGTTTTATAGGAGGATTAATGTTTTACACTGTGGATCTTGTCATTATTATCGTCTTTTTTCTTATTGTTATAGGAATTGGTGTTGTTGCCTCGAGAACTGCCGGAAAAAACTCGACCGAATTTTTCCTCTCCGGAAGAAAAATGCCCTGGTGGCTCCTTGGTGTTTCCATGGTTGCCTGCACATTTTCTGCTGATACACCTAACCTTGTAACAGACATTGTAAGAAATAATGGCGTTGCTGGTAACTGGGTATGGTGGGCTTTCCTCTTTACAGGAATGCTCACAGTTTTTGTCTATGCTAAGCTATGGAGAAGATCTGAAGTGATGACAGATCTTGAAATTTATGAAATTCGATACAGTGGTAAAATGGCTTCCTTTCTAAGAGGTTTCAGATCAATATACCTCGGGCTGTTTTTTAACGTGATGATTATGGGCGCTGTTTCTTTGGCCGCAATCAAAATTGGCTCTGTAATGTTCGGGTTGGATAAATACACAACAATCGCAATCGCCTCCTTTGCCGTAGTACTTTACGCCACTCTTGGCGGGCTTAAAGGTGTGATCTGGGCAGATTTCTTTCAATTCGGCATCGCAATGACAGGTTCGGTAATAGCGGCAGTTATAGCACTTGATCAACCGGAAGTGGGCGGGTTGAGCGGGATGATCAATCATCCGGCTCTTCAGGATAAACTTTCGTTTATCCCTGACTTTTCCAACATGGAAATTCTCATACCACTCTTTGTAATTCCCATAGCAGTTCAATGGTGGAGTGTTTGGTATCCGGGCGCTGAGCCTGGCGGTGGTGGTTATATTGCCCAACGTATGTTATCGGCCAAAGATGAGAAGAATGCTGTTGGCGCAACCCTCTTATTTAACGTTGCTCACTATGCGCTTCGTCCATGGCCCTGGATAATAGTTGCTCTCTGTTCAATTATACTTTTCCCTACTCTATCAGATATCCATCAGCAATTTCCTCAGATAAGCGAACAGTATTTAAAAGATGATATTGCATATCCGGTGATGATGACTTTACTTCCTAAAGGATTATTCGGACTTGTAGTGGCTTCACTTGTAGCCGCCTATATGTCAACTATAGGTACTCATTTGAACTGGGGCTCATCGTATGTTGTAAATGACTTCTATAAAAGATTCGTAAATCCAGGCGCAAGCGAAAAACAACTTGTAAGAATGGGTCGAATTTTTACCGTTGTTTTAATGCTTCTCACAGCTGTTGTCGCCCTCTGGCTTGAAAACGCAAAACAGGCTTTTGATATCCTTCTGCAAATCGGTGCGGGTACAGGCCTTATTTTTATTCTTCGATGGTTCTGGTGGAGGATCAACGCCTTTACAGAAATATCGGCTATGTTGATGTCGTTCCTCGTTGCTGTCTTTTTTCAATTTGTTGTTCCAAATGCAAAAGCAGGAGTTACACCAGAATGGTGGCTGACTTCTCACTGGCAATTAGTTCTCGGAATCGTGATTACAACTTTGACCTGGGTTTTGGTTACCATGTTTACCAAATCCACTGAAACAAGTACTCTTAAGAAATTTGTACTGCTAACCAGACCAGGCGGCCCCGGTTGGAAAAAAATTAATGCAGAACTTGAATCAGAAGGTCATCCAAAGATTACTAACAAACTTCCTCTTGAAATATTGATGATGTTTATTGGCACCTTTACTGTGTACGCGGCTCTCTTTGCTACTGGTTTCTGGATATATAATAACATTGCAGGTGCAGCAATAGCTTCCGTTGTTGCATTAATCGGGATTACTGTTATGCTAAAATTATTAGGGAAATTAAGATTTAGTTGATTTTGATTATTGGATTAAATTCCAGGAAACATATGAAAAACCGAAATATAGTAATACTTGCCGGAGGCATTTCTTCGAGAATGCGAAAACCGGTTGAACAGAATAAATTATTGGATAATAAACTTGCCCTTGAGGCTGATTCAAAATCCAAATCCATGATAAGCGTTGGAGTTGATGGAAGACCATTTCTGGATTACCTTCTTTACAATGTCTCAGAAGCTGGTTATATAAATGTTCTCATTGTAATTGGCGAGAAAGATGAGAGTATCAAAAACTATTATTCTGGGGAAAGAGTTTTTAGTAAATTAAATATCGCTTTCGCTACACAATTAATTCCTGAAGGAAGAGGAAAACCATTTGGGACTGCAGATGCATTGTTTCAGGGATTAAATTCTGTAAAAGGATGGAAGGATGAGAGTTTTACTGTCGTTAACAGTGACAACCTGTATTCGCAAAAAGCCTTGCAAATATTGTTAGAGTCGGAATATGATAATGCCATGATTGATTACGACTCAAAAGGATTTGAATTGGGAGAAGAACGAGTTAAGGCTTATGCTATTTCGCTTAAAAACAAAAATGGATTTCTAATAGATATAGTTGAAAAACCAAATGAAGAGCAAATGAAGCAGGCATATGATAGTGAAGGCATACTAAGGGTCAGCATGAACATTTTTAAATTGAAATATAATGTGATTTATAATTTTCTGAAAACATGTCCCATTAATCCAGTACGGAATGAAAAGGAATTGCCGACTGCTGTTAAGATGATGATAAAGGAGAACCCGGAATCTCTTTATTGCTATCCAATCTCTGAACACGTTCCGGATCTTACAAACAAAGAGGATATAATTCCAACCAAAAATTATTTGGAGAAACAATTCGGGGGAATAATTATAAATTGAAAATGGATGAAAAGTTTTTAAGCAGAAGTAGAGAAATCCTTACATCAATGATGGATAGGGGTGCCCTTACAATACCCGAAATAACCTCTTCTGTTGGTATGAGCTTACCAATAGTTACTGAGGTAATTAATCAGCTTGTTAAAGCAGGTAAATTGGTTGAGCTTACCGGTGTAGAAAAACCTCAGGCCGGACGCCCCCCTACTCTTTATAAATTAAATGCCGAAGCCGGATATACAATTGGAATAGAATTGGGGAGAATTTCCTCAAACTGTGTGGTTCTTGACTATTCTCAAAAAATGATATTTGAATACCACAGAAAATCAATTCTTTCGAAGGATAACGAAAGTATATTCCTTGAGCTTGAAAAACTTATAAATCATTTGCTAAAGGAAGTTGGAATTACGAAAAAACAACTTCTGGGCATTGGTATTTCAATTCCTGGAATTGTTCAAGGAGAAACAGGTACCAGCCAGACATATCTAAAAGTTGAGAACAATTTATTGCTCGACCATCTGGAGAAAAGGCTGGGAGTAAGAGTAAGAATTGAACACGATGTGAAGTCAATGGCATTAGGTGAGATACACTACGGGGCAGCACAAAATGTCAATAATGCTCTTTACATAAATTACGGTTGGGGTTTAGGAATTGGTATTATAATGAATGGTCAGCTTTATTATGGTAACGAAGGATTTGCCGGCGAGTTTGGTCATATCCCTCTGGTTCCAAATGGTGAGCTCTGCTATTGTGGAAAGCAAGGATGCCTGGAGACTATTTCCTCCGGGCGAGCAATTACAAAACTGGTTAATGATAGATTATCAGCCGGGGCCTCCTCTATGATTCTAAAGTCAAAGAAAATGGCTGAAAAAGTTGATCCTATCGATATTCTTAAAGCTGCAAATCAAGGAGATCAATTTGCCATTGAGATACTTGAAGAAGCTGGCAAATATCTCGGCATTGGCATTGCGATCCTGATTAATCTTTTTAACCCGGGACATATAATTATTGGTGGAACTATATCACAAGTGGCAAGTTATTTACTGGACTCACTTAAAAACAATGCCATGAAGCACTCTATAGTTCAACTGAACAAAAATGTAATATTTGAAATCTCTGATCTAAAAAATAATTCAGGCGCATTGGGTGTTGCCAGGCTGACATCAATTAAATACTGCTGTGATATTTAATTTTTCAAATGTTCGGCAAAGTATATCAAAATACTGAAGTTGTTAGGCTGCTAACAGAGGATGTAGTGTTGTGTAATATTAAAAGGCTCAAAAGATTTATTTTTGAGCCTTTTTTGTAAATATAATGGTGGAGGTGGCGGGAGTCGCCGCTTAACCTCTAACCACCTATATTATAACAACTTACGATTGTCAGAGAATTAATTCACACACTTTTCACACACAATTTACATCTTTTTCAGAGGTTTTGAGACTAAAAAGTGACTACCTCATTTCTCTTATAAAATTTGATTTTTTCTAATCATTTATCAGTCTCATGATACAACTCATAGCCTTGCTCTATCCATGTTTGTAGACCACCTGATAAATTGAAAACGTTTTGCATATTAAGCTTATGTTGAAGATATTCAACAACCACACCACTTCTTTCTCCGAAATCACAGACGATGACTACCATTTTATCAGTCGGAATATTCTCCGGTTTGAATAACAAAACTTCTGTCTCAATTACTCGTCCCCCAATATTATAATTTTTGAATTGATCTAGCGTTCTGACATCATAAATAATTAAATCTTCTTTCAGTTGGAGTTTGTTTTTCAACTCTTCCGGAGAAATTGAGTTTATTTCATCCGTCGCAACTAGGTTGCAGACATCATTATATTCGCACAACTTTGTAATATTAGATTGTTCTGAATCTCGTTCAACATCTATAATGTCAAAATTAAATGTTAGTGTATCCATTTGTAATAATCTCCCGGATAAGGTTTTCCCAATACCTAAGATAATTTTAATGACTTCGTTGGCTTGTAAAGTACCAATAATTCCAGGTATTACACCCAGCACTCCAGTTGTTGAACAATTGGGCATCTCATCCTCTTTAGGTGGATCGGGGAATAAACATCTGTACGTTGGCCCCCCATTGTAATTAAACACAGACACCTGTCCCATAAACTTATATATAGCTCCAGAGACAATTGGTTTACCCAAGATAACGCAAGCATCATTTATTAAATATCGTGTTGGAAAATTATCAGAGCCGTCAATTATAATGTCATAATTCGAAAAAAGCGTTAGAATATTCTCTTTAGTAAGTCTTATAGGGTGAGCAATAATATTACAATGAGAATTAATCTTTGATAATTTCGCTGATGCAACGACAACTTTCGATTTCCCAACATCAGATGTATTATAAAGGATTTGTCGTTGAAGATTGCTTTCGGAGATAATGTCATCATCTATAATTCCAATCGTTCCTACACCTGCTGCAGTAAGATATTGCAGAATTGGGCATCCTAGACCACCGGCACCAACCATTAGCACTTTGGCGTTTTTTAATTTTTCCTGTCCTTCAAAACCAATCTCAGACATAATGATATGTCTGTTATACCTTTTAATTTCTTCATTACTTAGCATATGTAAATTTAACTTCTTTCCTGATATTTTTTTGAGCGTATTTACCAATCACTTAAAATTTTATAAGAGCATTTTTTTTGGGGGTCTACTTTAGCAGTAACATCTTTTTTATTGAAACGAAGCTACTTGTTTCAATTCTGTAAAAATATATCCCACTTGCAATGTTTTCTGATTTAAATTCAGTTTCATATTTACCAGGTGATTTCACATCATCCACAAGAACCTTGATTTCCCTTCCCATTAGATCAAACACACTCAACTTTACATGCGTCCGCTTTGCTAAATTAAAATTAATTTTCGTCGATGGATTAAACGGGTTAGGATAATTCTGATACAATTTATAGCCATTTGGCAGTTCTGGTTCTTTCTCACTGGATGTAGTAGAAATGGTTAAATCGATATTATCCACAGTGCCGATTTCAGTGGTAAATTCAAATGAAGAACTAAATATATCTTCCTGCCCAAATCTTTGAAGCATCAACTTGTAATTACCATAAGGAAGATTAGCCAATCCAAAGTCACCAGTCGAGCTTATGAAACCGTAAGTATATGGTTTATTATCAGATTCATTAATGGCGTAGACAAGTTCGTTGCCAGCCTTAGATGTCTGCTGATTAGCGAAATGAACCATTCCTCTAACCATTCCCCCACCATAGGATGAATCCCACATAAGAGTAATATCATGCCCCGTTACATGCGAACTGATCATTGATGAGTCGGCGTCCTGCCAAAAAACAGCGGGTTGATTCATCTTGTTATAATAACCGGGAATGTGAAAATTTGAAAAAGCCTGAATGTAATAACTACCTGATCGTTTGATATTTTTAATTTGATATTCACCTCTTGAATTTGCAATTGTTGCGTAAGACTCTGTTGTGTCATCAGCAAGAAAGCCAGATATTTTTGATGGATTATGTTCCCCTCTCCTAACAACCACAAAAGCTTTTCGCAAAGCAAGATCTGGGAATTCGTCCCCTACTGTTCCCGTAACAGAGAATTCCGTTTCAAGCATGGGCTCAAGAAGAAAGTCTGCACTAATAGTTGAATTATTGCTCGCTATTATGAATTCTGCCTTAAGTGGATCTGTCTGACCGTTAAAAAACTGCATGTAGTAACCCTCTTTTTCTGCGGAAACCAAATATCTTCCAACTGGCAACTCCAGACTAAAATACCCGGTGTTATCTGTTTTTGCTGAATCAGAGAGAATAACCCCATCATAAAAGAAATAAATATTAGTAGCCTCAAGCGCAGACGAGGAATCGTTTACAAATCCCTCCACAGTACCCGTCATTTTGTTTTGCATAAAGTGACTTATATTCACTTCGATCTCATCGATTGGCTGAGAGCCAGAATTATAAATGAGAATCTTCTTAACTGAATCTCCGGTTATCGTGTTAAAATTATTGAAGAATCTGATAATCAGAAGGATATTTTGTGATGGATTCAGTTCAAAGGGAAAACTAACTGCCTCATTAAAATTTACATCCATGATCGAAGAATCATAACTAGTGCTATCTATAAATATCGGATTGGCAGAATTATTCCTGACCTGAACCTGACTCATTCTTTGAAAATTGTCATCAAAACGAATATGCCTTGGGGTTATCATAAGACTATTCATTTGAGCATTACTACTAAATTGCAATAATAATATTAACACGATTATATGTTTAAACATGATTTTCCACCTTATAATGACTCATTAAAATCTTAATCTCACTCCCGAATATTTCCTCATCAACAAATAAATAAGCATCAGTAACGCACTCGTTATTGTTAAAATGATAAACAAATACCTCCAATTAAAACTTTTAGTCAATTTTATTGGAGAGTTATTTCCGCTTAAGGTAAATGCTGCCCAGTAATATGGATTAGCATTCTCCTCCGAAATAAACTTCAGTTTGGCTAATCTCAACGATTCAGATTTTCCATTGCCATCGTTTAAGAATGAATAAAAGAATTCCATTAATTTTGAAGAGTGTTCATCGCTAACATCCCACAACGAAACAACTATGCTGTTTGTGCCCGATTCCATAAATGCTTTCTGCATCCCAATTATTCCTTCTGATCTATCTGATGACCCTAAACCGGATTTGCAAGAGCTCAAAACAACCATCTCACTATTAATTTTTAAATCAGCAATTTCACCAAGTTCTAAAAAACCATCGTTTTCACTATCATTCTGCGAAAAAATAATCACAGGTTTTTCATCATAGAGAATTGAATGAGTGGATAAATGAATTATAGAAGCATCTTTTGCTCTCTCCTTAAAAACAGTTTCAGTAGCCTCTCCCGAGATAAAAACGTCACTGTTTCCAAGAATGTCGCTAATACGCAAAACTTCCTCCTCTGAGAATTTCAATTCAGCCATATTTACTCCTCTCAAATATAAATCAGCTGAACCTGATAGGCCCCTTGTATCAGAAACAGTACTTACTAATGAATGGACAGAAGGATTCCCCATCAGAAGAGGCTTGTCACTGGTGGTGCTTTTACGCTTTCTCAAATCATCCCAAATCCCGATTGATGGTGTATATGAAACAGTGAAATCATTTATCAGAAAAGTCTTGTCTGAATAAAAGTAACGTCCTGATTTCGAAGGATCCTTTGTTACTAATAATTCGAAGGGAAGAATCTGTAACTCACGTGGCAAACTAAATATAATTGTTGATTCTTTAGGTAGAGGTGATAATATTGGTTCAAGTATTGCCTTATACAGGGCATAGGATGCGGTAGCGTCAAAGGCAAACAGATCTTTATTGAAATATATTTCGCTCTGATGCGAATCTTCCCTGTAGTAAGGTGAAATATTTAAAACATATTCAGATATTTCGTCCCTGCCAACATTTAGTTTTTTATATGTAAAATCATTTTTTCCAATACGAAAAACGAAGGAGTATTTATCAGACAGATAATATGTAATAATACTCTGGTTAATTGAAATCTCTTTTCTCATCTTCTCTAAAAACAAACCATGCCTACCCTGAACATTAAAGATTTTTTCCAGTGAAGGATTCTTTTTCATTAATGCCCTTTTAAAAGCATGGAATTGTTCTGATTCATCATGGTTTAGAATGTTATGAGATTGTTTCCATTCAAGGTCATATAAATTACTAAGTTCTTCTTTTCCCAATGAGGAGTCAAGAATATTAAACTGAGCAAGATTTTGTTTCGTATTTCTGGATCTTGCCCTATCCATTATTCCGAGGGCTTCATCTATTCTTTCTTCCGCTAAATACAACTCAGTTAATGTGTCGTAAATATCCTGATAATTTGAGAAGTACTTAATCTGCATCTCAGCTTTTTGATAAAATAATCGAGAATTATCCTCAATACTCTCAATGGAATTTAGTAAATACTCTTCGGCAAGTTTCTTTTTTTTTCTTTCAAGATAAACACCTGCAATCTTATAATTTATTTCAATCAGAAAATCATGGTCTATAACTTCTTTAGCCAAGTTAAGGGACTCTTGCCAATTGTGTAGAGCTGAATCAATTTCTTTCAATTGGTAATGAAAATCACCCAATATTAACTTTTGGAAAGACAGCAAATGAGATAGTTCATATTCTTCTGTAATCGAAATATTTTTTTTAATTATTTTAAAAGCTTCCTTAAATTTATTTTCTTTCATTTTTACAAGTGATTCATAAGTTTTAGTGTATAATTCACTATATGGATCACCATTTATTTTCGACATCATACCAGATTTATCTAAATAATCTGATGCAATTTTCAGGCTATCCAAACCATAATAAATTATTCCCATTTTCTGGTACAATTCTGACATAAGAAATGGATCCCCTAATTCATCAATTTTATTCGCCTCACCTTTAAATATTTTTAGTGCCTCCTCAATCATATTTAGATTATAGTATAACACACCAATACCAATATTTATTTTAACGTCAGAAACAGCATCCTTTATTTCCTTTGCAATTTTCTTAGATTTTTCATAATAACTAAGTGCGCTTGAATAATTTGATAAATTAGTATAGACATCCCCAATCCCCATAAAACTGAGCATTTGAGCACGTTTATTTTCGCCAGCATGACTTAGTCCAATATTATAATACTCTAAAGCACTCTTATAATTTGAAATTCCCAGAAAGAGGTTGCCGATATTCGTTGCGAGAAAGGCAACTCGAACCTTATTATTAAGTTTGGTAAATAGTTCGTAGCTTTTTTCGTATGCCTTCCTTGCGGCTATTATTTCATTTGTGTATGTAAACGATACAGCGAGTTCGGAATAGCTTATAGCCAGCAATTCAAATTCATTAATTTCATCAGCTATCGTGATAGCTTTATTAAACTGAACACGGGCTGATTCAACATTTCCTTCCACATCATCTATTATTGCCAAGTTAAAAATGGATTTTATTTTTTCTGTGGTATATTTTGTTTCAGATGAAATTCGGAACCCATCTTCATAGTTCTTACGAGCTGTTTTATAATCCCCTGATAGATAAAATAATGATCCTTTTGCATTTTGAATTTTCGCCAGAACTTCTTTGCCAATTGGACTTACATTTTCTGCCAAAACCAGATGCTTTAAAGCCGTATTGTAGTCTCCCAAATTCCTTTGAATATAACTTGCCAAATACAGGATTTCGGCTGGTGTATTTTGATTCTTGAGAGTTGTTTGTAAAAGATCCATAGCGTGGCTGAACTCAGCCTGATTAAACGCAATTGATGCCAGGAGATATGACTTATAAATTCCTGACTTCAATTCAGTTAAATTTGCAAGCAGGTCTGATTCACTATTATTGATTCTTGCAGTTTTTGCCAGCAAATCATAGTAAGGAAAATATTCAGGATTTAGTGGAAGAAGTCTTTTAAGAAGAATAAAGGATTGAGAATAATTAGAAAGTCTGTAATGAAGAACAGCCTGCAAATATTGGTTTTCAAATGAATCTTTCAAGTCGTTTAGAAACTTCAATTCACTTTCATAATCAAGTCCATTATTACTAGCGTAAAAATCATATCTTTTGAATAGTTCCGGAGAGAACCCAACTTTTGTGATTTTGGCTTTCAACTCATTAAACGAAATAATATTTTGTGTTCCGCCCCAGGTACCTGAAACGAAAAGAATAACACTAAATATGACAACAATATTTTTTGTGCACCTCTTCATCACAATTTTGTTACAACCTCATTTAAAATTTCCTTCGCTTCATACTGGTAGCTTCCCTTATTCTCAATTACCAGCCGCAAATATTTAAGGGCATCTTCATGATTCCCACCTAACAAATACGCACGTGCAAGATGGTAATATGAATTAAATTTAATATTCATAAAGGAGTCAGAATTGTTAAACTCTATGGAGGATAGCAGATTCGTGATTGAATTACTCAGCATTTTATCGTCATAGGTTTTAAAAAGCCCAAGGGTAGTTGAGACAGAATATTCCAACTGAACCATGCCAAGAAGATAATAAGTATAGAAAACGGTCTTATCATTTCTGTTTTGTTCAATATCCTTTTCAAAATTTACGATTGCATTTTCGATATCCAGTTCACTTAAAGACTGCACACCTTTCTGAAATAGATCTGAGGTTCTGCCCCTGCTGGTTGAAAATTCCGCTAATTCGCTCGAGGCACTAAAATTCATATATCCAGGTGTCGTAAAATTCGAATAGGTGAATAAAGAGAAATAGATGACTGCAATAAGAATTGTTGCGGCAAAGGCATATCGCTGATAAGACTGATTCAGGAAAACCATCATTTTGTTTTCGATAGGCAAGTTCTTATCAGATTCATCTTCCAATTGTAAAGAAACGAATTTATCGATTTCCGTTAATTCTTCTTTGAAGAGTTCATGCTCAAATCTGCACTTTTCACAACTGAGTAGATGATTTTCAATTTTAGGAATTACTCTACTGATGTCGGCATTTTCTGATAGATTATTTTGATAAAGTACGTATTCTGAGAGCATGCCACTATCCGGATGGACATTAGATACTAATTCAGCTACAACCTTATAAAATGATTGATACTCTGCGAGATCAGAATTACTCCTTATTAGCTCATCAAAAATTATCTTTTCGTCTTCGGAAAGATTGTCTCTTGAAAGCAGATCTAATATTTTTTCTTTGTCGGTCATCTTCATCAATTATTGTTATATATAAGTGTTAGTATGAATTATCCTGAAAAGGTGACATATTATTCCAATTGAGTTTTCAATTCGTCCAGTGTTCTATAAAACATCTTCTTCACTGCTACCTCATTTTTTCCCAATTTTGATGCAATTTCCGCAAACTTCAGGCCTTCCCAAAACCTTAGCTTAAGAATTTCCTTTTTATCATCTTTCAGATCATTCATAAGAGACACAGCTTTTTTAGCGTCTATATTAGACGCAGATTCCTCTGATTTTTCATTCTGAGGATAAGTTTCATCAAATTCAAACACCTGATGCTTATTTTGCCTTTTGTACCAGTTAACAAAGGTCAGAAATAATACCCGTCTTAACCAGTTCTCAAGACTTTCAATCTTATGGTATTGCTCTGCAAATGTGAGATAAACATTATTTGCCAAATCCTCAGCATCATCCTTACTTTTTAATTTACCAACTCTGTACTTGGTTTGGAAGTAACTAAACGCAATACTCCTTATATCGCCTGATAATTTTGAAAAGGATGCACTGTTCCCGCTGACTGCCAATTGAAGAAGTCGATTGAGTTCCTGAGGTGAGAAATTATGATATGATATCTTAGTTTTTGTCAAAAATTTATCAATGATTTCCTACATTGTATCTTGAGATTATAAAACATAAATATAACTAAAGGGGCAATAAAGCCCCTTTAGAATCTTTAATAACTATAAATATTTTATTACTATTTCATGAGATTCATTTTCTTAACATTGGTTTTATTCCCAACCTGCAACTCGTAAAAGTAAATACCTGATGGAAGACTCGATGCGTTAAATGTCACGCTATAAACACCGGCGCTCCTGATTTCGTTTACTAATTCCGTGATTTTTTCACCAAGGATATTATATATATTCAACCTTACATGGGAATTACTATTCAGATTAAACTGAATGACAGTAGAAGGATTAAATGGATTCGGATAATTTTGTGCTAGTTGAAATTCTGAGGGCAATACATTCTCTACAGTTTCAACTGAAGTCACACTACTTGCAGAAAGTACAACATAATTGCTTACAACAGAACTATTGAACGAAACGGTGTTGCTTTCTTTATCAAGAGTTACATCCAAAGCTACCCAACTAGTCGATTGCTCATCCCAATATTTAGCTTCAATGTTATCTTCAACTATTCCAAATTGATTAAGCTGCATATCATCGTAATGAAGTTGGAAGTGAGTATTAGAACCAAAGTTCATTCGTCCACCACCCATTCCATTCATACCATTCATTCCACTAACTCCGTCTGATCCGAACATGTGCACTTCATAACCAGCAAAGGTATTCATACTCTGGCTATTAGGAATGTTTTCTGGATACACTTCCAGTATCTGACAAAAAAGAGAATCACTCATCATACCACTACCCATTCCACCTTGATTATTTCTCCAGCCTGGATAAACGGTCATGTTATCAGATGTATCAAATGGCGAGTGAAATTGCTGTGCTGTTGTCATGTTGCCATGGAACCATCCGCCGCCAAAATGCTCGCCAAAGGTTGATGAATCTCTCCAAACTTCTCCATTCAACTCATAGACAATTACCATTGGTGTCTGGAAATCGCTGTTCAATAGCCCGCCCAAAATTGAGATAGCATCGCCGTCTGAGGGACGTTCTGCACCACTTGCAGATATATACCAGGGTGAACCGAAGTTAATCATATAATCTGGTACCAGGTCGCTATCTATATCGATATAGTAATGATCCATTAACATCGTTGTATCAATAATGGCAGTACCCTGAAGAGTAACTGTACTAAGGGAATCATGATTCCATCCAAATCCATATCTTCCTCCCATATCACCATGATGACTGCTCATGTTATGTGAATTTCTGCCCATATTGTTCCAATCGGCTAAATATGGATCTCTCCAGAATTCATCATCTATTTCATAAACGACAACTACCTGAAAATTATTCATGGAACCGGTCATCAGTCCGCCTGAAACACTAACAATTGCACCAGCCTCAGGTCTCACTGCATTTGAACTATCCGGTGCATACCAGAAAGGACCAAAGTTAAGTTGGTATTCTGCTGTGCCGTCATTGTCCTCATCCAAATAATACATTGGGTGAACTGTTGTTTCATCAAGAATGACCGTACCCGAAACTGATACAGTTTCAAGAGAATCAGATTTTAAGTACCCACCATTATGATTCATTTGAGCAAATAATAGATTTATAAACCCTAATGTTAATAACAATACTAATTTTTTCATTTTTTACCTCTGTTAAATGTTGTGAACTCTGCCTTTAACAGTATTAGTGTTCAGAGTCGTTAAAAGGTGACATAATTATCTAGTCAATTATTCACTGCTTGCTCAAATACTAAGTTGACTTTAATACCCTTGTCGCATTTACAATAGCTAGAATAGCAACTCCCATATCTCCGAAAACGGCTTCCCACATTGTTGCTATCCCGAATATTCCTAATATTATAAATATTGATTTGACACCAAGAGCAAAAAGAATATTTTGCCAAACAATTTTTCTCGTTTTTTTTGCAATATCAATAGCTTCTGCAACTTTAGAGGGGGAGTCTGTCATTAAAACAATATCGGCAGTTTCAATCGCAGCGTCGGAACCAAGTGCGCCCATCGCTATTCCTACGTCGGCACGAGCTAAGACCGGTGCATCATTTATTCCGTCACCAACAAAGGCAACTTTATTTTTACCGTCACTACTCAATAATTTTTCAATTTGCTCTACTTTATTTTCCGGTAATAATTCATAGTAATATTTATTTATTCCTAATTTTTTAGCATAGATTTCAGCAGCCGATTTATTATCGCCTGTGAGCATAATTGTATTTATTCCCTTTCCCTTTAGACTACGTATTGCCGCTATTGAGTCATCTTTTAAACTATCGTAAATAATAATGTAGCCTGCATATTTCCCTTCAACAACAATATGAACCACAGTGCCTTCCACATCACAAATTTTGTGTTCTATTTTTTCTTTATGAAGAAGTTTGTCATTTCCAGCAAGTATTATTTTCCCATCAATATTTACTTTTATTCCGTGTCCGGATATTTCTGTAACATCATTTATTCTGGAATTATCAATGCCGGTTTTGTATGCTTCAAGTATTGATTTTGCAATAGGGTGATTGGAATTTGCTTCGGCGTGCGCAGCATAATCAATTAATTGTTCTTTTGTAAAACCGTTTGAGGTTACTATTTCGGCAACCTTAAATTCGCCTTTTGTTAATGTTCCGGTTTTATCAAATACAACTGTTTTGACTTGAGTTAGAGTATCAAGAAAATTAGAGCCTTTAACAAGAATACCTTTTTTTGAAGCTCCGCCAATCCCGCCAAAATATCCCAATGGAATACTTATAACTAAAGCACAGGGACAGGAAATAACCAGCACAACTAATGCCCGGTAGATCCAATCACTGAATAATTGTTCGGAAAATAAAAGAGGTGGCAATACTGCCAAAAACAAAGCCCCGAAAACAACAACCGGTGTATAATATCTTGCAAATGTGGTAATGAATTTTTCAGTTGCAGCTTTTTTTGATGTAGCATTTTCAACAAGATCAAGAATTTTCGAAATAGATGATTCACCGAAAATTCTCGTTACTTTTATAGTTAGCAGTCCTGATTGGTTAATCATTCCCGCCAAAACATCATCGTTGATGTTTGCTTTTCTTGGAACGCTTTCACCGGTTAGGGCAGAAGTATCTAAAAATGAACTTCCTTCCATTATTTTTCCATCCAAAGGAATTTTCTCACCGGCTTTTACTACTATTTCATCTCCAATTAGTACTTCTTCCGGGGAGACTTTTTTTACTTCTCCATTTGATTTTAGGTTAGCATAATCCGGCTTTATTTCCAGCAAGGATTTAATTGATTTTCTAGAACGGTTTACTGCAATATCCTGAAATAATTCACCAACAACGTAAAACAACATTACAGCTAAAGCTTCAGGCATTTCATGAAGAACTATTGCACCTAAAGTGGCAACGGACATTAGAAAATGTTCATTGAATACCTGTCCTCTAACTATGTTTCTAACTGCACTTTTAAGAACCTTACCACCTACAATTAAATAAGCTGTAAGGAATATTACATACTCAGCCATTTGATAGGGGGTATTGTGGATTTCTTCTTCGAAGATTAATCCAATTACCAAAAGAGTAAGCGCTGATAATGCTTTTATTATAGCCCACTTATTTTCGGCTAGTTCACTTTTAGAAACGAAATCTCTATTTGAGTCCAAATTAAGAACTTCCACTTCCGGTTCAAGTTCTTTTATTCTACTTTTTACCTTTTCAGTGTTATCGGCATCTACAGTCAGAGTTGAGTTGGCAAAATTGACGCTAACAAATTTCACCTCTTCGAGTTTTGCAACTCCTTTTTCGATATTGGCTGCACAGTTGGCACAGTCAATGTTTTTTAGTATATACTTTTTCATGAAATTCCTCTTACTTATATAACTGATTATTGGAAGACTTTTGAGTATATGCCCTTAGCCACCTTCTCATCAATTCCGAACTCTGACTATCCAACTTTAAGATAGCTTCTAGTAGAGCATTAAACATTACACTTTTCCAAACATTGAGCTGACCAACCAAAATTATATTATGTTCTGGTCAAACGATATCAGAATATCGTCATCAAACAAATTCCCGGCAATTTCTCTCAACCTAATTATAAGTTCATATTTACCCTTGTTCTTAAATTTGTACTTATACTTATAATAACTTGCTTCTGAATCATAAGATGGTTTCAACTCGTTTTCATAAACATGCTTTGTAGGTAAGTATTTACGTTGACTAGGTTGAGCACGCGCAGAATACTTTTTAATATCTAAATAGGAATTGACATCTCGAATGAGTGTGCCGTCTGATTTATTAAATAATGAAAATGAATAAATATACTCTAAATTATTTGCTGTTGGAGTAATCTGAATCTTCATTCGGTAGTTGTCAAAGGAGAACTCCTTTTCTATGCCAGTTTCATTAACCTCGATCAATCCAAGTGTTGTTCCTTGACCACACCCCGAGATAATGAGAGATGTGGAAATGATTGCAAATAATATTCTCAATATTCGTGTGCTTGAATAGTTCATTTTATTTTCCTGTCTGTAGTTATTAATTAGTTTCTACTAAATTAGGCTAAATAGCGTCTGTCCCACGTTCATTAGTCCTGATTTTAACAACGTCGTTGATTTCAATGACAAATATTTTCCCATCACCCGGATTACCAGTATGAGCAATTTTCTGAATGGTATTTACAACCTCCTCGGCAAGTTCGTCATTTACAACCAACTCCAGTTTTGCTTTTTCAACAAAATCATGTAAACCCTCTCTAATTGAATCTTCAGAATTTTTAGCTTTTGATTTACCAAATCCTTTTATCTCGGAAATCGTCAGTCCCGGTAGTCCTTCAATTTTATGAAGAGCTGTTATTATATCGTCAACCTTAAACGGTCTTACAATTGCCTTTATCTCTTTCATTATATTATCTCCTTAATAATTTCGGGCAATCAATGTTGATCGCCCGAAAAACATTTTACATTTCACCGGTTTTTACTTGCGCTGGGAACCATTTATATAATGCCGGCAAAACAATTAACGTTAAAATCGTAGATGTAAATAAACCACCAATTACTACTGTAGCCAGTGGTCGTTGAACTTCACTTCCTGTTCCTGTTGCAATCAATAAGGGAAGCAAACCAAGCATAGTTGTTAAGGCGGTCATTAAGACCGGTCTTAACCTGAGTTTTGCCCCCTCAATCGATGCTTCATCAATTGATTTTCCTTCACGCAACAGTTGATTTAAATAGGTTACAAGAACCATCCCGTTTTGAAGAGCAATCCCAAACAGAGCAATAAAACCAACCGATGATGGTACCGATAGATTTTGCCCCGTGATCCAGAGCGCAATAACTCCACCGACTAAGGCTAGTGGAATATTGATAAAGATCAACAAGGTGTTTTTTAAGGAATTGAAACTTGAGAACAGGAGGAAAAAGACTATCAACAAAGTAATTGGTATTACAACTGCAAAACCTTTGTTTGCCTCTTGCTGAAGCTTATATTGTCCGCCCCAGGTTGTATAATAACCAACGGGAAGAGAAACCAGTTCATCAATTTTTTGTTGACTTTCTTCAACGAACCCTACAATATCCCTGTCTACAACATTGCATTGAACAGTAATAAAACGTTGGTTTTGTTCTCGTGTTATCTGTCTTGGTCCCTCAAGTTCTTCAATCGTTGCTACTTGACTTAGTGGAACCTTCATTCCATTTGGCGCACTAATTAAGAGTTCCTTGATGACGGATTCATTATCTCTAAATCTGTGAGCAAATCGTACAAAAATATCAAACCGCTTGATACCTTCGAAAATTTGTCCTGCTGTTTCACCCCCAATAGCCGTTTTGATTACTTCCTGAACATCCGACAAATTTAACCCGTAGCGTGCAATGGCATGGCGGTTAACCGTTATTTTAAGCTGGGGTTTGCCACTTATCTGATCTACCTGAATATCCGCCGCGCCTCTCACCTGTTTAATCACTCTAGAAATTTCTTCAGCTTTTGCCTTTAGTGTAACAAGATCATCACCAAAAAGTTTTACGGCTAGCTCAGCTTTAACTCCTTCCAGTAGTTCATCAACTGCCATTTGTATCGGCTGGGTAAAATTGGTTAATAAGCCTGGGAAGCTTTCCACTTTACTACGAATCTCTGCTTCCAAACCTGTTTGTGTCAAACCTGTCCGCCACTCTTCTTCTAACTTGAGCGAAACATACATTTCTATACTATTTATCGGGTCAGTATGTGCACCCACCTCACCACGCCCAATTCTACTTACAACCCCTGTAACCTCGTCAACTTGCATAATTCGTTTTTCAACGAGAAGAGATGTTTCCTTGCTAACTTCCAATGACACGGAAGGAGCAAGAGCCAGCTTTACAACTAATGTTCCTTCATTAAGTGTTGGGGTGAACTCTGAGCCAAGTCTGGGGTAAATTAACACTCCAACAACTAGTATTATAATACTAACAATGATGGCAGCGCCCCTGAACTTAACAAAAAACCTCACAATCGGATCATAGGCTTTTAGAAGTATTCTGACAAGAATGTTTTCTTTTGGTTTTTTAGATTCTCCACTCTTTGGTTTTTTATCCTTCAATAAAAAAGAGGAAAGAACCGGAGCTAATGTAAGAGCAAATATCAACGAACCTAACATTCCCAATGAAATCGTGAATGCAAGAGGCGTAAATGTTTTTCCCTCGACACCCTGAAGAGTAAACAGGGGAATAAAAACGGTTATTATAATGACAATTGAAAATAATATTGGTCTTAGAACCTCTTTACTCGCTTTTGATATGATATGTATAAAGTTTTCACCTGGACCAGACTCTTTCTTTAACCTATCTATGTTCTCAACCAAAACAATGCTGCCGTCCACCATCATACCTATAGCTATGGCAAGACCGCCAAAAGACATCAGGTTTATTGAAATTCCAAAATATTCCATTCCGATAAAAGCAAAAAAGATTGAAAACGGAATTGACATCGCTACAGCAATACTTGGTCTAATTGAGCCCATAAATAAAACTAAAATCAATGCAACCAGAATGATGCCCTGAATAAGAGCAGAGGTTACTGTATTAACAGCCGCCTCAACAAGGGATTTTTGTTCATAGTAAGGGACAATGTTAACGCCCTCGGGCATCGTCTTGTTGATTTCCTCCATCTTCTTTTCAACTGCGCTTATTACAGTTGAAGAATTTGAGCCGAATAGTTTTATAACTTGTCCGGCAACAACTTCACTGATGCCGTTTCTTGTTTGAAGACCTCTTCTAACAGCACCGCCAATTTTTATCTCGGCAATTTGATTAACATAAATTGGTGTTCCGTCTTCTGACTTAACAACTATGTTTTCAAGATCTTCTATTTTCGTAGCTAATCCAACAGAGCGGACTAAAAATTCTTCGGCATCCTTTTCTATATATGATGCTCCAACGTTTAGATTATTCTTCTTTAATATATCTACGAGATCATTTATAGCTATGTTGTATCTTAGAAGAGAATTTGGGTCAACAACAACGTGGAACTGTTTTTCATATCCACCAATACCAAGGACTTCTGTAACGCCAGGTACTGTTTGGAGTTGAAATTTTATTACCCAATCTTGCAAGGCTCTTAATTCTTCCAATGTAAATTTGCCAGTGGTATCATCCAGATAGTAAAATAACACCAAACCCATACCAGTTGAGATTGGACCCATTTGAGGATCACCAAAACCCTCTGGAATTTGTTCACGCGCTTCCTGAAGTCTTTCATTTACAACCTGTCTCGCAAAGTATACGTCGGTTCCGTCTTCAAAATAAATGTTGACTACCGAAAGACCGAAGTTCGAGACCGACCTAATATTTTCAATATTCGGAAGTCCGTTCATAGATGTTTCAACAGGAAATGTTACATATTTTTCAACTTCTTCTGGAGCCAATCCTTCAGTTACGGTAAAAATCTGTACCAACGAAGGCGAAACATCCGGGAAAGCATCTATTGGTAGTTTATTATAGCTGAAATATCCACCTGCAAGAACAATTAGTCCAAAAACTGATACTAGCAAACGGTTCTTCAGCACAAAATCTATTAAGTTATTCATTATTTCTCCTGATTAATGACCGTGTCCGCCGCCGAACGATTCTTTTAATAATTCCGATTTAATGACAAAGGCGCCTTGAGCTATGTATGAGTCTCCCTTATTCAGACCGGTTAAAATCTCGGCATATTTAGTATTAGTTTTCCCGATTGTCACCGGGCGAGGTTCAAATCCTTCACCCTCTTTAACAAACACAACTTTTTGCCCTTCAAAATTTTGAATAGCATTTAGTGTAACTGCTTGCTCAACATTCACATAATCTGTTAATAGTTCGGCAGTTATAAACATTCCCGGCTTCCAGTATCCATTATTATTGTTGAGCCTCAGACGTGCAGTGGCTGTTCTGGTTTCTTCGCTTACTGTGGGACTTAAATAGAATACTTTTGCATTCACAGCATTTTCAACTACATCGAAATAAACATCTGCGTGTTGACCAACTTTAACTTTTCTTAAATCTTTTTGATAAATATTTAGTTCTGCCCAAACCGAACTCAGGTCTGCGACCGTAACGATGTGTTTATCATCACCAATTAATTCGCCGGGTGTCATATGTAAGTCCAGCACGACTCCGCTAATGGAAGATTTAACCTCGTAAGTAACCAAGCTCTCGTTACTTTCTATTATAGCGATCACTTCATCTTTTTGAACTTTATCGCCGATTTCTTTATAAACAACTTTAACAATCCCGCCGAAACGTGGTACAATGTGTGCAAGTTTATAGGAGTCAGGTACGATTTCACCAGTAAAATCACTATGTAGTTGAAGTTGTTGCGATTCGACCACGCTTACTATTATTCCCAGTTCTTTAATTTCCTCATCAGTGAGCTTTACAATTTCTTCGCCAGCATGTTCATTAGTTTCTCCCTCGTGTTCGTCGGCTTCTTCACTATGATTAAGTTCCATCGCGCTAGCATGTGTACCTCCTTCATGTGTATCCGTATCGAATATATATGTGCCTATAAGCATTGCTAAGGCACCTAACACGATCCCAACAATCAGGAAAAGAAGTTTGTTTTTATTATCCATTTTTTTAATCCTCTATTTAATATTATTTACTGTAAGTCCTTCAATTTCTACAACTACGGCACTAACATTACTCTGAGTATTCAAGTACATGTTTTGAATTTCGAATAACGTTTTCTGTGCATCCAACACATCAAGTATTGTAAATCTTCCCAACAGGTTTCCTTCTTTAATAATTTTGAATGCTTCCTCAGCATTAGGAATTGATTCATTATTTAGTTTTTCTGAAATTCCTAAAAGAGTGCCTAATCGGTTATATAGAAGGTTTAATCGGAGTATCAATCTATTTTTTACAGCTTCATATTCATTCGTCTTTTGGTCGAGCCGTATCAGGGCTTCTTGTACAGCGCCTTGGTTCCGATCGAATATTGGCAATGGTATTGAAGCACCAACAATAAACGTAATGGCATTTATTTCATTTAACCTTCTGTACCCGGCACTTACCGTTAAATCCGGTATAGCCTTTGATTCTTCATATGTAATTACTGCTTTTTGTTTACTATATTCACTTTCATATCTTTTAAGTACCGGATTCTCATCTAACTTAATTAGCAGTGAGTCGTAATCTGGTAAAGCATCTATTTTCTTCAACTCTCCATCTATCGTCCCAAAATGAATTTTTGTATCATTCATTAATGTTACCAGTTCAAATATTGCGGAATCGTAATCTTCTTTTAACTTGTCAATATCAATCTGTAGTGAGTTTAAAATAATTTGTGCGCGTGAAACTTCAGCTGGCGAAATTCGCCCGGCTTTTACTCGTGCTCGTAAATTCATAATCAATTCTTCTGATATTTTTACCAATTCATAGTTTTTCTCAAGTAATTTTTTGATTGTCAGTCCGTTGGTAAATGCCCTTCTAACATCTGTTATTACCTCAAGTCGTTTGGCTTCATAATCCCACTCAGCGAGTGAAATATCCATTTCTGCAACTTTTTCTCTTTTGCTAATTTTACCAGCCAGCAGAATTTCCTGACTTAAACTTGCAGTCATTTCACCACCCTTAAAGCCGCTGAAATCATTACTGCCAAATATATTTTCGGCTTCCACCCCTAATTCAGGATTCGGCATCAATCCGCTTTGAAGTTTAATTGCTTTGCGGGCGTCAATACTTTTTAGCAAAGTTTTTAACTTCGGGTTATTCTCAATTGCTCTGCTGACCGCCGCTTCCATTGTTAATTGCTCACCATCTTTATTTTGGGCGATTATTTCCTTAGCAAACAGCCCGAATAGAATAACGGTGAGAATACACATAAATTTGTGCATAAAATCTCCTTGGTTATAACTAACGATAATTATTTAAAATAATTTTTGGTTCTTTGGTAATAGGTTGGTTTTAAATGATGAGTGAAACTGTGGTGTAGTTTTCTAATATATAATTTGCGGGTAAAGTCGGATTTGATTTGATTGGAAATCTATTGTTCGTATATATCTGAAATCCAGGGATATTGTTCTTAAGCTTACCAACATCAATACTAACTCTATTCTTAATTGGTAATGGTTCATCCTCAGAACAATTTCCAGCAAGACTAATGTCAATACATTCACAATCAATTATGAGAGCAATTCCACTTTCAATAAGCATGCTTTCTTCCAAACCTATTGAACACTCTTCACAATCATTCACATTCTCAATTTCAATATTACCATCTGGTTCGAAACAAATAACATAATCATTCCAGACACTGTGCATGAAAATTATATGCCATAATAATGAGATAGAAACCATCAGAATTGTTGTTCTATTTTTCGTTACTCTATTCAATTTTCTTCAACATGTTGTTTAGTTTGTTCGATCAATTGTTTAATATGGGCATCTTCGATTGAATAATAAACCATTTTTCCAGCCTTTCTAAATTTTACCAGACGGGAGTTCCTCAGTAATCTTAATTGATGAGACACCGCCGACACAGTAGATTCTACAACAGCTGCTAAATCACAAACACATAATTCATTGTCAAACAAAGAGAGTATTATTTTTAGTCTTGTTGGCTCACCTAATAATTTAAATATCCGAGCCATACTTTGATTTTTCTCATCATCAACTAATCCCTCTTTCGCAGAAGAGACCTTCTGTAAGTCGATAATTTCTATTTTGCAAATAGGTATAGCATCTATTTTTTTCACAACCCAATATAATAACACTTGAACATATATTCAAGTGTTATGTGGAATTACTCAAAATAAATACTTAACACTCTGCTTTATCCCCGGCGTATAGGAGACTATCATAAATATTGCAAAAATGATCATCTTTATTCCTCTTTGGAAACTTCAATATCGAAGGCAGCAATGCCTTCGATAAATGAACTCATCTGAACTCAGAAATAATAACAGTTAGTCTTACAGCATAAAATCACTTTTCCTTTCCGAACTTGTGAAATAAGCTTGGAAGAATAATCATATTTAATGCCGTCGAAGTAAAAAGACCGCCAAGAATTACGATTGCCATAGGCGATTCAATTTCTTTTCCAGGTTCACCACTACCCAAAGCAAGCGGAACTAAAGCAAGCGCTGCTGTTATGGCTGTCATTAGAACTGGATTTAATCTTTCAACAGAACCCTGAATAATAGCTTGTGTGAATTCCTTACCTTCATCTAAAAGATGTTTGTAATGAGAAATCATTAGTATGCCGTTTCGAGTAGCAATTCCGAATAAAGTAATAAATCCAACCAGTGAAGCAACACTAATAATACCATCAGTAAAATAAACCGACCAAACCCCTCCAATTAGAGCGAGTGGAAGGTTAACAAGAATAAACAGCGCATAGTTAAATCTGCCAAATTGCAAGTAAAGGATTAAAAATATAATACAGATTGATACTAAACTCAGCAGTGAAATAATCCTTGTAGCTTCTTGTTCACTTTCAAACTGACCACCAAATTGAACAAAATAACCCTGTGGGAAACTAACATTACTCTGAATATTATCTTTCATTTCATCTACAACACTTCGCAGGTCACTACCGGATACATTCGCCTGAACAACAATCTTTCTTTGAACATTCTCACGACTGATTCGGTTGGGTCCCTTTTCATTCACAATATCAGCTAATTGAGATAGGGGAACTTTTACACCCATTGGTGTATCAAATAGCGCTGTTTTTATTTTATGAATGTTTCCCCGATTGTTTTCATTAAATCTAACTACTAAGTCAAAAATATTTTGCCCTTCACGTATTTCCGATGCAACTTCACCATTAAATGCAATATCAATTGCTTCAGCAAGTTGACCAACTGTAACACCATAACGAGCCATTGCAGAACGATTGAATTTTATCTTTGTCTGTGGGACTTCAACTTCTTGATCCACAGCTACGTCAACGGCGCCTTCAACTTTCTGCATTTCCTCCTTAACAGCATTCGCTAAAGAGCGGAGTTCTATCAGATTAGTTCCAAAAACCTTGACTGCGATATTGGCACGGGTACCGGAAAGCATGTGATCAATCCTGTGACCAATCGGTTGACCGATCGTGATATTCGTACCAGGTACAGCAGAGAGTGAATTTCTCAATTCAGTAATAAACTCCTCTTTGCTATTATCAATCAACTCAAATCGAACATCAAGCTCAGCGCCGTTAACGCCTTGTGCATGTTCATCAAGTTCAGCTCTCCCAGTTCTTCGTGCGGTCGACTTAACTTCAGGATGAGAGAGAATTATTTCTTCTGCAAGGTTACCGATTTTGTTTGCTTCCTCTAGAGAAGTTCCCGGAAGTGTTACTAAGCTAAGGGTTAATGAACCCTCATTAAATTCTGGTAAAAAGGATCTCCCTAAAAAAGGAATGATCGCAATTGTAGCTGCCAGTACAAGTACCGAAGAACCAAGTAATATTTTAGGATGCTTGAGAGTAACCTTAAGAGTTTTCTGATATAAAAATTTAAGTCTTTCAACCAACCAGGGATCACCTTCTTTATTCATAAAGTTGGCTTTTGGTAGTAAATAATAAGCTAAAACAGGAGTAACAGTTAATGCAACAATCAATGAAGCAAATATTGAGGTCACATATGCATATCCCATTGGGCGTAACAGCCTTCCTTCAACTCCGCTTAGAAAGAATAGAGGAAGGAAAACAATTACTATAATTAATGTCGCGTTCACCATTGGTGCTCGAATTTCTTTTGAGGCTTCAAAAACTACAGTTAAAGAGCTCTGTTTTTCATTTTCATGCTTCAATGTATTTTGTTTCAAGCGCCGGAATACATTTTCAACATCGATAATAGCATCATCTACAAGGGCTCCTATGGCAATGGCGATGCCCCCCAGCGTCATCGTGTTAATCATAATATCGAAAATTTGAAAAACCAAAATCGTAATGATGATTGAAAGAGGAATCGCAATCACTGAAATAAATGTTGTTCTGAAATTCCACAAGAATAAAAATATTACAATCACGACTAGAATGGCACCGTCACGCAGCGCTCCTAGTACATTATTAATAGAGATAGTTATAAAGTCTGATTGTTTGAAAATATTAGTATTAATTTTCATCCCGTCAGGAAGACTCTTTTGGATTTCACTGAGTGTACTTTCTATATTTTTGGTCAACTCAATTGTATTAGTTTGTGGCTGTTTCTGAACTGTTAATATAACAGCTGGCTTTGCATTGGCAGATCCGTCCCCAAGTTTTATTGCTGGTCCAATTTGAACTGAAGCAATATCCTTCATAAAAACAGGAACTTTATTACGAACAGCCACAACACTGTTTCTTATATCATCAATTAACTGAACTCTGCCAATTCCACGTATCAAGTATTCACTACCAGAATCCATGTAGGAACCACCTGAGGAATTTTGATTAGACTCCTCTGCTGATTTAAGCACCTCATTTAATGTAATATCATAAGAGGCAAGCTTTTCCGGTGATATAAATATTTGATATTGCTTGACAGCGCCACCAATTGGAATAACCTGTGAAACACCATTTATTGAAAGTAGTCTTCTTCTAATCTCAAAATCAGCGACCGTTCTTAAATCCATCTCAGTAAGATTCTGTGTGTTATTGGCTTCATCAATACTGAGACTAATCAACATTATCTCGCCCATAATGGATGAAATGGGAGCCAAAACAGGATTATCAACTCCTTTTGGTAAACTGGCGGCTACAGTTTGGATTTTTTCATTCACTATTTGACGAGCAATAAAAATATCTGTGCCCCATCCAAACTCAACCCAGACTATTGAAAACCCTGCCGAGCTTGATGACCGAACACGTCTAACATCCATTGCGCCGTTAACAGCAGTTTCAATTTGGAATGTTACTAAAGCTTCCACCTCTTCGGTTGCCATACCGTGAGCTTCCGTCATTATAGTTACTGTGGGTGCCGTTAAATCTGGAAAAACGTCCACCGGCAGATCTATGGTTATATATGTACCAAGTATCAACAACAGAATGGCTGAGATAAGCACTATCAACCTTTTCTGAAGTGAAAACTGAATTAATTTATCAAACATTTTTTCTCCTAAAATTTTTAGTGAACATGGCCTTGACCAATGGCGGATTCAGGTGAAAGTTCAGCTAACCTAACTTGATAGGCACCGATAGTAACTACTCTTTCTCCTGCTTTCAAACCTTCAATAATTTGCACATATCCACCATCAATTATTCCGGTTCTTAATATTCTTTTTTCAAATGATTCACCCTCTGACTGAACGTAGGCTGTATGAAGACCGTCTTCATTTATTATGGCACTGGTTGGAATTGAGATATCTTCGATTTCGTTATCCACCTTCACATATACTTCCGCATACATACCAACCTTAATAATATTCTGAGAATTGTTGAATTCGAAATAAACCGGAATGGTTCTGTTTTTCTCATCCAGACTTGCCGCTACTGCTATTTTTTTTCCGCCCATTGAGCTTATTTTATATTCGTACTCCAATCCCTCTATTTTGAAAGATGCATCTTTCGAATCATTCGCAATTTTAAATTTTGAAGAAGGTACGTTGGCTTTTAGTATCAACTTCTTTGGATTGATGACGGTAAATAATTCCTGTCCCTTTGTGATCTGTTCACCCAAATTAAAATTTATGTTTTCAAGATACCCGTCAATCGGCGCTATCACTGAATAACCATTTTCCGTAATCTTAATTTGATCTAATAAAGAGTTATAGCTCGTTTGATTAGATTCAAAATTAAACTGTGCTTCATCAAGGCGTTTTTGAGAGACAGCTTTTTTCTCAAAAAGATTTTTCACTCTATTAAATTCATTTTGTGCCAGTAGGAAATCATTCTTGATTTTCTGAATATTGGAACTAGCATCTGCTGTCGGAGAGAGATTTAAGAGTACGTCACCCTTCTTAACATATGAACCCAACAATTTCAGATTGCTATTATTTTTGCTTAATACAATGGCAGTAATAGGAGAAACAATTTTTGAGAAAAGCTCTGGTTTAGATTTTATTTCACCAGTTACAACCACAGATTCCTGCATCTTTCTTTCGATAACAGGTTCATTCGCAAATTCAATTTTCCACTGCTGCTCTTTTAAGAAAGAAATGCTCGAAGATGATCCCTCTTCTTCGTGAGGAATTTTTCCTTCCGAAGAATATACAACAACATCAGTGACAACTATTTTATCCGAAACCTGATTGCCTAACAGAGTGATTGTCATTGTATAAATACCCGACTCGTCGAACTTTACAACCGGAGTATAGATTCCTGCACGGGCTGGTCTGTTTTCAGTAAGTGATAACTTGGTTCCTTTACCATTAACAAACTCTACTGTCAGTGTACCGCGATCAACAGCTTTGAAATCTTTCATGTCTGACAAATGAATTAGAAACTTTGCTTCGCTTCCAACTACTAATGCTGGGTACTCCATGAATATTTCTGTTGAATCGGTATATTGTGTAACTGATGTTCCAGCATGTTCGTGAACTACTGTCTCTGTATCGTGATCGTGAGAACATCCTGCAAAGATTGTTAGCACTACCACCAAAAGTGATTGATATATTATTTTTGTCATTTTATTTACTATGCTCCTAACTATTATTCAAAATTTGTAAGTGCTATACCAGTAGCTTTTTCAAGCATGAAAAAACTTTTATGAAAGTTTATTCCAATTTCATTAGCCAATTTCGACCCATCAATAAATGCATTTATTCCATCCATGAAGTCTACAAGAGAAATCTCTCCTAGCTCATATGAATACACTGCTGTTTCAAAAATATTAGAAAGAAAAAGATCACTTACCTCATCGTATAAATTCTTGTTAATATTGAATCGAGTATACAATTCCGATACTTCAGCTTTTACTTTTTCTCTAAAAAACATCAGTTTCTTTTCCTGAAGTGCAATTGAGTTCCAAGATTGCTGAATTGCTTTTTGATTTCTATTAAAAAGTGGGACTTCAAAATTAACCTGAAATACTGATCCTTTAAAATTATCTAACTGTTCCTTGTATCCTGCTGACAGATAAATATTAGGAATCGCTTTGAGCTTATTGTGTGACAGTAAAGAATTTTCACTTTCAATTTTATGTTGAAATGCTTTTAAATCATTTCGGTTTTCAAGTGCTTTAATAATCAATTCTTCTTCAGTGTAGTTAGTTTTTACATTAACCTGATTAATGTCTGTTAAAGTAAAGTCACTTTCACCCGAACCAATCAAGAGTTTTAATTGGTTTCTATATTTGACTTCTTGGATTTCGATTTCCTTCGCTGTAGCTTTTAGCTTATTAACTTCAATGCGAATTCTCAGTAACTCATATTCAGAGATATCTCCCTCAACAAATCGATCTTTAGCTGAATTGGCTATTTCAGATAAGCGTGAGAGAGTTTCGCTTAGTTTTTGTGATAAATCAGAATAGTAATACAAGGTAAAATAAGTTTCACGAACTTCTGATGAGATGACTGTTTTAAGATGATCCAGTAATATTCTTTCTGATTCTAATTGTTTTTCTTTTGATTCAAGATTGCTCCAGCGATCCCATAGAAAATTTATTGGAATCGCTCCACTGGCAGTCCATTCATTATATTTTAGGGAATTGAATTTAAGGTCTTCTCGAGAATAAGAAAATGTTGGATTAGGAAGTCTGGATGATTCATCCATATTTATTTCAGCATTTCTAATACTCGCAAAGCTTTTATTTAATTCGATGTTATTTTCATATGCCATATTTATGGCTTCATCGAGAGTTAATTTATTTTGTGCATCAACCGTTATAAATTGAATAACAGAAAGCACAATCAAGAGACGAATTAGTCTCACGATACCTCCGTTTGTAGTGGTTTAATAATTATGTTTTGTAGTAGTTGGTTTTAATTATGTAAGAGGCGGTGAAGCATTGGAGGCAAAATGGACGTACTTCTCCCATTGAAGTTTAGAGAAATTTTCAATATTTATACAAAAAAATGATTGGCTTTCTGAGGTAATCTCTAAGTCAAAAATAATGTAATGAATGCTCTGAGATTGCACTACACGAATCACTCGCGGAGTGTTGATACATTTAATAGAATATATTTGAAATGGATGTGTATGGTGCGATTCATCCATAGTACTATGTTCAATCTCAGTATTATGCAGATTATCTAATGATTCTGCTCCAAGATGTGAGTGAACCGATTCATCGTATTCTTGAGTAATTCCTGTTTCTGAATGGTGATGATGAATAAAAGGTGAAATGAAATAGAAATTAGCGTAAAAAAATAAAAGTGAATAAGTAATTATTCGATATTTTGTTTTTTCTTTTGGCATATGAGGCTACAATAATAGGCTATTTATTTTATTATTCCAATTGTGTTCTTAAAAATTCTTTTTGTTAAACATAATCTAATTCTGTGCAATATTTCCAATAAAACAACAGGGTGCTTCCAATCCTTTCAGTTTTGGATGTCAGTAACTTATGATTGGCATCATTCGAATAGGCATTTTTGATAGAGTGATAGCTCTGAATGAGAATTACCTAAAAAACATATTTAAGGGTATTTTCATTATTACAAGTATCAACAAACTCGTCTTGTGTTAAATTAAGATCCCACCCAATTTCTATAATAATTGAGATCGAAAAGTCATAGTAAGTAGGAGACTTCACAACTATTGCTAAAAGAATACCTGCCTTGTACTATTTCTAGGCTGTGAATCCACTTTCTCTAACTAAAAAGATACACATACTTGGGAGCAGTAAAATCACCAATGTTTATTCAAAAAATAAAAGTATTAAGTAGATGTTTCTGAGTTTTTAATTAATACGCTAATACAAGCGAAGATTGTATAATGAATTTGCAAAACTCCTCTTTTCAATAGATGTTATATTTCAAAACTAATTCCACCTGAGACCGTATAATCCGAAGTCGAATCATTTAGTCCTTTTGAAACAATAGTTGTAATAAACATGGATTTTGAAAGCGCGTAGCTATATCCGAAGGAAATTTGTTCAGGTGAATCTACTCCTTGAATTATAGTAGAATAAGAATCATAAGCTAACAATATAGAATTCCTTCCACCATCAAATCTGTACCCCAATCCGACGTTAACTGTTATCGGATCAGATATTTCTGCATCCTCCACCCTTCCTAAAACTAAATAACCAACTTTCGCATAAACAGAGAAACGGTTAAAATATTTTCTTAATCCAAGGGAGCCTTGATAATCAAATTCCCCAGTGCCGATATTAAATGATGAGGTTGCCGTTGGAATTTTTACATAACCTCCAATGTATAAAGCAGGAAGATAATCACTCTCTTTCAGCAGGGTGAAGTTGCCGTTCAGGTAAAGGTCACCAATGCCAATATTAAAATCGGAGGCTGACATCATTCCGTCGTTCACTGCTGAGGGCTCAGTGATATCATTGGTATTGGCTTCACTTTTTAATAATTGTTGAACAATTGGATTCTCTATTTGAGTAGAAGAACTACTACCACGAAAAACGAGAGGCAAATTAAGGCTCAAACTAAACATTTGAGCCTGGTACCTTAAACCATTGTAAAAATAAAATGAGTTATTCTTACTTCCATCCTGAGATTGTCCTCTTACCATTTGCAAAGATGTGTTTGTGTACCATCGATCCTGTGCAATTAAATTAACATCATTGATCAACCATAAAAATAAAAACATACCCGTTAACAAAATTATTCGTTTCATATTTAGTTTACTTCCCAAGCGGGCTAATTAACCCTTGATTATCTTTGATGTAGTTTAACATTGACTGATAATTATTCATCATCTCGCCCATATTTCCAATCATATCATTCATCATATTCATCATGTTTTCATCCTGCATCATATTTTCATTGTGCATCATTTTATCCATAGAATTTAACATTCCATTCATCTCTGCAGACATCTGACCCATGTGATTATCAAAATCATTCAAGTTAGATGAGTTTTGCATACCCTGTGAGTTATTCATATTTTCTGGATTACTCGTATATTGATGGTTATTCATCATATGCTGATGTTCTCCATTAACACTCATGTTTTGCATTGTCATGGTCATTTCATTCATATGCTCCATCATTTGTTGCATATTGTTCATTCGGTTATTGAGGTTTTGCTGCATGTTGTGTGTCATCCCCTGCTGCATTTCATGGTTCATATTACCATGCTGCGCGAAAAGTGACATTGATATAAAAAACATCATCATTAGACTAACTTGTATTTTTTTCATAATTCTATCCTTTATTTTTGTTTGTTAATTGCTGTTATGAGCTATAGTGTGCAATATTATCTAATAGTGACATTTTTAAGCACAATAAATCATTTTACTTCACCACTTTAATTTGATAATCAAAACGAGCCAAATTTAAAATTCAATTCACCACTAAGACCGGACACATCCTCGTTTCTCAAATCACGATATTCTACTCCAGTGGAGAATCTATAATTGACTCCTGCCTTTACTTTAAAAAATGATGTAATGTTCGCTTCAACACTCACAGTCGGTTCAACGAGAAAGAAAGAAACTCCGTTATGAGAACCCATAAAATTATCGTTGTTTCCATCATCTACGGAGTTATTGTAACCTATCTTTCCAAAGCCTATAAGACTGCTCAGCACTAAATGAAATTGTTCCATTGGAAGGATGACATAACCCAATTCAACTCCTCCATACATCAGATGTAAATAGTCCTTGTTATCCGACAAAACATCTCCCGTCTGAGGTTCGATGCCTAAGTTTGACACAAGTCCATTCATTACTAAACCGATTATAAACGAATGGTTCATAATATATCCGGCTTGAACGCCCATAAGCAAACTACTTTGGTTATTAATTTCAGCAAGTTTCAGAACTGAAGCGCCATACCATCCGCTGGAATAATCCTCACTTGGGAATAGCGTTTTTTCCTGTGCTGAAAGAGTGCTGCATACGACAAATACGAATACAATTATTATATTTTTCATTTTCATTCTCCTTTACAATTATTAACTACTTATTAATCACGACTGTTTTTATCAACAAAGGCAATTCTTATAGTCTCTCTAATTTTTTCCGGGTCTGTATTGAATTTGTAAACTTCGCATTCTCTACAGTTATATTTTTCACAGAGATTATCCTCATGTTTATACATCCAGCAGGGTTTATCATATTCTTCGTATGACCTGCAGTTCCTTCTGTCCTCATCTGAACATTCTCTTTGGAGCCAACACGGTATAAGCGCAGCCATTTTTTGGATACTCTTTATGCTTAGTCTTCCTTCAGATAATTCTTTCATAATGCGCTTAATTCTTTCCACTTCCGTGTCAGAATAGAGTCTTTGGTTGGTTTCTGTTTTGAAGGGAAGTATAAATCCCCGCAATTCATATTTCCTGAGAGTGTGCACAGAAATTCCCATCAGCTTTGCTGCCATGCTAATAGAATAAACTGGTTTATCAGATTGTTGCATAATAGAAAACACATTTAGTTCATTATATTTTTAATAACCTGGCATTAATTGCCACAATTACTGTACTAAAAGACATTAGCACTGCACCCACCGCAGGTGAGAGTATAAGTCCGTAGCTAAATAAAACTCCTGCTGCCAATGGAATTGCTATAACATTATAACCGGTCGCCCAAATTATATTTTGAATCATCTTTTTGTAAGTAGCATTTGCAAATTTTATAAGGGCAACAACATCTTGCGGATTACTTTTTACTAAAATTATATCCGCTGTCTCCAAAGCCACATCCGTTCCGGCTCCGATTGCAATTCCAACATCAGCTTGTGCAAGCGCGGGGGCATCGTTAACACCGTCGCCTGTCATTGCTACAACAATTCCTCTACTTTGTACTTCTTTAATTTTTTCAGATTTTTTATCTGGCAGTACTTCTGCAAAATAATCATCAAGTCCAAGTTCATCCGCAACCCATTTTGCGACTTGCTTATTATCCCCTGTGAGCATCATTGGTTTTATACCCATTTCTTTTAGCTGCTTAATAGCTTCTTTAGATTCATCGCGGATTATATCTGCAAGGGCAAAAGCAGCAGTCAGCTTATCATCCACTAAAAGATAGACAACAGTTTTTCCTTCACCGGAAAGTTTGTCTATTTTTTCTTTATTTACGATTTCAATATTGTTTTCTGAGAGATAACCCGGGCTAACAACGTTTATTTTTTTTCCATTTACTTTCCCCTCTGCTCCTTTACCGGGAATAGAAGTAAAATCATTTAACTCATATTTTTTGTTATTTTCATCTTCGATAAACGACTTGACTATACCAGTCGCTATTGGGTGTTCAGATTCTGATTCAACAGTTGCTGCTAATTTTAAAGCTTCTTTCTCATTAATGTGTTCATCAAAAATTATTGTGTCGGTTATACCAAATTCACCTTTGGTCAGGGTTCCTGTTTTATCAAAAATAATTGCTTGAATATTTCTGGCATTTTCAAAAGCTGTTCTGTTTCTAATTAGTAAACCGTGCTTAGCAGAAAGCGAGGTTGATACAGCAACAACAAGAGGAATGGCCAAACCTAAAGCATGCGGACAAGTTATTACCATTACTGTAACTGTTCGTGCAAGAGCAAAATTAAAACTTTGCCCTGTAAACATAAGCCATGAGAACATTGTAACAGCACCAGCGGTTAATGCGATTACCGTAAGCCAAAAAGCGGCTCTGTTTGCAAGATTTTGTGTTTTGGATTTACTATCCTGCGCTTCTTTAACCATCTTAACAACTTGAGAAAGAAAAGTCTCATCGCCTGTTTTTTCAACAACTATTTTTAATGAGCCTTCGCCATTGATTGAACCTCCGATCACTTCATCGCCTTTCCCCTTGGAAACTGGTTTTGATTCGCCTGTTATCAAAGACTCATTTATGGAAGATTGTCCATCAACAATTCTTCCGTCTGCGGGAATTTTTTCTCCCGGTTTAATTAGAATTTTATCATCGTGTTTAAGCTCGCTGACCGATACATCTTTTGTGTTTCCATCATCTAAAATTAAATGAGCTTCATCGGGCATTAATTTTGCCAATTCTTCCAAAGCACGCGACGCGCCCATAATTGAACGCATTTCTATCCAATGACCAAGAAGCATAATGTCGATAAGTGTTGCCAACTCCCAGAAAAACACTTCCCCCTTTACACCAAACACAACGGCTGCGCTATAAAAGTAAGCTACCGAAATTGCCAGCGCAATAAGCGTCATCATTCCAGGCTCTTTCCTTTTTAATTCATCAACAAGCCCCTTTAAGAAGGGATAGCCGCCATAGAAATACACAAAAGTCGATATGGCAAAAAGAGCATAAATACTTCCGGTAAAATTGAATGATTCTTTTAAACCGATAAACTGTTGAATAAGTGGAGACAGAATTAGAATTGGAAGAGTAACTAATACCGAAATCCAAAACCGCTTCTTAAAATCTTCCACCATATGCGCGTGATGATCGTGATGATTTCCATGTTTTTCATGGTTTTCATGCTTACCATGTTTTTTTTCAGCACTTTTCAAATCATCGTGTCCTTCATGATGATGAGCATGTTTATGAGAATGATTATTCATAATGAATCTCCTATCCTTTTATTTCGTTTTTTCTTCTGATTGTTGTAATACCAAGTCCTAAGGACATTACAATTACTCCAAGCCACAAGAAGCTAATAAATGGTTTAATACTGAAATCGATTGATAAGACACCTTTGTGTTGGGTTATTGAAGAATCCTTTGGGTCATCTTTAACAGCAAGAACCTCAATATTCCCAGCAACATCGAGGGATACAAGTCTTAATGTGAGTTTTTGGTTCTCGATATATTGTTCGCCATACTGCTTCTCTCCATTTACTTGTTTCATAACGAGCATCAATTCAGAAGTAGTATCCTCATAGACGAGTTTTAACTTTGCTGCAATTTGAAAGTCGTTTCCGCTCATCATTTTATTCATTACATCCGGTGGGAAGTCAAATCCTTCAAAATTAACCTTCATACTATAGTAATCTTTCTCTTCACCCTTTCTCAACTTCAACGTAGGTTCTTTACTAGTGTCCCCTTCTGTGAATGAAATCGGTGATACGTAAAGATCCTCATTCCAAAAATTTAGAATATCCGGATTACGCATTAAACTGCCGTTAAAGTCAGAGATATACATCACCGGCCTGGCAGAATTGACAATTCTCCCATCCTCTATCTCAATATTGAATTCATATTTTTTACCACCATCAATAAGTTGATTGAATTCGTAGGTCATTTTTTTGCCCAGAACAACTTTGCTTTCTCCTTCAGTCAATTCGGCTTGCTGAGTCTTTGATAATAATCCAGTTGTTAAAACTCCGAATAAGAATAGGGCAAATCCAATATGAGTTAAATGACCGCCGACAAGAATTATCCCCTTCTTAGCCGATGTTGCCATAACCTGGACATTCCCAATTATTGTGAACAGGAGTGAATATAGAAGTAGGTTGGCCAATAATCCTGACAGACTTAAAAAATAAGTCAGGACAAGTGTAAGTGGAATCGCACTTATGGTTATGAAAGCAATTTTGTTAACTAATTGTCTTAAATTGGTGCTTTGCCATTGTAAAAACAGAGTCAAGCTGATTAATAAACACATTCCTATAACCAAGGGGAAGTTCATGTCATTGTAAAAATCAACTTCAACCGATTGTCCCCAAATTGGTGCAGAGGTTCCAAAGAGGACGACTAAAGCTGATGCCATGAGCACTGCTGATCCATAAAATAATCCTTGTTCCCTCGAAAACATATTTTCAGAATTCTGATCTGAATAAGGAATGCGTTTTCGTCTAAGGTATATTGCCCCAAAGCCTACCAGTGAGATGGATGAGATATAAAAAATTAAAAACATATACACACCTCTTCCAGGGCTGGCGAATGAATGCACAGAAGCCTCAGAAAGAATGCCACTCCTTGTTAAAAAAGTGCTGTATACAACCAAGACATAAACTGCAACGGCGAGCACCAAATTAGTTTTTATATAGCGTCCTGAGCCACCATATTTAAGAGTTTGTTTTTGAATAAGAATTGTATGTAATAGGGTCAATAATATTATCCAGGGAACGAGGCTGGCATTTTCCACTGGGTCCCATGCCCAATAACCTCCCCATCCTAATACACCATAAGCCCAGTAACCACCAATGATTATCCCCAAGCCTAAAATCAACGTACTGGCTAATACCCAGGGTAATGATTCTTTTATCCACTCCTTATATTCGTTCGCCCAACAAGAGGCAACCGCAAGTGAATAAGGTACAGCTGTGAGAGCAAAACCGACAAATAGTATTGGTGGATGAATTTGCATCCAGAAGTTTTGCAATAGCGGATTTAGTCCTTTGCCTCGCACCAAAAAATTCTCGAACTCGATTCCATTAAATTTTAGAGTTGCTAACAAGTCTTTGCTGATAGAAATCAATGATTGATTTGAGTTCGGATCTTGAATGAAAAAACTTTTGAGCGATGCCATCCCTAAATAACTGCTTTTGATGTATTTGGTGTCAATAAAAGTGCCCTCACTCCAAAGATATTGGAAGGGACTCTTTAGAGCCGGTGTAATCATGGCGATAAGAAAAGTAACTGCCATAGTGTACACTATCATTACTCTTGCTTCTTTCTCACTATCGTCTTCAACATAATTTATGAGCAAAAGACCGATTAAGGCACTAAACAGTACCCATAGTAGAAAACTTCCCTCTTGCCCTGCAAAAAAGGAAGAGACAAGCAGACCTGTTGACAGATCCTGATTACTATACTCAAAAACATACTTGAATTGAAATTGATGAGTAAGAATAAGAATCAATAAATATGCACTTGCGCAAACTATTGAAATTGTCATCCCGTGATAAGCATAACGTGCTTTTCGAAGAATATTTTTTTCATGCAGACTTCGATTGTAAAAAAATATAGTTGCTATTGACAATGTTAAAGCCAGTAAAACGAATATATTACCTATCATTATTTTTCCACCTGTTTAAAATATTTGATTAAATCGGTATATTAATTATGAATGTGGTTCCTAAGCCTTTCCGACTCATAAAACTGACATCAATTTTAAGAAGCCTGCAAAACTCACGAACTATTGTCAGCCCCAAACCATTTCCATCGTGTTTTCTTGTATAAGAATTATCTTCCTGAGAAAACGGATCAAAGATTTCCTTAAAATATTCTTTAGTAATTCCTGGCCCCGTATCTATTATTTCAATAGAAATAAAATTCGATTCGATTCTAACTCTAATTTCAAGAAACCCTTCTTCGGTAAATTTTACGGCATTTTCAATCAGATTTTTAAGTACCTGTGTAACCGCATGCCTATCCGTCATAAGCTGATAATGCATACTGGTTTGAGGGAATACTATTTGAATTCCTTTTTGTTCAGCTTCCGCGCTGAATTTATTAAGGATAACTTTCAGTACATCATCAAACAAGTCAAATTCATCAAGTGTTATCTCATATTGGCCTGATAATAATTCGGAAAGTTCCAGCATTGAATCGAAGGAATTGGTTATTCGTGATATTTCTTCATTTATTATACGATGATCGTCTACATAATCAGGATGCGTTTCTCTGATATCTTCCCAAATCATGTTAACAGAATTAATTATGAAGTTTAACGGAGTGCGAATCTCGTGCGATATTTTAGCGAGAAATTCACTCTTCAATCTATCTGATTTCTCAGCATTAATTCTGGCTATATTCAGTTGCTGCTGTGTTTCCTTTATTTTTGTAATATCAACTAGCAAACTCAGGTGATTAATACGTGAACCATGCCTGAAATTTATCAAAACAGATTGTTCACGAATATATCTTTTTATATCAGTTCCTATACTGTATTCGATTTGTGAAATTTCTTTGTTTTTTAAATCACTAATATGTTTTGCGTATTCAGTGAGCATATCCTCAGAAAGGATCCCCTGCATTGAAGAATTGATTAGCTGCTCATACCCTAACTCATAGAAATAGTCGACTGCGTTTGGATTAGCTTTAATAATCATTCCAGTCTTATCGACTGATAATATTGGAATAGGAATAGTATTTAAAAGTGTTTTTAGCTTTTGCTCAGCTTCTTTTAAGTCAGTAATATCTGTTAAAACAGCAATGCTTCCCTTAAATGCGCCCGCTTCATTAAATAAGGGTGAAGGTGAAATTAGTACATTTCTACGTTCACCATCCCTTCGTATTATTTCCAGTTCATAATTCTTATCAATCCCTTTTGCACGCAGATCAGTTTGCCTTTTAACTATGTCCTCATTCAAGACATCTAAAAAGCTTGTAATTTTTTTGCCAATCAATTGACTTTTTTTGTATCCTAATAACTCGCACATTTTTTTATTTGCATACAGAAATACTTCATTTACATCTAGAATCCCAACCCCTTCATTGATTGACTCACTTAAATTGTGGTAGTTATCTTCACTTTTATGCAGGGCTTTTAGAAGTATTCTCTTTTCTTTAATCTCTCGCGACATATTTCGGAAAAACAGAAAATAGAATCCAGGGTAGATAACTAAGATGAGAAGTATTGTATCTACAAAGAATTTCATATAGGAACCAGAAAATAAATTTGGCACATCAATTCCCATTACTAACATATGTGCGATGAATACGAGGCTTAGTAAAACGATAAAAAGCACATACGGATTATGGACATTCTCCGAAATGTATAAAATTACTTCATGTGGTTTATATTTCCATATTTTGATTTTAGCGTTCATCTATTATTTTTTAATGTGAAAGAATGCCGCCCATAAATGCGGCTGAACTAATCAGTAATACTGTAATAATACCTATCACTAAAACATGCCATTTTGATAGTTTTATGAATAATGACCCAAGCCAAAACCCAGTGAAAACTGTAGTAATAATTCCGACATTTCTATGGATATTGACAATCCATTCTTTAGAATTACCTAAAAATGGATCAGTTTGATTTAAGCCACTAAGAACAACCATGGAGATACTTATCATGGTAAGTATTAGGAGGATTTTAATCGTTTTGATAAAATCATTTTTTCTTATTCCTAAAAGAGTAAAGAAAATTGCGGCGTAAATAAGTGCGATGGGAAAATGGACAAGTTTATTATGAATATGTTCAAATAAAATCTCCGGAAAGCTGATCTCATAAGGTTCCGATTCTATTTCAGAATAATTTGATATATCTATTGAATCTTTGTCTGAAAGATGTCGTGGAATCCCGTTAACAGCAATGGTGTCACCATTTACGATAGTTAAGGTATCCGGTGCAACGTTCTTTTTATGATCCTCATGTCCAAACATTAAAGTTGTCATTGCTAAAAATATTATTGCTGCGAGTTGTACTTTTCTCTTAACCATACCATTGCCTTTTAATTGATTTCATTTAAGAAGCTTTTTCATATCAAATATTTCTTTTGCCTTACGTAGAGAAATATTGATTAATCAATATTTTACATTTTCTTCATCTACACTTATCTATCAGGCTTGTTTTTAGGCCTATCTAATTGAGCATCAATAAATTGAACTGAGTCCAAGTATTTTTTCAATCTAGTAACATAATTCTGTACTTCGATTCGATCAGGATATATTTCATATTCAATAAGTGCTTCATCCATTGCTTTATCATATTCTTTTAATTTCAGGTGTATTTGTGAGAGCAACAAATGATATTCCGGATAATCAAATTTAATTTGGGCTAAAATTTCAGAATACTGAAGCGCCTTGAAAAATTCACTCATTTGAAAATAGGCCAGCATTAAATTATAGTATGGCTCTGTATACTCTTCATTTAAGGATATTGCCGCCCTGAAATGTGTTATAGCTTCAGCATATATTCCACGGCTCATATAAGTTGCACCTAAAGTATTGTGCAATTTTTCATTTTTAGGGTTTATTTCCATTCCCATGTTTAAATAATAAATTGCATCATTAAACTTATCTATGGAAGAGTAGAACGCACCAATGTTCATGTAGGCACCTTCATTATCCGGATTAACATGAAGAGCTTTTTCAAAATAATCTTCAGCTTTATCGACATCACCAATGTTATAACTTATCACTCCTAAATTTGTCAGAGCATTTTCATTTAAGGGGTTGATTTCGATTATTTTGTTGAAATAGGAATAGCTCTTTGAGGGTCTGTTTGTTTTCAAATATATTTGTCCCAGAAAAGTATTGACATCCTCGGGTCTGTAGTCCTTATTTTCAAGTTTTATAAAGTACTCTTCAGCTGCAGTATTACTACCAAGTAAAAATTCTGCAACACCAAGACCAAATATTATGTCATTTGTTTCTTCAATTACTAGACCTCTGGAAAATAATTTTTTAGCATCCGAATAGAGATTTTTATCAAGATAGAGTGCCCCTAGCGCGTAATATGCATCTACATTTTCTGGATGACTTTCGATGAGGTTATTTAATATCACTATGGATGTATTAATGTTGCCATTTTTAAATAGAGTTGAAGCGCTATCGTATTGAGCTTGATAATCTTGAGCCATTAAAAGTGGCATATATATTAATAACACTACAAAAGATTTAATTACTTTCGATTTTATTTTTTCTCGCTGGTATCTTTTTCTCATGACCTCATTCCTTGCTAATTAATCAATTTTCCGTCAGAAAACTCTAGTACTCTCCTAGTTCGTTCTCTTACTTTATCATCATGTGTAACTACTATTATTGTTTTACCTTCTGAATTAAGAGTCTCAAATAAATCGAGAATTTTATTGCCGGTTTTTGAATCAAGATTTCCAGTCGGTTCATCAGCAAGGATAATTAAGGGTTCATTGATGAGTGCTCGGGCAATTGCTACTCTCTGTTGTTCACCACCACTTAATTCATCTGCAAGTCTGTTTTTCTTATCCACTATTCCAACTTTCTCAAGTATTTTTTCCAGCATTTCAAACTGTTCTTTTTGGCTTTTGCCTGCTATTGCAAGGGGTAATAGGACATTTTCGCTGACAGTTAAATAGTTTATCAGATAGAATGATTGGAATACAAAACCTATATATTCTCTCCGCAGGCTAGCTATTTGATTTGTCGTCAATTCAAACATGTTGATGTCATCAATTAACACAGAGCCATTTGTTGGTTTATTCAATCCACCCAGTAAACTAAGGAATGTGCTTTTCCCTGATCCAGATGGACCGGTAACAGCTAGATATTCTCTATCTGTGATAGAAATATTTACATCGACCATCGCGTTAACCGTTTGGCTTCCGTTATAATATTTTTTGCTCAAATTATTTATTTCAATAAAGGACATATTTTTACCTGTTATAATGTTCTTAAGGCCATTGCAGGGTCAAGTTTTATGGCCCTGTATATAGGAATGATACCGGAAATTGCTGCTATAGATATTGATAATAAAATTGCCACTACTGGGATCGAATAATCAAAAGCAAGAGCTATGTCTTTAGCATCAGTCAAAATTGGCAAAATCAATCGTGTTATCCAGAAACTCCCTATGGAGGCAAACAAAGCTGCCACAAAAGAGGCTATGGTAATTTCGGTTAGGATTATCTTTACAATTTCAAATCCTCTCATGCCTACTGCACGAAAGACACCAATTTCTTTTAATCTTTCATTTATTGATGAATTCAGTGCTGAAAAAACCATTAGAACGCTTATTAACATAATTACCGACGAAACACCTACTGAAAACTTTTTGAAAGAATTAACAGCCGTTGTTTTTGCTTCAATGGTTTGTTTAAGAGCCGTTACTTTTGCGCCCGGAAGCATATCAGAAGTCTGGTAAACTATTTCTTCAATCGGACAGTCGTAACATAGTGCAGCAACTTCAGCCAAAGTTATTTCATCGGGTTTGTCAAACAGAGTTTGTGTAACTGGCAAAGACATAAAAACTGAATTATCATCTTGTGAACCGGTGCTCTCAATAAATCCGGCGATATGAAACTTCTTTTCATTGATCAGAAGTGAGTCATTTATCTCAAGATTATTTTTCTTCTTTACCGAAATTCCAATTAATATTTGGTCATCAACACCTGGTATCTGTCCATTGATTTTCCACCATTTTTTTATTCTTATCTCCTGTTTAAAATCTACTCCCGCAATCATCAAACTATTGCCATCAATAACAGTTTGTACGTATAATTTCGGTGCAACAATGCTGATGTTTTTACTATGATTAATTTTTGAAATATTTTTTAATTCTTTTAGTGAAAGGTTGTTTGATGTATAAGTAACAGATCCAAGATTAAGGTTTCCATAACTATATTGAATTTCATCGGTTTTTGGTGTAATTAAAATATTAGCGCCATATTCATCAAGGTTATGGGAGATGTTTTTTTGCATTTCGTTTGATAAAATGAGAAGAGTTATCACAGAAAGCACTGAGAGAAAGAGACTAAAAATTAGTAAAGCTGTTTTAGTCTTTTTCCTTTTCAAACTATTTAGAGAGATATTGTATAATTTCATTTCTTTCTCCTAAACCCTTCTTGTCCAATTAGCCACTAAATGTTCATCAATAACAATATTTTTTCCTTCAATACGACTAGGAATAGGATCAGGCGGATACTTACCGCATGAGCCCGAAACTGCCTCAAGATTTTCCAATTTCCACGTAGTGCCACAGGCATCGCAGACAAGATTTGCTCCTTTAATATGGAAACTTGTAGAATTGCATGGTTCACACATTCTTACTGAGGTTACTATTTTTCCATTTTCCGTGATGTAGGCTAATAATGGAACTTGCCCTGCAGTTCCCTTATAATTAAAAAAGACAAATTTCTTTTGTTCAACTTCTCCAAGATCGATTGATATTTTACCATCCGAAACGTTAGAGTTTATCGTTTTTGCCCGGTAGGGGAAAACTGGATATTCTGTTGAATTGGCAAGAAGTGGTTGACCAGCCAATACTTTGGTTTCTTTTGATGAACTTTTACCCATATAACTGTATAGGATGCCTACAAAAACAATTGCGATAATAATAAACACGTAATTGTTTTTCTTCTTTCTTTCCAACACCTTCTGCTTTTTAGAATTATTATTAGTATGTGGATGATGAACCGTTTTTTTGTTTCCGTTTATTTTAGTTCCACATCCTGAACAGAATTTGTTATCATTATCTATTTTTTCACCACAATTTTTGCAATTCTTCATTTAATTCTCCTCCAAATTTATTTTGTCTAACCGAGGCAGACACACAATGTTTTATGTTTGGTAATTGAACTGCTAATCGACAACTGATCATTTGAGTATTATCTATTAATAAAGTGAGGTGAATCTCCCCACTCACCATAACCGATAACTTCATCAACACCGCTTATCCTGCTGTCCAGACATCCCAGACATAGCTCTTTCTCTTCGTCTATACATGGCTTGTCATCATAGAGCTGATAGTCTTCACGATATTCAACTGGTGTAATATTAGGCATGATGATGTTCGCCCCGGCTTTCAATCCCATTTCCCTCCCAAAGGGTTTTAATGCCTGTAAAGCTGTCGTTGATGCAATGTTGATATCTTTTAACAGAATCCTGGCGAGCGCTATCATTTTCAGACTTAAGACATACACTTCTTCATTATTCCAAAGAGGTTGCACAGAATCATTTGACATTGGGGTATTCTCACTATTTAAGTAAGGTCCCATGCCAATCATATCAATATCTATATCCTTAAAAAAGAAGAGGTCATTTACCAAATCATCAATTGTTTGATTTGGCAATCCAATCATCACACCAGTGCCAACCTGATAACCAATTTCCTGAAGCGATTTAATGCATCCAATTCTTTTATCAAATGAATGGTCAGGAGGATGAATTTTAGAGTAAAGATCTTTATTGCTCGTTTCGATTCTCAAAAGATATCTATGTGCACCAGCAAAAAACCATTTTTTATACACTTCATAGTCTTGTTCGCCTAATGAGAGAGTAATCCCCAATTCACCATTTGAGATTTCCTTAATACCTAAAATGGTATGCTCAATGAAATCAATAAAAGTTTTATCCTCTCTCTCCCCTGATTGTAGAACAATCGATCCGTATTTATTTTTATATGCCCAATCAGCTGTCTCAATAATTTCTTCTGACATCATTTGAAACCGTTTCGTGCCGCTATTACCTTTTCGGATACCACAATAATAACAGTCTTTTTTGCAGTAATTACTAAACTCCACAATACCTCGGAAGTAAACTTTTTGCTTGACGAATTTGGATTTTATTTCGTAGGCAATATCAAATAAATCTTTTGTATTACTACTCCCTAGAATGTATTTAATATCCTCGCGATCTAAAGGTTCATCTGTCTTAATTTTATTATAAATTATAGTATTCAAAAGTTTACTCCTGATAATCTGAACTGTTTATCCATGTTTTTCATCAGTAATTTTGTTTATTACTTCCACTTGATAATTTGATCGTTTTCAAATCATTTGAAACTACCATCTTGGTGCGGGGTATTGTTTAATTGAATCTCACTAGTTTTATCCAAGCTAATTCCTTGCTTTAATCCTCCGTATCTGTTTATCACCTCTTGGATGATAACCTCTATTTCCACTGACTTCTCTAAAAAATCACGTATTAATTCTCTTTCTTCAGTAGCATACCTGCATCTGCATTGATCCAGGCTTTTTTCATTGCACTCTCCACACGTACACCCAAAATATGACGCAATTTCAAAAACATTTGCTTCTACAATTGAATCATTACTGGGTATGTCTATAAATGTAGAATTGTCCAATCTGTTAACAATATAAGTTGACCATGATGTGAAGCCAATAATAACAGCAATCAAAAGTGAAGATCCAATTAATAGTACCTTAAGATTCATCAAGGATCTAAGTTCATTAATTATGGAAAAGAATTTCGAAGTTTTTCGGGTTTCTCTCATTCGCATTTCATTCCCACATTTGGAGCAAAATCTTGCTCTGCTTGAATTAACGGATCTACACTTCGAGCACTTCATAAATTATCTACCTATTTAACTTTGTAATTGTGCTTGATCAAATTGGCTTTGGCTTCATTAATGGATACTTCTTTTAGTTTCATTCCACACACTGGGCATTCCCCGGCTTCATCTGAAATCACATTCCAATCCATTTGATCCTGGAAGACTTTTTTATCACCATTTTTGTCTATTGTCATTAGATCTATAATACCTTCTCTAACCATAGATCCTTTCATTTTCATATTGTCATGACCAGAGTGTTTCATATCCATCATCTTCATTTTTGAATGATCCATTTTATGATCTTTCATTTTCCCATGTTCCATCATGTCGCCACTCTTCATTTTTCCATGTTCCATCATGTTATGTCCATCATTAGTCATGGATTTTTGAGCTTCTTCGACCGTTATTTCCTCTAAATCCATTTCACAATTAGGGCATTTACCCGGCTCATCCGAAAGTTGATCTGGGCACATAGAACATTGATAAACTTTACCATCAAGGTTTTTATCTATCATTTTAGCACTCATTGACTTCATATCCCCAGCTTTGTCTTTAGCCATACAAGAACTGCTGTCTTTCGTAGAACTACAACAACCTTTTTGGGAAGTATCTCCCATCTTGTTATGATCCATTTTTTCTTGAGCGATCATGGTGCCAGACATTATTAAGATGATTGTAGCAATTGTCATTAACGATATTATTAACTTTTTCATTTCTTACTCCTTTTGTATGATTTATTGTTTATTCCAATTAAGTTTTACTCTTACTTTGATATCCATTTTATTAGTTTTCCAAAAGTGCTTTAGAAGTTGTTTGCGCTTCTTTGTTTAATTCTCTCTTTTTGATTACATAAAATATTGCAGGATAAACGGTAAGCTCCATTATGAAACTTGTCATTATTCCGCCTACCATAGGTGCCGCAATTCTTTTCATAACATCTGCCCCTATTCCAACTCCAATCAAGATTGGCATCAAACCAAGCATAGTTGTCATTACAGTCATCATCTTGGGTCTCAAACGTTTAACAGCCCCTTCAAAGATTGACTCGCGTAAATCCGCCAGTGAATTCATAATGCCCTTCTTCTTGAATTTTTCATAGGATATATCCAGATACAATAGCATGATAACTCCAGTCTCAGCATCAATCCCAAGCAAGGCAATAATACCGACCCACACGGCAACACTCATGTTAAATCCAGCCAGGTATAAGAACCAGAAGGCTCCTACTAATGAGAATGGTAACGCAAGGAGAACGATACCGGTCTTTACCCATGATTTGGTGTTAACATACAGCAAGAGGATTACAACTAATAACGTTATTGGAATAACCATGGCAAGTCGTTTACTTGATCTTTCCATATATTCATACTGACCACTCCATATGAGTGAATATCCTTCAGGAAGTTCAATCTGCTCTCTAATGACTTCTTTCGCATTCTCGACATAGGTTCCTACATCAATATCTTTTAGATCAATGTATACCCATGCATTTGGGCGCGCATTTTCAGATTTTATTGCGGGCGGACCTTTCTTGATTTGTAATTCCGCTAATTCTGAAAGTAGGACAAAACCACCCCCCTGGATTGGAACTCGGACACGCTTCAGGTCTTCAATATTTTCGCGATAATCTCTTTGATATCTGAGGTTTACAGGATAACGTTCGAGTCCTTCCACAGTTTTTGTTATATTCATTCCACCAATTGCAGACATGATAACGTCCTGTACATCGCCTATGGTTAATCCATAACGCGCTATTGCCTCTCTGTCAATTTCAAAATCGACATAATTTCCTCCTGCTGATCTTTCTGCGTATACAGAGCGGGTTCCTTTAATAGTTTTAGCGACCTGCTCGATATCTTTTCCAATATTTTGAAGGATCTGTAAATCAGGTCCGGCTATTTTTATTCCTACAGGTGTTTTTATTCCCGTAGCCAGCATATCAATTCTTGTTTTAATCGGCATAGTCCAGGCATTAGTTAATCCGGGTATCTGAATTGCCGCATTCATTTCTTCCACAAGACTCTCTGGTGTTACACCTTCGCGCCACTGGTCTTTTGGTTTGAGCTGAATTGTTGTTTCAATCATGGAGAGTGGAGCAGGGTCTGTAGCTGTTTCTGCTCTACCAATCTTTCCAAATACCGATTCAACTTCCGGGAAAGTTTTTATAATTCTATCTGTCTGCTGCAAAATTTCTTTTGCCTTCGTAACCGAGATGCCAGGTAGAGTTGTTGGCATGTAGAGCAGGTCACCTTCATACAAAGGAGGCATGAATTCGGAGCCTAGTCTTGAGTATGGGAAATATGACATCAGAACTATTGCTATTGCTCCAAAAATTACTATCCAGTGTCGTTTCATCACAAAGTCGACAACTGGGTGATAAATTTTAGCCAATATTTTGGAAAGAGGATTATCCTCTTCTTTTTTCATTTTACCACGAACAAAATAACCAAGAAGAATAGGGACTATTGTAACAGCTAAAATGGCCGCGGCACCCATTGAGTAGGTTTTTGTAAATGCCAATGGTTTGAATAATCTACCTTCCTGCATCTCAAGGGTGAATACAGGTAAGAATGAAACTGTTATCACCAACAGTGAATAGAATATCGGGGGTCCGACTTCTTTAGCCGATTCCAAAATAACGGTCCAGTGCGGACGCCTCTTATTTTCCGGCAATTCCTGCTCATGTGAAATATGAGTATGAGCATTCTCGACCATAATGATGGCCGCATCGACCATGGCCCCAATGGCAATGGCTATACCTCCGAGCGACATAATGTTAGCATTAATGCCCTGATAATTCATAATGATATATGCTGCCAGCACAGCGGTGGGCAAAGTGAATATTGCAACCAGTGCACTTCTTACATGCATCAGAAAAATTATGATGATAAATGATACAATGAGAATTTCTTCAATAAGTGTAGTTGTTAAATTGTCAATTGCGGCATTTATCAATTCGGATCTGTCATATGAGGTAACTATTCTTACATCGTCCGGCAAAGATGATTTCAATTCCTCAATTCTGGTTTTTACACGGTTGATAACTTCCAGAGCATTCTCGCCGTATCGCATGACAATTATTCCGCCAACACTTTCACCCTCACCATTCCATTCGGCAATACCTCTTCTCAGTTCAGGCCCAATATCAATTGAAGCTACATTCTCGAGATAAATGGGAGTGCCTGTTACTGGGGAATTACCGATTGCAACTTTCTTCAGATCTTCAACACCCTTTATATATCCAAGTCCGCGAACCATGAATTCCATTTCACTCATCTCTAACAGTCGCCCGCCTACATCATTATTGCTCATCTTAATGGACATCTTAACCTTACTGAGTGGTATTCCATAGGAAGCTAGTTTATTGGGATCAATATTTACCTGATATTGTTTTACGTATCCGCCAATGCTGGCAACTTCAGAAACTCCGGGAAGTGCGGACAATTCATATCTCAAGAACCAATCCTGTATGGATCTCAACTCAGCTAAATCTCTTGTATCAGACTCCAGTACATATTGATAGACCCAACCTAATCCCGTGGCGTCCGGGCCCAACGTTGGTGCAACTCCTGCAGGAAGGTCTTTCTGAAGTGAACTTAAGTATTCCAACACTCTGCTTCTTGCCCAATAAATATCTGTTCCATCTTCAAATATTATGTAGACCATTGAGAACCCAAAAAACGAGTATCCCCTAACTGTACTTGCAAATGGAACAGAAAGCATCTTTGTAGTTAAGGGATATGTCACCTGATCCTCAACAATCCGAGGGCCCTGTCCTGGATACTCGGTAAAAATAATCACCTGTACATCGCTTAAATCAGGTTGTGCGTCGATTGGTATATTTTTAATAGACCAGATTCCGCCGGCAATCAAAACCGCCGTCATCAAAATCACCATAAATTTATTATTGATGGACCACTCAATGAGTTTGGCAATCATTCCATCTTTTTGGTCATCTGTTGCTATCATGATTTATTCTCCAAATCTTTTTAAGTATTCACATGATTCGTGTGAGTCCCGGTACCCCTTTTCGCCAGGGGGAGCGGCTTATTTGGGATACCGAGAATCACTATGGGAGTACTCACTATTTAAATTTAAATCCGTTTTCTGTAAGGTTTATTTTCGCTTCTTCAATAGTTACTTCTTTCAATTTCATGTTGCACAATGGACATCTTCCCGGTTCGTCAGATATCACGTTCCAATCCATTAAGTCTTGAAATACTTTCCCATCTTTGTTTGCGTCTATCGCACCAAGGTCAATCACCCCTTCCCGCACTATTGATTCATGCTCGGAATGATCAGCATTCATTTCTTTTTCACTATGTTCAGCAGGTACGGCTTTTGTTTTCATTTTTGAATGCTCGTCCGCACTCATATCCATATTGTTTTTTTCTTTTTTATCCTCAGTTTTCATTTTAGCATCCATATCCTCATGCTCTTTTGCATCCGAAGAGGAAAATAATTTTACAGCTGAACGAAGACTACTTTCAGAATCGAGCATAAATTGAGAGGAAGTTACTATCATATCTCCTTCTGTAACTCCACTAAGTATCTGGTAATAACCCTTAGAATATTGCCCAACTTTTACTTCTACAGGCTTAAATCTACCTTCGCCTAACGCTACGATTACAAGATTCTTCTTCCCACTCCGTAAAATTGCAGTCTCAGGTGCAGTCGGATGAGTTCCATACTTTTTCCCATTTATGCGAACATTACCGAACATCGCTGGTTTTAAGTCTCCACTACCATTCGGAAGATTAATTCTTATCTGAGCAGTGCGTGACACGGGGTTAACTGTTGGATAGATGAATGATATTTTCCCATTATAAACTTTCTCAGGTTTATAAGAAAAAGTGATCTCCGCAGTTGATCCAAGTTCAATTTTACCTAACTCGCTCTCATAAATATCCGCTTTCAACCAGAGGTTATTCAAGTCTGCAATCTTAATTATTTCTTTACCTGCAGAAATTTTCTCCCCATCGTTAATGTTTTTTGTCAAGACCGTTCCATTAATTGGAGCATAGATTGTCATCAGCTTAGTTACATTTTTAGTCTCAACTAATTTTTTGATGTCATTCTTGTCTATATCAAGAAGCTCTAGTTTTCTTAAGGCATTCTTTACCAACTCGTCACCACTATTTAGCACTTCATTTTCACTGCTATTACTTACAGCTTTTTGATAGGCTATTACAGTCAGAAGTTCTTGTTGGGCAGAAACAAGCTCCGGAGAATAAATGTCTACCAGTTTTTGTCCCTTCTTAACTTCCTGACCAGTATAATTAACATATAATTTTTCTATCCAACCGCCTACTTTAGCGTTAATTGAATATTCTAATCTTTCATCGGTCGATAGTATACCATTCGTAGTTATTTCGGAATTGATTTCCCGTAACTTTACATGTTCAATTTTAACATTCATTGATTGCATAACCGCACCATCGACCGTAACAACACCCGAAGCTGCTCCTTCATCCTCATAGACAGGAACGAGATCCATACCCATCTGAGATTTCCCGGGAGCATCATATACTTCATTCGGATTCATAGGTGCCCGCCAGTAAATAATTTCGCCTTTTCCTGCAGTTTTTTTGCCTCCGGTTCCTTTCATTGGTGTAAGGTTCATCCCGCAAATCGGGCACTCACCAGGCTCTTCTTCAATTATATCCGGGTGCATACCACAAGTATAAAGTTGTGTTTCATCATGTGAATGAACCTCAGCAGCATTATCAAATACGAAATAGTATCCACCGGCACCCGCAAAAGCGCCTATCACAAATACTAGCAGATATATTAGAATTCTTTTGTTCATCTTAATTCTCCATTACATTTATTTACTATTAATAATTTTTTCACCAGTTAAAAATTCAATTTCGGCTAAGTTTTTATAATAATTTGTCCGTAGGGTAACCAGTTCAGTTTTAATCGTTAATATGTCATTCTCAGCTTTCATAACATTTACAAAGTCAATCTTTGCTACCTGATAATCCGCAAGTGCAGCTTTTAATAATTGCTCCGCCTGTGGTAATAAACTTTCTGTTACAAGTTTTTCACGATTTTCTAACTCATGTAATTTTGCGGTCAATTTTCCGAATGCCTGAGAAAGGGATTGGACTGATGAGTTAAATCTTTCCCTATTAAGGGTCTGTAAGAACTGCGCCTCTTCAACCCTTGCTGTTTTTTTACCACCATAGTTTATCGGCAAAGAAATACCCACCATTACAGATAAAAAATCATTCAGATTAACACCGGAAGCGCTAATATTATCACGTTCTGTATATTGTAGTCCAAGATTAAAGTTAGGATAAAAATCATATTCAGCCAGTTCTTCCATTAACCTCGATTTTTCCTCAGAATATTTAATTCCATTTAGGAAAGGACGTTTAATTTTTGCGATCGAAATGAGGGAATTTGTTGAATACCCTTTCGCAGCAATAGTGTCAGTTTCTTCAGTTGATACTTCAGAATCCTCGTCTCGTAATAAGAGTGCGTTAATTTCAGCGATCAACCCTTTTTCATTTCCTCTCAGCATCTCAATTTTATCTCTAACTCTCGTTAACTGAACTTCCACCTGTATTACATTATGAAGACTTGCATTCGAAACTTCATAGCTGCTTTTTGCTACATCGGATATCTGATGCAGGAGAGACTTGCTCTCTAAAACAAGTTCAATTTCACGCCTGGTGAGAATGAGATCATAGTATAATTTTGACATATCCCGACGAATTTCGTTTTTTAGGTCCGCATTCTCTTCATTGATAATGGATGTATCCACTGCAATAACATCCGCTTTAGCACTCAACGAACCGGGAAAGGGAAAGCCCTGACTTAATCCTACGATCTTACCAGTCATAGGCTCTTGCGTAAAGGAGAAAGAGTTTGTAGGAAGATTCATTAAACCTAAGGTTAACATAGGATCTGGCAGGTTTGTCCCGATTTCAATTCTTGATACAGCTGCATCGTGTTTTGATTTCAATACTTTTATCCTCGGACTAACCTTAATTGCTTCCGCAACTAAAGCATCAAGTTTTGAGGGTTGTTCTTGCCCAAAACCTGAACTTGTAAATAGAATTAGTATAGATAGAAAGATTGGTAATTTAATTCTGTTCATATTATTACCTTATTTCCTTTTATTTGTTATTCTTGATAGCGTAACTACAATTAACATTAGAACAATTATATAAACAAAAATCCAAGCCATATGTGTTAATGTGTGTAGCATCATTTTCTTTTTTATATGACTATCTCAAATAGAGTGCCAAATAAGATTCTTACGATTTTAAGTAAAAATGGAGTTTTTAGAGAATAATTTGGAAAGCGTGTATTTAAGAAATCTTAATTTTTTAAATAATTTAAAAGTTTGTGATGTGCAAAGGAAGTCATTAACTGAAAGACTTCCTTTATATTAATCTCTAGTGATTTTGTATAATTCGATTTTTGAATAGAGAGTGGGAAGAGAAATTCCCAAACACTTTGCTGCTTTTGGTTTATCCCATTTTACAGCATCTAACATTTTTTCAATATGCCTATTTTCCATTATTGAGAGACTGACTAAAGTTATATCTTCCTCATCTTTTTCTTTTATGAAATTCTCTTTTAATAATATATTGTCCTTCTCTATTACATCCCCTTTTGAAAGAACAGCTGCCTGTAATAGGACATTCTCCAATTCCCGTATATTGCCTTCCCAGATGTTCTCATTTAACATATTCATAATCTCAACTGATATGCTTGATATATTCTTATGGAGCTCTTTATTGATTTTTTTAAGAAAATGGCTCACAAGCAAAGGTATGTCATCTCTTCTATCTCGAAGTGGAGGTACATCAAATACAACAACATTCAACCTGTAATAAAGATCTTCTCTAAATTTTCCCTCAGATACTAACTTTTCAAGATTTTTATTCGTAGCTGTTATTATTCGGGCTTTCATGGGAATTGTCGCTTCTCCACCAACTCTTTCAAATTCCTTTTCTTGCAAAATTCTAAGTAATTTCACCTGCAATGGAATTGATATCTCTGATATTTCATCTAAAAAAATCGATCCCTCACCTGCTAATTCAAATTTCCCTTTCTTATCCTTTATCGAACCTGTAAACGCTCCCTTGACATGACCAAATAATTCACTCTCCAAAAGAGTCTCCGTTAAGGCAGTACAATTAACGGGGATAAATGGATATTCTTTAGTTATACCCGAAAAATGAATTGCTCTGGCTACTAATTCCTTACCAGTTCCACTCTCACCTTGAACTAAAGCAGTTACTCGATTGGTTGAGACCTGCGCAATTTTTTTATATATGTCTCTCATCTTATGACTTTTACCAACTAGATTATTCCTAATATCAACTTCAACAGGCTCTTTACTTTCTTCGACTATCTCAAGTTTCTCCGTCAAATATTTATTTTCTAATGCCATTTTTATACTATGTTTTAAACGTTCCAAATCAATTGGTTTCTCTATATAATCATAAGCACCTTGTTGAATCGCTTTCACGGTCGACTGCATGTCATCAAAGGCAGTCATCATTATTACATTAGTGTTAATTGTAAGTGATTGAATTTCTAAAAGTAGTTCAAACCCATTCATAACCGGCATTCTTATATCAGTAATGACCAAATCTGGTCTTTCTTTTTTAATTATTTCTAATCCCTTTAGTCCATTATCCGCAGCAAATGTTTTATAATTATGCTTCGACAAATAATTTACTAGAGTAGTGCGTATAGATTCATCATCGTCAATTATTATTATCTTATCCATGGTTGGACCTAATTTTTTGGTAAACTTAATTTAAATGTAGCGCCTTTTGATGCTTCGTTTAATAGCTCTATAGTTCCGGAATGAGCTTCAATTATTCTCTTCGAGATAGATAGACCAAGTCCGGTTCCAGAAGTCTTTGATGTGTGAAAGGGTTCGAATAGTTTATCTTCTATTTCCGGAAGAACACCGGGACCATTATCAGACAACATAATTATAAAATTATTTTCTTCTTGATGAGAAGCTATATTTAATTCACCACCAACATCAGTCGCTTCTTGTGCATTAGTTATTAAATTAAGAAACACCCTATATAATTTTTCTCTATCTGCTGTGATCAAATAATTTTCAACGTTGTTGATTACACTTAAGGCATTTTCCTTGAACAAATTAGTGTGATCGGTACATATTTCATCAATCAATTTTTTAAGATCAAAATCACTTTTTAATAATTTAATTTCTCTGGAAAATTCAAGGACTTCCTTGATTAGATTATTTAATCTATTCGTCTCTTTATTAATAATTTCAAATGACGCTTGGTGTCCTGCATCATCTAGTTCTTCAAATAAAATATCACAATTCATTTTTATGGATGTTAGCGGAGTTTTAATTTCATGTGCAAGTACAGCGGCCATTTTACCAAGTGCCACTAGCTTTTCAGATTGTGCCAACTCTTTCTGCAATTTCTTCTTTTCTGTTATATCAACTCCAACCAGTAAATAAATTGAAGCCTCACTCTGAGGCAGTTGAATTCTAGTTATAGAAATTAGTATAATTGAGTTCTGTTCATTTTGTATTAACACTTCCCATTCAATGATGTTTTCGTGAATTAGATGCTGTTTCAGTTGCTCAAAAGAAACTAATTCTCTACTTACTTCATGTTCAACGAAGAAATCATATTTAAATTTCGACTTCTTATTAATTTTAAATTGTTTCATGAAATTTGAATTAGATTCTAACACGTTATCATCTTCATCTATAATCGCAATTAGTGCATTAGATCGCTCAAAAGCATTTAATAATGCTTCAATTCTGCTTCCACTTTCAATCAACGCCAGCTGGTTCTCATATAAAGTGTTTGACATCTCATCGAAACTCTGTGCCAATTGCCCAATTTCATCATTTGAAGAAAAACCAACTTTAATCCCATAATTACCTTGTCCTACTTGCTCAGTTTTTAGCCTTAACAAATTAATTGGATTAGCAATTATTTTGGAAATGATATAAGCCATACTTACACTAACTACAACACCACTCATAAGACTAACTAATGTAAATTTAATCCATTCAGCACTTGTGTGGAAAGTAATGATAGCTCTTCCTATGGGTAACTGAATTACTAATATTATTGGAATAACTACCAAAGCTGCGAATAATACTTTCTTATTTAGACTAAACGAGTGAAGCTTATTGATTGCCGTTGGGAATAAATTATATCTATTTACGGAAACAACTGTAAAAAGGACGATACCAACTAAAAATGCCAGAGGACTAATTTCGACTAAGTAATAAAATCCAAGAATCCAGGGCATTATTATACCCACAGTGAATGAGATTACATTCGTTAGAATGAGACCAATTAACAAATACAAGATTTGATGCTTTACCGATATTTCTTCACTACGCAAATATTTTTTTATCAACCAATAAACATTTAGCAGCAATAACATAGCGTACCACAATATATAGAGTTTGTAAAACTCATTATAATGAGCAGCATACTCTGAGCCATGTTTATGTGATTCCTCAATTATATTTCCAGTCCAAAGCATAATAAAAATAATAAACGTCGGAATTATTAGAACCCCCTTCAAAATCGAAGGCATTTTATTTTCATTATTAAAGTAGTAGGAAAAGAAACTAAGCGTTAGCATTATCGCCATAAGAAAGAAATGGCAACTTTGATCAAGAATTGTAACATCATCTTCAATTATGAAAAGAAAATGAATTCCGTGTGAGAATAGATAAGCGAGAACTAAAACTAAAGTGGCTAAAAAATATCTATTCGAAATATTTTTAGTGTTTCTGTAATACAAAACAACAAAAAGACCAACTGTTGAAAATATTGTCAAGAGTAGTAATATTTGTCCCACAAAAATTGGCATCGAATAACCTTTAGTTGTTTGTTATCAATTAGTTAAAAATATTTAAAATAATCCGATTTCTTTAATTAGAATAGTTTCGCATAACATTTCTTGTCCAAATTGATGATTTGTTTTTGGCATCATAATTGGTGATTAGTCTAAAATGTTCTTTAAATCAAAAACTATACCTAAAAATTATGACAATCAATGAACTTAAAGATAATGGAAAATTTTATCGTGCACTCCTAATATTAGCTAAAAAAAATAAGAGCATCAGTTTAACAGAAACGAAAATATTAATTGCAATCGGGCAAAATTTGGGTTTCGAAAAAAAATTTTGTGAAATTGCCATTTCTGAATTGCTTGAAAATGAATATATATCAGAAAAACCCCCACGATTCAGCAATCCACACACGGCCCGAAGCTTTATTGAAACTGGTTTTTATTTAGCATTAAGTGATAATAACTTATCAAAAGAAGAAAAACAATGGTTATTATCAGTCGCGGATCGAAACGAAATAAAGATAGATTTTCTGGATTCTGAATGAAATCTAATCATGATCTATATCTAGGAGTAACAGCAATATGAACATTCATATCCAAAAAGATCTGCTATGATAATGAGAAACTTATTTAACTTTCTTAAAATTTTTCAAATAATTTAAATTTTCATTGACTTTTATCCCTCATTAATAAATATATAACGGGAAAAACACTTGGCACTGTAATTGAGTATTAATATTTGCTCAAGTATGATTAACTCATAGCACTAACACCCACAACACAAATCAGGCGGTAAGATTTTTTTGCCGCCCTCGCTTTCTTGTAAAAACTTGATTTCTCTAAATAGATGTTATTATATGACCGTTCGGCATAAAATAGATGGTTATGGTTCGTATCGATTATTGATTCTAATTTTGATTTGTTTTGGTGGCATAGTTGAATCGTCAAAAGAATTACACAAAAGTTAGGCATCCACTCAATCTTTTATTTCTTATTCTATATTTATTGGTTTCAACATAGGTGCATAATATGGCTGCTAACTAATTTTAAAATAAACATCCTCTAATCCTGAATAGGTGATATTTTCTTTTCAAACCTCTGTTACAGTTAATTGCTACTATCAACTGTAGGCATTACAATTACAAACGTTGTTTTATTGCTACTATTTTCCTTAGTATTTGGGTCTGATTTTACATAAATCTCTCCGTGCATCAACTTTACGAATTTATGGACTAACGGCAGGCCAAACCCGGTTCCTCTTTCCCCTGATGTCCCCTCTGTTGTGGTTGGATCTGAATGTGAAAATATCGAATCGATTTTGTTTGGAGGAATTGCCGGACCAATGTTCATAATATTAATCTCCACCTTATCCCCGACCTTTTTCATGCCAATATTTATCTTTTCGTTAATATCCGAGAACTTAATTGCATTACTTAATAAATTGCATATGATAGTGTACATGAAGATAACAGGTTCAACTTTCGCAACCACTGATGAATTCGGAAAATCATAATTGATTGATAATCCCTTTTTTAAGCAACTTGCACCATACGAATCTCCCGCCTCTTTAATAATTTCAATGAGACTATAGTCATTTAGTTCCATCTCAATTTTACCACTCTCAATTGCTATTAATTTCCTGGAAACGTCAATCAATGTGCAAGCTTGAGAAAGACTATTTATGATCATAATAGTATTTTCTTTTACTTCAGCTTGTGTAAAAGAATCAGGTTCATTTTTCATTAACTCCAATAAGTTCTTACTTGTGCCGATTGGATTAGCCAAGTCATGAGATAACATTCGTGTTAGAGTCTCTTTTTCACTTATGGTTTGTTTAAGTAAAATGTTTTGATCTACAAGTCTCAATTTTTGCTGCAATAGTTTCATTTGTAAAAAATAGACGATTGTTCCAATTATTGACCCCAGAATAAAAAAGTAGGCTGCCATTGTCATATGTTTAGGAGAAAACGAACTAACAAATATTCCAATATTAATCCCTCCCATGAAAATGAACATAGAGATTGGGTGTAGTAGCAAATATCCAATTAAGCCGCCAATTAAGATATATATTATTGTACTTAATGATTTCATTCTCATGGGTTGTTCCCTTTCAACTGAAATAAGAGTTAAGGATTTCTATTTGAAAATTTATGTACTAACTTACTGTAACAACTGAGCAAGGTAGATTAGTTCGTCAAACTTTCCGTTGAATTCTTTTACTACTATTTTTTATTTCAGTTGAGAACTGCAACAATAAGTGGATAACCAAGAGTTCGTAACTCTCCGTAGAGTTTGATTAACATCGTAAAACTGAGCATCAAATTTCTCAAAGTCCCCTTACAATCCATCATTTAGAATAATTAATTTTAGGGTAGACGCCACAGGAGTACCCAAAACTCTGTTAAGATTTTCATTTTCAATAGCTTACAAATTTACTGCCGTGAATTCACACACAGTTCACACATTTACATCAAATTTCAGATTATATTTTTCTTCATATATCATGTTTTTTACTGATGCAATTTTATTTATTGCATTTGCCAACTCGATCTCATATGCCTCAAATGAATTCAATTATTACTAGCAAGTCAATACTATTTGTAATATAATTAACAGCGCAACACTTAAGAAAGGAGAACAAAAATGATTTACATGTTGGATGGGGATGGTCTCATTTATTCAAAGTGTATAACCTGCAGTCATTTTGACAGTGATAGCTGGTTAGATCGCTCCAAAACCCCCAAGAAAAAATGCGCAGCCTACCATGTAATTCCAGATGATATTTGGGAAGAAAAAATCGAACACCTGGAAGTACTACCAAACCAAATTGGGAGTCATACTTATATATATAATATTCCGTCTATCCATAAAGATCGTTGATTTCGGTTACCAGATTACTTTGTAATTTCTTTGGTAATCCGTCAATAGCTCTGAGAATCATTTGGTGCAAATGATCTGTCTTGTCTTCAAGTATAGCTGATTTTAAAACTTTTACAGATGTCCGTGTGCTAATTTCCTTGCAAATGCTTCGAGTCACATCCTGAATGCTGTCATTAACCTGGCTCTCAGCTGTTTTAACTGCTACATCGAATTCCAGCAATAATTTTGGATCAAGTTTGCCTTCCAGATCTTCGATAAGTTTCAAAAAGAAAATGCTCCACTGATTCTTGAACGAAAGAATATGGTGTTCCAGAATAGCAACTATCTCCTCACTTTCGAGAATGTACTTACTTATCTGTATGTAATTGTTCAGAAGATAAGTGAGGTCCTTAGCATCGCTATTCTGAACCTCACCCTTCTGTAGTTGTGTTATCAATCGGGAGAGTAACCTCCTGGCACTCTGCGAATCTTTTACACGAACAATGGGGGTACAGGTCTTCTTATCTTCTTTATTCATAACGGCTCACAAAAGATATTGTTTCAAAAAGTGACTATAAATGCTTACTTATCTGGTCTTTACAGATTCAAAACTATGGAATTGTGGTTGATACCTTAGAGGTATCTGTCCAATTTTGCCAGAGCGATTTTTTGCAATTATTATATTTAAATGTTCTTCTGGTTTTAACAATTGATCGTCCATGGTATATAATGTTTTTCCATCCATAAATGGATTCATGCCATAGACAGAAGGTCGATGCAAAAATACCACCATCTTTGCGTCTTGTTCTAATTGTCCAGACTCTCTCAAATCACTGAGTCCAGGAAGTTTATTTTGTCTTGCCTCGACTTGTCGATTCATTTGTGAAATCAGAATTATTGGTAGGTTTGTCTTTTTCGCGAACTCACGTAAATCCTTTGATAGCTGTGCTACACATAGGTCATATCGATCAAATGAGTACCCCTTTAATGAAACCAAAGATAAGTAGTCAATAAATACGACATCACATCGATTTAGCGTTTTGTATTTTCTAATTGTAGATTTTATTCTTTCGGGTGTTTGGCTTCCGCTATCTTCAATGATACATTTTTCATTGATAACATGAATATCACTTTTCTGATTTTCCAAAAGTGCATTAAAACGAATATTGCATAGTTTACCATTTGTAAGCTCTGATGAATCGATTTTATACACTGCCGAAATATCACGCTCAATTAATTCTTTGCCTGTCATTTCCATGGAAATAATTAAAGTATGATAGCCCTGAATATTTATATTACGACTGAGCTGCAGCATAAAAGCACTTTTCCCCATTCCCGGACGAGCAGCGATAATTGTCAGGTGAGATTTAGGGATCCCTTTAATCACCTTGTCAAGAGACTCAATGCCAGTTTCTATGTAGTCTTTTGACTTCGCTCCAATTCTTAAATTGGAAAGATCGATTAAATACTCCCTGTAAACATCATCCCTTTTTTTTCCATTTTCATAACACTCAAATTTCTCTGCCACTATTCCATCAATACTCTCTCTTAATCTTTCAGCGTATTGCAGTCCCGAAATCCTTTCATTTCTCAGAACAGTATTACTTCTCTCTACCGCCAACTCAATCGAGTTTTCTATCAATAATATTGGTAATACGGGCTCATATCCTGGTGCTTCAGTTGATACCTTTTTCAATTGAGTGATCATCCTCTTATCACCACCATTTTTAAGAATATATGTAAAAAGGGATGGTGCATCTGGTGGATTCGAGTTTTCATTGTAGTAGTTTATAATCAACTGATATAGCTGCAGGTTCTCATGGTCGAGAAATAAATCTCCATACCTGTAGCCATGGTTGTAAAGCCTATAAAATGATTCTTTAGAATTCAATATCCCTGATAATAAACGTAACTCCTGATTCGATCTTACTTTTACATCCATACAGCTTTCTCCTAGATTAAACTTTGGTAATTAAATTCAGTGTTTTGTTTTTGAAAAGATTTTTCATTGCTCACAATCGGGTAGAAGCTCTGCCATCCACTTTCGATTGCTTTGTTGATTACGTCTATGATATTCTGCCCGTCAGCTTTGAGTATGATTAATTTTTTCAGCTGTTGATTCATGGCTTGTGGTGTTAATGGTTTCTTCATCGCCTTCCTGTGTTCGCTCCATTCCTGAAATGCCTCCTTAAAACCATCTACTTCACATAACTCTTCTGGTAAGGAATTAGTCCCAACTTCTATTTCTTTTATAATTTTCTTCTTTCTTTTATGGGCCCGAGCTAAGGGAATACTAGAATTATCAATCTCCGAATTAAAGCATCCTCCTATATCGAACATGGTAGTGCCAGTATGTTGATCAGCCTCCGATTCGTCGTTGCCAAAAAAGATAGATTGATTTAATTCTAACATTCTCGCACGAGATCCTTTGCGCTCTTCAACAACGTTGACAAGCTTTTTGTCAATTATTACTTTTAAGGCTTCCGATATGCGAGGAGGTTTTGTGTTTAATACTCTTGCAAGAAAACCCAATGAAAATCGATAACTGTTCCTATTGAATCCTAGTGTATATCTTAGAAGGACTAAGAGAACGCGCAATTGTAATCCACTTATATTCATCTCGAAAAGTTTTTCCAAAATATAATGTGGGACTTTTGTATAGCCGTGTTGATCATAATTCATATTAATCTTTCCGGTTTTCTTTGTAGATAAACTTGGATATATACTTTTTCAAAATATTCCCCTCATCGACCCTCTTGATTAACATTTTTTTTCGCTCTTCGTAAAGATTATATTGCGATTTATTGATACATTGTCTTTGGACCTGTTCGAGTAAACCAATAACTTTTACTAGTGACATTTGTGAAATTTTAATTGTCTCAAGATCCGAACTCAGTTCCATTTTAGAATATTCCCTCATTATCTTCTCCATAATTTTTGTTGTAATTTTTTTAATTATTTAGCTTTAGTAAGTCTCGCTTACTGTAAAAAACTTTCCTGCCAATTTTCTTGTAGCTAACTTTTTTCTCTTTCCTCCATGTCCACAGGGTTACTGGGCTGACCTTCAACATTAAACAAGCTTGCTTCTGTGATAGCAGCTCATCAGCCTCATTTTGACTTGCAATGTTTTGTGGCAGCATTTCCAAGAGGACATCTCGTAAAGCAGATTCAATAAGAGTTTTCAACTCACACTGATTAATTTCCAACATCCTAAATTCTTTCATTATTGATTCCGAATCTCGATTTCGCCAGATCTGACAAACTCATCCAAATCTTCCTTTTTGAAAAGAACAACCTTGCCATTTGGTTTGGAGTACTTGATTTTCTTTTCAAAGATCAACTTGTAGATTGTGTTTATTGAGATACCAAGGTAAGATGCTGCCTCTTTAGGCCGCATATAACTATAAAAATTCATTACACCTCCAATACTTTTTGTTCACAAAAGCCAGAGTAAAGAATTATCCAATAGTTTGTTGTATTGTTTTTGTCATTATTATTCGTAGTTGGTATTTTATTGTTTTCTTTTAATTTTTGATGAAGAATGATTATTGATCTTACTAGAGGAATTTTCTTTTGCTTCAGATCATTTATCCTGATCCGAACTTCTGGGATCATAAAATCTTTTAATTGAATTTCCATTTTTGCTCCGTAACGTAAAGAAAAACATTTATGCTTCGGTGCAAAGATGATTTATCCAAACAAGAAATGTAAAGTGGAGAAACGGCGATTCTCTGGTAGGAATTTTATTTAGTAAAACAATTTCATTTAGAGGATTTAGATTTTCTATCTAATGGACTGTAAATGGGCAATTCTTTCTTATTGTATTTTAAATACTTTCTAAAACTGTCCTCAAGTTTTTCACAGTTTTCTATATTATCTTCTTTGCAGATTATTCTTACAGCTGCGTAGACAGATATTTTTTCGGCATGTACTGCCTGTATAATTCGATTATATCTTTTATACACTGGATTGTCTTTTTTCAAGCGACTATTTTGACTGTTCCGTTGACTTATGAACAATTGATTATCATTATATCTCTTTAAAATTTTCTTAAGTTCTTTTGTGTTATTATTTAATACCTGTTTTATGGTCAAGGGAAACAATAATAATGTCGTCTCAATATCTTCAGTGAAAATTTTCAATTCTCTTTTATTAGGATCAATATTATACTCCAAAAATTCGGCTATTCTGTTTTCCGCATAATTAATTAATATCTGCTTAACAAGATCTTTAATATTTGCGATTACTGAATCTTCTTTATTTTTTCTTTGGTTTTGATGGTTAAAGTTGGTTTCCTTAACATCCTTCGATGCCCTATTAACTGTATCTCGACTTTGTTTCTCTTTTATATCATTTGACTGAAGTCCATTCCATATCATTTCATATTTTTCTAACAGAACAGGGATAATTTTATCTATTTCCGCGTGCCCGTATTTTAAATAAGACCTCATAACATCATCCGATAAAGTTTATGGCATTTCATGAATCTTCAGATTAGAAAATTACAAATTTTTCGAGTAAATTGGTCATGGCATAACGTGCATGGGAAGCTAAAATAATCCCAACGAGTTTAGAATTGTGAGTAATAATTACGATGTCCATTTAATTTCAACATAACTCAAACAGTTTAAGCAGCTTATTGTAGGCTGTCATATGAGTTTTTTCAATCATTCGATTTATGTTCTCAAGTTTCCATTTTACTGAAGGTAAATCTCTGGTATGTTGAATTTCGAACAGATCCCAATCCGGAGTACCCATTTTAAAAGAAAGTATAAATTCTTTTTCCTTTGATGTGAGACTGCTGTTTAGTTTTGATATTAATTTTTCTCTAACAGCAATTAATTCCTCCAAGGTAACAGCTTCTTCGGTCATACCTGAAAATTCCAAATTATAAGGACTGGCAATATCTAACTTGTTTGGATTGAGCATTTCCGCAATAGGTCTGTTATGGCTAAGCAAATAAACAATAAATGCCTTGCGGGTTTTTTCACTGATCCCTTCATTCTCCTGTAAAAGCTTTATATCAAAAAGGTCTCTGGGATGTTGTCTATCAAGAGCGGCACATATCTTTCCGGCATACAAATCTTCAAATGAGAGCGTTTGGGTAGCCATTGTTAATTCAAATACTTCTTCCGCCTTTTTACATAATTGCACCTCTACCGGATCAAAAACGCTTCCTCTGATAATTGTATTTACTTCAATTTTTATTGTGGCATCACCCAATGACACAAGGAGCCCACTGAGATTCGATGAATTTTTCGTTCCCCTATCGACAACTCGGGCGTTTGGTAACAATTTTAATATTCTTTCCTTTATGATCAGCAACTCATCACTTATGGATCTGAGCGATTCCTCCCTTTCAAGAAGCGGCAGAAAAACCAAGTCAATATCTACCGATAACCTTGGCATATTACGAAAGAAAAAATTGATTGCAGTTCCCCCTTTAAGTGCAAATCTTTCACTTTTACTAATAATGGGCAAAACTCTTAATAGCAATTCCGCCTGTCTATGGTAAGAATTATTCTTCATATTCTTTTGGTACAGTTATATTAAATTTTTTATTTAGCTTTCCGTTTTTTACTATCATCCTTTTTCCAATTCCAAAATCTATTTTATCAGTATTTAATTCCTTTACCCACTGGTGATTATGCTTTTCCGCCATCCACATAAATATCCTTTTTACTTTGATAGAGTTACAAGCCTGTAGTAACTGCTGTACTTTCTTCACCCTAAGTGTGCTCATACCTTCAAATATTAAAAAAGCCTCAGAAAATGATTCCACCTTTGGGACTAAATACAATAATTCGAATAAGGCTAATTCAGGTGATGATATTTTTATATTTATTTCACCCAGATTATATTCTGAGAAAAGATCTGATTTATCATAATCAAACAGATTTGTCTTTAGCGGTTCGATTTTACTTGTGAATTTTAACTCTCCAAACCATTTTGGCATCCGGTCTCCTCTATTTGCAAAAAGAGTAACTTTTTCTTCTTTACGCAAATAATGGGCATAACCTTTAAGAGTTAGAGCGGTTTTACCTCCTGGGTGCCAGTTTCCTATATCCCGAGCCTGAAGAGTATAAACAGCACCTTCCCAACCAACTGTATCATTTTTTAATTTGTATGCTCCCTTGCTTACTAGCTCCAACCATCCACTGTTGGAATATACTTTCAATAACTCTGGAGAATACCCTGCCTTGATTAGCGACTTTACTGTCTTAACAGTCCCTCGAGGCCAATGGCTTATTAATTGGTTTATTTTTGTCATTTTTCATGTATGTTTTGTTGGCATTTCGAAACAAATATAAACCTAATTCAAATACAGTTTATATTTGCAGTGAATTATATATATATTATATGTAATAAGCAACATTTACAAACTATTTTTTGAAAATAGACTGTTAAGCATAAGAAAAAAAAAAATTAACTGCTTGCCGGTAACCTTACTAGTCGTAAAGAATTCTTATTCCAGGCTTTATTTATTTCGTCTTTTTTAACACTTTGGGTAATATCAACATACTTCTTGAATGTTTTATAGTTCTTATGTCCTGAAATCGTCATAATAATTTCTGCTTTCATACCCTTTAATAAGGATAGAGTAATGAATGTTCTTCTGGCTGTGTGAACGGTTATAAATTCCCATTTCTCCCCAGTTCTTTCAACGGCCTTACTACCACTATATTGTGTTGTTTTCACAGCACTGTTAATCTTAGCCTTCTGACAGACTTCTTTAATATACTTATTCAACTTTTGGTTAGATATAATTGGTAAAGGATGTTCATCGTCGGAATAACGGTCCAATATTTTCAAGGCACTATCGCTAAGTGGAATTTCCAGAATATCCCTGGTTTTATTTACCCTAAGGTGCCAAACCCCGTCAAGAATGTCCTCTCTGGTCACATTCACCAAATCTGTGAATCTACCACCAGTATAACAACCAAATACAAAAAGGTCTCGTGCTCTTTGTAGTCTCAGGTCATTGGACAAGTCCAACTCAGATAGTTTTGATAATTCTTCTTCACTTAGGGTGACAATATCTACTTTATCCTCTTTTATCTTGAATTTTTTAAAATAAATAAAACCGTTAATCCCTCTATCATGGCTCCAATTTAGAAAAACCTTCAGCAAGCCAATTAGTTTAAACGCACTATTGTTTTTCATCTTTTTATTTTGAATCAAATAAGTCAGAAATTTATCATAAAAGAGCAGGTCAATTTTTCGAAAAGAAAACCTAAACTTATTTTTTTCTCCAAATTCCAGTAAATGTTTTTTTAATGTATCAAATTTTCTAATGGAATCATGGCTCATGTCCCTTTTCCTGGTCTCGATAAACATATCAAATGATTCAAAAAAGGTATAGACCTGCCTTTTGTATTTCCCAAACTCCTCCAACAAGATTTGCTCAATATCCTCATAATCAACTGTAGGATCTTGTGCAACGAATGTCCTATATATTTTTATTACCTCACTTTTGAAGCTAAGAAGGAAATCATTTAATTCCCTGGCTGCCGGGTCTTTTTTTAAGCCTTTTGTTACTGCTTGTTCAGTTGCCTTATCCCAATGTTCCGGATCAATCTTCTGTTTAGTGTTTAGAATAATTGTCCGTCCTTTTGAAATACCACGTATATAACAATAAATGGTTTTTTCGCGAGATTTAACATTTTTGTTTCGTTCAAGATAGAAGTGAATTGTCATTATTCTAATTTTATTTTTCGTGAAAATCAATATAATCATTTTCACACGTATTTCACACAAAATTTTCAAATAAATATAAATCCAGCTAAATCTCAGAAAGACAAATAAGGCTTATTTCAGCCTTATTTAGAAACATTTGGTTAAATTAGATAAAGTAAGATATGGTTGGATTAAGCTTTGGTGGAGGTGGCGGGAGTCGAACCCGCGTCCGATGAAACCGCTCAGAGAACGTCTACACACATAGTTTGTTTTTTAGTCTCGTCCCGACATCTCTAACAAACAAGATATGGCGGGACCAGTTTGATGTTGTTTCGCCTAGCCTACTCAAACTCTCGGTTCAGCTATTTTGTCTATCGGCGTTCGTCCAAGTCCCGACAAAAGGAGACAAGGGGAACGGCTGCTAACTTTTGGTTACGCAGCTAAAGCGTAATTAGATTCGCCAATTAAAGATTTGTACCGTCGTTTTACGTGTCTACGGAGAACACGGTGCGCAGTCCAAAGAACTAATTACCCCGTCGAAACCAATTTCACCCCCGGGGAACTGAGTAGTTAGTATTTAGATTTTAGTATCAAGAAATGAATTTTCTTAAAGTCTATTATCTAATCCGCCGCGGCGGACTAACATCCAAAATGAATAGCTTTTATACACCACTACTGCATTGATTGTTTCTGCCATTCAACATCCGGTGTACCGGATTCAACATTGGCATATCTCGCCAAAACAAATAATAAATCAGATAGGCGGTTCAAATATATGATAACTTCACTGCCAATATCAATTTCTTTTGAAAGTTTTACAACTTCCCGCTCAGCTCTGCGGCAGACAGTCCGGGCAAAATGGAGGTAGGATGAAGCTGTTGACCCACCAGGTAGTACAAAGTTTTTTAAGGCTGGTACTTTTGCATCCCACTCGTCAATGGTTTCCTCCAAAAAAGTAATCCCCTCTCCATCAACTCTAATTATCTCCCCTGAAGTTTTATCCATTGGAGTTGCAAGATCAGCACCCACATTAAATAGATCATTCTGCAATTGCATGATAAGATTTTTAAATTCTCCACCCTGAAGGTGTGAAGCAGCTATTCCAAGAATTGAATTTAACTCATCAACCGTACCGTAGGAAGCAATTCTTAAATTATCTTTGCTTACTCTTTGACCACCAAAGAGTGAGGTTTCTCCTTTGTCGCCAGTTTTAGTATATATTTTCATAATACTATTGGTAGCTTTTTTACAATAATCCTATTATCAGTCCCTGCAACAATTAATTCTTGTTCACTCACATTAAAAGCCTTCCGAATGTATGCGAGTCCGATTGTTTTATCAGATTCCTTCAAATCAAAATGACTTGTAATAATGCCTACAACTTCCCCCGAGTCATTTAAAAGATCAGTCTCACCATTAAGAGGAAGATTAGAAACAATTCCGGTTAAGTTGCGTTGCACCTTGTCATAAGTATCTAAGCGTGCTATTACCTCCTGTCCAATGTAGCAACCTTTATTAAGATTTACTTCACATAGCAGATTTGCTTCATGCGGATTGTAACTGTCATTTAGTTCATTTGGATAAGCTGGAATTCCATTTTCTATCCTAAATCGAGAATAGGCATCTGAACCAACAAACAACACATTAAATGCGCTAGTGTTATTTAGCAGAATATCGATGATTTTTTTGCCATATGAAACCGGCGAGAGCAACATAAATTTTTCAAGACCCGAGGGCTCGACTTGCTTAAAGAGAAAAAAGTGTACGTCTTCATGGGTTATTAAAGTAAGGTTGGAATCATTTACCTGTTCAATTGAATTGCCACAAAACATGGTTAAATAGGATTCCGCCTGTCTACCATAAAACTCCAGCATGCAATACTGTCCCCCAACCATTTCGGTTCGTATATCATCCATTACTATGTATTTTTCAATCCAGCTAAGTATTCTCGTATCGCAACTGCAACTACTTATTAAAAGGTGTTTTCCTTCAAGTCCGACAAGAACTGTGCGGTCAATTATTCTTCCCTTTTCATTTGTAAATATCGTCCCCTTAATTCCTGCAGTAGGCATATCAACAATTTTATTCGTTGAAAGTCTATTTAAAAACTCCAGAACATCTTTACCATAAAGAGCAATAACATTTCTATCGGATATATTTCTAATCCCAACACCATCTTTAAGTGCTTCGTACTCTTCATGTGTGGATGTAAAAGAGAGTATCCCCTCTTTTCCTGAAACGTGATCAGGATATTTCTCAACAATAATTCCATTTAAATCAAAAACATCAGTCATATATTTTTCTTTCTATTTAATAGTATCTGAACCATCTACTGTTGACTTTACTTAAATATAGAGCCCTCTTTGGATCCCAATAAAATGGTATTGAATCTCGAATCTTAATATAGTCTCTCGCTTCATCAAAACGAAATTCCCAATAATCCGGATATTTATCGTTGTTAATATCCGTCAGGGTGCGTTTATGTACTATTCCAACGTAAGTCTCCATTAAATGGGGCTGCTTTCTTATGCCATCCACAAAGAAATAATTATAATTTCTATGACCCGAAATAATACCGGCTTCATAGTTCAATTCGATATAAGAGATTTTCTTTGCCTTCCACGTTTTAAAAGTCATAGCATTAAACCCGCCATGAATTGGAACTTCGGCCTCCCAAACCCTTTCAAGACCGGTAATAGGGTTACAGGCAAATAATGTTAGATAGAAAAAGGCCGTTCCAAGTTTTGTACTATCCAAATTAATAAAACTACTCTCGAAACCTATTACGTTCTTCTTTTCAATGAACCTTTCGCCCGGTTTAGATTTTGCTATTACAGCAAAAATGTAAGTAGTATCCTTTGGACCTTTGTGGTAGACCACTGCTGACCTGGGAATATTATACGTAGAAGTCCTGTCATACTCTACCAGATAGTCTCCCGAAGGATAATTGTCAAGCACATACTCCTGCAGGGCAATTGTATCACAAGCAGACCGATTACTTGCTTCTCCTTTTTCCACATCGAGGTTGTATTCTCTTATACCCTTTTCCTTGCTTTCGGAATACTGAGGTGCAAGGTAGTCACTGCTACCCACTTTTTCTTCCTCGCATGCAACAACAAGGAATAGAAACGCCATAAATACTGTTAAAAAAATCTTCATTTCATTACCATGTTCATTTACAAAATAATACTAAAATATATCCAAAGAATTACTTTGCATACTCTTCAAAGAATTTAGCTGAGCTCAGCAATCCTTTTTCAAAATTCTCTAACAAAAAGTGTTCATTCGGTGAATGAATATTATCAGTTTCCAACCCGAAACCCATAAGAACTGTTGGGGCTTTAAGCTGCTTAACAAATTCCACAATTATAGGTATAGAACCACCTTCCCTTGCAAATAAAACCTCCTTGCCATAAACAGCTTTCAACGCTCTGGCTGCTGCATCAATCGATCTGTCATTAAGGTCAACAACTATTGGGTATCCCCCATGCAAGTCTTTAACAGTCATTTTCATACTTTTGGGTGCCAGTGATTGAACATACTTTGTAAATAACTTAGCAATTTTTTTAGGAGTCTGATCAGGTACCAGGCGCATACTAATTTTTGCGGATGCTTTGGAAGGTAAAACTGTTTTTGCTCCTTCACCTGTATAACCACCAACAATACCGTTACAATCAAGCGTTGGTCTTATCCACAAGCGTTCAATGGTAGTAAATCCTTTTTCGCCCTGTAATTCCTTAACTTTAAATTCTTTTGCAAGTTTTTTGTCAGAAAAATTTAAAGATTTAAAATTCTCTCTTTCCTTTTTCGTGGCTTTCTTTACATCATCGTAAAAACCAGGAATAGTAATTTTACCATTTTTATCCTGCAGCTTTGCTATTATCTTTGCCAATTCGTTAATTGGGTTACCTATAGCACCGCCAAAAGCGCCTGAATGAAGATCTCTATCCGGACCAATTAACTCAAGCTCCATATATGCAAGCCCTCTTAAGCCGTAAGTAATCGTAGGAATACCGGGTTCCTGAAGGCTGGTATCTGAGACCATAATAGAATCGCATTTCAATTTTTCTTTATTGTTCTTAAGAAAGATGCCAAGGTTTGGGCTGCCAACTTCTTCTTCACCTTCAATAATGAATTTTACATTAACCGGCAGGCTTCCAACAGTTTTAAAATATGCTTCGACCGCTTTCATATGGATAAGAGTTTGCCCCTTATCATCGCTGGCTCCTCTGGCCCAAATCTTTTTATCTTTAATTACCGGATCGAAAGGTTGGCTATGCCATAAATCCAAAGGATCTACAGGTTGAACATCGTAATGACCATAAATAAGAACTGTTGGTTTACCAGGAGCACCCAACCATTCGCCATATACCAAAGGATGTCCCTCGGTCTGGATTACTTCGGTTTTATTCATACCCGCATTTTTAAGCTGGTTTGCTACAAACTTTGCGCAAGTTTGCATATCATTTTTATTTTGCGGTAATGAGCTGATGCTCGGAATTCTCAAATAGTCTTTTAACTCTTCAATGTAATTATCAAAGTTTGATTTTATATATTTTGATACTTGTTCCACAGGTGGCTCCCTATATGTTTTATTCAGACAACATCTATTTTATGCAATAAATATAGTCATGAATTATGAAAATATCATTCTTTATAAAGAGTGGGAACAATATAATATTTTAATTAGTCTGATTATTTAACTAATTTTTAGAAGCTTATTGTAATAGTTGATCAGATGATAATTCACAAATACATATTAAAGAATCATGCAGCCCCATTCGCGTTTTCAATGTTCATTTTAATTGCAGTTTTACTTTTGCAATTTTTAATGAAATTTGCCGACCGACTAGTAGGTAAAGGATTAAGTGCCTGGGTGATAACCCAGCTTATAACCTATAACCTGGCCTGGATGGTGGTACTTGTCGTGCCTATGGCGGTTCTTGTAGCCACGTTAATGGCATTTGGCGGAATGGCTCAGAACCATGAAATAGCGATAATGAAGGCTTCCGGTATTAGTCTTTACCGAATGATGATTTCTCCATTACTTGCAAGTTTGGTTTTAGCTTTTTTACTAATACAATTTAACAATAATGTATACCCCAGTGCAAACCATGCCGCCAGGATTATTATTCAGGATATTTCCAAAAAGAAACCTACGCTATCATTGGTTCCGGGTGTATTTTCTCAGGAAGTCCAGACTTACTCAATTCTTGTAAGAACTATCAATGAAAAGACAAATGACCTTTTTGATGTAACTATCTACGATAACTCGGAACCAGGAGTTACCAGAGTAGTGACGGCAGAAAAAGGGAAAGTATATTTTTCCAGCGACCAGACAAAACTGATGATGGATTTAGAGAGAGGGGAGATTCACGAAGCACCTCAAAATGAAGTTGAAAAATACAGAAAGTTTACCTTTGATAAACACAGAATTGCGATGAATGGTGAGCAATTTTCTTTTCAGCAATCCTCGTTTAGCGGACCGCGAAGTGACCGCGAAATGGGTGCGCCCGAAATGCTTGGAATAGTTGATAGCCTCGATCTCTTCTCTCAAGAGCTAAACAAGGAATTTGAAAGCCGCGTAGCTATGAATTTTAAAATTGACACAACAAAGGTTGAGGGCAATAAAAGAACGAACTACCAAAACAAAACTTACCTTTATATGAGGGTAGAAGATAAAATCCGCTCAGTGCAAAGCTCCATGAATTCTACTTTACAAAGAATGCAAATTAATGAAAAAGGTATTAGCAAATACTGGGTTGAAATACATAAGAAATACTCCCTGCCTGCTGCGTGTATAATTTTTATTCTGTTGGGCGCCCCTCTTGGCACCATGACCCGGAAAGGTGGTTTTGGTATGGCTGCAGGAATCAGTTTATTTTTCTTCCTGATCTATTGGGCTTTCCTTATTGGTGGTGAAAAGCTGGCAGACCGTGGATTGGTTTCGCCACTTTGGGGTATGTGGAGCGCAAACATACTTTTAGGTTTCTTAGGAATTATTCTTACTATGAAAGCCGCAAAAGAAAGAGTCACCTTAAGTTTCGATTTCATAAATAAGTTCCTCCCTAAACAATGGAGAAGTAATTCAAGTAATGTTTAGTATTCTTGATAAATATATCGTTAAGCAATTTATTCAAACAATTCTTTTTGGCATACTGGCTTTTACTATTATCTTTGTTGTAATTGACATGATGGAAAATCTGGACGACTTTATAGATCAAAATGTCGAAGCAGGATTAATCTTTGAATATTACTTCGTTTTCATACCGGAAATCATTCGTCTCATGCTGCCAATAGCCGTTCTTCTCTCAGGTTTATTTACAGTTGGGAAAATGTCTAACCTTAGTGAATTAACAGCTATTAAATCATCTGGCGTAAGTTTTTACCGTTTTATGCTTCCATTTCTTATTACTGCTTTCATTATAAGTGTTTTTTCAATTTATTTTGGTGGATATGTCGTTCCCGGAGCCAATAAACGAAAGGTATACATTGAACAAAACCATATGAAAAAAGGCATCGAAAGAGCTGGCGGAAATATTTATTTTCAGGACAGTAAAGATAGAATTGTAACAATATCCTACTATGATATTAAAAGAGAGCAAGCTTCGCGAGTAACAATTCAGGAATTTGATTCAACGAATCATACGAGAATGATTTCAAGAATTGACGCACAGAAAATGGTGTATGACTCGGCATCGACTGGATGGATAATTTCTAAAGGAATTAGCAGAAAATTTAATGGCTATCAGGAAAAGATGGTACAATTTGAAAGTGATACTTTAACCACCCTCAATTTTAGCCCACAGGATGTTATAAAAAAACAGACCAAGCCCGAAGAGATGAATTTAACAGAACTAAGTAATTACGCTGAAGAACAGTTAAGAACTGGAAATGATCCAACAAGAATTTTAATTGAATATCATTCAAAATTTGCTTTTGCGTTTGCAAGCTTTATAGTAATCTTTTTCGGTCTGCCAATTTCGGCAAATAAGAGAAGAGGCGGAATTGCTATTCAATTTGGCATAAGCATTTTGATAACATTTGTCTATCTGGTTTTCATGAAGATTAGTCAGGCATTTGGGAAAAATGGTGTTTTAGATCCAATAATTACGGCATGGCTTGCCAACGCCATTTTTGCCTTGGCAGCCGGTATTGCCATTTTCAAGGCTAGAAAATAATCTTAAAACCTCCACCGACTTCCTAAAGAAAGAGTAATCTTTTCAGCATCATTAGCCTGAAGTAAGCTGGTAAAATTGAAGGCCGATATATTAAATTCAAGTAACCCTAAGTTTAATCCGAGTCCGAAGGACCAGGCAAATCCGTAAATCCCGCCAAAAGAGAAACCGGTACGGATTGGGAACATTTCATTTGGCATCCATTCAGCACCTATAGAAACTCTTGCTTTTTTTGAACTCATCGATGTGTTATTCAGTCCCTGGTTATAATCCAACGCCACTAACAGAGTACCCGGGAAATTTCCCTTTTCAAAAAACCGCTCGACATTTAATGAGGCTCCAAATCTTATAGCCGAGGGAAGTTCAGTTTCAACACTGCTAATATAACGCCCGTCACCTGTCACCTGATCAAACAAAGAATCCCTGGTAGCTTCATCAGATATGTCGTCAAAAACAAGAGCAACATCAGAAGAATATTCGGCAACATTATTATTCCATTTAATGCTGCCTAATCCGGTAAGCGCAAATGCCAGAGTCAGTTTATCATTCACTTTTGCCGTTACACCAAAATCAAACCCAACACCAGAGCCGGCTGGCGAAGGGAAAGGAGTAAAATCATTCGCTTGATTGGTATTTGTGGTATCGAAATCGTAGTTAACGCCTAGGTCTTTCGAAAACGAAGCATAACCAAGAAGATTACCCCTTGTTATTATTTCACTATTACTTCCGGTCTCAAACAAGGTGCTAATATGGTCTGTATGTGCCATTGCAAAGCCCTGAACAAACTTCATGGAGGCACCAATGTATAAGTTCCTAAATCCTCTAAAAACATCTCTGAAGTCTCTGGCATAGGTTAAAGTGTAATCCCGCATCCAGACCATATCCAGTCGGCTGCCGCTAAAATCATAAACACTGCCAATGGTATTGCCATCAAGTGCCAGGTCAACTATTGACTCCGGGAAATCGAAAAAAGCACCCACATTTTCGTTAATGCTAAATCCAAAAGCACCAACTTCCCTGCTTATTTTAAAGACTACATTTAGAAGAGATACAGACGCTGAACCTGAAAAAAAACCACCCCCATCAAAGAGGTTTTTTAATCTTGTTTTATCATCTTCAGTAAGGTGCCTCGAAACAGTTTCTCCCTGTTCGTTGGTAACACCACCAAAAAAATATTTAAACTCATTCAGAGAAAGAAAATCAGTACCAGCCATTACTGTCATGTTTGGTAAAGGAAGAACTGTTGCTATCTCAATAGCACCTCTCCTTCCTAATAATATATTCGCAGGATTTTTCCCGATGGCGTAAGTACCGCTTACGTTTGATGTATATGTATTTCCCATACCCGCAGACACCGGGTCACTAATGCTGCTTGTTCCAAATCCTTGAGAGTATATAGTTGCAGAAATCAGACCTAGCATTAAAATTATTTTTCTTAGCATTTTTTTCCTGTATAATTCTTAATCTTCCAGATCGACACGATATTTAACTGAGCCGTATATCTTATAAGTAAAGAAATCTTTTGCTCTGATACGAACATTGGAACCATATTGAGCAGATGTACTACCTGTAGAATTAACATCTACATTGAAGAGAATATACTTCGAATTAACAATGTTCTGAATTTCATCTTCTGATAACACAACAGTAATTTCATTTACAGATGCAGATGTTGGAACGCCATTAGCGCTGACTAAAGAGGGATTTAAAGTAAAGGTATTTGTCTCGTCATTATTGCGGAGGGCAAAAAGTAAATTATAATCAGCATCCATAAAGGTAACAGAGAGTGTCCCTCCCAGAGGAATATGATTTGTAACCAGAATAGTAAGACTGGCACCTAAAGCTTTATTAAGATTATTCTTTTCATCATCACTAAGATCAATATCCAGAGTATCGGAATAATTAACTTGCTTAATAGCAAGATGAAGCGGTGCACTAATACTGGCAATAATTTTTAAAGAGTCCTGGTTTGAGATAACCTGATTTTCAAGAGGTGAATTTGAATTTGCATCAATATAAATTTTATTGCCCAATGTTACGTTATCAGGCAACCAAGCGAGGAAGTCATTCAAATTAGTATTAGACTTGTTAAACTCTCTCGTAAAAACTTCCCCCGCAATTAAAGAATCTCTATAGTAGCCCATTCCATTGAATTGAAGATTAAAAGTCTCACTCCCATTATTTTTATGCCCTTTTACATTCAAGGAGTCAAGCACTATTTTGATGTTGTCCATTTCGCCAAAAGTCTCAGCACGAACATTCAGTTTTATGTCATTAAAATTAACTTTGCCCTCAAAGTCTTCCAAACTTTCAGCAAAATCAGTACTAAAACTTTCTTCAGAATAGGCAATTTCAGTTCTCCTTAATTTACCAACAAGACGAGATAAAAGGATATTACTGCTGGTTATTTCAGAAATAAAATTAATGCTGAGACTACTTGAGGTGGAAACTTTTCCAATGATAAGAAAACCAGAGCTGGCCTGAGAGCTAAAATTAACCAGATCATTAACACCATTTACAGGTAATTCAGAATACATTACATCAGCAAGTTCAATGATAACTGTATCTATGGTAAATGCCTCGACAGTACCGATAGCGGACACAACATTACCTTGAGATTTATTCCTGAATCCCGGAAGAATGAATTCATAATTAATATCTGTAAAATTCGGGTTATTCATTAATAGTTTTATATTCCCGGAAACAAACTCTGCTGCATTTATTTCGTATTCCGGATCAGGATTATAAACAGTTGCAGCTGCCAGTTCTTGCCCTCCGGTATTTCCAATAATAGGCAGAAATGAAGAAATAGCCGGCACAGAAATTTCCAATCTGTCCTGTATTTTTGCGGTAGTCTCAATGTCTTCAACAACTATTAGATAAATGCTGTCACCAATCTCAGGGGAATCCACAATTATTAAGTTTTCATTATCATCAGCTACCAGCAATTCATGCATATAAACTGAATCGAAAGCCAGAGGAAGATTGAAAGTAGTATCCCACGAAGGCATAACAACATCTTTGGGCAGATCAACACACTTTTGGAATAAAAGAACGATTAATAATAAAACTAAAAATGAAATATATTTATGAGCAATTGTATACAAGTATACTCCTGGTATTTTATTTTGTTGTCATTATGAAAACGCCATCCCAATCCTGTTCGGGAGGGTTTTCCATATAGAAATTTGATCTGTCAAAATACTCTTGAGAAGGCTGATCTTCAAGAATTAAATTAAGTGATTTCTCAAATTCTGCCTTTGCAAATCCGAACTCTCTTTTTTTGTAATGCTCAAGTCCTTTCAAGTAATGCTTCAACTTGTCAAGTTTATCAATAGCTGCCGGATCATCGATAAATCCTAATAACTCATAAACTCTGGTTGGCTTTTTCTTCCCCTTAACTCTCATGTTATCAAGCTCTCTAACAAGAAATTTATTCTTAACCATTTTGTAAGTAGCTCCGCTTATCATCATTTGAGTACCATAGGCTTTATTGGCACCCTCGAGGCGTGAAGCTAAATTTACACTATCGCCCATTACTGTATAATCAAATCTGTTTTTCCCGCCTATATTACCAACAACAACGTCACCTGTGTTCACCCCAATTCTCATACCAATTGCCTGTTTACCCTGGCTTCCCCATTGTTTTTGTAATTCAAGGAGTTTGTTATTCATTTCAATTGCAGTCTTACATGCAAGGTAAGCATGATTATCTATTGGTAAAGGAGCGCCCCAAAAGGCCATAACAGCATCACCAAGATACTTGTCAACTGTTCCCTGGTTATTCAAAATGATTTCACTCATCTCATCAAGGAATTCATTAATGAAGGCAACCAATTCTTCCGGTTCCTTACCTTCTGAAAAGGTTGTGAAACCCGCAATATCACTAAACAAGATTGATAAATTTTTCTTTTCTCCACCAAGCTTTAACTGATCCGGATTGGCAATTAACTGATTTACAAGTTGCCCACTCACGTAAGTTGAGAACATTCCTTTAATCATGACATTTTGTTTTCTCTCTTTTAAAAAGTGATATAGAGTATTGCCGAAATGTCCAAGAAGAACAGCCAGTGATGGAGATGCAATTGATATTATATAATTATTTTCCTCAAATATGTATATGCTAAGTTTATATATGATAAAAATAAATATCGCTGTGACCAGGATATTAATATATTCTATATAACTTGATTTGATTTTTTTATATTTTCTTAAAAGTGACGATAAAAAGAAAGCATAAATAGTAAAGAAAAATGTTAGAGCGATTTCAAGCGAGACCGGTTGCTTAACTATATACTCATTCCTTAAAACATTTTGAATAGCGTTCGCGTGTATCTCAACACCGTACATCAGGTTATTACCCTGAACATCACCTTTGCTTACAGAAACAGCCAGGATATCTCTATCTTCCGGCATTGTTGATCCTATTAACACAATTTTGTCTTTAAACACATCAGAATACAATAGACCGAAATCAGGATCATCCCAGGCATTTAGATCCGTTTCCAAATCAATTTCAGAAACAGTCTGAAAGTCTTTATCATCAAGAACATCAATCATTTTATAACGTGGGAATGTTCGATCAGCACCATAAAAATTTATTAACATCGAATTACTATTAAACTTTGGTATTTTTTTTTCACCAAGAACAAAGAATTTTTCTTCATTTATAGCAGTTGTACGCTGATCCAGATTTAGATATTTATTCAAAACCGCAAATCCAAACGAGGGAACTCTCGTTTCCGTTACCGAAGAATAAATAAATGGTCTATACCTGCGGTGCACTCCATCATTATCATTTGGAACCTGAACAATGCCAATAGAGCTATCTGCCGAGTAAAAAATGCTGCCGAAATTTTCATCAACTTTCTTAATTACACCACCCTGGTGTACTTCTTGTTCATTAAATGAAGTATACTTATTGATCTTCGATTCTCTTTCAATATCAACCTTTCCTGCAACTACAACATTTTTATACTTCCTAATCGACTCAATTAATATGCTGTCATTCTTGGGATAATAATTATCTGGGTTAGACATTATTAAATCAAGGCCAATTGCTCTTACACCTGCTTCGTTAAGATTTTTTATTAAATGGGCAAAGACAGTTTTTGGCCATGGCCATTGGTAAGGAATTTCGTCGTATGTCTCTTGAGTGATTTCAATAATAACAACATCAGGGTCTTTTAATTCAATAGGACCTCTATCTTTAAATCTTTCATCAAGCAGTTTTAACTTTAATTGCTCCAGCGGGGCAATTGAAACGATTTGAGTAATAGTTACAACAAACAGAGATATTAATAAACATATCAATATCTCTGTCCACGTATTCTTCCAACTCTTTTTCAGATTGGGCATCTATTTTTCTTTATTACAGACCAATTCTGGTCATCAGACCAAAAATAGAGTTAGTGCTTTGGTCTGGGATTCGATATAATCTAGCCTGCAACATTAAACTAAAGTTTTCATAGATAAAATATTCACCTGTAAAATCGAAAGCTTGTCGTTCAAAGTCACCAAAACTCGGACTAATGCTCGCGTTAAGTTCAAGTTTATTTTCCAACATTCTATATTTACCCCCTAATGAAATAGAGCTATAATTGTATTCAATACCTGCAATTTCACTAGTATAAATTACTGCACTAAAATAACTCGTAAAATCGGAATTCCAGTAACTATTTACAGACAGTGATGTACTCATATAATTAGCATCAATATTAAATAAAGAGTTATCCTCCCTTGTTGATGTTAGAAAACTTAACGAAGTACTGTGCTTAACGCCAACTTCTATTTCATAAGAAAGTGAAGCTGTAAATTTATTTGTTGCATCATCAACGGCATAATTTTGATTATCCGGATCAGTAATAGACAAACCATTGTTGTTTTTATAATGAGTAAACCCAATGGTTATATTTGGAAAATCAGCTCTTGGGAAAATTGAAATAGATGTATTAATAGTTTCATAGGAAGTTGTTGCAATTTTAGTCTCTTGCAGGTTATCTTCTAATTTTTCGTACCCAACTGAGAGAAAAACCTTATTATCAAACATTCTGATACGATCAGTTAAGTTTATTCCCTTAACATCCGTACGCAAATACGATTGACCAAATGAGTTGAATTCATTACCACGATAAATGTATGAGGCGCGCAAATTGTTATTAAAGTAATTAAGATTTATAGCCGCTTCTGCAGCCATTGAGGCAAACTCCTGAGGATTAAGAGGACCGAGATACTGATTCACAGTTATAAAATTGCCGAGATAATTCTTTATATCCTTAATCATTCCCGGATCGGCATCAAAATAACTGTCACTTCCAAAAACAGAATCAATCTGTGCGTCTGTAAAATCTCCTATGGATATATCCTCATTCAATAAACTTGCTGCGACCTCACCGGTAAATGTAATTCTCTGATCATCCAAACCTACGAATAAGTCAGTACCCAGAACGACATTTTCCTTTGGTTGAGCTCCCAGAACAATAGATTCTGTGTCAGCTTTGCCGTGAAGATATGAAAACCCCAACTGAAAATTTTCCCGAGCTCCGAAAGACGGACGTATTGCGAATAACTGTCTGCTGTAGGTTCCTAGGTCAACACGTGCATAGGGTTGTCCATACCTAACCGAATCAACTGCAATTATATCAGATTCCAAGGTGTTACTGGTGCTAGGTATTAATTCAATTAAATTTCCTTCAATGCCTCTTCTGGTTTGTCCGTAGGCCGCCTCTATATTAAAAAATCCAAATTTCAGGGCACCCGAAACACCACGAATTCTTTTCCCAGCCATAATTAAATCGGGCATTTGCGGATAAGAATCACCGACTTTTAATTCCAACCAATCACTTTTAGCGGAAACGCTGTATCTGTTCTGTGGTTGTAAATATGCTTTCTCTTCAGAAGTTACATAACCATAGGCATCAATATCCCAATCACTATAAGTAGAATTAAAATTTAAAGTGACGTTATTATACCAGTTTACCTCATCATCATACTGTTCATTTCGGGATTCGCCCTGAATATTACCAGAATATTTAAACTTGCTGGCAACCGCTTCCGCGAATTGTGAAGTAACCACCTGAAAATCGGAAGATAGTGTATGGTAAAGTTCACCCAGGTTATTATATAAATCCACTCTTAACTTATGAGCACCGGTTGAAATTGTACCCGGAAAATTTTCTGGATATAAAATAATCAGTTCGCCGGCAAACATTGCCATTGGTGTTACATCAATATCATCAAGATAAAGTTTTGTGGCAATAGGATTGATATTATCCGTTGCTTTCATCAAGGAAATAGAAATAAACAAATCACCCAGGGTTACTAATTCTCCTTTGTTAGGGGAAAGAATCAGCACTTCTTTGTCTTTTGGTGATATCGCACTTACAGCCACCTGAAAGGGAGCCCCCTCATTAGGAACACCCAGAGGATAGGTTTCTACAGCACCATCTCTTGATTCTATTCTGAAATAATATTCAATATACGGAAGTGAGATATCGGTCGCAGGTATTTGGAGAGTACCCACAGAACCGCTGATAAGCATTTCCTTTTCTTTATACTCAGTCTGACCAAAAGTTTTGTATAAGAGTGTAATATTTGAAATTGAGGCGCCCTGCTGCAACTCAACCCGAAAATCGAGTGCCTGTCCCTCCTTAGCCTCTCCTAATTGAACATTTGAGACTTTATCACTAACCTGAGCATTTATTGAATTATTACAGAAAAACAACACTACTAATATTATTAGTATACCTTTAATAAGTTTGCTTGCTCCCATGACTATTCCCTTATTATTTTTAAGGCCTCTATCTATCGATTTTTTACTCGATAATTATTCTGATTCCGGTATATATTCTATTTCAAGATCACCCTTGTTAGTTCTAATTCTTATTTTTTTCGTTTCAGTTTGTTGCGAGGCTTCAAAAGTCTTTTGTTCATCACCGGAGGATACTGAAACATTAATTCCGCCATCGGTACCAATCCTTGCAGTGCTTCCACCTGAAACGCTGCTCGATTGACGCTGACCAAGCAGCGCATTTAACTCAATCATCCCATGACTGCACATTATTGTTGTCGAACTATCATCATTCACTCCAACATAACCTGCTGTTCCACGAATTGACGCCACTACAGTAGGTGTAGTAAATTTAAATTCCTCATCCTCCTGTTTGGTAACTTCGAACCCGACCTCACCTTTGTCAATGTAAGTATTTTTATCAAATCGATTCTCTTCCTTTTCTCCATAAATCTGAAGAACTGAGTTTTCTCTTACACGCAAAACACCAGATCCATCAGTAAAGAGTACTAAAGCCAGTGATTTAAAACCTGTTTTCACCTCGTGTCCGTCTTTCAGAGGAATACCAGCCTTCGCATCTTCCCAAACATCTGAATCGCTATCAAGACGATAAGTAACATCTTTTACTACTTTCTTGATAAGCGCAACAGGAGTATCGTCGGGCTCAATAATAAAACCAGCTAATATTGAAATCATTACGAATGATATTAGCATAGTAATAAACGAATATTTAATTTTGCTTTTCATTTTATATACCCTTATTAATTTCCAATTTTAGCGTTCCATAAAATCGACATCAATTATTGCATCCGGATTAGATTGCAAATAAATCATAATCTGTTGCAGTTCTTCAAAAGAAATAGTACGCCCTGTATCGTCAACGATTCTTATTGTTGATATATCAATTTCTCCACTTCTAAGCATATCCAAAAAATCACTCCCAAGAGCATTTGCCAAAGCTGAAAACACGCTTACCATTCTTTGTCTTAATGCCTCAGTCTCAGGTGAACTGTTATTGCCAATATAAAAATTTATAATATCGCTATACAATTCCTCCCCGCCTCCGGGGCCATCAATAACCGCAATAACCTGCACAACCACTTCCTGTCCCGGCAATGGTTCTCTTGTAAAATGTCGCCGGAGGTTAGTTACAGTAAGACTGCCTACATCTACTCTGTCAATAATGGGAGTTCCTGAAGTAAGAGCTTCTTCTAGACTCTGGGATTCATTTCTTCTTATGTTAGCTAAAATTTTATAACTCCCTGCACCAATAACATTATCCCATTGCAGAATAACACTACCAATATCCTGGTTGCTGTTAGCTTCGGGAGATCGAATAGAAATTGTTTGTGATGGATTCAAAAATGATAATACTTCAGAATCACTGCCTAGAGTCAACCCTTCAGGGCTTTTTAAGGTAAGTGAAATTCTATATTCACCACTTGGTTTACCTTTTCTTAAATTTTCTTCGGCAAGCTGGTTATTAGAATCATTTGTTTTAATTCTAATATCGCCTCGCCCCAAATCCTGGTTGGTTAGACTCCTTGCCAAAAAAGCATAAGTTTCAAACCGGAATAATTGTTGAAACGAACTATTTGCATCTTTTTTCCATTCGATTACACCCTGTAAAACTACTCTTTCACCAGCAGGGGAAATTCTAATTTCAAAGATTCTTAAATTCCCTCCTGGAATATCCGCAAAAGCGAACGCCGCAAAATCAACTGCCGGCAGCGGAGTGAATACAATCAGATCAATTGAGGCTTGAGCCTTTACCGAGGAATAATACGGAACTAACAGAAACAGAAAAAACGAGAGATAAATCACTTTTTTCATTTTATACTCCAAATGATATTTTTTACTAACCAAACTGGAATGCTAAATATTTGTACGAAATCAGCTTTAAGGTAAAGATTTATTTATATATTCTCAAGTATTAGTATCACACTCAGAACATATATAGTGATCTATCTCAACGAGAAGATTCTGGCTGTTTCCAGAATTTTTCAGTCAATTAATTTATCTTCTGCCCCTTTTCTGGATTCATAAACCCAAATTGAGGAGTAGGTTGTCCTTCAACTTTTATCTCGCCAAATTTAGACTCAAATTTATCAATATTGTCTTTTAATGCCATCATTAACATTTTTGCATGCTGAGGTGTAGTAATAATTCTTGCATGAACTTTTGCTTTGGGTGCACCTGGCACAACCCGTGTAAAATCTATTACAAACTCAGCAGGTGAATGAGTAATAATAGCCAGGTTTGAGTAAATACCTTCTGCTTCCTTTTCCCCAAGTTCTATGTTAAGTTGTTGAGGTTTTTTCTTTTCATCATTCATAATATGTTCCTGTTTAGATTCAAAAAAAAACCCACAATTAGTATGATAACCAATTGTGGGTATAATATTAATATTCTAAAATTATCTTAAAGAATCAGCTTTCTCAAAAGCTTTTTTAGATTCATCAGACATTCCTAGGTTTCCATAGATTCTACCCATAAGTTCCCACAATTGAGGTTCGCCTGGAGATAGCTCGAGATATTTTTCGAGATGAGGAATTGCCTGCTTAAGCTTTACTTTATAATCTTCACTGTCAGATTCAGCAGCTTCGGCTTCGTTTCTTATCTCAACACCCCATCTAAAATATGTAACACCTAAGTTATAAATAGCATTAACATACTCAGGATCAATTTCAATAGCTTTTGCGAATTGTTCTTCGGCAGCGGCAAATTGTTTATCATTTAACAACAATACACCATAGTTATATCTATAGTATTTATTCTCTGGTTCGGATTCTACGCCTGTCCTGAAGGTAGCCATTGCATCATCAATTTTATCAGTTGCAATGTATGCATTTGACAAAAGCAAAAGAATATCTTTATCCTCAGAATGGAATTTTCTTCCCTTTTGTAAAACTTCTAACGCTTGGTTGTTATACTCTAATGCTTTAACGCTGTCAGTTTCAGCGGCGCCTTTATTAAGATAAATTTCACCTAACATTGCGTAACTACCTGCATCATTTTTTAACTCAATAAGTTTTTTTATTGGTTCGATAGCTAAATCATGTTGCCCGATGTTAAAATAAGAATAAACAAGGTTTTGATATGAAATCGCCGAATCTGGTTGGCATGCTATAGAGTTTTTGAAAGATTTAATGCTGTAATCCATAAACATTTTTGCACTATCTTCATTTGCAGCCGAAGTAGATTTGTTGAAGTAACTAACACCGCCATTAAAATTTTTGCCCCAATAATAAAGTTTCGAGTTTATAATATCATCTTTGAATTTACTACTAGCAGCTAAAGACTTCTCATAATTGATTAGCATATTCTCGATATCTTGCTCCTCACCAAGGATGTAGCCTAAAAGATAAAAACCTTCATCACTCTTTGGGTTTTTTTCTATGTCTTTCATTAACGCTTCTTTGGCTTTTTCGTAGTGTCCCTGTTTAATGTATAATTTCGCACTAACCAAATCTGTTGAAGAACATTGGAAAGCTGCAAAACTAAAAACCATTACCAAAAGAAGTGAAGTTAATACTAAACGTCTCATCAATACTCCTATTATTTTTAGATATAAAAAAGATCAGATAGTCTAAAAATAACTATTTAATAAAGACCCGTCAAGACATATTTAGTTATGGATCAATTTTGTTGGATAATAACCATTTGTTGATTTTAGGGTACAAATCGAATATTTTGAATATTAAAAAAAGGGACAAATATGACCACGGAAGAAATAGTACGCAATGTACCAAAAGTTCAGTTGCATGATCACCTCGATGGTGGTTTAAGACCACAAACAGTGATTGATTTGGCTAAAGAATTTAACTACAAGAATTTACCTACAACAGATGCTGGTGAGCTTTCGGAATGGTTCTTTAGAGGCGCTAATAAAGGAAACTTGATAGAATACCTGGAAGGATTTGCCCATACATGTGCATTGATGCAGAATAAAGAGGCACTTGAACGAATTGCGTATGAAATGATGGAAGATATGTATAATGATGGAGTCTGCTATGTTGAAACCCGTTTCGCGCCAGTTTTTCATACAGATAAGGGATTGTATCACGAAGATATTATAAATGCTGTTTTAAGTGGTTTAGAGAAGGGTAAAAAGGACTTTGGCGTTGGATTTGGGCTTATACTCTGTGGAATGAGAAACATGAGCAATACCCTTGAGATTGCTGAATTAGCAGTTAACTACAGAAACCAGGGAATAGTAGGTTTTGATCTTGCCGGAGAAGAGGGCGGCTTTCCACCTAAACAGCATCTTGAGGCTTTTCAATTTATTAAAAGAGAAAACTTTCACATAACAATACATGCTGGAGAAGCCTTTGGTAAAGAGTCAATTTGGCAGGCAATACAATTTTGTGGTGCTCATAGAATAGGTCACGCCACAAGGCTTATTGAAGATATTGTATTTGATAAGGATGGAAACGTTGCCGCCCTTGGAGATTTAGCCCAATACATTCTTGATACACGACTACCTCTTGAAATCTGCCTTCTCAGTAATGTTCATACGGGAGCGATTGATAAAATTGAGAACCACCCCTTCCCTATTTTATACAAAGAGAAATTCAGGGTTTTTCTGAACACGGACGACAGACTTATGAGCGATACTACCCTTACAAAGGAATATGTCACGGCTACAGAACTCTTCGATATCAACCTTGACGATATAGAAAAATTAAATCTTAATGCAATGAAGTCAGCATTTATTCCTTACAAAGATAGATTACACTATATTTACAATGTAATTAAACCAGGCTTTCAAAAAACACGAGAAAAATTACTTTCACTAAAAAGTTAAGGGACAATGAAAAAGCTATTCAAAAATTATACTTATGAGTTCGATAAAAACGAACGGAAAATAATTATTAACTTCTGCAAACAAGCCATTAAACAACTTGATGGAGACAAACAGTATTTTGCAGATGTTAATTCATTCAAATCTATTATGAATAAAGTAAATGACAGCTCGGATGAAATTAAGTTAACAAAAGATGAGTCTCGGCGCCTAAGCGTTCAGCTTAAAGAAAACATTAAGCATATTGAAAAACAAATGAAGAACAGCTGGTTCTTAAAAAAATGGCTTTATAAGACTGTTTTTAATCAATATAAATCGTTACTCGAAGATCACTTTTCAAATTAAATTTCTGAAGCTATTGGTCGCTAAAGAATAAGGAGAAAAAAATGAAGGTATTAGTAGCAACCGAAAAACCGTTTGCAGCCGAAGCGGTAAATGAAATTAAAAAAATAGTAGATGAAGCCGGTTATGAATTTGTATTGTTGGAAAAATATGAAAACAATTCGCAATTAATTGAAGCTGTTGCTGATGCAGATGCACTAATAATTAGAAGTGATAATGCTACAAAAGAGGTAATTGATTCGGCAAACAATCTAAAAATTATTGTAAGAGCAGGGGCAGGATACGATAACATTGATCTTGAAGCAGCTACTGCAAAAGGTGTTGTTGCCATGAACACTCCTGGGCAAAACAGCAATGCTGTTGCAGAATTAGCTTTGGGAATGATGATCTATTCAGCACGTGGATTTTTTAATGGTAAATCTGGTACTGAATTAAAAGGAAAAACATTAGGAATTCATGCATACGGTAATGTGGGAAGACTTGTTGCAGGATTAGCAAAAGGTTTTGGAATGGAAGTTAGCGCTTTCGATCCATTTGTTTCAGCTGATAAAATTGAGGCAGACGGAGTAAAAGTAATTACTTCTGTTGAAGATCTTTATTCTAAAAACCAATATATCTCCTTAAACATCCCGGCAACTCCGGAAACTAAAAAATCAATTACTGCTGATTTACTGAGCAAGATGCCTGAAGGCGCAACGTTAGTGAATACTGCAAGAAAAGAAGTTATTGATGAAGATTCTTTAGTAACACTTTTTGAGAAGAGACAAGATTTCAAATATGTTTCGGATATCGCACCGGATAACGCTGGCATGTTATTAGAAAAATTCCCTGGTCGTGTTTATTTCACACCTAAAAAAATGGGTGCGCAAACAGAAGAGGCTAATATTAATGCCGGTATTGCTGCAGCCAGACAAATAGTAAGCTTTATTGAGAATGGAGATACTACTTTTAAGGTAAACAAGTAGATTAATTTTTATTTGGGGGGGATATAATCCCCTCCGTTTATATAAATTTCAAATCAAACATTTCTTCCATCATCCCATGATAATAGGGTAATCTTAGTAATTCATTAAGCGCTTCCCTTTCAATCTGCGAGAGTTCAAAAGATACTGAGTCAATATTCATTTTAATGAATTCTGAAATTTCTGGCTTGAACTTAAACTTTTCCAGGGAATCATCAATAGAATCAATAACTAATTTATCAAACGATGGGTATTTAGAATCAAATTCTGACAACCCTTCTTGAGATTTCGAAACTAGTACAAAGTCAACATAAGGGTAAGTTAGAAGGGATGCCATTTGATCTGAAAAACCAACTCCTTCTTCCATAAAATCTGCATTAATATTTTCATTACCTACAATTAGATAATTTTTTCCGGATTTATCTAATTCTGGCTCAGAATCTAATTTTATTTCAGGTGATGACTCATATCTTTCGGCAAAAAGTATTTTGCTCAACAAAATTTCGTTCATAGAAACATCACCTCTCACATAAATTGAGTCAAAAACTTCAGAATTCGGCTTAAAGTACAGATAGGAATTTGATAAGAGCCCATCAAAAGAAACAGCGCATTTACTTGAGACAAATAATTCTTTATTTTTCATCAGATTCAAAGTTGGCAACATATATAAATTATCTGGCTCCTCGGAATCGACTATTTCCTGTGCAATAAGTGATGCGGGTTTAATTTGAATATTGTTTTTGAATTCATCTGCTAAGTTTAGTGCCCAGAGGCCGGCAAAATAATTTTGTGGTATTATAATCTTCATTTCATTCCTCTATTTAAAAAAGAAAAAGCCGCTGAACTAGCGGCTATTTGCTTAAAATCCAGAAAATTACCGTTGGTTTTTATCCTTAATTCTGGCAGCTTTACCAGAGAGTTCTCTTAGGTAATATAGTTTTGCTCTTCTCACTTTACCTTCTCTTAGAACTTCAATCTTCTGAAGTCTTGGAGAATTGTAAGCGAAAATTCTTTCAACACCAACACCGCTGGAAATCTTTCTCACTGTAAAAGTTTTACCGGCACCGGCACCTCTAATACTAATAACATCACCTTCAAAAGCCTGAATTCTCTCCTTGTCACCTTCCACTACTTTTACAGAAAGGCGAACACGATCACCAGACTTAAACTGAGGAAAATCCTCTCGAACATGTTCTGCTAAAAGTTCTTTTAATTTATCCATCTCTACTCCGAACTATTAATTTGTTTCCAATTTTCTGTTAATTTATTCGATTGTTCTTCTTTCCATTCATTTATTTTCTTGTCGTTACCAGAGAGTAATACATCGGGAACCTTAATTCCTCTAAACTCAGCAGGTCTCGTATAACACGGGGCTTCAATTCTATCACCATCCATTAAAGAATCATTTAGTGCTGATTCACTGTCATTTAATACACCCGGTATAAGACGAATAATAGAATCAATCATTACAAGAGCAGGTAGCTCACCACCACTTAAAACATAATTTCCAATGGATATCTCATCCGTAGCAAACTGTTCAAAAACTCTCTCATCAATTCCCTTGTAATGCCCGCAAGCGAAAATAATATTTTTTGCCAAGGAAAATTTATTTGCACTTTTTTGATCAAATAACTTTCCTCTTGGAGTCGGGAAAATTATATGATCGTAACTTCTTTCTTTCATTAGCTTTTCAATACATTCAAAGAACGGCTCCGGTTTTAGGAGCATTCCAGCACCACCACTAAATGGTTTGTCATCAATCATTTTATGCTTATCGTGAGCATAGTCCCGGAGATTATGTACATAAATCTCAACGTGTCCTTTATTCTGTCCACGATAATTAATGCTGGTGTTCAGCGGACTTTCTAAAGCATCCGGTACAGCAGATATAATATCAATTCTAATCATTAAGCAATCTAACACTTTCATCAGTCAAATCTAATCTTTTCATTTCCGCATCAAAACCTTTTATATACTCACTCACTGCAGGAATAAGAATTTCCTCACCCTGGTCAGAGGCAATAACATAAAGATCATGAGCTTTTGAAACAAGAATGTCATTAAGTAGCCCAATACGTCTATCACCAAGAAAAACATTACTGCCAATCAGGTCATGCATGAGAAAAGAATTCTCATGAATAAGTGATGCGTTTACCTCAGTAACATAAATTGAGCAACCTAAAAGAAATTCAACTTCTTCTGCAGAATTGAAATTCTTAAACTTGATAACAATCTTGTTGTGCGAACGAATTTTTTCAATAAAAAATTTTCGTTTACCGCCAAAAACATCAATATAGATACAATCAAGATCAAAAAACCGATCAATATCATCAGAAAAAGAAATGACAGAAACCGAGCCGTCGTAACTGAAAACAGACTTTATCTTAGCAATTAGAAAAAATTCCTCAGTTACCGTATCACACCCTAATCAAGTATTTTTAAAATTGCTCTTTTTCCATCTTTCGCAGCAATTGCTGTGAGCAAAGTCCTCATGGCTTGAGCAGTTTTGCCTTGCTTGCCAATCACTTTACCGACATCCTCAGCCCCGACTTTAAGCGTTAGCTCAATAGTTTTTTCATCGGGAGTGGCTTCCTCAATGTTCACCCTGTCAGGAGTATCAACAAGATGCTTTGCAATAAATTCAATAAATTCCTTCATGAGAATACCTTGTATATTTGTGAAAAAGGATGCTCATTTCTTATATCTGACGAGATTAAAAATAAATAAAGGTTATTATTCAGCCTTTTCTTCAGGTTTAGTCTCTTCGGAAGCAGCATCCTTTACTTCCGCCGCATCTTCAACAACTTCTTCTACAACTGCTTCTTCAGCAGCAGCTTTTGCAGCAGCTTCTTTAGCGGCTAATGCTTCAGCTTCTTTAGCAGCTTTTTCAGCTTCTTTGGCAGCTTTTACTTCAGCATCTTTTACAGCTTTAGCCTCTTGTTCAGCTTTCTTTGCTTTTTCTTCAGCTTTTTTACCAGCAGCAGCATCTTTTGCCTCGCCGGCTTTCTTGAATTCTTCAACTTTTGCTTCAACCTGAGCTTCATCAACACCTCTTTTTGAGAGGTCATTTTTCAGCATAATACCTTTTTTAGAAAATAAATTTCTAACAGTATCTGTAGGTTGAGCTCCAACTCCTAACCAATATAAAGCACGATCTTCTTTTATATCAATCATTGCAGGATTTGATTTTGGGTTATAAATTCCAATAGCTTCAATAAATCTGCCGTCTCTTGGTGAACGTACATCAGCTGCAACTAACTTATAAATAGGTTGCCTCTTTTTTCCCATTCGTCTTAATCTTAACTTAACTGCCAAGTCGGTATTACCTCCATTTAATTAAATAAAATATCAACTTAAATTATGTCTAATTCAAGCGCATGTTTTTCAAATTCATCTTTTTATTGAAACCCTTCTTATTAAACATCTTCAGCATATTCTGCATTTCTTTGTACTGTTTAATTAAACGATTTACATCCTGTATAGAGTTCCCACTACCATTAGCAATTCGTTTTCTGCGGCTTCCATTCAATAATTTTGGGTCGCCTCTTTCAAGCTTAGTCATGGATTGAATAATCGATTCAACCCTAACCAACTGCTTTTCATCAATATCTGTATTCTTGATAGCCTTATTCATGCCAGGAACCATGCCCATAAGAGATTTCAGTGATCCCATCCTTTTGAGCATTTTTATTTGACCAAGAAAGTCCTCAAAATCAAATTTGTTGGACATTAGCTTCTTTTCTAATTGCTCGGCTTCTTTTTCATCAAATTGTTCCTGAGCTTTTTCAACTAATGAAACAATATCGCCTTTACCCAGAATACGGGAAGCTAGTCTTTCGGGGTAAAAAACCTCTAAGGAATCAAGCTTTTCACCCAAACTAATAAATTTGATCGGCTCGTCAACAACTGCTTTAATTGACAGAGCACATCCGCCTCTGGAATCACCATCAAGTTTTGTAAGAACAATTCCACTAAAATCTACTTTGTCATGAAAAGCTTTTGCAGAATTAACCGCATCCTGCCCAGTCATCGAATCAACAACAAACAAAGTTTCTGAAGGATTAATTTTCTTTTTTATCTCTTCAACTTCATTCATCAGGTCTTCATCAACATGTAACCTGCCGGCAGTATCAACTAAAACAGTATTAAACCCATTAGCCTTTGCATATTCAATTGAATCACCAGCAATTTTTATTGCATTTTTCTCGCCGGCAATTGAAAAGACTGGAACATTGATTTGTTCACCCAGTGTTTTCAACTGCTCAATAGCCGCAGGTCTGTAAATATCACACGCTGTTAAAAGAACTTTTCTATTCAGCTTAGAAAGATGTTTCGCAAGTTTACCTGAAAAGGTTGTTTTACCAGATCCCTGGAGGCCAACCATCAAAATAACAGTAATGCCCGAAGGATTAAGTAAAAGTGCCTGGTTAGATCCCCCCATAAGTTTAGTCAGCTCATCATGTATTATTTTAGTGATAAGTTGACCTGGAGTAACAGAAGTGATAACTTCTTGTCCAAGTGCTTTTTGCTTTACATCTTCAATAAATTGCTTAGCAACTTTATAATTTACATCAGCATCTAAAAGAACACGCCTAATCTCGCGAAGTGTGTCTGAAATATTTGTCTCAGTTAATCTTCCCTGACCAGTAATCTTTTTAAGCGATCGCTCAAGTTTTTCCGTTAAATCTTCAAGCATATAAACATGTTCTTTTCAAAATACTAAATACGTTTCATAAATCAAATGTTAATTATTACTTTCTTTTAAGGCGTTCGCTCCGGATACTATTTCCAATATTTCATTGGTAATAGCAGCCTGTCTCATTTTGTTATATTTTAGTTGTAAATCTCTTATCATGTCTTTGGCATTTTCGGTTGCCATATCCATAGCTGTCATTCTTGCGCCAAGTTCAGCGGCGTAAGATTCTAACAACATCTTCCACATTTGCGAATTCAAATATTTTGGCAAAAGTAAATTGATAATCTCAATCTTATTAGGCTCGTAGATATAATCATATGAATATGTATCTTCTTCTGAATTATCAGATTCAGCTTTTGCAAATGGTAACAACTGATTTATATTTACCTTTTGCTGAACAACTGAAACAAATTCATTAAAAACAATAATTACTTTATCGTATTCACCAGCCATAAATTTATTTTTAAGTTCAGTAACAAAAGAAGAAGCGAATTCAAATTTCAGAGAAGAAAAAAGACCATGGTACGAACCAACAACGTTATAATTTCTCTTTGAAAAATGGTCACTTCCTTTCTTGCCGAGGCAAAACAGATCAACATTGCCACTGTTGTTTATTTCTGCATATTGGCCCTTTAATAAATCTTCGGCTGCTCTGATAACATTCATGTTAAATCCACCACAAAGACCTCTATCAGAAGTAAGAATGACAACGGCAAGCCTGTTCACTTCCCTCTCCAAAAAGAGTGGATTTTCAACATCCTTTTCCAACCGAAACAAGTGATTCAAAACATCCTGAATTTTTCTGGTATATGGTCTTGCATTAATGATGTTTTCCTGAGCTCTGCGCAAACGGGCTGCAGCAACCATTTTCATGGCTTTAGTAATCTGCTGGGTGTTTTTAACTCCAACGATTCTTCTTTTTATTTCTCTTAATGTTGCCATAATAAAAACCCGTTACTATAAAAAACCAATACCCAAGATACATTGGTATTGGTTAAATTCATATATTGTTTGTTAAACTTCTATTTGAATTTAACTAAAAATTCTTCCGTAGCTTTATTTATTTTGTTTACAAGATCCTCGCTGAGAACTTTTTCTTTTCTAATATCTTCAAAAATTTCAGGATATTTAACGTCAATAAATTCGAGTAATTCCTTTTCGAACCTTTTAACATTCTTCATTTCAATATTTTCCATGTGTTGACTGGTTCCAACAAAAACACTAACGACTTGCTTCTCAACCGGACTTGGAGAGAATTGCCCTTGTTTAAGCAACTCAACAAGTCTTGCACCTTTAGCTAATGTTCTTTGTGTTTCTTTATCAAGATCCGAACCGAATTTAGAAAAGGCTTCAAGTTCTCTATATTGTGCCAAATCAAGTTTTAGAGTACCGGCAACTTTTTTCATCGCTTTAATTTGAGCATTACCACCAACACGTGATACGGATATACCAACATTAATAGCTGGTCTTACACCCGCGTTAAACAAGTTCGGCTCAAGGTAGATCTGTCCATCCGTAATAGAAATAACGTTTGTTGGAATATAAGCAGAAACGTCGCCTTGTTGAGTCTCAATAATTGGCAGGGCTGTTAAGCTGCCTCCACCAAGTTTGTCACTTAATTTTGAGGATCGCTCAAGTAATCTTGAATGCAGGTAAAACACATCACCCGGATAAGCTTCACGTCCAGGAGGTCTTCTTAATAGAAGTGACAACTCTCTGTAAGCAACGGCGTGTTTAGAAAGGTCATCGTAGATAACCAATGCATGCTCACCTTTATCTCTGAAAAATTCACCTAACGTTGCACCTGAATAAGGAGCAATATATTGGAGCGGTGCCGGATCTGAAGAACCAGCTAAAACTATAGTTGTATATTCCATTGCGCCGGCTTCTTCAAGCTTGGCAACTACTTGTGCAACGGTAGAATTTTTCTGTCCGATGGCAACATAAACACAATAAACAGGATTCACACCATATTTCTTTGCGTCTTCAGTGTGAGTGTTTTTCTGATTTATTATTGCATCTATAGCAATGGCAGTCTTGCCAGTCTGTCTATCTCCAATAATTAACTCTCTCTGACCGCGCCCGATTGGAATCATAGCGTCTATAGCAGTTATACCAGTCTGTAATGGTTCTTTTACAGGTTGCCTTGCAACAACGCCCAGAGCCTTCCTCTCAATAGGTTGAAGAGATTCATGTTCAATTGTCCCCTTACCATCTAAAGGCTCCCCTAGCGGGTTCACAACACGTCCAAGTAGCTTATTACCAACAGGAAAGGAAGCAACTCTATTGGTTCTCTTAACTGTATCGCCTTCTTTAACAAGAGCACTTTCACCAAAGAGAACACAGCCAACACTATCTTCCTCAAGGTTCAAGACCATACCCATAACATCATTAGGGAATTCTACAAGTTCGGTTACCATTACCTTCGATAAGCCATAAACACGTGCGATGCCATCACCCACCTGAAGCACGGTACCTACGTCATAAACATCAACTTCACTATCAAAACCTGATAACTGTTTCCTAAGAATGTCAGATATTTCATCGGGTCTAACTTCTGCCATTTTAAATACCTATTAGTTAGTTGAAATCATTTTTTCACCTAAAAAACTCTTACGCAACTCTTCTAATTGATGCTTAACAGATGCATCAATAATTGTATCTTTGAGTTTTAGTCTGAATCCACCTATCAGGCTTTCATCAGTATTATAAGAAAGAATAACACTTTTACCAGTGCGTTCTTTCATTTTCATTTCAAGATTGTTCTTTTGAACGTCAGTCATTTCAGAATTGCTGACTACGCCAACCTCTATAATGCCTAACCTATCATTTTTAAGCTCAATAAAACGTCTCAAAATATCTTTAATAATATTTCCGCGACTCTTATTCACAACAAATTTCATAAACTTCATAGTATCGTCGGATATATGCGATTTAAAAATTTCGCTTAATACCGAAACTTTTTTTTCTTCACGAATTACCGGATTGAGAAGCATTGTCCTCAATTCACGTGATTCGGAAAGAGCTTTATAAATCACTTCAACATCCTCTGAAACTTTTTCAAACATTCCAGTATCAGTCGATAAATCTAATAAGGCTTTCGCGTATCTGGTTGAAACGTTATAATTGCTCATAATTAATTTTTTGTTAAATCGTCAATAAATCTATTTACTAACTTTTCTTGCTTTTCGTTATCGAGATTTTCTTTAATAATTTTTTCAGCAGCCAAAACAGCAATATTTACAACCTGCGATTTCAAAGAAGAAAATGCTTCCTGGTTTTTCCGTACAATTTCATCTTTAGCACTATTAATCATTTTCCTGGCTTCTTCACGACTTTCTTCCAACATTTGTGATTTTAGCTTTTCGGAATACTCACGTCCCTGAGCAATGATCTCCTGTGCCTCAACTTCTGACTTTTCCATTAATGCTTTATTAACCTCAGCAAGTCTTTCAGATTCCCTTTGAGCCTGCTCAGCTTTGTCCAGTGAATCTTTAATAAATTGCTCTCTTTCGTTAAGCGCTAACAGCATAGGTTTCCAGGCGACTTTTCTAAGAATAAGCATTAATACTAAGAATGTTAATACCGTCCAAATCATCAATCCGGGGCTAACATCCAAAAGTCCGCCAGACATAGCCAGCATACCTATATTATCCAAACCAGGCATAATAAATTCCTTTAATTATAATTGTAATTTTTCTCTACTCGATTACTTAAGAGCAAGAAGAATACAGATTACCAATGCAAATAGTGAAATACCTTCAATAAGAGCAGCAGCAATAATCATAGAAGTTCTGATATCACCAGCAGCTTCAGGTTGACGACCACTTGCTTCCATTGCAGCACTAGCAATTTTACCAATACCTAACGCACCACCAATAACTGTTAAAGCGGCTCCAAAACCAGCTGCCAAATGTGCAACATTAAATCCTTCCATTGAGTCCTCCTCTATAAATGCTTAATTGTATTAATGATCTTGATGAACTGCCATCCCTATAAATAATGAGGATAGCATTGTAAATATATATGCTTGAATTAGTGCTACCAATATTTCCAGTAAATAAATAAACAGCGCAAATGCGATTGATACAGGTACAACGATAAAAGTCTTTAGAATAAATATAAGCCCAATCAATGCAAGAATAACAATGTGCCCGGCAGACATATTAGCAAACAATCTGATGGCAAGTGCAAATGGCTTTGTAACAAGCCCCAGAAGCTCTACTACGAACATAATTGGTAGCAGCCATGTTGGAACTCCATGAGGTATCAAACCCTTGAAATATCCAAAGAATCCGTTCTTAATAACTCCGCCAATTTGAACAACAAAAAATGAAATAATTGCCAGGCTGGCAGTTACTGATATATTGCTTGAAGCTGTAGCCATAAAGGGAATTAGCCCGAGAAAATTACAGGTGAGGATAAAGAAAAATACCGTAAGCAAATAAGGCAAAAACATTTCGTAGCCTTTACCAATTGTTGGCTTTGCAATTTCATCCTTAACAAAGAGTACAAGAACTTCCAGAAAATTTGCCACACCCTTGGGTGCCCTGGAGATTTTATAGGATTTTGCAGTTTTAGTGAATGCTATTACTAAAATGATAAGCGCCAACCACATCATTACAACATGCTGTGTAATTGACATATCCAAACCAAATAGATGAATTTCAGGTAAAGGAATAATACCAAATAATTCATGGCTATCAAGAATGTGATGCACGATCCAACTGGTGTCTTCGGCTCCATGCTCAACCACTTGTAGAGAATCGCTAACTGCTTTTATTGTTTCTGTTATCATAACCTATTTAGCCGTACTGATCATAGTTTGTTTTTTATGAAAGTACATAATTTCCCCAATTAGGGACATAAAATAAAATACCAAGAAAGTAAATATAAATGCATATATATCAATTTTCAAGGACTTTATACAAAGAATCAGACAAGTGAGCATGAAGATCATTCGGGTCACCATGCCTCCAAAATTATAAATCAGGAACAATTTGTTACTTTTTTGAACAGAAAAACGGAATAATGCCAAAGCAATACAATAATTTGTAAAATTCAATGACCAGGCGATTCCAAAAGAACTAACAATCTTTGGAGTAACAATATTATTCATCTGTAAAAAAAGAACAAGAATAATGAATATAAAATAAATTGAAAAAATACTACTGACTATCGATATTCTTTTTTTTATTATCATTTATCTGAATAACACTCTTAATGAAATTATAGATCCCACCAAAGCCCCCAATAAATGAAAAAATAATTGTGAAAATTGGTAATGAATTAAATTTAGAATCCAACCAGTAGCCAAGGAAGAACAATGCGATTATCGAAATTGCTAATTGTGTTCCCAACCCCATATATGGCGCAATACCGGTATAATCCGGCGCTTTGCGCTTTTTAGGGATTCCAATCATTACTTGCCTTGAGCCATTGACTGAGAAGGATTGCTACTCATATTACTATTCCCCTCAAACTTGGCACCTTCTTCTATGACCAATATCTTGGATATAATGTCACCAGTAAGTCTGGATTTTGATTCAATAATTAATTTTTCACCAGCCGTAATTGTGCCTTCAACTGTTCCACTAATAGAGATATTGGTCGCTTTAATATTTCCCTTTAATTTAGATGTTTCGCCAAGAGTTAAATTACCCTGTACGGTAACATCCCCAATTATTTGCCCATCAATTCTAACATTACCATCACTGATTAACTTGCCTTCGATTCTAACACCACTGCTTAATATACTAACATCTTCCGGATTAGTAATATCTCGTTTTCCCATACAACAACTCCCGAATCAATTTATTAAATACTTAAGTGGGTCAATCACCTTACCATTCTCCCAAACTTCAAAATGCAAATGATCTCCCTTCGAATTTGTTCCAGTGCCACCACTCAATGCAATTAGCTCACCCTGAGAAATATAATCCCGGTTTTTTTTTAGCAAAGAAGAACAATGTTTGTAGACTGTTATTATATTGTCATCATGCTGCATCATTATCATAAATCCATCATCGTCCTTATAACCGGAAAATATTACTAATCCTCCCATCGATGCGTACAGGGGAGTACCTTCCTTAACTCCATAATCAATACCCATATGACCCTGATCAATATTAAAACTGTTAATAATAATTCCAGAGGTCGGTCTAATCATAAATTTTGGATTTTCATCATTACAAATATATTTGTTTAACAATTTACGTAAGGGAATTAAAATACTACCCCCGAATCTCTCATCATCATCCACGCTTTTCAAAGAATCATAAATAGCTGCTGTAGAATCCAGTGAATCTGTTCCGGCCAGAATCATCGCAAAATTTAATTTTCGGTTGCTGGAGCTAATTTTATTTAATGTTCTACTCAAAAGAATTACTTCTGTCTCCAACTCCTTTATCCTTTCGGACTGAAGTGTCAGCTTTTCATTTTCCAGAATAAAAATTAATTCTTTCAATGGTGTAAGTGCCAGAAGTGTGACAACTATAATAATAATAAAAGCTGTGTATCCAAAAAATATCGAAAGAATACTATTAAGATTGAATTTATATCTCTTAGTTTGAATTACTGGTAAGTTAGGCGTAACATATAATGAGGATTTTTTAATATCCTTTAATTTAAGTGGGCTCATTCAATAATCCGGTAAAATAAATAAATACCAAAAGCAGACTAAAATTACAGAATAGAGTATATAAAAACAACAAATCTTACTTGTTTTATTGTTTATAATAGCACTTGATAAACTGCTTTAAGTACTGTCTCAGGCGAAAGGAGGTAACCACAATCAAAAGTACCTATCGGGCACTTTTTATGTCCATGAATACCGCATGGTTTGCAGGATAAAGTATCGTAACTTAGCACCATACTTTTTTCATTGTAAGGATAGAATCCAAATTCAGGAATAGTTGAGCAATATATGGTGATTACCGGAATATCTGCTGTAACTCCCATATGAGTTGGAGCGCTATCATTTGAAAGAAGTAATTTACAGCTCCTAAGTAGTTCCACAGATTCAATAATAGAAAGTTTTCCGGCTAGATTATGCGTCATATCATTTGGGGATATATTGAGGCTTTCGCATAAATCTTTATCTTCCCCACCACCAATTAAAACAACTTTCCAGCCTTCCTTGATAAGCTTCTCTGTTATTTTGCTAAAATGTGTTGATGGGTATTTTTTTGTTTCCCAAACAGAACCGGGTGCAAGAGCAACTGTTTTTTCTTTTTGAAAGACATTTAATAATTCAGAAAATCCGTCAGATCGGTTATAACTTAGCTGCGGTAAAATTTGCCAATTGGATGAGTCAAAATTAGCGCCAAGCAACGATAAATTGCGTTGCACCTCGTGCTTTGTTGAATCATAACGAATAAGTGTCTTATAAACCCAGGAAAATGCAGCAATATTAAAACCAATAGTATCTTTACAACGCGATAATAATATTAGTAAGCTTGTTCGTAAAGAACGATGAGGACTATAAATCTTTGAATATTTTCTTTGCCTTATTTTTTTTCCTAAAGCTATAAGAGCAACTAATCCCTTTTGTTCACCTTTTTTATCATAGGTAAATACAGTATCAACAGAATCAGAATTTTTAAAAATAGTTTTCGTGGAGGGTATAGCGAGTACATCTATCTCAGCGTGTTGATTAATTTCTTTTAGTTTTTGAATGAGTGGCAGGACAAGAATTGCATCCCCAAGAAATGCTGTTTGAATAACAAGGATTCTTTCCATGATGTTAGTATTTCCAAATATTGTGCATCCAGAACCATTGTTCCGGATTTTTTCTGGCATATTTTTCTAAAATAGTCATGTAGGCTTGTGTCACTTTTCTAATTTTTTCTTCATCAGTTCCCGTTACATTTTCTACCTCTATTTCCTCTACATGACCAATATATCTGGAATTCTTCTGTTTAACCGTCATCACTACAAAAATTGGGGTTTTTGATTTTACTGCAATGGCGGCTGTTCCTTGATAAATTGAAGTGGGTTGTCCCATGAAAAAAACTCTTTCACCAGACTCAGGCCCTCTTTGATCACCAACAATTCCAACAATTCCTGATTCTTTAACTGCTTTATATAATTCTCGAACAGAAGTACCCAGCAAAACTACTTTATTACCAAATGTTTCTCGATTTCTATCCAGCCATGATGAAACTAGTTCATTCCGCTGTGGTTTAGCAAGCACTTTTATTTCTTCATCAAGTTGAATGCCCATAGAAACTGCACCCAACTCCCAATTTCCAAAATGTGCTGTCAATAATATTACAGCTTTCCCCTCTTTTCTTCTGTTTACAAATTTTTGAAGATCATCAAATGAAACGTATTCCTTTATTCTTTCTCGTTTGAAAGAAGACATTCCAAATATTTCAAAGAAAAGTGTGGCAAAATGGATATATGTTTTTCTCGCAATGCTTTTAATTCTTTTTTCAGAATACTCGGGGAAAGCCTTTTTAATATTTTTAAGAACAACCTTTTTGCGTATAGGAATAATATAATAAAATGCATTACCTAAGATATACCCAGGATATTTGTAGCTATAAAAATTGAACAATTTTGATATAGCTACAAATATCGAGAAAACGAAATATTCAATTCTATTAACGATTGTAGTATGAGTCCACATTACTTTGAATTTGTTTTAATCTTAATTCCCAGTTACTATCATATACTTCCCCTCGTTTTGTGGAGTGAAGCAATTCGTAATTACCAAAGCCTGTTAAGTCACCAAAAGTAAATTCAACTCCGCCTTCAATTTGATGATATCGCCAAACTTGATATGGTTTTTTATCATCCGACATTGGCGCGTAATCTCTTTCATCCGGAGGACCGTAAAGAACGTATACCCGACCCATATCAGATTTGTATCCATCCTTTAGCCTCGTTCTAAAATTTTTATTACAGTAGTCTATTCTTAACAGATATTCCCTTTTAAATTCATTATCCGGAGTATCAGTAATAAGATCTTTTACTTTCCAAAAATCAAATAGAAACTTTTGCTTGGCTTCTATGCTATTTAATGACTCAAAGGTGTTCCTATCATCACTGGATGCTAAGTATTTGCCTTTTTCAAATAAATCATCACATTCTTCAGCAGACATTACACTGAATTCACTTCCGGCAAATGAAGTACTAATAAACTTACTAGCATTAGTGTTCTCAACCTCTGGATTATATAAATAGAATCTTTTAAGTGAAACAACTGCCGAATTTGTTGTAGTGTCAAGCATAGTCAGTACAACATTGTAAGAATCAGATGGATACTTTGACAAATTGATTAGCCCAACATCAACAATAGAATTCTGATTCATTTTTACAATTTTAGATTTTTTGTAATAATTGGTTCCTGAACTGTTATATATCATCTTCTCAAGCTTATATACACCACCACTGTTATTAAGGATATTATATACTTCTGCATAATAAAATAATACCGGATTAGCTGGTGTATAAATACGAGTAGGATTTGGTATTACTTCCAGTGTGTTTTTATAAAATATTGAATTAGCATCGGCGCCATCAGTAATAATTCTGGATGATAACTGAATATCACTTATCCTAATATCTTTTTCCAAATATGGCGATACTTCAAGAATATCAGAAATTTCTTTTTGTACTCCTTCCGCGTTATTGTCTTTTCCTACAACATCAATTTTATATGTGCCCCGGTCAATAACAAAACCAAGTACGCCAACCTGATCTTTTACTTCTGATTCATCACTCGAAATAACATCACTAAGTTTCCAATTACGGTTTACAACAAATTCTTTTGTTGTTGTATCCTGAATTGAGATATGCAGAACAGCTTCAACTTTTGTTAATCCGTCCTCTTCAATTTTTGTTAATGTAGATTTGTTAAAAGAGTAATAAACTTCTAAGTAAACTGAATTAGAATCATAGTTAAATTTCGCGTAGTCAAAATCAAAATTAATTTTTTCTTGAGCGAACAATGATGATGAACAAAACAGAATAACGAACCAAACATACTTTTTAATATGCATTTGATTCCCCCATGATAATTAAATTTAATGGAACAATAATGTAATTTGATTTTCAAACCAGTATAATAAACATAAGTAAAAAAAAATAGTGAAAAATTTTTTCTTGAAGGGCAAAAAAAAAGCCCAGACTCTTTTTAAAGAGCCTGGGCTTGTAACTATAAACAACTAAGTATTAAAGTCCGATACCAACTGAGAAAATGTGGCTAGCATCGAAAAATTCAACTTCTCTGTATGCATAATCAACAGCTAAGTCAACACCACCAACGTTATACTTAATACCGAAACCAGCTGTAAGACCATAAATTCTGCTCTCATCGGCCAATTCAGGCATTAAAGAATAACCACCGCGGATAAATACCATATCATTGTATGCGTATTCTGCACCAAGACGATATTCATCTTCGTAGAAGTTAGCATTTTCGAAAGAACCAGCTAACTGTAGTTTGTTGAATTCGTTAATATCATATCTGTAACCAAGACCAATTTCAAGAGTAGAAGGTAGTTCGAAACTGGCAGCGTCAATACGATAATATTGATTAGGTCTGTTAAATGATGGAACATCTGCAGTAACATTTAAACCTGAACCGTCATAAGTCAATTGAGGACCTAAGTTTTTAATAACGATAGCTAAACTAAAACCATCGATATTGGCGAGGTTCATGTAAGAAATACCAATATTGAATGCAACACCAGAAGTATTAACTAAATCAATTTCTTCTGTAATATAATTCATGGTAAGACCTACAGCAATTCTATCACTTAAAGCAGCAGCATATGTCAAACCGATAGTAGTGAATTGAGGTGAATAAAAAGCACCTGTTCCGTCTGGTTTGTCAACAGTAGTTGTTGCAATGTCGCCAATATCAAGTGTTTTGATACTTAAAGCCACAGTACCAAAGGTACCAACTTTTGCGGCTACAGCACCATAGTTAACACCAATATCAGCAATATGTGTCATGTTTGAAAATACAGCTTCGATACCATGATCAGTACGGGCAACGTTAGCTGGATTCCAGAATAATGCTTCAATACCAGAAGCGTCAGTCAAGGTAGCACCACTCATAGCTATACCACGAGCGCCAACAGGGATCAGAAGCTGCGTAGCACCAGCAGTACCATTTCTGTTTCCACCTCCGGCGAAGAGACTACCTGAGATTAGCAATATTGCTAAAAGTAATACGCCAAATTTTCTATTTTTCATAACTATTAATCTCCTTTTTTATTGATTTCCTAGAATCTATCCAGAACTTGTTGTTCCTGGACAATTGATAATTTAAGAACTTTAGTAGTTCCTATATCAGGCATATCAATGTAAGCTACGTAAACACCACTAGCTACCGGTAGGTTATAAGTATTTGTTAGATCCCAACGTTGGAATTGATCTGTACTTGTTTTATCAATTGTTTTAACCAGCTGACCAGCAAGGTTAAATATTCTGATTGTAGCATTGTCTGGTAAATGAGAGAATGTTACAAATCTTTGATATTTGTTTAACTCTTGTGGGTTTGCACCATAATATGGATTTGGGAAAACATTGATTTCTTCAATGTCGGCTTTAGCTGCTTCATTGTCAAATACATAAGGCTTAGCTGAAGTCCAGGTAAATTTGTCAACTCCAAGAAGAAGTGGGTTAGCATACTCAGTTTTAATGACGTCACCAGTTGTGTAGTCTGATAAATACCAAACGTTCATCCAAGTAAAATTATCGTCAGAATAGTTTGGATCATCATCTATAGTGTAGTCTTCGGTATAAGGAGTGTCATAGGTTGCGCAATACATGCGTAATGTTGTATTCCATACCGCGAATCCATTAGCTGTTGGATCAGCTTGTCCACGATCATAAACATAGTAATTAACTTGTCTATTATCATCAACATTCCATACTTCCATTGGAACACGAATCAAGAAAGGTGTTGCTGAACCAGGATTAGGATTAAGTGGATGGTTAGCAATACTGTACCCTCTGGCTCCAAATAATGTAGCCATAGCGCCAGTACCTTCTTTGGTTATTTCGATTGTTTGACCATTGATAGTAACAGTTTCTTTTTCGCCGGTAAATCTGAACTCAAGATCTTTCTGCAATGCAGAAGTTTCTAAAGTACCAACACCTAAAAAGTCATTTGCTGTACCATTAGGATCACCAAACCATGTGTAGTCAGTTATCATCCATTGAGCGGACTGCCAACTACCATCACCACGGTTAGGGAATGGAACTCCATTAAGATAAACTTGAGCATAAACCTCAGGAGCTGCATAACTACCGTCAACGTTGATTAACATACCGTCAACTGCAACAGTATAGTCAGGACCAACGTTAGCATTTTCTTCGGCATAAATATCTACACCGCCAAGGTGATGCTGATCTTCAAGAATAAACTCACCAGTTGTTAAGTCTTTTACATTCCAGTGATTTTCAGTTTTAGTTGCAAAATTAATAGCATCAAAAGTTACTGAACCGCTTGCGTCAACTTTAGTTGTACCAGCCCAGTTATCATCCCATAAAACGTAATTAGCAACCATAGGAGGTGTGAAAACATTAACATTAACTGTTATATTTTCTCCGCCGCCAAATGGACCGTCACCGGTTTGTGAGTCAGCGCCTATTGTTAAAACATTACCGGCAATAACTACATCTGTAGATGTACCTGCACCACCGTGGAATGCGTCTACTTCTGCGCCATTTATTACAACGCCAGCTGGGAATGTAATCTGAATACCGTCTGACCAGTTTCCGTCAGGACCATCTAAGTGATATTCAAAAACAAGGTCAACTGTTCCTTCAACATCATAATTAACTACAGCATTACCAGCTAAGTAAGATGGAGAAATATCTGATGTTTTATTTATTCTTGTTCCACTTGCATCTGCAAATTTCCATTCACCGTCATAATCTTTAAAATAATTCTGACTGTTGAATGAAATTTCATAGTTGTGACCAGTAGTTTCCTGCGGATCAACAACCATTACAGTTGCGCTGGCATTTGCGTTACCAACATGAGTTGTAGTGTAACTGCCAGGAATTGCTTCCTGCGCAACCATACCAGGTGATTTAGTTTGAGGAACAATTGTAAAAGTTGAGAATGTATTCTCTAATGTATTTGGAACTGCTAGTTCATCAGGGCTATAAGCATAGGCGGTAACTGCAAAGTAATATCTAGTACCATTGAATAAGTCAATGTTGTTATTGACCGCATCTTTGGTAACTTTAAAGTACCTTTTAATACCCCAATCATTACCGTTTTGAACTATTTTTGAGTAAGTAGCACCAGTAGCAGGATCTACGGCATTATCAACAATTACTTTAATATCATCAACAATATCATAAGTAGCTATTTTAACAGCAGTTTCAAATCTTGATGACGCTTCAGGTAATTGATAAACGTTGTAACCCTGGAATGAGTATCCTTTTAGGTTATGTGCTTCAGTAGCAGCAACCATTTCTGGTCTGGAATCCCAGCGAATAAGGATTTCCTGATCATCAACTGTATAAGTTACAAAAGGAGGAGGAGGAGCTGATGGCAATACGAAGTTACTATTGTAAGCATCTTGAGCAATTCCATCAAAGGCTTTAAGTAAAGTAACAGAGCCTAAGTTACTGGCACCCTGTGCAACTAGCTGCGCAATTACTATATCCTGCGAAGCTCCAGCTACAAGTGTAAATGGACCAGAAGACATACCATAACGGCGATCTTTAGTGGGCTTTACAATACCATCAACATAACCTGTACCTGTTACAGGATCACCTGATAGTGGGTAAGGAGTTACTCCGCCGCCAAGTTCTTCAGGTATTGGGAAGTACTCACCAGTAGAACCGATTTTACCTTGTAACAAGTTATAGAAATACAAAGTACCTGTAGAGTAGTTATCAAGATCAGGATCTGAGTATGGAGTACCATTTTCATTTACGAAATAATAAAAAGCGGTCATTCCTAAGTTTTTCCAATCAGGAATTTCTTCGCCATTAACCAAAGCTGTGCTACCTGGACTAGGAACAATTGGTCCCTGGAAGAAGTCATGACCGGAAGCAGGAACTTGCGCACCGTATTGAGAATCGATTGCACCTGAGTTATAAGCATAACCGAGTGATAATAAAGTATCACAACCAACAAAGTCATCACCAGCGTTACCAACGTCAGGATCAGCCCATACGGCTACGTAAAAATCAGTGTAATCTTCTGTTCCAAGATTGGCTAATTCATATTTCTTAAAGAGCATGTTACCTAAAGGACCAACTGAAGCATATCCCCAAACTGTAACACGCATTTCAATTAACTGTGGAGATGAGCCGTAGAACTGTACAGCTTTGTCACCATCAGAGGCATTAGCAATAAAATATACTGTTTGTCCGGCACCCGGAAAACCAGGTATATCTTCGCCAAGATCATAAGTTCCGTTAAAATCAGGATCAGGATCATACTGGCCATTACCATCTGCATCAAGATAAGGAGCGCCATCTTGCCAAGGCCATTCCATCCAATCTAATCTGTACTGTTCGCGAATTGCAGATTCATCACCTGATTTTTCGTTATCATTAATTTCTGATAACATCGAACCAGTTTGCCAGTCAGGGCGTACTCTGTACATTCTGCTTAATTCAGGATCTGTACCAATTTTACCAGTAACAAGCCCTGATGGGAATACAGATCCACCGAAGCGAATTTCACCACCATTATATCTACCACCCCAGTTAAAACCAGATTGGTAAACAGCATATTTGTTACTACCCTTCGGAAATTCAAATCCTGAATTACCGCCATCAACATCTGCTCTACCATCTGCATATAAGAAGGTAGATATATTATTGATGTTCATTTTGTAAATAGAAGGTTCAGCTTCAACTTTAGATAGACTTCTATTCCCGTTCTCCTTAGCATAAGTACAAACAAGGAGACCCATGGTCAGGAATAGAATACCCATGTACTTAAATATTTTATGATTCATATTAAAAACTCCATCATTTTATTATTATTTCGATGATATTAGTACTCAAGTCTTAAACCCAGAATAATTTGTCTCGGAGCACCGAATAACTGATTACCTGTTGCGTTTAAGTAGTTAGCTTGCTGACCAATAATAAATTGTTGGTAAGCTTCTACATATTTTTCGCCCCAACTGTCAATGTTACCACCAACTAATCTAGGATCTTGTAGAACACCATCATCGTTAGCTGTACCAGTTCTTAACCAAACATTCTCAGCATTCTTAGTGTCAAATAAGTTGACAACTCTTACATAAATATTTGCAGAAATTATGTCTGCGATATTGAAAGTTTTGTCAATTCTTAAATCAACCTGGAAAGTAGATGGAGTAACCGATTCGTTCATTGGTTCAACCGGGTATCTACCGCGTGTATCGCCTTCAAGATCAATAACACCATCACCACGTGTATATGGGTGACCACTGCTATATTTTGCTAATAAGGAAACACCAAATTCGTTTAAGAATGCAGGACCATCATCAACACCAAATCTGTAGTCGAAATTAATGTTGGCTCTAACTGACTGATTAAAGTCAAGAGGAGCAATGTTTTTTGGATAAAATACTGTGTTTTCGATAGGAGCACCAACAATACCAGTAGCTGAACGTGGATTTGATCCGGTACCTCTTGCATCTTGCAATGACATAGAAGCGTTCATAGCTAATCTGTTATATCTTCTCATGCTAAGGTTCAATTCAACGCCTTTAGTTGTTGCGTAGTCACCGTTAGCAAGTGTTAAGTAGTTTCTTATTGGTGATTCTGGAGATACTCTTTCTTCATAGAAGAATACCTGATTTTTGATGTCTTTGTAATAACCTGTTATGTCAAATGACATAAAGTCAGTTAACTGCTGTGTAAAACCAAGTTCGTACTGTGTAGTTCTTGTAGGACGAATGTTTCTACCACGAGCGGAATTACCAAAGAAATAACTCTGACGGAATTCATAAGAAATTCTGTCTTGACCTTGATAAGTATCTGTTAATCTTGTTTGCTGTACGAATTTACCGAACTGAGCATGGAATACAGTTCTATCGGTAACTGGGAACGAAAGACCAATTCTTGGAGATACAGCACTAAAAGTTGAAACATCTTGCCAGCCTTCAGTTATAAATTCACCTGTAGTTGGATTTACTGATAAGTAAGGTCTTGTAGGATCTACAAGTTCCTGATTATCAATGTCGATGTAATCATATCTTAAACCAAGGTTCAGGATAATGTCTTCAAATTCAATTCTATCTTGAAGGAAAGCACTTGCAAAAACTGGTTTTTTGGGGGCTAAGTAACCCTCGTCAACTTTTTCGCCTTTAAAGTCAAAACCAAAATTGTCAAGACCAACTAACAATAATAATCTTTGTTTTACTTCATCTTCTGTTAAACCAGGATATGTATTATTTGTTAAAGCATTGTCAAGCTTTTCAGCTAAACCACGTTGCTCAGCAAGCGCCATGCTAAAACGACGAATAGTTTCTTGTTTGTATTCACCACCAATTTTAATGGTATGAACTTTTCCAATCATCCAGTTAAGGTTACCAGCGAATGATAGAGTAGTCTGATCCATTTTGAAGAATGAAGTAGCAATTTGATTAGGTGAACCAAACTGCCAGCTATAAACGGTAGGACTATATTCATTCACATAACGTCCATTACGAGCCTGGTTTGCTAAATCTAAAGCTGAACGCTCAAAAATCCATCCTGCTTCAGCATTGGCAACTGAATCGCCATATGCCCAGTAATTATCTTTCAAATAAGGATCTTGTGTTAATCTATCTGTAAGAGTATAACCAGCTGTTAATTCATAGAACATATTTGGGCTTAATACATGAGTAAGTTTTACGTTAAAAGAACCATTATTACGAAGTTCTTCACCTTCTCTTATTCTTGTAACTACGTCATACATTTTATCGAATTCAAACGGATCACGTTTGTTAGCAGTAAATGTACCAGAGAATCTTAACATAATTGGTTTAAAGTCTGCAGTAATTGTACCTGCAAGAGTATAGTTTTCAGATCTATACTGTCTAACCGGACCAGCATTTGAAACTAAGTTAACTACGTCAGAACCACCAGGTTCAGAAATAGGACCAACGTCCATACCAGGATAATCCTGAGGTGATCTGTCTCTATTAAATAAATAACGACCGTTTAAGAAGAATCTGAATCTGTTATCAAACAATGGACCACTTAATACAGCACTCATTTCATTATAGCCATAAGAATGTGTACCTAATACTTTTTCGCCATTGTAAGCATCTTCACGGCTTTTGAATGTGAAGTTGTCAGTAATATATTCGAAACTAGCTTTTAAATCAGAACGACCTGATTTTAGCTGTTGACGAATAATACCGGCGTTAGCACCACCAAATTCAGCAGTATAACCACCAGCTTGAACCTGAATTTCTTCAAGAGCATCCTGTGATACAGAAACTGAGTTACCACCATAATAAGGATCAGTTACTGAAACGCCTTCTAGATAGTAACCAACTTCGTCATTTCTACCACCACGGATAGTAATCAGACCATCTTGAAGTGTTACACCAGCAGAAAGAGCTAGAATACCATTTACACCTCTAACAGGAAGCGCATCAATGTCATCTGAAGTTGTAAGACGAACAGCGTTTGTAGCATCCTTATTTATCAAAGGTCTTTTTGCTACAATTGTTACTGTTCCAACAGACACATCTTCACTAGGAAGTTCAAAGGAAATGTAAGTTGTTAAGTCAGAGTTAACATTAACTCCTGTTAAAGTAATTGACTGGTAGCCTAAATATGATGCTCTAACATCATAGTTACCAGCTTCTAAGTTCATTAGAAGGAATTCACCGTTTACATCAGTAGCTGCACCAGTACTAGTACCGACAACAATAATGTTGGCACCAATAAGGGCTTCACCTGTCTGTAAATCAACAACAGTTCCCTTAATTCTACCTCTCGTACCAGCATTAAGCATTGCAGGCACCAGAGAGAGCATTAATAATAAGTAAAAAATCTTTCGATGCATATTATTCTCCTTTAGTTAATTAAATGAAAGGGCTTGAGAATCCTTTTTGAAAAAAGTAACAACTTTTGAAATTTCTTTCACCTCCTTTATAATATAGTTTACAAGGTTCATGAAATTAGTTCTTTATCATTATGTAAGAAATAATTTATAAGCAGGCTATCTAGCATGGAACTTTTGTGAATAAGCATTAGTCTAAAGCGATAAATATTATTCAAAAATTAAATCCGCAAATTATCCGCAAAATTTTGCAATGAATTAAAAATAACTTAACACAACTACTTAGTCAAGAACTAAATAATTGAGTAAAAAATAAGAATTCATCTTTCCCTAAAACTCGTTATGAAAATAACACCTCTTATTTTTTTTGTCAAGGAATTATTCTCTATATCAAAAATTTAATTAATGTATTAATTTCTACCCGAATTTAACATTGTCCTTGCATCTTATATTTTTTTTATAATTAAAAAGAGGTAGAGTGAAAATATATTGGAAGAAAAAAAAGCTGTGCCGCATTATTAACAGAAATAAATCTCTATTAAAATACAGGCACAGCAAAATTATTTACAGAAGGGCTTCAATCTTTTCTACAAAAACATTTTTAGATACAGCACCAATAACGGTATCCTTCATTTCACCACCTTTAAATAAAAGTATGGTGGGTATGCTACGGACACCGAATTTAACTGCTGTTTCCTGATTTTGGTCAACATCAAGTTTTCCAATTTTTACTTTACCATCAAATTCTTTCGCAAGTTCTTCCATAATGGGGGCAATCATTCTACAAGGCCCGCACCACTCAGCCCAAAAATCCAGAACAACAGGCAACGCTGAGTTAGTAACTTCTGCTTCAAAATTATCATCGGTTATTGTTATTGGTTTCATATAATTTATTACTCCTATTTTAATTCAGAACAAATTAAAAAATCTTACCCATTTTCTTTAATATGTCCCTGGCAATAATTCCTTTTTGAATTTCGCTTGTACCCTCAAAAATTCTATTAATTCTCGAATCTCTGTAAAATCTTTCAACCGGTAATTCCCTTGAATAGCCCATACCACCATGAATTTGTACAGCCATATCAGTAACTTTATCTAAACTTTCAGAACAGAAAAGTTTTACCATAGCTGATTTGGTAGAAATGTTTTTCTTCAAGTCGTAGTCTACTGCTGTTCTGTAAACCATTGATTCCATTGCATATATTAATGTTGCCATTTCGGCAAGCATAAATTGAATGCCCTGGAATTGACCAATTGTTTGATCAAATTGTTTTCTTTGTTTTGAATAATCTGCACTCATTTCCAACATTTCTTTTGCAGCACCAAGACACGCTGCGCCAAGTCCAAGTCTTCCCGCATCAAGCGTTTTCATGGCAAGAATAAAACCACGCCCATCCTGACCCAATAAATTTTCTTTTGGAATACGACAGTTATCAAAAGTGATGGCGTTAGTAATACTACCCTTAATGCCCATTTTCTTTTCCGGCGGTCCGGGTTGAAAACCTGGATTGTCAGTTTCAACTATAAAACAGCTAATCCCTTTTTCTGTTCTGGCAAAAACGGAAGCAGTATCTGCAATACCTGCATTTGTAATCCATAATTTTTCACCGTTAATAACCCACTCATCCCCTTCAAGCTTTGCTTTAGTTTTTAGGTTGAATGAGTCTGAACCAGCCTGAGCTTCGGTTAGACAAAAAGCAGCAATTTTTTCACCATTTGCCAACGGAGTTAAAAATTCTTTTTTTTGCTCCTCGGAACCACCCAGGTAAATTGCGTTTGCACCGATTGATTGATGCGCACCAATCATTGTAGCAGTTGACATACATCCGCGAGCAATCTCCTCTTGCGAAATACAATACCCAACTTCACCAAATCCACCGCCGCCGTACTCTTCAGGAAATGAAACTCCCAAAATTCCAAGTTCACCAATTTTTTTAATCAATTCTCTTGGAACTTCATTATTCTCGTCAATTTGAGATGCAATAGGTTTAATTTCGTTATTTGTAAAATCCTTGACCATATCTCGCAGCATCTGCTGCTCTTCAGAAAGTTTGAATTCGAACATGCTTTAATACCCTATTTAGTGATGATTACCCTTTCTTTTCTCCAATGTAATTTACTATATATTCACCGCCATCAACCCCGATTACATTACCCGAGATCCAACCGGCTTCCTCTTTTGAAAGCAATACAATAACTTTTGCAACTTCTTCTGGTGTTGTTAATTTGTTTTGCGGGTTTTTACTCTTTGCAGATTTCAGCATCATCTCATTATTTGGAATTTTTCTTACCGCAGGGGTATCTGTAACACCCGCCATTAATGAATTTGCTGTTATTTTTCTTGGTCCCAATTCAACAGCAAGTTGTCTGATGTGAGCTTCCATAGCAGCTTTGGCCGCAGAAACTGCTCCGTAGCTGGGAATAACTGTTTGTGAACCTGCACTTGTTAATCCAAAAATTCTTCCGCCATTAGCAAACATATCTCTAACAATCAAACCCTGCACCCAATAAACAAGAGAGTGTGCCATAACATCAAGCGTCATAACCATCTGAGCTTGAGTAATAGCTTCATTCATATCCTTAGATATGTATGGTTTAAGGGCACCAAAAGCAAGCGAGTGAAGAAGTACATTAATCTGACCACCATCTTTCCCTGTAATTCTTTCATTTATTTCATCAAGTATCTCACCGCGTCGTAGAGAATCTGCTGCATTTATATTAAAGAATATCGCTTTGTGTCCAGTGCGTTCGATCTTCTTAATAATCTGATTTACCTGGGGCATTGTTGATTGGCGATCTAAATGAACACCAATAATATTATAACCATCTTTGGCTAATGCAACGGCAGTAGCTCCACCGAATCCACTCGATGCTCCGAGTATAAGCGCCCATTTCTTTTCCATAATATTCCTTTCTATTATAAAACAATTTGCGAAACTTAATAAATAGGTTTTCCTAAAGCAACCAGCCCAGTTTCCAGATTTGCCTCTTTGCGGGCAATTAATCTAATTGTCACTTACGATGTTACAAAATTAATCCCGTCTTCACCAATAAGATTTTGGAGCTCAGCTATCAAATCATCATTCAGGCTGATTTTTAAGTTGGTATAGAAATCCCTAACATTTGAATGATTACTAACCCTAATATACACCGGAATTGTTCCATTATGTCTCTCTAAGATTGATTTTATTTCAGAAACAATCGTTTCAGAATGCACTACCTCACTTAAAACGAGCATTATTTTCTTTGTCAACTTTCCTTTAGCCTCGCTTAGCGGCATTGCTTCTTCCGCGTGCAACTTTACAGCATCTCCACTACTTTCCAACCTGCCCTGAACCAGAACCGTTTCTTCTTCATTTATTAAGTCTTCGTATTCCGAATAGACCTTAGCAAACATTAAACATTCGCATGAACCGGAGAAATCATCCAATTTGAAGAATGCCATTTTCCTTCCCTGCTTGTCCATCTTCGTTCTAATCTCTGTAATCACTCCAACTGCACGTACGTTTTCAAGTCCAGTGAAGGTTTCCGGTTCACCCAGATGAACTGTTGAAAAAGAATAATATTCCGCAGAAAATTTCCTTAAAGGATGATCTGACAAATAGAACCCCAGAACCTGTCGTTCTCTTGCCAATAGCTCTTTTTGCGACCAGGCTTCAACCTCAGGTAAAGTTGGTTCCTCAACCTTAAATACCTCATTCATATCACCGAACAAACTGTCAACCTCGGTTTGCTGTGCGGTCTGAAGTTTACCTCCAAAGGAAAGTGCATTCTCGATAGCCGCAAAATTTTGCGATCTGTTCCCCGATAGCTTTTCGAATGCACCTGCTAGTACAAGCCCTTCTAATGCTCGTTTGTTAACAACACGTGTATCAATATTTGAACAGAGGTCGTAAATGCTTGTAAAATCTCTTCCCAGCTTTTGATGTTTTATGGCTATTTCGTCAACAGCGTTCTTACCAACATTTTTGATGGCAGACATTCCAAAAATTATCTCTTCCCCTTCAACACCGAACAAAGCTGTTGGAGTATTCACATCAGGAGTTCTGACCTTAACATGCATCTTTCGGCAATCATCCAGAAGATTGGTGACCTTATCAATGTTTAAATATTCGTTTGTAAGGTTCGCGGCTAAAAATTCCGGGAGGTAATTAGCTTTTAAATATGCTGTCTGATATGCAACAATACTATAGGCAACTGCATGACTTTTATTAAAACCATAATTCGCGAATTTATCTACGGCAACAAATATTTCTTCTGCAATCTTATTATCAATATTATGAGTTGTTTTTGCGCCCTCAATAAATTTCTTTCTCTGCTCTGCCATTGCGGCAAGATCTTTTTTACCCATAGCCCTGCGAAGAAGATCTGCTTCCGCAAGACTCATTCCAGCAATAATATTAGCCAGTTGAATTACCTGCTCCTGGTAGACAATAATGCCGTAAGTTTCCTTTAGAATTGGTTCTACTAAAGGGTGGAAATAGATAATCTTATTTTTACCATGTTTACGACCAATAAATTCATCAATAAATTCCATAGGTCCTGGTCGATAAAGAGCATTCATAGCGGCCAAATCTTTTACACTTGTCGGCTCAAGCTTCTTAAGGTACTCTTTCATCGGGGCAGATTCAAACTGGAATACCGCCGTAGTCTGACCACGTGAAAATAATTCATAAGTTTTCTTATCATCAAATGGAATGTCATCTATATCGATCTCCACTCCTCGGTTCTTCCTTACTAATTCTATAGTATTGCTAATTATTGTTAGAGTCCGTAACCCGAGAAAGTCCATCTTTAATAGGCCAACACTATCCAGCTCTTTCATGTTGTACTGAGTTACATAGTCGCCATCACCACCGGCAGTTGCTAAAGGAACATAGTCACTTACTTCACCCGGTGTTATTACAACTCCCGCAGCGTGTTTGGAAGAGTTCCTGTTCATTCCCTCGAGTATTCTGGAATATTTAATAAGCTCCTGGATAGTCGGGTCATTTGAATCCTTAACCCATTTCAATTCAGCCACTTCTTTAAGTGCCTGATCGATGGTAAAAACTCTGCCGAACTTAGAAGGAATCCATTTAGTAATATTATTAACTGTGGGAATAGGAATTTTTAAGACACGCGCTACATCACGCAAAACTGCTTTTGAGGATAATCTGTTAAAAGTTACAATCTGGGAAACCGAGTTTGCCCCATACTTTTCCTTAACATAGTCGATTACCTGTTCACGTCCATCATCGGCAAAGTCCACATCAATATCGGGCATTGATTTACGCGCCGGGTTAAGGAACCGTTCGAAGAGCAAATCATATTCCAGGGGATCAACATTTGTAATTCCCATGGCATATGCAATTAAACATCCGGCGGCACTTCCCCTGCCTGGGCCTACAGGAATATTGCGATCTTTGGCTGCTTGTATGAAATCTGCAGTGATGAGAAAATACCCGGAAAAGCCCATTGTTTTGATAACGTCAATCTCATACTTAAATCTTTCCTCAATAACGGGAGTAATTTCCTTGAAACGTTTTTCCAGTCCTTCGCGCGCAAGCAGTTCAAAATAATCATCAAGGGTCTTAGCCGGAGACTCAACAGGAATTGGGAAGTCAGGATAATGAAAACCCTTAAAATCCAATTTCAGGTCAATTTTTTCCTCAATTTCTAAGGTGTTCTCAATAGCCTCCGGAATATGTTTGAACAACTCTTTCATCTGCTCAGTGGATTTGAAATAAACCTGATCAGTTTGATAGCGCAACTTCCTGTGGTCTGCTGTACCGGTTTTATCCCCCAGCTGCAAAAGAATATTGTGCGCAATTGAGTGTTCTCTTTCTATATAGTGTATATCGTTTGTAGCAATAATTTTTATCCCAAGATCCTTGGAAAGTTTTGGCATACCTGCCAGCACTGGCTGCTCAATTTCCAGTCCATGATCCTGAATTTCCAGATAGAAATCCTCACCAAATATTTCCATAAGTATGATAGCATTTGCTTTGGCTTTCTCATAGTCATTGTTTATCAAGGGAACGGAAATTGGTCCCGATGGACAGGCAGAGGTACTAATTAATCCTTCGCTATGTTTACGGAGCAGCTCAAGATCAATTCTGGGTTTATAATAAAATCCTTCAGTATGTCCGTAGGTAGATAATTTCAAGAGATTTTTGTAGCCAATTTCATTTTTAGCCAAAAGCACCAGGTGATTATATGGTTTTCTTTTGGATCTGCCGTCAGCATTTTTTACGCCTCTGTCAAAACGACTCCCCTCCATTACAACGTAGGCTTCCATCCCTATAATTGGTTTTATCCCGGCTTTTGTTGCTTTTTTGTAAAACTCAGAAATACCGTACATAACACCATGGTCAGTTAATGCTAAAGCATGCTGGTCATACTTAACTGCCGCATCAACCAGAGCATCAACCGTTGCTGCTGCATCCTGCAAACTATAGTGCGAGTGGTTATGTAAGTGGACAAAATCTCCCATCAAATCTCCCTAACCCCGTCAACGGGGAAATTCCAAATGACAAAACCCAAAAATCAAAAAAAATTCAAATGCCAACCTACAATAATTTTAGACGATCGCAGAAAAATTGGATTTTGTAACTTGTTATTTATTTGATATTTGGTGCTTGTAATTTGTTCTTTCAAATAACTATTTATTTTGAATGACTAGCTTTTCCCCGTATGCCCAAACCCACCGGCGCCGCGTTCACTATCATTTAATTCATTAACCAGTTCCAATTCCATTCTGTAAACTTTAGCCAACACCATCTGCGCGATGCGTTCACCACGCTTAATTTCAAAGTCGTTTTCACCAAAATTGAATAAAATAATTTTCACCTCTCCACGATAATCAGAATCGATGGTTCCGGGTGAATTCAAGACTCCTATTCCGTGCTTTGCCGCTAATCCGCTGCGTGGACGAACTTGTATTTCGTATCCAGCCGGAATCTCAACACTTAAATTCGTTGGAATAAGTTTAACTTGTCCAGATTTAAGAATAACCGGTTCTGCCAGAGCTGCCCTTAAATCTAAACCAGAACTCCCTTCAGTCTCATATTTGGGTAGTTCTATATCATTATATTCTTCTGATATTCTTTTTATTTTTACCTGTAAATTTCCCATTCTACCTTCAATCGATAGTAATATTTTTTTAATTTTTAGTAATCGTCTATCTTCTGATAAGAGCCCGGCCGACTTTTTTAAGTTCGTCAAAGCGAACAACTCGCAGGAGTATCAAAAGCAGTAAAAATCCAATGAGGATAAAAAACTTGTACGGCAAATTTAAGGCATTATTGAAATACAAGTAATAATAAAGTGCTCCTGTTCCAAAAATAATTGCCATAAGTGGAACAATTTTAGAATACTCATATTTAATCTTATAGAATTTTTGAGACACAAGAAACAATCCGCCAGCCATTACCATATAAGCAGCCAAAGTAGCAAGAGCAGCTCCAATTATTCCCATAACAGGTATAAGAAGAATATTTACTACAATATTAACTATTGCCCCGGCTCCCGTCACTAGCGGATAATACTTGGTTTTCTCCTCAATATACACACCTGCACTAAAATTGACATACATCCCATGAAATACATATCCTAAAAGAATTATGGGTACTATCACAAGTCCCTCAAGAAAATCGTGCCCTATCAGAGTTTTGCCGTTCATGAACTCAATGTGAGCTACATCCTCAATAAAAAGTGTAAGAACCACCCAAACCAACCCGGCAACAATAAGGAAGAAAGTTAAAACCTTTGAGAAAAGTTCCTTGGCGTTTTCATCTTTGGCATTTATAAGAAAAAAAGGCTGCCAGGCATATTGAAACATTGAAACAATCAGCATCATAAATATGCCTAGTTTATAGTTAGCCTGATAGACACCAAGAGTAGAATCATCAGTCATATAACGCATTATCGGTTTATCTATAGCCTGAACCAGCATGGCTGCAAGACTTGCCGGTAAATATGGGATGCCGAACTTGATCATCTTCTTCATGACTTCTTTATCAATCTTAAGAATCAGGTGCCTGCTAAGGTCAGGCAATAGAATCAAGAATGTGATAAAAGATGCAATAAAATTGGCCAAAAATATTGCTTCAATTCCGTAGTGATATACCAGGATAAAGATGACATTCAGGGAAAGATTGATGCATATATTAATGATTTTAATTGAGGCAAACTTTAAGGTCTTTCTTTCCAGTCTGAGGTTGGCAAAAGGAATTTGCACAACTGCATCAAAAAAAAGTATTCCGGCAACATAAACTATTATTATAGATGAATATTCTCCCCCCAAATCAAGAAAGGAGGCCATGGAATCTTTGAACAACAATATAAACGTAGAGATAATAAAGGAGGAACTAAATACCAGCAAGTAAGGCGTAGAAAATATTTTTCTCTTCTCCATCACCTTTGCTATGGATGAATACTTCATAAAAGCAGCATCCATTCCGTAGGTAAATGCTATGTTAAAGAATGCAATGTATGCATAGATAAATCCATAAACTCCAACTTCAGCAGTCGAAAACACCTGGGTGTAGAATGGAATAAGAATAAAACCAAGGAACCTGCCAACAATTGTACTGATACCATATACAACAGTATCTTTACTTAATTCTTTTAATTTACTCCGCATTCTTGTCCTGGTTTTTATTTTTCTTCGAAATGTTCTTTTAGCTTGTCGATATAAAACCCGGGCGGTCTGGATGGTTTATTATCAGACTTACGCGTAAAAACATGTGTAGTAAATCCCTCGGTTAATAATTCATTATCAACCTTCCTGAAAATTTTATATTCTATATGAACCGTTGGTGAAATTAACTTTTCAACCTTCGCTTCAACTTCCAGTAAATCATCGTAAACAGCCGGTTTTTTGAATTTAAGTCCCGTCTCAATTAAAGGCAGCATATAACCTTCATCTTCAACCGTTTTATAGGCAAGTCCAAAATTCCTTAACAGTTCGGTTCTGCCCACCTCAAAATATTCCAAATACTTTCCATTGTACACAATACCCATCTGATCAGTATCCGCATAACGAACACGAATTTCTGTTTTGAATGTTATCATTCCTTTCCCGGATAATTTTGCCTGAAGAATACTATTCGCTGTAAACGCCCATATTGCCAAACTTATGCAATCTCATATCGATAAGCTTATCAGGTTTAATTTTACGTAAAATCTTAATTTCTTCCAGAAGGGTGGCTTTTAAAGTTTCCGCCATCGTGTCAGGATCATTGTGAGCACCACCCAGAGGTTCAGGTACTATACGATCGATAATACCCTGTTCCAACAAGTCGGGTGCTGTAAGCTTTAGTGCTTCTGCAGCCTGTTCTTTAAAGTCCCAACTGCGCCATAGGATAGAGGAACATGATTCCGGACTAATAACGGAGTACCAGGTGTTTTCCAGCATTAAAATTCTGTCGCCGACACCAAGACCAAGGGCACCACCACTGGCTCCTTCGCCAATAACAACAACAATTATTGGTACTTTCAAACGGCTCATCTCAAAAAGATTACGAGCAATAGCTTCTGCTTGTCCGTTTTCCTCTGCTTTAATTCCGGGATATGCTCCCGGAGTATCCAACAGGGTAATAATTGGTTTATTAAATTTTTCCGCCAGTTTCATCAGTCTTAAAGCTTTACGGTAGCCTTCCGGGTTTGGCATTCCAAAATTTCTGTAAAGATTGGATTTTGTGTCTCTTCCCTTTTGGTGCCCGATAATCATAACTTTTTGATCATCAATTGTAGCAAATCCACCAACAATAGCCTTATCATCTTTGTAAGCCCTGTCACCATGTAACTCAACAAAATTTTCGGTAATCATATGGAGGTAATCTTTCGTGTAAGGCCTTTCGGGATGACGAGCTAATTGAACCCGCTGCCATCTTGTAAGATTGGCGAAAACACTTTTTTTAAGTTGTTCCACTTTATCCTCCAAGTTATTAATCTCGTCAGAGATGTTCAGGCTGCTTTCAAGCTTACGCATTTCATCTATTTTTTTTTCGAGTTCAAAAATAGGTTTTTCGAATTCTAATATATTTCGTGTCATTTGCTACCTGCTTTCAGTATAAATTTTGAAAATGTTTTACCTAATATTTCCAGATCCAACCAAACGTTTACATTCTTGGCATAAAAGATATTTATTTTATCTTCATCATCAGCAGACTTGTTTGATAGATCATCAACATACCAAAAACCCGTTAATCCGGGTTTCCCGAGAAACAACTCACCATGATAAGATTTTTTTCTTGGTCCAACAAAGCTTTTTTTGAGTGAGAAAATATGGGGAACTTGTAATATGAACCTTCCAAACTCACTTTTCACGCTGGAAGAAAGTTTTTTGATTGCAACAAAGGGATAAATAGTTAGCAATAAAATTGTGGCGATAAAGAAATCTACTACTAGTTTTGTATATCTGTGAACCGCTGATAATATATTATACTGGACCTTCAAAAATGGCATATTGTCAAGCATTGTCACTACAGATTTACCAACCATAAAATCTAACTCATGCCCGGTTACCAGGAACTCGACATTAGTTTCCTGACAATCAGCGATCGAGGTAAACATTTTCTCATACCCTATTTTATCAGTGGAGAAAATAACCTCATCAATTTTGTGTTCAATAATCGACTTTTTCAAAGTATCAATTGAACCCAACACTTCGTAAGTACCAACCTTAGCACCAATCTCTTTTTTGGATGTTTCAATCAGCCCTATGATATTATGGTAGCTGTTCACATTGGCTTTAAGTTTTTCACCTATATTCAAGGCGGAGTCACCAAAGCCAACCAGCAAGGTTCTGGTTTTACGCGCAACATCCCCCAGCCCGAATTTGAATACTACCTTTGAAATTATACGCCAACTGGTAAATAAGAAAACAACAATTGCGTATGTTAACAAAAGGACAACGCGGCTAAAGGCAAATTGCTTAAGGAAAAAGGTGATGGATGTTAAAAGTACAAATCCAATCGCCAGGCTTGAAAGAATACGTAGAATAGAAAGGGAGTTTTTTTTATATCCGCCTGAAGTAAATGAAACCAGCATTTGAAAAATTGCAGGCAGAAGATAAACCACAGGTTTAACTACGTCAGGAAAACCCTTCCAGCGTTCATTGCTATGGATTAACTCTGCCGCATAAACTGAGGACGCGAAGACGAAAAGATCAATAAATGCCGGAACCAGAATTAGCTTATAAAGATTACCGAAGGCAATCAACTTCCTGACAAATATTGCAGCGTTAAGAACAATGCCAACAATAAAAGAAGATGAGAAATGTTTATTAACGAATAACTGCATTGCATTATAGAATACATTAGTTTCGTCAATACTACTTCTTTTTGTGCTTTCCCCCTTGTAATGTATTATTTCTGTAGAGTGAACATAATATACTTTAAAATTTGCTTTCTGAGTTCTATAACACAAATCGAGGTCTTCACCATACATAAAAAACTGCGCGTCAAATCCGCCTATCTTATTATATACATCCCGCTTTATCATCATGAATGCACCGGAAACAGCATCCACCTCATAAGTTTTATTCTCGTCAAGGTAGGTAAGATTATACCTTGCGAACAATTTACTCTTAGGAAATAATTTACCCAGGCCAATAAGCTTAGTAAAAGATGTCCAGGGACCGGGGAAACTTCTTCTGCAGGGGAGCTGAAAACTACCATCCGGATTAAGGACTTTGCAGCCAGCCATTCCGGCATCGGGGTGAGCTTCAAAAAATTTGATCATGGTCGTAAAGGTGTCATCTTTCACAATCGTATCGGGGTTTAAAAAAAGTATATACTTACCAGAGGACTCTTCCAAACCAATATTATTTGCGCGTCCAAAACCAATGTTCACATCGTTAACAATAAGTTTAACGTCAGGGTATTTTTCACGAATGAATTTCACACTATCGTCTTCAGAGGCATTATCAACAATTATTATCTCGGCGGATATATTCCTTAAAGCAGGCTGAAGTGAGCCCAACAAGTTGAGGATAAACTCCTTAACGTTGTAGTTAACTATTATGATTGAAAGATCTATCATAAATCCTACTTTAGTAATCCAAATATACTTTGTAACCTTAATTTCCAAACCATCCAGACAGCTTCACGTACAATCTTCTTGCTCATTTTTGAGGTGCCTTCAATTCTATCCATAAATATTATGGGGATTTCAAAAATCTTAAACCCCTTTTTCCACGTCTTAAAATTCATTTCAATCTGAAAAGCATAACCGTTAGAATGGATTTTATCCAGATTAATTGCTTCCAGTACTTTTCTTCTAAAACATTTATACCCGCCGGTACCGTCTTTTACTGGAAGACCTGTGACTACTCTGGAATACATATTGGCAAAATAACTTAATAGTAATCTTGACATAGGCCAATTAATTACATTAACACCCTGTATATATCGGCTGCCAATTACTAAATCATAGTTATCAATATTGTCAAAGAAAAATTTCACAACTCTGGGATCATGAGAATAATCTGCATCCATCTGAACAGCATACTCGTACCCATTTTCAAGCATATATTTAAAACCTGCCACGTATGCGGTGCCAAGTCCCATTTTTCCTTCACGTTTGATTAATTTTGCCCGATCATCTTTTTCAGCAAATTCCTTCACAAAATCTGCCGTACCATCAGGTGAATTGTCGTCAACAACTAACACATTCACCTCAGGATAAAGCTTTAGCAACTCCGGCAATAACCTGGTAATATTGCTCAGTTCGTCATAAGTCGGAATAATAATTAAAGTGTTTTTCATCCATCTTCCTGTCTTTTATCAATAATGTCCTTTTCCAAAAAGGACGACAAATACTGTTCTAAAAATAATATTAAGATCCATACGAATTGACATGTTTTCAATATAAAAAAGATCATACCTCAGCTTCATCTTTACGTCTTCAATGGACTCATCATATTTATGCTTAACCTGAGCCCAACCGGTTAATCCGGGACGCACTTTCAATCTGCGTTTATAAAGTGGAATTTCAGCAGCTAACTTTTCAACAAAATGAGGTCTTTCAGGTCTTGGACCAACAAGACTCATTTCACCCTTGAATATATTAATCATTTGCGGAATTTCATCAATCCTTACCTTACGAATAAACGCCCCGACTTTTGTTACTCTTGCATCTCCCTTTGTAGACCAAACCGGACCGGTTTTTACCTCGGCATCCTGCACCATCGAACGGAATTTATATACCATAAAAGGTTTTCCATTCAAACCGGATCTCTCCTGCTTATAAAGTATGGGACCCTTGCTTTCTATTTTAATGGCTATTGCCGCGGCAATAATCGCTGGAAAAGAAACTATTAAGATCATAAATGAAACAACAAAATCCATAAATCGTTTCACTTTCTTTTCCCACTCAGGCATAAGCTGGGGCATAATATCTATAAGAGGGAATCCATAAATCTGGTGAGTACGTGCCTGACCGCTAATGATTTCGTAAAGATCCGGTACTATCTTTAGTGAAACATTCATATTATCACATCTTGAAATCACATCAATCATCACATCATCTTCATATTTTTCAAGCGCCAGAATAATATTAGATACCTCAGTTTCCTTAATTCTAGCGCTCAGGTTCTCAACATAATCCAAAACTTTTACGCCGTTATGTTCTTTACCAACATTCTCACGCTTAACGGCAATATACCCGACAATATCAAGACCTAATCCTTTATGGTTGCTAATCGATTCATGAGTATTATGAGATTTTTTATTGAAGCCAATAAGCAGAGCCTTCTGCCTGCCTATTCCTTTAATAAGTAAATTCCGTTGAAAACTTCTTATAAAAACCCTGCCGGTACTAACAAGAAAAAGAAAAATTCCCCAATAGAAAAATATAACAAATCTGTTTGCGGAAGCTTCCCCCTGAGAATAATCATCGTAAAGAATGATAAAAAAGAGAATAAATATTCCCACGAACGAAGCCTTAAATAAGGTGGTTAATTCATCAAACCGGGAAGACGCAAACCAGGTGCGGTACATACCAACAAAAATAAAAACGAATACCCAGTAGACATAAACAGCAAGCATGGGTAATATAAAGGAGGGTTCACTTAATAACTGAAACCAGCCGGTCTCAACCCTGAAGAAAAAGAAAACTATCCATGCCATATTTATGGCTAAAAAATCAGTTAGTAGTACTAACGCTCTTTCGTTTTTTTTATTCAACTAGTATAATTTCCTGAATTATGAAAAGCGCTTTAATAATTTTTCAGCTATGTGTTCACCAATGGAGAGTGATGATGTTGCGGCCGGAGATGGAGCATTACAGACATGGAATACTCTCTCACTTTCAGCAAAATAAAAATCATCCAGCAATCCGCCATTTTTATCACACGCCTGAGCCCTAACTCCGGCTCCTCCCGGCACAAGATCATCTGCCGTGATCTCAGGTATAAGTTTTTGCAAGGCTCTTACGAAAGCGGCCTTTGAATAGGATCTGTAAAACTCTCCAAGTCCTGTCTTCATGAACTTACCGGCGATCCTTATAAAGCCCGGCCAGGTAAATGTTTCAAAAGTATCTTTAGCGCTGAATGATGTTTTTGTATAACCTTCCCGTTTGAAAGACAGCACCGCATTAGGTCCGGCTTCAACCTCACCATCTATCATTCGCGTAAAATGAACACCCAGGAAAGGAAAAGCTGGATCAGGAACCGGGTAAATAAGATTATTGACGAGTGACCTTTTCTCTTTCTTCAATTTATAATACTCACCACGGAATGGAATTATTCGCAATGGTAGATCAGGATGAGTTAATTTTGCCACCCTGTCTGATTGAAGTCCCGCACAAGTAACAACATAGTCGGTCGAATGTGTTGATTTATTCGTAATAACTTCACATCCACCTACCTTAACTTTTATATCCAGAAGGGTTTCATTTAATCGAATCTCTACACCTTTGGATTGAAGGACTTCAGCGTACTTCTTTGAAACTTCGAGAAAATCAATAATACCTGTCTGATGCACCTGAATACCCGCGATACCTTTAACATGAGGTTCAATTTCTTTTAACTCCGCCTCAGTAAGTTTTTTAAGTCCGGTCAGTCCGTTCGCAATTCCGCGTTCAAATAGATTATCCAGATAAGGCAACTGATCTTCAGAAGTTGCTGTAATAACTTTTCCGCAAATATCATACTGAACATCATGCTCATCACAAAACTGCAGGAGCATATCGTAGCCCTTGCGGCAGTTAACTGCCTTTAGACTACCCGGCTTATAGTAAATACCGGAATGAATAACACCGCTGTTATTGCCCGTCTGGTGTTTGGCAACCTTATCTTCCTTTTCGATGATCAGGATCTTAAGATCAGGGTTCTTCTCAAGAATCTTAAGACCTGTCGCCAATCCAACGATACCGGCGCCTATTATTGTGATGTTGTGGTGGTTCATAAAACTATCTATTTCACATATTTGGTTAAATGTTCTTTGTAGTACTCATAGGTTTTACGGATACCTTCATCAAGAGAATTTGCCGGACTCCATGAGGTAATCTTCTTCAATTTTGATAAGTCAACGCTAATATCGCCGGTTTCAATTTTCTCATAGTTTTCAGGCCAGGGGATAAATTTCATATCACCCTTATTAACACATTTAACAACAGAGCTAACCATATCACAAAATTTGGATGAATGACCAGAACCAATGTTCAGTACTTCACCTTCAGCTTCTTTTGAAGCGGCTGAAATAATCATTGCATCAACTATGTCATCAACATAAATGTAATCCCTTAGCTGCTGCCCATCGCCATAAATACTGATTGTTTTACCCTCCATTGCTTGTCTGATAAACCAACCAACAAGCGAATATTTACTATGTTTCATTTGCTGACGTGGGCCATATGGATTAGTCAATCGCAAAATGGTACAAGGAATACTAAAATCTTTATAATACATTAACAAATATTTTTCAGATGTCAATTTGTGGATGCCATACAAGCTGAGCGGATTTGTTTCGCAATCCTCTGTTACAAGTGACTTGTTAACTTTTCCATATACCATCCTGGAACTTGAGAAAACAATTTTAACTTTTGGATTTAACTTTCGGCTTGCCTCAAGCAAATTCAAGGTAGAACGACTATTCAAATCCAAGTCTTCAAAAGGCATGTTGAGACTATCTATATAGCTAACCTGTGCCGCCATATGGAAAATAACCTCTGATTTTTCAACAAGCGGATAAACAATCTCTGAGTTTCTTACATCGTTTATAACAAGTTCAACCTTATTCTCAATACCGTTTATGTTAAAAACATTTCCACCATAAAGTGGAGCTAGGTTGTCAACTATCGTTACATTGGCGCCATACTCAACTAATTTGTGAGCCAGATTACTTCCTATAAAGCCTAACCCACCAGTAATTAAAACATTCTTATTCTGATAATAATCTTTCATTTAGCTCAAATCCCTTTTCTCGTTGAATAAATTAATAGCCCACAGAATCAAATAGCTCTTTATAACTTTCAGCCATTTTGTCTAATGAAAATTTGGACTTCATATTACGATTATATTCTACAAAATAGTCACGGTTGTTCTTAATTTCTAATAACTTTTCAATAAATTCCTTGAAATTGTCAAACTCGAATAACTGCTTTTCACAATTACCAACCACTTCTTTGTTTCCTCCTACATCTGAAGCCAGAATTGGAGATTCAGAATATAATGTTTCGATTAGACTAATGGAAACACCCTCATAGCGGGAAGGCATAACAAAAACATCAAATCCCTTTAAATATTGGTGCGAGTTTTCTATTTCACCAATTAAGAAGAAATCTTCTTTGATTCCTTTTTCAGCAATAAGACTTGAAAATTTATTGAAATCCGGGCCATCTCCAATAATTACAATTCTAGCCTCCGGAATTCTTTCTTTAATCTGCTTAAAATTATTTATTAAAAATTCATGGTTTTTCTGATAGGCAAGCCTGCCGGTGGTTCCGATTACAAAATGATTATCTAATTTGGAGCCGCACTTTTGAGATAGATAACCCTTTGCTTCTTCAGTTGAAAGAAATGTTAAATCCTGTTCGTCTAACCCATTATAAATGATTGGAGAAGAGGCTACTATATTCGCTTCCATTACCTCATCATAATTTAATTTGCACTCGCACACCGCACCATCAACAAGTTTTAATAATACTCTAAAATATAGCTTGGCGAAATATTTAACTATGGTGTTTGAGCTATAGTTATTATCTATAAATGATAACCCATGAAAAGTAAAAAAAGCTTTGGTTTTCTTAATTGGGAAGGCAGATAATGCCCCGATAAGAGTGTTAGAACTATTCAGATGTATCACATCATAATCATTTTTACGTAGCAGTTTATAAAGGTCGAATATGAAGTAGAGTGATTTTAATATACTAAATCCCCTTCTTAATGAATTAAGATAGTAATAAGGAATTTTATGTTTACGCAATTCTTCATATAAGAATTCTCCTTCGCCAGCGGCAACTTCAACCTCGCATCCAAGTTTCTTAAGCGACTTTGCAAGATTCAAGACAAATACTTGTGCGCCGCCAACCTCTGCTTTTGTTATAACAAGAAGTATCTTCATATGAAATAGAATCGCTCTTTAATTAAACTCATTAAATACATTTATTAGACTGCGTGTGACATCTTCAATATTAAACTTATCAGACTGATCAATAGATTTCTTTTTCATACTGGCGTACAATTGCTCATCTTTTTCCAGCTTTAAAATATCCTCAACAAAACCATTTATGTTACTTGGATCATGCAAAATACCTGCATTCCCAACAACTTCCGGAAGTGAGGAAGTATTTGAGGTCAAGACAGGAACTCCACATTTCATCGCCTCTAACGGAGGAATTCCGAATCCCTCATAGAAGGAAGGGAAGAGAAAGGCAAAAGCTGAATTATACAGATAAACTAATGATTCATCTGAAATAAAACCAAAGTATTGTATTATATCTTTTCTGCCGTTAATCTCAGGCATAATATTTTGAGAATCGAATCCTTTTTTCCCAACCAAAATCAACTTTAGATTACTTCCTTTCTTACGAAGCCTTTCAACAATTTCAATTAAACCAAGTATATTTTTTCTTTTTTCGATAGCCCCTACATACAGTAAGTATTTATCCGGAAGAGTCTTAACCTCGATACCTTTTGGGATGGACGAAGCAAGATCATCAAGCTCCCTAAAATTTTTTGAGGCAGTATTGTACACTACTCTTATCTTATCCTCGGGAATTTTAAGATGTTCAACAATATCATTTTTTGAATGTTCAGAAACAGTAATAACCCTATCCGAATCCCTAAGTGACTTAGGTACAAGAAGTGAGAGATAAATTTTATAAAAAAACGGATAATACTCTTTATAAATCCAGGGCATCGCATCATGTAAAACTGAGATGGTTTTAATTTTGCCAAGACTCCTTCTTGGAATCAGAATGTTGGGCGAAAATAAGATATCAGCTTCATATTGTTGAAGTAATTTTGGCAATATAATATTCAACCAAATTTGGGAATATATTTTGGAAGGAATTCTTGATTGTTTGTACTTAACAATTTTGTAAAAACTCGTATCTACGTCTAAGTCCGAACAGGTGAATAGAATATATTTGTTCTTAGTGTCAGACCTTGGTATTTCATCTAAGAGATTCTTTAAATACCTGCCAGTCCCGGTCATTCCTCTGTCTAATACTCTTGCATCTATTCCAATAGTCATAATTATCTATCCAATGTGCTGAATCATTGAGCCTTTGTTCATATTCTTTGAAAAATAATCTCTAAATGAACTTAACACAGTTTTTAGAATTTCCTCGTTAAATTTAAATACAAAAGCCATCTTAATAGCCATAGTGATTACCAAATAAATAAAGGAAATATAAAAAAATAGTCCCAGATTCTTTTTAGCAAAATAAAGTCTGTTTCTGGTTGAAAAATAAATAGGGAGTGAAGAAAAAACTCTCGATGTTGTCGAACTCACCTTATGATATATTTTACTACTACTAACATACATTACTTTAAAACCTGCGCTGATTGTTCGATAACAAAAATCGGTATCCTCCAGATATAGGAAATATTTATCATCAAGCAATCCTATTCTCTCAAATACTTCCCTCTTAATTAGCAAGCAACATCCTGAAGCAAAAGAACAAAATTCATTTTTTACAAAGCTATCTTGCTGCATATCCGTACCTGAAGAAAAACCGGAAGCTTTTATTTTGCTTATATAGCCACCTGCACTCCAAATAGTATCTTTGTTAGAATAATAATTTATCATAGGGGTTAGTATTCCAATATCCTTATCAGAGTTAAGCGCTGCAACAAGTTCATTCAGAAAATTCTTTTCAACAATTGTATCGTTGTTAAGAAGTAGTATCAAATCTGCATCACCATTCAACGCGTATTTTATTCCAACATTATTCCCGCCTGCAAAACCATAATTGTCATCATTTACTATTACCTCTTTTACGTAGTCACCATACTTTTCTTTGATAATATCAACGTCGTTACCTGAGGAGTTGTTATCGACGATAATTACTTCGTAGTTTTTGTAGTCAATTTCCCGCAATGATGCTATACATTCGGAAGTATCAGCGACTCCGTTCCAGTTCAATACTATTATGCTGATTTTTGGTTTCAAAGTGCTGCTCAATTTTTATTTTCTCAATAAATTATTAGTAATTATATTTCACAAAATTGTTCTGCGCAATTTTGGTGATTGTCATAATAACAACTACATTAAAAAAGAAGTGTAACAATCCAATGATATTTACAAAAAATGAAATAAATATTACAAATACACAAATTGAGTATGCAGAAATATTCATTAAATTCGGATTGGTTCTTAATTTGTTGTAAATAATGGAAATAATAGTTCCCATTAGAAATGGTATAATGCTAAGTCCAAATACTCCAAAATCTCTAAAATAATCCCAAAACATGGTATATGTATTAAAAGAACTGTTCAAATATGGAAAATTATTTAGGTGTAAATATTCCGCAATCATCTTTTTAACACCTGCCAATGAGGTGATGAAATTAAATGAATAAAAACCAAAGGTATGTGAATCCAACTTTTCAACTGCACGTGTAAAATTTTCAAGATTCATGACTACATACATATATGGTTCAGTAAAAACTGCATATTTCACATTATATTTCATATGTGCAATTTTATTTAAGTATGTAGAGGCAACGGAAGCAGTTCTAAAAAATTGAACTGAATACATAAGTCCAACAATAACTAAGATAAATATTACAACATACCTTGGTTTAATAACATTACTAGAATAATAAAGGAATGCCAAAACAGAGATTATTGCGAACATCAAATTAAATCGTTGAAGAAGAAAAAAATACGTTACAAAAATGAATAGAATTAAAAATATTAGAAAATACTTGAAGATCCGCTTCATTTTAATAAGTGTAATATATTCAGCTATCAATATAATTAAAGCAGTAGCAGCATGAAGCAAAAGTCCAATACCGAAAACCCCAAATTCACCTCTAGCTCTAGCTGGATCATTGCTGAAAATGGGTACAAATCCTTCGATGAGATAATTTGCTAAATATGAACCAGTATAGATTAGGAATAAAATTGCAATTAAAATGAGAAACTTATTTTTATTAACTACATTTTCTGAATAGAAAATCCTGAGCCTCGAAATTGGAATCATTGGCCTATTTAAGTTGATAACAAAAACAATAAAAACGCCTAAATAGAAAGAAAAAATACCTATTAGGAGCATTCCCCAGCCATAAAGAGTCCACTCATGTTGCAACCAACTTAACTTTAACTCAGCCAGGCCAATCGCAGAAATCCATATAATTGAAAAAACACGAGCTGGCGAAAATAGATCCGACTCTTTTTTAAGTGCCTCCAATAAAAGTGCAATCACGATGATAAACGATATTAGAGAGATAGCAGACATTTATAAATTACACACCTTTTCTTTTTAGAATTGGTAGTTCTGTAAAATATTTTTTTTCTTCAGTAGAGATCATGAATTGGTAAACTAGTATGCTGTAAACAAAAAAAGGTAATGGAATGAGATACCATAAATTGAAATAAAATATACAGAGGAATAACAAAATTACGGTAACTGTTATAAAAAGAAACCGGAGTAATCGAAGATTTTTTAACCAGCCATTCATCATAGATGCACCGCCAAGAACATACAATATTCCTACTGCTAGATTTGTAGCTAGTGAAGTTATTCCGGCACCCAGTGGTCCATACCGTGGGATTAAAAAATAATTCAGGCTGAAGTTAAGAAACGTACCAAATATTACAATATACATCCTTTTAATTTGATTTTTTGAAGTTGTTAACGAAAGGCCGAAAGCTTCACAAAAAAATCTTATAAAAAGAATAAAAGCAAAAATCTGCATTAAAGATGTCGCTTGAAGAAACTCTTCTTTATTGTAAATAAAGATTAATATCTGTTCTGCATACAAAAAAATAAAGATGGTTATCGGAACAGCAATAATCATTAATAGCTTATTAAAAAAGAATCCAATCGCCTTCCATTTATCTTTATCAATGACATTTAATCTTGATAAAGTAGGCATTAAACTTGCGACAAAGATATCCGGGATAACAATAGGTAGCATCATGAGTTTAAAAACCGACTGATATATACCGACACTCTCATCCCCTTGCCAGAAAGCCAATAATATCGTATCTAATTGAAAAAACAGATTCCCAAATAAAAAAAACACACCAAATATGATGATATCATTTTTTATACTTTTGACTTCGCTCAAGTCAAATTTAAATGAAATTTCCGGTAACAAATGATATGAATAATACGTTGCGAGTATCAGCCCAATGATCCTTATTGATACGAAAACGCCCGCTACCCATAAAATTCCTAGGTCGAAATAAATAAATATCAGAGTAAATATTAAAGTACCAGAGTTGACTATAAACGAAATCCTGGTCTCATATTCAAGTTTTTCCTTTCCCTTAAACAAGGCGTTAAAATAATTGGTGAACGTTGAGAATACCACATAAAAACTAAAAAAGCTGATAAGTATTTTTACTTCAAAGCTGAAACTATAGAAAAAAGCAAGTGAATTCATCGATAGAAATGCAATAACAGAAAAAATTATTTTAATTGTGAATAATGTATTAAATAATTTATATCCGTTTTCAATTCTTCTGGGTAATTCTGTTGCGAGGAGAACATCAAGACCAAAATCTGCAAAAAGAATAAAGACAGTGGCAAAAGTATGTGCTGTTGTAAATTGTCCGAAGATAGCTTTTCCATAAATTCTGGCAATTAACCAGAAAACAATTACATTCGTTAACAATCTGAACATCATCGTTAAAAATGAGAATAAGGTATTTCTACTTAATCTGGCAGTCTCAGACATTAATTCTTTACTCTGTTCTTAATTCCAAATCTTGCCAGATCGCGTCTAAAAAGATTAACAATGGAGCTGTATCGTTCGGGATAGTTCACTCTAAATTTATCACGTAACGCCAGCATAAATACAATATAAAACCCTATTATCATTGAGACCACAAATGATACTATTGCATATAAACTGCCTTTTGGTTTTGATTTTCTATCAGCAGGGTAAGGTTTGTCTAAAATAAGTACCGATGGAGTATTTCGCACTTCTTCTACTTTGGCTTGCTCGTACAATGGAGTAACAAATTCCAATATTTTGTATTGCACTTCCAGATTTCTATATATCTGTATATAGGCATTTCCTAATTCAGGTGCTTTTTTGAAAGGAATAAGCATATTGACATTATCTCTAGAAAAACTTCCTTTTCCAAAGTTCATTTCACTAATTTTCTTTTGGAGTTCCTCCATTTGGAGTTTTGTAGTAGTTAATAATGGATGATTTTCACCATATTGACGTATAAGAACATTATATTCAACCTCTTTCTCAGCAAGTGTTGCATATATTCCGGACATCGCTTTTACAGTAGCTTCTAATTGTTCGGGTACAGCAATCACTCCATATTCTTGCTGAAATAGCTGCATTGCCATTTCTAGACTGTCAATATCATCTTTATTTTGAAAATATCGTTTCTCTATAAACTCTCTGTTTGCCCTAGCATTTGTTACGCTAAGCTCTGTATTTATTTCATTCAATTTACCGATTAGATAATTTGCTATATCTGTTGCTCTCTGAGGATCAGTATCAAAAACATCAATTGAAAGATTACCCTCATCTTGAATCTCGATTTCTACATTTGATTTGTATTCCTTCACAACTTTTTCATAAAAGTCATCTTCCAAATCATAAACTTTACGCAGCTCAAATTTTTTAATTACATCGTCTATCATAGTCTGGCTTTGCAGTATTGCAACAAATTTATCAGATTCACCACCGCCCCCAGTTAATGCTGCCAATCCTTTTGAGGCAGAAAACCCTTTAGCAAGAGAAGATATTCCACTGAGAGCACCGAGGAAATCATTCTTCTCTGCTGGTAAAACAGATGCAGTAGATTTGTACCACTTGTCACTTAGCAAAGCAAAAGCTGTTGCAGTAACAGTAATGATAAAAACAAACCAGAAAAGAAACCATCTATACTTTACTGAAACTGTAATAAATTCAACAAACCCGTTTCCAACCGACTCAATATCTTTGTTATTTTTAATAACTTCATTCATTTGGATTTTTCCCGAAATTGAATTATTTCTTAATCTCTATTTTGTTGCCATAATTTGCAATATTACAAGAACAATTGTTGCAGCAGTTCCAATAGCACTAATAATTGTACTTGTTTGCATAATGGAAGTCTCTTGAGAACTTTTCACTTCCTTTTGCACGTAAATATAATCTCCAGCAAATATTTCTGTTTCGGGTTCAGCAGTCAACCACTCTCTGCTACCACCTCTGATAATTCTAATTTCATCCGCATCTTCTCCCAGTCCACCAGCTTTACTTATATAATCGGAAAAATTCGCATTCTTAATAAAATTAGTGTAACCTGGTTTCGCCACCTGTCCAAAAATATAAACCAGTTCTTCCAACTCAGGTATGACAATTAAATCGCCATCATTAACTCGATAATTTCCATCCTCAGTTGTGTCAGAGTAAATCATAGCAAAATCAATTAAGCCAGAATTACTCAGAACTCGTAATGAATTATCAATTGAAAAGTAACTAGTGTCTTCCAATGCAATATCAGCCATTCTCGCCATCTTCATTTTTTCTAGATTAAGATCATTGATATTTGCAGCAACAAACAAACTGTTTACATCTTCCTTGTCTTCATATTTTTGTTTTATACTGTTGATAGTCAGCAAGCTGGTTTTATCTGTACCTCTTATTAATTCAGAACGTTTAAGATCGGCATTATCACTAAAACCATCACATTTTTCAATTACATCTTTTATCGTAGTATTATTTTTGGTGATATATACATAGCCCGGTTTCTGTACTTCACCAACAACCAAAACTTTATAAGCTTTTTTATAATTCTCGTTAAAAAGAACTCGTATTCTATCTCCCCTCTGAAGAAGTGGATCATCCGTAATATTAGTTATGGTAACTTCTTCATTCATACCAAAATTACTTAATCTTGATACTTCTACTTGAGTTACATTTTCATATGCTTCGTTTAATCCGTATGCAAAAAGTATTGCATCGGATAATCGATCACCTTCTTTAAATAAAAACTTTGTTGATTTATTAACTGCCCCAGATATATCTATAAAATTTGTCTCAATATTGTTTTCCGGAAAAATGATAACATCATCATTCAGAAGATAAGGAGAATCTTCAAAATCTCCAGTGAGTCTAAATTTGAGCAAATCGAGATTTTTTACTACTCCATTTGCTCTGATCAATTTAATGTTTCGTAAGGCATAATCGTTGAGTTTCCTCTTTAACTCACTGGCTAACTCTTTCTGATTAAGCATGCCTGCTGAAACTTCTTTTGCTTCAGCATAGATGTTAGTAATAAAATGATCAACTCTCTGTAAATTCACTGCCGTGAAAGTGCCATTTACAATGAAATCACCTCCAATTGTAACGGAAATGGGTACAAGTCCATCAAATTTTTGATTCTTATTATTACTGAGTGAATTTTCCATTTGTGCAAAATAATTCCCAGCTAGAACTATTAACAGAAAAAGATATTTTAAAGTCTTCATAAATCTCTTATTCTTTTATGATAAATATTGTTTTTTATAATAATCCTGGTATTCACCGGATATAATTCTTCCCCACCAAGGTTTGTTGTTTAAGTACCATTCAATAGTGGATTGTATTGCTTCTTCAAATTTATGTTCGGGTTTCCACCCAAGTTCTCTTTCAATCTTTGTAGAGTCTATGGCATAGCGTTTGTCATGTCCAGGTCTGTCCTTCACGTATTCAATAAGTGCTTCTGTTTTGCCTAGGGCCTTAATAATCAGTTTAATGATTTCGATATTTGTCATTTCCTGACTGGCGCCTATATTATAAACTTCACCTACTTTTCCATTTTCCCAGACCAATTCCGCGGCTCTGTTATGGTCAGTCACATGAATCCAGTCACGCACGTTAAGACCGTCACCATAAACTGGTAATTTCTTATCATGCATAGCATTGATAATCATTAAAGGAATTAATTTCTCAGGGAATTGATACGGACCATAATTATTAGAACATCTTGTAATTACAACAGGTAAACCATAGGTATGATTAAATGCCATGGCAAGCATATCAGCGGCGGTCTTACTTGCTGAATAAGGACTGTTGGGTGATAACGGAGTGTTCTCCGTAAATAATCCGGTCGGACCTAAACTACCATATACTTCGTCAGTTGATATCTGCACAAATCTCTCTACTTGATGGTTTTTTGCCGCTTCCAACAAAACATTTGTTCCCAGTACATTTGAAACTGTAAAAACTTCGGAGCCCAGAATACTTCTGTCAACATGTGATTCGGCAGCAAAGTTAATTACATGTTTTATTGAATACTTAGTAAAGATATAATCAAGCAGTTCCCTATTTGTGATATCGCCTTTTACAAAGGTATAGTTTTTTTTCTTCTCAATCGAGGATAAATTTTCAAGATTGCCTGCATAGGTCAATTTATCCAAATTTACAATATTAACATCATCACGCTTGGTAAGGATGTAGTTTAGGAAATTACTCCCAATAAAACCGGCACCACCTGTAACTAAAATATTTTTCATGCTATCTCCTTAGAAGGCAAAAAATCCAACAAATATACCTGTTTGAATGAACCACATATCAGAATGAGAATTTTCAGGCACTCCGTCAAGTGATAATCCATTATTGTATTCCCAATCATTAAACATTGTAAATTGATAACCCCCACCTATCCTTAAAGCAGAGAACCGGTTCAAGGGAAAGTCCAAATTTATTGTGGGGGAAACAAAATAGTAAGAGTTACGCATATTTTTATGATCCGCTCTACCCGTGGATGACTGGCCAGACCAAATGTCATCCCAATTAATTGTTCCAGCAGATTTGTAAATATCAATTTCTGTGCTGCCGCCACCAAGCATAAATCCAACTGAAAACGCCACATTCTTTATTGTTGGAATTGTGTATTCCAGGGTGATAGCACCCCCACCGGTTGAGTATTCCACAGAAAGATTATCGCCGTCAACGGTGGCAGATTTTGTATTACTACCTGCATAGCCTGTCCCGCCTATTCTTAAATTCTTGATAAAAGTTAGATAAGCATAACCGCCGCCGCCATAGGTAACTATACCTGATTCCGGAAATGATTCTAATCCCATGGTCTGCATTCTATCATTAATATGACTTAAGTCGGGAAACATAACTGTAGGAGTAAAACCAACTGCCACACCAAATTTAGCTATCCAGCCCATTTGGTCATAAGTCTGTGCCTGGACAGGGCTAACAATTAACCATAATAGAATTAATAAACACGTTTTCTTCAAATGATACTACCCAAAAATGAGCTGGTAAAATACTCATTTCCCATAAGAAAAAAAATAAACTTGGTAAAGTTGAGGGAAATTAAAAAGCCAGACTCGCAATCAGATTATTTACCACAACAAGGATGATTGAGTGAGCCTGGCTTAACATATATTTAGGCGCTAAAGAAAATTAGTCCATCATCATTCTTAAAAATGATGAGCTATCATTATCAACTGCTTTTTTATTTTTTTGAGTTTCATTTTCAGGATTTATCAGAGTGCTAAAAGCATCAATCTGCTCAGTTCTAAAACCTGTTTCAGGAATTGTATCCTGAACCGGAACATTTACTGAAGAACCTTTAACGCGGAAAATTGTTGGTATTTCCAGTTCTTCCTGATTCTCGGCATTCATGTTTTTAAGATCGAATCCGCCAACCGGAATAAATGACTCAGTCCGTCTTTCTGCGGGCTGTGGTTTCAACTGATCTAGTTCCATATCCTGGGGCACAGGATTAAAATTAGTTGCAATAACGGTATATGAGACATAGTCATTCATATCTTCTTTATTGACAAGCCCGAAAATTACATTTGCTTCTTCTCCGGCTGCTTCGTAGATGATTTGATTACCCTGCTCAATTTCCTGCATAGTAAGGTTTGAAGAACCAGAAACATTCAGAAGCAAATTCTTAGCCCCACGAATATTAATCCCCTCTAAAAGAGGTGAAGTAATAGCGTCTTTTGCCGCTCTAATTGCTCTGTCATCGCCACTGGCAATTCCACATCCCATTAATGCATCGCCACTCTGATTCATTACTGACCTTACATCAGCAAAATCAACATTTATAATTCCAGGGATTGTAATAATATCAGCAATACCTCTGGTGGCTTCGTAAAGCACTTCGTTCGGTTTATCGAAGGCAGTAACTGCAGAAACGGAGCTATCCAATACACTTATTATTCGTTCGTTTGGTATAACAATTAAACTATCTACAAATTGGCGTAGTTCTTCAATACCTTTTTCGGCATTCAGCATTCTACGCTTTCCTTCCCATCTGAATGGTTTTGTTACAATACCAATTACAAGTGCACCAAGGCTTTTTGCAATAGAAGCTACAACGGGTGCGCATCCTGTACCCGTACCGCCACCCATTCCGGCAGTCACAAATACCATATCACTTCCGTCTAACATTTTTGTAATTTTTTCACGGTCTTCTTCTATAGCCTTTCTACCTACATTAGGATCAGCTCCTGCGCCCAATCCTCTTGTAATACCTGTTCCGATCTGAATTTTTATCTCGGCTTTACTTCTTTCCAATGCCTGTGCATCGGTATTAATAGCGACATAATCTACTCCGGTTAATCCTTTCAGGATCATGCTATCGACGGCATTACATCCGCCTCCGCCAGTACCTATAACTTTTAGTACAGCGGACAGGGGTCTTGCCCTATCAATGGTTACAAATGACATATATCCTCCTTGTTGTGGTTTTACAATTCATCAAAAAATTCTTGAACCTTCTTAAATACCTTCGAAAAGTTAAAAGCATTTGTCATCATCCCAGGTGAACTTTGTTTTGGCATTTCGGATGATTTTCGTCCCGGAATTCCGCCAATTAAACCTGCAGCGGTAGAAAACTCCGGACTTTCAATCTCACGCATCATACCCGAGATTTTTTCCTGGGGGACACCAATACGAGTAGGCAGCCCAAAAACTTCCTCTGCCAAATCCGTACAGCCACGCAATAGTGACCCGCCTCCAGTTAATACTATACCTGCTTTTGCTTTTGTTTTAAATCCGGTCTGACGTAAATCATTATCAATAATTGAGAAGAGCTCCTTCATGCGAACACTAATTATTTGTGTTAGAAGTGAGACTGGGATTTTTATATTCCCTCTGGCACCTACGCCCTGAATATAAATGTCTTCGTCCTTTATTATTGCCGATTCAGTTGCATAGCCATATTCACGTTTTAACTCTTCCGCATCCGTTGTTACTATGCCTAATGATTCTCTAATATCATTTGTTACCTGATTACCCGCTACACCAATTACCTTGGTATGCTTAATACTTTTTCGGTGAAAAACTGCAATGTCAGTTGTCCCGCCGCCTATATCAATTAATATTACTCCAAGATCTTTTTCGTTCTCATCAAGCACAGATAAGCTTGAGGCGATGGGCTGTAAAATGTAGTCTTTAACACTATAACCGGCACGTTCAACAGATTTCTTTATATTCTGCATTGCTGGTATTGAGGCCAGCACTACATGATTAACGGCTTCAAGGCGTGAACCACAATGCCCTATCGGATCTTCAATTCCACCCTGATGATCCACAGAAAAGTCTTCAGGTATAATGTGAAGTATTTGTCTGTCTGATGGTATTCTGATAGTTCTAACATCAGCGTTCAACCTGTCAAGATCATGCTGAACTATTTCATTGTCAGGGTTGGAAATCGTCACATAGTTTCTGTGGCGTAAGCTGGTAATATGCTCACCGGCAACCCCAACGTTTACTTCTTTAATTTTTATGTCCGCCTGGTTCGAGGCTTTTTCTATGGCAGTTTTAATCGCTTCGGCAGTTTTACTAATGTTCGCTACAAGACCACGTTGTAATCCATCTGAAGGAGCCACACCAAAACCCAAAATATTATGTATACCATCGATTTCTTCTGCTATAATAGCGCAAACTTTGGTTGTTCCTAAATCAAGACCAGCTGTAATTTTTCTTTTCATATTTGTTCATCCCAAGCTTGATCTTCACCAGGGAACCCGACAAAGATATGATTAGCAAATCGTATATCTACATAATCCAAATATTCACCCAATCCATTATTTTTTATCCTTTCGTACCAGGAATTGAAATAAATAACTTTCCTGATAACATCTTCATTGCCTAATTTCAATTCGTAGCTGAATGTTGAAAAGTAAGCTGAAATTCCCATACCAGAATTCAGATCCAACTCCGACAATACTTCGTATAATTCCGAATTTATCAACTTAAAACTTGTTATTACCTTGCATGCCGTTAGTATATCAGGGTGTTCCCGCTTGTTAATTACTTCCAGCGCTTTTATTCCACTCGATTCGTGAGGATTACGAATAACCGGATAATCCAGCCCGCGTGTATAAAGCATAACCGGGATAACCTGAAGTTTTTCTGTTATTAAAAATTGTTTCCCATCTATAATGAGAATAGTATCAAACATTTTTTCTGTGATTGTGACAAGAACTTTACCGGTTGTTTCAAATTTTACTTCTGCCGACTCTACGTATGGATGTTTTTCTATCCTGTCCTTTACAACCCTGAGTGTTAACTGCTTATAACTCTCCTTGTCATCAAGATTTGATGATTTGGAATATTGATCTTCGGATAAATGATAGCAACCAGTCAATTCAATAATCTCAATTGTCGGGTCATCATATCCTTGAAGGCTTATTGAGAAATATATAATCAGACCAATAATGCCAACAAAAATCAGCGACTTCAATATTTGATAAAACTTCCTCAAGCTTTTTTACCTTTGTTCAATTCATCCACAAACTTTTCGCCATACTTCCAAATGTCCCCTGCACCCATAGTAATGACAATGTCATCGTTCTTTACCAGTTTCTTAAGTAAGGATGGTATTTTTGTTTTGTCTGGCTCATAGATAACATCTTTGTGACCAAAACTTTTTGCTGCATTTGCAACTAACTCGCCGGTTACGCCTTCCATAGGTTCCTCGCGGGCGGGGTAAACATCTGTACAAATCAATACATCACTGTGCAGGAACGAGCGTCCAAACTCCGCGTAAAAATCTCTGGTTCTCGAAAAAAGATGCGGTTGAAATACTGCCACTAATCTTCTGTCCCACCCAGCACGTATGCCGGATAAAGTAGCGTTAGTTTCTGTTGGATGATGAGCATAATCATCAATCACCATAATTTCTTTGTCATACTTGGTTTCGAATCTTCTGTATACACCCGCGAATGATGCCAGTGCTTTTTGAATTACAGCAAAATCAACACCCAGCTGCATGGCAATACCCACGGCAACCAGAGAATTTTTTACATTGTGATCACCTGGTATATTTATTGTAATTCTTCCCAGATTATTGCCCAGGTATATCACATCAAAACTTACATGTTTTTTATTGTGCTCAATATTTATTGCACGAATATCTGCCTGTGCAGTTAATCCATAGGTAAATATTTTTTTATTAATTAGTGGAATTATGTCCTGAAGGGCTGGCTCATCAAGACATAAAACCACGAAACCGTAGAAAGGAACTTTATTAGCAAATTCTACAAAGGCAGCTTTTATATCATCGAGGTCTTTGTAAGTATCAAGATGCTCTTTCTCTAATGTTGTGATTGCCGCTATTGTTGGTGTAAGTTTCAAAAAGGTTCTGTCAAATTCATCTGCCTCAACAACAATATGATCACCGTTACCTAAACGCGCATTAGTGCCACCAAGACTGCTTAGTTTACCGCCAACAATAATAGTCGGGTCAATGCCGGCCTCGGTTAGTACCAGTCCAACCATTGAAGTAGTTGTTGTCTTACCATGTGTACCAGCAATACCAATTCCATATTTCATCCGCATACATTCAGCCAGCATTTCTGCCCGCTTAATTACCGGTATCTTGCGCTCCATGGCTAGTTTTACTTCAGGGTTTTCAATATTTACAGCTGAAGAATAAACAAGCACATCAGTATCTTTTAAGTTTTCTTCCTTATGTCCCTTATATATAGTAATACCCAGCGATTTCAATCTTACAGTCACATCCGATTCTGAAAGATCAGACCCGGTAATTTCAAATCCCTGATTTAGCAGAATCTCCGCAATTCCGCTCATACCAATTCCGCCAATACCTACAAAGTGAATTTTTTTAATAGTATTCATCATTAACATAATTTCATACTCCCCTATCTACCTTCAGCTAATCTGATTGCATGTTCTGCAATAACTTTTGCCGCATCTGATTTTGAAAAACTTTTAATATTTTGTTTATAAAGGTCAAGCCGTTGTTCATCATTCATAAGTTCAACAACTCTGGGTAGGAACTCTGTAGCCAATTTGGAATCTTCTAATAGTTCGGCTGCATTTCCCTCTTTAAGAGCTATTGCATTTTTGTATTGATGGTTTTCAGCAACATTTGGCGATGGCACAAAAAGAACAGGAACGCCTAAATATGCTACTTCTGCTATGGTCGTGGCACCTGCTCTTGCAACCACAAGATCAGCAGCCGAATAAGCTGCCGACATATCATCAACAAACTCTAACACCTTTACCTTTGCGCTCTTATACTTTTTATATTGCTCGTAATAAAGTTTGCCGGTCTGCCAGATAAGCTGCGTATTTGCTGCAGTCAGCTCATCAATATTATCAGCTACACAGGCATTTAATGATTTAGCGCCCAAGCTGCCGCCGGTAATAAATATCGTTTTCTTTTTTGCATCCAACCCGAAATGTAATGCTGATGCAGCTTTATCTTTAGTTTCAAGGTTTATCCTAACCGGATTACCTGATAAGAACAATTTAGACTGAACCCGAAAATATTTTCTTGACTGCTCGAAGCTTATATGAATTTCATCAGCTTTTTTATCAAGCATTCTGTTGGTAATACCGGGATAACTATTCTGTTCAAGCAGCATAATCTTCGAGCCAAGAACTGTTCCGCCCCAAACAACCGGGCCTGCTACATATGACCCTGCACCGATTACAACGCGCGGCTTGAACCTCATATTTATTAATAGTGATTGAGTCAGTCCTACCAGCAGTTTTACAGGAAACAATAGATTTTTTATAGTCAATTGCCTGGAAAAACCACTTATCCAGATTGATTTAAAATTATAACCAAGAGCCGGAACGACGCTTGCTTCTATTTTATTACTGGTTCCCACAAAAAGGATTTCTGCTTCGGGAAGTAGTTTTTTTATCTGTTGTGCTACAGCAATAAGTGGATACAGATGACCACCTGTTCCACCACCCGCAAAGATAAAACGATATATTCTATTCCCGGTCACGCGGTACTTTCCTCCGGAATCCTTTGAGTCTTCAGATATTCATTTCCAATGTTTATCAGTATGCCAACAGATATCCCAAAAAGAATAATTGATGTACCACCGAAACTAATGAAAGGCAGTGTTATACCTGTTGTTGGTAAAAGCCCGGTAACTACTCCGGCATTAATAAAAGCGCTGATAATAATGTTGAAGGAAAGTCCAAATGCCAAAAGCGAACCAAACCTGTCAACAGCTTTCAGGGCTATTATCAATCCAACGATAAAGATTAACAGATAGACAAGTAAAGTCACGACGGTTCCAATAAAACCAAATCCCTCACCGAGAACAGAGAAGATAAAGTCGCCATAAGATTCAGGTAGGAAAAGATCACTTTGTCTGCTCATGCCAATACCAATACCAAAAGGTCCGCCGCTACCCAGAGCAATTTTAGCCTGAGTAACCTGAATATTTGCCTCGCCTCCACCTTCCTGCAAGCTTGAAATAAATCCCATTATTCTTGATCGTGAATGCGGCATCATCATCATTAACCCTGCACTACAAACCCCGGTTATTGTTACGGTGCCTATAATGTGTTTGAACCGTGCTCCGCCCACATACATAATTGTAAAGGATAAAAACATAATTATTACTGCAGTACTCATGTTAGGCTGAAGAACTATGAGTCCGCTGATTGCAAATATCCAGATAAGAGGATATACAAAACCGGTACCGAAACTTTTTATTTTATCCCCTTTGTCATCTATCAAAGCAGCTAAGTGCATAATTAGGGCAAGCTTTGCTAATCCTGAAGGCTGGAATCTGATAGGACCCAACGCCAACCACCTTGAAGCGCCGTTATAATGGGGCATAAATAATGTTATTATTAACAGCAGAATTACCGAGAACAAGAAATATTTGCTATAGTTTTTGAAAACCTCATACTTAACAAACGCAAATACAAACATCAGCAATATCGCAATTATCACTTTTACAGAATGACTGTTGAAAAGGAAATAAAGATTATTAAACCTTACCTGGCTATAAGTATTGCTGGAACTGAATACTAATATTAGTCCCAGAATAATAAGTCCTGTTACCGCAACTAATAAGAATCTAATCATATTTTTCATTCAGGTAACCTCATAACTGCTTCCTTAAATACTTTCCCTCTGTGTTCATAATCATCAAACATGTCAAAGCTGGCACACGCCGGAGAAAGAAGTACGATTGAATTTTCAGCGGCTTCTTTTCTTGCCGATTGAACAGCATCCTCTAAAGTTTCTTTAATTTCTACGTCAACAACATCAGAGAAATAATTGGAGACTTTTTTAGCGGAAGAACCAATAGCATAAATCTTTTTCACATTCTGTTTTACTGATTCAAAAATCAAACTGTAATCATTACCCTTATCCTTGCCGCCCAGAATCAAATAAAGTGGTTTATCAAAACTTCTTAGAGCAAACCATACGGAATCAACATTTGTTGCCTTTGAATCATTTATGTACTCAACTGCATCAACTTTTCTAACAAATTCCAGTCTATGTTCAACACCCGGGAAGGTAGAAAATGCTTCTTTAATTTTTTCACTATTAAGATTAAATATCTTTGCAAAGCAGACCACGGCTAACGCGTTGGCAATATTATGTTCTCCCCTTATGCTTAAATCTGAAGAAGAGCATATAATCTCCTCGGTGTTATCATTCGCATAAACAAAAGAATCCATATTCAAATAAGAACCTCTTTCAATTTTATGTTTTACTGAAAATGTAAGGTTCCGGGCTGATGATTTCCCTTTCGATTTGCTGAGTTTTAAATCATCATCATTTGATATATAATAATCACTTTCAATTTGATTGGAGAATATTCTTAACTTTGCCTCAGAATAACGATTAAAACTACCTCCATATCTATCCAGATGATCAGGTGTAAGATTTAGAATAGCGCTGACCTTTGGATGAAAGTTTTTTATAAAATCGAGTTGGAAACTTGAAACCTCTAAGGCAACAACTTCCCCTTTTTTCACCTCAAGCACTACATCTGAAAAAGCTCTGCCAATATTACCAGCCAAATGAGTTTTTAATCCGCAATGATTAAACACATGTGCCGTTAGCATTGTCGTAGTAGTTTTACCGTTACTACCGGTAATTGCAATAATATCGCCTTCACAAAAACTTGCAGCCAGTTCCAATTCACTTATTACTTCGATCCCTTTTTCAAGAGCCTCGACCATAACTTTTGCATTGGATGGAACACCCGGACTTGTAACTATAAAATCACAATCATATACTTTGTCCGTATGACCGCCGGCTTCGAAATTAATGCCAGCCTCAGTCAGAACATCAAAACTAGCTGATAGTTTTTCATACGGCACCATGTCACTAACGAATGGAATGCCGCCAAGTTTCTTTATTAACTTCGCAGCTGCTATTCCACTTCTAACCGCACCTAGAATTGTAATATGTTTATTCTTTATATCCATTATCTCGCTTTAAATGAGGCAAGACTGATTATTGCCAATAGTATTGTAACTATATAAAATCTGATAACTATCTTCGGTTCAGCCCATCCCATCAGTTCATAATGATGGTGGAGAGGGCTCATCTTAAATATGCGTCTTCCTTGTCCATACTTCTTTTTTGTATACTTGAAATAAGTGGTCTGAATTATTACAGAAGATATTTCAATAAAATAGATCCCTCCAAGAATAGGAATCAATAATTCTTTTTTAATTAGAATTGCCATTATCCCAAATGCACCGCCAAGTGCAAGCGAACCTGTATCACCCATAAAAATTTGGGCCGGATAAAAATTGAACCATAGAAATCCAAGTCCGGCCCCAATTAGAGCAGCAATAAATACTGTCAATTCACCTGAGCCAGGTAAGTAGATAATGTTTAAGTAATCTGCATAAATTACGTTGCCGGATACATAGCTTAGAATTGCCATGGCAAGCATTACAATAACCATAGTGCCAATGGCTAAGCCGTCTAAGCCGTCTGTAAGGTTTACAGCATTACTGGTAGCGGTGATGATAAAAATTACCGCCGGGATGTATAGATAGGAAAAATCAAAATTCAAATTCTTAAAAAATGGTAATGTTGTTTGTGTATTGAATTCCTGAAATTCAGGCAAATAATAAATGCATAATCCAACAACCAATCCAATTAAAATCTGACCAATCAACTTATATCTGGCAATCAGTCCCTTGGAATATTTTTTCACTACTTTAAGATAATCATCAACAAAACCAACAAAACCAAGCCACAGAGTTCCAACAACCACTAAAATTATATAAGTACTTGTAATATCTGCCCACAGCAAAACAGGTATAAAAACACATATAAGAATTATGATACCACCCATAGTTGGTGTGCCGGCTTTTGAAAGATGAGACTGCGGACCCTCTTCGCGTATTGTCTCACCAATCTGTTTCTTTCGAAGGTACGTAATGACTTTTGGTCCAACGTAGAACGAAAGAATCAAAGCAGTTATAGCAGCCAGTGCAGAACGTGTGGACAAGAATTTGAACATGTCGAATCCTGGCGGACTAAAGTTTTTATTGATATAGTCAAATAGATAGTAAAACATATCAGCCTCTATCCTTTAATACAGAAACAAATTCTTCCATTTTCATTCCACGTGAACCTTTTACAAAAATCACATAGTCGTTCAACGACACTTTTTCTAACTCTTGTTTTAGTAAATGCCTTTGATCGTAATGAGCAGCATCAATTTTATTTTTGATAAGCTTGTCATTCAATTTTTTCATGAATGGACCGATGGTCATAACTTTAAGATTTTTAATGCCCTTAAAACTATCAGCTAAATCCGAGTGCAGATTTGCTGATGAGTTGCCTAGCTCAAACATGTCGCCTAAAACCACAAGTTTCTTTTTGTAGCTTTTAATCTTTCTCAATAAATCCAGTCCTGCTCTTACAGAATCCGGACTTGCGTTATATGTATCATCTATCAACATAAATTCTTTGTATATCTTACTTTCCAATCTACCATGGTAAGGCAGAAGCTTTTTAGTTCCAGCCAGAATATCTTTTTCCGTTAATCCCATTTCAAAAGCAATTGAAATTGCCAGCAAATAATTTTTCGCACTCGAGATTCCCAGTAGAGGAAGAGTAACATCGAAATTATCATTACCGAAAATAACATTGAGTTTCGTTCTGCCGTCCTCAGTAAAACCAAGCATTTTAGCCTTGCAATCTACTCTTCCCTTAAAACCGTACTTTATTACATTTTTATATTTCTTAATTTCCTCTGCAAGAAGAACATCGTCAACATTAATTAACACTTTACCGTCATTTGAATCAGCTTGTTCGAGCAGGGCTGATTTTTCTTTAAGAACACCTTTCCTGTTTTTTAAAAACTCAAGGTGCGAGTCACCAATATTGGTAATTGCCGCGATGTCAGGGATAGCAATTTTGGCTGTGTATTCTATTTCGCCAAAATGATTGGTGCCATGCTCTATTACAACAGCATCGTGTTTATCACTGCATTCAAATATTGTTTTAGGCACGCCAATATGATTGTTATCATTAGCTGCTGACTTGTGCACGTTATACTTTTCACTTAAAAGCGTGTGAAGTATTTCTTTAGTTGAAGTTTTACCATTACTACCAGTAATAGAAATTACTTTAAGGGCTAGTTTTTTGCGCCAGATGCTGGCTAACTCGCCATATGCCTTTGTTGTATCTTTTACTGCAATGATGGTCACATCTAAGTCATCTAAGCTTTTCAGCCGTCTGCTATTAATAACAACAGCACCAGCGCCCTTTTTTACAGCCTCGGCAATAAATTTATGACCGTCAAACTTCAATCCTTTAATTGCAAAAAAGATAGACCCTTTCTTCACGGACCTTGAATCCATGCTAACGTCTGAAGTCGCCTTGTAACTGTCAGGATTATAAATAACCGCTGATTCGAGGTCAAACAGATCTTCGATATTTATTTTTGATTTACGCATGTAAATATTTTTCAACTATTTCTTTATCACTAAAGTGTGTACGTACTCCATTAACTTCCTGATAATCTTCATGCCCTTTCCCGGCAATCAGAACTACAGCATTACCAGGGGATTCTAATACTGCTGATTTTATTGCCTCTTCTCTATCAGCATTCACACTGTAAGTATCAACGCCAATGCCTTTCTTAACGTCCTCAATTATTTCAAGAGGGTCTTCTGTTCTCGGGTTATCCGAGGTTAGTATAGCATAGTCGCTCATTTCGGTAGCAATTTTGCCCATAACAGGACGCTTCGTTTTATCTCTGTCACCGCCACAACCAAACACAGTATAGATTGGTCTTTCGCCATGCACTATATGCTGCAAAGCACCTAATGCCTGCTTCAAACTATCGGAAGTGTGTGAATAATCAACCAGAACATATTTATCATCCCTGTTAATTACTTCCATTCTTCCGGGAATTTGAGGCACACCACTAATAACTTTTGCAACTTTTGTCGGTTCAACACCCAACAGAACCCCGCAAGCAAACGCGGCGGTTAAATTGTACGCGTTGAATTCTCCAATTAGTTTTGTACTAACCTTAAATTCACTGTCTTTATAAATAATGCAAAATCTGGTGCCGGTTATATCATATTCAATTTTACTAATTCTGAAATCGGCAGATTCAAATTTTCCAAAGGAAACTTTTTTTGCCTTCGTGTCAGCGACAATATTTTCTCCGTTAGGATCATCCAAATTGAATACAGCAAACGAATTTTCATCTAACATATCGAAAAGTATTTTTTTGCTCTTCAGGTAGTTCTCAGCTGTTTCATGGTAATCCATGTGATCGGAGGTAAGGTTCATGAATACGCCAACATTAAACCTAAGCTTATGAACACGCTTAAGAGCAAGTCCGTGTGATGAAACTTCCATGGCACAATGCTTTATTCCTTTGTTAACCATACTTCTCAAAAAGCTATTTATCTCATGCGATTGGGGTGTAGTCAATTTTGATTTGTACTCTGTATCCCCAACGGAATTTGTGATAGTTCCAAGTAATCCGGCTGAACCATATACTGATTTAAGCAAATGTTTCAGACAGAATGTTGTTGTCGTTTTACCTTTTGTTCCCGTAACACCAATCATAATAAGCTTTTCAGAGGGAAGTCCATAAAAAGCCGCCGACATTTCTGCCAGTGCCTGTCTGCTATCTTCAACAAGAATTTTGACTACTCCATTAACTCTAAAGTATTCATCCGGTAACACTTCATTATTCTCAAGAACAACCGCTATAGCACCTTTATTAATTGCGCTTTCTATAAATTTATGTCCATCCATCTTAAAACCCGAAATGGCAAAAAACAGAGAATTTGGCTCAACAGCCCGGGAGTCAAGTATAAGTTTTTCAATCTCTTTTCTCTCCGGTTGGCCAGTCACCTGTAAAACTTTTACGCTATTTAGGATTTCAGCTAAATTCATTATTTGCTTTCGCTCTGTTTGCTTTTTCTATCAAATCTACATTTGATCTCACACGTTTTGCCCTTTTGTATCATAGTTCCGGCGGGAATACTTTGATAAATCACTCTGCCCCTACCCTGCACTTCTGACTTAAGTCCAAGTTCAGAAATAACTGATACAGCATCACGTACAGAATATCCTCTTAGGTTTGGCATTGTTGATCTGGATGTCACTTTTTCCTTTTCGTAAAGAGGTTTGTTCTGTTTTTGGGGATTAGCATACTCCTGAACATTTTTACCTGAACTACTGAAAGAAAACCTTTCAAAAATTTTGTATTCGCCTTCTTCTTTTATCACATTATTTGGAAGAATGTCAATATCACTTTCTACAATTCGCTGCATTGCTCTTTTGAAAATTGGCGCTGCTACAGTTCCACCATATTTACCATTCTGTGGGGAATAAACAACTATCAGGCAAACTATTTTAGGATCATCCGCTGGCAAGAAGCCAATAAACGAGGCATTATACTCTTTTTTAGAATATCCTTCATCAGTCCATCTTTGAGAAGTACCTGTCTTGCCCCCAGCATTCACCCTTTCAATTCCTGCCTCCTGCCCCGTACCCTGTTCAACAACCCCAACCATAAATTCTTTAATTTGCTGTGATATCTGCGGCTTAATAACTTTGCGAATTAAAACGGGCTTAATTTCACTGATAGTGTTATTAAACTCGTTGGTGATTTTATTTACTATGAATGGTTTGTACAATAATCCACCGTTAATTAATGCAGAATAAGCAGTAACCATTTGAAGTGGAGTTACTGCTATTTCATAACCAAAAGACATAAAAGATTTTGAAGTGCCGGAGTAATTATCCGGCGTTTTTAGCATGCCTGGCACTTCCCCGGGCAAATCAACATAAGTCGGCATACCAAACCCGAAATCCCTTAAATATTTATAAAACTTTCTGCTATCCAGTCTATCGGCAAGTTTTGTCATTCCAATATTACTAGAGTGCTCAAGTATTTCCCGAACATTAAGTTTTTCGTATTTGTGATCATCAGTTATTTTTGCGCCTTTAATTTTATATACACCGTTTTCGGTATTAATGACTTCCGACTCTTTGGCTAAGCCCTCATTAAGTATGGCTGCCATAGTAACTGATTTCATTGTTGATCCCGGTTCATACATATCAGTTATAGAAATATTCTTCCGGTCTATATCATCAAAAACGCTATAATTTTTGGGATCATAAGTCGGGAAATTAGAAATGGCCAGAATCTCTCCATTCTTTGGATTCATAATAATTCCAACTGCAGATTTCCCTTTTGATTTTTCCAATCCGAAATAGAGTTCTTCTTCGAGTATCTGTTGATATGTCTTATTTATAGTAAGATGAACATTTTGCCCGGCAACAGGTTCTAAGGATTGTTCGTCATCCACAGAAACTGGTCGCCCAATTACATCTCGTTCTATTCTTTTAAAGCCATCTGTACCGGTTAAAAACTTGTCATATTCATTTTCAATACCTGCGATTCCTTCAAGATCTCTGTTAACATATCCAAGCACATGTGCTGCTAAACCGGCATAAGGATAGATCCTTGAATAATCCGCTTCGTAGAAAAGTCCATCAATAGTAATATTTTCCAGTTGTAGTAATTTATCCCGGTCTGCTTTCTTCCACAGGCAAACATTACCGTTACCGCTTGCTAATATTTTTTTAAAATATTCTTTGTCTTTTCCGAAAGTTCTTGAGAACACACTGGCAAGAGTATCTTTCTTCCTGTCATTCAACATCCGTGTGTCTGCATAGAATGAAAACTGGTCTTTTGTGTAAACAAGTGTTTCACCAAATCTGTCAAGAATTAGACCACGCTCGGCTTTTACATGCAGTGTGTCGATCTGCTGTCTGAAAGCTTTTGCGCTGTAGTATTCGTGTTTGGATATCTGGATGTCCGCTAATTTGCCGACGAGCACCAGAAAAAACACTACCAGAAAGAAGGCAATTAATAACGCCCTTGACTTATTCATACTTGTTTTCTACAATTTTAGTTATCTGTTCAACTTCGTATTGACTAATTTCGATCACTTTATATGGTCTTTCCGCTTTAACCAGGGCTAATGAATCTGTAGCCAACTTTTGAATTCGTTCTTCTGAACTTAATCTCTGTACATCCACAATTTTTGATTCGAGATTTGCCAGTCTTTCCATTCTTACTTTTTCCGCTTCCATTTTCAAGTTCATTAATGAGCGAACCTCAGCAAAGGTAAATACCTGCAAAAGCAATAATACCGTTAAGGTAATAGCCATAAGAATTAATTTTCTCGTGAATTTGTTCATATTCTTTTTGCCGCTCTTAATTTTGCACTTCTGCTTCTTGGATTAAAATCAATTTCTTCCTGACTCGGAGTTACAGGCTTTCTTGTAATAATCTCAACCCGCTTTTCTTTTTTACAATTACAAATGGGCATTTGAGGTGGACAGATACAATCTAGCGCCTCATATTTAAAATGTTCTTTTACAATTCTGTCTTCGAGTGAATGGTAAGTTAAAATCACTATTACCCCATTCGGTGCAAGTAACTCAACAGCATCCTTTAAAAATGAACGAAGATCTTCCAATTCATTATTAACATATATTCGCAAAGCCTGAAAGATCCGCGCAAGAGACTTGGTAGCATGTTTGGCCGGTACGCAGCTTTCTACTATTTCGCGTAAGTCAAACGTAGTCGCTATTCGCTTTTTAGCCCTTTCATTAGAAACCATTTTTGCAATTCTGCGTGAAAGCCTTTCTTCGCCGTAGTTAAAGAATATGTTTGCAAGTTCCTCTTCGCCAATTGTATTAATCACTTCGGATGCCGGAACTCCGGAATTCTTATCCATTCTTAAATCCAATGGCGCATTCTCACGAAACGTGAAACCTGACTCCTTATCATCCAACTGAAATGAGGAAACCCCTAAATCAGCAAAGATGCCGTCATAAGAATCAATGAACTCAATTTTTGAGATGGTTTTAATATTATTAAAGCCGGTGTGGTAAAGTTTTACTCTTTCATCACCGGCAAATCGTTCAACACAATAGTCAAATGCAATTTTATCTTTATCTGTAGCTACTAGTCTGCTATTTTTTCCAAGTTTATTTAATATTTCAATAGTATGTCCGCCAAATCCCGCTGTCCCCTCAAAGTAATTTCCCTCTTTTGCAGAGACTAAGAATTCGATTGACTCCTTCTTCAGTACCGGCTCATGGAAACTCATTGTGCTGGCATCTTCATTACGTTTTTAGCAATTTCTACGTAAGGCTTCTCATTCTCATTCATATAATTTTCATAGGCTTCTGGGTCCCAAATTTCAATCTTTTTCATTACACCAATTATCATTACTTCTTTTGTAATACCTGCATAATCTATAAGATTTTTAGGAAGTGTAATTCTGGCTTGCGAATCAAATTTATCATCCGTAGCTTCGCGTAATAGCAATCTCATAAATTGCGCATCATCCGGGTCGAAAGAGTTTAACAGATTCAATTTCTGATTAACCATTTCCTCCCAAACGTTCATTGGATAAAGGTCAATACAATTAACTGTACCTCTTGTGATAATAAAAGTCTCATTAGCATCCGGGCTGAGATATTTTCTCAGTTTAGCCGGTATTGCGACTCTCCCTTTATTATCTAAATTGTATTTGAAACTACCAATAAACATAAATTCTCCATTATGTGGGAGTTTTCACCATTCTTCCCCACTGGCACCCAAAATATAGATATTTTTGGGTGAAAGCAAGATTTTTTTTATTTAATTTGATGCTCGTCATACCCTTATTTCCAACTTTTTATACCATTTGATACATTTTTAGAATTTTACATTAATCTATTGTTCGATTGCATAATAGACTACACCTCTCATTTGTTTTCAAACCTCCCCACAATTCCCCCAATTGCGATGGTTAAGTTTGAAGATTTTATTTCGATAGTATTGATATAATAATGTGTAAAATGACTAATTATAATTGCGTGATGACTATGAAAAACTTACTACTTATGATAATATTCCTGATTGGCAACCTGACATTCGCTCAACCTGATTCCCTGAATCAGTTTCAGAATTCAATATTCCCTGATTTTAAGCCCTATTCAACACCCAGAACAAATGGCAGACCTGGTACCGTATATAGAATTGACAGAGACCAAGTAACATATTATGTTCAAGATGTTAAAGTGTTAACAGCTCATTCAAGTGAGGAGGGTGATATTGTTGGCAGGATGTCTTTTTCCAGGGAGCAACTTTTACAAATGTTGAATATTGAATTTGCGACAGATGAGCCGATATGGGCAGAAGTTTTTATAAGTAATGCCTTTCGTGAATATAATGAACAGACACAGGTAGATTTTATTCTTTGGGAAAAAGGAGAGATAGAAAAGCTAATAGTTGATGAATTTAGCACCTACTACCTGGTACGCGAAACTATCTCAACAAAAAATATTGCATTTCGTTTTAACCAGGAAGCCTACGATAAGATAATTACCGGGGCCGGGCAGCTGGAGAAATTAAAAGGAAGAAAAGGTGTTCTGCCAGATTTCCCTTATGAAATATCTAAAAAATGGAAAGAACCGAGAAGAGTTTTTTACCTCGATCAGGAGATTGGACTTGAGCCATACCCTGAACGTGAAGAGGAAGAAGAATAAGGGAAGAATTATTTTGAAGTCTCGAATGCTGAATTTTGAATTTGAAGACCTCTTTGGAAATCTTTCGCTATTAACACTCACGAAGTAATACTCTCGTCAGCCTATTATAAGTAAGTTTAAAGCCATACAAATACACTCCTGACAAAAATATCACAGCGGCACACCTAAAAAAAATACCCAATGGTAATCCATCGGGCATTTTTTAAACCGAATTCAATTAAGAATTATTCTTTACAAACAGCCAGATCCTGAGCCATCTAGCGGAATTGAACCGCTGACCTGCTCATTACGAATGAGCTGCTCTACCTAACTGAGCTAAGATGGCTTAGCAAAAAGAAAGACTATTTACCTTTCTTTTTATGTCTGTTTTTCCTTAATCTTTTTTTACGCTTATGCGTAGACATTTTATGACGTTTTCTTTTTTTACCACAAGGCATAGTATACCTCCCTATTAATTAGAATCTATAATTTCTTTAGCTTGTTTTGCCATCTGAGAATTTGGGTCCAGCTCAATTACCTTACGCAACCATTCTTTTCCTTGATCAGTATCTCCGGCATTTATATTAACAATTCCTAAATTGAAATTTGCAAACACATGTTTCTTATCATACTTAAGTGCATTTGTCATTACTCTTTTTGCATTTTCATAATCTGAAAGGCTAAAATAGCAAACTCCCTGGTCAACTAAAACATCAGCATTGCTTGGGAATTTTGCTAAGTATTTATCATAATTAAAAATAGCTTTCTGCCAAATTCCATTATCATGCAGAAAGTGCGAAAACTCTAAGATCATTGTAAAATCACCCGGCTGAAGCGCAACATACTTTTCATAAGTAACGACTGCTTTTTGTATTAAACCTGATTCCGAATATAAATGCGCAAGATGCTTCATAGCAGCAAAATCGTTTGGATTATTGGCAACACGCTCTTCGGTGCTTTTTATCTCATCCATGTTTGAGAGGTCAACACCGCTATGCGGATCTGCTATTTGCTCGCTAATGCCGCTACCCACAGCTACTTCAGGTTCATCAAATACACCTGAAAGAATTAAATTGGCAATTGCCAGCACAACAAGTACAATAGCTATTTGAATTATATAGTTCTCGGGAAATATTTTCCCCTTTTGCGCTTGTAATTTATCTTTTTTGTCAGACATTAATCGTTTTCTTTCATCATGATTGATTTAACAGAATTTTTCTCTGATTCTTTCATACCTTCATCCACTGCCTGTTTAAAATCTTTCGAAAATTTAAAAACAGGCACATAGTGTTCATCAACAAAAACCTGCTCGCCGGTTCTTGGATTTCTTGCATATCGCGAATTCTTCTTTTTAACCTTATAACTTCCAAAACCCCTTATTTCAATACCATTTCCATCTCTGAGGGACTGAATTACAGTATTCAAGAATCCTTCAACAATTGCTTCAGTCTCCAGTTTTGTCAAACCAGTACCGGCGGCAATTTTCTCAACTATATCAGCTTTGGTCATGATATTTTTCCTGCATTTTTGAAAAACTCACAATAGAGCTACGTAAGATATTAAAAAACAAAATAAAATCAAACTCTTAACGACTATAACTTATGTAAAATAAACACTTTAGGGAATTGATTGTTGTTCATTGTATGATGTTTCATAATAATACACCGTCTCATTCTATATTCTATAGTTAGTTTGATTTAAGCCGAATTTCAAAGAAAAAGTGATGGCATATGAATTGCATATATACGGTGTAGAAACAAGGAGAATTCTGATGGCATTATTACCAATCATATACTTGAGCATTGCAATAACTACCGGTTTAATAATAACTGTGGTGGTTATATCATATATATCATCAAAATTAAGAAACCGCGGAACAGAGGATAGAATTCTCGCAATTGCCTACAGTGGCGGCCAAAATTCAAATACAAAAAGTAAAAGCCAGATAGTTGTTCTTCAGAAACAACCTCTCCAACGTGCTACAATCCAAAAACGCGAAGAGCAGCCTGTAGTAGGGAAAAAATTTACAAAAAACTCTCCGCCGGCTGAAAGAACTACCTATTTGAGAGAATCAACCTTTGATAGAGCGAGAACAACCCGTGTAATTCCCGCAGGTCCACATATTTCATCCGAAGAAATAAATCAAACCAATAGACCGGATTCTTTCAGATTAACTTCAACGGACAATAGAACTTCTTCTCAAAAGATTGTGGGCAGGATAGAGATTGTCAAACCTAATGTGACTGTCGGCGAAAAAATCCCGACATCAGGACATGTTAGGAGAGAGATGAACAATAATGATCCTTTATATTACTACGCGAATAACAGCGATCAGGATTTTTACACCGTGACGGCTCACTAATAATTTTTCAAACCGGGTAAAAGAATTTGTTGTCATCATAATTTTTAATATTTTTGAACCTGGATATGGAACTTATACCAATAATTTATACCGCCCTCGTAATCTTCTTCATAATAATGTTGGTAACTATCATTTCTTCCTATATATCATATAAAGTTAAAAGAAAAGTCAATAATTCCGACGAAAAGGATAAAGAAAAATTTCTTACACTTCACAAGGAATCACCTCAAAAACAAAAGGTCGTTGCAAGAAAGAATCACGAAAAAACTCATAGAAAAGAAGTAAGAGAACATGAACAGCCTCCCATGGAGAAGATGTTCAAAAAATCACCACCTAGACCGGAACAAAAACCAACAAAAAAACCTAATGAAGTAAAACCTGGATCAAATAAGAGAATTAATGTTATTAATTCCATGCCAGGTAATCCTCCTCCCCCCAAAAACAACGAAGAGAAACCTGAACCTAAGAAGAAAAATATCAATTTTAACACCCTTGGTGATGACATTCTTAATAAGTATGCCGACAGCAATGATGATGATTTCCACTCTCTTAATGCCACAAAGGATGAGTAACCAAAAGAATTAATTTGAGAATGTTTTGAACCAAATCCATACCATGTGCATTTATAGTTTGTAATACAATATTCTTCGAAGGGTAATTATGAGCAGTTCAGCTAAATTGTTTGTAAAAAACATGGTCTGCAACAGGTGCATTAAAGTAGTGAAAGAAGAACTCGAGAAGATAGATCTAATAGTAGAGTCTATCTCCCTGGGAGAAGTAGACGTAACCAGCAATTTGGATATAATACCCTTTGCTCAAATAAAGAGACTTTTGGAAAGAGAAGGATTCGAACTGCTGGAGGACAAGAAAACAAAAATTATTGAAAAAATTAAACGAATTATTCTTGAAAATATTCATTATAAATTCGAGACATTAGATCCAACTGTAAATTTTTCCGATTTAATAGCTTCCGAACTAAAGCTTGATTACCCTTATCTCAGCAAGATATTTTCTTCCAATCAGGGCATTACCATTGAACAATTTGCTATTCTTCAAAAAATTGAGCGTGCCAAAGAGTTATTAAAATATGGTGAGCTCTCTCTCAGTGAAATCGCTTATCAGCTAGGCTATAGCAGCGTTCAACATCTCTCAAACCAATTTAAGAAGGTTACCGGATTGACGGCTAGTCAGTTTAAAACACAAGCCACAGATCTAAGAAAACCACTCGACGCCATTTAACAACTTTCCCCATTTTTTCTAAAATTTTGTAACATATCTCCCAAATTGTGTAATGGATTTAACTTTCCCCTTACTAGTTTTATACTGTACATTTTTAAAACAGAGGAGTTAGTATGTTGACCAAAGAATTCAAAGTTGAGGGCATGAACTGCCAACACTGTGTAAAATCAGTTGAAATTGAACTGAGTGAATTAAACCTATCAGAGACAGATGTACAAATTGGTTCTGTGAAGGTATCTTTTGAAGAAAGCGTTGTTAGTGAGGATGATATTGTAAGCGCAATTAGTGAGGCTGGTTTTAAAGTAGTGAAATAGAGGGTTATTATGACTGAATATAGTTTGCCCGTTAAGGGAATGACATGTGCAAGCTGTGTTGCACGGGTTGAAAAAGTGTTAAACAAGATGGATAACATAGATGGTGTCTCGGTCAATTACGCCATGGAAAAGGTTACCTTTAAGGGAGAAAACATTATACTTAAAGATGTAGCTGCTGCCATAGAAAAGTACGGTTATGAACTGGACATCAGTGAAAAAAAAGAAGTTGCCGGTTCAAGTGAAAGTGATTCCAACATTGTTCTGAAAGATTTGAGCCTCGCAGCTATATTCACTCTGCCTGTTTTCTTAATCAGCATGTTGATGGATTTTGATTTTTTTAAAAATTTTTGGACTTTCAGTCAATCAGCTACGAACCTGATTTTGTTGACTCTGACTACTCCGGTTGTTGTTTATAGTGGAAGGCGGTTTTTTAAAACAGCATGGACAAACCTTAAACATTTTTCCGCTGAAATGAATACTCTGGTTGCCATTGGCTCCGGTTCAGCTTATCTATATAGTATATATGTTACCCTTTTCCCAATAAATCCACCTCAACATGTTTACTACGAGACAGCAGCTGTAATTATCACCTTAATATTATTCGGTCGTTGGCTGGAATTCAGGGCGAAAAAGAAAACAAAGCTCGCTATAAAAAAGCTGATTGAGTTAAAACCAGAATCTGCAATAGTGATAAGACATGGTAAAGAAGCAACTATCAAAATAGCTGATCTGAAAATTGGTGATATAGTTATTATTAAACCGGGAGGTAAAATTCCAGCTGATGGTAAAATTGTTTCTGGTTATTCATCCGTTGATGAATCGATGCTTACCGGTGAGTCGTTACCTGTCGAGAAGATGGTTGATTCTAAAGTAATTGGCGGAACAATTAATAAGACCGGTTCATTCAATTTTATGGTTGATGCTATGGGCGATAATTCTGTGCTCGGGCAAATAATAAAGTTGGTTGAAAAAGCTAACGAAACCAAGCCCCCCATACAAAAACTTGTGGATAAAGTTGCAGCTGTTTTCGTTCCTGTTGTCATAGCTATTGCAGTCATTACTTTTATGGGATGGTATTTCATTGCTGATGTTTCGTTCAGCTCTGCTCTCGTCTACTTCGTAGCAGTACTCATAATAGCTTGTCCGTGTGCCCTGGGACTTGCAACCCCAACTGCCATTATTGTCAGCACGGGATTAGGCGCCAGAAAAGGGATACTTATCAAAAATGGTGAGAGTCTAGAACTAGCACAAGATATTGATACAATAATTTTCGATAAGACAGGGACATTGACAGAAGGAAAACCAAGCGTATCAAGTTTTTCCTCAATCGGATATGATAAGAAAGAACTCCTAAAAATTATTGCTTCATTGGAGAGTAAATCGCAACATCCTATTTCAAACGCGATAACACAATACGCAAAAGCTGAAGGAATTAAAATTATAGACCCTGAATTATTTGAAGATCTTCCGGGATTTGGGATTAAGGGAATGGTGGAAGGTAAATCAATTCTTATTGGCAATAAAAAATTATTGGCTGAGCTTTGTATAGATTACAGAGAAATTGAGAGGGATTTTGATACTTATGCAGATTCCGGCAAAACACCCATTTTGGTAGGAGTTGATGAGAAACTTCATGGAATAATTACTATAAGTGATCCGATCAAAGAGTCGACACCTGATGCAATTCAAAACCTTCACAATGCCGGATTTAGATTAATTATGCTTACCGGTGACAATTACAAAACAGCGAAAAAAATTGCCGCTGATCTTGGCATTGATGAGTTCAAAGCAGAAATTCTTCCACACGAAAAAACAGAAGAAGTAATTAGATTGCAAAACGAAGGAGCCATTGTTGCGATGGTTGGAGATGGAATTAACGATTCACCTGCTATCGCACAAGCCAACCTTGGTATAGCCATGGGTACAGGGACAGACATAGCAATTGAATCGAGTGACATTACTCTGGTTAAAGGTGACTTGATGGGAGTTTACAACGCCATTGCCCTTTCGAAACTTACCATAAGATCAATTAAGCAAAATTTATTTTGGGCATTCATTTACAATGCAATTGGAATACCCTTGGCCGCCTTTGGTATACTCAATCCGATGATTGCCGCCTTGGCAATGTCGTTTAGTTCTGTTTCTGTAGTTACGAATTCACTTAGATTACGTTCGAAAAAACTTTAAGAGTAAGGAGGTTTTTGGCGCATACGAGAACCTCCACAAACATCAATAGATTATTATTTTCTTGGCAATCTCTCTAGATAGGAACTGTTACTAAGCAGCGCAAAAGTATCCGTACTCTTTAATTCATCAATAGAATTCTTATTCATATAGCTCATTGAACTTCTCAACCCGTCATGAATATTATTGATAATATTTCCAACAAGTCCCTTGTAAGGAACCATCGTCTCTTCGCCTTCTACAAACTCACCTTTCATTTTTACACCAAAGGAGGCAGAACCACGATATTTTTTCCAAAGCTGGTCATTATATTTAATCACTTCTCCAGGAGTTTCTTTAGTGCCTGCAAGCATTCTGCCCAACATCACGATATCGGCGCCCAGTGCTATCGCTTTAGCCACATCACCGGCACTTTTAATACCGCCATCAGCAATCAGTTCAATCTTAACATTCTGTTTCTCTCTTTCAAAAAATACATTTAGGAGTGATGAAACCTGACCAATGCCAATTCCGGTTTGTATGGAAGTGGTACACATGCTTCCCCCGCCAATACCAATGCGTACAGCATCTGCTCCGGCATTAACCAAATCCGTAAGAGTTGCTCCATGAGCAATATTTCCAACAATCAACTTCACATCCATTTTTGCTTTTATTTCTTCACACTTCCTTAGTACAGCCAGGTTATTTGCATTAGCGGTGTCGATACAAATAAGCAATTTCCTTTCTGCAAATCTTTCAATTTCTTCTAGTTTAGTCTGCAATCCAACAGATACCGCCTTAATATTATTAACATTTTCACTATCATCAAGAATCTCATCAAGTGAAGAATCAAACCTGTTAACAATACCAATACAACCATATTCACTAAGAGCCTTTGCCATTCTCACACCCGTAACTGAATCCATCGGGCTTGAAAACACGGGTAGAACAAGTTCATGTCCGAGAAACGTACTTTTGCTTTCACATTCACTTCTGGACTTAAAGCGAGATATTTCAGTCGGCACAAGGCTTATGTCATCATAAGTAAGTGACTGGTTATAATTGTTCAATTCTTCTTTTGAATAAATTTTCATCTGGTGCTCCTTCATTTTTCTCAAAAAGAGAGCGAGTCTTACGACTCGCCCGCTTTTGGGAAATCTATAGTTTTTCTAGCTATTCTGCAAGCAGAGATTCCATCTTATCCAGCAAATCACTCATTCTTTCAACAACAGCCAAAATAGGCTCTGGTGTTGTCATATCCACTCCGGCATCTTTAAGAACCTCAATAGGATATTTTGAATTACCGGATTTTAAGAAGTTCATATATTTATCAATTGCAGGCTGACCTTCTTCTTTAACTTTTTGAGTTAACGCCATGCTTGCAGCGTAACTGGTGGCATATTGATAAACATAAAAATTATAATAAAAATGCGGGATACGCGCCCATGAAAAGGTTTCTTCATCATCTACTACCATTTCATCGCCCCAGTAGTTTTTGTACATATCACCAAAAAGCTTTGATAATTTATCGGGTGTAAGAGCTTCTCCCTTTTCATTTAACTCATGAACTAATTGTTCATACTCAGCAAAACGTGTCTGCCTGAAAAAAGTACTTTGAATATGACCGAGCTCCTGCTCAATCAAAGCAAGTTTTTCTTCCTTGGAAGAAGCATTCTCAAGAAGGTAATCAAGCAGAAAAGCTTCGTTCATGGTGGAAGCAACTTCCGCTACAAATATTGAGTAATCAGCATAAACATAAGGTTGACTCTGCTCTGTGTAAAATGAATGCATATTATGACCCATTTCGTGAGCGAAGGTAGAAACAGCATCCATGGTGTTATTCCAATTCAGAAGAACATATGGGTGAAATCCGTATGTTACCCCCGAAGAATAAGCTCCGCTTCTTTTACCCTTTGTTTCGTAAACGTCAATCCAACGGTTGTTAAAAGCTGTTTGAAGATTCTTAAGGTAATCTTCCCCTAACGGCTTTAGCGCTTTAAGTAAAATTTCCATTCCCTGATCGTAACTGTATTCTTTTTTCACACCCGGGAAAAGTGTAACATAAGTATCGTAAGGATGAAGTTCATCAAGACCCAGAACCCTCTTCTTTAATGAAGCCCATCTCTGAAGCGGCTGAAGATTATCATTAACCGAGTTTACCAAATTATCATAGACTGAAAGAGGAATGTTATTGGCATCTAGTGCAGCGGCTCTTGCAGATTCATACTTTCTTGCCTTTGCTCCAAACTGAATGGCTTTCAGATTTCCGGTAAACAGTGAGGCGTAAGTGTTTTGATTGGATATATATGGTGTATAGTATCCTTTATATACTCTTTTGCGGTATTCTCTGTCAGTCGACTGCAATCCTGAATAATATCTTCCATCAGATAGTTTCACGTCTTCCCCGTTTTCTCCTTTTACTGAAGGATAATTAATATCTGCATTTTTCATAAAAGTGAAAACATTGTATGGAATGTCGGTAACCGGGGATGCCAAAGCCATCAACTCTTCCATCTCTTTGTTAAGAGTGTGGTCTTTGCGCCTCAGTAAATCATCAAGCATATGTTCGTAAAGTTTCAACCCTTCAGTTTTTTCCATGAACTCACTAATGGTTTCCTTGGGAATGGCAAGCAATTCAGGTCTCATAAAGGAACTGGCTGTTCTTAATTTGGCGCCAAGCCCATCAGCCCGGTCGTAATATCCCTGGTATTTCACATTAGCAAGATCAAGATCCTTAGCTAAGGAAGCATACCTCATTATACGTCCGAACTTAATACCAATTGATTCATCAAATTTTAGGTAACCTAATAAGACTTCACCTGACTCATCAAGCTTACCCTCAAATTCTTTGTATTTATCAACAGACTCATTCAGCCAATTAAAATCATCTTCCCAGGCTTGTTCAGTCGAATAAATATCTTCCAGATTCCAGGTATATCTGGGCTCAACCTGATCCCGGGATATCAATTCCCCCGAGGATTCCTGGGCAAATAAACTTCTATTTCCAGTTGTAAAGAACATAATAATTACTATTCCTATAATTTTATAACTTATTGATTTCTGCAAGGTTATTACTCTCCACTAAATTAAATGATTATTTTTACATGGTAAAACTCCCTAATTTTACGCAATAAACCAAATTATTCAAATAATCCGCAGTGTCGGGCAATATTACCTGTTTTTTTTGCTCTGGTTTTAACATATTTGGGCACAAAAAAGATCGACCGCCATTCTCAATCAAAAATCAATGGGAAATTATGAGTACTGATACAACTAGTAAAACAACATGGAAATTCGCAAGGGAGTTCTGGTATGCTAACGTTATGGAGTTATTCGAACGCGCCGCATACTACGGGTTCTTTATTGTCTTAACTTTATATCTGACCGATATTGTCGGATTTACGGATATGGAGACCGGTATCGTAGCAGGTATTTTCTTCGCCGGAATTTATTTTTTACCGCCATTTGTTGGTGCCTTAGTTGATAAAATCGGCTTCAAAAATGGACTGATTGTTGCCTTCTCACTATTAACGATTGGTTATACTCTCCTTGGCTTATTCCATGCCAAATTGTTGGTAATCCTCTTTTTAATAATATTGCTGATCGGCGCTTCTTTTATAAAACCTCTTATAACGGGCACAGTAGCTAAGGTAACCAATGAGGTAAACCGTGCAAGGGGTTATTCCCTGTTTTACTGGGTTGTTAATATTGGAGCTTTCAGTGGTAAAACTTTCGTCCCTTATATTCGCCAGGGCATTGGTTTGTCATATGTAAATTATTTTTCAGCCGCTATGTCTTTATGTGGACTGCTTTTTGCCATTTTCCTTTTTAAGCAAGTTGACAATACAAGTGAAAGTAAATCACTTAGAGACGTTGGAAATTCACTGGTGAAAATATTTACTACTCCCAGGTTAATTATTCTTACCCTGATTGTAGCCGGCTTCTGGACCATACAGCATCAATTGTATGCTACAATGCCAAAATATGTAATTAGATTATTGGGTGAATCTGCCCGACCCGAATGGTTAGCAAATGTTAATCCTTTGGTTGTGGTAATATTTGTTGTGTTTGTTACACAATGGATGAGGAAAAAAACAGCAGTAACGTCAATGATGTTTGGTATGCTGTTAATGCCGTTTTCAGCTCTGGCAATGGCTTTCACTCAGGGAATAGGAACTGGAAACATCGATATCTTTGGTTTCTTTTCCTTACATCCTGTTACCTTGATGATGATTATAGGAATTAGTATTCAGGGACTTGCTGAGTGCTTTATTTCGCCAAGATTTCTTGAATACTTCTCATTGCAGGCACCCAAGGGAGAAGAAGGAGTTTATCTTGGATTCAGCCATCTCCATTCCTTCTTTTCAGCTCTGATAGGATTCTTCATGTCCGGATTCCTCCTGGATGCTTACTGCCCGGATCCAAAGACCTTACTTTCAGCTGACTTACTTGAAAGAGTTAATCTGGAAGGGATTGATCCTGTTAGTTTGTTAACCGAGGCTCAGAAGGTTACTTATTATGGTGATGCACATATAATTTGGTATTACTTTGTTGCTATAGGATTAACAGCTGCGATTGCATTATTTATCTTCAGAATTGTTACTCAAAGAAATGACGCGAAAAAAGCTTTGGCTTAATAGATATTTCTTATGGCGCTCATTGCGGGCGCCATATTTATTTCTTTATGCATTTGTTACGACCAATTGTATAATGGCATTTTATACAATGAGATTCATTCTTATCAAACTTTTTCTCTCTTATACTTTTCACTTTGTCCTTTAATTCTCTTGTAAACTTATCCAAATCGGCTTTATTAATAATCCTGACGAATTCCTCTTCAGGCTGCTGGATGAAAACCAGCCTCAACTCAATCGTATCATAATCAGAGTATTTCCTAGCCACAAGATTAGCGTAGAACATAAGTTGTATGAGATAATCATTTCCTTTTGTTTCTATCTCTTCCTTTTTCACATTGTCAGTTTTGTAATCGACTATGGTAATTTTACCATCTTCAAAAATGAGCTTATCAATAATTCCGAAAAAATAATAGTCTTCTTCGGCGACATAAATTTCATGTTCATTTTTATAATTATCATATTTTAATAATTTTTTATAAATGTCTGACAGGTAGTATTTATCTAAAAGATCTGTGATTTCTGATTTAAGTAACCCGATCTCCTTAAGAGAGACAGCCCTTGTTATTTCCTTTTCGAGAATTAGATCCAGCAAAACAGAATAGTTATGCGGCTCTAAACCTTTGTCTAGAATCCGGTGCACAACACTTCCCTTTATATCACCGAGTCCAATGGTTTCATCATCCTCGCGATAATTAAAATCAAATGTAACGGTATTGGTTTTTACCAGCTCAGCCAGATAGGAAAAACCGAGTTCATAGGTTAATTGATATTTAAGAGGGCACTGAGTATAAACAGCAATTTTTGTTGCGGATATTATTTCACCGGATGGCTGATCCTCAATGGAGTCAACGAGTAGTACAGATTCTTTATAATTCGTGTCGGACTCCTCCGACAGCGTAGGAGCAGTAAGAGGAAGATTATATGTGACAGGTAATTCTATATCAATAGTTTTTTCTTCAAATTCAAACTCATCCCCTTTTTTGTACATGTATTCAAGTTTAGAAGAATATGCAGATTGTTCTCCCTCACCTATTTCGGGAAGTGCCTGACTCAGCAAGCCCCAGAATGAATCCGAACGGGGTTTTGAAGGTTTTGTAACCGTTATAAAAAGGTATTTAACAGAACGTGTTATGGCAACATATAACAGCCTCTTTAACTCTGCCAATTGTTTTTTATTATTTACGTAATTATACAGCCCTAAAATGGGAGGTGAAACAGCCTCTTCAAAAATATTGTTTTGAGGGTTCACCTTAGCCAAAATTCCATATTTTTTATCAATTTCAATTTGTTTACTTCTAATACTACTGTCTTTACCGTATTCATGCGTCCGGAATAAGAAAACCGCATTAAACTCTAAACCTTTGCTTTGATGAATAGTCATTAACTTTATCGAGTTACTCTTTTCATCAACAACAGCATGTCCTTCATCTTCATTTGATTCAATTGCCAGATTAAGATATTTTACAAAATCGTACAAAGTAACAAAGCTTTGTGTCGCGTAATTCGAGGCAATTGTAATAAGCTTTTCAAGATTTTTCTTTAGCTGTATGGCATCGGGCAGAATTGATATCATTGCCCAATAACCGGTATCGACTAATATCATTCTGATCAACTGGGAAAATGTTAAAGTAGCCGAAACATCAATATGCTTTTTCAATACTTCGAGGTTTTTTTCGAAATATTTGTTTTTTAAGACAAAGGAGGAAAACTTATTGAAATAATTGCTCCCCTTTTCCAGAGAGATTTCAAAAATATTAGCGTCTGAGAGTCCCATAAATGGAGAGCGCATTAACCCGACAAGTGCTGTATTGTTGTTCTGATCGATCAAAAATGATAAGTAATTGCATACATCATGAACAATCTGCTGCTGATAAAACCCCTTGCCGCCAACAACAGAATAAGGGATATTGTATTGACTGAATTTATCTTCAAGGGCTTTGAAGTGGCTCCTCTTACGGCATAAGATCGCTATGTCGTCGAAACAAGTGGAATCATCATTCTCAATTATTTGTAGTATTCTAGCTGCAATTAAATCGGTTTCAGTCTGACTCCCCTCTTCATCAAGTGCAGTTAATATTTCCACATGTCCTTTATCATCAGTTTCCTTCGCGCAGATCAGATTGGAATATTCAACCTCTCCGAATAGTGGGTCAGGATTCTGAAAGAGATTAGCGAAAACGAGATTTGTAAAGGCTGCGATTTCCGGAAACATCCTGAAACTATGGGGAAGACTGATAAGCTTGGCTTTCTCTTCAAGAACTTCCAGGTCATTCTTAGTTTGCTGGTAGATTTCAATATCAGCATCCCGGAACATATAAATGCTTTGTTTCTCGTCACCAACTACAAACAGGTTCCCCTGCTTAAGATTGTTAAGAACGGGCATAAAAATATTATATTGAACATCATTGGTATCCTGGTATTCATCAATCATAACATAATGAAATTTCTCGCCCAGCTGTTTAACCACTTCTTCCTGAGATGTTAAATTTAAGGTATGGAGAAGGATGTCCTCAAAGTCCAGAAATCCTCTGGCGAACTTTTTCTCATTGTACTTCATCTCCACATAATCAAACAACTTTATGAAGCTCCTGCCAACTGATACCAACTCCTGATTTGAAAAATTGTTATCCTGAGTAAATTTTATTTTTTCAAAATCCAAAAAGAAATTTTCTACAGTACTAATATCATTCACCAGGAGAGGTATTAATTCTTTATTACTAAGATAATCTCTTTTCTTTACTTCGCCGGAACTCTTAGTGAGTATAAGCTCTCCCAACTCACAAAGAGTTTTGTAAGTATCATAAACATCATTTTCAATATTTAAATTTTGCAGGATCGATTCAACTTGCGAAGTAATAGCCGAAGGCTTTAAAAGCATTACCTCACTATTGATTAACTGCAATGAATTGGAGAGAATTTCCATTCGACTGAAGAAAATATGCCGAAACTCCTCAGCAAACAGGTTGTTCCAGGAGTCAATAATTTGAGTATCCGTTTTGCAGTAAATTGATTCTTTTATTTTATGAAGAGTTTTCCGTCTATCCATTAAACTGATTAACTGCTTCCTGAATAGTTTTTTTGATCCAAACAGACGCACCAGTTGTTTGTAATCATTGACAAAATCTTCATCGGTCAAAAAATAATTTACAGATTCATCTACACAAAGCTCCAACATTTCAACAGCTAACTTTGGGTCGATTGGAACAAAATTTGCGTCAATGCCAGCTTCAGGTGAATATTCCTTAAGCAGATCGATACAGAAGGAATGAATTGTTGATATGTTAGCCGAAACTAACCCGCGGCGAATATTCCTTAGCTTACGGAGTTTCTCGCTATCGGACTCACTTTCAATTCTTTCCTCAACTTCATTAGCTATTCTGGCATTCAACTCCCCTGCCGCTTTATCAGTAAAAGTAATCGCAACAATATTCCTTAGGGAAATATTTGCAGAGAGCGCTATTTCAACAAACCGTTTTGCAAAGACAAATGTTTTACCCGAACCAGCGTTTGCAGTTAAGGAAACATGCCTTTGAAAATCGAGCGCTTCAACCTGATGAGGAGTTAAATTATTTTTCATGAACTAAATTTAGGTAATCTTAACATTATTGTAGTACCTGCTGATGAGGATTTTTCCACCGATATTTCGCCATTAATACTGTTTATAAATCTTCTGGCCATACTAAGTCCAATTCCCATCCCGTCTATTTTAGTAGTAAAATCCTTATCAAATATTTTTTCGGTTACCTCGGCAGGAATGCCTTTGCCATCATCGCTAATCCGAATAAAGCAGTAGTCATTTTCATCTTGCAACGAAAGAATAATTTTTTCTGCTCCCGCCTGCATCGAATTTCTTACCATGTTAACCAATGCGCGTTTTAACTGGTCAAGATCCGCTTTAACCTTTACATCAAGACTTGTAAGACTTGTCTCGAGTTCAATTTTTTCATCAGAAAACAGATTTGCAACTTCCTGTATAACCTCCTTCGGATCCACAGTGGTAAGTTCAACGCTTGGCATACGTGCAAAATTTGAAAATTCCGAAGCTATGTTCTTCAATATATCAATCTGCCCGATAATTGTTTTTGTTACCTTATCAAAAATTGAATTGAACTTAGGAGAATTATCATCATGCGCAATCATCAACTGTTGTATAGATAACTTCATGGGAGTCAGTGGGTTTTTAATTTCGTGAGCCACCTGCTTAGCCATTTCTTTCCAGGCTGATTCTCTTTCCATTTCGGCAAGTTGCCCCTGACTTCTTTTCAAGTCTTTTACCATGGAATTAAAACCATCGGTAAGTTCTTTTATTTCCCCTTTCCAATTTCCATTGATTTCTATGCTTAAATCTCCACTGGCAACTGACTTGGTAGCACCCGTAAGTTTTCTTATTGGCCGCGAAATCTGATTTGCCAACAGTGTGCTGAAAATACCTATTAATATTGCCACTAGTGAATAGGTCCCAAATAAAATCACGTCAAGTTCAATATCCGATAATGGAAGAAGGATAGAATTGAACAAATTACTTACTTCCACGATCTGTTTCTTATCCCCATAATTTACATAGGTATAGTAGGAGCTATATTCATAATTTTCAATTTTCCTGTTTATCACACACTCTTTCAATCCATCATATGAAAGGTTTTTATACGCAACAGGATCAATATAATTTTCCAGCAGTCCTACATCGTAATACCCCTGTTCGGAACTATACTTTAATCTATCTGGATCGAAGAGTGAAAAACTGATTCCCAGGTCACTTTTAGCTTTTTCAAAAAGTGCATTGGCATCCATATTTTCATTGTAATTATTTTGAAGATAGCTCTCAATGCCATCGGCTCTTTTACTCAACTTGTAAAAAATTGCCGAGTCATTCTTTTCCTGGGTAAGGTCTTTATAATAAACCGCCAAAAGAATGGAAGGAACCATTGAAAGTAAAATGAAGGCAAAAAGCAATTGTGTCCGGAATGTAAATTGAAATCTTCGGTTCCTGTAGAAAAAAACAACCGTATAAGCCAGAACCAAAAGCAAAATGAATAACGTCTGAATGAAAAAGACCTTGAAAAAATCGTACAAGTTCCAGCTTATGTTTTTCTCTTCAAGTACAACTGTAATTATCCTGAATAAACCATCAAAGTCGTTTTTTAAAACATAGAAAAGGTTCTTCTCTCCATTTAATTCGAGGGTCATCCATTTTTCGTCGTGCTCGCTGAAGTTCTCTTCTATTATTTTGGAAATAATTTCTTCAGATAAAACCAGGTTGCTGACTGAATTGACAAGTCTACCATTGTGAAAATCGAATATTCGCAATTTATCAAGATCCACAGTAGTATTATAGGACGCCAGCGATGTTGTTAAAAACGGAGGCATCTCATTATAACTAAGCTGGTTTGGATTGAAGAGAACTGAGACTTCAACATATCCCAGAAATTCGTTTTCATCATAAATCCTAACTATGCCATCAATTACGACACTTTGACTATTTCCAATATTTTTACGGATAATCTGAATACTCTCCTGTGCTTCTTCAAAGTTAAAGTTCTCTTCAACTTGTTTAGGAAATTCGAAATTATACTTACCCATCAAATTTCCTTTTTCATCCAATATAGCTACCTGTGAAGGAATTGCTTCTTTTTGAAGGAGGCTTCTACTCCAAATTTTGAAGGCAAACTGCGCGTAATTTATATTGCCTGCATTAAACCTCCCCGGTATATCTTTTTCCGCAAGAGCTTCGTTTAATGTCTGGAATACCGTATACTCCAAATAATTTTCATTCGGACGAACTATTTCATAAGCTGTTAGCTTAAGGGATTCCCTCTCCAGTTCAGAGTTATAAAAACTCAATAGATTGATAGACATAAACGAGGCAGTAAAAGCAAAAAGAAGAATGTTCTGTAATCCATCGCTTTTTTTCTGCAAAATCAAATAGGCTATCACAAAAGTAAAAATGACAAATACCGATCTGGAGAGATCCGTTCCCTGAGGATTGTTTTGAAGCACATCAAATAGCAGAGCAAATAATTGAAGGCAGAAAAATGATATTCCATAAAACGTGAATTTGTTTTTGTCATAAATCCTGTCGAGGAAATTCAGAATAACTATTAAAATAATAGTCCCAAATAGTACGGCGCAGAATCCAAGCAGCAATAAGTTGAGATGCATAAGTATCGCGGGTAATTCCGGTAAAAGAGCCGGATCTCTAAAATATCTTAGTGACGAATCGAAGACGATGCTGTTAACCGAAGCTGAAAATCCTCTCAGTAAAAACAAATAAAAAATCAAGAGTAAGAAGCTAAGGATAAGAAACTGGAATTTATTTTTCTTAGTGCTTATATATTTTTTCTTTTCTTTCAAATAGCTCAAAATCATATAGTAGGATGAGACACATACTATTAAAAAAGCAACAGCAGTAATAAAAAATTCAAGCGGAGACCGAACCATACCAAAGGCAAAGACCGAAGAAAAGTACGAGGCATTAAGTAAATCATTATCAAGAAATTGGGAAGGAATATTTAGAAAAAATATAAGAGATCTAAAACCAAGAACAGAAAAAACGATTACGAAAAATTTGAGGAATTTATACTTTAGTTCACTATACAGATAGTAATACTTGAGATATATCAAAAGAGCAAGGAGCATCACAATGATTGAAGTTATGGAATTCAAATTCGTTCTGAGCGTATTTAATTCATAATCCTTTGAGGGTTTTTGGACATCAACAATCCCTACCTTATTACCAAAATTATTCAATAAATCAAAAGAATGAACTCTGCCGTCACGTGAGTGTTGAGCCTGCGCGGTATAACTAATATCAAAACGCGTGTTAAATAATTCTGATAATTCTTCTGTAAAACTGAGCCTAGTATAATATTCGTTCTGCAAATAATACTGTTTTTCAAATGCATTACTTATCGAACAATAATACGTTTTTGAATCAAGAGAGAGATTTGTTCTGATGGATAAAATAGTATAAAGACCAGTTTCTCTGAAAAAAGCCTCTCCACTTCCATATCTGAAATGATTGGATAGATATTCATCTATCATGGCTGTTTCGTTCCAGGCAACCAGATTAGTGTCAACATCATAAATCTGAATACTATAGCTGCTAAACTCAGGATTTTCGAGTGTAACAAAAAAGTTTGGGCTTAGTTCTTCTGAATCGGTATGTAATTTACCAAGTTCTGTAAGTAGTTTTGAATTGGTTTCGGATAAGGATTCAACCCTGGAATTAAACAGTCCTAAGACCTCAAATTCAATTACCTGGATTTTTTCCTCAAGAGAATTACTCCAGTCGGAGTCTTGAGATTTAATAATATATGGAATACTAAAAATCTGTAAGAGAAAAATGATAATAACAACGAGAATAGAGTAGTTAATTATTTTTTGCTTTCTCTTATTTTTAGCCATAATAAATTAGTTGATTGAAATTTGTGAAATTTTCCAGAACTCATCGATTTTGGTTAAGGACACATAAATTACCGCAGAATCTCTTCTGCCTTTATTTGTGAACACATATAGACCAGTACCATAAGGGCGTTTTGCATCAATATTTATTTTATTGAATCGAAAACTGATGTTTTGATTTACCGACAGAAAATCTTTCAGTACGTGATGGACTTGATTATTACTAAAATAACCGGATGAGCTTCTTCTAAGGCTAAGATATGTATTATCTGAAAAATAATCTGAGAATAGAGATATATCGTTCTTGTCAATGCCCGCTTCAATTGTTCTGAATATTATGTTCAGATCAACTTCAGGCAGTGTTTCTTTCTGTTGGGATTGGAATACGAATCCATTGTTAATAAACAAAAAGAAAAGAATGACTGAGGGGTAATATTTTTTTATATGTTTATTCATATCAAAATAAATATTCGATAAAATAACTATTTCAAAATACAAAAGCATACCAAATAAGGTATGCTTCCGTAATATATATATGGGTGCAGCTAATAACTATTTTTGTTTAAGGCTGCCATAGTTCTTTTGCATTTTAGCTGGCAATTCCGCTCTACTTATTCGGCCTTCTTTTAGTTCTCTTTCACCTTCAACTAATTGATAAGCCCAATCAAATACCATTCTTTCTGAAGTTACACTTCTTACCCTGATTTTAGCAAAATGATTATCCCAGGTCCAGACTACATATGTGCTTCCGGGATAAATATCAATATATTTTACATTGTCACCATCAAGAAGTTGAATCCAACCGGGATCTTCCGGATCAGGTGCGTAAGAAATATCATATAAGTCGTAGGTACTGCCCATATCGATTAGGTCAGTATCCTCCCAAACGTTAAGATAAGGTACACCCTCGAAAATTTCAAAGAAGAAATCCGACCCATCATCATCGTAAGCTCTTACCAGATAATCACTTAAGTCATAACCGCTTGTACCCGGGAACCGTGAGTAGTCAAATATTGCCTGATTGAATCCTTCGGGACGTGGTGTGTCATAAACAACATCATAACTCAATTCACTTTCGTTTCCGTTATCATCATATGCGGCTACAGCGTAATATGTTGTTACGGCATTTTCAGCACCATAATCAATAAATGAATTATCTTCAGTACTTCCTAAGAGAGTATATCTTCCCTCATATTGGCTATTGTAATAAACATTATAACCAATTACATCACTTTCTGTGTTGTGATCCCAAAAGATATCAACTCTATTGTCACCAGTTACTGTCCAAACATTTCTTGGTGGAGATGGGGGTGTATTATCATATACATAGTAGCCATTGTCATCGCATCCGGTTAGAGCTAAAAATACCATTATTAGCATCATAAGGAATAAATTTGTTGTTTTCATCATAACCTCCAGTTGTTTCATTGTTTCATTATATACAGTCAAGTTGAATGCCAACATTTATAGTGTAGTCAGCCTTAATTTTAGGATGAAATTCAACTTATGCTGGAAGCAAAAAAGAAAAGTGTCCGCTTTTCTATACAAAAGTGGACACTTTTTTGTTAAAAATGGCAGGAGTTAAATTTTGCTAATTTCACTACCGACACAGATTTGTGAATTATTTACTGTTGCCAAAGATTTACCGGTAAGCAACCTTTTATCGAAGGGAGAATTCTTTGATAATGACTTGAATTTGGATTTATCAACTGTCCAGACAACATCAGGATCGAAGATTGTAAGATTTGCCTTCTCACCCTCTTTTATTTCAGGGACAGGAAGATTCAAGATAGTCCTTGGATTAATCGCAAATTTCTCAACTATCTGTTCAATCGTGAGGTGTTTTTTATGGTATAACTCGCTGAATGCTAATCCAACCTGAGTTTCCAGTCCAACTATACCATTAGGCGCGTAAATGAACTCAACTTCTTTCTCTTCAATAGCATGTGGTGCGTGATCACTGGCGATACAATCAATTGTTCCATCCTTTAATCCTTCGATAATGGCATTAACATCAGCCTGAGTACGAAGTGGAGGACTCATTTTAAGGTTTGTATCATAAGTTTTAAGAGCATCGTCGGTATATGTAAAATGATGAGGAGTAACCTCTGCGGTTACTTTAATACCCTTTTTCTTGGCCTGGCGAACCATTTCAACAGATTCCTTAGTTGAAATATGAGCTATGTGAATCCTGCCGCCGGCATATTCAGCCATCATTATGTCACGCATTACAATAAGGTCTTCAGAAATTGATGGTAAAGCCGGTAACCCTAACTTAGTAGAATTAAATCCTTCATTCATATGACCGTGTGAAAGAGAGACATCTTCGCAATGTTCAATAACAGGGGCATTAACCATTGATGAATACTCAAGCACATTTCTCAACATTCCGGCGTCTTTAATAGCAACGCCGTCATCGGAGAAACCCACAGCGCCTGCCTCATGCAATTCTAAAATTGGAGCAAGTGACTCACCTTTTCTGCCTAAAGTTGCCGCGGCAACCGGATGCACATCCACCAGATGACCTGCAGCTTTAGCTTTAATAAGCAAAACAACCTCGGCGGAATCAATTGCCGGATTTGTGTTCGGCATGCAGGCAATACCGGTAAATCCACCGGCAGCGGCTGAATTTGATCCCGTTAAAATTGTTTCTTTGTCTTCTCTACCGGGTTCTCTTAAATGAACATGCATATCATAGAAGCCAGGCGCACAATATTTATCCTCAAAATCATAGACAGTAGAACTTTTTAATTCTTCTTTTGACAGGTCACCAATTTTTTGAATAATCCCGTCAACTATTAAAAGGTCAGCCTTTTTACTTAGTTTTTGATGGGGACTTACTAGTTTAACCCCTTTAATTACAACTTGCATTTTTCACCTATAATTTAGTGCATAGTTCCCAGTAAATATAAGACAGCCATTCTGACTGCCACGCCATTAGTAACCTGATTCAAGATAACCTGATATGGTCCGTCTGCAACTTCAGAGGAAATTTCGACACCCCTGTTAATTGGTCCGGGATGCAGAATCAGTACATCTTTATTATGCTTCTTCAATCTTTCAGAAGTAAGCCCAAAATAAGTTCGATATTCACGAGTTGTTGGAATTGATGCTCCGGCATTTCTTTCCAATTGAATTCTGAGTACGTTTAAAACATCGTTATTTTCAATGGCATCATCAATCTTATGATAAACTTTAACACCCAATTCCTCAATTGCGCGCGGCATCATGGTAGAGGGACCACAAAGAGAAACTTCAGCACCCATGGTTTTTAATCCATGTATGTTTGAAAGTGCAACTCTGCCATGACCAATATCGCCAACAATACAAACTTTAAGACCTTCCAACTTTCCGACTTTTTCGCGGATCGAATACATGTCTAAAAGTGCCTGAGTAGGGTGTTCGTGTGTACCGTCTCCGGCATTGATAATGTTGGCATCGGAAATCTGAGTTAGAAATTGAGGAACGCCTGGCGATTCGTGACGCACAACTATCATATCAACCTTCATCGCTTCAATATTCCTGACAGTATCCTTAAAAGTTTCACCTTTTTTTGTACTGCTTGTTGATGTTGAAAAATTAACTGTATCGGCAGAAAGGCGCTTTTGAGCTAACTCAAAAGAAATCCTTGTACGTGTTGAATTTTCGAAGAATAAATTAACAATTGTTTTGCCCTGTAAGGTAGGGACTTTTTTAATAGGGCGTTCGAGTACTTCCCGGAAAGTAGTTGCAGTATCCAGAATCAACTGAATGTCTTCTTTTGGAACTCCCGAAAGGCCTAATAAATGTCTGCTAGATAACGACATATTTAGTTCTCACTATTTTCGTTTGAAATATCCATTAAATAGACGGCATCTTCGCCGTCAACTTCTGCAAGTTTAACCTTTACCTCTTCGTTAAAAGAAGTTGGAATATTTTTCCCAATAAAGTCTGCTTTAATAGGAAGTTCTCTGTGCCCGCGGTCTACAAGAACACATAACTGAATGGTGCTTGGTCTGCCAAGATCCATCAGTGCGTCAAGAGCTGCACGGACTGTTCTTCCGGTATAAAGAACATCATCAATAAGAATTACATCTTTCTCATTCATGTCGAATGTAATGTCAGTAACCGACACTTCAGGTTGTTTAAGTCTTTCTCTAAAATCATCCCTGTAAAGTGTGATATCAAGAATTCCAAGTTCAACATCAGATTTGTCAATCTCGGAAATCTTCTTGTGAATTCTGTTGGCTAGGAATTCTCCTCTTGTTCTCATGCCTATTAGAACCAGATTTTGAGAACCTTTGTTTTTTTCAAGGATTTCGTGAGCTAAACGAGTAATCGTTCTGTCCAATCCTTCTTCGTCAATAACTTTTGCTTTTATGTCCATATACAAAAAATCCTCGTTGACTTACGTCGCGGAGGTCCTCTAATTAGTTAATATGTATGTTTTCAAGTTTGTCACTCCTTTTTTATCTCTCCGGATAAAATTAAAGGAAAATTATTTTTACAAAGGTACAACATTAAATTATGATTGTAAAGAACAGACAAACAGATTTGTCTGTTCTTTACAAAAATCTTTTAATTATTCAATTACCTTAAACTCAATTCTGCGATTCATTGCCATACCGGCACTTGTATAATTATCTGCCATAGGCTGAGATTCGCCGTATCCTTTAACAAAAAGTCTTGAAGCACTAATCCCGTTGGCAACCAGAAAATCCCTAACTGCCTGTGCTCTTCTTTCAGATAGTGTAAGGTTAAAAGCTGCTCCGCCGCTGCTATCTGTATGCCCCTGGATTTCCACTTTAGCTGCAGGGTTACTCTTAAGCACTTCAACAGCATCATAGAGAATGGGGTAGGACTCATTGGTTAAATTGGCACTTCCTGAACGGAAATTAACTCCCTCAAGTACCCAGCTTTTCTTGATAGCTCTTGGTGCAGGCTTTTCAGGTTCTTTTTCAACAACCACTTCTCTTGTAATAACACGAGGAATGTTGCTCTTAATCAGTTCTTCAATCTTATCATAATCAACTTTTTCCGGTTCAGGAAGTACTAACTCTGAAATTCCACCGGGTAAAGCACATTTTCTTGAAAGTGTGCCTTTATCGTAGTAATAATTCCAGCCGATTTTTGCATCCAGATATGTTTCATATCTGTCGGTAAATATTCCGCCTAAACCGGAGCCTGATACTCCGTCAAGCTCGTCCGTAAAAGTAGAATGGTAATTAAATTCAATAAACATTGACCAATCGATACCTAGTTTAATATCTGCACCCAGGCCCATGTTTAGTTGTCCACTGATTACCTGATCATCAAGTGTAGTATCAAAATGGTCGGTTAACATGGCCATAAAACCACCGGCACCAAAAGTAAAATATGGCGACACCGGATCGCATGGAGCAAGGTAATAAAGGAAGTCAAGATTTAGGGCGATTAAATCAAGTTTTGTAGTTAATGGAGTTGCATCAGCTTCCATGTGGGAATATCCGGGTTGGATTCTGAAGGCAACATTTTCAGATGTATTCCGCTGTAAATGAAAAAAACCGCCATAGTTTGTATCAGAAGCTTTGTTCAGACTATGGTTCATCAATCTGGGGTAAGATCCACCAAAACCAAAACTCCAGCTGTTTTCTGCAAGTTGTGCTTTGAGCGGTGTAATAAACGCGAATAGAGCTAAAAAGAGTAGAATTCGTTTCATTTTATAATCTCAGTTGTTATTAATTCAAGCTTTGGTTGGAACGACGTTTATTATAACGATATTCATTCATATTATCAAGAATGCATTTTTGAATTTTGAAGAAAACTCATATATTTAGGATGAATTCGGGGTGTAGCGCAGCCCGGTAGCGCGTCCCGACGGGATGTCGGGAAGGTCAGGAGTTCGAATCTCCTCACCCCGACTCTTCTTAATATTCTTATTTATTATCATGAAATTCACATTGTATATTTTAAAAAGCAAAAGTACCAATAAGTTTTATGTTGGACATACTAACAACATGGAAAGAAGAGTTTTTGAACATAATTCCGGGCAAACAAAATCAACCAAACCAGGTATACCCTGGGAACTGGTTTACACAAAGGAATTCCAAACCAACATTGAGGCTAACAGAGCCGAATTGGATATTAAAAAGAAAAAGAGTAGAAAGTACATTGAACAACTAATTTCCGGGCAGTCCGGATAGCGCGTCCCGACGGGATGTCGGGAAGGTCAGGAGTTCGAATCTCCTCACCCCGACTCTTTTCTACGTCCTATTTCAAATTCCGTTACACATTTATATTCTTTTTTCATAAACATTTACTCTTTCATATTCTCAGCAAAAAAAATAAGGAAATATAGCCTTTGTAATTATACTCCGATTTCCCTGTAATTTTTAAAAAAATATTATAACTTGCATCAAAAAAATATTGACGACTTATTATTGACAAACTGTAAAAGATTTACATATCACAAAATCCCCCATTTGTTTTTCTGACTCATATAGATTCTATGTGTTACTGTGCTTGATACAAACCCATAAAAATATAAACGGAGTATTATAACATGAAAAAATTCATTTCAAGGATGTTCGCGAAGTCTCTCGATTGGATTGAGATTATTGGTAACCGACTTCCGCATCCGGCAACCCTTTTCGGGTTATTAGCCTTACTTGTTGCCATTGCATCATGGCTTGGTGACATGTTTTCTTTAACCGCGATTCATCCTGCTGACAATTCTATTATTGTTGTAAAGAGTTTATTTAGCGGTGACGGCATCAGATGGATGTACACCAACGTTATGGAAAATTTTGTAAATTTCCCTCCGCTGGGTTATGTGCTTACTGTTATGGTGGGGATTGGCGTGGCTGAGGGATCGGGTCTGTTTACTGCGGGAATTAAAGCTCTTGTGCTAAACGCACCTCCTAAACTTATCACAGCTTCCATTGTTCTTGCGGGTATTCTTTCTCACCTTGCCTCGGAAGTTGGCTATGTGGTTCTTATTCCTTTGGGAGCTATGATTTATCACGCGATTGGAAGACACCCGATGGCAGGACTTGCCGCGGCATTCTGCGGTGTAAGCGGCGGCTTCGGCGCAAACTTTCTTATTGGTTCAGTCGATCCTATTCTAGCCGGACTTTCGCAATCAGCAGCTCAAATAATTGATCCTACGGAAACAGTGAACGTGGCTGTTAACTTCTACTTCATGTTCGTTTCGGCATTCATGATTGTTATTGTCGGTACATGGATTACAGAAAAAATTGTTGAACCTCGTCTGGGCAAATACCATGGCGGCGCCGAGAAACTTGATGTTGGTAAACTTACCAACGATGAGAAAAAAGGTCTTAAGTGGGCTATGTTTGGATTGCTTGCAGTGATTGCGGTTCTCGCATTAACAATTATTCCAGATGGTGCAATCTTCCGTAATCCTGAGACAAACGAAGTTCTTCACTCCCCTTTCTTCAATGGAATTATTGTGGGGATACTTATTTTCTTTATGGTTCCTGGTCTTATCTACGGAGTTGTTGTTGGCACAATAAAGAACGACAAACAATTCATGAAACATGTTATAGCCAGCATGGGAACGCTTTCAACATACATTGTTCTGGTATTCTTTGCCGCGCAATTCGTGTACTTCTTTAAGTACAGTAACTTAGGATTAATCCTAGCCATTGACGGCGCAAAATTTTTGAGTGACATCGGGCTTACGGGTATACCACTTATAATTGCTTTCGTTTTTCTCGCAGCATTTATAAATCTCTTTATGGGAAGCGCTTCTGCAAAGTGGGCAATTATGGCTCCGGTTTTCATACCTATGTTTATGCTGCTTGGATATCATCCTGCCTTAACCCAGGCCGCTTTTAGAATAGGTGACTCGGTAACGAACCTGATAACACCAATGATGAGCTACTTTGCCCTGATTGTGGCATTTGCTCAGAAGTATGACGAGGATTATGGAATAGGAACGATAATATCTACCATGGTGCCATATACATTCTTCTTCCTCATATTCTGGATTGTAATATTGTCCGGATGGATGTTGTTAGGATTACCATTAGGTCCGGATGGACCGTTGTTTTTGTAAAAATAGTTACAAGTGCATAGTTGCAAGTTTATCAAGTGGGCGCATGGAATTGCGCCCTTTTATTAAAATGAGAATGAAATGCCATAGTGGACAAAATTATCCATTTCTTTTTATCCCATTTTTTTGTTAATTGTAGCGTAATTGACAAGTACTAATAAAATTTCATTTAATAATATTTCGGGGGAAATCATTAATGAAATTCATTCCATTTAATTTCGTGATATTTTTTTTCTTTTTAAGCACAAATATATACCTCTTCTCAAATCAGTTAGATCAAAAAATTAAAGTACTACTGGTAGCGGATGATTTTATTGGTACAAGTTATACGATATCCGATGATCAGGTAAAAAGCATAGGCGAAATTTTGCATAGCTACGACTGGGACCTTGTACTTGCCGGGGCAAAAGATACTCTGATTCCCTGCCCCTGGGGAAAGGAAACAATGAATCAGAAAGCCAGTATTACAGAGTTGAATATTAATTCCCTTCAGGTGCCAGTTGAATATGATGGAATTATAATACTGCCGGGAAGGTCTTTTTCAAACCTTACAAATAATTCCAGTTTTCTCTCCTACCTTAAAGCAGCAAATGATGAAGGCATTCCTATTGCCGCCTGGTGCAGAGGAGTAAGTGTTTTGGCAGCCGCGGATATTTTAAGGGATAAAACCATAATTGGCAACTTTAATCTTAATCCTTTATTTGGCGAAGCCGGCGCTGATTACATCGATTATTATGTGAAGACCGAAAATCAGAAACGCACGTTTCATGATATAATTGGACCTATAAAGGATGGTAATATTATAACTACCGTAAGAAGCTTGTATTATAGAGGAGAGATGTGTTCCCTTATAAAAAATGCCATTGATTCCAGAGAGAAGCTAAAGGATATTCAATTGGGAATTAGCTTCTCTGATTCTGCCGTCTGGAAAGGAGAAAACCCTTATGCCTCGACTGGAGTTGCCTGGGGTGACATAAATAATGATAGTTGGAATGACGTTATCGTATCGAATGGAATCGATTCCCAGCCCCAGCCCACAATTGTATACTTTAACATGGAAGGCGTTCTTGATGAAAAATGTGGGTGGGAATCAGAATACAAGCTGCCTTCCGGCAATATTTTTGTCTCTGATTTAGATAACGATAATCACACTGAAATAGTGGTGTCGCACCTCGGGATTTCCAAAGAAGGTTTTACTCCCGGATCGCATGTTGTATATAAATATGGTGGAACCCTCGGAAAAAATCCCGGATGGAAATCACCACCAGCAAATGGTTTTTCCTGCACAGGAGGTGACTTCGATGGTGATGGCGATATGGATTTAGTCTTCGGACAGGGAGTAAATGCCATAAAAGCCGAGGATAAAAAGTTTCAGCCTGCGGTTATTTACGGGAATGAAAATGGAAATTTTTCATCCACACCCTTATGGTCATCTGAAGAGAATTATCTTACCAATGATGTGTGCTCAGTAGATATAGATAATGATGGCGATCTTGATTTGGCGATCTCGGGCAAAGGATACGGAATTAGCATCTTTTATAATAAAGATGGAATACTTGAGAAGTCCCCTTCCTGGTCTACTAAATCCGTTATAGGTGCGCGTCAAATGTCTTTTGGCGATCTTGATGGTGACGGTTTTCAGGAACTTGCAGTTGCCGTACCAGCGGCAAAGTTTCTTACCGAGGATGGCGGAATTTATATATTCAAGAATGTAAACGGTATACTCGAAAAAGAAGCTTTCTGGAAGGATGAAACTTTCCACGAACCCTCTTGTATTGCATGGGTGGATGCTGATGGCGATCAGGATCTCGACCTGGCTTTTGGTGGTTTTTTTGCCCGTGCAGGAATTTTGGAAAACCAGTCGGGTAAATTATCAGAGGAGTTCAAATGGTCCTATAAAGGAGATAGGAGTTTTTGGGTTCAGCAACTTAGTTTTAATGATTTTGATAAAGATTTCATAATAAATGATGTAGAGAAATTCATTGGCAATGGAAATAATAAGGTATTTACATTTAACAAGAAATATCTTAATTCTATTACTGAAGTTGTTGTAAATAATAAACCTTTGAAGAAAGAGGAATACTGCTACGATCTGAACGAGGGCTGGATATCTCTTAAAACCCCTCCCTCAGATAAAAGTAAAATTTCTGTGATTTATTCCTATTCCAGGGATCTTGATTTAGTCATCACAGCTTTGTATAAAACGTTGTTGTTTGAGAACGAGTCTTATAATTTCAATTCGGGGGGAGAATGAATAAAATAATTTTGCTAATTATCGCTTTAACATTTACTGTTTCATTAAATGCTCAGGAGTATAAGTACATTGGCTCGCAGGAATGTAAAAAATGTCACATCTCTGAGAAAAAAGGCAGCCAATTTGTGTCATGGTTAAAAAGCAGGCATTCACACGCCTTTTGGAGGCTAAACAGCGAGTGGTCACTCTTCCTTGCTCACCAGCGTGAAAAGTATCAAGATGTAACAGAACCGCAAAAGGACGAGCGCTGCTTGAAATGTCACACATCAATAAGAGACGAATCGAAAGAACTTGCAAGTGAGACATATAACATTGAAGAAGGAGTTGGCTGCGAAGCATGCCATGGCCCGGCTTCCGTTTATATTAAGACTCACATGAAGAAAGATAGGACTACTCTTGATGATGGCGGACTAAAACCTGACGAGACAGTATGCAAAAAATGTCATCAGGACGAACATTTCCAATTTATTGAAAAATTACCTAAAATTGCACACGGTTTTCCTAAAAATGAGTAGCAATACTTGTTTTTGGGTCCTACAACCTCTGAGATTCCCCCGAGTCTCAGAGGTTTTTTTATACCTTTACACATATCCAAATCCTTTGAAATTTCTCGCGAAGATTTTGTTATATTTGAATATAAAATTTTAAGGAGAGTATTATGGCTAAATCATCATCGTCATTTGATGTTGTATCCGAAGTGGATTTACAGGAAGTTGACAACGCTATTAACCAGGCTTTAAAAGAAATTCACCAGAGATATGACTTAAAAGCTTCGGACACGGAAATTACCCTTAACAAAAAAGATCAGTTGATTACTATTAATACGAAGGATGATTATGCCTACAAGCAGTCCCTGGAAATTATCCGTTCAAAATTTGTTAAAAGAAATGTCCCCCTAAAGGCGCTTAATCCCAAAGAGCCTGAGCCGGCTGCAAGTGGAAGAATAAAAATTATCATCAATTTGAATAGCGGAATTTCCAAAGAAAACGCGAAAAAAATTACCAAGATGATTAAAGATATGAATTTGAAAGTGAGTGCTCAAATCCTTGATGAAAAGTTAAGAGTTCAGGGAGCTAAAAAGGATGAACTACAGGCAGTGATGCAGGCAATACGCGAAGCAGATTTTGACTTCCCAACTCAGTTTATTAATTTTCAATAAATTTTAGTGAATAGATGCCCATTAGCCGGGCATCTATTTCATATCATTTCTTTTCAAGTTGATTGAGACCAAAAGTGTATGCCCCAAGCGCAACAGCTTCAGCTGTACCTAATTTCGAAATTCCTACGCCTATTCTCTTTTCAGATTCAAACAGGACTTTTTTATCAGAGAAAGGAACATTAATTTCTGATGGGGTACTTTTACAAAATTCATCTAAGTCGTTTTTATTCTCAAGATTATACGCCCTAAGATCAAGACGTGGTAACTCATCTCCATTTATAGTCTTAATGGTCGAATTTATGGTTTCGATAACCTTTGGCAGAAACAGGTCAGCGGCCCCGGCAATACCACCTCCAATTACAACTTGTGCATCAAGTAAGGTTATAATATTCGCCATTGCTTCACCAATTGAAGTTCCTAGAATTTCATAAGCCTTAATCGCGGCAAGTTTATTTCCTTCCTTCTCTCCCATGGCAATCTCAAATATATCTTTTGGCGATAGTAGTAAATCATCACCTATTGCTGCCGCCTTTCGGTACTCTCTTGCTACAGCTCGTATGCTTACACTTTCTTCAGCAAATGATTCCGGATAAATATAATTCCTTAAGAGCCACACTTCGCCAGCAGATGAATTATCCCCGATATATAGCTCACCATTCCGAACAATACCGCCGCCGAAACCTGTGCCAATGGTCATTCCAAATAGATTATTACATTTTTTGTTTGATCCCGCCTCCGTTAACTTCATGTTTAAAAACGGGAGAAAACCAGCGGCGGCCTCACCAAGAGTAAAAAGATCGCCGTCATTGTTAATAAAAACCGGGATTCCAAATTTTTCTTCAAGCATTGGTCCGAGTGCAACACCTCCCCTGTATGCCGGAAGATTTCCTAAATCACCAATGATACCTGCCGGATAATCCGCCGGACCTGGAAATGCAAAGCTGATTGCTGATGCCTTTTGGGGAAGTGAGTTTTGAACTTGTTCAAATCCTTTAAGAATAGTCTCAAGAGAAAGGGTTAAGTCCTCACCATGGGCGGGATAGGTAATTTGTTCAATTATTTGTTTGCTGGCTTGTATTGCCGTGAATACAAAATTTGTACCCCCCGCATCAAGTGTCATAATAATTCTTTCGTCCATACTATAATCTATTTTCATTTAACACTCCTTTTATCAGCAAGTTTTTTCTTTTCATTAGTTGAAAGAAGGTAAATGTATGCTATTGCAATAAGAGGGACAACAAAACCAAAGACAGTACCAACCATGTCCGCCATTGCACCCATTATAAATGGTAAAATAGCACCACCAATTATTGCAGTTACCATTAGCCCCGACAATTCATTGGAACGCTCTGGCATTTTATCAACGGCTATTGAAAATATTAAGGGAAAGATATTTGCAAACCCAAGACCAACAATAAAAATTGCAACAAGCGAGACGATTTGAATGCCGGATATAAAAAGGAGAATGCCGGCAAGCGAAAGAATAGAGGTCCAAACCAAAAATTTAACTGGCTGAATACTCTTGAGAAGCAGCCCACCAAAAAATCTGCCAATAGTCAATGCAAGGAAAAAGAGTCCACTGCCTAATATTCCTAAAGAAGAAATATCTATGTCATATTGATCCTGCATGTACAATGGGATACCGGAGCTAAGACAAACTTCGGCGCCTACATATAAAAATATTCCGAGTACCATTGAAAGAACATATTTATTTTTTAAAAGTTGAACGGATGATTTTATTGTAGCCGATGCAGCTTCATTTACCTTTTCTTCGATATTCATTATTCTAACAAGTACGAGTGTTATAGCCAGAGCGAAAGCATAGATTGGAAAAATCAGCTGCCAATCAGAAGCCCACAACGAGACGGCCAAAACGGGAATGATTGGTCCAGTAAGCGAGCCAATTGCCTTTACAAACTGTGCAAAAGAGAGATTGCTCGAGTATTTTCCCTCGGGCGAAACATCACGCATTATCGGGTTTCCGGAAACTTGTAAAACCGCGGCTCCACTACCAAGAAGTAAAATGGTAACGAGAAAAGTTGTGTATGACCCTAAAGTAAAAACAAGAGGAATAAGCATTGCAATTAGCGCAATGAATAGTCCTATTGAAAGGGTGTTTTTCTTTCCAATTTTATCCTGAAAAATCCCCATGGGAATTGAAAGCACACCAAACATAATGAATCCGGCAAATGGAATTAACTGTGCCATGGTTTGAGACAAATTAAATGTTTCTTTAGCCAGCCCTACAAACGGACCTACGGCATCACCAAAGCCCATGCATAGAAAAGCAAAAAATACTGGAATAGTTTTCTTTTTCATTAATGAACTCTTTTTTTAGTTATTACTCAATGAGTATGGCTGAAACTGATTGTAGTCAAAAACATTTTTATTGGGAATCTTATCCATGATAAATTTAAGGGAACCGCCTGACATTATATCCTCGTGTAGAAGAAACGGTTTTTTATACTCTTCCCCATTCAATAATACTTTGTGAATATAAATATTTTCTTCGGATAATTTTTCAGTTGTTATCCTGAATTGATTTCCATTTTCAAGATTGATGGTTGCTTCACTTACACAAGGACTTCCGAAAATATATTCATTGCTCCCTGGCGCAACAGGATAGAATCCCATCACAGAAAAAATGTACCAGGCCGACATCTGCCCGCAATCATCATTGCCGCATAATCCATCATTTGTATTTCTATATAGTACATTAACAATCTGATGAATTCTTTCCTGCGTTTTCCACGGTGTCTGTGCGTAATTATATAGATACGGTACATGATGACTTGGCTCATTCCCATGAACATAATTGCCAATAATTCCTGCTTTAGTTATATCCTCAGATTGTGCGATGTCTTCATCGCTTATACTCATTGTAAAAAGAGTATCAAGGTGATCGGAGAACGATTCATTTCCTCCGTAGAACCCGATCAGTTTACTAACATCATGCGGAACATACAGAGAATAATTCCAGGCATTGCCTTCAATAAATCCCTGACCATGTGTACTGAGAGGATCAAATGGTGTTATCCAGTTTCCTTTAGAATCTTTGGGACGCATAAAATTTATTCCATCATCAAAAATACTTTCAAATGATTTCGCTCTTTGTCTGAAAGTTTCGGCCACATCCTCTTTTCCTAAATTCGATGCCATAATACTGATAGTCCAGTCATCATAAGAATACTCTAAAGTTTTAGACGCGGAATTAGAATTCAGGTCAGCCGGCAGATATCCATATTTCATATAATGTTCAAGTCCGTCATATAATCCGTAGGTGGCGCTGCTAATGCAGGCATCAAGCGCCCTGGTCAAATCATAATCGCGAATACCTTTCATGTAAGCGTCAACAATAACGGGAACCGCATGATAACCAATCATGCACCAGTTTTCATTTGCATGATGCGACCAGACCGGAAGAACCTTGTGCACACTTTGCTGCTGATGAGCCAGCATAGAACTGATCATATCGTTTGTTCGTTTCTGCTGAACAATAGTAAAGAGCGGATGCAAAGCTCTATAGGTATCCCAGAGCGAAAATGTCGTGTAATTATCAAAACCCTCAGCTTTGTGAATATTCTGATCCAGCCCACGGTAGCTTCCGTCAACATCCATGTAAATAGTCGGATTAAGAAAAGTGTGATACAAGGCAGTATAAAAGACCTCTTTCCGATCCTCTGTTCCTTCAATCCGGATTGCCGAAAGTTCATCTTCCCACTTTGCCAGTGCTTCACTTCTTACTCTTTCAAAATCCCAATGTGGAATTTCAGCATTAAGATTATTAAGCGCTCCGGCAGTGCTTACGGGAGAAAGAGCAAATTTGATTTGAATATCTTCCTTCTCTTTTGTCTCAAATCTGAAGTAAGCCACAACTTTCTTCCCCGCCATTTCCGGGAAGTTTTCTCCTTCGTTAAATTTCCTGTAAAATCCATTATAAATTATTTGCTCTTCTTTATTTGTATAACCGTAATTTTTAATTGGTTTTGAAAATGACATGGCGAAATATAAAAGCTTCGTTCTAGCCCATCCACGTGTTTGTCTGTAACCGGTAACAAGCGTGTCGTTTTCCACTCTTATTGATGACCAGATAACTTTTCCATCGTAATCATAAATTCCCGAAGTCATATCAAGAATAATGTTTGCTTCATCTGTTTTGGGAAATTTATATTTATGAAACCCTACCCGCGCCGAAGTTGTAAATTCTGCCTTGATATTATAATCTTCTAGATTTACACTATAATATCCCGGAATTGCCTTTTCGGTACTATGCAAGAATCTTGAACGATACCCTGTATCAGGATTTTGCTCTGTCCCCGGGTTCAGTTGTAACTTGCCAACTGTCGGCATAATTCTGAAATCTCCCAGGTCAGAGTGCCCGGTCCCTGAGAAATGAGTATGGCTAAAACCAACTATAGTGTTATCATCATATTGATAGCCTGAACAATACCTGTAAACCTCCTTAACGTAACCTGTGCCATCTGAATATGGTATGCTGTCCGTTTCAGGACTTAATTGAACCATACCAAAAGGAACAGTTGCGCCTGGATAAGTGTGCCCCATGTTATCAGTACCAATAAATGGGTTAACATAACTTGTCAAGCTGGTTTGCGCATGTGCCGAGAACATAATCACTGCAATTAAGCCAGGGAAAAATATTTTTTTCATAAGGGATTTTCCAATTAATTTATTACTCTATGGTAAGCAGTGTGCAATTTACAAAATTTCCTCTCCATTGGTTTGGGTTCTTAAATTATTAATAATTAGGTTGGGAAATCTTCATTCGTTCACGTTCTGTTGCTTCGATACATCCTCACTTCGTTCGGATTACTCAGCAACCGAGACACCCTGGTGGCTGAGTAGATTCTGCTCACATTTTAGTTGTTTGGCAGAATCGTATCGAAGCCACATTTACATTTTTTTCTAAATACCTTTTTTGCTAAACTTGGGAGTAAGTGATGTTCACCGTTAATCAACGCCGTTTTCTTTTTCCTACTCCACCCTTGAACTTGCTTCACCCTATAGAAAGCTGTATCGATCCGATCATATTCTTCATAGTAAACTAATTCAACAGATAAACGACGCATCGTATAGTTGGCCCCACTGCCACTCTGGTGTTCTCCCATTCTTCTTTCAAGATCATTGGTACTTCCTGTATAGAATGTACCATCGGAGCATTCCAAAATATACATAAATCCGCTGTTCATTGATTCCCTCGTCCTTTTCAACTTGGTGACAAATGTTATGATTTTCGCAACACTTTGTTGCTTCGATACATCCTCACTTCGTTCGGATTACTCAGCAACCGAGACACCCTGGTGGCTGAGTAGATCCCGATCTCATTTTTACCATTTGCCGGGATCGTATCGAAGCCACATGTTATCACAAATAAGCTCTCCTCAGTTTCTCCTTATCCAGCGATTTAACAATATCAAACTCATCCTCGTGTATTTTTTCCACATCGCCGTACCAGTTATTTTCCGCGCTGTCTTTTTGTGTTACCGCCAATACTTCTTTAGCCGATAGCACGGCAAGTTTTTCTACCACAAGGTTTGGTCCCGTCTCCATATCCACCTTGCCGAGTACAAGGTATGGACCCATAGACATTGTCTGTTCTGCATACTTTTCGTATGCCTTGGGGAATATAACCGCCTCGAAGGTGCCCGACTCATCCTCGAGCGAGAGGAATTTCATTATCTGTCCTTTCTTTGTTTTGATACGTTTTGAACTCATGTACCAGCCAACCATCTTAATGGTCTTTCCGTCGTAGCGATGCATGTCGCGTGCTTTAGTAATAGATGGGCGCTCCGTAACCGACCTGAAAAAATAGAGCGGATGACGGGTAACCATATAACCGAACGTTTCATACTCGATAGCGCACATCTCCTCAAGACTGTACTGGCGGTCGGTAACCACTTCCTTTTCCAGTTTGAAGGATTCCCTGGTGAAAAGATCGTTGTAACTCTCGTCCAGCATTCTACGGTGTTTTATGTACACATCAAGCAGGCGCATAAGTGTGGGACGCGTCTGGTCAAAACAATCCATAGCACCGCACTTAATAAGAATGGCGGTTTCCTCGTAGGCAAGTTTTGTACGGATAAGAAACCCGGCGAGTGATTTATAATCACCATTCAATTCCCTTTCAGCAACAATTTTATCCATAGCGTTGCGGGAAAGTTTTTTGATTGCCATAAGTCCAATTCGTATTTCGTCTCCCTGCCCCAGGTAATCATATTCGCTCAGATTAACAGAAGGAAGTTCTACCTTCAGCCCCATCCGTTTCGATTCCTCAACATAAACAGCCGCCGAGTAAAACCCTCCCCTGTTACTAAGCACACTTGCCATAAACTGCGCCGGGTAATGAACCTTAAGGTAGGCCACCTGAAACGAGAGCAAGGCGAAAGAAGCACTGTGAGCCTTGCAGAAAGCATAACCCGCAAATGATTCAATCTGCCGCCAGAGCTCTTTTGTGATGGCATCTGTAAAACCTTTTTCGCAGCAGGAGCTGTAAAACTTTTCCGCCAGGCGTGTCATGGCGTCATGTGAACGAAGTTTACCACTCATGGCGCGACGTAACAGGTCAGCTTCTTCAAGTGTGAGCCCCGCGATGTGGTGCGCCACTTTTATTACGTCCTCCTGATAGATCATAACGCCATAGGTTTCGCCAAGGTACTCTTGCATTTCGGGGATAAGGTATTTACGTCGTTTCGGGTTACGGTGGCGTTCCACAAATTCCTGCATCATGCCGCTTTCGGCAACACCGGGGCGTATTACCGAACTTGCCGCTGTGAGCATTTCGAAGGTATCGCAATCGAGTCTGCGAAGAAGCGAGCGCATACCGGGCGATTCTATGTAGAAGCAGCCAATGGTTTTGCCTTCACGAATTATGCGGCGTGTTTCCGGATCGGCAAAAATCGATTGGTAATCGTATATGTCAAAATCAACCCCCTCATTCTTCTTCGGGAGCGGTGCATGAATAGTATGCACGCCCAAACGTTTGTTTGCCGCCTCTGGCAACCGGTAATTGGTGAGGTCTATAAGACCTGGTTCGATATTTTCGTTAATTTGCTGCATATATAATAGTGTACAAATGTACACTATTATATATCAATTACCACAAAAAATCAATAACTCGCATTAACTTTGTTCATTAAAAATGAAGAAAAGTTAACAAAAAGTATATTTTTTCTTATATTAAATTTGTAATGAAATAAACCTACATCGGAAATCTGACTAAAAATAAATCGCCGGAGGGATCGTGGCTTCAGTTAAAGGAATATTCAAAATTTTTCTAATTCTGGTTATAATAATAAGTGTAGTAAAAGCACAGGACGTAACCATTGAGCAGATAAAAGCAAATAAGGTTAAATCTGTTGAAAAAACAACTCATGGATATTCATTTGGAGAACCAACACTGTTGGGGACAAAACTCTTCAACGAGCAATATGATGAAACAGGTAAACTGGTTTCGAGAACTACATATAATGAAGAAGGAGAAATTGAGACCAGACACGATTACCGCTATGACGATCTTGGTAACCTGATAAGAGAAACACAATACGACCCGGATGGAAGCGTAGTTAAAAAAATTATGATGAAACATGATGCGAACAAAAATGTAACAGAAAAAACAACTTACGAGTCTGATGAGTCGATGCAATCCAAAATGATGTATGAATGGGACAATAACAGCCACCTGACAAAAGAGACAGTTTATAACAGTGATGGAGAAATTGAATCCAGAACAACTTTTACCTATGATTTAAACAACCAGCTTGAGAAAAGCATTAAATATAATTCTGACGGTGAACCTGAAGAAAAATTCGGATATAAATATGAGAATGGGAATCTTGTTGAAGAAATGAAGTACGACGGCGACGGCGAGCGTGAATATAAGATAATAAGGGAGTATAATAACAAAAAAAATCTGACCCAAGAAATAAAGTATGATGCCGGCGGCGACTTAATGTCAAAAACCAGATTTGAGTATGATGGAAATGGAAATGTTTTAGAAAAAGTAAGTTATGACGACGGCGGGGATATAGCCGGAAGTTTTACATACAGATATGACAATCAAAACAGATTAATTAATGAATTGTCTCATGAATCAAATGGAAGTATACTTTACGAGCATTCATTCAAGTTCGATGCGCAGGGAAGAATTGGCGAAACTATTATGGATAATAAAGACGAAGAGACATTCGTAAAAAACCGATATTATTATGACACTAATAATATGATTAAAGAAATTATAGTGAACGATAAACTTGATGAACCGAATCGTGCAATCAGGTTCTCATACGAGTATTATTATTAATTAAACAGGGACTGCCTCAAAAGTGAATCATCAATTTTAAAATCCGAGATAGCTGGACTGGCAACAAACAGGTCATAAAAATCAGTGTTCCATATTCGATAATTTTTACTTTTGAGACAGCCCCTTGCTTTATTAATTGTTGAATAATTATTTGTCTTAACACCAAAACCAAGTTAAAATCTACTGTCCTGCTAGGGACAAAATAATTATAGCAAGTGACAATCCCAAAATTCCAAAGCCCCATAGGGGCGAAATAGAGGGAAAATGGCTAACACATATTCACAAATCTATCTACAATTTGTATTTGCAGTTCAAAACAGAACATCTCTCATTCGCATTGAATGGAAAGATGAACTATATAAATATATCACAGGTATAGTCCAAAATAACAAGCACAAATTGATTGCAATAAATGGAACATCTAATCATGTTCACATATTTATTGGTTATAAACAACATCAGCTAATACCTGAATTGTTACAGGATATAAAAGGTTCATCATCCAAATGGATCAACAACAAAGGATTTGTAAAAGGTAAATTTCAATGGCAGGCTGGATATGGAGCATTTTCATATTCTCATTCTCAAATTGAAAATGTTGTGAAATATATTTTAAACCAGGATCAACATCACAAAAAGAGAAAATTCCGAGATGAATATGTTGAATTGTTGCAACGATTTAATATAGAATACAATGAGAAATATTTGTTGCAGGATATCGGGGATTAATATATGCGTCCCTAAAGGGACTCTGATTTTTCTTCTGATTATCTAAAGATATTTTGTCCCAAAAGGGACAACAAATACTACTAGAAAAATAATCACCCCTTACCCTGTGCCTTAAGAATAAGATCAGCCAACTCCCTAAACGCGCCATCTCCGCCATTGCGGGTAAGAACCAGATCCGCTATTTCCTTTATCTGATCAACAGCATCTGCCGGTGCAGCCGAGAAACCCACGTTCTTCATAATTTTCATATCATTAACATCATCACCAAGGTAGGCTACTTCATTCATTGTGATTTTTAATTCTTCACAAATTGCCATTGCCGTCTCTTGTTTGTCCCAAATGTCGTTCGCAATAAAATCAATCTTTAGCTTTTCTCCACGCGCTTTAACTATATCAGATGCATCAGTCGTTATTATACCCGTTCTGAGTCCGGCCTCCTTTAAAAGTCTGTTCCCCATCCCATCTTTCACGTTAAATTTCTTGAAAGCTTGTCCCTCGTTATTATAATACATACCGCCATCGGTGAGGCAACCATCAAGATCCGAGAGAACCAGTTTGATTGATTTTAGTGCTTCAAGTACTTGTTTGTTATTCATATTGGATATGTTTTGTTTAATTTTAGAATATAGTAAAATGATTTTAATATTGTGTGAAAAAGTAGTTTTTTTAGCATTTTTTTTGAAAACTGCAGGTCAAAAAAAAATGCATTTTTTTTTAATTTTGATTGCGAACTTTAATCAACATTTGTTATATTAACCCTTCGGAATACTACTTCGAAACTTTATGAAATAAGGGCAGTACATAAATTTATGAACGACCAATTTGTTACATCTGGCAATGTTCGTCCGACTTTCCCAATCGAAAAACACATTAAAAATACATTCGCAAGCATTAATATAGAATTAAATTGTAGTTTATTAAACAATCATTAAAATTTTTATTGAGTATTGTGTTAAAGATATTGAACAACTATAATAACGAACCAAATAACAAACTAATTCCACAAACATTAGAAGGAGCAGCTAATGAATAAGCTTTACAGGCTTTCTGTGCTAATGCTTTTAGTTTTATCATCAGCATTGTTTGCACAATCTTACAAAGTAACCGGCGTTGTTAAAAGTAGTGCCGGTGACGCATTAATCGGAGCAAACGTTTACGTACAAGGCACAACCACTGGTGCTGCAACAGACGAAAACGGTAAGTACGAAGTAACTTTAAAAGCCGGCAAATATACTGTTGTTTGCAGTTACATTGGCTTTGAAACAATATCAGAAGCAATCGATCTTACAAACAACATGGAACTTAACTTTTCACTAAGAGATAAAGCTTTCTCTTTAAGTGTTGAAGTTATTGCTGACCGCGCTAAGGAAAGAGAAACTCCTGTTGCTTTTACAAACGTTGATAAGAAAGAAATGGAACAAGTACTCGGTAGCCAGGACATTCCTATGGTTCTTAACACTACACCAAGTGTTTATGCATCTCAGGAAGGTGGTGGAGCGGGTGATTCAAGAATTAGTTTACGTGGTTTTGACCAAAGAAACTTTGCTATCATGATTAACGGTGTACCTGTTAATGACATGGAAAATGGCTGGGTTTATTGGTCAAACTGGGACGGTGTTGGTGACGCTACTTCATCAATCCAGATCCAGAGAGGTCTTAGTGCTGTTAACTTAGCTACAGCCTCTATCGGTGGTACATTGAACATTGTTACTGATCCTGTTGCTTATGCAAGCAGTTTCGATTTGAAACAAGAATTTGGTTCAGGTGCTTTTAGAAAAACAACTATGTCATTCAACACTGGTTTGATAGACAATAAGTTTGCTCTTAACGGTACCTTAGTTAGAAAAGTCGGTGACGGTATCAACGACAAAACTTGGACAGACGCATATGCTTACTATTTTGGCGCTGCCTATAACATAAACGAAAAAAACAGAATTGAAGTTTATGCTATTGGTGCTCCTCAAAGACATGGTCAGTTTTCATATGAGCAAAACCTTGCTGAATTCAGCCATGAGTTAGCTATTGATAATGGTTTTTCTCAAGAAGCCTTGGATGCTATTCAGGAAAACGGTACAAAATGGAATGGTATGTGGAACACCGTTGATCCTACATACGGTGGAAATCAGGCATGGAACAAGAGTTGGTGGGCACCTGCAACCGGCAAACAGGTTAGATATGCAAGTGACTTTTTGAATGAAAGAGAAAACTTCTTCCACAAACCAATAGTTAACTTTAACTATTATGGTCAGTTAAGTGAAAAAGCTTCTCTATATACTACCCTTTATTGGTCAGGTGGTATTGGTGGTGGTACTGGTACTTACGGCAGCACAAAGAGTGTTAAAGTTGGATTCACATCAGTTAAAGACTGGGATGCTACCATAGCAAATAACCGCGCAACAGTTGATGATGGCGGTTTATTTGTTGGTAAAGGTGTTCTAAGAAACAGTCGTAACGATCAGGATTCTTATGGTGCTTTAGCTAAAATGCTTTACAAAGTATCTGATGATTTCACTATGCAAGTAGGTGTTGATTGGAGAACTGCAGAAGTTGAACATTACAGAGAAGTTAGAGATATGTTAGGCGGTGATTATCTTATAATGAAAGACAATAAATTATTGCCATCTGCTGGTATTAGAGTTGGTCTTGGCGATAAAATCGGTTACTGGGAAACAAATAATATTGACTGGTTAGGCGCTTATTTACAAGGTGAATATACCGCGCAGAGATTTACCGCCGTTGGCATGGTTGGCTGGTCTACAGTTAAGTACAAAACTACTAACCATTTCCTTGATGATGGAACTGGTAATCCTGCAACCGCAGAATCAGAAGATATCAATGCAATTCAGTTCAAAGGTGGTTTGAATTATCGTATTGATGCAGACATGAATGCTTTCATCAATGCCGGCTGGGTAAACAAAGTTCCTACCTTAGATCAGGCTCTTGATGATGTTAATACTCTTGTTGTCGCTGATCCTGGTAACGAAAAATTCTTTGACGTTGAAGCAGGACTTAACTGGAATGGTCTTGATGGTAGAATGGCTGTTTCAGCCAATATTTACTATACAAAATGGCAAGACAGATTTATGTCAAGAACAGTTACTTTAGCTGATGACAGAGAAGGAACAGTTAACCTTTTAGGTATGAACGAAACACATATGGGTCTTGAGCTGGAAGTTGCTTACCAACCAGTTGATATGTTAAAATTTGACCTTACTGTTTCTGTTGGTGACTGGCAATATGATGGCGACGTAGCCTCAACATTTACAGATTATCAGGCAGGTCAGGTTGTTCAAGAATCATATAACCTTTATTTAGATGGTATTAAAGTTGGCGATCAGCCACAGCAGTCAGTTGTCTTATCTGTTTCATTATTCCCAATTGACGGTTTATATATTTCCGGTATTGTTAAACATTACAGAGAATTCTACTCAATGTTTGATCCTGCTACAAGAAACGATCCAGATGATAAAGGTCAGTCATGGAAACTTCCTGACTTTACTGTAATAGACTTACATGCTGCTTACGATTTACCTTGGAAACTTGGCAGCACAGAAATACAGTTATTCGCTCACGTATTCAATTTACTTGACGCTCTCTATATTTCTGAAGGTACTGACAACAGCAGTTACGAAGGATACCATGTTGGTAATTATTACAAAAATGCTTTCAACCAGCCTCATACAGCTGAAGCAGGTTCTGTTTATTTAGGCTTGCCTATGAACTTTAACGCTGGTATCAAAATCAAATTATAATCAACCTTCGTTGATATTTGTTTGATTTGAAATAGATTTACAAAAATAAAGCCCTTCGCGAATAGCGTGGGGCTTTTTTTTCCTAAACTATCGTATTAGTGTTCTTATCTGGTCGAATTAAATTCCTCGTATTTTGGGAGCATATCCGCAATACCTAACTCACTTATGTACCCGGAAATATAATAGCCAAAGAGACTATACTCATTGACATTTATGAATTTTCCATAAATGTCAATCTCTCCCTTACTTATTCATAACACGAAATTGACTGATCAATGATAATTCATTCTTTTTGAAGAGAACTACCTATTGAATTGGCGGGTAATACTCATCTCAAAATTGTATATTTGATTAACATTTTGAATTAAAGAGTGAGAGGATGAAAAAACTCTATCTTATTTTATTGTTAATGGCTGCATCCGGTTTCATTTTCGCCCAATCTCAGCCATACGTTGTTCTTATCTCCTTCGATGGTTTTAGATGGGATTACTCCGAACGAGGCATAACCCCTAACATTGAAAGGTTGAAAGAATGTGGTGTTCATGCTAAAACTCTAAAGCCCTGTTTCCCCTCAAAAACTTTTCCTAATCATTATTCAATTATTACAGGAATGTATCCGGAGAATCATGGTATAATCAGCAATAACATGCGTGATTTAAGAACCCGTAAAGAATTTCATCTTTACGCCCGGGAAGAAGTTAAGAACCCTGACTGGTACAAAGGTGAAGCCTTTTGGGAGACCACAACAAAAAAGGGAATCATCTCAGCAAGTTATTTCTGGCCAGGCTCAGAAGTCACTGACGCTAGCCGACGTCCTACGTATTCCTTTAAATACAAGCACAATTTCCCTTATGAAAACAGGATAGACACAGTAATCAACTGGTTGACGCTGCCGGAAGATTTGCGCCCGCATTTTATAGCAACCTATTTTCATGATACAGATTCCTATGGACATCAGTACGGTCCAAATTCCCCGGAAATTGATTCTTCTATAGTTAGGCTGGATAACATAATAGGATATTTCTACCGGGAGCTTGAAAGAATTAATATGCAGGATAGTGTAAACGTTATTCTGGTGAGTGACCATGGAATGACTGAAATTTATGCTGATAAAATAATCAGCGTCGGAGAAATAACCTCGGGCTATCATTATGAATCTATTGATAATGGACCCTTCCTGCTTATTGAACCGGAAGAAAATGAAATTGACTCGTTATTTAGTGAACTTAAAAGCCATGAAGAGCATTTTACCACATACACCAAATCTACAATACCGGATTATTACCATTTCTCACATAATGATTTAATCTTTTCACTCATTTTAGTTGCAGATCCGGGTTGGACGCTGGTTGATAAAACGGAGTCTGAAGAATGGTATCTTGATGGTAAGGGAACTCATGGTTATGATAATAATTTTTTAGATATGCATGGTACTTTTATTGTCAATGGCCCGCATTTCAAGAATGGATATAAAACCGGAACCCTCAACAACATTGATATTTATCCACTTTTGTGCGAAATATTCAATCTAAAAATTGATCATAAAATTGATGGCGAGTTAAACAACATTAAATTCATTTTAAATAATAATCAGAAGAAATATGAATAACATTCTAAATATAAATTACGAAAAACATTTACTCGATAACGGTCTGCAGGTGATCTTATACAAAGATAACAGTCTGCCTATAGTATCGGTTAACTTGTGGTACAAAGTTGGTTCTGCCTACGAGACAAAGGGTAAAACAGGATTTGCACACCTGTTCGAGCATATGATGTTCCAGGGTTCAGAAAATGTTAAAAAGGAAGAACATTTTAAGTACGTGCAGGAAGCCGGCGGAAGCTTAAATGGATCGACAAGTTTCGATAAAACCAATTATTACGAAACGGTTCCCTCCAACTATCTTGATATGGCTCTCTGGCTGGAATCCGACAGACTTGGTTATATGCTGCAGGGATTAACTCAGGAAAAACTGGATAACCAAAAAGATGTTGTAATGAATGAGAGAAAACAACGTTACGATAATCAGCCATACGGAAGATCCTGGGAAATATTATTTTCCAGCGTGTACCCCGAATCTCATCCATACAGCTGGCCTACAATTGGCTGGATGGAAGATATTAAAAGTTATAATCTTGATGATGTTAAAAATTTCTTCAAAAAATACTACGTGCCAAATAACGCTAGTCTGGTTGTTGCTGGTGATATTGATTACGAGAAAGCTCTTGAATCAGTTAAAAAGTTTTTTGGGGAGATACCAAAAGGCTCAGATGTGGAACATCCCCCTAAACAAAACTCAAAAATTACAGAGAATAAATTCGTTACTCACGAAGACAATGTTCAGCTAACCCGCCTGTATCTTGCCTGGAATTCCGATCATTTGTACGGAACAGACGACGCAAAGCTGGATCTGCTCTCCGACATATTAACAGGCTCAAAAAACAGCCGGCTTTATAAATCTCTTGTATTCGAAAAACAAATAGTGCAGGATATTTCGGCCTTCCAATATTCAGCCGATTTACAGGGTACATTTTTTATAATCGCGACTGCCAAGCCCGGTGTTGAAACCGCAAAAATAAAAGAAGAGATTTTTCTGGAACTTGAGAAATTAATTAGTGATGGCGTAAATGATGACGAGCTTTCCCGTTCTGTTAATTCCTACAAATCAAGCTATATCTATTCATTGCAAAACATCGAGGTGATGGCAGACCATATTAATAATTACAACTGTCACCTTGGCGAGCCAAATTCATTTGTTTACGACCTTGAAAGGTATAATCAGGTGACAACAAAAGATATTACTGAGTGTGTTAAATCATACTTAAAACAGCCGTTTGTTGAGTTAATTATTTCACCCAAGCCACAGGAGGCAAAATGATGGATAGAAGCAGAAGTCCTCTCCCCCAGGGTGAGATCGAATTCCACCTGCCAAATATTGAAAGATTTGTACTGCAAAATGGATTGAAGGTTCTTTTTGTTAAAAAGGATAAATTGCCGCTAATGCAGATTTCCCTGCTTATTAAAGCAGGAAGCATTTTTGACACTCTTGACAAAGCAGGTACTGCTCACCTGACAGCTATGATGATTGATGAAGGGGCTGGTCCCTATAACTCGCTGGAACTTGATAATGAAATAGAAAAACTTGGGTCCATAATAAGTATTTCAAATAATCATGATTCGTTGTACGTTTCTTTGCTTTCGTTAAAGGAAAATTTCGAGCGCTCTCTTGAACTAGCTTCACTTATTATTACCGAACCGGTTCTGGCAGAGGAGGATTTTAATAGAGAAAAGTACAAGTTGGAAAACAAGCTTCAGCAGATGTATGATGATCCGGGATATATTGCTTCATCAAATTTTGACAGAATTTGTTATCTTGGAACAAATTATTCCCTGCCGGCTATGGGTGTCAAATCCTCAGTTTCTAAACTTGAGCTGGGCGATATCAAAAATTATTATAATGATCACTTCTCACCCGAAAATTCACACTTAATAGTTGTTGGGAATATTGATCAGGATGACCTTGAGAAAAAACTTAATAAGTATTTAGCCGCCTGGACAAATAAAAAAACAGGAGATGACCCGGTAACATCTTTCAGTTCTGAGGGGAGAAAAATTTACATTATTCACAAAGAAGATGCTGCTCAGACTGAGATACGCGTAGGCTGCCTTGCCAGTGGAAGAAAGGATGGCGATTATTTTGATAAGATGGTCGTTAATACCATTCTGGGAGGTCAGTTTTCCAGCAGAATAAACCTTAACCTGCGTGAAGACAAAGGCTTTACCTATGGCGCAAATTCCATTATGAATTATAATGCAGCCACAGGTGTATTCAGAATTGGAACCGCTGTTAATATGGAAAACACCGCCGAGGCACTGAGCGAGATTTTTAAGGAAATAAAAGGGATTAAAAAAGAGATCACTTCTGATGAAATTGAATTTGCCAGGTCATATCTGGTTAAAAGTTTCCCTTCAAAATTTGAGACTTACGGTCAGATTGCCAATAATCTTAACGCAATTGTTTTACAGGATTTACACGATAGTTATTATAACGAGTACATCGAAAATGTATCAAAAGTAACCAGAGAATCTGCTCTGAAAGCCGCGGAGGCGAATCTTAAAGAAGAAGAGATGATAATTGTTCTGGTTGGTGATAAAGGCAAAATTATCCCTCAGTTAAAAGATTCATCTGACGAAATAATTCACCTGGATATTGAAGGAAATGTTCTAAATAGTTGAATCAGGTAAAACCGTAGTATTACTTAAAGAGTTTATTCTGTGTCCTTTTCTTTTGAATTGTTTAATAAACTCTTCAAGGCTTATGAAGTCGTCATAATTGAAGAGTAAAGAAACACTCTCGTTGTAAGATGCGCTGGAACTATAGAATTTTAATAGTGATTGAATTTCTTCCTTTGATTTGGAGCGAAGATCCTTTAACCCGCTTAAAGGATTCAGCTTAATGTTTTTCCTGGCAAACTCATTTTTAATAAAGTCATAAGAAGTTGACTTAAAAACTTCCGAATTATCATCCACCAAAAGATAGCTGTCTTCCCCAAAAGTTCTTGCTATGGACTCAACAGATCCTTTAAGTCTTTGCCGGCTGTTTTCACCGGACAATTTGAATCTGTTATCCTTAATCTCGTCATTAATTAAAAGAACAAATTCTTTGTTGTTACCCGCAAATTCTTTTTTATACTCTAAATTACTAAACGAAGGTACGTCGCAAAGTGAACAAGGGTAGGGATTTTTTATAAATTCTTCAATTCCACGCTCTTCCCTGTCTTCGGGAGGCATAACACAAAAACTGAACGAACAATAGGGGCGAAAGATATTTTTGTTATACTTTAACACGGTTCTAAGTAATACAATATTCCCTGATGAAACTGATAAAAGAGTTGAACCATGTTTTTCCTGCTCTTCCGTTATAATATGAACAGAATCCGGGAATGATTTCTTGAAATCATATATAAACTGAGGCAATACAACGCCGGTAGGAATGTCGACAACTATGTAATGAGCAAGAGAATCATCCTCAGGATAATTTTTCTTAACAACCTTTATCCATTCCTGTAAAATTCCATAGTTGTTCAATGTTTTGAAAAATCTGTTTTCTGATTCCGAAACAGAGAAACCTGACTTGGCCTTTTCAGGTTCTTTATGGGAAAAATTTTCTACTATCAAATTTACCAGCAAAAGGAACACTGTAAACCCGATAAGAATATTAATTACTTTTTTCTTCAACATCCGGCATGAATACTATTTGTTTTTAAATTCTGGTTTACGTTTTTCAAGAAAAGCGGTAGTTCCTTCTTTAAAATCATCTGTGCCGCAGCAAACACCAAATAACGCTGCCTCATAAGCCTGTCCTTCTTTCTCGGTCAATTCATTCGTTTTTTGAATAGCCTGAAGTGCCAGACGAACTGAGATCTGCCCCTTTGTTGCAATCTTCATTGCCATCTCTTTAGCCTTTGGTAATAATTCCTCAGGAGTAAAGACCTTACTAACTAAACCAATTCTCAAGGCTTCCTCAGCATTCATCATATCAGCCGTTAAAATATATTCAGCAGCACGTCCGGGGTTAATAATATTTGCTAATCTCTGCGTGCCGCCGTAGCCGGGAATAATACCAAGGTTAACTTCAGGCTGTCCGAACTTTGCACGTTCAGAGGCGAGCCTTATATGGCAAGCAAGAGTTAACTCGCATCCGCCCCCAAGAGCAAACCCATTAACGGCAGCTATAACCGGTTTTCCAAGATTTTCAATTAAATTAAAAACTTCCTGCCCGGTTTCGGCAAACTGCTTACCCGATAAACAATCCTGCTTTGTCAGTTCCGATATATCAGCCCCGGCAACAAATGCTTTTTCGCCAGCACCTGTTACAATTACAACGTAAACATTATCATCTTTTTGAAGCTTCAAAAAGAGATGTTTGAGTTCCGCAAAGGTATCAAAATTCAAAGCGTTTAACTTGTCAGGACGGTTCAGAGTTACAATAGCAATATTATCCTTTGTTTCCACTAATAAATTTTTATAATCCATATTTCAAACTCCTTACATTTCAACAAAAATTGGAATTCTGACCTTCATATCCAAAGCAACAAACTGATTATTGTGCAGATAGTTATATGAAGCCATTACATCCATAATAAACATGGAAAAACCTGCACTAATCTTGAATCCTGTTTTAAAATTATTTTCAGTAAAATTAGCCTTGCCAGCGTCAATTTTGAAAACATGTCCTTTTTCTAAATAGGCGATGGATGCTGAAACTTCTAAAACCGGCATTAGAAGAACAATATCATCAATAAATGGAGGAAGGTAATACCGCGCACCTCCATTAACACCTAAAATATTTGTTGTAAGAGATGAATATTCCGAATCCCTGTAAAAGCCTTGCTTACCCGGAAAGTTCATATAGCCTAAATTTCCAAAGACAAACACAGGCAAAAAATTTGTATTTGTATATGCTAATTCCAGATCGAGCCCGATTCCTATATTTTGATTTTCACTAAAATCACCCACCGGGAATCTTGGTCCGACTCCTACTGACATAAAAAGACCTGTAGCCGGACGGTGATTAAAATCCTGTGCCATCATCAAAGTAAAGGGGATTAAAAGGAATAAGAGAACTTTTTTCATTCTTGCAACCTGTTATCTTGAGGTATTGTTAAGTTTGTGCCCACACCATGTTTGTAGACTAACTCACCACCGGCAGTTCCTGCCTTAAATATCAGATAAGCACCTACAACAGCAAATATAATAAAGAAGTACCTGATTCTCCCCTTGAATTTCTTTTTTATTTTTAGGTAGGTTCTAAAAACAGCAACTAAGGTAAAAAACCATAGACTTAATGTAGCAAACTTTTCATGCAATTCAATAGCTTCATGTGGAAATTCCAGAGATCCGTTATACAGTCTTTCTGCAAATTCCTCTGCCTGGTTACCAGTAAGCACTGCCCCCAGGGCCGTTACGATTCCGGCTATAAGTGTGAAATACGCAATCTGAAGTAATTTCTCATTATTAATTATTACACCAATAATTTCCAGCAAACAATAAACAATAAAAAACACAATGGGGAAATGAATTACCATCGGGTGTAAACCGCCAAGGAATTCCATTTTTATCCTTTCTTAATAAATGCTATTGAATTTAGCCGCAAAGAATACTGCCGCCATTAACATTAAGTATTTCACCATTTACATGTCTGGCTAACTCAGAAGCCAGGAATAGAATTGGTCCGGCAATATCTTCAGCGGTGGCAATTCTTCTTACAGGTATTTTTTCAGCCTCTCCCTTTTTATACTTGTCATCAGCAAAAACACCTGAAACCATATCGGTATCAACCCAACCGGGCGCTACAGAATTAACAGTTATTCCAAATGGACCTAATTCAGAGGCAAGAGATTTTGTAAAGGAAATAACGCCCCCCTTTGAGGCAGCATAATGCGAATACTCTGCTTCTCCCCTTTGACCGGCTGTGGAAGAAACATTTATTATTCTACCGAAATTGTTCTCCTTCATTCCGGGAATTACATTCTTCGAGAATAAATATGTACCAGTAAGATTGGCGTCAATTGTGTTTTTCCAATCAGCAAGGGATAATTCTTCAATTGGTCCATGCTGCCAAATGCCGGCGTTGTTTACAAGAATATCAATGGATTCAAAATCCAATAAGACCTTATCTACCGTTTCAAGAATGTTGGTCTCATCCAGCAAATCTGTTTTATATGACTTTATTTTTACTCTGTCATTTATAGATTCGGCAAGTTCATTTGCAGCTTTAAAATCTTTCTGATAGGTAAAGGCGACATTGCAGCCGGCTTTGGCAAATAGTTTTACGCAGGCACTTCCAATTCCCCTGGAGCCGCCTGTAATAAGGGCAGTTTTTCCCCTAAGATCTATCATTTAATACCTCACTTTATATAAGAATAATCCTTTTGCCGGTACTGCTTCTGCGGCTTCAATTCTGTCTTTTTTATCCAGCACTGAAAGAAGATAGTCGCCCCCCAGTTTATTTTTTGCCGCAAATATAACAGAACCAACTATTGTCCTAACCATTCCATGCAGAAATCGATTTGCTTCAATTAGCATAATTGTATGAGTTTCATTTTTGCGCCAGCGGATATTTTCGATAGTGCAAATTTTATTCTCAATTTCGGTTTTAGTCCTGCAGAAAGAAGTGAAATCATGTTCTCCTAAAATCGCACTACTTATTTCATTTAACTCTTCGATTGAGTGGTCCAGTATAGGGTGATAGTAATAAGAATAGTTATGATAGAAAGGAGATTTGAAATGACTTATCAAATAGATGTAACTTCTTTTACGGGCATCGAAACGGGAATGAAATTTTTCATCCTCAAGCACAATCTCAGTAACGCTAATATCATTTGGGAGCAATCCATTTATTGAATGTCTTAGCTTATTTATCTCCCTGTCTTTCTCACTTAAAAAATTTGCAACCTGCCCCATTGCGTGAACACCTGCGTCGGTGCGCCCTGAACCAACCAGAGTAACATCTTCCTGTAAAATTCTATGTAGAACAGTAGTTATTTCTCCCTGAATGGTTTTTTCAGATTTCTGAATCTGCCACCCGGCATAATTGGTGCCGTCATATTGAATAGTAAGCTTATAGTTCTTCATTTTACTACTAAACAATTTATGAGAGAATAAGTAAATAAATTAGAATGACTGTCTTATATTCAGGGTTAAGTATGGATTAAAATTAGGATCACGATCGAGCCCAACTGAAACTTTGGGAAGATTACTTTCTTCAAATTGTTTGTTATACTTACTTACAAGTCTTACCGCGTTAATCATACTAACCAGTCTGTTCAGTAATAAGGCGCCCACTGCAAATCGGACATTGTTATAAGCCTGTTCACTTGATGACCACATTTCTCTGTATTCTCTGCGTGACTGATTATCTGTCCAAGCCCAATAATGAGTTTGAGTGTTGTATGTTCCCTCAAAATCTCTGTTAAGCATTTTTTCTTCGTTGAATGAATCAATATTAAGATAACCACTAATATCAGAGTAGAATTGATCTATTTTTCCTTCAGGAATTATCCCGGCATTAGCCGCGGCATAAGCTTTGTAATTATCCCTTTGCCAATTACCATATATGTTCATTCCAAAGAGTGTGCCCCAAATTGCAACGTCGGCAGCAGTAAAGTAAACTCCGCTATCATAACCATCAGCGTATAGTTCGCCCATGCCGGGCAATAAAAACGAGTAAATAAGTGCGACGCCTGGTTTTTTCTTTTCACCGCTGGTTTGTATTGAGATTTGCTCTGAGTTTTCAAGAGAAATGTTTAGATTATTACGCAATTCAAGCATGCTTGATTGCTGAGTTTGGGCAAAGTATACAGATGATAAAAGTACGATAAGCACTATTATTTTTTTCATTATCACTCCACTGATGATTTCATTTGAGAATTACACACATTAGAATCGGTAACACAATGTGAATCATCAACCTCCGAAATAGTTACATTTGTAAATGTATTTATCAAATCTGGATTGTAACCAGTTTTTACTCTAATATAATTAGAAGCGAACCCTTTAATTTCGTCATCTTTTCCCTCTTTTTCAAAGAGAACTGATAATTCTTTTCCTACCATAGAATGGTAGAAAAGGTTTCTCTTTTTTTCGCTAAGTACCCGCAGCATATTGTTTCTGCGTTTTCTCTCCACAATATCAACAGAACCTTCCATTGAAATAGCTTTCGTGTTAGCTCTTTCAGAATATGTGAAAACGTGAAGATAAGAAAAAGGTAATTCTTTAAGGAAGTTGTATGTATCAAGAAAATCTTCCTCAGTCTCCCCGGGGAATCCAACAATAACATCAATCCCTATTCCCAGGTCATCAATTTTGCTGTGCGCTTTCTCAACAACTTTTTTGTAGTCGTCGGTGTTGTACCTGCGTTGCATCAATTTAAGTATTTTGGAACTACCACTCTGAAGCGGTATGTGAAAATGCTTACATAATTTTTCACTATTTGCAGTTAAGGAAATCACTTCATCGGTTAAAAGATTCGGTTCTATAGAACTGATCCTGACTCTGAAATCTCCCGGTATCTCAATAATTGCCTTCAAGAGTGAGTAAAAATCACTCCCAATAGCCTTTCCGTAATCACCAACATTTACACCGGTTAAAATAATTTCCTTGTATCCGTTGTCGATAAGTTGTTTGAAGTTATTCAAAACACTTTCAACATCCAGACTTCTGCTTTTACCTCTTGCCAGAGGGATTGTGCAAAAAGAACACTTATAATCGCACCCATCTTGAATCTTTAAAAATGCTCTGGTCCTGTCATCCTGCTCCGATGAGCTGGCCGAGAACACTTCATCCATCTCTTCTGTTGGAGTAACATGTATGCAGGATAGCTTCTGTTTGGTAAAATTTTCAAGCAAGCCGAAAATCTTAAATTTTTCATTACTCCCCAAAACTGCATCAACGCCTTCTATGTGTGCGATATCATCAGGTTTTAGTTGAGCATAACAACCAGTAACAATAATGTAAGCCTCGGGGTTCTTGCGCAAAGCACGCCTGATAATTTGTCTGCACTCTTTATCAGCATTATCGGTTACGGTGCATGTGTTGATTACGTAAACATTTGCTCCGTCATTGAACTGCACAATGTCATACCCATTTTGGGTGAATTGTTGTCCAATGGTGGAGGTCTCAGAATAATTTAACTTGCAGCCTAATGTATGGAATGCTACTGTGGATTTCACTTTAACCTTTCGAACAAATAATAAAAAAGGCTGTACCAAATCAGATCGATTCAGTACAGCCTTGTTAAATTTATACTGAATTACTTTTCAGTTTTTTCTTCCTCAGCTTCTGGTTCATCGGCTTTTGCTTCTTCAGCAGGAGCTTCTTCAACCACAGGCTCAACAGCTTTTACTTCTTCAACAGGAACTTCTTCAGCTACAGGCTCAACAGCTTTTACTTCTTCAACAGGAACTTCTTCAGCTACAGGCTCAACAGCTTTTACTTCTTCAGCAGGAGCTTCTACTACCACAGGCTCTGCAGCTTTTACTTTTTCAGCAGGAGCTTTTTTAGAAGGAGCATCGTCTGACTTTGGCTTATAAGAAGGCTTCTGCTCACTTTCGTATAAATTAAAATCAGAAGAATCAAATTTACCAGCATCAGCAGTTTTTATTTCTTCTACTGTAACTTTTTCCAATTTGTATTCAGTTATAAAGTTAGCAATCTCATCATCGGATTTTGATTGCAAAGCAGCTAAAGCGCTAAGTACAATTTTTTTGTTTTCTTTATCAAATTCTACAACCCTTAAGTCTAATTGAGTTTCAACGGGGAAGCAGACTGATAAATTTTTAATTTTCGAAGTAGAAAGCTGAGTAGCAGGAATAAAACCATCAACACCTAATGGTAATTCAGCAATCAATCCTTTTTCGATGATTCTTACTATTTTACCATTAACTTCGGTTCCTACTGCATATTCAGTTTCGAATTTATCCCATGGGTTAGCATCAACCTGCTTGTGACCCAGGGAAATTTTTCTCTGATCTGTATCAACACTTAGGACAACAACTTCAATTTCTTCACCTTTTTTAACAACTTCCCCAGGGTGACGAATTTTCTTGGTCCATGAAAGATCAGAAATGTGAACCAAACCGTCAATACCAGGTTCCAATTCAACGAATACACCAAAGTTTGTTAAGTTACGTGCAACACCTTTGTGTTTTGATCCTACAGGGTATTTCTGTAATAATTCTTCCCATGGATCTGGTGTTAACTGTTTCATGCCAAGTGATATTTTCTTGTCATCTTTATCCAGGCTAAGTATGTTAGCTTCAACAACCTGACCCATAGATACAAACTGTGATGGATGGCTGATATGTTGTGTCCAGCTCATTTCAGAAATGTGTATCAGACCTTCAATACCTTTTTCGATTTCAATAAAAGCACCGTAATCAGTAAGAGAAACAACTCTACCTGCAACTTTGTCACCGATAGTATACTTCTCTTGAATGCTTTCCCATGGATGAGGAAGCAATTGTTTAAGACTAAGAGAAATTCTTTTCTTTTCTTTATCAAAGTCTGTAACAACAACTTTAATATCCTGATCAAGTTTAACAACTTCACTTGGGTGATTAATTCTTCCCCAACTTAAGTCAGTAATATGTATCAAACCATCAACACCGCCTAGATCAACGAACACACCAAAGTCAGTAATAGCTTTTACGCTACCTTCAAGAATCTGACCTTTTTCAAGCGCTTCAAGAATTTCTTTTCTTTGATCTGAAATTGTTTCTTCAATAAGTACTTTATGAGATACAACAACGTTTTCTGTAGGAATATTTATCTTAACAATTTTGAAATCCATTGTTTGACCAACAAAAGCATCAAAATCACGTACAGGACGAATATCAATTTGAGAACCCGGTAAGAAAGCTTCAATACCCATTAGGTCTACAACCATACCACCCTTAATTCTCTTAAGAATTTTACCTTGTAGTATTTCTTCATGATCGTGAGCGTGAATAATTTTGCCCCAAATTTTAAGAAAATCAGCACGTTTTTTACTTAAAACGAGGTTTCCTTCTTCGTCTTCTACACTTTCGATCACAATGTCAACTTCCAAACCAATTCTAATCTCTTCAGTAGAGTTAAATTCGGATTTTGAAATTGTACCATCAGATTTGAAACCGACATCCAGAACAACATGATCGTTGTTAATACCAACAATCCTACCCTGAATGATTTCGCCTTCTTTAATATCTCTGAAGGAATCGTTGTAGAGGTTAGTTAATTCAAGTAGTTCTTCTTGCGTGTACTCATCAGCATTCATAAACTTATAGTTATCCAAAGTCTCCTGAACTATAGCCACGTTTTCTTTTTCATTCTCGGACATTTAAATCCTCCTAAAAATGCTTTGCTGTTTCAAATTCCACCATCTAGAAAGTAAACAGCGTGTGTTTTTTATTTTCACTTTAGTTAATTATGATGGCATTAAACTTTTGTCGATACTTTTTCTTTAATAATTATATATAATTTTTCAACGTCTTCTTCAACTGTAAAACTTGTATTGTCAAACAAAATTGCATCTTCCGCCTGCATCAAAGGACTTGTTTCGCGACTGCTATCAATTCTGTCTCGTTTCTCAATATTGGCACGAACTTCTTCAATAGTAATTTCAATATTCTTCGCGACATATTCCTTGTATCTTCTTATGGCACGCGTTTCAATGGAAGCAGTAAGATAAACCTTCACATCAGCATCGGGAAAAACCACCGTTGTCATGTCACGACCTTCAGCTATCAAACTTCCCTTCTTACCAAATTCTCTCTGCTGCCGGACCAACTCTTCCCTGACTTTAGCTATAACAGCAACTTCACTAACATTCGAGTTTACTTCTGCAGATCTAATTTTTTCTGTAACTTCCTCACCATCAACAAAAACTCTTGTTATACCATTTTCAAATTGAAGGTGAAGATCAATTCTGGCGGCTAAATCACCAACAGCCTCTGCATTATCAACAATACCATTCTCTAAAGAACAATAAGTTACAGCCCTATACATAGCACCTGTATCCAAATACAGGCATTTCATTCTTTCAGCAAGCTTTTTTGCAACAGTGCTTTTTCCACTGCCTGCCGGACCATCTATAGCTACAACAATTTTTTCGGACATAGTTTGTAAAGATATTAAATTGAAGGGGTAGTATCAACTATTAATTCCGGAAAAATTGATACTATCTTGTTGAATAATAAGGATTTAGAGTGCATTTCAAATTTAAATTATTCATTTCTTTTAATTATTTCCATCATCTGCCAGTGAATCTTTCCATTTGAAGCCAAAATTTGTTTACTATAAATATTTACAGTCTCATCAGTAAAATTAGTAACTTTTCCCCCGGCTTCCTGAACAAGTAAAATACCGGCTGCCATATCCCATGGGTTTAGAGAATATTCCCAATATCCGTCAAAAACACCCGAAGCAATATAACAGAAATCAATAGCTGCCGACCCCAGCCTTCTAATTCCCCGTGAATTCATCATAAAATCACTAAAAAGCTCCTTAATATTTCTGGGATTCTCTCTGATGTCGTAAGGAAACCCGGTTACAAGCAGACTTTGTTTAAGGTTATCACCATCACTAACTTTTAATTTTAAATCCCCCAGAAAAGCACCACCACCCTTTTCTGCCTGATACATTCTATCCATCATTACATCATATACTATTCCACAAATGGTCTCACCATTTTTCTGAACACCAATCGATACAGAGAAAATTGGCAATCCATGTGCAAAGTTGGTTGTTCCGTCAATAGGGTCAATTACCCACAGATATTCGGAATCATTCAGTTTCGCCCCGCTCTCTTCGGCTAAGATAGCATGTGCAGGAAATTCTTTTTGGATGTAACTGATTATCACCTCTTCCGCTTTTTTATCAATTTCTGTAACAAGATTGGTTTCATTAGTTTTGAAGTCAACTTGAAAGTTTTTCCCAAATCCTTCTCTGATTACCTCACCTGCAGTTCTTGCAATTTCAACAACTTTCTCTACCATAATCAATTATCCTGAATAATAATAAGACCGAGAACAAACATAGTGATAATAGAGTATAAGGCAAAGCAAAGTAAGCTTGGCTGGTTTTCTTGCCCACCCAAACTTATTTTGATATATTGTTGTTTTGATTTAAAATAATTGGAGAAGAAACTATAATATGGCCAAAAAGCAAAAAGAGCCTTCAAGTAACTACACGGATATTGAAGACATTCCTAAAAAACTTCCGGTACTTCCATTACGGGACACGGTAATATTCCCTTATATGATATTTCCTGTTTTGGTTGGTCGTGAACAATCTATAAAAGCAGCTAATTTTGCCCTGGATAATTCCAAATATATTTTCTTATCGGCTCAAAAAAAATCCAACATTGAAGAACCCACAACCGATCAGATTTATAGAGAAGGAACTATAGCAAAGATTATCCAAATTCTTAAACTTCCTAATGGTTTAATGAAGATACTGGTTGATGGTGTAATTCAGGGACAGATAGTTAAGTATACAAAGAGAAAGGATTTTTTTGAAGCTGAGGTTGAAGTCATCTTTAGTGAGCCGGAAGACAAACGCGAAATGGATGCTATGATCCGTCAGATGACGGCACTCTTTAAAGAATATGTTAAAATAAATAAAAGCATCCCATCTGAAGCTATCAGCGCTTACGAAAATATTGACGAACTGGACAGAAAACTTTTTTACATTGCTGCCAACATTAACCAGTCGATAGAAATCAAACAGTCTATTCTGCAAAAATTCAATCTCAGAGATCAGGTATACGAAGTTATAAGTATACTAAACTCAGAAATTGACATACTTAAAATAGAAAAAGAGATTGAAAGCAAGGTTCATGAAAATATTACAAAAACTCAGAGAAAATTTATTATTCAGGAGCAAATAAGAATTCTGCAGGATGAGTTGGGAGAGGATGAAGAAATTTCACCTGAGTTTGCGAAACTTAAAGACCAAATAAAAAAAGCCAGGATGCCAAAAGAAATAAACCTGAAGGCTATTGATGAAATGAACAAACTCAAGAAGATTCCACCAAGTTCTCCGGAATCTACAGTCATCAGGAATTACCTCGATTGGATGATAGACCTCCCATGGTTCAAAAAAACCAAAGACAATCTTGATTTAGAGAACGTTAGAAAAATTTTAGATGAAGACCATTTTAGTCTTGAGAAACCAAAAGACAGAATTGTGGAACACATAGCTGTACTTAATCTTGTAAAACAAATGCGTGGGCAAATTCTTTGCTTTGTAGGACCTCCCGGGGTTGGTAAAACTTCACTTGGCAAATCTATTGCACGTGCCCTTGATAGAAAATTTGTAAGAATAAGTTTGGGCGGCTTAAGGGACGAGGCGGAAATTCGCGGGCATCGCAGGACATATATTGGATCTATGCCGGGTAAAATAATTCAATCCATGAAAAAAGCAGGGACAATCAATCCAATTATTCTGCTTGATGAAATTGATAAAATGAGTACTGATTTTCGTGGCGATCCTTCGTCGGCGATGCTGGAAGTGCTTGATCCCGAACAAAACCATACATTCAACGACCATTACTTAGATCTTGATTATGACCTTTCTCAGGTTATGTTCATTACAACTGCAAATGTTCGTTATAACATTCCGCTGCCATTACAAGACAGGATGGAGATTATTGAACTTCCGGGATATCTGGAATTTGAGAAAAAGGAAATTGCGAAAAGACACATAATTCCAAAACAAATTACGGCTCATGGTCTGGATAAGTTTGAGGTAAAAATAGACGATGAAAGCATTCACAAGGTAATTACGGAATATACACGGGAAGCAGGAGTTAGAAATCTGGAGCGTGAACTTGCAACCTTGTTTAGAAAAACAGCCCGTGACATAGTTCTGGAACAGGCAAAAAACAAAGTGACTAAAACCAATAAAAAAGTCAGCTTCTCTTTAACTACAAGCAAAGTTGAAAGCTTTCTTGGTGTTTCGAAATACAGACCTCCAAAAACAAAACAAGAAGCAAGAGTTGGCAGTGTTGTTGGACTTGCCTGGACGAGTGTAGGCGGAGAAATCTTGCATGTTGATGCTACTGTGATGTCCGGCGCACAGAGGCTTACCTTAACGGGGCAATTGGGCAACGTAATGAAAGAGAGTGCTCAGGCAGCCTTGAGTTATATCCGATCAAATTCAAAAGCTTTTGGGTTAGCAGCAAACTTCCAGAAAGGGAAAGAAATACACATCCACTTACCGGAAGGCGCAATTCCCAAGGACGGACCTTCAGCCGGAATAACAATGGCAATGGCTATGTATTCTGCCCTTAGTGGAAAACCATGCAGGAATGATGTTGCCATGACAGGCGAAATTACCCTGCGCGGCAATGTAATTGCTATTGGCGGCTTAAACGAAAAACTTTTAGCGGCAAGAAGAAGTGGAATAAGCACTGTTTTAATTCCGAAAGAAAATGAAAAAGATCTTATCGAGATGAAGCCGGAAGTTAAAGAAGGCTTAAATATCATCCCGATTGAAACTGTAAAAGAAGCAATTCCATATGTGTTTGGGAAAGCCAAAGCTGTATCGAAAACAACTAAAACAACACGACCAACAAAAGCAGTTATCAAGAAAAAATAATGTCAGAAGAAATTATAATAGATAAAACCCGGTCTGATAAGGAAGTATACGAGAGTTTACTTCCTCAGGTTGAAGCCTTGATGAGTGAAGATGATCATTATCTTTCCAACCTCTCTAACTTTACAGCCATCCTGAAGGGTGCATTTGATAAAATCAGTTGGGTTGGTTTCTACCTGTTTGACGGTAAAGAACTTTATCTGGGTCCCTTTCAGGGAAAGCTGGCCTGCACAAAGATTAAAATTGGAACAGGTGTCTGCGGTACATCGGCGGAGAAGAGAGAGACTATCGTCGTTGAAGATGTTCATAAATTCCCAGGACACATTGCCTGTGATTCCGGTTCAAATTCGGAAATTGTGCTTCCACTTGTGAAGTTTGACAAATTGATTGGCGTTTTGGATCTTGACAGTTACGGCTTTTCATCATTTAATAATATTGATAAAGAACATTTGGAAAAACTTGTTGCTATTTTAATTAGAAAATCTCACTTTTAATAGAACACAGATGACACAGATTGTCATGATTTACACAAATTAATGATTCTGATTATAACGCATCATGAAGATCATGATAATCCGTGTTCCATTAACGAAGGAATCTTATGAGTTTTGTTGTAACCGCACGAAAATGGCGTCCACAGACTTTTAACGAGGTAGTTGGGCAGGAACATATAACGCAAACCTTAAAGAATGCGATTCTTAAGAACAGGATTGCACACGCTTTCATCTTTGCCGGTCCTCGCGGCGTTGGTAAAACTACAACAGCAAGGATTCTTGCGAAGAGTTTGAATTGCACAAATCCTCACGAAGGTGAACCCTGCAATGAATGTGATTTATGTATTTCTTTTCATAACTCGCAATCACTCGATATTATTGAGATAGATGGTGCCTCCAATAGAAGGATTGAGGAAATACGAACTCTTAGGGAATCTGTGAAGTATGCTCCTTCAAAAGGAACTCATAAAATCTACATTATAGATGAGGTTCACATGCTCACCACCGAGTCATTCAACGCTTTGTTGAAGACTTTGGAAGAACCACCTGAGCATACAATTTTCATCTTTGCAACAACAGACATACACAAAGTGCCATTAACTATCATTTCGCGGTGCCAGCGTTTCGATTTCAGGCGCATAGAAATTCAGGCTATGAAAGATCACCTGGCTAAAATAGCCTTAAGTGAGAATATAAAAATTGATGACCAGTCTTTAACTCTTATAGCTAAAAAAGCTGATGGAGCTTTGAGGGACGCGCAAAGTCTTTTTGACCAGGTCATTTCTTTCTGCGGTGAGGATATTGACGCTAAAACTCTTATCCAGATGCTAAATCTGATTGATGAGGAAGTTTACTTCAAAATTAGTGATGCAATATTAGAAAAGGACTTCAAAGCTGCTTTCGATATTTCCAGGGAAATTTATGAAAAGGGCTGGAATTTTATCGACTTTATTAATGGACTTGTAGAGCATTTCAGAAATATATTTACTGTTATTATAAGAAAGGATTCCGGATTAATTGAGGGTGCTGAAATATACAAGGAACGTTACATCAGTTACGAATCCAGTTTTTCTGAAGGTGACATGCTGCGCGTGCTCGCCTATTTAAATAAGATTAATTACGAGTTGAAGTCGAGTACTAACCATCGATTAAAGATGGAAGTATCGTTAAGTCATCTGATTGGATTGGAAAAGACCTCAACCCTTTCAGACCTCATGGCTAAAATTGAGAGCGGCGAGTCATTCTCAACTCCTGATCCTGTTCAACAAGTGGGTTCTGATCCTGTAAAAACCACCTATAAAAAGACAGTAAATATTCAACCTGTTCAGTTTAAGGAACCTGAAGTGAACGCTTTCGTTCCTCCGGCAGTTGAAGTTACAGGTAACTTTCAGGATATTTCCGCTAAATGGTCGCAATTTATTCAACAGGTAAACAATGAAAAATTTACCCTGGGCGGACTTCTTTCCCAGACAAAAATTATCGATATGGATGGATCTACTCTTAATCTTGAGATTAATGATCCTGCCGATATTAAGATGATAAATTCCTACAAAGGGTATTATCTTGATAAAACTAAAGAAATATTCGGATCAGAAATTAACTTCGAATTTACGGAAGCGAGCAACGAGATTAAAGGGGACGGACAGCTAGCGCAATACGCTAAAGAAGAAGCTAAAAAAAACCCCACCTCCAACGAGCCAGTTGAAAACAGTAAATTGGTTGACGCTATTATTAATGATTTAGGCGGAAAAGAAATTTGAAAAGCAATTTTAATCCGCCGCGGCGGATTAAATTCTGAATTCTAAATTAGAAGCCCGGCAAAAAAGAGTCGGGCTTTTTTCAAAAACAAACGTAAAGCATAGAACACAGACCTTCATGATTATCATGATTTGATTAAAAAACGAACTACAAGTCAACAACCTGCCTTGCCGGCAGACAGGTTCAACAATATTAATTAGGAATCAACTCTTCACCATTTTTCACAAATCCTTTTCGTCCAATCTTCTTCAATTGTCTCTGATAAATCTCTTCAACATCAATATTTTCAATAGTAGTTGGAATAACCTTAACAAAATTGCCTTTATTAATATGCCAGTTCAAAAGTATTTCTTCCGCCCTCTTGGAGCCAGTATGGAAGGCAAAATTGCGTATCATTTTTTCCAGCAGGAATTCATCGTTAGAATTAAGACCGGCTAAACTTACCGAATCTTCATTCATACACTTTTCCAACTCCTGGCTGGTTTTGTAGATGTATGCCACGCCACCTGTCATTCCGGCGCCGAAATTAAAACCAATCTTTGTCAGCGCTACAACAACACCACGGGTCATGTACTCGCAGGCGTTATTACCAACACTTTCCACCACAGCCGCCGCCCCGCTATTGCGCACTGCGAATCTTTCACCAGCAGTCCCGGCAACAAATAACTTACCCCCAGTTGCGCCGAACAATGCCACGTTACCAAGTATGGTATGGGAGATACCCGTCTCACGTATAGTCTTTGGATAGCGAATGGATATAAGTCCGCCACTCATTCCCTTACCCACATAATCGTTAGCCGCGCCGCAATGTCTTATCTCAATATGGCTTACAAGGAAAGCCCCAAGACTCTGCCCGGCAACGCCGTCACTACGTATCTGAATATTCCCCTTAAATCCATCTTTACCGTAGAGGAAAGCAATATGACCAGAAATCTTCGTTCCCACAGCTCTGTCAGTATTTTTTAACTTTCTTTCAACGGCAATAAAACCATGGGTTGTAATGGCAGGTTTTATCTCCTCCAGAATTAAATCATCAACCGATTTTGGAAGATCCTTAGTCCCGATATATTTAGCAGGATCATATCTAAACCGTTTATTCTCCCTGAAATATCTCAGGTCAATGGATCTATCAGCAATATATGACTCGTGAATACCGTTAATTTTAAGCAGATCAGTCCGGCCAATTAAATCGTTTATCGATTTAACACCCAGTTCTTCAATAAGCTCTTTAACATCTTTAGCCATGTTCTTAAGGAAGTATGCAACGTTTTCCGGTTCCCCCTTAAACTTTTTCTTAAAGTTCGGATCCTGTGTGGCAATACCAACCGGGCAATTATTGCTATGGCATTTCCTTGCCATAACGCAACCGATTGAAATGAGGGCTGCTGTTCCAAAATCATATTCTTCCGCGCCGAGAATTGAAGCCACTACAATATCTTTAGCGTTTTTCAAACCGCCATCAACACGCAAAGTAACTCTGTCGCGCAGTCCGGAAGCCACAAGTGACTTATGAACCTCGAAGAGTCCAAACTCCCAGGGCAATCCTGTGTGTTTCATTGAACCAAGTGGTGTTGCTCCCGTGCCCCCATCATTACCCGAAATAAGGATAATATCCGCACCGCCTTTAGCGAGTCCGCTTGCCACAATTCCAACACCTGGCTGGGAAACTAACTTAATACTAATTTTTACCCGCGGGTTTAACATCTTCAAATCAAAAATTAACTGCGCGATATCCTCAATACTATAAATATCATGATGAGGCGGAGGCGAAATAAGCGGAACGCCGGGGGTCGTATGTCTTGCATTTGCAATATCAATGGTTACTTTGAAACCCGGTAACTGACCGCCCTCGCCGGGCTTAGCGCCTTGAGCCATTTTTATCTGAATTTCTCTTGCGGCGGAAAGGTAGTATGGAGTTACACCGAACCTTCCGCTTGCAACCTGCTTTATGTAACAATTATAGGAATCATCAGGGTTGTTGTAGTCAAACCTGTCCGGCTGCTCACCACCCTCGCCTGTGTTGCTCCTGGCACCAACCAAAGCAGCTCCTTTGGCAAGAGTCCTATGAGATTGTTCGGAAATAGCGCCAAAAGATATCGCGCCTAATCCAAACCGTTTTACAATTTGATTTTCATCTTCAGTTGCCTTAGAAACTACTTTGGCTTTTCTAAACTCAAAGAGATCCCTTACAAATACAACCTTTTCATAACTTTCAGTTAGCTTTGCTTTCCCTTTGGATATTGCCTGAATGTTTTTAAATTTATCGGGTGACCAGCCATGTGCCTCGCCATCTGACTTGTATTTATACCTGCCATAATTTTTCAGCTCTATTTCATCCGGTACAAAGGCTCTGTCACTTCTTTTCTGAATGTATTCCTTAAGTTTATCCAAACCAACAGAAGGAAGATAAGTTTTAACTGAAGGGAAATAATCATTCACCAGTTTGTCAGACAGACCAATACAGTGAAACAACATACTCCCCTGATAACTTGATATACAGGAAATTCCCATCCTTGCCATTATTTTAAGGAGACCTTTTTCCAGTGACGAGCGATAGTTGCTCATTTTGTCTATCCAATCACCCTCAGCGTAGTACTCTCTAATCTGCTCGTAAGCCATGTAAGGGTAAACAGCGCTTGCCCCGAATCCTAGTAAACAGGCAACATGATGGTCTTCAACTACGTCACCGGTAAAACAGAGTAGGGATACTTTGTTACGTATTTTTCTGGCGATTAAATACTGATGTACAGTGGAAACTACCAGAAGCATTGGAATTGGCAGTTTATCATTAATACATCCTTCATCTGATAAGAATATTATTTTGGCGCCGTAATTAACAGCTTCCTCGCTTTCGTGCTTAATTTCCTCCAGCCGGGCGGCAATATCAATATCCTTCTGGACATGACACTTAATTGTCCTGTGCGGAAACCACTGATGCTGCGATAACAGTTCAATACTCTCGCGGGGGGAAAGAACAGGACTTTGAATTCTGATAGCTCCGCTGAATGAGGAATCATCCGAAAGCAGGTTGTCCTCGCTCCCCATGTAGCTAAAAAGACTCATCACATGCCGCTCCCGTATCGAATCGATAGGAGGATTTGTAACCTGGGCAAACATCTGCTTAAAGTAATCATACAGTCGGCGTGGTATTTTTGAAAGAGCGGCCGTCGGCGTGTCATCACCCATGGATCCTACAGGCTCCTTTCCACTATCTGCCATTGGTATAATGAAGCGCTCCATATCCTCATGGTCGAAACCGAAAAGAACTCTAAGCCTTTTATCGAACCCGTTTTCGGGTAATCCAAAAACGCCAAACTCATCTTCCTGCGAATTCCTTTTTATCATCACCAGATTTTGTTCGAGAGATTCTTTGTGCGAATATTTCGAAGTGACCATACGGATAATGTCGGAGTCGTTCAGAATCACCTTGTTAATAAGATCTATACCAAAGTTCTCGCCGGATTTCATGTGGCGATGCAGCAGCACCTGTTCCGGTTCAACATCAATGATGCCCGCCTCGGAACCCATAACAACAAGCTTGTCTTTTGTGATGGTGTAACGTAAGGGGCGCAATCCGTTTCTGTCAAGTTTAGCCCCAACGTATTTTCCATCTGTAAAAACAAGCGCCGCGGGTCCATCCCAGGGTTCTATTTTATTTTCATTGTATATGTAAAAATTCTTAAGCTCTTCTGATACGTCGGCCTTTTCGCCATAAGCCTCGGGAATAAGCATCATAACAGAGGTGAATATATCTTTACCGGAATGAGTAAGAAACTCGAGCGCGTTATCGAGACTGAATGAATCGCTTCCGCTTTGGGAAACTAGCGGTTTCAAATATCCGGTTTCATCACCCCAAATTGCTGTGTCAATTGTATCTTCGCGGGTGTGCATCCAAAGCCGGTTGCCTTTAATAGTATTGATTTCGCCGTTATGCCCCAGCATTCTAAAGGGTTGCGCCATAGCCCAGCTCGAAAAAGTATTTGTTGAATATCTTTCGTGGAAAAGGGCAACCGAGCACTTGAATTCTGGATGCGATAAATCTTTGTAGAAATGGTGCAGCTGGCTTTTTTTCAATAATCCTTTATATACAATTGTATGCTTCGATAATGAACAAATGTGTGTTGATAATTCTCTCTCGTAAATAATACGCTCAATTTTCTTTCGAATCATATAGAGCTTTTTATCAGCGTCACCTTCGTTAGTATGGGATATAAAAAATTGTACAATTCTTGGGCATGATCTGCTTCCCTCTTCCCCGAGAACGGATTTATCAATAGGCACATCTCTTACACCCAGCAGGTTAACACCCATTTCTTTCGAGATAATTGCAAATTGTGCTGTTATATAGGTAAGCTCTTTGGGCAGGGCAAAAACCATTGCAATCCCGAAGCCTTCACCATCTGATAAAGTTTTCCGGAATTCTTTTGCAATTACAGTTTTAAAAAACTCTTTTGGAATATCAACAAGAATGCCTGTACCATCTCCGGTTTCATTATCCGCGCCGGCACTCCCTCTATGGGAAAGCCGCTTTAGTGAGGTAATTGCATAATCAATTACACGTCGGCTTTTCTCTTCGTTTAAGTCAGCAATAAATCCAACGCCGCATGCGTCGTGGTATTCTTGTTCAGTTACATGTAAGGTGTCCGCCCTCATGTTAACCCTCCTTCTCGATATTAGTATACTACAATCTGTGTAGTCTCATACACCCTTCTTTTTTTGCCTATCCTGTTGTTTTGGTTTTCGGGGTCGTACTTCGTTTCGTCAGTTTCGTCTTTTACGAAGCACAACTGATCTGCCAGGGGCAGAATTAATGGACAACAAATTCCTCAGTATACGTCGGAGAGACGTAGTGCAGCAGTCATTTTGAAAGGATATGTTGCGTTGATGATACTTCAAATTATGCGTCCAATGCCTAAATTCTTCTCTAAAATAAAAAAAATCCGCAAAAACGCAATTTAAATTTAGGTTAAGATATTTTGATGGGCTTATAACCCACGAATTAAATCGTGGGTTAATAGGGCTCAGTATAAAAAGATTTTACCGTTAAAACGGTTTATAAGTAATCTGAAATGGGGTTATTTTACTTTCAAATGCATGATGGCGAGCAACGACCAAAGGTTATCAATTACTGTTCTCTGACGATTATTTCAATCCATTTTACTCTGGTAATTACAAAAATCCAGTTTCATCCCCGTGCTATACAATTTTTTTGGAAAGATTAAGACAAATAGTTTAGTTGATTAATTACTTAGCTAAAACTTCGTCGATAACCTGAAGTGTCTTTTCCCTGGACATTGGCTTCAACACAAAGCTTTTAGCCCCAAGTTCAATAGCCTTTACAACCAGGTCTTTTTCATTTATTGAACTTACCATCACCACTTTTGCTTCACTATCCATTTCCATAATCAATCCCAGGGCTTCAATGCCTGTCATTTCAGGCATAGCAATATCCATAGTAACAAGATCAGGCTTAAATTTTGCGTATGCTTTCACAGCATCTTCACCATCAGATGCCTCGGCAACTATTTCATGATTCCCCCCTTCCAAATACAACCTTAGTGCCTTCCGTATCATGTGTGAATCATCAACAACCATTATTCTTGCCATTCTTAAAAACCTCCTAAACTCGGTCTGTTAATCTCTTAAAGAGAATATAAAATCTATTTCCCCACTTTCAGTGGGAACAATCACTAAATAATTATTAAAACTATCTCTGGAATTATCAAAAACACCAACTTGAGGTGTTATTAATTCAAGGAAATCGAGCCCTCTTTTGGAAAGATCCCGGGCTGCATTGCCGATAATTATATTGAGTAGTTCATTCAGTCCATCCTGACACATATCTTCTTCGCCTTCAGGAATTTCCATACCAAAAAGCATCATGGAGAAATAACTGATCACATGGCAGTTGGCACTTACTATCACTTTATCTTCGCCTTCCTGATCAAGACTAAATTCGGAGGAATAGGCACGCAGCTTATGGTTTTCAGCATCCTTAATAATGATAATATTCTCATCGTTACTCACCTCGCCACCAAACAACAGGGACCGGGCGGAACTGAGAATTATTTCCATCTTTTCTGAAAAGATATTATTTGCGGTAACTTCGCTCAATTACAGATATCCTGTATATTACTTAAAACAGCACAGCACCTTATTTTCGAAATAAATATAGAAAAATTTAGTGGGAAGAGTTCTAAAACCAGACAATTATTTTTGTAAGCCTTTATTAAACGAATAAGGGTACTTTTCCAGTTAATTTTAAAATTATGTTCAATACTCTATTTATACATTGCTTAAGTTAAAAGAATGATTTAGATTAACACTATTCTTACAATTAAAGTCTTTGGAGGGACGAGTGAAGAAATATTTATTCCTACTATTAAGTTTTCAATTATTAATATCTGCACAAAAAAAAACCAGATGTCTTATTTAATTACTTAGACTCCGGGAAAATCAAAATAAGCAGCAAGTATTCCGAGAAGCATGACAAAATTGTTAAAAGGGATATTGTTGAGAGCAGTTCTTATGTAACAGTCAATTCATTGGATTTCAACAGCTCACATTTTAAGATTAATTTAAATAACAAAAAGTACGTTGCAGCCATTATGGATAATTTTAAAACGAGTAATGGAATAACTTATAGTGGTGATTTTGATAAAAGCGGGTACTTTCTTCTAACCGTCAGCGATGATAGTTACACGGGCTATTTTAATATTAATAATGAAGACTATTTCTCACTTGAGCCTATAGAAAAAGGTATACATATACTTCAAAAACAATACCCTTCAACAGTATTACAACTTGATGAATCAAAAGATACTTTTTTCGATGAAACAGAAGTATCAGATCCGCTAAGACTACCACAACCTCAAGGCGATGACAGCCCCGAAATGAGTATATTGTTTTTTTACACAACTGCTGCCGCTCAAGCTCATGGTAACATTAATAGCTTATTAAACAATTGTATTGGTGATGCAAAAGTATTATACGCCTGGAGTAATATATTAGTCAGACCATATTGGGCAGGGCACCTTGAGCTTACTTCAAGCCAATTTACAGAAACCGGTAATCTGGTAACAGACTGGTATGCTTTCCGCGATAATTCTTTTGTTCAGAGCATGAGAACTCAATACGAGGCAGATATCTGTGTACATATTGTATCTTCCTCAACAGATGGCAATGCTGGTGTTGCCATGTATACTGGCCCCACTAATCCAAGGAATGCATGTCTTGTTGTAAGACAGGACAGAGCAGTACATGCTGATTATCATTCATTTGTTCATGAATTGGGACATGTTCAGGGTATGAATCATCAATATACAAATGACAATCCTAGTGCATGTTATTGTTACCACACTAGTTATGCCCCATTTTACAAACATGGGTACCATAGCGCCTCTTGGCGAACAATCATGGCAACTTTATGTCCTGACAAGCATTACGTAACATTTAAACCAAGAATACCATATTTTTCAGACCCTACTAAAACCTATAATGGAACGATAAGAGGAGACGCTACCTATTCAAACTGTGTATTAGGAATAAACTCACGAATGAGTATTTTTTGCAATTACTATACAAGTAGTACTTCCACCCAAAAATTAAACAAACAAAGCTATGGTTTTAAAGATAATTTTGAAGAACCAAACGAAAATATATTGAAAATTTACCCCAATCCATTTAATCCAACAACTCAGATAAATTTTATTTTAGCATCCCCAAATAATGTTAATGTAGCAATTTACGATAACCTCGGACAAAAGCTTAAAACGCTAATCGATAATGATTTATCAAGTGGTAAACACACTGCAACTCTTAATGGAAATGATTTATCAAGTGGAATTTATTATTGTATTTTACAGATAGGCGACAAGCAGTATATCCAAAAAATAGTGATGTTAAAATAGATCGGAGATTCAATGACTCGTAAGAAACTAAATTTGTCGTATATTATCATTGGACTTTTCTTTATTTCGAGTTGTTCACAAACAGATATTCAGCCAGTTGATTCTGTAAATTTTGGAATTATCCCTCTATCCAATGATTACTACTGGAAATATGAGCATTATGAACATTTCTCTTCTCAACCTGAATTATTTACCTCAGGAGAAACAACACTAAGTATTTACGATAAATATAGCTTAGATGTTAATGGCACTGAAATGAAATGCTACAGAACAAATTTTATACTTTTATCAATGATAATCCCAAATACAACTTGGTTATTAGAGAATTTTAATGATGGGTTATATTTGTTGGGATCCACAGACCAAGACTCCCCCATTATAAATGAATTAATACTAAAATATCCGGTTGAAATTGGGGATAGTTGGCAAATTGATATACAGGAAATAACAGGGCTTTGGCAACAATTATTTACTTGTATTGATACAACTGCCACGTTACAAGCATTAAACAAAACGTTTTTTTGCTATGTATTTGAATACGTATATGAATATAATGGTGGTGATACTTTCGATAAAAGAACTGTTGATGAATATTATGTTCCAAACTTGGGATTAATTGGAGTGAAACAATACAGTCATGATTATTATACTGATGAAAAAACTTTAGCCTTTAGTTCACTGCTTGTTGAAACGAATGTACCAATCCCTTAGTAAATCAAATATAAAAATGTAAAAATAAAAAAGGAGAGCCAGTTTATTTGCTCTCCTTTTTATAACATATATTCCCCGCGATAGACAGTATGCTTTTATCTGTTACTTTTTACTTTCCACTTTTTACTTTATACTTTCCTATTCGTATCTAAGCGTATTAACCGGATTTGTAAGCGCCGCCTTTACAATGTGATAACCAACCGTGATAAGTGTTATTACTAAAACAAGAAACATTGGAAGCGCAAACAGCCAGATATGCAGACTCATTCTGTAGGCATATCCATCCAAAAACTGATTTAACCCCCATAATAAAAGTGGAAGCGAAAGAATAAACGATAGCGCCATAAGCAGGATGAAATCTTTTGAAAGGATTATGAGAATTCTCTTGATATCCGCACCAAGTATTTTTCTTATTCCAATTTCTTTCGTCCGTTGAACGGCGCTGAAAAGTGATAGCCCGAAAATACCGAGTGAAGTAATAATTATAGCAAGTGTGGCAAATGAGCCGACAGCGTCGCCTAATAGTCTATCCGATTTATATTGCTGATTGTAATATTCATCAAGAAAGAAAAACTCGACTGGATTGCCGGGGAAAAATGCAGCGTATTTTTCTTTAACCATATCAACAGTTTCAGAAACATTTGCCGTGTTCATCTTTACGGCTATTTGCCCTCGTACATCACGTCCGGTTAACATTAATCTGAATAACTGTGGCTCATATTTATCCTTTAATGATTGCTGATGATAATCTTTTACCACGCCAACTATTGTGTAAATATTTCCCCAGTAATCCACCTTTTTACCTATGGCTTCTTCGGAGTTTTCAAAACCCATAAAGGTTACTGCTGTTTCGTTTAGCAAAAGCCCCATATCGTCCGAAGGGAATTCTCTTGAGAAGTTACGACCGGCTATCATCTTCAGGTCAAATAGATCAATAAAATCATAATCAGCGCCAATAATCATGTAGTTTTTGCCTTTATTAGCGTCTTCCCCCTGTTTGCGAATGCCGCCATTATCCCAATATATCTGTCTACCCGGAACTTCAGTAACCGCACAAACATTGCTAATGGCTGTATTATTCTTTAGCTGCTCCTTGAAGGTATTTAGACTTTCCTTATAGGAATCATCCCTTACACGAGGGGACTTAAGAACCAGAGTCTGTTCAGCACTAAATCCAAGTTCCTGATTTTGCATAAAAGAAAGTTGTTCGTAAACTGTTAATGTTCCTGTAATGAGAAGGAAAGCCATAGCGAACTGAAAAACGACCAAAACCTTTCTTAGTCGGTTACCCTTTGTGCTGTTTCTGAATTTACCTTTCAGAACAACAACCGGCTGGAAGGATGAAAGAGCAATTACAGGATAAAAACCGGAGAAAAATACTCCTATAATAAAGAGTCCAACGAGCGCAGGAATAAACCAGGACTGGCTCCAGATACTAACCGATAGCGGCATGCCTGTTATTTCGCTAAAGTATGGCATTAAGAAATTTATTATCAGTAAGGAAAGACCAAGCGAGATAAGATTAAGCAAAGCAGTTTCTATAAAAAACTGGATTGAAAGATTAGTGCGTGAAGCGCCAACAACTTTGCGCAAACCAACTTCCTTAGCGCGGTTTAGAGACCGGGCTGTGGATAGGTTAATATAATTAACCCAAGCCATTACGATAACAAAGAAAGCAATTATCAAAAGTAGATTTACGGTTTCATCACTTCCATTTGCCTCGTACTCCTGCATAAAATTACTCGTTAAGTGAATATCAGCCAACGGCTGCAATGGCAGATTCATTGTCATCTTATACTCACGTAAAACTTCACCAAAACTCTCATCAATAAGCTGGATAAGTTTTTGTTCAAGTGCCGCGGGATCGGTTCCCTTTTTCAGAGTAAGGTAAGTGTAAGAACCGGTATGACCCCATGCTTCGTAATAATCCGGGCCCAACTGCTGTTTAAGATTTTCCCATGAGAGTAAAATATCAAATTTTATATGTGAGTTGTTTGGAATGTCCTTAAAAATTCCAGCTACCTGATAATCGGTTTTTTTATCAACGCTTAAGGTCTTGCCCATTGGGTCTTCACTACCAAAGTATCTTTTTGCAGTTGATTCAGAAATAAAGGCATTACCCGGAAAAGAAAGCCCCTCTTTAACATCCCCCTTCATGAAAGGAAATTTAAGAACCTCGAGCATTTCTGATTCCGCCCAGAACATTTTTTCTTCATAAAATTTAATATCTCCATAGGATACTGTTGCCTGATTGCGAACCATGCGCCCAAGCTTTTCAACTTCAGGATATTTCTCCCTGATTATTGGACCTGCCGGCGGACAGCAGGAGGCAAACCTGACGGCATCGTTTTCGGTTTCGCGTTCGTATCTTAACCTGTAAACGGACTCATAATTTTCATGAAATTTATCGTAGGTTCCTTCAAAGTATACGAAGTGTAGAATTAACAGAAAAGCTGCCATTCCAATTGAAAGTCCGATAATATTAATTGCAGAAAATAATTTTGTTTTAAAGATGTTACGGTAAGCAGTAAGCAGGTAATTTCTAATCAATTAGTCCCCCCGGATTATGCAAAATAAACACAGGTAGGAAAATCAGAAATATGAAGGAGAATTGCAAAGTGAACAAAGGAATTAGTTAGGTAAAAATATCTACTACTCGTATATATGAAATGTTTTTATAAATCTGACGTTGTTAAAATCGTCTTTTCTTAAAATTAATTCATCATAAGTAATCATTCGAAACTTATAGTTTACATCTTTGGGGCTTAGTGTTGTAATTCCTAGAACTATCTTCTCATTCTCTTTAATTATTAATAACAACTCTTTCACTGCCCATCCATTCGAACAGGTAGTAGTATCTGAATATTCAAGATTTCTTTTTTGTTCAACTTTACTTTCAACATAAGTAAATAAATGAGCTAATGTTCTACGCTTTGGTTGAGTATGAGTAAGACTGTCAAGCACTATCACTTCCATTCGCAAAGAAACATTAAGGGCAGGATTCTCAACTTCACTACTAATTGATTCTGAGCAGGAGAGGAGGCATAAAATAAAACTACAATTGAGTAAAACTGAGAGGTTATTTAGGAAATAATTCATTTTTTCTAAGAGATGATTATAAAATATGAGATGGTAATTTAAAACAAAAAACCCTCATTCGCAGAGCAAATGAGGGTTGAAAATAAAAATCCTGGCGACTACCTACTCTTCCACGCAGTTGCCCACGCAGTACCATCGGCGTTAAAGAGCTTAACTTCTCTGTTCGGAATGGGAAGAGGTGTGTCCTCTTTGCTATAATCGCCAAGAAACTTTGTCCCGCAGAGCGGGAACTTAATTTCTCAAAAAAAATATACAGATTGGAAGGGAATCTTCAACAAAATTTGTCTAATCAATAAAAAATAAAATGGTTAAGCCTCACGACCAATTAGTACTGCTCGGCTGAATATGTTACCATACTTACACCTGCAGCCTATCAACCTCGTAGTCTCCGAGGGGTCTTTAGTTGCTTACGCAAGGGATACCTAATCTTGGAGTTGGCTTCGCACTTAGATGCTTTCAGCGCTTATCCATTCCGAATGTAGCTACCCAACTATGCCACTGGCGTGACAATTGGTACACAAGAGATTCGTTCACTTCGGTCCTCTCGTACTAGAAGCAAATCTCCTCAAGTATCCTGCGCCCGCAGAGGATAGGGACCGAACTGTCTCACGACGTTCTGAACCCAGCTCACGTACCGCTTTAATTGGCGAACAGCCAAACCCTTGGGACCTTCTTCAGCCCCAGGATGCGATGAGCCGACATCGAGGTGCCAAACCTTGCCGTCGATATGAACTCTTGGGCAAGATCAGCCTGTTATCCCCGGAGTACCTTTTATCCTTTGAGCGACGGCACTTCCAC